>Ga0209276_100018_pt1 | contig 451042 bp, 450 predicted proteins | sample DewCreD2012metaG_3_FD_185473 | JGI IMG/M metagenome (GOLD analysis project Ga0209276, IMG submission 185473) | Hot spring sediment bacterial and archeal communities from British Columbia, Canada, to study Microbial Dark Matter (Phase II) - Dewar... ...
CCCGAGGCACGCGGCGGGAGCGTGCGCATCGCCATGGTGGGCGACGGCCAGCGCGGGTACTCGCTCATGCGCTTCACCCGCACCCCTCTGGTGGTGCGCCGCGGGACCACGGTCACCTGGGAGATCCGGGACCCCTTCGAGATCCACACGGTGACCTTCGTGGGAACGGAAAAGGTCCCGCCCTTCGTGATCCCTCAGATGCAGGCCGGAGGACCTCCCAAGCTGCTCCTGAACCCCAAGGTGGCGGCGCCCACCCCGCACAGGGAGTACGCGGGGAGCGGTTACGTCAACTCCGGGATCCTGGTGCCCCTGGGCGCTCCGGGGCCCCGCACCTACAGCCTCCGGTTCACCCGAAGCGGCACCTACACCTACTGGTGTCCCATCCATGCCATGCTGGGGATGAAGGGAACGATCATCGTCCAGTAACGGAGGGAGACATGCTGTCCCAACCCCTGTGGTTCCTCGACACCCTCGTCCGGGTCCGCGTCTCTCACCGGGAGGGCGCGGACCGGATCTCCATCCTGGAGCACCTGGCGCCCCACGGAGACTCCCCGCCCCTGCACATCCACCACACGGAGGACGAGGCGTTCCACGTGATCGAGGGGACCCTGCAGCTGCGGGTGGGGGTGGAGGACCAGACCGTCGGTTCCGGCGAGAGCCTGCTGGCTCCCAAAGGCGTGCCGCACACCTACCGGGTCCTCTCCGACCGGGCCCGCTGGCTCACAGTCACCACGGGGCGGGACTTCGAGGAGTTCGTGCGGGCCATGAGCCGGCCCGCCCTGCGTCCGGAGCTGCCGCCTCCTGGCGGTCCGCCCACGCCGGAGGCCGCAGCCGTGCTGGCGGAGACCGCCCTGCGGTACGGCATCGAGATCGTCGGGCCTCCCCTGGGGTGAGGCCGGAGGGTAGAGGGAGCTGTCAGGAGGTACGGAGGGGTTCTGCGGGCGCACGTTCGGGGCCCAGCTTGTGCGGCGGTACGCGCTCCAGCCGGACCCGGAAGACTTCCTCGAAGGCGCGCGCGCAGGCCTCCCGTACCTCTTCCATGGGCACGGGCCGCCCCAGGAGCTTCTGCATGGAGGTCGGCACGTAGCCGATGCCGCAGGGGTTGATGACCCGGAAGTGGTCGAGGTCCGTGTTCACGTTCAGCGCGAAGCCGTGCAGGGTCACCCGGCGCTTCACCGCCACGCCTACCGCCGCGATCTTCTCCTGCCCGACCCACACCCCAGGGAAGCCCGGCCGTCGGGCGGCCTCGATCCCGTACGGCCGAAGGGTGCGGATCACGCACTCCTCCAGCATCCGCACGTAGCCCACTACGTTCTCGTCGTAGGCTCGCAGGTCGACGATGGGGTAACCCACCAGCTGCCCGGGGCCGTGGTAGGTGACGCTGCCTCCCCGCTCGATGTCGAACACGGCGAACCCCATACGCTGCAGGGTCTCCCGCGGGACCGGCAGGTGCTCGGGCCGGGTGGCGCGGCCGCACGTGATGACGGGCGGGTGCTCCAGCAGCAGGAGCACGTCCGGCACCGCTCCCTGTTGGCGCAGCACTACCAGGTGGCGCTGGAGCTCCCAGGTGGCCTCGTAGTCCGTGATGCCGGGGAAGTCCACGCGCCAGGCCAGACGGAAGTTCACGGCAGGAGATCGGCAGGGGGGACTTTCAGACGGGGCAGCACGCCCTCGGCTTCGAGAAGGTCGCCCCGCGCAGCCAGCGGGACGACCGGTCGCGCCGGTAAACAGTCACCGCCGTGGCTCGGGCCGCCACCACCTGCACCAGCCTCGAACCTCCTTCGAGCCAGTCCCGCACTTTCTGCCGGACGTCCACGGGGTTGTCGGAGGGCACCTCCGCCGGGTCCGAAGTACGCACCCCCGCGGGTACCCCGCCTCTGCCCCTGGCGCGCCACGTGTCCCGCCAACCCACGGTACGGCCGGCCCGTCACCTCCCGCGGATGTCTTCCCACAGGAGCCCTCGCCACGACCTCGCGGTCCACGAGCTGGCCACGGGTCCCTCTCCCGTCCGCCACAGGTCCGCCCCAATTGTACCGGCGGCTGACCGCCGGTGGCGCCGGGCGGGGCGGACGGCTGGGGATCCCAGGCGTTACAGGGCGTCGGCCACTGCCTGCTGTCGCTTCTTCAGCTCCAGCCGGATGCGGCCCAGGTTCGCGGTCCCGTTGCCGACGATGACCAGCATCGCCTCCGAGCCCACGGGCGACACCACGAGGGGGCCGCCCTCGTATTCCAGCATGAGACCGAACAGCCGGCCGCGGCCCAGGTCCGTGGACAGGGCGTCTGACGCGGCCAGACTGCTGGCGGTGACCGCCCCGAGGGCTTCCAGGTCGATCTCCTCGGTAGCTGCGCCCTCGATGACGAAGCCGTCCCGGCCCACCACCAGGGCGGCGCTCACCCCGTCCAGCTGGGTGAACTCTCCCAGGATCCTGCGAAGGTCCGACATGTCGACCCTCCTCCCCCTTGGTCTTCCGTGCGGCTAAGGGCGTACAGCGCCCCGCAGCAGCTGTGCCATCTGCCGCAACGCCTTGTGCATCACCCGAGACACGTGCCGTTGGGAGATCCGAAGCCGCCGGGCGGCCTCGGTCTCCGTCAGGTCCTGGTAGAAGAGCAGGTACAGGACCTTCCGCTGTAACTCCGTCAACCGCTCCATGGCTTGCAGGACCGTGATGCGGTCCTCCACCGGCAGCTGGAAGCTCTCGTACCGCAGGTGGCGGATCCGCCGGATCCGTTCCTCCCACGGGCCGTCCAGGGAGAGGGGGGATGCGGCGGCCCGCGCCTGGAAGATCTCGCGTACGCCCTCCGGCGTGATGTTCATGGCCTGGGCGATCTCCTCCACCGTGGGCAGCGCTCCGTTTTCCCGCTGCAGCCGCTCCACGGTGCGGTCCAGCTCCCGGCTGAGTCTGCCCAGCCACCGGGGTCGTCGCATCACACCCACCTGGTCCCGCAGGTAGTGGCGGATCTCACCCGCGATGAGGTGCGACGCGTACGTCTGGAACTTCACCCCGCGGTCGGGATCGAAGCGGTTCACCGCCAGGAGGAGTCCCACGTACCCCACCTGCACCAGGTCCTCCAGGGGCTCGCCGCTGGACCGGTACATGCGCGCGATACGCTCCACCAGCGGGGCGTAGGTGGCACAGATCCGGGCGTGCAGCACGGGGTTCCCGGTGGCGCGGTACTCCCGGAACAGCGCCACCGCTTCCTCGTCGTCCAGCAGGTCTCTGGCTGCACGCTCCCTCACCGCTGCGGCCCCCGTCGGCGGAAGTAACGGGCCATCCACTTCCGCTGCTGGAGGTAGAGCAAGATCGGTTCCAACTCGGCACACGACCGGCCGAGTTCTACCCGGACCTCCTCCAGCGTGCGGGTCCCGTCCAGCCGACGGGCCAGATCCACCGCCAGCTCCCCGAAGCGGTCCCTTAGTTCCAAAAGCGGCCCACTTTCCCCGGCGTCAGCAGCCAGCGCGGGCACGACCACGAAGGTATCCGAACCCTTGTACGCGTGCCAGCCCGGCCCCTCCTCCACAGAGGAGGGCTCAGGTGCGGTGGGAGCGGCTTCGTGGGGCTCCTCCGGCCGGGAAGCAGCGCGGGAGTCTGCCTCCAGCGCCGCGCCTTCCTCCCGGGCCGCAGCCGGTGCCTCGAACTCCACGGGCCGCGGTGCCGGCCGCGGACTCACCCACACCTCGATCTCCGCCCCGACCCCCACCAGGCTCTCGATGAGCTCCCTGGGATCCCCACCCATCACGGTGGTGCCGTCGTAGTACACCGCCCCGTTGCCGTCCTCCCCGAAGGGCAGGAAAGCCCACCACCCCTCCCCCTCCAGGACCACCATCCCGGAAAACCCCTCGCGCACCAAGCGCGCTGCCAGCCTCTCCAGGTCCACGAACCGGGTGTGCAGCCCCGTGTGCAGGGGCTGTAGCTCGCTGAGGGATCCAAGCAGCGGGCCGACGGTGTGGGGTAGGGCCACCACCCGTGCCCGAGGGTGAACGCGGGCCGCGCGGCCTACGATGTGCCGGAGGGCCTCGGGACCCCTCAGGTCTACCGCGTCCGCCTGGAACACCGCGAACACTTTGCCCTCGCCGGACAGGATCAGAGCCCCCTCGCAGTCTGGCCAGCGAAGCTCCACATACCCGCAGAAGTCGCTCCGGCGCAGCCCTTCGGTCAGGTCGCGCAGGTCAGCGGGGGAGATCCCGCTCCACTGCTCCTTGACGTCGCCCGTGGGCAACCGGTGGATCACGCCCTAACCCTCCTGCATCAGCGCCCGGTGCCAGAACGCGCCCACCGCCAGGAGGGCGAACCCCACCATCTGCAGCACGTTGCTACGGTGCCCTGCGAACCACACGTCGAAGAACACGGCGTTGCTGAACCACATGACCGCCACCGAGATGCACACCAGGGAGGCGGAGATCACCAGCCACACGTACCCCTCTAGGCCTCCGAAGAACGCCACCGCGGGCGCCGTGGCCAGGGGGATCAGGGCGAGCCCCGCGAGGGAAAAAGCCAGGCTCACCGACTCCGCGGGCCCGCGCAGCCCACCGGCCACCACCGGCTGGAGGAACAGCAGGTAGCCGACCACCAGGGTCGCCAGGACCACGGCGGCCATCGCGACCCGCTGGGCCGGACCCACCAGCTCCCGGACCGCCCGGTACTCCTGGTACACGCCCCACAGGCCCAGCACGAAGAAGCCAGCGGTCAGCAACTCGGCCACGGACGGGAACCTGGGGGGCTCTCCGAGCACCTGTCCGTACCAGAACACCGCGCGGCCTAAGCTCCAAAGGGCGCAGGCAGCCCCGAGGCTGGTCCACACGGTCCGCCCCCGGTCGCCGGGCCTGTAGCTGGCCGCGGCCGCGAAACTGGTCCCCGCGGCCATCAGCGGGAACAGCACCAGCGCCGCACTCACGACGCTGTGCTGCCGCCGGACCTCCGCCGCGCGCACCGGTCGTTGCACCACCACGGCCGCGGCCACCAAGACCAGGACCACCACCGCCAGTGCGACCCATGCCACCGTGCGCACCTGTCGACCTCCCGTCCGCCGACGTCGCTACGTTTCCAACAGCGCCCTGACCTTCGCCCCGTCCTTGATCCCTGCGTCCCGCATCGCCACAGCCAAGCTCTGCTCCGCGAACGCCTGCCCCGCCATCCCCTTCACGAACCCCACCGCCCGGACCGCGGCCAGCCGAAGGGCTTCGGGATCCGTAGCCTCGCCTTCCACCCTCCCCCGGCCCAGCCGCAGGCCGCTTCCCTCCAGCGCTGCGTTCACCTCCGCCTCCAGACGGCTCGCGGCACTAGGACCCCTGTACCGCTTGAACCGCGCTACGAAGCTCTCCAGGAGACGGACCCACGAGACTACGTCCAGTGCTTCTCCGGCCGGCGCCGCCCGCGCGGGCTCCGGCTCCCCACGCGCTGGCTCGGCTGAAGGCGCCGCCGTTTCCGGGAAGCTGCCCGTTTCCGGGGGCGGGGCCGGGGGGCCTTCGGTCGCCTCCACCGGAGTCCCATCCGCCCTCACCGCTTCCAACGGCTCGGGATGCGGGTGCTGCGCCTCCGTAGCTTCCCACGGGATGGGCTCGCGCTCGTCCCACTCCTCCGGGAACAGCTCCTCCGGAAGCTGGTGGACCCACACCTCCCCTTCCATCCACCGGCTGTCCGCCAGCACGCTCCGGACGGCCTCCCCGGCCTCCAGGGTCCTGTCCTCCACGCGGTAGCGGGCTGCCTGGAGCCGACCCCGGAACAGCACCACGTGCGCCTCCCGGCCAGGCAGGTTCACCCGCACGACCCCGGAGAACAGTCGCTCGCCCAGGTACTCCACCAGGCGTCCCACGTCGGTGTACTCCGTGGAGAGGGCCCGGTACACCGCCGGTGCCTCAAGAGCCTCGGCCACCAGGGCCTCCGCCTCCCACGTCCCGCCTGCTGCTTCCGGCACCGCCCTCACCGCCCTCGTCGGCCCGCGGTCTCCTCCAGCAGACGCTTAACCCCTTGGAGGCTCAGGCCGCGCTCCTGCACCATCCGCTTGATCCACAACAGGCGCTCCACGTCCTCCTGGCTGAACAGGCGGTGCCCGCCTCCCGTGCGGTGGGGACGGATCAGCCCGTAGTCCGTCTCCCACGCGCGGATCCGCTGCGGCGACAGGTCCGTCATCTGGGCCACCGTACGGATCGGGTAGATCGGGGTGACGCGATCCACCCGGCCACCCCGGGACGACCGGTTCGTCCTCCGCCTCACCGCTCCATCGCCTCGCTTTCGTCCTCCCCTCAGCGCACCCCCCGCTCGCGGTAGTACCGCAAGGCGCCCGCGTGGAGGGGGATGGGCATCCCCGCGCGGGCGGTCTCGAGCCGGATGTCCCGGCCTCGGGCGTGGGCTTGGTGGAGGACGGACAGGTTCTCCCACATGGTCTTGGTGAGTTCGTACACCAGGTCCTCGGGCAGGTCGGATCGGGTCACCAGCATGGCCATCACGGCGACCGTGGGCACCGGCTCCGCCTGTCCTCGGTAGCTGTTGGGCGGGATCACCACGGGGGTGTAGTACGGGTAGCGCTCCCGCAGGCGGGAGGCCACCGCCTCCGGGATGGGGACGATCTTGAGATCCCGGGTGGCCGCGATGTCCTGGACCGCGGCGGTGGGGACGCCCGCGGTGAGGAACGCCGCGTCGATGATCCCGTCCTTCAACTGGTCCGCGGCCTCCGCGAAGCTGAGGAAGTCTGCCTGCACCGTGCGCGGCAGCCCGTGGGTCTGCCGCGTCTGCGCGTACCCGATGTCGTACAGCCGCAGGATCTGCCGCGCGTTCACCTCGGTGCCGCTGCCCGGCGCGCCCACCGCGACCCGCTTTCCTGCCAGGTCCGCCACGGAGTTGATGTTCTTCTGGCGCAGGGTGACGATCTGGATGGTCTCCGGGTAAAGCATGGCCATCCCCCGCAGGCGCGTCTGGGGGTCGCGGCTGAACATCTCCACGCCGTTATAGGCGTAGTACACGATGTCGTTCTGAGCCAGCGCCACCTCTACCTCGCCCCTCTGCAGCAGCCGCACGTTGGCCACCGACGCCCCCGTGGCCTGGGCCGTGGCCTGCACCCCGGGGATCCGCTCCGTCCACAGCCGGGCCAGGGCACTGCCCAGCGGGAAGTACACGCCCGCGGTCCCGCCCGTGGCCACGTTCACGAACCGACGGGGCTGGGCGGTGGCCGCGCCCGAGGCCAACAGCACCACCGCTACCAGTCCAGCCAGCCAGCGAGTCCAGCTCCTCACGTGGATCCCCCCCGCACGCGGATTCCGCCGTCCGCTTCGGTCCGGCGGTAGGGTACCCTTCCTCCTGCCGCCGTCCGGTTCCTTCCCCGGAAGGGCCCGGGCCGGCAGGACCTCAGGTCAACATACAGGGATCTTCCACAGGGACTGCGAGCAACTTTCAGGCCACTTTCCCCCTTTCTCCCCACGAACCCCGGAACCGCCGGCCTGTCACGGCAGGACCACCAGCTTTCCGCCGTCCACCCGCAGGAGCTGCACGTCCCGGGCGGGGTTGCCAAGGCGGTCGAAGGTGATGGTGCCGGTCACCCCCGGGTAGTCCTGGATGCTGGCCAAAGCGTCCCGGACCTTCCCCCGGTCCACTTGGTCCTGCGCGCGGTACGCACCGGCCCCGAGCCGCTTGAGGGCCACGGCCACGACCCGCACGGCGTCGTACGCCTGGGCCGCAAAGGAGTCGGGCGGCCGGCCGTAGCGGCTTCGGAACTCCCGTACGAAGGCCCGCACCCGCGGGAAGGGACTCTCCGCGAAGAACACCGACGCCACCACCGCATTTCTTCCGGCCAACACCGCCGCCGCCTCCTCCTGGGCGAAGGAGTCGGGGACCAACAGCGGTGGATTCAGGCCGGCCTGGGCCAGCTGCTTGATGAAAACCTCCCCCTCGTCCGGGTAGCCCGCGAACAGCACCACCTGGGGCCGCTCCCTCTGAAGGGCCCGGACCACAGCCGAGAAGTCGCGGGTCCCGTCCGTGAAGAGGTGCTGGCTGAGGACCACGCCGCCGCCCGCGCGCATGGCCTCGGAGAACCCCTCGGCCACCGCGGTCCCGTACTCGTTGCTGTCCTGTACCACGGAGGCCTGCTGCATTCCCCTGCCCAGGGCGTACTCCGCCAGCGCCTTCCCCTGGACGGACGAGGGCAGGGAGGTGCGGAAGAAGTACTGCCCCGCGAAGGGGATGGGGCCCGTCGCGCCCGGGCTCAGCAGAGGGGTCCGCGTGGCGGAGGCTAGGCTGGACAGTTGCACCGCCACCATGTCCGTGAGCCCTCCCACCACCGCCGCCACACCGGGGTCGGCGCTCAACTGCTGGAACAGCTGGATCGCCTTCTGGGGCGAGCCGCCGTCGTCGTGGCTCACCAGCACCAACCGCACCGCCCGCTCCGCGTTCACCTCGTCCGCGGCCATCTGCGCACCCCGGAGGGCACTGCTGGCCGCAGCCGCCACCCCGCTGGACAAGGGCAGCACCACCCCGATCCGCACCGCGACGGGAGAGGAGCCTCCCCGGGAGCATGCGGCCAGGGCGGCTACTGCCAGCACCAGGACCGTGCACCGCACCGCGCGTCGCGCCATCCTCGGATCCCCCCTTCGGTTCTGCCGTCGTGCGGGGTCACGCGGAGCAACTTCCAGGCCAGCGGCTCCCGTGACGCCGCGTGCTCTCGCGAGCGGCCGTCGGCTGACATTGGCCGCGGGACGGCGTCTACTGGCCCAGGTAGCGGAGGTACAGGTTGCTGACGCGGAACACGTACCAGCGGGTCTCCGCGAACGGTGGGACCCCGCCGTGGCGTCGCACGGCGCCGGAGCCCGCGTTGTAAGCGGCCAGGGCCAGGTCCACCCGGTGGTAACCGAACCGGTCCAGATGGCCGCGCAGCACGCGGACGGTCCCGTACAGGTTCTCCTCGATGGAGAAAGGCTGCCGCACGCCCACGGCACGCGCCACCTCAGGCATGAGCTGCCCGAGTCCCAGGGCGCCCGCGGGCGAGATGGCCCGGGGGTTGAACCCCGACTCCACCACCACCACGGCGCTCACCAGCCGGGGGTCCACGTCGAACCGCCGCCCGAAGTCCAGAAGCGCCCGCGCGATGCGCCAGGCTTCGGAGGGCGCAAGACGCGGGTTATGGCGCAGGGCCAGGCGGGCGTAGGTGGCCGGGTCCAGAGCGTTCAGCCCCCCCTGGGTCTCCTGCTCCGCCTGCAGGGCCCGAAGCCGCCGGGCCGCCCAGTACCCTGCCTCCCCGTGTTCGAGCGCGAGCCGGTACGCGTCGCGGGCGTGCGGGGTCATTCCCAGCTGCTCGTAGGCCGCCCCCGTCCACAGCCACGCGTACCCCGTCACAGGGGGGCCTGTGGCGCGGCGGAGGGCTTCCAGGGCTGGGCCGGGCTGGCCCGAGAGCAACAAGGCGGCCCCGTACCACAGCCAGACCGTCCGGTCCCCGGGTCGAGCCTGGAGTGCGGCCCGCAGGGCGCCGGCGGCCTCGCGGTAGCGCCCCTGTCGGTACAGAGCCTGTCCCCGGGCCGCCGGCCCCTCTGCGGCAGAACACGGGGAGGACACGGCCAGCAGGCTGGCGTACACGATCACAACCACCGCCCCGCGGCGGAGGCGGATGGGGGCAGACCTCACGGGACCAGGCTGCGCAGCTGGGCGGCCACCCGCTCCAGGTTCTTCTTCATCTGAAGGCGGGCCTTGCCCAGGTTCCCACCCTGCCGGAGGGCGATCACCAGAGCGTAGTCCACCTCCACCGCGGACAGAAGCAGCACGTACTTCTCCGCGGACACCACGGAGTAGTCCACGGGCCCCGCGCTCAGCTTGCGTGCCGCGTACGCGGACACCTTCGCAAGGATTCCCAGGTCCGGTGCCACCTTTTCAATGCGAAGGCCCCCGTCCAGGGTGTGGGAATCCACCACCTCGCCGTCCAGGCGCACCACCGCTACCCCGAGCGCGCCCTCCACGCTGGACAGGATCTCCTTGAGCACGTCCCGCAGCGACATCCACCCTCCCGCGTGCTCACCGCGAACCCTTGGGGTTGCTTCAACCAGGGCCGCCCGGACTCCTGCTCGACGCCCGCTCCGCCAGCGCCCGCCGCCCGGCCAGCCGTTCCAGCCAGCGCGCCAGACGTGTCGTCACGAACTCCCTCGGCACCAGGGGTTCCACCAGCACGGTGAACAGTCCCAGCCGGTTGGCGGGCCAGATGTCGGTGAACAGCTGGTCCCCCACCAGGGCCGTGGTGGCGGGCGTGGAGCCCAGCAGCGCCATGGCCTTCCGGAGCCTGCTCAAGCTGGGCTTCGGCCAGCCGGCTACCGCGGGCCAGCCCAGGTGCTCCGCCACGCGACGCGCCCTCCACGGCCACGCGTTGGACACCACCGCAGCCCGCAGGCCACGGGCCCGGAAGGACTCCAGCCACGCGCACAGGTCGCCTGGGATCTCCTGGGACCCGTAGGGCACCAGGGTGTTGTCCAGGTCGAACAGGACCGCCCGGACCCCCGCCCGCACGAGGAGGTCCAAAGGGATGTCACTGACGCGGCGTACCGCCAACCGTGGAGCCCAGCCGCGGCCCGGTCGCACGCCCCCGGTGGACACGCCTAGCGCTGCACCGCCCGTCGGGCACGCTCGTGCTCCGCCAGGGTGCGGCTGAACACGTGCGTGCCATCCGGACGGGCCACGTAGTACAGGTACTCGTGGGTCTCCGGCTGCATGGCGGCCCGCAGGCTTTCCAGGCCCGGGTTGGCGATGGGTCCCGGGGGAAGTCCCGTCCTACGGTAGGTGTTGTACGGCGAGTCCACCTCCAGGTCCCGGTACAGGACCCGCTCCTTGTGCTCGCCGAGGGCGTATAGCACCGTAGCGTCCACCTGCAATGGCATCCCCCGGCGCAGCCGGTTGTACAGCACCCCGGCGATCCGCGGCCGCTCCGCGTCCCGGCGCGCCTCCCGCTCCACCAGGGAGGCTACCGTCACCACCTGGTACGGCGATAGCCCGAGGGGCCTCGGGGACGACCACAGCTCCGCCGTGGCCTCTTGAAAGCGCGCCACCATCGCCGCCACCACGCGGTCCGCAGGAAGTCCCCGCGGGAACTCGTACGTGTCTGGGAACAGGTAACCCTCGAGGCGGCCGGTGGTGTTGCCCTGCATCTGTGGGATCCAGTAGCGGTCCGCCCGGCCTACTTCCGCCAGGAAGGCCTCCGCGCCCACCACCCCATGCTCCTCCAGGCGTCGCGCCACGTCCTCCGCCGTCAGCCCCTCGGGGAATACGAGGCGGTAGCGGACGACGTCGCCCGCAGCCAGGCGCCTCAGGATCTCGTGGAGTCCCTCGGCAGGCGAAAACCGGTACTCACCCGCCTGGATGCGCCCTTCTAGCCCTCGCCAGCGGGCCCACAGGCGGAAGAGCAGGGGACTTCGCACCAGCCCGTGTCGGTGCAGCAGATCCGCCACTCGGCCCGCGTCGGCCCCGGCCGGGATGACCACCACCACCGACTGGCTCCCCCCTGGCGGTGCCCCGGACGCGGCGAACAGCCCCGCGGCCCCGGCGGCCGCCGCGGCCACCAGCAGGCCCGCCTTCCACCGGATGGGACGGCCTACCGGGAATCCTCCTCCTCGACCTCGACCTCGAGGTCCTCGCGCTCGCTCTCCAGGGCGGCCACCACCCGGTCAAACTCCGCCTCGTCGTCCACACTGACCAGGGTGTCGCCCTCCACCCGCAGGATCACCGCAGCCTCGTCTTCGGGAGCGTCGGTGGGAACCACCACCACGTACCGCTGGTCGTCCACCTCTACGTACTCCAGCACCGTGAACTCGTGCTGGTGACCCTCCTCGTCGCTAACCGTGATCACGTCCAGTTCCGTGCCGTCCGCCCGGCCCACGTCCGCACCTCCACAGGGTTTGGCAACAGCGGAGGCCCACCCGTCGCGGCCGCAGCGCACGGCGCGCGGCACCCCGGACCGTTGCTCACCGCTATGGTACCTCCCCGGCCGGCGGTCCGTCTTGTCCCGGCTCGCTACGGGTCCGGGTGGGCTTCGAGGAAGCTCCGCAGGAGGAGGGCCGCGGACAGCTGGTCCCGCAGCAGCCTTCGCCGCGCCCTGCGGATACCCCCGTCCACCAGCAGACGTTCCGCCTGCACGGAGGTCAGGCGCTCGTCCCACAGCCGGACGGGAACCCCGGTGTACTGCTCCAGGCGACGGGCGAAGCGGCGGACGGCCTGGGCCTGCGGCCCCTCGGTCCCGTCCAGGCGCAGGGGCAGGCCCACCACGACGGTCCTGGCCCCGCGTCGCCGCGCCACCTCCGCCACCTCCCGGGCAGCCTGGTCGTCCCCGCGGCGCTCCACGGTGGGCAGCGGCTCGGTGGCGGTCCCCGTGGGGTCGCTCAGCGCGAGGCCAATCCGGCGGCTCCCGTAGTCTACCGCGAGGACCCGACCCCTCACGGGTTCCGCTCCAGCAGCCTCCGCACGAACTCGGGGACCCGCTCCAGAGCCTCGTCCAGCCGTTCGGGGTCCCGACCGCCCGCGTGGGCCAGTTCCGGTCGCCCTCCGCCCCTGCCCCCCACCAGCTCCGCGACCGGCCGGATGAGATCCGGAGCCCGCAGGCGGTCCGTGAGATCCTTGGTCACCATGGCCACCAGGGTCACCCGGCCGTCCAGGGCGCTACCGAGCACCACCGCGCCGCTCCTGAGACGGTCCCGCAGGCGATCGCCGATGGCCCGCAGGGCCTCCTCGCGAAGGCCGTCGAACCGCGCGCTGACCACACGGACGCCCTCCACCTCCTGGGCCGTCTGCAGCAGTCGATCCAGCTCCGCAGCCCCCACCCCCTTGTGAAGGGCTTCCACCTGCCGTTCTAGATCCCGCAGCTGCTGCAGCAGCCGCTCCACCCGGGAGGGCACCTCCTCCGGCGAAGCCCGCAGCCGGTACGCGGCGGCCTGCAGGAGCTCGGCCTGGCTGCGGGCCCAGCGGTACGCGGCCCACCCCGCCACCGCCTCGATCCGCCGGACGCCCGCGGCCACCCCGGTCTCCTGGACGATCCGGAACAGCCCCACCTCGCTGGTGTTCCTCAGGTGGGTGCCGCCGCACAGCTCCCGGCTGTAGTCTCCGATGGAGACCACCCGCACCACGTCCCCGTACTTCTCCTCGAACAGGGCCATGGCACCCAGCCTGCGGGCCTCCTCGTACGGGAGGAAGTCCACCCGCACGGGCACGGCCTCCAGCACCTTCTCGTTGACGCGACGCTCCACCTGGTCCAGCTGCTCCGGGCTCAAGGGCTGCAGGTGCAGGAAGTCGAAGCGCAAACGATCCGGGGCGACCAGGGAGCCTGCCTGGCGCGCGTGCTCGCCCAGCACCTCCCGTAGGGCCTTGTGCAGGAGGTGGGTGGCGGTGTGGTGCCGCATGACCTCCCGGCGCCTCGCGGCGTCCACTTCCGCCCGGACCCGGTCACCGACCCTCAGGGTTCCCTCGCGGACCACCCCGCGGTGGACGACCACCTGCCCTGCCGGCCGCTGGGTGTCCTGCACCTCGAACCGAACCGACCGGGACACCAGCCAGCCCGTATCCCCCACCTGGCCCCCGGCTTCGGCGTAGAAGGGCGTGCGATCTAGCACGACCTCCACCACCTGGCCGGGCCCAGCCGACTCCACACCCGCGCCGTCCCGCAGGATGGCCAGCACGGTGGCGGGAGCCCGCAGCCGGCGGTAGCCCACAAACTCCGTCCGCACCCCACGCTCCGCGAGCGCCTGCAGGGAACCTGGGACCTGCAGGACCGTGAAGGCCGAGCGGGCGCGGGCCCGCTCCCGCTGCCGCTCCATCTCCCGCTCGAACCCCTCCCAGTCCACCTCCAGCCCCGCCTCCCGTGCCACGTCCAGGGTCATCTCCTTCGGGAACCCGTAGGTGTCGTACAGCTGGAACACGTCCTCGCCCCGAAGGGTAGACTGGCCTGCGGCCCTGGCGGCGGCCACCAGCTCCTCCAGCCGGCTCAACCCCGACTCCAGGGTCCGGGCGAACCGCTCCTCCTCGGCGGTCACCACCTCCCGGATGAAGGCCCGGTGACGGACCAGCTCCGGGTACGCCTCCCCCATGCGGTCGGCGACCACGTCCGTGATCTCCGCCAGGAACGGGCGCACCAGCCCCAGCTTCCGGCCGAACCGGGCAGCGCGCCGTACGATCATCCGCAGGACGTAGCCCCTCCCCTCGTTGCCCGGCACCACTCCGTCGGCCACCAGGAACGCCGCTGCACGGCCGTGGTCCGCGATGACCCGGTACGCCACCACGTCCCGCTCCCGTTCCGCCGCAGACTGGCCGCACAGCTCCTGCACCCGGTCCATGAGCGGGACGAACAGGTCGGTCCCGTAGTTGTCCTTAGCTCCCTGCAGGACCGCCAGCAGGCGCTCGAACCCCATCCCGGTGTCCACGTGCTTGGCAGGGAGAGGCTCCAGGGTGGTGGGCCCGGTGCGGTTGTACTGGATGAACACCAGGTTCCACAGCTCCAGGAAACGCGCGCAGCCCCCGTTCACCCGGCAGACGTGGCCCGGCTCGTGCTGCCGGTCGCAGAACTCCGGCCCTCGGTCGATGTGGATCTCGCTGTCCGGACCGCAGGGGCCCACCTCCGCCATCTCCCAGAAGTTCTCCTTGCGTCCGAAGAACAGCACGTGGGAGGGGTCGAACCCCGGCTGCTGCAGCCAGATCTCCGCCGCCTCGTCGTCCCGGGGGATCTCACCGTATTCGTCCTCGAAGCAGGTGGCCCACAGCCGCTCCGGCGGGAGCCCCCACACCTTCGTCAGCAGCTCCCACGCCCAGCTGATGGCCTCCCGCTTGTAGTAGTCGCCGAAGGACCAGTTGCCCAGCATCTCGAAGAAGGTGTGGTGGTAGCCGTCCCGGCCCACGTCCTCCAGGTCGTTGTGCTTGCCCGCCACCCGCATGCACTTCTGCACGTCCACGGCCCGGCGATACGGCCGGGTGCCGACCCCGAGGAACACGTCCTTGAACTGCACCATCCCGGAGTTGGTGAACAGCAACGTGGGATCCTGGGGGACCAGGGACATGCTGGGTACCCGCACGTGCCCCCGCTCCTCGAAGAACCGCAGGAACGTCTCCCGCACTTGGTTGGACGACCGCACGTTCCGACCTCCCTGGCACACCGCCGAGCGGACGCACCCCGGCTTCCGCGGCCGAGACGATTATATCCGTGGCCCAGCCGGGCTCGACATGCGGCCCAGCCACCGGCGCAGGCGATCCCACCAGCCCTCCTGCCCCTGCGCCGCCTCCGCCCGCTCCAACTCCCGGTCGGGCTCGGCGCCCACGTCCAGGACCTCCTCCGGGCCCCACCGGTAGGAGGGGACCGGCACTGCGGGGACGCCCTCCGCCTCCTCAGGGCGTGCGGCACCCGCGGTCTCGAACTGCTCCACGTGCAGCCCTTCCTTGGGAACCACCCGCACGGTTTTTCCCGTCTGCTCCTCCAGCCGGCGCAGCCAGGCCCCGTCCCGCACCAGCTCCGCGTGCACCAGGGGGTGCACCCGGACCACCACCACCGGCTCCGCGCGGCTGGAGCACCACCGCCGCAGCTCCCGCCGGATACGGTTCGCCACCGTCTCCGGGGACAGCACGCGGCCTCTCCCGTTGCAGTACGGACACGGCATCCGTAACACCGCCTCCAGGTCCTGGTGCACCCGCTTGCGGGTGATCTCCACCAGCCCCAGCTGGGTCAGATCGATCACCTGGGTCTTGGACCGGTCGCGGCGGACTGCCTCCTGCAGGGCGCGGAGCACCTGCTGACGGTGCTTCTCGTTGTCCATGTCGATGAAGTCCACCAGGATGATCCCGCCGATGTCCCGGAGCCGGATCTGGCGGACCACCTCCCGGGCCGCCTCCAGGTTCGTGTGGAGGATGGTGGTGGCGAGGTCCCGGTCTCCCACGTAGCGGCCCGTGTTCACGTCGATCACGGTGAAGGCCTCCGTGCGGTCCACCACCAGGGTTCCCCCCGACGGCAGCCACACCTTGCGCTGCAGCGCCGTCTCGATCTCCCGCTCCACCCCGTAGTGCTCGAAGATGGGCTCCCGGCCCCGGTACAGCTCCAGGCGGTCCCGCAGGTGGGGGGCGTACGAACCCACCAGGTCTACCAACCGCTCGTACTCCCGAGGGGAGTCCACCACGAACCGCTCCACCTCTCCGGTGAACAGGTCCCGGGCCACGCGGCGCAGCAGGCGCAGGTCCTGGTAGAGGAGGGCAGGAGCCCGGCTGGTCCGCGCCCGCTCCAGGACCCGGTTCCACACGCTCAGCAGGTAGCGGAGGTCGTCCTGCAGGTCTTTTTCCGTGGCGCCCTCCGCGGCGGTGCGGACGATGAGGCCCATGCCCTGAGGCCGCAAGCGCTGCGCGATCTCCCGGAGCCGGCGGCGCTCGGTTTCGCTTTCGATCTTTCGGGAGACCCCCACGTACTGCACGGTGGGCATGAGGACCAGGTAGTGGGCGGGGAGAGCGATGTAGGTGGTCACCCGCGCCCCCTTGGTGCCCATGGGTTCCTTGGTGACCTGTACCAGGATCTCCTGACCGACCCGCAGCCGCTGTTGGATCCCCCCGTGCCCGATCACGTCCTCCAGGTCCTCGCCCCCGATCCGCTGGCTCCGCACGTCGCCCACCTGCAGGAAGGCGTTCCGCTCCAGCCCGATGTCCACGAAGGCAGCGTCCATGCCCCGCAAAACGTTGGCCACCCGGGCCTTGTACACGTTGCCCGCCAGCGGCTCCCCCCGCTCGATGAACAGGTTGACCACCTGTCCGTCCTCGAACACCGCCACCCGGGTCTCAAACGGCTCCACATTCGCCACGATCTGCCGCCGCATGCGACCTCCACGTTCAGAACAGGATCTTGGGCCTCCGGACCGCCACGCTCAGCACCAGCCCTACCCCCGCCAGGTGGGTCACCAACGCCGTCCCCCCGTAGGACAGAAACGGCAGCGGAATGCCCGTGGCCGGCGCCAGGCCCACGGTCATGCCCACGTTCACCAGCACGTGGAACGCCACCAGGCTGGCCACGCCCACGCACAGGTAGCTCCCGAAGGCGTCCCGGGCGGAGGAGGCCACCTGGAGCACCCGCAGGAGGAACACCCAGAACAGCAACAGCACCCCCACGGCGCCCACGAACCCCAACTCCTCGCCGATCACGGAGAACACGAAGTCCGTATGCTGCATGGGCAGGAACTGCAGGGTGTTCTGGGTCCCGGCGAACAGGCCCTTGCCCCACAGCCCCCCCGAGCCGATGGCGATCTTGGACTGGATGAGGTTGTATCCGGCTCCCAGGGGATCCAGGCTCGGGTCCACGAACACCAGGAGGCGCGTCCGCTGGTACGGCTTCAGGAGGGGCCACACCAGCGGGGACACCAGCAGTCCCCCCGCCACGAGACCGGCCAGCTGGCCGCGGGGCACGCCCGCGGCCCACAGCATCGCCAGCAGCACGGCTACGAAGGCCAGAGCGCTCCCCAGGTCGGGCTGTAGGAAGACCAGCAGCACGGGAGGCCCGGCGAGCACCAGGTAAGGAAGGAGGTCCGGCAGCCTGGTCGGGGGCTCCTTCCGCCGGCTGAGAAACCACGCCAGGGTCACGACCAGCCCGAGCTTGGCCAGCTCCGAGGGCTGCAGGCTCACTGGACCCACGGCAAGCCACCGCTGAGCGCCCAGGGCGGTCCGGCCGACCAGGTCCGTCAGCGCCAGCAGCGCCAGGCTCAGGCCGTACAGCAGTTTCCACGCCTCACCCAGGCTCCGGTACGGCACGGCGGCCAGGCCCGCCAGTACCGCAAGGCCCACCGCCACGTGGGCCAGCCGGGGTCGCAACAGCCCCAGCGGCTGCTCGGGCGTGGCCGTGGCGCTGGCAATCGCCGCGGTACCCACCGCCACCAGGGCCAGGGTGCACGCCACCAGGACCCAGTCCACGTGGCGGAGCCGCCGCCGCGCGGCGCGCAGGTCCGCGGTCAGCGCGCCGCCCACCCGGCCTCCCTCCGGCCCGCGCGCTGCCCCTCCCACCACCGGGACAAGACGGCCCGGGCGATGGGGGCGGCGTTGAGGCCGCCACGGTAGCCGTGTTCCACCAGCACCACCACCACGATCCGAGGGTCCTCCGCGGGAGCGTAGCCCGCGAACCACGCGTGCGGCCGGCCCCGGGGTGTTTCCGCGCTGCCGGTCTTCCCCGCCACCCGAAGCCCTTCCACGCGGGCCGCCTGGCCGGTCCCGCGCTCCACCACCGCCTCCAGGCCCCTGCGAAGGGCCTGCAGGGCCGACGGGGAGAACTCCACGCGTCCCTGCACGGTCGGCGAGAAGGTCCGCACCACCTGCCCTTCCGGCGACAGCACCGCCCGGCCCAGGCGCGGCTGGACCAGCAGGCCGCCGTTGGCCACCGCGCTCAGGGCCCTGGCGACCTGGATCGGCGTGACCAGGACAAAGCCCTGTCCGATGGCCATGTTGAGCGTGTCTCCCGGGTACCAGGGTTCGCGCCAGGTCCTCTGCTTGTAGTCCGGGTCAGGGATCACGCCGGTGGCTTCCAGGGGCAGGTCCACGCCCGTGGGCTGCCCGAAGCCTAGCCGCCGCGCGTAGGTGGCCAGCCGCTCCGGCCCGAGGCTGCGACCCAGCATCCAGAACATCACGTTGCAAGACTGCGCCACCCCGGTGGTGAAGTCCACCACGCCGTGGGCCTGCAGGTCGCGGAACACCCACCGGCCCAGCCGCAGGGAGCCGGTGCACACGAACCGGGAAGCCGGACCGGCGCGCCCCTCCTGCAGGGCCGCGAGTCCCGTGACCACCTTGAACACGGAGCCGGGCTCCACCGCCGCGGCGGTGGCACGGTTCAGGAGCGGGTTGCGCCGGTCCTGCACCAACTGTCTCCACTGCCGCTCGGAGATGCCCACCGAGAACGCGTTGGGGTCGAAGGACGGGCTGCTGGCCATGACCAGCACCTCTCCGGTGCGCGGGTCCATGGCCACCACCGCGCCCGACCAGCCCCGCAGCTGGCGCTCCGCCTCCTGCTGCAGCTCCCAGTCCAGCGACAGCACCAGGGTGTTGCCGGGACGTCCCGGCTGTTCCCGCAGCACGCGCAACGGCCGGCCCGCGACGTCCACCTCCACCACGTGCTCGCCATCGTCGCCCCGGAGTACCGTGTCGTAGGACCGCTCCACCCCCGCCTTGCCGATCAGGTCGCCCGCCCGGTAGCCGCGGGGTCGCAACGCCTCCAGCTCGTCCGCACTCACTTCGCCCAGGTAACCCAGGACGTGGGCCGCCGCGGCTCCAAACGGGTAGACCCGGACCGGCTCCGCCTCCACCTGTACCCCGCGGAGCTCCTCCCGCCGCTCCTCCAGCAGGGTGACCACGCGCATGCCCACGTCGCGCCGTACCCGCACCGGCTCGAAGGGACGGCTCCGCGCCCGCTCCCAGCGGGACCACAACTCCTCCTGGGAGACCCCCAGCACCCGCGCCAGCTCCGGGAGCACTCGGGTGGGCTCCCTGAGCTCCATGGGGAGGATGGACACGGAGAAAGCGGGCCGGTTGAGCACGAGAGGGGTGCCGCGGCGGTCGAGGATCAACCCCCTCGGTGCCGCCACGCGGTGAATCCGCAGCCGGTTGGTATCGGCCAGCTGCGCGTAGTAGTCGCCCTGCAGGACCTGCAGCTGCCACAGGCGCAACGCCAGGGCGGCCAGCGCCACGGTCAGCGCCACCGCGAAGGAAGTCAGTCGCGTGGACAGGTGGACAGGCTTTTCCGGTTGCATGCGCCCTCGACCACGGCCTCGGGACTTACGGACGCAGCTCAGGGGACGTCGCCAGCCGCAGGCGTCCGCGCCACCGCTCGACCCTTCGGAGTCCCGCGAACACCAGGGGCGCGATCAGCCCATTGTAGCACGCGGCCACCGCGGTGCCCCGGGCCCAGGTCAGCAGGGAGGGCGGGGGATCGCCCGCCAGTGCCGACAGCCCCACCTCCAGCAGCCGGGCGGCCGCGGTACCCGCCACGGCGAAGGCGGAAGGCGCCCAGGCGCTGTCCAGCACCACCGTGCGGGCCAAGGACCCAGCGCCGAAACCCACCCACAGCTTGGACATCGCGAACAGGCCGAGCGCACCCCCGCCCGCCAAGTCCTGCAGCAGACCGGCCAGGAAGCCCAGCAAGGCTGCTCCCTCCGGCTGCATGCGCAGGCCCAGGGCCAGCAGGACCACCAGCACCGGCTCCGGAGCGCCTCCCATCCAGCCCAGCCTCCACCCCCAGGCGCCCTCCACCGCCACCGCTCCCAGCAGGAGCGCGCCGCAGCCGGCCCCCCTTGCTGCCAGACGCCACGGACGCTGCACGGCGACCCACCTATCTCGCAGCCGTGGGCCTCACCATCACCAGCACTTCCTCCAGGCGGGACAGGTCGGTGGCGGGTTCCACCTCCGCCTCCTGGAACAGAGCCCCCACGCTGCGAACCACCGCGCGCACCACACCGACCCGGATCCCTCGGGGAAACACCCCGCCCAGCCCCGAGGTGACCAGCACATCTCCCTCCCGCAGGGGGGACGACCGGGAAAGGTAGCGCAGCCGGAGCCTCTCCGTGGCCGTCCCCTCCACCACCCCTGCGTCCCGGGAACTCTGCACCAGGACTCCCACCGCGCTGCGCGGGTCGGTGACCAGAAGCACCCGGGCGGCGCTCGGGTACACCTCGAACACCCGGCCCACCAAGCCATCTGCCGTCACCACCGGGTCGTTGCGGGAGACCCCGTCCCGGCTACCCCGGTCCACGATGAGGGTGGTGTACCACCGGCTCGGGTCGCGCGCCACCACCCGGGCCGCCACCGCAGCGTACGGGTCAGGGGCCCGGAAGCCTACCAGCCGACGCAGGCGCTCCGCCTCCGCGGAAGCCTCCTGCAGCCGGGCCACCTCCCGGCGGAGGGCCTCGACCTCCGCCCGCAGCCGGGCGTTCTCCATGCGCAGCTGCCCGATCTCGTTCAGGGCCCGCCACGACCGGATCACTGCGTCCGCGGCCCGTCCCAGGGAGACCTGCGCCGGCAGCAGCACGGACAGCACCGCCCGACCCACCGGGCCCACGGCTCGCCGTTCCGGGGACCGCACCTGCAGGGTGAGCAGCGCCCCGGCCAGCACCACCAGGGCCACGAACAGACTCGCCCGCCGTCGCGATCCCGCCAGGATCATCCCGCACGCGCCGCTACGTCCGCTTGGCGGTCAGCAGCACCTTTTTGAGGGTGTCGATCTCCTCCAGGGCCCTCCCTGTGCCCAGCACCACCGCGGAAAGCGGGTCGTCCGTGAGGGTCACCGGCATTCCCGTCTCCTCCGCCAGCAGCCGGTCCAGGCCGCGAAGGAGGGAGCCTCCACCCGCCAGCACGATGCCGCGCTCCACGATGTCCGCGGACAGCTCCGGGGGGGTGCGCTCCAGGGTCTGCTTCACCGCGTCCACGATGGCGGCCACCGGTTCCCGCAACGCCTCTCGGATCTCCGCGCTGGTCATCCGCACCGTACGGGGCAGCCCGGACACCAGATCCCGGCCCCGCACATCCACCGCCTGCTCCTCCCGCAGCGGGTAGGCGGACCCGATGGCGATCTTGATCTCCTCCGCGGTGCGCTCCCCGATGAGCAGGTTGTACGCCTTGCGGGCGTACTGGATGATCGCCTCGTCCATCTCGTCCCCGCCGATCCGGATGGACTTGCTGGTGACGATCCCGCCCAAGGAGATCACGGCGACCTCCGTGGTTCCGCCACCGATGTCCACCACCATGCTGCCCACCGGCTCGGAGACCGGCAGGCCAGCACCGATGGCTGCGGCCATGGGTTCCTCGATCAGGTACGCCTCCCGGGCCCCCGCCTGCAGGGTGGCGTCGATCACCGCGCGCTTCTCCACCTCCGTGACCCCGGAGGGGATTCCGACGATCACCCGCGGCCTGAGCAGGGACCTCCCCCGCATCCCCTTGCGGATGAAGTAACTGAGCATGGCCGCGGTGGTGTCGAAGTCCGCGATGACCCCGTCCCGAAGGGGGCGCATGGCGTGAATGTCGGAGGGCGTGCGCCCGATCATGCGCTTGGCCTCATCGCCCACCGCCAGGATCGCGCCGTCGCTGCGCTTGGCCACCACGGAGGGCTCCCGAAGCACGATGCCCTCGTGGCGGACGTACACCAGGGTGTTGGCGGTACCGAGGTCGATCCCCATGTCCCGCGAAAAGCGGCTGAGGAACCCGTTGCGGATCATCCCGTCCTCCGAAGCTTGTAGGCTTTGCCCTCGAACAGCCCCTAGAATCCTAACCCCCGCTCCCGCAGGCTGACAAACCGTCCGTCCCCCACCACCACGTGGTCCAGGACTGCCACCCCCAGCAGCGCCCCCGCCTGCCGCAGCAGGGAGGTGAGCCGCGCGTCGTCCGGGCTGGGCTCCGGATTCCCGGAGGGGTGGTTGTGGGCCAGGATCACCGCGTGGGCACCGCGGCGGATGGCTTCCCGGAACACCTCCCGGGACTCCACGGAGGCGGCGTTCAGGCCTCCCCGGGACGTCTCCACCAAGCCTATGACCTCGTGCCGGGCGTTCAACAGCAGCACGCAGAAGTGCTCCTGCTCCCGGTGGGCCAGGCGGGGACCCACAAGCGCTGCGGCATCCTGGGCGCTGCGCACCACTGGCCGGCTGGCGGGGTCCGGACCCTGGACCCGCCGGCCCAGCTCGAAGGCGGCTACCAGGGTGGCCGCCTTCGCCTCGCCCACCCCTGGCAGGGCGCTCAGCTCCTCCACCCGGGCCCGGCTGAGGGCCCGTAGGCCGCCGAACTGCCGGAGCAGGTCGTCGGCCAGGTGGAGGGCCGACCGGGACCGGGTCCCCGCGCGCAGGAGGATCGCCAGCAGCTCCCGATCCTGGAGGTCCTCCGGACCGGCGGCCGCCAAGCGCTCCCGAGGCCGCGCCTCAGGCGGCAGGTCCCGGAGGGTGGGGCCGCTGGAGTACATCCCATGGAGTGAACGCGCCGGCTCGTGAGTTTTACACCCACCGCCACAGCCACAGGGCGAACACCACCCCCAGAAGCACCGCGAGGTTGAGCCGTACGGTGAAGCCCAGGGTGAAGGTGACAAGACCCAGGTCCAGGTGCAGGGCAGGGTCCAGTCCTGGCTCCACGGACCGGGCGAGGAAAGAAAGCGGCGAGAAGGCGGAGACAGCCTCCGCCAGCACGTGCCCCAGGACGCCGCCCGCCAGCACCACGAACACCAGCGGCACCCAGGAGCGGCGGGTCCGCCGGGTCACCCGGGGTCCTCCCCGCCGGCCAGGAAGCTCGACGCTTTCACCCGCCGGCGCGCGCTACGTCTTCGCTGCTTCGTCCGAGTCCTCTTCCTTGACCGACTTCCGGAAGTCCCGGATCGCCTTCCCGAGGGAACTCCCGATGCCGGCCAGGCGGGACGGCCCGAAGATCAGGAGCGCGATGACGAGGATGATGACGAGCTCGGTGGTTCCGATCCCGAAGGGCATCCGCCACCTCCGGTGGCATTGTACCAACCCGGCGGCCGGCTGTCCGCCCGGCGTTCCCAGAGGGCGTAAAGCAGCGCCACCCCCAGGAGCACCGCCGCAGCCAGTAGGGCCGGGCCCGGACGCAGCGGCCGGTCGCCTTGCGTGTGCTGCTGCACTAAGTGTGCAAGCCTCAGGGCGACCCTGAGCCGGGCCGCCCGGAGCTCCGCATGGACGCGGTCAGCTCGCGGATCCACCGGGCGTCCTCCTGGAGCGCCTCCCTCACCCTAGGTAGCTTCGGTCTGCGCAGCCTCCGCCAGCCCCACACGGCCAACCCCGCACCCAGCCCCGCCACCACGCACCAGCTCACCAGCCCCGCCACCCAGGGCGCCACCCACTGCGCCAGCACCAGTGCCAGCACCGTCGGCAGGAACAGGAGGGCACCCGCGGCGGCGGCAGCTCCCGCCAGCAGACCCACGCCGCCCCGGACCAAGTCCTGGAAGGCCTCCCGGCCCTCCAGCTGCAGGAGCTCCACGTGGGCCCGGACCAGCCGGGCCAAGTCCTCCGCCAGGGCTTCCCAGCCGTCCCGGGTGGAGGGCTCCACTACAGCACCCCGTGCGCGGTCACGATGGCCCGGGCGATCTCCACCAGTTTCTTGTTCTCCTTCTGGCTCTGCACCTGCATGCGGCGGAAGGCCTCGGCTTCGCTGATCCCCAGCCGCTTCATGAGGATGCCCTTGGCCCGCTCGATGACCTTCCGCGCCTCCAGGGCCTCCCGCAGGTCCGCCACTTCTTTTTGCAGGAGCCGGAACTCCTCGAACCGCGCCCGCGCCAGGAGGATGGTGGGGAGCAGGTCCTCCTCGCTCACGGGCTTGACCAGGTAGGCGAACACCCCGGCCTCCGTGGCCCGCTCCACCAGCTCCGGCTCGCTGTACGCGGTGAGCAGGATCACGGGGATGGGCCCGCGGGCGGTGATCTCCCGCGCCGCGGCGATCCCGTCCAGCTCCGGCATCTTGATGTCGAGGATGGCCAGGTCGGGGTGGTGGCGCTCGGCCAGCTCCACCGCTTCGCGGCCGTTGGTGGCCTCCGCCACCACGTCGAAGCCCAGCGCCCGCAGCTGGGTCCTCAGGGTCATGACCCGGATGGCCTCGTCGTCCGCGATGAGGATGCGCAGACGGTCCTTCACGCCGTCACCTCCCCGACCGCCCGCCCCACTTCCTCCCCGGCCTCGGGCACCTGGAAATGCACCTCCGCCACCGCCCCGCCCTCCGAGCGAAGCGAGAAGGTGCCCCGCAGGTCACGGCTGACCAGGTCCCGGACGATACGCAGGCCCAGGTGTCCGTGCCGCTCCACGGAGAAATCCGGCGGCAGGCCCACCCCGTCGTCCCGGACCGTCACCCACACCTCCTGGCCCACCTGCCCGAGGTGCACTACCACCCGCCCGCGCCCGTCCGGGAAGGCGTGCTCGAGCGCGTTGTGGATCAGCTCGCTCAGCACCAGGGCCAGGGCCGTGGCCTGTTTGCTCGGCAGCCACACCTCCGGACCCTGGATCTCCACGCGCACCGCACGGCCTGCTCGGGCCAGGTCCCGCCCGATGATCTCCCCGATGCGCTCCGCCAGCCGGCGCACCTCCACCGCCTCGATGCGGTCCGCGGACAGCATCTGGTGCACCGCGGCGATGCTCTTCACCCGGCCGATGCTGTCCAGGAGGCTCTTGCGGGCAGCTCCCCCCGCCTCGAGGGCTTCCAGGTACAGGAGGTCCGCCAGGGTCTGCAGGTTGTTCTTGATCCGGTGGTGCATCTCCCGCAGCAGGGTCCGCAGCTTCTCGTTGCTCTCCTCCAGGTCCCGCTGCTTCTCCCGGATCACCCGGTCCCGGGCCTCCAGGTAGGCCTGGCCGATGGCCAACATCTGCAGGTCGATGGCCTCGTGGACCCGCTCCGTGGCCAGCATCACGTCGGGGGGGAACGCCACCCACAGCCGTCGGCTCAGCATCACCTGCACCTGGGCGGACAGGCTGCTGCGCAGCAGGCTCAGGGCCTGTAGGATCTCCTCCAGGCTGAACCCCAGTTCCAGCTGCTCGGAGGCCACCCGGTGCGCGTGCTCGAAGACCCGGTCCCGGGCCTCCAGCCGCTCCACCTCGCCCCGGGCCCGCATCACCTGCACCAGTAGGTCCACCGTCTGCTTCCCCCAGCGGTCAGACAGGTCCGGGTGTTCGGCGTACCGAGCCACGCGGCGCTGCAGGGAGGCCCGCCACCGCCTGACCACCACCTCACGGTACGCCTCCAGGTGACGTGAGGTGGTGGCCACGGCGAATGACACCATGGCCTCCCGCACCCTCCCCAGGGGCGTCCGTAGGCTGTCCAGCCAGTGCCGCACCGCCTCCACCGAGAGGCAGTGTACCCGAGGCGCGCGGCCGCCACCAGGCGACCGCCTGGGGTGGGTCACGCCTCCAGTGGGACCTAGTGGCGGCGGGAGACCACGAACTCCGTGAGGGCCGCCAAGCTGTCACGCTCCGGCCCTCCGGGAAGTGTTTCGAGGACGCGGAGCGCCCGCTCGGCGTGCTGCCGGGCCACCTCCAGGGCGTAGGCGAAGGACCCGGACATCTCCAGGGCCTGCCGGAGCGGCTCCAGCTCGCCTGCCCGGATCCACTTTTCCAGCCGCCGGCGCCCCTGCTCGTCCGCGTGGCGGAGGGCGTGGATCAAGGGCAGGGTGACCTTCCCTCCCCGGACGTCGCTGCCAATGGGCTTGCCCAACACTTCCGGGTCGCTGGTGAGGTCCAGGGTGTCGTCGGTGATCTGGAAGGCCACGCCCCAGTGCAGCCCGAAGGTGCCCAAACGCTCCGCCAGCTCCCCGTCCCCTCCTCCCACCAGCGCCCCCCCCGCGCACGCGGAGGACACCAGCTGGGCGGTCTTGCCTTCCACGATGGCAAAGTACACCGACTCGTCCGTGTGCGGGGTGTTGCCGTACTTGACCTGGAGCAGCTCCGCCTGGCTCATGCGCACGGTGGCGAAGGCCACCCGGCTCGCCACGTCGTCCCGCCCGACTCGGGACAGCAGGTGGAAGGCCTTGCTGAACAGGTAGTCACCCAGCAACACCGCCACGTGGTTACCCCACCGGGCGTTGGGCGTCGCCTGACCGCGCCGGCGGTCCGCCTCGTCGATCACGTCGTCGTGGATGAGGCTGGCCACGTGGATGAGCTCCACCGCCGCGGCCACCAGGTCGCGGTGCGCCCCTCCCCCGCCGGCCAGGCGCGCGCACAGGAACGCCAGGGCCGGCCGCACCATCTTGCCGCGGGTCTGCAGCACGTGGGACACCAGCTCCATGAGGAAGGGGTCGTGGGCCGCGAGTTCCTGGCGCAGCAGGTCCTGCAGCCGCTCCAGGTCCTCGCGAACCGGGGCGTAGGCGGAGGCCAGGGCGTCTGCCGCCGCCTGCGTCATGGCTGGCGGCCCAGCCGCCGGACGTACTCCACCAGGGCCCAGATCTGGTCGTCCGGGAGCTGGCCGAAGGCTGGCATCCCGCTGCGACGGGGAGTGTTGCCCAGGCCGTTCTTGATCACCCAGTGGGTGGCGCCCACCGGCATCCGTTCCTGAAAGGCCCGGAAGTGGAAGTTGAGGGGCTTCGGGTTCAGGGCCGCGCCCGCGGGGCCGTCCCCGCGTCCCTCGGGCCCGTGGCACACCGCACAGAGGGTGTCGTACTGGGCCTTGGCCTGGGCCAGCATGGCTTCCGTCACCGGACGCGGCGGCCGGGCCTCCCTGGCCGCCGCCGGTACCACCGCGAGGATTCCCATGACCTGCTCGGAGCCGTCCGGCGCCGCGGCGGCGCCTGCGGAAACCCCCTCCACGTTCCGCGCCACCGGCCTGACTTCCGGCTGCACCAGCCCGCCGGCCACGAACAGGTACGCCAGGGCCCACAGGGGCAGCAGCACGTACAGCGCCAGCAGCCAGCGGGAAGGCCTCGCGGTGGTCGTTTCGTTTCCCATTCCGCCTCCTACCGCAGGGCCAGCAGGTACGCCACCAGGTCTGCCAGCTCCGCGTCCGAGAGGTACCGGTAAGAGGGCATGCCGCCCGTGCCCGAAACTAGCGCCGTCCGCAGTTCCTGTTCCGAGGTGCGCGCCCCTACCCTGGCCAGGTCCGGCCCCAGGCGCAGCCGACCCAGCAGCACGGGGTCCTGGCCGGCGTACTGCCCCGCAGTTGAAGCCTCCCCCACGTCGCCCTGCGCCCGCACCACGCCGAACCGGGCCTCCACCCCTCGCACCTGCTGTGTGTGGCAGACCACACACCCCTCCCTCACGTACACCCACCGCCCCCGCGCCGCCTGGGCTGACAGGGGCGCCGCCCGCGCGGTCCGGACCGCAGGATCCAGGGCGGGCAGGAGGGCGGTCACCACAAACCCGCACACCACCGCGGCCACCACCAGCCGCCCTGTGGCTCCCACGGAGTCCCTCACCGCACCACCTCCAGAACCCACGGCCTGGCGCACCCCTAAGACCCCGCCACCGGCAGGAGCTCCTGCTCCGCTGCGGGAACGGGTTCCCCGGAGTCTGAGGTCAGGAACAGGTTCCACGCGAACACCGCCTGGCCCACCCACACCAGGAACGCCGCGGCCCAGGCCACGGCCAGCAGGGGCCGGCTGGCCTGTACCGCGTGAGCGAAGGGCACCGTGCCCGTGGCCCACGCCGCTCCTTGGCTCAAACCCGCCAGCAGCAGCGCGGGCGCCGAAAGCGCCCACGCCACCACCAGCAGCCACAGATGCCGCCAGGCCAGGGCCCGGCTCGCCAGCGACCGTCCCAGCACGTGTGGCGTCATCAGGTACGCGCACCCCACGGCCACCGCGGCACAGCCCCCCAGCACCAGAACCCGCACCCCCTCTCCCCACAGGGAGAGGTGCACCACGCGGCTGGGACCCACCAGGGACGCCAGCGCGCTCAAAGACACGCCGGAGGTCAGCGCCAGCCAGCCTGCCAACACGAAGACCACACCGGGGTGGTCCCCGAGGGACTGCCAGTGCCCTTCCAGCGACCGCGCGGCGCCCGCCAGCAGCGTCGCCACCGGCAACACCAGCAGCCCCTGCGCCACAGCGCCCACGGTCTGCACCCAGAACGGCACCGGACCCCACACGAACTCCGCGGGCCCAGCGAGAGCCCCGAAACTGACCAAGCCGAACAGGGCGGCGAAGCCCAGTCCCTCCGAAAGCCCGCGCCGGCCGGTCAGGGCCGACAGGACGTACAGGCAGACCCCGCCGGCCAGCGGGACTACCCATAGCCAGACCAGGCCTGCCCGCAGGAACGCCTGGCTCAGAGCGTCCAGGATCCCGTGGTAGGGGTTGTCGAAGGGCCAGAACAGGCCCTTCCCCAGTACGAGGACCAGAGGCAGCCCGGTGAAGGCTGCGAACACCAGGGCCAGCGCGGGATCTCTACGGGGAGACCGGACGAGCGTGTTGCGAACCACCCACAACAGAAGCAGCGCGCCCGTCAGCCGCAGCAGGTCCACCGGCCAGGGAGCCTCACCGAGCGGTCGGCCTCGGGTCCATCCCGTGGAGATCCACCACCAGCTCAGCACCTGCGCCACAGTCCACAGCCACAGGCCCAGGTTGGCAAGGGGCTCGCTCCACAGCCCCTCCCGGTCGCCCTGTCCCACCACCCGCAGCGCTGCGCCCACCAGGAGGTGGGACAGGAAACCGAACACCCACAGGTCCTGTCCGGTGGCCACCACCCGCCCGTGGGACACCCAGGGGACGTCCGCCAGGACCTGCGGCCAGGCCCGCTGCGCCGCGGCCAGCGCCTCGTACGCCAGCGCCAGGATGCCCCACAGCGCGCCCGCGTACAGGAACCGCCGGACGGAGCTCCATCGCTCGTCGGTGAACATCCACGCCAGCATACCGTGTCCCTTCCGCTACGCCTCCGCCACCAGACCGAAGGCCGCCACGAACAGCAACAGGGCAAAGAACAGCAGGTAGAACAGTGCGTACCACAGGTACGTCTTCCACCGTTTCGGGCCAAACCGCGTCACCGCTTCCCTCCGGATCCGCGCACCCGGTCCACGAACTCCGCCACCGCGCGCAGGAAGTCCTCCCGCTCGTGCAGGCCGAAGGCGAAGAACGCCACCCGCTCAGGGTCCACCTTCTGCCGGCTCAAACGCTTCCGCAGCTGGTCGATGCGATCCTCCATGATCCAGTTGCCTTCCCGGTTCAGGCAGTCCCCCATGGGGCAACCGCACACGAAGGCGCCCGCGGCGCCGCTGCGCAGCGCCAACTCCAACCACCCGGGCTTGACGAACCCTGAGCAGGGGACCCGGATCACCGTGACGTGCGGCATGCCCACCAGGGTGTCGTCGGCGCTCAGGAGCCCCTCGCTGCGTACCGCCCAGTCGCACAGGAACCCCACGACCCGGGGGGCTCCCTCCTCCGCCTGCGGGGTCCGATCCGGTACCGTCGCCATAGCTCTCGCCTCAGGAACCCACCGGGGCCGCGGCGCGTGCGCCCCGCTGGATGCGCTGCTGTACGTCCTTGTCCAGCATCCTCGGCAACTCCAGGGCCTCGAAGGGGCAGGCGCCGATACAGATCCCGCACTCCACGCACCGGGAGTCCACCACCACTGCCAGCAGCTTCCGGTTGGCCGCAGCCCGGCTCTTCCCGGGGTACGGGCTCGGCACCATGTAGATGGCGTTGTACGGGCAGTCGTAGTAGCACAGCTCGCAGCCCGTGCAGTTCTCCTCCACCACCACCGCCTGGCCCAACGCCCGAACGCCCCGCTGCTCCGGAGTCTCCCGCAGGGTGTAGGGAACCACCATGCCGTATGCCACCAGGGCCACCACCAGGGCCAGGGCCCAACCGGGCGCCAGCCAGCGGGCCAGGACGTACGGCCACAGGAAGAACCAGTCCACCGCGAACCCCTCCGGCGAGGCGCCCGGCTGCGCGGGCCGTCCGCTCGTGGCGGGCAAGGCGGAAGCGAGGATGAACAGCAGGCCCAGGCTGAACAGCACCCACACGGAGGGGGGCCAGATCTTGGGGTGGCGGAGGCGCACGTAGTGCCACCACAGGAGCACGTACAGGGTCATGGCGGGCCCCACGTGGAGGAACAGGAACCGCGGCAGGGTGGTATCGCTCACCCCGGGACCCCCCAAAAACACCCGGGCGAGCCAGTCCCCCACCAGGGGGACCGACCTCAGGGCCTGTACCGTGAGGCTCGTCAGCAGCTGCGACCGCTCGTCCCACACCAGCAGGTAGCCGGTGAAGCCCGCGAAGCCCGAGACCACCAGCAGGAACATCCCCGACAGCCACTGGCTGTCCCGGGCCTCCCGGTAGCGGTCCGTGAACCAGTTCCGGAACAGGTGCAGGAGGATGGCCACCAGGTACGCGTCCGCGGCGTAGCGGTGGATCCCGCGGAACACGACCCCGTAGGGCACGTCGCGGGTGAGGAACTCCACCGAGGCGTAGGCGCCCTCCAGGCTCGGCTCGTAGTACAGGAAGATGAGGATCCCCGACACCACCAGGATGGTGAGGAACAGGTTCGACAGCCCCCCGGTGTAGTACAGGGGGTTGAAGTCCTGCGGCAGGACGCGGTTGATCCAAGTGTCCAGCCGCAGGGTGGCACTCTGCAGGCTCAGCAACAACCGCCGGTACACCCTAGTCCTCCGCGGTGAGGTGCGCCTTGCGGAACAGCACCACGATGACGGCGTACAGCACCAGCAGCACGCCCACGGCCCCCGAGGCCACCAAGCGCCGGTCGAACCACTCCCCGTACACCATCAGGCCGACGCACGCCAGGGCCAGTACCGCCAGAAAGCCCGCCATCGCCAGGTACCAGCCGCCGCGCTCTGGCTCCCTCACGGCCACCTCCCGCCCCGCTGGAAAGCCAGCCAGCGCTCGTACACCGCGACCCGTCGACGCACCCGGCCCGCCCGGCGGTCCGCGGCGTACAGCAGGTAGCCCGCCCACGCGGCCGAGACCACCAGCACCGCCAGCCACCCGGCCGCCACAAGCCACCGCTCCGGCTGGGGCTGCCCCCACGCCAGGCGCGCCGCCTGCCAGGTGCCGTGCAGGCCCGCTACCGCCAGGCCGAAAGCCATCCCGAACCGGAGCGCCTCCACCGCCTCACCCCGCCGTCGCCCGGGCCGGCGCGGCCCGCGGCGCCGGGGCCGGCGCGGCGGCCTCTGCTAGCTTCCTCCGCCGGCGGTAACGGAACTCCAACACCAGGCCCAGACTCAGGGTGGCGGCGGTGACCAGCAGGACCACGTGCGGGTCCCGCCCGATCACGGCGATGTTGAACATGATGAGAGCGGTGAACACCAGGAAGTAGGTCAGGGCCATGATTCCCACCACGGTGAAGAAGGGGCGCTCGGACGGCCTGCGGCCCTTGCTGCGGTCGAGGAACGGCACCAGCATCCCGTACGCGATCAGCAGACCCGGCCCCAGCCCGGCCCACAGGGGTGGGGTGTACTTCACGTACTGGTACAGCGCCAGGAAGTACCAGTCGGAAAGGATCGGGAGCGGCGTCCGGTTGGGGTCGGCCCGCCGGCCCATCTCCGCGGGGAACACGTAGCTGGTGACCACCAGCATGAGGGCCAGGATCACCAAAGCGGTGGGGGAAAGCACGAACCGGCGCCGCCGGGTGAAGTAGAAGTAGATCTCCGCCGCCACCAGCAGCAGGGCCGAGATGCCGAAGTGGATGGCGTAGAAGCGCGTGAGGGTCCCCTGCCCTTCCGCGGGCCCGCCCAGGAAGGCGAAGGCGATGGCGCTGCCGAACCGCGTCTGCCCGATGAGGGGCAGCTCATCCAGGTACACCGCCACCGTGAGGACCACCTTGGCCGCCCAGAAGGCCCGCTGGTTCCAGATCAGGAGGTACCCCGTGAGGCCGGAGATCATGGCCAGCACCAGGGAGCCGAACAGGATCATCCACGACAGCTCGTTGGGCCGCTTGTACTCGCCCAGGAAGTACATCCGGTAGATCCGCAGGGTGATGGCGAGGATCAGCATGTCCGCGCCGTACTTGTGCACCCCGCGGATCAGCCAGCCCAAGGGGACCTCACGCTGGATGCGGAGGATGGAGTTGTAGGCGCCGTGGGCGGTGGGCTCGTACCAGATCATGAGCAGGATCCCGCTCACCACCACCGCGATCCACGCGAAGTACACGATCTGACCGAGGAGGTAGAGGGGGTTGTCCTGGCGGTCGACCTGGGTCTCGTCGAACAGGTCCAGCTTCTCCTTGCGCTCCCGGAACCACTCCCGCAACCGGTCCCACATCGCTCCGGCTCCCTAGGCGATCCCGCCGGGCTCGGCGCCCGTCACCACGATGACGCCGTCGCGGATCTCATAGTTGAAGTAGCGGGGGGGCCGGGGCGCGGGTCCCGACAGCACCCGGCCGGGGACCTCCCGGTCCGCCGGGTCGTAGATGGACAGGTGGCAGGGGCAGGCCATGAGGCCGTGGCGACGTTCCTCCGGCGGCACGTACCCGCCGTAGCCCGCCGTGACCTCCCGCCAGTTCGGCACGTAGTTGAAGATGCAGCCCAGGTGCGGGCAGATCCGGGAGAACACCACGATGTCCGTGGGCTCCTTCCCACCCTTGTAGCCCGGGAAGCTCAACTTCCACGGCAGCTTGATGGCCACCCCGGGGACCGCAGCCGCCTTGGCCAGCTCCGGCGTGTACTGGGGGTACTTCTGCGTGAACACGAAGAACTTGCTGGACCACGGCTCTCGCAGCTCCTCCAGGGTGGCGATGGGGAGCGGCTCCCCTTTCGGGAGATCGCCCTCCGCGAGGTCCGGGGGCACCTTCCCCTGGGGAACCCCCAGCCCCGGCTCCAGGTTCGGCTTCAGGTAGCGCAGCACCGGCGCCAGGAAGGCGCCCAGACCACCCAGCACCGGGACCGCGCTCAGCGCCTTCAGGAACGTCCGACGGTTCACAGCCCCGCCTCCGTTGCCGCACCCGCAGCTAGCGCAGGTCCTGCGGCGGCGTGTACACGAACGTCCACAGGTACTCTACCACGCTCCAGATCTGGTCCGCAGAGAGCTTGCCCGCGTAGGCGGGCATGAGCTCCAGCCCGCGCCGCTGCACTCCCTCCGCGATCTTCTGGTACAGCTCCGTGGGCTTGCGGTAGGCCATCCAGTCGCGGTCCGTGAAGATCCCAGGCCCCACGCCCCGCGCCCACGTCCACACCTGCTCGCGGATCCGCGCGGCCTCGGGACCCTTCCCGTCGCCCGCTACCCCGTGGCAGCTGGCGCACAGTTGGTTGTAGATCCGCCTTCCCTGTGCCAGCCGGTCACGGCTCGTGGTCCGGCTCCACTCCCAGAACAGCACGTCCCAGATCTGTTCGTCCGTAAGGCGCGGCTCACCCCCATCCACGGCACCGTAGGCGGGATGCTGGAAGCCGGGCATGGCGGTGTGGGGACGGCCCCGGGCGATGGTCTCGAACATCGCGAAGGGCGCGTTGAGCCGCATCTGGTCCAGGTTGTTGAACCGGGCGGGCCGACTCGGCAGCGGCTCGGTCTTGGGGTGGATGCGGAACAGGCTCAAGAAGTCCGTGTACGGGTTTTTCTCCGGAGCGGTCAGCTGCTCCGCCATGGGGCCGTCCCCACGGCCCTCGGGCCCGTGGCACACCGCGCAGCGCGCCTCGTAGATCTTGCGGCCCTCGTCCGCGCTGGGCTTGCGGGGCATGAAGTTCATGCGCACCACGAACCCTTCCAGGGGCTGGTAGGCCTCCCGGGCAGGGGTGCTCACCCGGACGTACGGCTGGCAGCCCGCAAGGCCGAGGATCGCCGCCACCAGCAGCAACAACCCGCCGGCCCCCCCGCGGGGCCGCCGGCCGCACAGGGGTCCGGCTTGCCGTCGGTGCAACCTGCCTCCCGAATCAAAAATGAGCTGGCGTGTCTTTTTGACTTCCGATGCCCGGACTCCTCTTCGGCCTGCACACGCAAAGAGGGAGCCTCTCGGCCCCCTCCGTGAAGGTCCGGCCACGATTTTCCGTGCCCCGGTCCGAGCCCGTCAAGCGCTTCCGGTCAGTGGACGCCGGGCCAGCCGCACTGCCTCAGGGCGCGTTCCGCTCCGCGGGTGGCAACGGAGAGCGGGGTGGCGTGTACTCCTCCGAGTGCTTCACCACCACGCTACGGGCCTCCAGGGTTCCGTCCGGCCCCAGCCGGCCTTCCACCACCGCGCCCTGCCCTTCCACCAGCAGCCCCTCCACGCTGCCTGCAAACCGCACCGGCAGCCGGGCCTCCCCGTCGGACAGCACGAAGCGCAGCGCACCGCCCTCTCGCCGCAGGGAGCCGGGTACTACCTGTCCGCCGACCCGCACCGGCCGTCGGGGGTCCAGGCTCGTGGACTGCAGCTCCGTGGGCGTCACGTAGTACACCACCGCCTCCCGGAGCCCGCCGGCCACCACGTAGCCCAGGGAACCCACCACCAGCAACACCGCGGCAGCAAGCCGTACGCGCTTCACGTCTCTCCCTCTCCCAGCCTGACCCTGGACACCTGCCGCAAGCGGCGCCACAGGCGCCAGGCGTAAACGCCCACCAGCAGGGCGGCGCAGCCGTACGCGGCCAGTACCCACGCCCAGGGGCTCAACCTTCCCCCTCCAGACTCGCGAGGCGCGCGCGTTCGGCGAGCAGCACACTCAGCAGGGCCAGGTAGGCCACGGCGTTCACCGCCAGCGGCAGGAGGAATTCCGGCGCCAGTTTCACACCCTGCAGGCTGATGGACGGGCCCTGGTGCAGGGTCCGGAACCACACCACCGAGTAGTGGACCACCGGCACGTCCAGGAAGGCCAGCACCGCCACCGCCGCGGACAGCCTCCGGCCCCGCTCGGGGTCGTCCGCGAGATCTCGGACCAGCAGGCAGCCCACGTACAACAGGAAGAGCACCGCGGTGGTGACCAGCCGAGCGTCCCACGCCCACCACACGCCCCACACTGGCTTTCCCCAGAGCATCCCGGTGAGGAGGGTCAGCCCGGAGAACAGGGCGGCCAGCTCCGCGCCCGCGCGCCCGACGAAGTCCCACCGCCGGTCCCGCCGCCACAGGTACAGGGCACCAGCCCCGAAGGCCACCGCGGCGGCTCCGTAGGCGCTTAGCGCCGCAGGGACGTGCACGTACATGATCCGCACGTACTCGCCCTGGTAAGCGTCCGGGGGGGAGCCCCACAGGGCCAGGAACAGGCCCACGCTCAACAGCGCCGCAGTCCCTCCCACCGCGAACGCCCGCAAGCCTACCCCTCCACCACCAGCTCGAACAGGGCGGGGCCCACCAGCAGGAACAGGAGGTCGAACACCACCAGCACGCCCCACCACGGGCCAGCAGGCGCTCCGGAGGCCGCGGCCTCGGAAAGCCGCACTCCCGCCAGCAACACGGGAACCGTGGCGGGCAGGAACAGTAGGGGCATCAGCAACGGTCCTGCCCGCACGTGGGCCACCAGCGCGGCCAGCAACGTGCCCGCCGCGCCCAGCCCCGCCGTAGCCAACAGGCCCGCCAGGATCAGCACGCCCGCCCCGCGGGTCGGAGCGTCAAACAGCAGGACCTGCGCGCACCACAGTCCCGCAGCCAGGACCAGCAGCACCACGCACAGGGCCAGCCACCTTCCCCAGAACAGGTCCTCGCGGCTCCCGGGGTACAGCAGCAGCACCTCCCGGGTTCCCTCCTCTCCTTCCCGGTCTGCACCGCGTCCTGCGGCCAGCACCGCCGCCAGGAGGACGGACACCCACAGCGCCGACGGTGCGGCTTTCCCCCCACCTCCGGACACCAGCCCCAGCACCAGCAGGACTGCGAAGCCGAAGCTGCCCGCGGGGAGCACCGCGTCGCGCCCGCGCCACTCCAGGAGAAGGTCCTTGCGGGCCACGGCCGCCACCCGCCGCCATGCCTTCATCCCCGGCTCACTGCCCCTGCAAGCCCCGCGGGTCCCGAGCTCAGCAGCCTGCCCGATTCCAGTTCTGCCACCGCGTCGCACAGGGCCCGGGCGCGGTCCAGGTCGTGGGTGGCCAGCACCACCGCGCCTCCGCGCTTCTTGACCCCCGTCACCAGCTCGGCCACCAGCCGGGTCCCCTCCTCGTCCAGACCCACGAAGGGCTCGTCCAAAAGCAGGACCCGGGGCTCTTGCAAACGGACCCGCGCCAGGGCGAGCCGCCGGCGCATGCCGAGGCTGTAAGTGCGCACCGGCCTGTGGGCCACCTGCTCCAGCCCGGCCCACCCCAGCAGCTCCGCAACCTGCCACCGCGGCCGACCACACAGGTCCGCGGCCAGGCACACGTTCTCGAACCCGGTGAGGCCCGCGTACACGCCTGCGGACGTCCCCAGGAAAGCGCACAGTTCCCGCACCCGGTGACCCTCCGAGACCACGTCGTAGCCGCACACCCACGCGCGGCCCTCCGTGGGGCGCAGGGCCGTGGCCAGCACCCGAAGCAGGGTGGTCTTGCCGGACCCGTTGGGGCCCAACAGCAGCAGACACGTGCCCTCCCGGACCCGGAGTCCCACGCCCCGCAGGGCCACCACGGCCCCGAACCGCCGGCCCAGGGCGTCCGTCACCACGGGGTCTAGCGGCCGCACCGAACTCCCTCCTGCGCCCGCAAGGGCGCGCAGATCTCCTCGGGGTCGAACAGGAAGAAGGGGTAGCCTCGGTCCGCGGCAACCTCGTGTTCCTGCACCTCCCGCCGCAACGCCTCCAGCTCCGCCTCCACTTCAGCGATCCGGTCCTGCACGTGGACCCGCAAGGCCTCGTTGATGGCCCGGATGCGCCGGGCGAGCTCCCGGCGGGCGGACCGGGTCAGGTCCGCGGCCTCCAGAGCCCGGATGCAGCGCCACTTCTCCTCCACGAGGGGACGCGCCTGGGCGGGGTCGGCCAGGTGGCGGTCCGGGTTGTGCTGCAGGTCCAGCCACAGACGCTGCGCAGCCCCGTACGCCTCCCGGGGATCTGCGTGTCGCGCCAGCGGGAGATGGAAGGTGGCCGTGAGGACCGCGAAGGGCGGCGGTGTGACTCCGAAGAACCCCTCTAGGACCCGGTCGGTGACGCGGTCGTAGCGCCCGCCTCCCACGCCGTGCACGAACAGATCCGCCACCAGAAGCCGCAGGAACAGGGTGAGGGTGAGGGCCCTGGGGCGCAGGCCCTCCAGCCCACGGTCCGTGAGCTCGCCTACGGGCCTGCCCTCGCAGAACACCACGGGACGAGCTCCGGGCCGCACGAATACCGGCCGCCGCCTCCCCTCCCGCACCAGCCAGAAGGGCAACTCCACCCAGTCGCCTTCCCGCCGTAGGTTGGGGAACGGCTGCGCCGCGGAGCGCAGGCCCTGCTGGCGGCGGTACTCGTCCAGGGCCGCGTTGTGGCAGGCGCGAAAACGCTCCGCATCCTGGGCGATCCAGGCGGCGAACTGGCCGAAGGCCCGCGTCTCCGACAGCTCGGATACAGTCACCTCCCAGTAGCGGACCGGCCGGTGCTTCGTCTCCAACCGTCTGCGCAGGCCGGCCCCGAACTCACCCAGGTGCCGCGCGCGGGAGAGGCTTTCCAGGCCTGCCTGCTCCGCCCGGGAGACCCGCTCCAGGAGCTCCGGGAGACCGAGGGTCCCGAGGTCGTCCCGTAGCTGTGCGCAGAAAGCCCGCCAGCGGGCCTCCTCGGGTACCGGGGCCGCCTCGAAGGGAACACCGTCGCCGCACTCCACGAGGGTCCGCTGCACCCCCTGCAGCGTCCCGTCCCGCCTCGGGACTCGGGCACCCCAGGACTGGCACTCGTCGGAGTCCACCACCACGTGCAGCCCGGTTGCCCCCTGGCCCGCGCAGATGTCCACCGCCCACGTCTTGATCCAGATCCCCGGGTGATACAGGGCGGGCTGGTGGCCGGTGGCGACCCACGGACCGTGGCAGGCCTCAGGGGGCGCGAAGCCCCAGCGGCCCAGCAGGGCCTGGGCCCGTCCCACGAGTTCGGACCGGGCCTGCGCCCGCAGAGCGCTCAGGGGCTGGCCGAAGACGCTCGCTGCGTCCAGCCGCCGGGCGGTCGCTTCCGCCAGCTCCATCCAACGGCCGAACTCAGGCGTGCAGAGGACCTCGCCGTGGCGCGTGGGGATGGACAGCTCGGTCACGTCGGTCACACCAGGCCCTCCAGGTTCCGCACCCCGAGCTCCTCCCGCAGGAGGAAGGGCTCCCCGTACGAGACGCCCACCAGGGAACCGAAGTAGCGGGCAGCATCCCGCACCGCCTCCAGGACCCAGGAGTTGCCCCGCTCGGGTCCGAACTGGCTCTCGTACGCGCGCAGGCTCTCCATCTTGCGCTCCAGCGTCTCGCTCACGTCGAACACGAAGGACGGCCGCCGCACCATGCGGTAGTGGGTGGAGAAGAAGTGCACCACCCGGCGCGGGTAGTGGGGCTCCCCCGGGATGTCCGTGTGGGTCAGCTTGGCGTAGAACCGCGCCGCCTCACACAGGGTGGCGGCCTGGACGTGGTCGGGGTGGGCGTCCTCCCAGTACGGCACGAACAGCCACTCGGGCCGCACCGCCCGGATCACCGCAGCCACCTTCTTGCGCGCCTCCACCCCGTCCAGCAGGAACCGGTTGGGCAGGTCCAGGATCTGGCGCTCCACGCCGAGAATCCGTGCCGCCCGTTCCGCCTCCCGCCGCCGCCGCTCCGGCGTGCCCACCGGGGTGGGCTCGCCATCGGTGAGGTCGCACACCACCACCCGCCAGCCCTGCGCCACCAGCGCGGCCATGGTGCCACCCATGGCGATCTCCGCGTCGTCGGGGTGAGGGGCCAGGACCAGGACCGTCTTCACCGCGCACCCGCCTCCCCGCTGGAGGCCGGCTGCTGCAGCCACCGCGCCGCCTCCCGCTCCAGCACCTGCAGGTAGTAACGCAGCCGGACCTCCGGGTCGTCCAGACCGCCCCAGAACCGGCGGTGGGGATTCTTGTAGATGCGACCGATGGGGATCTCCCGGACCCGCAGCCCCCACCGGGCAGCCTGCACCCACACCTGCAGGGGCATGCCGTAGGAGGGCTCGTCCAGCTGCATCCGCCGCAGGGCGTCGGCCCGATACGCTTTGAACCCGCAGAAGGCGTCCGTGAGCCGGTAGCCCGTGAGCGCGTTCACCCGCTCGGTGACCTCCCGGTTGATCCGCAGCCGATCCGGGGGCGGCTCCTGGCCCCGAGACGAACCGGGGAGGTACCGGCTGCCGGACACGATGTCCGCGTCCTCCAGAGCACTCAGCAGGTCCGGGATCAGGTACGGCTCGTGCTGGGCGTCGCAGTCCATGGTGACCACTACGTCGTAGCCGTGGTCGAGGGCGTAGCGGAAGCCATCGATGAGGGAGGCGCCGTAGCCGCGATTCTCCGGGTGGCGGATCACCCGCACCTCCGGGAAGCGGGCCAGGATCTCCGGGGAGCGGTCCGTGGAGCCGTCGTCCACCACCAAGACGTCCGTTCCGGGTGGCGCGTAGTGCAGCACCGCCTCCAGGACCTCCTGGAGGGTCGCCTCCTCGTTGTACAGGGGCATCACCACCAGGACACGCCCGCTCATACGGCCTCCCGGAACGCCCCCCGGGCCGCCTGCAGGATCCGGTCCACCTCCTGCTCGCCGTGGGCGGCGGACAGGAACCAGGCCTCGAAGGGCGAGGGCGGCAGGTACACCCCTCGGGACAGCATACCGTGGAAGAACCGGGCGAATCGCGCCGCGTCAGAGTTGCGGGCCGTGGCGTAGTCCACCACCCGCTGCGGCGTGAAGAACACCGTCAGCATGGAGCCCACTCGGTTCACCCACACCTCCACGCCCGCCTGCCGGGCCGCCTCCCGCAACCCCTCCTCGAGCACCTGGCCCCAGTGCTCCAGCCGCGCGTAGACCGCTCCATCTTCCAGCACCCCCAAGGTGGCGAGCCCCGCCCGCACCGCGACCGGGTTTCCAGAGAGGGTGCCCGCCTGGTAGACGGGGCCCTCGGGCGCCACCAGCCGCATGAGGTCGGCCCGGCCGCCGTAGGCGGCCAGGGGGAAGCCCCCGCCGATGATCTTTCCCAGGCACGTGAGGTCTGCCCGTACCCCGAACACGTCCTGGGCCGCGCCGTACCGCAACCGGAAGCCCGTGATGACCTCGTCGAACACCAGCAGCGCGCCGTAACGGGCCGTGAGCTCCCGCAACCCCTGGAGGAAGCCCGGCTCGGGGGGGACGGTGCCCATGTTGCCCGCCACCGGCTCCACCAACACCGCCGCGATCTCGTGCCCGCGCCGCTCGAAAAACGCCCGCGCCGCGTCCAGGTCGTTGTAGGGAAGGGAAACGGTGGTCTGCACCGCCGAGGGCGGCACCCCCGCGCTGTCGGGCAGGTCGAAGGTGGCCACGCCCGAACCCGCGCGCACCAGCAGGGCGTCCGCGTGGCCGTGGTAGCCGCCGTCGAACTTCACCACCCCCTCGCGGCCCGTGGCAGCCCGAGCCACCCGCAGGGCGCTCATGACCGCCTCGGTGCCCGAGTTCACCAACCGGACCACCTCCACCGACGGCACCGCTGCGCACAGCCGCTCGCAGAACTCCACCTCCCACGGCGTGGGCGCGCCGAAGCTGCTCCCCTCGGCCACCGCCTGCTGCGCTGCCCGCACCACCGCCGGGTGCGCGTGGCCCAGGATCAGCGCTCCCCAGGAGTTCACGCAGTCCACGTAGCGCCGTCCGTCCGCGTCCTCCACGTACGCGCCGTTGCCCCGCACGAGGAAGGGCGGATTTCCCCCCACCGCGCGGAACGCCCGCACCGGGCTGCTGACCCCCCCGGGCATCACGCGCCGGGCCCGCCGGAACAGTTCCTCCGAAGCCGTCACCGCAGCAGGCGTGCGGCGTCCTTCGCGAAGTACGTGAGGATCCAGTCGGCGCCCGCGCGGCGGATGGCCAGCAGGACCTCCATCATGGCCGACTCCAGGTCCAGCCAGCCCCGCTGCGCCGCCGCGTGCAGCATGGCGTACTCCCCGCTGACACAGTACGCGGCCACGGGGACCTCCCAGCGCTCCCGCACCGCCCGCACCACGTCCAGGTACGGGAGGGCGGGCTTGACCATCACGGCGTCCGCACCCTCCGCCACCTCCTCCTCCACCCGGCGCAGGGCGGCCCGCAGGTTCGCCGGCGCCAGCTGGTAGGCCCGCCGATGGCCGAACCGCGGGGCAGATTCCGCGGCGTCCCGGAACGGCCCGTAGAAGGTGGAGGCGAACTTGGCCGCGTAGCTCAGGATCGCCACCTGCGGGAAGCCCGCCTCGTCCAGGGCGCGCCGGATGGCGGCCACCTGCCCGTCCATGACCCCGCTGGGCGCAATCACGTCCGCCCCCGCCCGCGCCTGGCTGGCGGCGATGCGGCCGTACAGTTCCAGCGTACGGTCGTTGTCCACCGTCTCCGGCCCCTCGGCCAGCACCCCGCAGTGGCCGTGGTCGGTGTACTCACACAGGCACAGGTCGGCCATCAGCACCACCCGGTCTCCGAACTCCGACCGGAGGGTGCGCAGGGCGCGCTGCACGACGCCCTGCTCGTCCCACGCCCCGCTGCCCACCGCGTCCTTGTGGGCGGGGATCCCGAACAGGATCACCGCACCCACGCCCAGCTCCACCAGCTCCCCCACCTCCTTCACCAGGCTGGGGAGGGTGTGCTGCACCTGACCGGGAAGCGAAGGGATGGGGAGCGGTTCCGGAATCCCCTCCTTCACGAACAGGGGCGCGATCAGGTGACGGGGCGAAAGCTCCACCTCCTGGGAAATCCTGCGCAGCGCCTCCGTGCGCCGCAGGCGTCTGCTGCGGAACGCGGGAAAGCTCATCGGGACCCCTCCCCTCCTGCCACGAGGACGCGGACCACCGCCTCCACCAACCCTTCCTGGGTGTAGGTGTGCGCGATCCCCGCCACCTGCAGCCCCGCCCGACCTGCCGCGGACGCGGTCACTGGTCCGATACACACCACGGGCACCGACCTCAGCAGGTCCAGGCCACCGCACAGCCGTACCGCCGCACGGATCGCGGAGGGGCTGGCGAACGCGGCTAGGTCCACACCCCGCCGGAGCACCTCCTGCAGCCGCTCGGCTTCATTGTACGCGGGCTCCGTGCGGTAGGCGGCCACCACCTCCACCCGGGCTCCCAGGCCGCGGAGGCCTTCGGGGAGGACGTCCCGGGCCTCCTGGGCTCGCACCACCAGCACCCGCGCCCCGCGTACTCCCTGCTGGCGGAAGGAGTCCACCAAGGACTCCGCCACGTAACGGGCCGGCTGCAGGTGCACAGGCCAGCCCAGCTGCCGTACCGCCTGTGCGGTCGCCGGCCCGATGCACGCCACGCGCAGGCCTGCAGGCCAACGGGCGTCACCTCGGCCTCCCCACTGCGCGAGAGCCCGCACCCCGTTGCGGCTGGTGAACACCACCCAGTCGTAGGCATGCAGGGTGGCGGCCGCCTGCCGGAGGGGCTGGGGGTCCTGCGGCGGGAGCACGCGGATCACGGGCACCGCGTGCACGGTGGCCCCCAGGGCTTCCAACGCGGCCCTGAGGCCTTCCGCCTGCTCCGCGGGCCGCGTGACCAGCACCGTGCGGCCCTCCAGAGGCCGGGCGGGCTCCCTGTTCACGGCCTGCCTCCCATCAAGGACAAAAACGGCCGCACCTCCTCCGCGGCCTCGTGCCCCAGGCGCTCCGGATCGTCCGGCCGCCCCTCGCGCCGCGCGGACACCTGGCGGCTCCCGTCCTCCGAGAGCACCCGCACCCGCAAACACAGCCGGTCGCCCTCCACGGTGGCCAGAGCCCCCACGGGGAGCGTGCAGCCGCCTCCCAGGGCCCTCAGGAAAGCCCGCTCCGCGCGGACCGCGGCGCGGGTGGGCGGGTGGTCGATCTGGCGTATCAGTTCCACTAGCGGGCCGTCGGACTCCCGGACCTGCACGGCCAGCGCCCCTTGCGCGGGAGCGGGCAACATCACCTCCGGGTCCAGGTACTGCCGGATCCGGTCCTCCCACCCGCCGCGCACCAGCCCTGCCGCCGCCAGCACCGCGGCTTCCACTTCTCCCGCGTCCACCTTCCGCAAGCGGGTGTCCACGTTCCCGCGCAGGGGTACGACCTCCAGGTCCCGGCGGTACGCCAGGAGCTGCGCCCTCCGACGCGGGCTGCTCGTGCCGACCCGAGCTCCTCGGGGCAGGGCGTCCAGAGTCGGCCACCGGCCGACCAGGGCGTCCCTCGCATCCTCCCGCGGTGGGGTCGCGGCCACCACCAGTCCGCCCGGGGTCTCCGTGGGGAGGTCCTTCAGGCTGTGCACCACCAGATCCACCGCGCCCTCCAGCAGGGCCCGCTCCAGTTCCCGGGTAAACCAGCCGACGCCGCCCAGCTCCGCGATGGGCCGGGAAGTACGATCGCCCGCGGTACGCACGGGCACCACGTGGAATTGCAGTCGGGGGTCTGCGCGCCGCAGCAGCTGCAACACCCAGTCGGTCTGACGCCGGCTGAGGGAGCTGGCCCGGGTGCCGACTCGCAGGGTCAACGGCCGGCTTTGGACTCTCCCGCAGCCTGAGGCCCGTCCACCTCGAAGCCCAGCAGGGTGCGGGCGGCTTCCACGTACACCGAGTCCTCGCGCCGCGCGATCTCCTTCAGACGGACGATGGGACCGTGCAGCAGTCGGTTGACCACCGACTGCAACAGCAGTCGCACCGCCTCCCGCTCTTCTTCCGTCAGCCCGCGGAGGCGGGGCAGGGCCCTGCGCCATTCTTCCTCCGCCACCGCCTCCGCGCGGGCGCGCAGGGCGGTGATGAGGGGGACCACCTTCAGGGAGCGGAGCCAGGCGGCGAACCGGTCCAATTCCTCCGCCACGATCCCCTCCGCGTGTGCGATCTCCGCCTGCCGTGCCTGCCGCGCGGCCTCGCTGACCGCCTGCAGGTCGTCCACGTTCAACAGGCGCACCCCGGGCAGCTGGCCTACCGCAGGGTGCACGTCCCGGGGCACCGCGATGTCCACGATGAGCAGCGGTTCCCGCCGGCCCTGCACCGCCTGCGCCACCAGCTCCGGCTCCACCACCGGGTGCGGGGCCGCGGTGGAGGTCACCAGGATGTCCGCCCGCGCCAGGGAACTGCCCAGCTCGTCGAACCGCACCGCCATCCCGCCCAGCCGCTCCGCCAGCGGGCGGGCGTGTTCCAGGGTGCGGTTGCACACCACTACGGCCCCGCAGCCTGCCTCCAGCAAGTGCCGGACCGTGAGCTCCGCCATCTCCCCGGCGCCCAGGACCAGGACGCGCCGGCCGGCGAGCCCGCCCAACAGCCGACGGGCCAGCTCCACCGCGGCCTCCGGGACGGACAGCGAGCCGCGCTCGATCCCGGTGCGCTGCCGGACCCGGCGGCCCGCGGCGATGGCGTGGCGGAACAGGGCGTCCAGCAACGGGCCGGTGGCACGGGCACCGCGGGCTGCGCCGAAGGCCTCCCGCACCTGCCCGAGGATTTGGACCTCGCCCACCATCATGGAGTCCAACCCCGCGGCCACTCGGAACAGGTGCCGGACCGCCTCGAGCCCCCACAGGGTGTACACGTAGGGCTCCATCTCCCCGGGTGCAAGCCCGTGGTAGTCGCACCAGAAGTCCAAGACCGCGCGGGTTCCCACGGAGGCGTCCTCGGCCACCACGTAGGCCTCCGTGCGGTTGCAGGTGGACAGAATGACCGCCTCGTGGAGGCCCTCCCGCGCCCGAAGGAGGGCGGAGGCCGCCCCCAGACGACTCTCCAGGAACGCCACCCGCTCCCGAACCTCCACCGGCGCGGTCCGGTGACTGGTACCCACGCAGAGGATGTTCATGGCAATTTCTGGGTCGAGGATAGCCCCCGGGCCGGGAGGCGTCAAACGGCCGGGCTGCCTACAGGAACCGGACCCCGTTGATCTGCAGCTTGAAGGCGCAGCCCAGGTGCTCCGCCGCCCGACGGCACATGACCATGCGGGACAGGAAGATCTCGAAGTACTCCATCACCGGCGCCTTCTCCGTATTGATGGTCAGCTCCAGGGTGATCTCCCTGGCCCGCTCGTCCACCCGCAGGAAGGAGTGCTCCACCGCGTAGTTCACCCGGTCGTGGATGTCGAAGGTGGCGGGGTCAGGGTTGCGGACCCGGCTGCGGTGCACGTCCGACTTGTCCGCCAGGATCACCGCGGCCCCCACCGCGCTCACGGGCTGCCCGTGGGACTCCTCGTGGTTGCCGATGGCGCTCATCACCACCGCCCGCTCCGTGGGATCCATCCCCAGCCGCTGCAGGATGGCGCCCGCCAGCAAGGCGCCCGTGTGCTCGTGGTTCAGCCGGCTGACGAGGTTGCCGATGTCGTGCAGGTACCCGGCGATGGCTGCCAACTCGCACTCCCGCTCCGGGTAGCCGAGGCGGCGCAGGATGTTGTAGGCGATGCGGCTGGTGAGGGACGCGTGCCGCACCCCGTGCTCCGTGTAGCCCAGCACCCCCAGAGACTCGTTGGCCCGCTCCACGTACGCGGCCACCTCCGGGTCGTGCCGGACCACCTCCACCGTGACCCGGGTGGGGACCAGGGCAGGGGTCGGCTCAGGCATACAGCCCCCGCAGGCGGCGGGCCTCCACGATGCGCTGGACCCCCAGGCAGTACGCGCCCGTGCGCAGGTCCACCCCCAGCTGGGCCGACAGCTCCATCACGTCCCGGAAGGCCTGCCGCATCTTGTCCTCCAGCCGGGTGCGCACCTGGTCCTCCCGCCAGAAGTAGCCATACCGGTCCTGGACCCACTCGAAGTAGCTGACCACCACCCCGCCCGCGTTGGCCAGGATGTCGGGCACCACAAACACCCCTCGCCGCCGGAGGATCTCGTCGGCCTGCAGCGTGGTAGGGGCGTTCGCACCCTCCACCACCACCCGGGCGCGGATGGCGTGGGCGTTGCTCCGCGTGATCTGGTTCTCGATGGCCGCGGGCACCAGCAACTCGCACTCCAGCTCCAGCAGCTCCGAATTGGTGATGGTGCGCGCCCCAGGGTAGCCCACGACGCTCCCCGTACGGTCCCGGTGCTCCCGCACCAGCCGTGGGACCAACCCCTCGGGGTGGTAGATGCCCCCGTGCACGTCACTGACCGCCACCACCCGGGCCCCGGCCTCGTGCAGCAGACGCGCGGTGTTCCAGCCCACGTTGCCGAACCCCTGCACCACCACCCGGGCCCCTTCCAGGGGCATCCCCAGGTGCGCGAACGCCTCCCGAGCCACCACCAGGATCCCCCGTCCCGTGGCCTCCTCCCGGCCCCGGGAGCCGCCCAGGGGGATGGGTTTGCCCGTCACGGTGCCCGGTTCCAGGTAGCCCCGCTTCATGGAGATGGTGTCCATCACCCAGGCCATCACCTGGGCGTTGGTACCCACGTCCGGCGCGGGGATGTCCTTGTCGGGCCCGATGATGTCGAAGATCTCCGCGGTGTAGCGTCGCGTGATGCGCTCCAGCTCCCGGTGCGACAGCCGCGTGGGGTCGCAGGCTACCCCTCCCTTGCCTCCCCCGAAGGGGATGTCCACCACCGCGCACTTGATGGACATGTACGCGGCCAGGGCCTTCATCTCGTCCAGGTTCACGTTGGGGTGGTAGCGCAGCCCGCCCTTGCACGGCCCCCGGGCGGTGTCGTACTGGACCCGGTAGCCCGTGAACACCTCCACCCGCCCGTCGTCCATCTCCACCGGCAGGGAGACGATGACGCACCGCCGCGGGTGCTTCAACGGCCTGCTGGTGGACTCGTCGTAGCCCAGGATGGCCGAGGCCCGGTCGATCCACCGGCAGACGGCCTCGAACGGGTTCTCCTGCTCCGCCTCCAGCACCACCGACATCCCGCCACCCCCACAGCAGCGCCTAGCCCGACTTCGCCTTCGCCTCGCGTTCCTTGCCCTCCGCCTCCGGCCGCCGGCTCCGCACGGACGCCACGGCGGCGCGGTCCGCCCGCACGCGGACGTTGGGGGCCAGTTCCAGGGTCAGGACGTCGTCCTGCACGTCCGTGATGGTGGCGTGCAGCCCGCCCACGGTCACCACCCGGTCGCCCTTGCGCAGCTTGCTCAGCATCTCCTTCCGCCGTTTCTGCTGCTGCTGCTGGGGCCGGATCAGCAGGACGTAGAACATCACCAGCAGCAACGCCCACACGATCAGGGTGGGCAGGAGGCTGGTCTGCCCCTGCGCCCCCTGCGCCTGCAGAAAGATCATCGCGCCTCCTCTGCCTGTGTCATCGGCCTTTCGCTCTCCTTCTTCCTTCCACCCCGCGGGGCCGTTCTCCTTGGAAGGTTGCCGGGCGCCACCCCTGCCCCCGGAGGCCGGCTGCAGTATAGCACGGGCCGTTGTGGTCGCGGCCGCGTTGCACATGCCTATAATGCGTTCAGGACAGACCGTACGCGGGAGGACGAGGTGGCGGAGGAACGGCCCCGCAGGGCAGTCGCGCACGACCCCCAGAAGGAGGCCGAGCGAAAGCGCCTGATCGAAGAAGCCAAGGCGCGCTGGGCGGCCAGGAAGGCGGAAGGCGGGGCGGCAGTGGCCCCTGCGGCCGCGCGGCCGCAGGAGGCCCGGCCAGCCGCCCAGGCTCCCAGTGTCCCCGTGCCGGTGGCGAGCCACAACCCCGGCGGCAGCCCCATCAGCCCGCCCGCCAACCCCAACCTGGTGGCCGTCGGGACCATCAACCAGGCCGTGGAGATACAGGCAGACCCTGCAGAGGAGGCGAACCTGCGCAAGCTCCTGGGAGGGCTGGGGGCCTACCCCAACCCCCTGAGGCGCGGCGCCTGGCAGGTGGACTACCGGTACTGGAAGGAGGCCAAGCGGCGCCTGGAAGCGGCAGGCTACAAGGTGGAGGGCCGCGACTACATGGGCCGGCCTCTGGACGAGTGGGAGCCGCTCACCCGGGGTTGGGTCCGGGCGGAACTGTAGACGCAGGTTTTCCCGAAACCGGTTACCGTGCGGCCACCTGCACGCCCGTGTAGTAGTGCTGCAGGATGCGGGCGAAGTCCCAGCCTCGCAGTGCCATCCCTCGCGCGCCCCACTGCGACAGCCCCACGCCATGGCCCCACCCACGGCCTTCGAAGGTGGCTAGCCCGCCCTCGACCCTCACGGTGAACAGGGTACTGCGGAGGACGTCTGGCCCCAGCAGCGCCCGCAGCCGGTGACCGGGAAGCTCCCACGTCCCCTCCCCGCCCCCAAAGCGCACGCGCAGGGCCCGTCCCGATTCGCTGACCTCCGCCACCTCCACCCAGCTGAGCCCGCGGGCCGGAAGCCCCGCCGTCCGCAGGACCTCCTCCAGGCGAGAAAGCGGCACCGACAGCGTCCAGCGCTCGTACGGCGAACCCGCGGCGTACGGGTCGTCCACGCCCCGCAGGTACGGGTACGCCCGCCCCCACACGTTCTCGCTGGATTCCGTCCTGCCCCCGGAGTCCGCGTGGTACACAGCCAGGATGGGCTGGCCGCCGTAGATCAGGATCAGGCTGCGGGTGGCGTCCACCGCGGCGCTGGTCCGCGGGTCTTCGAAGGTCACCCCCCCGTAGACCTGGGAGTCGGTGGTGTCCCGCACGTCGTAACCCTCCCGGGCGAACCGCCCCAGGCTCGCCAGGGCCAGGGTCCTGGCCGCCACAGCCTGCGCCTTCACGGCCTCCGCGGGCCACGCGGGGTTGATCTCCATTTTGAGGACGCCGTACAGGTACGACTCCAGGTCCAGCTCGTTCACCACCGTCATCCCGACGGCGTCCCGCCGCAGCTCCACCACGCCCCGGTACGCCCGCAGCTTGTCCTCCACCCGTACGGGCCGGTCGCCCTCCGCGGACACTCGCACCACAGGCCCGTAACGGGCCACCCCGGGCACCTCGATCCCGCCCGGCGCTGCGCGGAAGGCCCACGCGCCCAGTGACAGCTGCTCCTGCCGGTCACTCTGGACGTCCAGGACCCGCAGGGGCGCATCCGCGCTCAGCACCACCTCCGGGCGGCCCACCAGCAGGCCCACCCGCACCAGCTGGACCCGCTGGGCGGCCACCGGCCCGGCAGGGGTCCCCAGGACCGCCGCCGCGGCTAGCCCGGCCAGAAACAGCCTTATCGCCTCGCCCACCACAGGGCGTTCAGGAGCAAGGTCAGGACCACGCTGATCACGATACTGGTCACGACCGGGAAGTAGAAGGTGAACCCGTCCCGCTGGATCAGGATGTCCCCCGGCAGGCGTGGCAGGCTCACGCGGGGGACCAGCAGGAAAAACAGGCCCACCAGAACCAGGACCACGCCGAACACGACCAGCAGCCGACCCAGCTCGGTCATGGTCTCCCTCCCTCTCCCATCCGGACTGTGCAGCCGCTCGGCCTAAAATAGCGTACCCTGCGAGCGAGCGTCGCGGGGGAGCGGAAGACCCAGGTGCGCGTAGGCTGCGGGCGTGATCCTGCGGCCTGCGGGCGTGCGGGTGAGGAAGCCGATCTTGAGGAGGTAGGGCTCCACCACCTCCACCAGGGTGTCGACCTCCTCGTGCAGGGTGGCGGCCAGCGCCTCCACGCCCACGGGCCCTCCGCCGTAGACCTCCGCGATGACCCGCAGCAGCTCGCGGTCGAACGCATCCAGCCCGGCTTCGTCCACCCCTTCGAACTCCAACGCTTCCCGGGCCACCTCCTCCGTCACGCGGCCGTCGTACCGCACCTGGGAGTAGTCCCGCACCCGCCGCAGCAGCCGGTTCGCCACGCGGGGCGTCCCCCTGGATCGCCGGGCGATCTCCCGAGCCCCGCCGTCGGTGATCGGCACGCCCAGGATCCTCGCGGACCGGTGCACCAGCTGCGTGAGCTCGTCCTCGGAGTAGAAGTCCAGGTGGTAGAAGATCCCGAAGCGCTCCCGCAGCGGCGAGGTGAGCAGGCCCGCGCGGGTGGTGGCCCCGATGAGGGTGAAAGGCTTGAGGGTATACCGGAGCGTGCGGGCGTGCACGCCGCGGTCCAGGACGAAGTGCACGCAGAAGTCCTCCATGGCCGGATACAGGAACTCCTCCACGGACCGCGGCAGGCGGTGGATCTCGTCCACGAACAGCACGTCCCCGTACTCGAGGTTGGTCAGGATGCCCATGAGGTCCCCCCCCCGCTCCAGGGCGGGCCCCGAGGTCTGCACCAGGTTCGCGCCCATCTCCGCGGCCACCACGTTGGCCAGGGTGGTCTTCCCCAGTCCGGGCGGCCCGTGTAGGAGGATGTGGTCCAAAGGCTCTCCCCGGGCCCGCGCGGCCTGGATCGCGATGCGCAGCCCCTCGCGGACCTTGCCCTGCCCGATGCACTCCTCCAGGGTGCGGGGACGGAGGTGGCGCAAAAATCCCGCCTCCTCCGGGGGGATCTGGGTGCTGGAAAACCGCTCCCGGCTCATGGCTCCTCCTCACCGCCCGAGCTGCGGCGCTGGGCCCGGTACACCTCCTGGAACAGTTCCTCCGCGCTCGCCACCTGGGGGTTGCGGCGCAGCGCCTCCTCCACCATCCGGCGTGCCTCCCCGGGCCGGTGGCCCAGCTGCCGCGTCAGCACCTCCAGGACCTCCTCCCGGAAGTCGCCCGCCGGAGCAGGCGTCGGGGCCGGGCCCTCCCGCAGCAGGGCGTACTTGGCCACTTTGCCGTGGAGGGCCGCCACCACCTTCTGCGCGGTCCGTTCGCCCAGACCCGGGAGGCGTTTGAGGAAGTTCACGTCCCGGCGCTCGATGGCATCCGCGATCTCGTACACCGGGCGGGTCATGGCGCGCACCGCCCGCGTCGGCCCCATCCCGTCTACGGTGATGAACCGCTCGAAGAACTCCTGTTCGACCCGGCGCAGGAACCCCACCAGCAGGGGCTTGGGGTGGTTCGCGCTCACCTGGTACGAAACGTGCAGTTCCACGGTGTCGCCCTCCTGTGGGTTCCACTGGTCCGCGAGGTACGCCGGCAGGGCGACCTCGTAGCCCACGCCACCACACTCCACCACAAGGGTGCCCTCTCCCCTCTGCACCACGCGCCCCTTCAGGTAGGCGATCACCTCGCCACCACCGGCGCTCTCAGGGGGAAGCCTGACCGTACCAGCACCGTGGCGGCCAGGGCCAGGGCGTCCGCGGCGTGCGCGTCCAGCTCGCCCTGCAGGCCCAGGCAGGCCCGTAGGGCCGCCTGCACCTGGGCCTTGGTGGCGCGGCCGTTGCCACAGACGGCCTGCTTCACCTCCGCGGGCGCCAGGGCGCGTACCGGCGCTTCAAGTTCTGCGGCCGCCAGGTACAGGACCCCCCGCACGTGACCCATGAGGATCGCGGTCCTGGGGTGCTGGGGGTGGCTGAACACCTCCTCCAGGACGACCCACCGTGGCCGGGCCTCTCGCATCACGGCGGTGGCCTCCCGGTACAGGTCGCGCAGTTGACCTGCAAGGTCTGGTGCGCTCGCCCGCAGGACTCCCACTTCCCGGACCACGAGCCCTGTGCGGCTTCCCGCCAGCACCGCGTAGCCGGTGCTGCGCAACCCGGGGTCTAGCCCGACGACCACCATCGTCGAACGAGGATTCTACGGCCCCTGTGCGGACGCCTTCTGGCCCCTCGGGGATCGGGGCCAGGACCGGAAGAGGGCCGTCCCTAGCCGACCCGCTGCAGGATCTCCTCGGGGATGTCGAAGTTGGCGTACACCTGCTGGACGTCGTCCAGGTCCTCCAGGGCCTCCAGCAGGCGCAGGACCCGCTCCGCGGTCGGTCCCGTCAGCGGCACGGTGGTCTTCGGTACCTGCTGCAGCTCCGCGCTGGCCACCGGGATCCCGGCCTTCACAAGGGCGTCCCGCACCCGGCCCAGCTCCTCCGGGGCCGTCAGGACCTCGTAGGTGTCCCCCTCGGTGCGCACGTCCTCCGCGCCCGCCTCCAGGGCCTGGAGCATGAGCTCGTCCTCCGACACCTTGGCCCGCTCCACCTGGATCACGCCCTTCAGGTCGAACATCCAGGCCACCGCCCCGGCTTCCGCCAGGCTGCCCTCGTGCCGGTTGAACACCGCCCGCACCTCCGCGGCCGTGCGGTTCCGGTTGTCGGTGGCGGCCCGGACCAGGATGGCCACGCCGCCCGGCCCGTAGCCCTCGTAGGTGACCTCCTCGTAGTGCTCACCGCTCACCGCACCGGTCCCGCGCGCGATGGCCCGCTGGATGTTCTCGTTGGGCATCCCCGCGTCTCGCGCGCGGTCGATGGCGCTGCGCAGCCGCACGTTGGTCTCGGGGTTCCCGCCGCCCTCCCGCGCAGCCACGATGATCTCGCGGGTCAGCTTGCTGAACAGCCGACCGCGGACCTTGTCCATCTTCTCCTTCTTGATGCGGATGTTGTGCCACTTGGAGTGTCCCGCCATGGCCCCTCACCTCTCCTGCACCGTCACGGTGGCGGTGGAAGCGGCCCCGCTCGGGCCGGTGGCCTCTACCGTGACGCGGTACCGCGCCCCGGAGAACCGCAGGGCCGACTCCACGGTATACCCGAAGGACCCGTCCGGGGCGACGGGGAGCTTCGTGTCCACCACCTTCACGGGAGCCGGCCCGCCCTCCAGCACCACCACCAACCTCACCTGGGCTCCGGGGACCGCGCGCCCTTCCACCACGAACGGGGAGGTCACCGCGGCTCCGTCCTGCGGCTGAAGGAGGACCACCGACTGCGGCTGGAGGGTCGCGTCCTCCGGCGGGCTCGTGGGACGCACCTCCGGCGGGGGCGAGGGAGCGGGCTCGCTGCCCCGGAGCACCGCCCTCCAGCCCTGCTGCTGGCAACTTCCGTCCGCCGCGTACTTCACGCACACGGGCACGCGCACGACCCCTTCAGGCATCGGGAAGTCCGCGGGCGGCCGGCCCGCCAGGGCGCGCTTGACGAACCGCGCCCACAGACGGGCGGGCACCGACCCGCCCACCACCCGGTTGGTGGGGCTGTTGTCGTCGTTGCCCACCCACACCGCGACCGCCAGCTCCGGCGTGTACCCCACGAACCAGGCGTTGCGGTAGTCGTCGGTGGTACCCGTCTTACCCGCCGCGGGCCTTCCCACGTCCGCGGCCCGCCCGGTGCCGCGTAGGATGACCCCGCGCAGCAGGTCGGTCATCAAGTACGCCACGTCCGGCCGTAGAGCCATCCGCCGGCGGGGCTGGACCTCCTCCAGGACCCGGCCTCTGGAGTCCAGGACGCGGGTGATGGCCACGGGCTCCGCGTACACCCCGCCCGCGGCCAGGGTGGCGAAGGCCGAGGCCATCTCCAGGGGCGTCACCTCGGACGTGCCCAGCGCCAGCGACAGGTTCGGCTGCAGGGGACTGCGGATCCCCATCCGCCGCGCAGTGTCGATGACCGCCTGCGGCCCTAGCTCCACCAGCATCCGGACCGCGGGGATGTTTCGGGAGTGCTCCAGGGCCACCCGTAGTGGGATCGGGCCCCAGTACGTGCCGTCGTAGTTCTTGGGTCGCCAGTAGCCCCACCCCGCGATGCGGTACTCCACCGGCGCGTCCAGGAGGACGCGGTCGGGCGAGACCCCGTGTTCCAGCGCCGCCACGTAGATGAAGGGTTTGAAGGCGGATCCCGGCTGACGCCGGGCCTGCCACGCGCGGTTGAACTGAGATCGCTGGAAGTCCACCCCACCCACCATGGCCAGGATCCGACCGGTTCGGGGCTCCACCGCCACCAAGGCTCCCTGGGTGACCCGAAGCCCCGCCCGGCGCGCCTCCTCCACTCCCCGGCTGACCACCTCCTGCGCGATGGCCTGCAGCCGCGGGTCGAGGGTTGTGTACACCCGCAACCCGCCGTTGTACACCGCGTCCTCGCCGTACCGCTCCACCAGGTACGGGAGCAGGTACGAAACGAAGTACGGCGCCCGCACTCCCACCAGGCCCAGGTTCCTCGGACCCGGGCTTACCTGCAGGCGGGCTTTCTTGGCAGCCTCCGCTTGGTCCGGGCGCAGGAACCCCAGCTCCACCATGCGGTCCAGCACCACCTCCTGGCGCCGCTTGGCGGCCGGGAAGTTGTCAAAGGGGGAATACCGCGAGGGAGCCTGGATGACTCCCGCCAGAAGGGCCGCTTCCGGCAGGGTGAGTTCCCGCGCGCTCTTACCGAAGAACAGGCGGGAGGCCATCTCCACGCCGTAGGCGCCGTTCCCGAAGTACACCTGGTTGAGGTAGCGCTCGAGGATCTCCTCCTTGGTCAGCCGGCGCTCGATCTCCACCGCCAGGAGGATCTCCTGCAGCTTCCGGTCCAGGGTCCTCCGGGGCGTCAGGAAGAGGTTGCGGGCCAGCTGCTGCGTGATGGTGCTCCCGCCCTCCACCACGGACTGCCGGGTGAAGTTGCGCCACGCGGCGCGGAGGATGCCGCGCACATCCACCCCCCGGTGCTGGTAGAACCGCTCGTCCTCGATGGCGATCACCGCCTGCTGGAGCACCGCCGGGATCTCGGCGAGCCTCACGTACGCCCGGTTCTCCCGGTACAGGCTGGCCACGAGCTCCCCGTTGGCCGCGTAGATGCGGGTGGCCTGGCTGGGGGGTCGGTACAGGGCCACCAAGTCCGGGAGGTTGGCACGCAGGGAGCTCAGCAGGACTGCGAGAGTCACCGCGCCCAGGGACGCCAGCACGGCCAGAGCCACAAGCCCGCGGACCGCCCAGCCGGCCCAGGCCGACCGTCCCCTGAACCCCCGGTAACCCCGCCGGTGCCTCACGCCTTCACCCTCGCGCCGGCCCTGAGGGCGGCCAGGACCTCCTCCCCGTGGCCGTCCGGCTTCACGCGCCGCCACACGCGCTCCACCCTTCCGTCGGGACCGATCAGGAACGTGGTGCGGGCCACCCCCCACCGCTTCCGGCCGTACAGGGTCTTCTCCTCCCAAGCCCCATAGGCCTGGGCCACCTTGCCGTCAGGGTCCGACAGCAACGGGAAGGGCAGGCGGTAGCGCTCGCGGAACCGCGCGTGGGACTGCGGGCTGTCTGGGCTCACACCCAGCACCACCGCCCCCGCCCGCTGGAGTCTGGCGTGCACGTCCCGGAAGGAGCACGCCTCGCGGGTACAGCCCGGGGTGCCATCCCTGGGGTAGAAGTACAGGACTACCCGCCGGCCCTGAAAGTCCCGCAGCCGCACCCGCTGGCCCTGGTGGTCCAGCAACTCAAAATCCGGCGCCGGGGCGCCCGGTTCCACCACCTGCAGCCACCTCCACTTCCGGCTTCCATGATACGCCCTGGAGGCGCCGCACCGGACGCGGCTTGTGGTACAATCCTGGACGCGTGGGGACGTAGCTCAGCTGGGAGAGCGCCGCGTTCGCAACGCGGAGGTCGGCGGTTCGAATCCGCTCGTCTCCACCAAAGGTCCTCCGGAGCCCCAACGCACCCAGGTCTGTCTCTGTCCCTAAAGCCAGAAAACCGCCGACCTCCGGCCGGGGTCCCCGGCAAGTCGCCCCCTCACCTCCCGCCCCGCAACCACGTCCGCCGACTTGCCGGGGTGGCCTCGGCGGTTCGAATCCGCTCGTCTCCACCAAAGGTCCTCCGGAGCCCCAACGCACCCAGGTCTGTCTCTGTCCCTAAAGCCAGAAAACCGCCGACCTCCGGCCGGGGTCCCCGGCAAGTCGCCCCCTCACCTCCCGCCCCGCAACCACGTCCGCCGACTTGCCGGGGTGGCCTCGGCGGTTCGAATCCGCTCGTCTCCACCAAAGGTCCTCCGAAGCCCCAACGTACCCAGGTCTGTCTCCGTCCCTAAACCAGAAAACCGCCGACCCCCGGCCGGGGGCCCGCTAGGTCCGCCCCTCAGCGCCGGTGGAGCCTGCGGGAGTTCCCAGACGTGTCCCGCGGGGGAGGGCCAGCAGGCGGGCCTGCGCGCCCGTGGTCAAGCCGCATCCGAGCCACAACGGGTACCGCCGCGCCGGTGCGGCCGCCGGTCCGTTGTATGTCGGGAAGGGAGGCTACCGGCCTTCCGCGACTAGGCGCAGCAGCTCCGCCACGCCCCTTGCCGCGTTCTTGCGCTGGGCGAGGTCCCGGCTTCGGATCCCCTTCACCGCGAGCTCGTCCGCGGCTTCCACCACCAACATCCAGCTCATGCCCTCTCGGTCATTCCGCAGGTCCGTGAGGATCCCTTGCCCCTGACCCTCGCACACGTGGCCCCAGGCCCGGTTGAAGTTGCGTCCCTGAGGGCCCTCGATACAGTTCAGGGCGTGCCCGAGGTGTTGCTCCACATAGCTCATGGTGTCCCCGCCAGCGGCAAACCCTGCGTGGGTGGCCGCCGTCCGCGCCTGAACCTTCCAGGCCGGCTCCGCGGCTCCTGCAGGCTGCTGCTGGTGGTAGTAAGCGTACCCTGCGGTCGCAAGACCCACCACGAGGACAACGAAGGCGATCCAGCGCATCTCCACACCTCCCGTCGAGCGCCTCGAGCTCCATCCTGGACGGGGCGGTTCACAGCTCTGTCACGGGCTTCGTACGGCCCCCGGAAACCATCCAGGACCGCGGTCGCCACGATGCTTGCCGCGAGGGGTGTGCTCAGAAGCTGTGGGAGCCTTAAAAGGTGCGTACCCTCGTGAATCACCCTCCGCCTGAGCTCCAGCACCCCCGAAGTTGGGCAGACGGGGAGGAGCTGGAGGTGAACGCCGCCGGGGAGCCGGCGGAGGTGGCCCTCAACCCGTGCTTCCTGCTGAACGCCCTGGAGGAGGGGGAGACCGACGAGGTGGCCCTGGAGTTCACCCCACTATCACCCACACCGCGCTCAGGCCAGTGGGCAGCGAAGAGTACGCGAGTAGGCGTACGTGGTGGCGTCGGTGCACGTGCAGGGCTGACCCCGGCTGCCCGCCCGGCGAGGTTCAGTCCCCCATGCCAGCCAGAAGGAGTCGAACGACCGAATGCCCGAGGCAGCCAGTGAGAGCCACTACCCGTGATCCGTTCCCCCCTCGCCTCCATCCGGGAGGCCCAGGACCGCCTCCGCGCCCGGGGCGAGTCCGCGGGAGAGGCGTATGTGGGCCGCCGTAGGGTTAGGTAGCGTTGCAGTCCTCTAGATAGTGTTCGGATCGTCACCGGGCGTGGACAGCGCCCCGCGCGGCGGCGCGCCGCGCCATCTCCCGTCACATCCGGACCCCGGTGGCATGAGGGGGAAGTTGCTTCCCGCCGCGGCACCCCAGCCGGGGTGGCGGACAGCCCGACGGGATCCCGCTCCTAGTCAGAGAGCACCAGACCGAGCTCCCTCACCACTCTGTCAGCCGGGCTGTCTCCGGTGACCGCCCCCGGAGGCGGTGTGAACCCGGGTCCCTCGTTCCGGGACCACGCCAGGAAAAGGCCCACGGGAGTCCGCAGGATGGCCAGCTCCGTCCCCTCAGGCTTCGGGGCCGCCGCCGCCCTGCTCAGGAGCTCGTTGATGCGCCGGGTCGCCGAGCGCAGCGCCTCGTCGTGTGCCGGCGTGCTCCTGTCCGACTCCGCGAGCCGTGCAACGGTCTGCCTCGGGCGGGTGCTCGGATAGCAGATGACCGTCCCCTCTTTCGACGTCCAGTTCCGCGTGGGCCTCAGCATATCGCCCGCTCCCTGCCCTCCGGGTGAGAGCTTGCTCGTCTCGTTCCCAGGCTGTGTCCCCGACGGAGCAGCGCCTGGCCCGACGCTGATAACGGTGGGCCGTGCGAGCCTCCTCATCTCGTCCTCGGCCTGCGCCACCGACCTGGCAATCCCCAGCACCTGGTAGGCCAGCTGCGGGTCGTCCTCCACCGACACCGGGTTTCTGACCGCCGACTCGCTGAGCTGGCACCAGGCCAGGAACGCCGCGTAGGGAGTCATGAGCACCGCGAGCTCCCGGCCGCGGTCCCGGTTCTGCGAGCGGACCTCAGCGATGATCCTGTTCAGCTCCCGCGTGTACCGCCGGAGCTCATCCCCGTGGTACCGGGTGGGACGCGACGTGGTCACGAAAGGCGCGCGGTTCACCACCCAGCACGTCAGACCGGACTCCTTGCAGGTCATGTGCCCGGTGTTCCTGTCCAGGTAAGCCTTCTTGTACTCGGCCGGGTCCGGGAGATGAGGGGGCCTTGTGGGAGCAGGCAGGGGAGTCGCCGGGCCCTCCGGGCCTCCTCCCCCACCCCCACCGTGCTCCCTGGCCGCTGCCATGGCCGGGCCGACCGCCACCCCCGCGGCGGACAGAACGAGAGCCCTCAGGAACTCACGACGCGTCCACACGGTTTCCACCCCCGATACCAGCTGCAAGTAGCTTCAAGTAACTCAAGTAACCTATCAAGTAGCTTGTTTAGCGTGGGTTCCGAGGCTCAATCAAGCCCCGCCAGCTACCATCGGCCGGGCCCGCAAGGAGGAGTCATGGGCCGGGCCTGTCTCGGCTCGGCAGGCAGCCTTGTGGACTCCATGGTGGACGACGCCGGCAATCCCAGAAGCAAGCTGTGGATCAGGAACGTGGTGAGGTGCCGCCCACACCGCAAGAGGCCGCCGCGTGCCTGCGCTGGCTGCACCAGCAGCTCGCCCCGGTAAAGCTGGCAGCAACCCTGCGCGCAGGCAGAACCTCGCGCAGCTCTCTGCTTGCGAGCCCAGCGTCGGTCTCCTCCGCGGTGTGTGATTCACCTCTGGCGCCGAGGCCCGGAAGCAGGCGAGCCAGCACCATGGCTGGCGTTGACACGGCCTACGGCGGCGCGGTCCCTCCCCTTACTCCCCCACCTGTCCCGCCCGCCGGAAGCTCACGGCGGCCGGCGCCGGCCGGACCACAAACGCGCCGGTCATGCCCTGGGCCGCGTGCTGGCCCACGCTGCAGATGAAGCTGACCTGCCCCGCAGCGACCTGGGGAACGGTGAACTCCACCTCCGCCCGCTTGCCCACATCCACGAACACGAACCGGCGACCGTCCGCGGTGGTGCCCTGCCGGAACTCCCCCCGCACCACCAGCTCCGTGTGGTTGAACAGCTCCGAGGCGATGTTGTGGGGGCGCTGGGTGTCCTCGTTCACCAGCTCCAGCACCACCCGCTCCCCCTGTCGGAGCTGGATGACGCTGGGCTCGAACTTGAACGAGGTCAGCGAAACGCGGATCACCCGCGGTGCGGGCCCCGCGGACACCCCCGCAGTCACCCACCCGATCACCAACAGGGCCAACAGCATCCTCCGGACCACGGCGCCGTCCTCCTCTCCCTGGCGTGCACCGCACGGTGCCGGACCCATGGAACCGGAAACCTGTAACGTCCGCTTCACGCCGGCCAACCCGTGGACCGGTCTTCAGCCGCCCAGGTACGCCCGCTTGACCTCCGGATTCTCCCGAAGCTCCTCCGCAGGACCCGACAGCACCACCTGGCCCGTCTGGAGCACATAGCCGCGGTGGGCCACCTGCAGGGCCATGTACGCGTTCTGCTCCACCAGCAGGATGGTGGTCCCCTGGCGGTTGATCTCCTGGATGGCGTCGAAAATCTGCTCCACCAGGAGGGGGGCCAGGCCCATGGACGGCTCGTCCATGAGGAGCACCCGGGGCCGGGCCATGAGGGCCCGGCCGATGGCCAGCATCTGCTGCTCGCCGCCGGACAGGGTACCCGCCACCTGAGCCGCCCGCTCCTTCAGGCGGGGGAACAGGGTGAACACCCGCTCCAGGTCCTCCCGCACCCCCTTGGGGTCGGTGCGGGTGAAGGCCCCCATCTCCAAGTTCTCCAGGACCGTCAGCTGGCCGAAGACCCGGCGACCCTCTGGGACCTGGACCACTCCCCGCTCCACAATGCGGTGGGGCGGGGTGCGGGTGAGGTCTTCGCCCTCCAGCCGCACGGCCCCCGACCGCGGCCGCAACAGTCCGCTGACGGTATTCAGGGTGGTGCTCTTCCCGGCGCCGTTCGCGCCCAGGAGGGCCACGATCTCGCCCGCCTCCACGTGCAGGGAGACGCCTTTCAGGGCATGGATGTTGCCGTAGTAGACGTGCAGGTCCACGAGTTCCAGCAGGGCCATGGTCTCTGCTATCCGAGGGCTTCCGCCTTGACCTTCCGGGTGCCCAGGTACGCCTCGATGACCCGGGGGTCGTTCTGCACCTGCTCGGGCGTGCCCTCGGAGATCTTCTCCCCGTAGTCCAGCACCGTCACCCGGTCCGAGATGGTCATCACCACCCGCATGTGGTGCTCGATGAGCAGGATGGTGATCCCCAGCTCGTCCCGCAAGCGCCGGATGAACTGAATCATCTCCGCGGTCTCCGCGGGGTTCATGCCTGCGGTGGGCTCGTCCAGCAGCAGGAGCTTGGGCCGGGTGGCTAACGCCCGGGCCAGCTCCAGCTTTCGCTGCTCCCCGTACGGCAGGTTGCGGGCCAGCAGGTCCCCCCGGCCGGCGAGCCCCACGAATTCCAGCAGCCGCCGGGCCTCCGCGTGGGCCCACCGCTCCTCCCGACGCACCGCGGGGCTCGCCAGCACCGCGCCCACCCAGGTGGACCGCAGGTGCATGTGCAGCCCCACCAGCACGTTCTCCAGGGCCGTCATGTTGGCGAAGAGGCGGATGTTCTGGTAGGTCCGGGCGATCCCGAGGTGCGCGATCTCGTCCGGCCGCAGGCCGTCCACCCGTTGGCCGGCAAACCAGATCTCGCCCTCGTCGGGCCGGTAGAACCCTGTGACGCAGTTGAACAGGGTGGTTTTACCCGCCCCGTTGGGGCCGATGACGCTGTGGATGGCCCGCTCCTCCACCTCCAGGTCCAGGGCCCGGATGGCCACCAGCCCGCCGAACCGCTTGGTCATCCGCCGGGTGACCAGGATGGCCACGCTAGGCGCCCCCCTCCGTGGCCGCCCCTACGGGCGTCCGGGCCAGCTCCACCGGTTCCTCCTCCACCGCGCGCAGCTCCCGCCGCTGGGCCGCCGCGGGCAGCAGCCCCTCGGGCCGCAGCAGCATCATGGCCACCAGGACAGCTCCGTACACCAGGAACCGGAACTCACCGAACTCCCGCAGCAGCTCCGGAAGCCCGATGAGCACCGCGGAACCCACGATCACCCCGGGGATGCTGCCCATCCCGCCCACGATGATGAGGGCCAGTACCTGAATGGAGATCAGCAGCTGGAAGCTGTGGGGGAACACCGAGCCCACCATCACCGCGAAGATGGCCCCTCCCACGCCCGCAAAGGCCGCGCCCAAGCCGTACGCCAGGAGTTTGACGCTCACCAGGTTGATCCCCAACGCCTCCGCCACGTCCTCGTCCTCCCGGATGGCCATCCAGGCCCGGCCCAGCCGCGAGTCCTGCAGCCGCCACGCCACGTAGGCCACCACCGCGGAGGCCACCACCGTGAGGTAGTACAGGTGCTGCGGTCCGGAAAATTCGAAGCCCGCCAGCACCGGTTTCGGGATCGCCAGGACCCCCTGGGATCCGCCGAACCACGGCCGCAGGGCGTCGGACAGGACCAGCAGCCGCACGATCTCCCCGAACCCCAGGGTCGCGATGGCCAGGTAGTCCCCGCGGATCCCCAGCACCGGGATCCCCAGGATCACGCCCGCGATCAGGGAGACCAGCACCGCCACGGGGACTGCAGCCCAGAAGGACCAGTGGGCGATCCCGTGCTCGCCCACCGAGGTCAGAAGCCCCACGGTGTAGGCACCGATGGCGAAAAACGCCACGAACCCGAGGTCCAGCAGACCCGCCAGCCCTACCTCCAGGTTAAGCCCCAGTCCCATGAGGGTGTACAGGCCCACGATCACCAGCACCTGCGCCACAAACGGGCCGCCGGCTATCGGGAGGGCCGCCAGCAACAGGACGCCCACCACACTCCACAGCACCCGCTGGGCCCTCGGGGGAAGGGCAACCCTGCCCGCCCGACCCCGGGACGCCTGCCGCAGAGCTGCGAGGGCCGCAGAGAACGCGAACACGGCAGCGATCCCCTGGGCGGTCGGTCCCCCGCCTGCCACGAACAGCCAGTCCCGAACCGGCGCGAGGGGTTCCGGCTGCAGCACCAGGAGCACGAGCTCCTGGAACAGCGCGAGGCTCAGCGCGGCCGCAGCCCCCACCAGAAGCGGGCGGACTGCCCGCGCAGGCGCGCACGCGCCCGCGGCTCCCGCGAGGCCCACCCCTGCGCCAACCGCCACGGCGGCTGCCCAGGCCACCCGCGCCGGTCGGCCCCCAGAAAGTAGCTGGAACAGGGCCGGCGAGGCGTTGACGAACATGGTCCGCAGATCCACCAGCGACCGCAGCCACGCCAGCAGGCCCACGCAGAACCCCACCGTCGCCCCCGCCAGCAGCCCGGCCCACAGCCGGCCTACAAGGCTCGCCGAAGAGCGCCGGGCCGCCGTCCAGCCGCTGGCCAGCAGGACCGCCAGGAGGAGCACCTGGCCCGCGGACAGAACCCCGTCCACCACCCACCGGCCGTGCAGGGCCTCCACCAGGCCCGCCAGGCTCACGAACCACGCCACCGCGCCGAACACCAGCCCCACACGCCACACGGCTACGCCCTCTTGGCCGCCAGCCGCTCGCCCAGGATCCCCTGGGGTCGGAAGATGAGCACCATGACCAGCATGGTGAAGGCGATCACGTCCTTCAGCTGGTAGGGCGCCACGATCCCCAACCCGTCCAGGAACAGGGCGGGCCCCACCGACTCCACCACGCCCAGGAACAGGCCGCCCAGCATGGCGCCCGGGATGTTCCCGATGCCGCCCAGCACCGCGGAGGTGAAGGCCTTGATCCCCGGCACGAACCCCATGAAGAAGTGCACCTGCTTGAACACCAGCGCGTACAGGATCCCTGCGGCCCCTGCCGCGGCTCCCCCGATGGCGAAGGTGAGCACGATGATGCGGTCCACGTCGATCCCCATGAGGGCTGCGGCGTCCTTGTCCTCGGCCACCGCCCGCATCGCCTTGCCCACCTTGGTCCGCATCACGAACTGGTAGAGGGCGAACATCAACACCGCGGCGCTGGCCAGGACCACCGCCTGCGTACGCAACACGCCAATCCCCAGGATCTGCCACTCCCCCTTGAACAGCTGGAACTCCGGGTACGCCTTGAACCCCGAGCCGTACAGGCCCCGGAACGCGTACTGGAGGAAGAAGGAAGCGCCGATGGCGGTAATGAGGGGCACCAAGCGCGGAGCCCGGCGGAGGGGCCGGTACGCCACCCGCTCCACCAGCACCGCGACTCCCATGGACACCGCCGCCGCCACAGCCACCAGCAGCAGGAGGCTCAGGATCGGGTGTCGGTCGAGGAACCCCGAGGCCGCCAGCGGGGCCGCCACGAAGTACGCGGTGTAGGCCCCGCTCATGAACACCTCCCCGTGGGCGAAGTTGATCATCCGCAGGATGCCGTACACCATCGTGTAACCCAGGGCGATGAGGGCGTAGATCCCTCCCTGCGCGAGGCCGAAGACCACGAAGTCCACCCACTGCTCGCCCGTGTACCGCCCCAGGCGCAGGGTCCCCACCGTCCCCCACACCACGACCACGATGACCGCAAGCCGGAAGCCCCACAGGAAGGCGTCCACGAAGTTCAGCCGCCTCGCTACGGGCCGACGCAGCGCGCCCGCCGCCACGTTCCCGACCTCCCTCCTGAGCAAAGGAGGGGGCGGGGAAGCGCAGACTCCCCCGCCCCCTCGACCGTGCCGCCTACCTCTTCATGGACCAGACCTTCTTGGGATCCACCCCCGGGTTCCATTTCGCGGGGTCCGCGGAGATGGTCTGGTAAACGGCGATCTTCGGGTCCGCGCAGTCGCCGTACGGGTTGCAGGTGAGGTTACCGGTGATCCCCGGGAAGTTCCGGGTGGCGAACAGCGCGTCCCGCAGGGCCTTGCGGCCGATGTAGGTGTTGCCCTGCGCGTCCTTCTTCGCCACCTTCTCGATGGCCGCGAAGATCATCATGGCAGCGTCGTAGGCGTGGGCGTGGAAGGCCGACAGGGGCTTTTCGCCGTACTTCTTCTGGTGCTTGTCCAGGAACTGCTTGTACTTGGGGCCCAGGGCCTCCACGGACAGGTCCGGGCTGGAGTTGTACACCCCGCGCGCCGCCTCCCCCGCGGCCTTCCAGAAGTCTGGGGAGAAGGTGCCGTCCGCGCTCATCAGCTTGACGTTCTCCAGCCCCGCCACCTCCTTCGCCTGGCGGGTGATGTGGCCGCCCGCGGCGATGAAGATGGGGTAGTAGATGAGCTGCGGCTTCCCCGCGGCGATCCGGGTCAGCACGGGACGCATGTCCGTGTCGGTGGGGGACACGGCCTCCTGGGAGGTGATGGTGCCGCCCAGCCGCTTGAACACGTCCGCGAACACGTTCGCCAGCCCTTCCGCGTAGGGGCTGCCATCGTGGATGGTGGCCGCTCGCCGCACGCCCAGCACGTGGTACGCGAACTGCGCGGCGGCGCGCCCCTGCACCAAGTCGTTGTGGGCGGTCCGCAGGTAGCAGGCGTACTCCGGGCCTCGCTTGGGATCCGTGAGCTTGGGCGCGGTGTTGGACGGTGACACCGTCACGATGCCGGCCTTGCACAGGATGGGTGCCCCGGGGACCGCCTCGCTGGAGCAGCTGCTGCCGATGGCAGCCACGATCTGGCGGTTGGCCGCGAGCTTGGTGGCCGCGGTGGTGCCGCCCTCCGCGTTGCACCCAGTGTCCTCGCCGATGAGCCGCACGGGGTGGCCGGCCACCGTCTTCTTGTCGTCGATGGCGATTTCGATCCCGCGCCGGCTGTCGATCCCCAGGCTGGCGTCGGGACCAGCCACCACGAGCCAGTACGCGATCACGATGGGCTGCCCGCGGGCCACGCGGACCACGCCCCAGTCGTCCGTCACCGGCCCCATCCGGACCGGTGCCGCATAGGTCACCGCCCAGGACGTGACGGCGACCAGCGCCGCCACCAGGACGGCCCAAGTCGCTCTGGCCTTCCTCATCGCATCAGCCCCCCTTGCTGGCAGTTTTTGTGCACGCACACGTACCGGCCAAGGCTCCGTTCCCCTCCGGACCTCACCCCCTTTCGAACGCGCGTTTGAAGCCTGGCAGACCCCGACCCAGCAACCTAGGCTTCGCTAACCTTCGCCCCACTCCTGCCGGCGCCGCCGCGGAGCCTGGCAGCTACCGCATCCCGGACGCTTAGCGCGCCAGCTCGCCCACCGGTACGAGCCGAACCCCAGCCCGTTCCATCTCCGGTACCATCTCCGCCAGCACCTCCGCGGTGTGGGGCCGGTTCGCGTGCCCGATCCCCACCGCGCTGCCGTGGCGGCGGGCGAGTTCCACGAGCTGCCGGATCTGGCTCCGGACCGCCTCGGGCGAAGGGTCGTTGTCCAGGAACACCGTACGCCGGGCCACCCGTACCCCCAGTTCCTTCGCCACCACCTCCGCGGAACTTTTCGGCGTGGTGCGGGAGTCCACGAAGAACATCCCGTCTTCCCGCAGGGCCCGCAGCACCGCCCTCATCACCCTCGGATCGGCGGTGGCCCTGGAGCCCATGTGGTTGTTGACCCCCACCGCCCCGGGTACAGCCCGCAGGGCGGATCTCACGGTGCGGACGATGTCCTCCTCCGCCATCTCCACCCGCACGGCTAGCTCACCTAACTGAGACGCCAGCTCCGGGTCTTCCGGTTCCATGGGCAGGTGCAGGAGGACTTCCAGGCCGGCCTGCCGGGCCCTGCGGGCAAGTTCCTCCGAGTGCGGGAGCCCCGGCAGGATGGCCAGGGTCAACGGCCGGCCGACTCTCAGGGCACGGTCAAGCTCGTCCAGCCGCATCCCCGCGTCGTCCAGTACCACCGCCACGCGGACCTGCGGGGAGCTTTTGTCCTCGGAAGGCCGCAGGTGGACCCGCAACACAGGCAAGACCTTGCCCTGGTGCTCCAGCCCCACCTCCAGCACTTGTCCACGGCCTTCCGGACGGCTGGCCAGCAGGACTCCGCCTGCGTCCTCGGCGGCCTTCACCAGGGCACCGGTGGCGGCCTTGACGTTAGCGCCGGCCGGCAGCTGGACCCGGTAACGGGCCTGCCGCCAGACGAGGGAGCCGTCCTGCCGCGCCTCGCTGCCTAGCGCCTCCCAGCGGGATCCCGCAGGCAGAGCCTCCAGAACCTTCCCCCGCAGGGCTGCGGCCTCTGGCTCCACGTCCAACCTGGCGGGCGCCGGCGGGGGTGTGGGCGTCTCCACCCGCGGGGGCGTGGGAAGCTGGGCGGGCCGCTGCGCCGGCGGCCGGGTGCACGCGAAAGCGAGCCCGGCCACCGCACCCGCCACCACCAACAGCCACATCCAGCGGCCCGAAGGACGCCTGCGACGGCGTGGCGGTCGGGTTCTCGCCACAGCTCACCGGTTCCGGAGGACTTCCACCGCCTTGCGCAGCTGCTCCAGCCGGATGGCCTCCACCTCGCGGTCGGTCTTCCCCTCCACCCGGTCACCCGCCAGCACGTCCGGCTGGATCCCCTTGCGGTGGATGTCCCGGCGCTTGGGGGTGAGGTACTTGGCGGTCGTGATGGTGGCTCCGCGGCCCCCCGGCAGGTCCACCACGGTGGTGATGACCCCCTTCCCGAAGGTCCGCTGGCCCACCAGCACCCCGGCCCCGGTGTCCTGCAGAGCGCCCGCCACGATCTCGCTGCACGAGGCGGTGCCCTCGTTCACCAGCACCACCACCGGCTTGCGGTACTTCTCCCGGGGGGTGGCGTTTACCGTGCGGGTCCGGCCGTCCCGGTCCACCTCGTGCACGATGGGTCCCCTCGGGACGAACCAGTCCGCCACCGCGGTGCACTGGTCCACCAGCCCTCCCGGGTTGAAGCGCAGGTCCAGAACAAGCCCGCGGGTGTTGCGGGCCTCGGCACGCCGGAGTTGCGCGGCGAACCGTTCCGCGGTGTCCTGGTTGAACGCCAGGATGCGCACGTAGGCGGCCTGCGCATCCCGTACCACCCGACGCTCCGCGTCGGTGAGGGCTTCCTCCCCTTGCACGCTCACCACCTCGATCCGCGCCCGGGTGATGGAGACCTCGAAGGTGCGGTCCCCGCGCTGGATCCGGAGGCGCACCGTGGTGCCCTCCGGCCCCCGGATCCGGGCCACCGCCTCCTCGATGGGCATGTCTCGGGTGGGGACTCCGTCCACGTGGGTGATGTGGTCGCCGGCCCGCAACCCTGCCTTGGCGGCGGGGGTGTCCGGAATGGGGGCCACGACCAGGAGCCGGCTGTCCTTCTTCTCGATGAAGATCCCGACTCCGTAGAAGAAGCCCCGGAAGTCCTCGCGGAACCTGCGGTAGCCCTGCGCGTCGAAAAAGGCGGTGTAAGGGTCGTCGAGGGCCTGCAGCATCCCGCGGGCGGCGCCGTCGTACAGCTTCCGCCAATCCAGGTTGCGCTGGATGTAGCTGCGCTGCAGGTGATCTGCCAGGACCTGCAGCATCCGCTGTCCCTCCGTGCGGGCGTCCGCCGCGGAGGCCTGCCGCAGGCCCAGGGCGTACCCCGCGGAGAACACCACGGACAGCACCACCACGATCGCCAGGCCCGACAGCACCGGGTTGCCACGCTTCATCACCCAGACCCCCTTACAGACGTGGGCGGTGCCGCCCCCGGCTCACCGGAGTGGGTCCACGGGCCGGCCGTTCACCCGGATCTCGAAGTGCAGGTGGGGGCCGGTGCTGTACCCGGTACTCCCCACTCGTCCCACGAGGTCGCCCTCACCGACCCGCTGTCCCAGGGACACCAGGATGGAGGACAGGTGCCCGTAGAGAGTGGCCACACCGCCACCGTGGTCGACCACGACCAGTTTACCGTACCCTCCGAACCAGCCCGCGTACACCACCGTCCCTCCCCCGGCTGCCCGCACTGGGGTCCCCCACGGCGCAGCGATGTCCACCCCGTGGTGCGGGCGGACGATCCCGAACAGGGGGTGCCTACGCAGCCCGAAACCGGAGGTGATGGCGCCCCGCGCGGGCCACGCCAGTCCGAACCCCAGGCGCCACCGCGGGCCGGACCCGGCTCCCCCGACGGCCGCCAGCCGCTGGAGCAGCGCTTCCAGCCTCCGGGAGTCCTCCTCCAGCTCCTCCACCAACCGTTCGTACGCGGCCCGCTCCTGCTGGACCCGGGCCAGCAAAGCGCGCTTGCGGGCTTCCTCCTCGGCCACGAGCCTCCGCCGCTCCGCCACGTCCGTCCGGACCTGCTCCACCTCCGCCCGCTCCCGCGCCAGCTGGTCCCGCAGCGCCTCCCAGCGCCGCCGCTCCTCCTCTGTCTGACGCACCAGCTCGGCGTCCTGGCGCACCAGGCGGCCGAGGAAGTCGAACCGCGTGAGGAAGGTGGGGAAGTCCGCGGAGGCCAGCAGGACGTCCACGTAGCCCGCGCGCCCCCGGCGGTGGATGGCCCGCAGCCGCTCCTCCAGACGGCGCTGGAGGGTGTCCAACCGTTTGCGGGAGGCGGCCTCCCGGACCCGGCTGAGCGACTCCCGGGCCCGCACCGTGCGCAGCCGGCCCTCGAGCGCCCGCAGCTCGTGCTCCAGCTGCTCCCGCGTCTGCTCGATGCGCTGCAGCTCGCCGAGGACGCTCCGTTCGTACCTGCGGGCCTGCCTCAGCTCCTGCCGCGTCCGCTGCAGCTGCTGGCGTACCCGCTCCAGCTCCCTGCGGCGGTCCTGGTACGGGCCCCCGTGCGCACCCCCGGAAGGCAACAGCACCGCGGCCGCGAGCAGCAGGAGGGGGACGACGCGGAGGTTCACCGGGCGAGAAAGCGTCTCACGGACACCGCGGCACCCAACAGCCCGACCGCGGTGCCGACGGCCAGCAGGCTCGCCACCAGGGGCAGGACGACCTGGGAGGGCGGCAGCACGGGGAGGAAAGGCCACGCCTGCTCTAGGCGTGCCACGGCCCACGGGTAGAAAACCGTCCACAGCACGGACGCGCACACCGCGGCCACCAACCCCTGTAGCAGCCCCTCCACCAGGAAGGGCCAGCGTACGAACCAGCTGGTGGCGCCCACCAGCCGCATGATCTCCACCTCCTGCTGTCTGGCCAGCACGGTCAGCCGCAGGGCATTGGTGCTGACCACCACCGACACGGCCCCCAGGACCCCCGTAGCCGCCGCGCCCGCACCCCGGACCAAGCGGGTCAGACCCAGCAGGCGGTCCGTGGCGTCCTCCCCGTAGGTCACCTCCACGACTCCCGGCACGGACCGCAGGGCCTCGGCCACCCGGCGGAGGTCCTGGGCCTGCTCGGGCCGCACCTCGAGGGTGTCCGGGAGGGGGTTCTGCCTCACCGCGTCCTCCAGCTCCACCCCGCCCAGGGCCTCTTCAAGCCTGCGCAGCGCTTCCTCCCGAGGGACGAAGGACACCGTCCGGACGCCGGGGATCCGCTCCGCGGCCCGGCGCGCGCCCTCCGTCTGGGCCGGCGAAAGACCGCCCCGCAGGTACGCCACCACCACCAGTTGGGCTTCCACCCGCGCCGCTACCGCCTGGAGGTTCCACAGGGCCACCAGGGCCCCGCCGAAGGCCAGCAGGGCCGCCAGGATGGAGCTCACCGCGGCCACGGACGTCAGGCCGTTCCGCCAGAACCCCACCACACCCTCGCGGGTCAGGAACGCCACAGAGGAAACTGCGGCCTCAAGACGCGACACCCTCCGCGCCGGCCGCGCGGCCCCGGACACGGCCCTGGGACGTTCACGGAACAGCGCGAGGCTTCGCATACCTCCCCCACACCTCGTCCCGGACCACCTGCCCTTCCTGCAGTTCCACCACCCGACGCCGCAGGATGTCCACCACGGTCTTGTTGTGGGTGGTCATGACCACCGTGGTGCCCCGCAGGTTGATCCGCGAGAGCAGCTTCACGATGTCCCAGGAGGTGTCGGGATCCAGGTTCCCGGTGGGCTCGTCGGCCAGCAGGATCCGGGGCTGGTTCGCCAGGGCACGGGCGATGCTGGCCCGCTGCTGCTCCCCGCCCGAGAGCTGACGGGGGAACGCGTCCGCGCGCTCCCACAGCCCCACCAGCTCGAGGGCCGCCCGCACGCGGGCGGGGATCCACGCGGGGGGCGTGCCCACCGCCCGAAGGGCAAACGCCACGTTCTCGTACACGGTGCGGTCCGCAAGCAACTTGAAGTCCTGGAACACCACGCCCAGATGCCGGCGCAGAAACGGGACCTGTCCCGGTCGCAGCCGGTGCACGTCCCACCCGGCCACCCGCACCCGGCCTCGGGTGGGCAGCTCGTCCCGGTACAGGAGGCGCAGGAGGGTGGACTTGCCCGCGCCGGTGGGCCCCACCAGGAACACGAACTCCCCTTCGTCCACGGAGAGGGAGACGTCACGCAGGGCCACCCGGCCGCCGGGGTAGACCTTGTAGACGCCTTCCAGCTCGATGAGGGGCACGGCCCGTTGCTCCGTCGACCGCTGCGTCGTCTGCCGCCAACCCGGCCCACAAACCCGCGTTCTTCGCCCTGTGTTCGGCCTGCTAGGTCGGGAATCCTCCCCGGAGGAGGCGGTCCAGCTCCCACGCTCCGAGGGCGGACACGAGCGCTGGGGAGGTCAGGTCCATCTGCAGGGGGGTCACCGACACGAAGCCGTGACTGAGGGCGTGGCTATCGGTCCCCGGTTCTGCTTCCTCCGGTGAGGTCCGCTCCCCCGCGATCCAGTAGTACGGCCGGCCGCGGGGGTCGGTGCGCCGCTCCAGCCGGGTGCGGTACCGCCGCGCGCTCTGCCGGGTGACCTGGACCCCGCGGATCTGCCCCACCTCCAGGTTCGGCACGTTCACGTTCAGGAGCGCGTCGGGAGGGAACCCCCGCCGGCACACCTCCTCGGCCAGCGCGGCCGCGAAGGCGGCCGCCACCTCGTACCGAGGGTCCCGCTCCGCGTCCAGGGACACCGCAATGGCGGGAATGCCCAGGATGGCGGCCTCCATGGCGCCGGAGACCGTGCCCGAGTAGGTCAGGTCGTGTCCGATGTTGGGCCCCAGGTTGATCCCGCACAGCACCACCTCGGGCCGGGCCGGCAGCAGCCCGTACACGGCCAGGAGCACGCAGTCCGCGGGCGTCCCCGTGGCGGCCCACGCCACGGCACCTGAGCCGGGGATCCTCGCGGGCGACACCCGCAGGGGCTTGTGGAGGGTGATGGCATGCCCGCTGGCGGACCGGTCGTGGTGGGGAGCCACCACCGTCACCTCCCCCACGCGCTCGCAGGCCCGCACGAGGGCGTGGAGTCCCTCCGAGTCGATGCCGTCGTCGTTCGTGACGAGAATCCGCACGCGTGGAGCAGGCGACCCGATCCCGGCCCGCTGTCAGGCCTCCCGCGGGGGCTCGGCCTCCGCCACGGACTCCTCCACCCAGACCCGGTACGCGGCCAGGGCGTCCTCCACGGGCAGGCTCACGACCTCGGGGACCTGGTAGGGGTGCAGGGCGGCGATGCGGTCCCGCAGAGCAGGGAAGCGCTCGCGGGTGGTCTTGACGACCAGGAGGACCTCGCCTGCCTCCTCCACCGCGCCCTGCCACCGGTACACCGACCGCACCCCCGGGACCACGTTCACGCACGCGGCCAGGCGTTCTTCCACCAGGGCCCGGGCGATGCGGTGAGCGTCCTCCGGGTGCGGGGCGGTGACCAAACAGACCAGCATGCCGGACTCAGTCCTGGTCCCGCCACCAGTCGGGGGAGACGTCGCGCTCGGTCTTGAACACCCGGACCGTGGGCCGGGCGGGTGCTCCCGCCCGTTCCCGGGCCACCCGGGACCGCAGCTGCTCGTACTCCCGCAGGTCGGTGAGGACCTTGATGGTGTTCCACACCACCTCCTCCACCTGCGGGTTGGCACCCTTGAGCAGAGCCAGCAGCGGCTCGATGACCGTCTTGTCGTGCAGCTTCCCCAGCAGCCGGATGGCGAGCCGCTGCACCTCCGCGTCCTCGTCCCTCAGCAGGCCCAGCAGGGTCTCCTTGGCCCGTGCGCCCTCCACCTCGAAGAGGGCGCGCAGGGCGAACTTCCGCACCTTCGGATTGCCGCCCGCCACCGCGGCCCGCAGGGCCTGCAGCGCCTCCGGCGTGGACGCCAGCTTGCGGAACGCCGCCGCCACCTCCTTGGGCAGCTGCACGTCCCGGTCTCCGGAAGGGGCCTCCAGCACCCCCCGCTCCTCGAGCCGGGGCAGGGTGTTCACCACCGTCTCCTGCAGCCGGGGATCCGTCAGGAAGAGGCGGACCAGGGGCTCCACGGCGCGCTCGTCCCCCAGCCTGCCGAGCAGCGCCACCGCGTACGCGCGCACGTACTGATTTTCGTCCTCCAGGGCGCCCAGCAGGGGCTCCACCGCCCTGCCCTTGATGTCCTCGATGATCCGCAGCACCTGGTTGTGCACGCGCCGGCGCAGGTTCCGGTCCTTGAAGGTCTCCAGGAGGGGCCGGACCGCGGGTGCGCCGATGCGCACCAGGGCCTGGCTGGCCGCGTTCTGCAGCGTGCGCTCCCGCCGGCCCAGGACCCGGATGAGTCCGTCCACCGCTCCGGCATCCGCCGCCTGCTGAACCTGGGTCACTGCCTCCTGGACCACCTGCTCCGACCGGTCCCCCAAGGCGAAGCGGATCCCCTCGAGGGCCCTCGGGTCCCTGGCCCGCAGCCGACCCAGGGCGTGGACCGCGCTCTTGCGCACGTACTCGTCCGGGTCGTCCAGGATCCGGCTGAGGGCGTCGATGGCCTCCGCCACCACGGGGGCTGGAGCCTCGGGAGCGTCCAGCTTACCCAGGCTCAGGGCCGCGTCGCTGCGGACCGTCGCGTCCGGGCTCCGCAGCCGTTCCGTGGCCTCCTTCACCAGTTGCTGCCAGCTGTCCTTCGCCATCGCACAACTCCTTCGGCGCCCGTGACCTGCGGGCGTAACTCCCCTGCCTTTTTGGGTCGAACACGGATCCGCGAGAGGTGGGCGCCTGCGCTATTCTCCCACGTTCGCCGGCTCCCTGGCAAACCCACCGCGTTGCAGCCCCGGGCCAGGGCTCGTATACTAGCTTCGAACAGGCGCTCGACCATGGGTGAGGCATCCTCCCCCCGGCGCAAGCGGGCCGCGCGGTTCGCCAACCCCGCGGAGGAGGAGTTCGCCCGGATCCTGGACTTCTACGGGATCCGCTGGGAGTACGAGCCGCGGTCCTTCGTCCTCAGCTGGGACCGGGCAGGCCGTCCCCGGGAGCGCTTCACCCCGGACTTCTACCTGCCCGACTTCGACCTGTACATCGAGCTGACGACCCTCAAGCAGGCCCTGGTCACCCGGAAGAACCGCAAGATCCGGAAGCTCCGGCAGCTGTACCCGAACGTGAACCTCCGGGTCTTCTACGGCCGCGACTTCCGTAACCTCCTGTTGAAGTACGGCCTGCGGCCGCCGGCGGCCTCGGCCGCGCCCCGCTCTGGCGCCTCATGAGCGCCCTCCGGAGTCTGGACGAGGACATCCAGGAGGTGCTGTTCGACGAGGCCGCCCTCCAGCGGCGGGTGCGGGAGCTGGCAGCCGAGCTGGAACGCGACTATGCGGGGCTGCGGCCTCTGCTGGTGGGCATGCTGCGGGGTTCCGTGTACTTCCTCTCGGACCTCAGCCGGGCCCTGCGCATCCCCCACGAGATCGACTTCATGGCCATCGCGGCCTACGGTACCCGCCACGCGGCCACCGGCGCGGTCCGGCTGCTCAAGGACCTGGACGAAGAGATCACCGACCGTCACGTCGTCCTGGTGGAGGACATCGTGGACACCGGCCTCACCGCCGCCTACCTCACGCGCCTGCTGCGGGCGCGCCGGCCTGCCAGCCTGGTCATCTGTACCCTGCTGGACAAGCGGGCACGGCGCATCGCGCCGAACCTACCCCTGGCGTACGTGGGGTTTGAGGTACCGGACCGGTTCGTGGTGGGCTACGGGCTGGACTACCGGCAGCTGTACCGGAACCTCCCGTACATCGGGGTCCTTCGGGACGAACTCCTGAGCCCGGGAGACCCTCCCTAGGGCCTACTCCGTCTGCGCGCCCACGGGCTCCCGCCGCCCTTCGAAGACCACCTTACCGTCCCGCACGTCCGCGATCACGTGGTCCCCCTGGCGGAACCGCCCGCGCAGCAGCTCGTCCGACAGCGGGTCCTCCACCAGGCGCTGGATGGCCCGCCGCAGGGGCCGGGCGCCGTACTGCGGGTCGAACCCTTCCTGGACCAGCAGCTCCCGCAGGGCGTCGGTGAACTCGATCTCCATCCCCTGGCCCCGCAGCTCCCGCCGCACTCGCTCCAGGAGGATCCGGACGATGGAGTGCATCTGCTCCTTCGTGAGCGGCCGGAACACGATGATCTCGTCGATGCGGTTTAGGAACTCCGGGCGGAAGGTGCGCTTGAGCTCCTCCATCACCAGGTCCCGCATCCGCTCGTAGGCCCGCTGCTGCTCCACCCGCTCATCCGTGGTGGCCCGGAAGCCCAACACCGGCGCGTCCCGCTCGATCTGCGGGGCGCCCACGTTGCTGGTCATGATGAGGACGGTGTTCTTGAAGTCCACGGTCCGTCCCTGGGCGTCCGTGAGCCGACCGTCGTCCAGGATCTGCAGCAGGACGTTGAACACCTCCGGGTGCGCCTTCTCGATCTCGTCCAGCAGCACCACCGAGTATGGCCGGCGGCGGACCTGCTCCGTGAGCTGACCGCCCTCCTCGTAGCCCACGTACCCGGGCGGCGCGCCCACCAGGCGTGAGACCGTGTGCCGCTCGCTGTACTCCGACATGTCGATGCGGATCAGGGCGTTCTCGTCCCCGAACAGGAACTCCGCCAGGGCGCGGGCCAGCTCCGTCTTGCCCACGCCCGTGGGCCCCAGGAAGATGAAGGACCCGATGGGCCGCTTGGGATCCTTCAGGCCCGCCCGGGCGCGGCGGACCGCCCGCGACACCGCTGCCACCGCCTCCTCCTGGCCCACGATCCGCTCGTGCAGCTTCTCCTCCATCTTGAGGAGCTTTTCGGTCTCCTCCTGCATGAGCTTGGTCACGGGGATGCCCGTCCAGCTGGAGACGATCTCCGCGATGTCGTCCTCGGTGACCACGGTGAGGTCCCGGCCCCGCTGGCTGCGGCGGCTGGCCTCCAGCTCCTCCAGCTTCTGCCGCAGGGCCTTCTCCCGATCCCGCAGCTGCGCGGCTCGCTCGAAGTCCTGGTTCTTGATGGCCTCCTCCTTCTCCCGGCGGGTCTTCTCCACCCGCTCCATGGCCTGCCGGACCTCGCTGGGCAGGAAGGAGGCCTGCAGCCGGATCCGGCTCGCGGCCTCGTCCATCAGGTCGATGGCCTTGTCGGGGAGGAACCGGTCCGTGATGTACTTCTCCGCCAGGGTGGCCGCCGCCACCAGGGCGCCGTCGCTGATCCGGACGCCGTGGTGCGCCTCGTACCGCTCCCGCAGGCCCCGGAGGATCTCCACCGTCTGCTCCACCGTGGGCTCCGCCACCAGGATGGGCGCGAAACGGCGCTCCAGGGCCGCGTCCCGCTCGATGTACTTCCGGAACTCATCGAGGGTGGTGGCCCCGATGCACTGCAGCTCCCCGCGGGCGAGGGCGGGCTTGAGGATGTTGCTGGCATCGATGGCCCCCTCCGCGGCGCCCGCGCCCACCAGGGTGTGCAGCTCGTCCACGAACAGGATGACCTCGCCCTGGGCCTTGCGGATCTCGTCCATCACCTTCTTCATGCGCTCTTCGAACTCCCCGCGGTACTTGGTACCGGCCACCAGAGCCGCAAGGTCGAGCTGCACCACCCGCTTGCCCCGCAGGCTCTCCGGCACGTCCCCCCGGACGATGCGCTGCGCGAGGCCCTCCACGATGGCGGTCTTTCCGACCCCGGGTTCGCCGATGAGGGCCGGGTTGTTCTTGGTCCTCCGGCTGAGGATCTGGATGACCCGCTCGATCTCCCGCTCCCGCCCGATGACGGGGTCCAGCTTGCCCTCCCGGGCCATCTTGGTCAGATCCCTGCCGAACTCGTCCAGGGTGGGCGTCTTGCTGGAAGGCCGCGTGTACGTGGACGTCCCCTCCTCCCCGAGCAGGTACACCACCTGGGCCCGGACCCGTTCGAGATCCGCTCCCATGGCCTCGAGCACCCGGGCCGCTACCCCTTCGCCCTCCCGGATGAGGCCCAACAGCAGGTGCTCGGTGCCGATGTAGTTGTGACCGAGCCGCCGCGCCTCGTCCAGCGCCAGCTCCAGCACCTTCTTGGCGCGCGGGGTGAAGGTCACCTCCTCGTACGGGGTACGGTCGCCGCGGCCGATGGCGCTCTCGATCTCCGCCCGGATGCGCTCGGGCGAGATGTGCAGGCTCTCCAGGACCTTGCTGGCCACCCCCTCGCCTTCCCGAACGATCCCGAGCAGGATGTGCTCGGTCCCCACCGCGCTGTGGTTCAGCCGTTTGGCCTCGTCCTGGGCCAGGATGATCACGCGCCGCGCGCGCTCCGTGAACCGCTCGAACATCGGCATCCGCTGCCCCCTACTGCTCTCGCCCTCCAGCTCCGTCCTGCCGACCTTCCTTCACTGGACGGTTTCGCAACCCGGGCCTCCCTCTCCTTCATCCCGATCCCGGCGCCCGGGTCCTCCCGGCCACCGGTCCAACGCCGCCACCGGCCACGGCCATTCCCGCGCCGCCCTCAAACAGAGAACCGCCGGCGGCCCGGCGGCTCCCGCGCTGTGCAGAACCGGACCAGGGCCTAGTAGCCCAGGCCCGTAATCTGCAGCCGCAAGAACCCCGCAGGCACCTGCACCTCCACCACCTCTCCCGGACGCCGCCCCAGCAGGGCGCGCCCGACGGGAGACTCGTTGGAGATGCGGGCTTGCGAGGGGTCCGCTTCCGCCGAACCCACGATCCAGTACTCGTACTCCTCCCCGGTCGCCAGGTCCCGGACCCGAACCCGGGACCCGACGGCCACTTCCCCGGAGGCCCCGTTGCCCTGGATGACCTTGGCGTTCCGCAGCAGCTGCTCCAGCGCCAGGATCCTGCCCTCCACGAAGGCCTGCTCGTTCTTCGCGTCCTCGTACTCCGAGTTCTCGCTCAGGTCGCCGAAGGCCTTGGCCTGCTTGATCCGCTCGGCCACTTCCTTGCGCTTGACCGTCTTCAGGTACTCCAGCTCCTCCTCGAGCCGCCTGAGCCCTTCCGGGGTGAGGAACGTCTCCTTCTCCATAACGTCTCCCGGTCGTCCCGGCTTTTCGCCGGTGGACTCCACAGGGGGCGTGGGCAAGAACCGTGCCGCGGGAAAAGAAAACACCGTGGGCCCGCGCCCACAGCGTCCCCTGTTTCCTCACGTATTATACGGCGCCGCCTCCGGTTCCTTCAAACCGGGCCCCCGCCGCGCTGAACCCCCGGGCCCGCTTCCGGATCCGCTCCACCTCCTCGTCGCCGATGGCGCGCTCGAACCGCCGGAAGCCTGCCAGCCGGAAGCCGTGCTTGCGCGCGATGCGGGCGATTTCCTCCACCCGGTCCAGCCGGACGTCTGCCCCCAGGGTGTAGGACTCGTACCGGCCCTCCAGGGCCAGCGCCATCGTCTCGGCCATGCACGCCTCGCAGGTGCCGGGGGGGAATCCGAAGTCCAATCCGAAGTCCACGTCCCCCGGGACCTGGATGACCCCGCCGTCCAGCACGAGCACGTCGTCGCGGCGCGCGTACACCTCCCGGGACACGTTCCGGGGCCGGGCCACGTCGCACACCACCGCGCCCGGCTTCAGGTCCTCCGGCTCCACCAACACCGTCGTGGCGCTGGTGACCGTCAGCACGATGTCCGCCTCCCGCACGGCCTCCCGAACCCGGTCCGTGGCCTCCACGGAGCAGGCCGATTCCGCCCGGATCTGGTCCGCCAGCTGCTCCAGACGTTCCCGCCCACGGGCCACCAGGGTCAGCTGCTCCACCTGGCGAGCCAGCAGCCGGGCGCAGGCCGCCCCGATGGCGCCCGTGGCTCCCACCACCGCAGCTCGCGCTCGGGACGGGACGATGTCCAGCCGCTGCGCGGCCATCAGGGCGCCCTCCACCGCGGTGGCGGCGGTGTACGAGTTGCCCGTGGTCACGGGGATGGGCGACCGCGCGGCCACCGTCACCCCGCGGTCGCCCACGATCTTGGTGAACGCCCCGAGCCCCAGGATGCGGGCTCCCAGCCGGTGAGCGATCTCCGCACAGCGTACGAGCCGGCGGTAGACGAACTCCGGGTCCGAGGCCAGCAGGACCCGGGGGGTGAGGGGCAGTCCGATGAACCAGCCCTCCGCCTGCGCCCCCACCGCGGAGCGGATCCCGGTGATGTGGGAGACCACCAGGGGCGGTACCCTCCGGAAGGCCGCCTCTACCCACCGCGGTGGCAACGCCCGGGTGAAGGGGTATTTGCGGGCGAAGTCCTCCGCCTGGAGCGGGTGGATCACGAAGGCGAAACGCTCCACGGCTTACGCCGTCCTTCCCCCCGCCCCGTCGTGGGCCTGACGGTCGTACAGGCGGCGCAGCTCCTCCCCGCGCGGGGCGTTCAGCCACTCCACCCGCGGCCGGAAGCCCAGGCGCTGCATCCACTCCACGTACTCCCCGGGCGCGATGGCCTCCGGAGGCTTGCCCGCGAACGCCACCACCAGCGCCTGAAACACGTTGGTCCCCAAGGACCGCCCGCCGATCTCCGGCGTCACGGTGACCAGCAGCGCCACGCCGCGCCGCCGCAGCTCCTCCACGTCCTGGCGCGTGAGGGTCTGGCTCAGCACCACCTTGTCCCGTAGGTCGTCGGGCATGTACCGGCGGATGAAGTGGAAGTCCCCCGCCACCACCTCGGCCCAGCGGAAGTACCCCCCGTACCGCGGGGTGGTACGCTCCTGTCGGGCCCCGGTGGGGTACAGCCACCCGACCGGCAGCTGGGTGAGGAACGGAAGCAGCAGGGCAGCCAGGACGTGTACTGCGCGCAACGACCGAAGGGGGAACGGCAGACCCAGCGCGAACAGGAAGTCACCGTACACCACCTGAGCGCCCGCACGGTCGAAGGCTTCCGCCATCCCGTACCGGTCCACAGAGCTCACCTGCAGCACCCGGCGGCCCCGCAGGGAGTAGCCCACCACCTCCGGCAGGTAGTGCAGGACCACGTACGGCTCCCACGCCTGCTTGAGCCCGCTTCCGTCCACCACCGGGGTGTGCCGGACGCGGCGCACCAGACGCACCGCATCCCGGAGGTAGTAACGCCGGCGGCCCGCCTGCAGGAAGAGGTCCATGCCCCCCAACCCGATGGCGTCCACCTGCCCGTCCAGGGACTCCAGCAGTTGCGCGCACCGGCGCAGGTCGCCGTCCGTCCCCACCCGCTCCAAAAGCACCCGCTCGCCCAGCAGCTCCAGCTCCAGGCGGCTGTCCCGCCGGGACGAGCCCAGGCTCACGCTGACGACCCGCTTCACGACGCCAATGTACCACGCCGGGCGGCCCCGGCTGCCGACGGGACCGTCGTCTACCGGACCTCCGCCCGTCGGTTGCGGAGGAACAGGATCCGCAGGCCCTCCAGGGTCAGCAGGGGGTCGTGGTGGTGGATGCACGTGAGCTCCTCCGCCAGCAAGCGGGCCCACCCGCCGGTGGCGATCACGGTGGCGGCTTCGCCCAGCTCGCGCTGGATCCTCCGGACGATCTCCTCCACCTGCCCCACGAACCCGTAGTACACCCCCGCCTGCATGGCGGCCACGGTGGACCGGCCGATGGCGCTGCGCGGTTTCTCCAGGTCGATGCGGGGCAGCTGCGCGGTGTGCTCCGCGAGAGCGTCCAGGGAGATCCCGATCCCGGGCGCGATGGCCCCACCCAGGAAGTCCCCCTCCCGGGAGACCGCGGTGAAGGTGGTGGCCGTGCCGAAGTCGCAGACCACGCTGGGCCCGCCGTACTTGGCGAAGGCGGCCACCGCGTTGCAGATGCGGTCCGCGCCCACCTCCCGCGGGTTCTCGTACAGGATCCGCATCCCCGTGCGGATGCCGGGCCCCACCACCAGCGGCCGCGTCCGGAAGTACCGCTCGCAAAGCCGCTCCATGGTGTCCAGCAGGGGCGGGACCACGCACGACACCGCCACGTCCGTCACGTCCCGCAGGCTTAGCCCCGCGTGCTCGAACAGGTGGGCGAACAGGATCCCGTACTCGTCCTCCGTCTTCCTCAGCTCCGTGGACACCCGCCAGTGCACCCGCGGCTGCGCGTCCCTCTCGGGGTCGGAGTAGACGGCCAGCTTGATCTGGGTGTTGTTCACGTTGACGGCCAGAAGCACGATCCAGCCCCCTACACCAGCCGGGCAGACCGCAGAGCCCGGTACACGGGAACGGTGACCACCACCGCCAGCACCGCCTCCGGCAGGCCGTGGGTGGCCGCCACCAGGAACGCCGCGCCGGGCGGCATCATCTCCGGGAACCGCAGCACGATGAGGCCCAGCACGCCCACGGTGTTGGTCAACGTCCCCACCACCGCCGCCGCGCCCACGGGTGCGTCGTCCCCCCGCAGCGCCGCGTACGCGGCCAGCGCGCCCACCAGCCCCACCACCAGCCCCACCCACGGAGCGGGAGCGGTGGCAGTGGCCACCGCGTGGTACAGCTCCACCAGCCAGCTCCGCGGGACCCGGCCGGCTCCGAACGCTGCCTCGAACGCCGCCGCGCCGGGGCCGAGGGCGGTGAACACCGCGGCCCCACACGCCAGCGCCGCCACCGCCCGGGAGGCCCGGCGGGTGAGCGCCGTGAAGGCGTAGGCGCTCAGGACCCCGATGAGCAGCCGCGGGAGGAAGGCGATCAGGGGATCCTTGAAAAAGGGGAGGGTGGCCCGGGTGAAGCTGAAGAAGCCGAACACCGCTCCCACCAGGGCTCCCGCGAGCGGCCCGCGGGCCAGGCCGGCCAGAATGACCGGGATGTGCATGGTGGTGGCCGCGCCCGCGGGCGTGGGAGCGGGGATGAACCCGAGGCCCGGCACGGTGCCCAGCACCGCGCTCACCGCCCCCAGAGCCCCTACCACGGTCAGGTCCCGGGCGCCCAAACGAAAACCTCTCCGCACCTGCGGAGAGGCAGATGGGGTCGTGTTCATCCTGCACCTCCGTTCCAGTCTGGTTTGTCCAGTACCGGACGGACCGAAACGCAGTCGGTTCGCCGGGGTCCGGCTCCTGTCGGATGCCGGCCTGCCAACAGCCTAACTGCCCCGCGGGCTTACCGCAAGCCGGGTGTTTCGCCCGCCCCGGTTCCCGCGGAGTCCGCCAGGCCGGGGATGCCGTGCAGGCCCCAGGCCGTGCGCACCGCCCGCCGGATAGCCTCCGCCACCACCCCGGGGACTGCAGCCGCCACCACGTCGTAGGCTCCCTCCACCTGACCCGTACTGAGGGCGAAGAAGGTGTCGCCATCCAGGGTGGTGTGGGATGGGGACACGGCCTGGGCCAGCCCGTGGTGGGCCACCCGCGCCAGCCGGTTGCACTCCACTTTGGACAGCGCCACGTTGGTGGCCACCACCCCGATCACCGTGCTCTGCCCCAGCATCCGCGGGGGAACGTAGCCGCTCTGCAGCAGCGCTGCTGAGCCTACCAGCTCTCCCGTGGCCGGGTCCCGCGTGCCGGCCAGCACCGAACCGTCTGGCGCCAGCACGTCGCCCACGGCGTTCACCACCACCAGCGCCGCCACCACCCGACCGCCGGGGAGGACCGCGCTCCACGTGCCCACCCCACCCTTCATGGCCCCCGCGGGGCCCAGGAGCTTGCCCACGGTGGCACCGGTGCCAGCCCCTACGCTGCCCTCTTCCACGGGACCGCTGGAGGCGGCCTGGCAGGCAGCGTAGCCCATGGCGGCGTCCGGCCGCACGTCGGGGCGGCCCAGCCACAGGTCGAAGATCACCGCCGCGGGCACGATGGGGACCTTCGCCACCACCACGTCGTAGCCCACTCCCCGCTCCTCCAGGTAGCGCATCACGCCGTCCGCGGCTGCCAGGCCGAAGGCACTGCCGCCCGTCAGGAGGACGCCGTGTACCTGGTGGACCCGGTTTAAGGGGTGCAACAGGTCCGTCTCGCGGGTCCCCGGAGCGCTGCCCCGAACCTCCACGCCCGCAGTCGCCCCGGCCTCGCACAGGACCACGGTGCAGCCCGTAGCGGCCTCCCAGTCGGTGGCGTGGCCGACTGCCACTCCCTCCACGTCAGTGATGCCCGGCATCCTCTTCCCTCCCCTCAGCCCACCTCCCCTGCCACGATGCGCTTGCGCCGGCCGTCCGGAAGCCGCAGGACCAGCGCGCCGTCCTCGTCCACGTCCTCCGCCACGCCCTCGTAGACCCCCGACGGCACGTACACCCGGACGCGCCGGCCCAGGGTGGTGGACCTGCGGCGCCACCAGTCCAGGAGGGTAGCCCAGTCACCGCCGCGGAACAGCTCGTAGGCGATCTCCAGTTCGGACAGCAGAGCCTGAAGTAGCGCGGCGCGGTCCACCGGCCCTCGGACGGTCTCCTGCAGGGACGTGGCTCCCTCTGGCAGCTGGTCTGTAGCCACGGCCACGTTGATCCCCACCCCTACCACCACCCACCGCACCTCGGGCCCGGACTCCACCAGGATGCCGCCCACCTTCCTGCCCTCCACCACCAGGTCGTTGGGCCACCGCAGGCCCAAGGAGAGCCCGCAGGCGCGCTCCGCGGCGCGGCTGCACGCCACCCCTACCGCCAGCCCGAGGCGCGGCAGCTCGTGCGGCGCCGCCAGCGGGCGCAGCACCACCGAAAGCCACAGGCCGCCCGGCGGGGAGACCCAGCGCCTGCCCAGCCTTCCCCGGCCCTCCGTCTGGGTGCGGGCCAGCACCACCGTTCCCTCCGGGGCCCCCTGCTCCGCGAGGCTGCGGGCCACGTCGTTGGTGGACGTCACCTGCTCGAACCAATGGACGCGCCGGCCCACGTAGCGCGTGCCGAGGTTGCGCTGCACGTGCTCCAGCTCCACCGGCCCTTCCCTCACCGCCGCTGGACCCGCTGATCCGCTACCGCGGGCAACAGGGCAACCACCGGGGTCCCGTCAGGCAGCACCAGGTCCGGCGCGATCTCGCACAGAGGCACGAGGACGAACGCGCGCTCCCGCATGCGCGGGTGCGGCACTACGAGCTCTGGGGTCCGGACCACCCGCTGGCCGTACAGGAGCACATCCACGTCCGCCGTCCGCGGACCCCAGCGGACCTCGCGCACCCTGCCCAAAGCCGCCTCGACCCGCTGCGCGCACCGCAGCAGCCCGAGGGGGTCCAAGCCGGTGCGGACTTCCACCACGAGGTTCAGGAACGGCGGCTGTTCCGTGTAGCCGACGGGTTCGGTCTCATACCAGGAGGACTGGCGCACCAACCGCACGCCCTCCGCGTCCAGGAGGCGAAGGGCCGCGAGCAGGTTGGCCTCCCGGTCCCCCAGGTTGGACCCCAGTGACAGGAACACCCGCTCTTCCACGCGCCTCACACCGCGGACGGGCTCACCCGAGGACGCCGCCGCCGCTCCACCCGCACCGCCGCGAATCCCACCGGCCCTCCCAGCTCCACGTGGGGCTTGCGGACCTCCACGCGCACCGCCTCCACCCGGTCCAGCTCCAGGAGCCGGTGCGCCACTTCCTCCGCCACCGCCTCCAGCAGCGCCTTGGGCGGCCCCAGCAGCACCGCCTGGACCCTGCGGTAGATCTCCCGGTAGTCCAGGGTGTCCGCGAGGTCGTCGCTGTGGCCGGCAGGATGCAGGTCGCACTCCACCTCTGCGTCCACGAAGAACACCTGGCCATGCTGCCGCTCCTCGGGTAGAACCCCGTGGTAGCCGTAAAAAGCCATATCCTTCAGCACGATGCGATCCACCGCCGCCTCCCGGGCCACACGAGAGATTGCGCGCTAGCGATCCGGTGCCCAGCCCCGCACCACCGCGTCCGCCACCCGCACCACCCGCGCCATGGCCCGCACGTCGTGCACCCGCACCACGTCCACGCCGGACGCCACCGCCAGGGCGACCACCGCCGCCGTCCCCTCCACGCGTTCCGCGGGCGGCAGCCCACCCAGGATCACGCCGATGGTGCTCTTCCGGGACGGCCCCAGGAGCACCGGGCAGCCCAGCTCCCGGAAGGCCCTCAGGTTCCTCACCAGCTCCAGGTTGTGCTCCGGGCGCTTGCCGAACCCGAAGCCGGGGTCCACGAGGATACGGTCGCGGGGGATCCCGTGTCGTTCCGCCCACTGCACCCGCTCCGCCAAGAAGTCGCGCACCTCCGCCACCACGTCCTCGTACCGCGGGTCCCGTTGCATGTCCTGGGGCGTGCCCTTCATGTGCATCAACACCACGCCGCAGCCCGAGTCCGCCACGACCCGGACCATGTCCGGGTCGTGGCGGAGGGCGCTGATGTCGTTCACCATGTCCGCGCCCGCCCGCAGGGCCTGGCGTGCCACCTCCGCCTTCGTGGTGTCCACGGAGATGGGGACGTCCACCACCCGCCGCAGCGCCTCCACCGCCGGCACCACCCGCCGCAGCTCCTCCTCCAAGGGCACGGGCGCGGCACCGGGCCGGCTGGACTCCCCCCCCACGTCCAGCAGGTCCGCGCCGTCCTCCACCATCTGCCGGCCCACCTCCACCACCCTCTCCAGCCACCCCGGCCCGGTGAGCAGCCCGTCGCCGCTGAAGGAGTCCGGGGTCACGTTCACGACGCCCATCACCAGGGTCCGGTGCCCGAACTGCAGGGCACGGCGGCCGCAGCGCAACTGCTGTGCGGTCACTCCACCAGCCTCGCTTCCAGCACGCGGAGCACGTCCAGGTTGGCCGAGCGCAGGGCCCACGCCGCCACCTGGGCCAGCGCCTCCGCGGGCACCAGCCCCACGAACTCCGTGGAGGCCACCTCTACGCCGAGCCGCGCGGCCTCCCGGCAGACCGCCTCGTACAGCACGTGCAGCGGTGTGGTGCGGTAGTCCAGCACGTTCACGGAGACCTGTACCCCGCCCTGAGGCAGCGCCCACCCGGCCGCCTGGATCCCCGGCAGCCCTCCCGAGGACTGGCGGACCCGTCGCGCCACCGTCCGGGCGACCTGCACGTCCTCGGTGGCCAGGGTGAAGTTCCACGCGATCAGCAGGTCCCGCGCGCCGGTGGCCGTGGCGCCCGCGGTGGGGTGCAGCGCGGGCTCGCCCACGTCCGGGTGTCGGTCGGGCTGCGTGATGGTGGACCCCAGGCCCTCGAATCCCCCGCGCCGGATGTTCGGCAGCCACCGGCGCTCCGGACGGAGGGCGGAATGCGCGTAGAAGTACACGGGAACCCGGTGACGCTCCCACAGGGCCCGCGCGAAGGCGCGGCTCAGCTCGACGCAGTCCTCCAGGGTCACGCCCCGCAGGGGGACGAAGGGCACCACGTCCACCGCGCCGATCCGCGGGTGCAACCCCTGGTGGCTGCGCAGGTCGATCCGCCGGATGGCCACCGCGGCCAGCGCCAGGGCCGCGTCCAGCACCGGCTGGGGCGGCCCCACGAAGGTGAACACGGACCGGTGGTGGGCCCCGTCCCACGAGTAGTCCAGCAGCCGCACCTCCGGAGTCGACCGCACCGCCTCGGCCAGCTCCTCGATCACCTCCACACGCCGGCCCTCGCTCACGTTCGGAACGCACTCCACCAGCGGCCTGCCCACCACCGTCACCCCGCCGCGTGTATCATACGCTGGGAAAGGAGGCCATGGCCGCCCTCGACCGACGCCGTGCGGAGCGCCTGAGCCGGCTGCTGTCCCTGATCCTCCGGCACCGCCCGGAGGCGTTCGGGATTTCTCTGGACCCACACGGCTGGGCCCCGGTGGAAGCGCTCCTGGAGGCGATCCGGCGCCAGCGGGGCTGGGAGGACGCCACCGCGGCGGACCTGGAAGCGGTGGTGCAGCTGCCGGGGCGCCGCCGGTTCGAGCTGCGGGACGGGCGCATGCGGGCCCTGTACGGGCACAGCGTCCCGGTGCAGCCCGAGGGCGCGCCGCAACGTCCACCCGAGTGGCTGTACCACGGCACCGCCCCCGAGCGGGTGGCCGTCATCCTGTCGGAGGGCCTGCGGCCCGGTGCGCGCCGCTTCGTGCACCTCTCCCTCACCCCCCTGCAGGCCAGGGAGGTGGGGCTGCGGCACAGCCCCCAACCGGTGGTCCTGACGGTGCTGGCTCGCCGCGCCCACGAGGCCGGGGTAGCTTTCTACCGCGCCAGCGGGGACGTCTACCTGACCGATGCGGTCCCCCCGCAGTTCCTCCTCCCACCGGAAGGCCGCCCCAGGGAACCCGTCACTCCCGAACCGGTGAGAAGTGCACCACCGTGACCCAGTCCTCCAGGGTCACGGGCCGTCCGTAGATGGACGACAGGAACTCCAGCAGGTCCTCGTGACGCCGCAGCTCCGGGTGGTCCCGCTCGATCTCCCGCGGGGTGAGATCTTTCACCTGCTTGTACTCCGTTCGGTCGATGACCGCGCAGAAGATCTTCTGCCGCTCCCCGAACCGGCGGCCGACGGTCACCCACACGATCTGCCCCTCGCGGTACTTGTCCCGCTTGTCGCCCAGGCGGATGGTGGCCGTCTTGCGCCCCTGCCGGAGCTGTTCTGCGAACACGCTGGAGTAGAAGTTCAGCGCGTACACATCGCCCTCCTCACGGCCGAGCGAGGGTGACCGTGGCGGTGCGGTCCCCCCTCCGTTTGGAGCCCCGGGCCACCTCCTTACCCTGCAGGGTGTAGCGGATGGACACCTGTTCTAGGCCGCCCAGGGCCGGGGTCGTGATCTGTGCGGGGGGGCTGAAGAGCCGGTCCGCGGCCACGTCGGTGGCGTCGCGGAAGAACTGCGGCCACTCCGCACGGGACTGGGGCAGGGCCCGCACCCCGTCCATGGCCACCTCCAGCTCCGCCACGCCGCCCTGCACGCGTACCGACCGCACGGTGCCCTCACCCACGAAGCTCTCGGTGAGGTTGCGTATTACCGCTTCCGCGCTGGGGGGACGCCGGGCCGCCTCGTACCGGGCCTGCAGCACGCCCAGGACGACGGCCAGCACGGCCACCACGCTCACGTAGACCAGCACCGGCCGCCGCAGGTCTTCCTTCGCGCTGCGCTTCGCCAACACTTCCTCCCGCCACGGCGTCGGATTCGCACCGAAGTATACTATAGGCGCGAGCTATAGGCGCGAGGCGTGGCGGACGGGAGGGAGGTGGTGCGCGGTGGAACGCGCGGCCCTCATCGTGGTAGACCTCCAGAACGACTTCTGCCCGGGCGGGGCGCTGGCGGTGCCGGAGGGAGACCGGATCGTGCCCCTGGTGAACGCCCTGGCCCAGGCGTTTGCGCGCGCGGGCCGTCCCGTGGTGGCCACGCAGGACTGGCACCCGCAGGACCACGTGTCCTTCCGGGACCGTGGGGGCCCTTGGCCGCCTCACTGCGTCCAGGGCACACCGGGAGCGGACCTGCACCCGCAGCTGCGGCGGGAGCCCATCACCCACATCGTCCGGAAGGCGTACCGGCCCGACCAGGAGGCGTACTCCGGATTCCAGGGGACGGGCCTGGCAGACCTGCTACGGGGCCTCGGGGTCGAGGAGGTGTACGTGTGTGGGCTCGCCACCGACTACTGCGTGCACGCCACGGCCCTGGACGCGGCCCGCGCGGGGTTCCGCACCGCGGTGGTGGAGGACGCGGCGAGGCCCGTCTACCCCGAGCAGGTGCCCGAGCGGCGCAAGGAGTGGGAGCAGGCGGGCGTCCGGGTGGTAAGGGGCGAGGAACTCCTGGCCGCTTCCCCCGCCTGAGCAGGCCCACCCGGGCGGGGGCGCCCGCCCAAGCTGGGCGGCTGCGGATCCTGGGAACTTAGCTGGCCTCCGGCTTGGGCCGCAGGGAGGGGACCACGGGCGGAGCGGGGACGGTCCGCGGTGGAGCCTGCACCTCTGGGGCGCCCGGCGCGGGCGAGTCCGCGTCGAGGGGCTGGCCGGCCAGCAGCCGCTCGAGTTCCTCTGCGTCCAGGGACTCCTTTTCCAGCAGTGCCCGGGCGATCACCTCGAGCTTGTCCCGGTTCGCCTCCAGGATCTGCCGGGCCCGGCTGTAACACTCGTCGATGATCCGCCGGACCTCCTTGTCGATCTCGTACGCGACCTCCTCGCTGTAGTTCCGGCTCTCCACCAGGTCCCGTCCTAGGAACACGGGCCCGTGCCGCTTGCCCAAGGACATGGGTCCCAGCTTCTCCGACATCCCGAAGTCCGTGACCATCTTGCGCGCCATGTCCGTGGCCTGCTCGAAGTCGTTCTCCGCGCCCGTGGTGACCTCCCCGAACACGATCTCCTCGGCCACCCGGCCGCCCATGGCCACGGTGATCTCGTCCAGCAGCTCGGCCCGGGTCCGGGTGTACCGGTCCTCGGGGGGCATCCCCATCACGTAGCCCAGCGCCATACCCCGCGACACGATGGTCACCTTGTGGGGCGGGTCCGCGTGGGGCAGGAGCTTCCGCAGCAGCGCGTGTCCGGCTTCGTGGAACGCTACCAGCTCCCGCTCCCGCTGCGACAGGACCCGGCTGCGGCGCTGGGGTCCCGCGATGACCCGCTCGATGGCCTCGTCGAACTCCGCCATGGTGATGCGGCGCTTGTTCCGGCGCGCGGCCAGCAGGGCCGCCTCGTTCACGAGGTTGGCCAGGTCAGCGCCCGAGAACCCCGGAGTCCGCTTGGCCAGCACGTCCACGTTCACGTCCTCCGCCAGCGGCTTGCCCCGCAGGTGCACCTCCAGGATGGCCCTGCGGCCCTTGGTGTCGGGGTTGTCCACCACGATGCGCCGGTCGAACCGGCCCGGGCGCAAAAGCGCCGGGTCCAGGATGTCGGGGCGGTTGGTGGCGGCGATCACGATGATGCCGGCGTTGGGGTCGAACCCGTCCATCTCCACCAGGAGCTGGTTCAGGGTCTGCTCCCGCTCGTCGTGGCCTCCACCCAGCCCCGCACCCCGCTGGCGGCCCACCGCGTCGATCTCGTCGATGAACACCAGGCAGGGCGCGTTCTTCTTCGCCTGGTCGAAGAGGTCCCGCACCCGCGAGGCCCCCACGCCCACGAACATCTCCACGAACTCGGAGCCGGAGATGGAGAAGAAGGGCACCCCGGCCTCCCCGGCCACGGCCTTGGCCAGCAGCGTCTTGCCCGAGCCCGGCGGGCCCACCAGCAGGACGCCCCGGGGGATCTTGGCTCCCAGGGCCTGGAACTTCTTCGGGTGCTTGAGGAACTCGATGATCTCCTGCAGCTCCTCCTTGGCCTCGTCCACCCCGGCCACGTCGTCGAAGGTGACCTTGGGCTTGGACTCGTGGTGCAGGCGGGCCCGGCTCTTGCCGAAGGAAAGGGCCTGGTTGCTTCCGGACTGGGCCTGCCGGATCATCAGGAACCACAGCCCGATGATGAGGAGCAGCGGCAGGAAGCTGCTGAGCAGGTTCGGCCACGGGGAGTTCCGCGCGGGGGCCTCCACGGCGAAGGGGATCCCCTTCTGGCGCAGCAGCGCCTGGATCTGAAGGGTGGCCTCCTTGGAGTACGTGGTGCGGAAGGGCTGCCCGTCCCGGCGCTCCCCGGTGATGGTGCTGCTGTCCTCGTTGAACACTACCTTCCCCACCACCTGGCCCTGCTCCACGAGGGTGAGGAACTCACTGAAGTCGATGGACCGGGGCACGGTGCGGGTGCTGCGGTACATGGGTACCAGCACGAACAGCACCACCGCCACCACCAGCGCCCAGACCACCAGGCTGCGCACGTACCGGTTGGTCACCGGATCGCCTCCTGCCCTTCGCTCACGCGCGCCGGCCCACCGCGGCCGACCGGGAGTTGTTCACCCAGTATACCATCGGCGGCTCCCGCCTCCAGTGTAGCCCCTGCCTCCAGGGGCCACGCCCTCAACCGCAGGCAGCGTACCGCGTCCGGCGCGGGACGCGCCGCGTCCGCCACGCGGTACCCCACCACCCACAGCACCTCGCCGTCGCCGGTGGCCACCAGGGGAAGACGGTCCCGCTCCCACCGCGGAACCCGCAGGTCCACCAGCAGGTCCTGCAGCTTGCGGGTCCCCACCCCCAGCCGGATGCGGTCCCCGGGCTGGCGCGTGCGCACCACCAGGTCCCGCGTGCCGTACCGTTCGTCCAGCTCGGCTTCCCACCGGCCCCTGGGCTCGGACTCGCCCCGGGGCTCCAGCCGGGCCTCCACCACCAAGCCCAGGTCCGGAACCCACGCGCGGCCGGGCACCGGCAGGGGTACGGGCTCCAGGCTGCTGACCTCGCCCGGCGTGCCCACCCAGAAGCTACCCGACTCCCGCCGCACCCGTGCGCCTCCCGGCAGCACCAGCTCCTGACCCGCCTGGCCGCTCCGAAGCAACCGCCGTGCCTCCTCCACGTGAACGAAGGAAACCGTCGGGAGGTTTCCCGCCAGCTCCCGCAGGACCCGACGCTGCAGCCCTACGGGCAGGTCCAAAAACTCCTGCAGCGGCACCGTCCAGCCACCTTCCGCGGGCCGCGCAAGACGCCGCAACGTCTGGCCGACCCACTCCGCCCACACCGCCTCCTCCTCCCGCACCACCTCCGCCAGGTGGGCCAGGGCTTCCGGGAGACGCGGGTTCTCCGCCACCAGGATCGGCATCAGCCGCGCCCGGACGCGGTTGCGGGCGTAACGCGGGTCGAGGTTGGTCTCGTCCTCCCTCCACGCCTCGCCCTCCTGGCTCAGGAAGTCCCGCAGCGCCTGTCGCCGGCACCACAGGAGGGGACGGACCACGGTGATCCCGGGTGCCAGCGGCCGGATGGGCCGGATGCCCGACAGCCCGGCCACTCCGGTTCCCCTGAGGAGGCGCAGCAGAACGGTCTCCGCCTGGTCGTCGAGGGTGTGCCCCGTCGCCACCACCTGTGCGCCTGCCTCGCGGGCCATCTCCGCCAGAGCCGCGTAGCGGGCCGCCCGGGCACGCGCCTCGAGGTTCGCCCCGCCCAGCCCCTCCAGACGGCGCAGGAAGAAGGGCAGCTGCAGACGCCGGGCCAGCTCTGCGACAAGGGCCGCGTCCGAGTCCGCGGAGGTCCGCAGGCCGTGGTGCACGTGCCCCACGCTGAGCCTCCACCGCCCCTGTGCGCTCAGGCGGCTCAACAGGCGCACCAGGGCGACGGAATCCGCGCCCCCGGAACATGCCGCCAGCACGTGGGTCCCCGCCGGCAGCAGACCGTACTCCTCCACGGTACGCTGGACGATCCTCAGGAGGTGGTCCCGGACTCCGGCCACGGCCGGCCCGGCGGTGTGCGGTCGCGCGCGGGTGGACAACTGCCTCGCCTCGGTGGTGGCGGCGGAGGGCTTCGAACCCCCGACACCGCGGGTATGAACCGCGTGCTCTAACCAACTGAGCTACGCCGCCCCACGCCGAGTATACCGCAGGGTCCGCGGCGCGGCCCAGGGGTGGAAACCTTCCAGCAAAAACCAGGAGTCCCGGCCCACCGCCGGGACTCCCAACTCCTCTTTACCCCTCCTCCTCCAGGTGGGTGGAGGTGCGATGTCTACTCAACGGCGCACCACCTCCTTTCCTTGTGGCCACCGGGCCCCGGCAGCTGGGATTGGCCGGGGCCTGAAAGACCCGCGCACACATCCGAACCCCGAGCGGACTCGGCCCCGCGACCTTTGCGGGCACCGTAGCACGCCACGTTGGCGCTGTCAAACGCCCGGGCGTACCATGCAGTCGATGGCGCGTCGTCCCGGATGGTGGCTGCTGGCCCTGGTGCTGCTCTCCGCGGGGGTCCGGTTCTGGCGCCTGGGGGACCCGCCCAAGCAGGTCTTCGACGAGATCTACTACGCCCGCACCGCGCGCGAGTACCTCACCGGCCAGCCCATCTACGAGTGGACGCACCCTCCCCTGTCCAAGCTGCTGGTGGCGGTGGGCATCCGCGTGGCGGGGTTTGACGCGTGGGGCTGGCGGCTGGTGCCCGCGGTGTTCGGGACCCTGCTGATCCCTGCCCTGTACGCCTTCGGGACCCTCGCCACAGGCCGGCCGTCGTCGGGCCTCGCGGTAGCCGCTTTGGGTGCGCTGGACTCCATCTGGGTGGTGGAGTCGCGAATCGCCAAACCCGAGGTGTTCCTCGCGACCTTCAGCGTGCTGGCCTACGCCCTCGGGTGGGCTGCGGTGCGCACCGGGCGGTGGGGGGAACTGGCGGCGGCAGGAGGTGCCGCAGGCGCGGCGTGTGCCACCAAGTGGACCGGTCTCGCCAGCCTGGCAGCGCTGGGTTTCCTGGTGGCGCTGGCGGGGCCGAGCGTTGGCCGGCGCTGGCCGGGGTGGGCCGTAGCCGCGAGCCTGCTCGTTGTGCCCCTGGCCGTCTACGCGGCCAGTTACGTCCCGCACGTGGCGCGGGGGGAAAACCTGGCCGACCTAGCGCGCCTGCACGTCAACATGTACCGCTACCACGCGACCCTACAGGCCACTCACCCCTACGCCAGTCCGTGGTGGTCCTGGCCCCTGCTGCTGCGGCCCATGTGGTACTACTACGAAGCCTCCGGCGGCTGGATGAAGGGGATCTTCGCGGTGGGCAACCCCGTGATCTGGTGGGCCGTGCTGCCCGCGGTGGTAGCCGCACTCCGCCAGGTGCGGAACTCACCTCCCCTGGCCTTCGCGGCAGTCGGGTTCGCCCTGAGCTACCTGCCGTACGCGTTCGTGGGACGGCTGCTTTTCGTGTACCATTTCACTCCGGTGCTGCCGTTCGGGTACCTGGCCCTGGCCGCGGCCCTGGAGTCGGCGCGGGGCCCGCTGGCGCGGTGGATCCGCGGGTACTGGACGGCGGCCGCCTTGGTGTTCCTGTACCAGCTGCCGGTCCTCACCGCGTACCCGGTGCCGGCCACCTGGTTGCGGTGGTGGACGCTGGTCCGTTCTTGGGTATAGCGAACTGGCACACCAACCACACGGGGGAGCCCATGACGCTGTTGCTGATCCTGATCTCCGTCCTCCTGGGGGCCGCGGGCCAGGTGTTGCTGAAGATGGGCGCCCTGCGGGTGGGGCCCGCGTCCGAGGTGGGCCTGCTCCTGTGGCGGATCGTCACCAGCCCCCACATCCTTGCCGGCTTCGCCCTGTACGGGGTGGCCAGCGTGCTGTGGATCGTGGTCCTGTCCCGCGCCCCGCTCAGTCTGGCCTACCCGCTCCTGTCGCTGGGGTACGTGATCGTGCTGCTGGCTTCCGCTTACCTGTTCGGCGAGACGATCCCTGCGGTGCGGGTGGCAGGGGTTGCCGCCATCATCCTGGGACTGGTGCTGGTAAGTAGCAGCGCGTGAGCCCCCGCCAGGACCTTACAGAAGCCATATCCGGAGGCGTCAGCGCGTTCCTCCCGTGTCACAACGAGGAGGGCAACGTGGAACGCGTGGTTCGGGCGGTGGTGAGCACCCTGGACGGCCTCGGGGTGCCCTTCGAGGTCATCGTGGTGGACGACGGGAGCACGGACCGCACCGCGGAGGTGGCCCGGCGCCTGGCGCAGGAGGACCCGCGGGTCCGGCTAGCTAGCCACCCCCGCAACCTCGGGTACGGCGCGGCCCTGCGAACGGGCTTTGCCGCGTCCCGCTACCCGTGGATCTTCTTCACCGACGGGGACGGCCAGTTCGACCCCCGGGACCTCTCGCGTCTGCTGCCCTACGCAGCGTCCGCGGACCTGGTGGTGGGCTACCGGCTCCGACGCCGGGACCCCGCGCACCGCAGGCTGTTCGGGTGGCTGTGGAACCTGCTGGTGCGGGCGTGGTTCGGCGTCCGGGTGCGGGACGTGGACTGCGCTTTCAAGCTCCTGCGGAGGGAAGTCGTGGAGGACCTGCCCCTCCGGGCCGACGGTGCCTTCCTCAGCACGGAGCTGCTGTGCCGGGCGGCCGCCCGCGGGGCTCGCGTGGTGGAGGTGGGGGTGCCCCACTACCCGCGACGGTGGGGGCGTCAGAGCGGCGGCCGGCTGGACGTGGTGGCGCGGGCGTTCGTGGAGCTGTGGCGGCTGCACCGGGAGCTGCGCGCGCGCCGCGGATGAGTGGCACTGCACCTTCCTGTGGAAGGACGAAGGCGCCAGGTGCGAGCCGGGCCTAGCCCGGCTCACCTGCCTCCGCGGGGAACACCACGACCCGCGCGGTGGTGGCCCGCACCCGGACCCGGGCACCGGGCCTGAGGGCAGCGTCGCCAGCGACCCGGCACCTGACCACGCGGCCCGACGCCAGGCGGACCTCGTACAGCGTCTCCGGGCCGCGGAAACGTCGGCCGACTACCACCGCGGGTCCGTCCACATCGGGCTCCACGGCCAGGTCCGCGGGCCGCAGCATCACCTCCACCAACGCGCCTTCCGGGAGCCCGTTGCAGGGGAAGTCCCCGAGTTCGGTGCGGGCCACGTGGTCGCGGACGCGGCCGGGGAGGAAGTCCGCCTCGCCCACGAAGTCCGCCACGAACCGGCAAGCGGGCGCGTGGTAGATCTCCTCCGGAGGTCCCACCTGCCACAGCCGCCCCCGGCTCAGCACGCCAATGCGATCCGCCAGGGCGAACGCCTCCTCCTGGTCGTGGGTCACCACGATGGCCGTACTGCCCTCTCCCTTGAGCAGACGGCGCAGCTCCTCCCGCATGCGCCGCCGCAGCTCCGGGTCCAAGCTGCTCAGGGGTTCGTCCAGCAGCACCACCGACGGCCTCGGCGCCAGCGCCCTGGCCAGGGCCACGCGCTGCTGCTCCCCTCCTGACAGCTCGTGGGGGAACCGGCCCGCCAGCTCCGCCGCACCCACCCGGTCCAGGATCTCGTGCGCCCGCCGGAGCTGCTCGGCCCGGGACATGCCGCGCAGCCCGAACGCCACGTTCTGGAGCACGGTGAGGTGCGGGAACAGGGAGGGCTCCTGGAAGACCATGCCCACGCCGCGCGCTTCCGGCGGAACCCAGCGCGGTCCTGCCACCACCTGGCCCGCCAGCTCCACCCAGCCCTCGTCCGGGTGCTCGAGACCCGCCACGATCCGGAGGGCCGTGGTCTTCCCGCACCCGCTGGGCCCCAACAACACGAGGATCTCTCCGGACTGCACGGACAGGGTCAGGCCCGACAGCGCCTGGACGGTCCCGAAACGCTTGGACACGCCCACCAGCCGCACCCAGGCTTCCGGGGCGCGTTCCGTTTCCCTCGCGTGCGCGACCATGGGCAGCCCTCCCGTACCCGGTTTAGGCTAGGCGAATCCCGCTACCCGGGTCAATCCGATCTGGACCCGATGGGTCAGCCGAACCCGGCCCCGCAGGGGCCTCCGCCCGGGACCGGTGCACCGCCCGGTCCAGCAACAGGACGGGCACCAACCCTACCGCCAGGATGCAAAGCCCGGAGGTGGAAGCCTGCATGAGCCGCTCGTCGCTGGCCAGGAGGTAAAGCCGGACCGCCAGGGTGTCGAAGTTGAGGGGACGCAAAACCAGAGTGGCCGGGAGCTCCTTGAGTGCGTCCACGAACACCAGCAGGGCCGCGGTGAAGATACTTCCCCGCATGAGGGGGGCATGTACCCGCAACAGGACGCTTCCGGGTCCGTGCCCCAGAGTCCTGGCGGCCCCCTCCAGGGTCGGCCCGATGCGGCTTAGCCCTGCCTCCACGGTGCTGAGGGCAGCAGCCAGGAACCGCACCAGGTACGCGTACACGAGGGTAAAGGTGGTGCCGGTCAGGACCAGCCCCGTGGAGATTCCCCACCACCGCCGGAAGTACGCGTCCACGGTGTTGTCCAGCCACCCGAGGGGCACCAGTACGCCCACCGCCACCACCACGCCCGGCACCGCGTAACCCAGGGAAACCACTCGAGCCGCCAGCCGCATCACCGGGGTGGGGGCAAGGCGCAGCCCGTAGGCCAGCAGAGCCGACAGCAGCACCGCCGCGCCAGCCGCGGTGGCGGCCAGGGCGAACGTGTTGCCCGCCAGGCGGAGGAACGCCCGACCCCACAGGGGATCCCCGCCCACCCAGGCCATCCACCCGAGGTACCCACCGGGAATCCCGAACCCCAGGGCCGGAGGGACCAGGCACGCCACCAGCGCCAGAGCTGCCCGCGGCCCCTTGAGGTGCTGGGGTCGCGCTTCGCGCACCGGGCCTGCCGGCCGGTGGTACCGCTTCCGGCCCCGGGAAAGCCGTTCTGCGGCCACCACCGCCAGCACGAACCCCATCAGCCACACCGCCAGTTTTGCCGCCCCCAGCACCGACCCGAAACTGAACCACACCAGGTAGATCCCCGTGGCGAAGGTGTCCAGCTCGAAGTACTTGACCGTGCCGAAGTCCGCCAGCACCTCCATCGCCACCAGGCTCAGCCCCGCGGCGATCCCGGGCCGTGCTACAGGTAGGCCTACCCGGAAGAAGGTGCTCCACGGCCCGTGGCCCAGGGTCCGGCTCACCTCCCACACCACGGGGGACTGCTCCAGCAGCGCCGCGCGGGTCAGCAGGTACACGTACGGGTAAAGGACAAAGCTGAGGACGAACACCGCGCCACCGAGGGAGCGGATTTCCGGAAACGGGTACCCCCGGGTCCAGCCGAACCACCCCCGCAGCGCGGACTGTATCGGGCCGGAGTACTGCAACAGGTCCGCGTAGGTGTACGCCACCAGGTAGGCGGGCACCGCCAGGGGGAGCAGCAGCAGCGCCTGGCACAGCCGGCGGCCGGGGAAACGGTAGGCGGTGACCAGCCAGGCCGCGCCCACGCCCACCACCAAGGTCCCCGCACCCACCCCCAGGAGGAGCCAAACGGTGTTGCGGACGTAACGGGGCAGGACCAGCCGGACGAACTCCGCCCACGCGGCCTCGGACGGGAAGAACACGCTGGCGGCCACGGTGAGCACAGGCAGGGACAGAGCGCCGGCCACACCGAGGCCGGCGGCGGGCAGAAGCCCGTGCCAGGTCCGCCGCCGGACCCGGGTCACCGCAGCACTGCCCGCAGCCCCCGCCCTGCTGCCAGGCGTCACCGACGGCCCTTCACCTCCAGCCCGCGGCCACCATGAGGTGCAGGGCCCTGCCGCCGTTGGCGGCGTAGGTGGCGGCGTTCAGCGTGTCCTCCCGGAGGTTGGCGGGCGCGATGGCGGCCATGGGGTTGCGGATCCCCCGCACCGCGGGGAACTCGAAGTTGCCCTTGCTGAACACTTCCTGCGCGAAGTCCGAACTCAAAAACTCCAGGAAGGCCACCGCGGCCTGACGGTTCCGGGAGGTAGCGACCACGCACGCGCCGCTCAGGTTCACGTGGACCCCGCGGTCCTCGGGGCCCTGGTTGGGGAAGAACAGCCCCACCCGCTGAGCCACTGCACGGTCCGCAGAGTTGGACGAGTTCAGCAGCCGCAGGTAGTAGTAGTGGTTCACCAGGGCCACGTCGCCCTCCCCCGCGGCCAGGGCGCGCAGCTGGTCGGTGTCTCCCCCCTGCGGCGGGCGCGCGAAGTTGGCCACCATCCCTCGGGCCCACCGGGCCACGAAGGCCTCGCCGTGCCAGGCGATGAGGGCTCCGACCAGGGACTGGTTGTACACGTGGCTGGAGCTGCGCACGAGCACCTTGCCCCGCCAGCGCGGAGAGGCCAGGTCCTCGTACGTGGACAGGCTCGCCCGGTCGACCCGGGCCCGAGAGTACGCGATGACCCGAAAGCGCTTGGTGAACCCGAACCAGTACCCGTGCGGGTCGCGCAGGTGTGCGGGGATCCTGGCGTTCAGCACGGGCGAGTCCACGCGCTGGCACAGGCCCAGCTGCTGGGCCCGGTACAGGCGCCCGGCGTCCACCGTCACCAGCACGTCCGCGGGACTGTTGGAGCCTTCCGCCCGGATCCGCTCGATGAGCTGGTCCGCGTCTCCTTGGACCAGGTTCACGCGTACCCCGGTCCTGCGGGTGAACTCCTCGTAAATGGCCTCGTCGGCGTCGTAGTGCCGGCCGTTGTACAGGTTGAGCTCCCGGGCCTGCCCGGAAGCCCGGGGCTGCGGGAGAGCGAGAAAGACAACCACCAAAGCCAGTAGGGGCCAGAAGGCAGCGGGACGTGCTGGCATCGTGCGGCCACCTCCGCGCGGTTGTTGACTTGATCGGTCAAGATTGCGACATTAGGCTATTCTAAGCGCGAGTGATTGTCAACCCTAACCCTCCAGGTCTGGTTGGGCTTGTTGGGGCTGGACGCGCACGCGTCCCGCGGCCTCCCGCCCGACGGCGTGCCGGAACCCGTCCGCTTCAAAGAAGATAGGTCCGTTGAAGGGCGCCACCTCCAGTACCCGCACACGCGCGTTTGGAACCAGGTGGAGGGACCGCAGGTATGCCACGAGCTGGGGATCCTCTTCGGGGATCGCGCAGACCACCCCCGTCTGTCCTTCCCCCAGATCCGCCAGGGTTTCCTCGGGCAACGGGCTGACCGAACCGTCCGGGCGCGGGATGGGGAGTCCGTGCGGGCAACGCTCGGGCGAGCCCAGGACGTGCTCCAACCGGGCCTCCACCTCGGGGCTGATGACGTGTTCCAGCTTGCACGCCTCCTCGTAGACCCGCTCCAGCTCAAGACCCAGCACGTCCGTGAGCAGGCGTTCTGCCAGCCTGAGCCGCCGCACCACGCGCACCGCCACCTCCCGGCCGGCAGCCGTCAGCCCCACCCCCTCGTCCGTGCTGCACACGTACCCCTGCTGCTCCAGCCGCTTGAGCATCTCGGAGGCGGAGGGCACGGAAACGCCCATGAACTCCGCCACCTTGGAGACTGTGGCCGGCGGGGCGGTGTGCTGCAGCGCGAACACCGCCTTCAGGTACATCTCCGTGCGTTCGGTCTTCGCGATGTCGTGCGTGGACACCGGCTACCTCCCCGGAAACCATAGCACGGGACCGGCTCCGTTGGCGGGGGCCGGCCGCCGTGGCAAGCTGGAGCCGTGGCGCATCGCAGGCTCGCTTCCTTCCAGCGTCACGTGCGGCTGGTCCGGGCCGCCCGGAGCCAGTACGCCGCCTCCGGCTACACCCGTATCTTCGCAGACCTCCCGGGCGAGCGGCCGCCCCGCTCCCTCCACCTCCCGGGGTTTTCCCCCTCGCGGCCGGACCTCACGGGTCGCGACCCCGCGAACCGACTGCTGGTGGTAGAGGTGGAGACCTGCGACACCCTGGACCTGGAGGAGACCGCCCGCCAGTGGCAGCTGTTCCGGGCATACGCGGACAGCTGCGGCGGGGAGTTCCACCTGGTGGTCCCGGAGGAGTGCCGGGACCGGGCCACGGAGATCCTCGACCGGCTCAGCCTGCGGGTGGACCGCCTGTTGAGCTTTCCGCTGGCCGAGGCGTGACCGGCTATGCGGGTTGTAGCTCCTCCAGCCCTTCCAGGGCCCTCTGGATCTCCGCCTCCGGGTAGTCGAAGTCCGGCAGCCGCCCGGCGAGGTATTCCTCGTATGCCGCGAGGTCAAAGTGCCCGTGCCCGGACAGGTTGAACAGGATGGCCTTCGACTCCCCCGACTCCCGGCACGCCAGGGCCTCGTCGATGGCCCGGCGCACCGCGTGCGCGCTCTCCGGGGCCGGCGGGATCCCCTCCGTGCGCGCGAAGGTCACCGCGGCCTCGAACACCGCGTTCTGCGGGTAGGCCACCGCCTCGATGTAGCCCTGGTCGTACAGCAGGCAGACCGTGGGCGCGTCTCCGTGGTAGCGAAGCCCGCCCGCGTGGATCCGGGGCGGGATGAAGGTGTGTCCCAGGGTGTACATCTTCACCAGCGGGGTCATGCGGGCGGTGTCCCCGAAGTCGTAGAGGTAACGTCCCCGGGTGAGGGTGGGGCACGCGGTGGGCTCCACCGCCACCACCCGCAGGTCCCGGCCCCGCAGCTTGTCCTGCAGGAAGGGGAAGCTCAGCCCTGCGAAGTTGCTCCCGCCCCCGATGCATCCGATCACCACGTCGGGGTAGTCGTCAAATAGCTCCATCTGCCGCTTGGCCTCCAAGCCGATGACCGTCTGGTGCAGCAGCACGTGGTTCAGGACGCTTCCCAGGGAGTACTTGGTGTCGTCGTGGGTCGCCGCGTCCTCCACAGCCTCGCTGATGGCGATCCCCAGGCTGCCGGGCGAGTCCGGCTCTTGTTCCCGGATGGCCCGGCCCGCCCGGGTCCGGTCGCTCGGGCTGGGCACCACTTCCGCGCCCCACGTCTCCATGAGCACTCTGCGGTAGGGCTTCTGCTCGTAGCTGACCCGCACCATGTACACCGTGCACTCCAGCCCGAACATCCCGCAGGCCATGGCCAGGGCCGAGCCCCACTGCCCTGCCCCGGTTTCCGTGGTCAGGCGGCGCACGCCCGCCTTCCGGTTGTAGAAGGCCTGCGCCACCGCGGTGTTGGGCTTGTGGCTGCCCGCGGGGCTGGTGCCCTCGTATTTGTAGTAGATCCGGGCGGGCGTCCGCAGGGCCGCCTCCAGCCGGCGCGCCCGGATCAGGGGTGTGGGCCTCCACAGCCGGTACACCTCACGCACCGGCTCCGGGATCTCGATCCACCGTTCCGTGCTCACCTCCTGCAGGATGATCTCCTGCGGGAACAGCGGCTCCAGGTCCGCGGGTCCCACCGGCTGCTTGGTTCCGGGGTGGAGGGGCGGCGGAGGAGGGGTGGGCAGGTCCGCCAGGATGTTGTACCAGGCCTTCGGCAGCTCGCTCTCGGGCAGCACCACCTTGGTCAGGTCCCTCATGGCCTCCTCCTGCGGGGGTTTGAACGCGGGGGTTCGACGCGGCTCCTGGCGGCCCCTGCCAGGGCTCGCCCCGCCACCTCCGGCAGCCCTTGGGCGACCGCACTCCCAGGATCCAGCCCCAGGCGCATCAGGGCTGAGGCCAGTCGCCGCCGGGCCAGCGGGCCGTCTGGCACCGCCACCTCCACCCACCAGCCCAGGTCCAGCTCACGGCCGCCTCCGTACGCGTGGACCCTCTCCAGCACCACCTCCACGCCTCCGGGTAGCGTCCAGGCCCTGCCGCGCTCGTGGCGGATCCGGAAGGCCGGCTCGAAGCCCAGGGCGCGGGCCACCCGCAGCGCATCGCCGCGCCCGCCCTCGTACAGCTGAACCTTGCCGCCCGGCAGCGCCGACCGCTTGACCGCAAACCCCTGGGTACTGTGGACCTCGCCGGAGCTCAGCAGCAGCCTGCAACGGAACTGCGGCCTGCGCTCCTCCCGAAGCCGGAGCACCACCTCGCCCTCCGCTCCCCTGCAGGGACGTGCGGGACGCAGCACCGTGTCCGTGAAGGCATAGGCGAACTGCAACTGGCCGCCGGCCGCTTCCACCCGCCTACCGAACCCCCGCGCGGAAAACAGGCGGAAGCGCACCTCCGCCTCGTGCCCGTGCGCCTTCGTGGGGATGGGTCCCCGCGGCAACGCTCAGCGAACAGGCAGGAGATCACCCTGCCGGGCGATACGGGCCAGCTCCTCCCGGCCCCGGACCAGCTGGCTGTCCGTGCCGCTGTCGAGGTCCGCCACCGTGAGGTCGACCTCCACGTCCGGCTGGATCCCCCGGCCCTCCAGCTCTTCTCCCTTCGGGGTCAGCATCCGGGCGATGGCCACGCTGAGTCCGGCACCGCCCGGCAGCGGGAAGGTCACGCTCACCAGCACCGCCCCCGCGGTCCGCACACCCAGGAGAGGAGCCCGGCCGTGGTCCCGCAGGGCCGCGCTCAACAGCTCCGCGGCACTGGCGGTGTCGTCGTCCACCAGGACCACCATGGGCAGTGCGGCGTCCAGCACCGGCCCGGAACGGGTCACGTAGCTGCGCCGGCCCTCTTGGCGGCTTTCCAGCGTGTATACCACCACACCCCGCGGCAGGAACAGCTCCGCCACCCGGTTCAGCTCGGACACGAACCCGCCCGGGTTTCCCCGCAGGTCCAGCACCAGTCCCCGGATCCCCTGCTGCTGGAGCTCGCCCACCGCCCGGGCCAGCCTCGCGCTGGAGCCCTGGTTGAACTGCCCGAAGCGTACGTACCCGATCTGGCCGTCCAGCACCGCCCACTCCACGGACGGGACCACGATGGGCTCGCGCACGACGGACACCACCAGGGGTGCCGGCTGTCCGGGACGCCGGACCGTGAGGGTGACGGGAGTCCCCTGCGGCCCGCGGATGCGGCTGGACACGTCGCTGGCGGTCATCCCCTCGGTGCTGACCCCGTCGATGGCCAGGATGCGGTCGAAGGGCCGCAACCCCGCCCGCTGCGCGGGGCTGCCCGGGAAGACCAGGCGCGCGTAGAACTTCCCGTCCTTGGTCAGCAACAGGATGCCGATGCCGGTGAACGCCGCCTCGTTCTGCTGCTGGCGCCGCAGCTCCGCCAGCCGCTCTGGGGGGATGAAGCCCGTGTGGGAGTCCCGCAGGCTACTGGCCGCCGCCCGCGCGGCGGCGAACTGGAGGTCCCGCTCCGTAAGCCGGCCGGATGCAGCCCGCACCGCCTGATCGAAGCGCAGCTGGAACTGCTCCCGCGCGTGGTCCTCGTCGCGCGCGAACAGGTCCGCAAGCGGCGTCTGGATCCCCGCGCGCTGCAGGGCTTCCCGAAGTCCCGCAAGCGCCGCCCGGTACAGCTGCACGGGGTCCGGCCGCGCCACGTGCTCGTCCCGCAGCAGCTCCACCACCCGGAAGACCAGCGACGCGTCCGCCGCCTGTGCTGCGGGAAGCGCCGTGGCCAGCAGCACCGCCACCAGGCCGACCGCTCCCGCTACCCTGCCCCAGCGCAGCATCCCCATGGGGCCTCCTCTCCTCACGTTCCACGGAAAACTGTTTGTGGCCATTGTAACGCCCTCGTGGGCGGCGGGGTCACGCCCGGAGGACCACGGGGTCCCCCGGCCCCAGCCCCAGGCGGGCCGCGGCGTCGCCCTCCCGTACTGCCACCTCCACGAACCCGTCGCTGCCCACCAGCACCACCAGGTCTCCGGGGTCCCCGTCCCCGTACGTGCGCACCTTGAGGGCGCGGTGCGTCCGTTCCCCCACCTGGACCCAAAGGGCCTGTGGGAGCTGGTCCAGCCAGGCGCCGGGAATGTTGGTGGCGAGGTTGCCAAAGCTGTCTGAGGACGCCACCTCCCCGCTTAACCAGTCCGCCCCGCGCTCCGGGGCCTTCTCCTGTAGCTCTACCGGGTCGGAGACCTCCGGCCCCACGTCCTCGAAGGGGAAACCCAGGGCGAGCCAGCGGGCCGCGGGCGCGAACACGTCCCGGCCCCAGAAGGTCGGCGACACCTGCGGACGCCGCAGGTCCGGGTGGGTGAGCTGCCGTACCTCCGGAAGGCCCAGGACCCGAGCCGCAGGTAACAGCAGGCCGTTGTCTGGCCCCACCAGCAGGTGGCCGCCCGAGCGCACCACCACGGCCCGTCGTCCGGTGCCCACCCCGGGGTCCACCACCGCCAGGTGCACGGTCCCCGCGGGGAAACTGGCCACAGCCGACCGCAGGACGTACGCTCCTTCCCGGACGTGATGGCGCCGGACCGCGTGGCTGATGTCCACCACCTGGAGGCGCGCTCCCGGTACCGGCGCCAGCAGCACCGCCCGCACCTCTGCGGCGTACCGGCTGTCCGGCCCGAAGTCGGTCAGCAGACTGACCAGGCCCGAGCGCACCCGTTCACGCGGGGAACAGGAAGTACACCACGAAGGCGGCGGCGGCCACCCACATCAGCGGCCGGACCTCTCCCGCCTTGCCGGACAGCACCTTCAGCACCGTGTACGTGATGAACCCCGCCCCGATGCCGTTGGTGATGCTCCACGTGAACGGCATCACCAGCATGGTGACGAAGGCCGGGATCGCCTCCTCGTAGTCCGTCCACGGGATGTCCCGGGCCACCGTCATCATGAAGAACCCCACGAGGATGAGGGCCGGCGCGGTGGCCTCCTTGGGGATCACCCCGGCCACGGGGTTCAGGAACATGGCCAGCAGGAACAGCACCCCCACCACCACCGAGGTCAACCCGGTGCGTCCTCCCTCCGCCACGCCTGCGGCGCTCTCGATGTACGTGGTGTTGCTGCTGCTGTTGGCGAACCCACCGAACGCGGCCCCCAGGGAGTCGACCAGCAGGACCTGGCGGATGCGGGGCAGCCGGCCCTGCTCGTCCAGAAAGCCCGCCTCCGCCCCGATGCCTACCACCGTCCCCATGGTGTCAAAGAAGTCCGCCAGCATGATGGAGAAGGTCACCAGCACCGCGGTGGCCACCCCCAGGCTGGCGAAGAACCCGAAATCCACGCGCCCGAAGACGCGGTCCGGCCCCCACAGACCCGCAGGCGCGGCCACCCAGCGCTCCGGCAGGACCGCGGACGGGCCGAAGGCCTTTCCGCCGCCCCACAGGGCGTTCGCCAGGATGGCGACGGCGGTGGTGAGCAGGATGCCGTACAGCAGGGCCCCCCGCACCCGCCGGGCCAGCAGGTAGCCGGTGATCAGAAACCCCAGCACGAACACCGCCACGGGCAGGGTGTGGAGCTGGCCCAGGGTGAGGGCGGTGGCCTCTCCCCGGGACACGAAGCCACCGTTGACGAAGCCGATGATGGCGATGAACAGACCGATGCCCACACCGATGGCCCGCTTCAGTGACATGGGGATGGCCTCCATCACCGCCTCCCGGAAGCGGGTGAGGACCAGCACCAGGATCACCAGGCCCTCCAAAAGGATCACGGACATGGCCTGCGGCCAGGTGAGCTTCAGCGCCCCTACCAGCTGGAACGTCACCACCGCGTTGAGTCCCATCCCCGGCGCCAGGGCGAACGGGTAGTTGGACGCCAGACCCATCAGGATGCTCAGCACCCCCGCGGTGAGGCAGGTCACCGTGAGGGTCGCGGGAAACGGCATCTTCGCCCCCGTGGGATCCGCCACCTGTCCCAGGATGCTGGGGTTCACGAAGATGATGTAGGCCATGACCATGAAGGTCGCCAGCCCCGCCCGGACCTCCGTGGTCACCGTGGTCCCGCGTTCGCTCAGCTGGAAGGTCCGCTCCAGCCACCCCGGCTGCGCGGGGAGGGCGTGCGTCTGCGCCAACGCCACCACCTCCTTGTTCGACGTTTACGGACGTGGCGAAGGGGAAACCCGAACCCCGGCACCATCCTAGTCACGCAGTCCGGCCGGGGTCTAGGCAGTTGCTGCCGAACGTTCGGGTTTCTACTCCTCCTCGAGGTTGAAGGCCCGGTGCAGCGCCCGGACCGCCCGGGGTACGGAGGCGGCGTCGATCACGCAGGAGATCTTGATCTCGGAGGTGCTGATCATCTGGATGTTGATCTGCTCCGCGGCCAGGGCGCCGAACATGGTGGCGGCCACGCCGGGGTTGCTCACCATCCCTGCCCCCACCACGGAAACCTTCGCTACCCCCTCCTCGCTCTCCACCTTGCTGGCCCCCAGCTCCCTCGCCACCCGCTCCGCGCCCTCCACCGCCGCCCGCGCGTCCCCGCGGCTGACGGTGAAGGAGATGTCCGCCCGGCCGCCCCGGCTGGCGGTCTGCACGATCATGTCCACGTTCACGTGGGCTTCCGCCAGCACCCCGAACAGCCGGTGCGCCACCCCCGGCACGTCGGGAAGGTCCTGGACGGTGATCTTGCACACGTCCAGGTCGTGAGTCACCGCGTTGACGGACCGTACCGGCTCCATGGGCTCCTCCCCGATGATGGTCCCCTCGCTGTCCTCGAACGTGCTGCGCACGTGCAACCGGACCCGGTGCAGCTTGGCGTACTCCGCGGCCCGGGTCTGCACCACCACCGCGCCCGAGGACGCCATCTCCAGCATCTCGTCGTAGGTGAGGTAGGGAAGCTTCCGGGCCGTGGGCACCAGCCGCGGGTCCGCGGTGAACACTCCGGGCACGTCCGTGTAGATCTCGCACACGTCCGCCCCCAGCGCCGCGGCCACGGCCACCGCGGTGGTGTCGGACCCGCCACGCCCCAGGGTGGTGAGCTCCCCGGAGGCCGTGACCCCCTGGAAGCCCGCCACCACGGGGATGCGGCCACGGCTCAGCTCGTCCAGCAGCCGGCCCCGCTCCACGTCCAGGATGCGGGCCTTGGTGTGCACCGGTTCGGTGAGGATGCGGACCTGCCAGCCCGTCAGGGACGTGGCCCGCTCCCCTTCCTCCTGCAGGGCCATGGCCAGCAGGGCGATGGAGATCTGCTCGCCCACCGCCAGCAGCATGTCCAGCTCCCGCGGCGAGGGCCGCTCCGTGATCCGGTGGGCACGCTGGATCAACTCGTCCGTGGTGTCGCCCGGCGCGGAGACCACCACCACCACCTGGTGCCCCGCCCGCCGGGTCCGGGCCACCCGCCGCGCCACGTGGAACACGCGCTCCGGGGTCGCCACCGAGCTGCCGCCGAACTTCTGCACGATCAGGCTCATGGTCGCTCCATCCTCCGGGTCGGCTTTACTCGATCACCCGCAGCAACGGGCTGCAGCCCCGCACCACGGGCATGCGGTGCAGCCGGTGCAGGACCGCCCGCAGGGCCCGCTCGGCCGCGGGGTGCGTGCGCAGCAGCACGTCCGCCTCCTCCCCTCGACTCTGCTGGACGATGGAGTGCAGGCTCACCTGCTCCTCGCCGAAGGCCGAGGCCACCTGGGCGAACACCCCCGGCCGGTCCACCACCCGCAACACCAGGCACGCGGCCAGGACGCGGTCCGCGGAGCTGCGGACCACCTTCCGGTGGTAGCAGGTGCAGCTGACCCGGCCGTGCGCGTTGTGGCGCCGGTTCCGGGCCACCGCCACCAGGTCCGACAGCACCGCCGAAGCCGTGGGGTCCCCGCCGGCCCCCCGGCCGTACAGGAGCAGCTCGCCCGCGGCCTCAGCCCGCATCCACACCGCGTTGAACTCGCGCCGCACCGAGGCCAGGGGGTGCGAGCTGGGCAGCAGTGCCGGGTACACCGCTACCTCCACTTCCTCCCCCAGGTCCCGGGCGTGGGCCACCAGCTTCAGGGTGAACCCCAGGCTCTTCGTGTAGGCCACTTCCCGCTGCGTAACCTGTGCGATCCCCTCGCAGTGGACGTCGCTGCGCACCACCCGGCTGTTGAAGGCCACGCTGGCCAGGATGGCCAGCTTGGCCGCGGCGTCGTGGCCCTCGATGTCCTCCGTGGGGTCGCTCTCCGCGAACCCGAGGCGCTGCGCCTCGCTCAACGCCTCCGCGAAGGACAGCCCCTCCTCGTCCATCCGCGTGAGGATGTAGTTGGTGGTGCCGTTCAGGATGGCTGCGATCTCCCGCACCCGGTCGCCCGCCAGGGACTCCTTGAGGGTCCGGATCACCGGGATCCCGCCCGCCACGCTGGCCTCGAAGAACAAGTCGGCTCCCGAAGCCTCTGCCGCCTCCAGGAGCTCCCGGCCGCGGCTGGCCATGAGCTGCTTGTTGGCGGTGACCACGGACTTCCCCAGGCTCAGGGCCTCGTGCACGTAACTGCGGGCAGGCTCGATCCCGCCGATCAGCTCCACCACCACGTCCACCTCGGGATCGCGCACCACCTGCCACGCGTCGTCGGTGAGCAGGTCGCGGTCCACCGACACCTGCCGCGGCTTGTCCAGGTGCGCCACCGCCACCCTGCGAAGGACAAGGGGCATGCCCGCGCGGTGGGCCAGCTCGGTGGCGCTGTCCTGCAGCCGGCGCACCACCGCGCTGCCCACGGTGCCCAGTCCCAGAAGCCCCACGCGCAGCATCTCGCTCGATTCTACCGGCTGGCCGACGGGCCGGAACAGCCCTACAGGAGCGAGGCGAGGGCCTCCACGGTGGGCTCCACGTGCACCGGCTGCGGCGCCCGGTCCGCGGTGCTCGGGTCCTTGAGGCCGTGGCCGGTGAGGACCGCCACCACCGTCCCCCGGATCCCGACACCCTCCCGCGCCAGACGCAGCAGTCCCGCCACCGAGGCCGCGGAGGCGGGCTCCACGAACAGACCCTCTTCCCTGGCGAGGCGGGCCTGCGCGTGCAGGATCTCCTCGTCGCTGACGGCAAGGATCCTGCCGCCGGACTCCGAGGCGGCCCGCACCGCCCCTTCCCACGACGCCGGCTTCCCGATGCGGATGGCGCTCGCGACCGTCTGCGGGTGCTCCACGGGCCGGCCCACCACGATGGGAGCGGCTCCCTCGGCCTGCACGCCCCACATGCGGGGCCTCTGGTGCGACGGCAGGGCCTCGCAGAACCCGCGCCAGTAGGCGGTGATGTTGCCCGCGTTACCCACGGGGAGCACCACCGCCTCCGGCGGCTCTCCCAGCTGGTCGAGGATCTCGAACGCCGCGGTCTTCTGTCCCTCCAGCCGGTAAGGGTTCAGGGAGTTCACCAGGGCGATGTGCAGCCGCTCGCTGGCCTCCCGCACCAGCTGGAGGGCCTGGTCGAACGAGCACGGCACGCTGGCCACCACCGCCCCGTGCATGCGGGCCTGGGCCAGCTTGCCCGTGGCCACGGATCCCTCCGGCAGGACCACCAAACACCGCAAGCCCGCGCGGGCCGCGTACGCCGCGGCCGAGGCCGCGGTGTTGCCCGTGGACGCGCACACCACAGCCCGCGCGCCCGCCTCCGCCGCCTTGGCCACCGCCACCACCATGCCGCGGTCCTTGAAGGATCCTGTGGGGTTGGCACCCTCCCACTTGAAGTACAGCTCCACGTCCGGCAGGTCCCGGGCGATGGACACCGAGGGCACGAGGGGGGTGTTGCCCTCCCGGAGGGAGAGCGGCGGGGTGCGGTCGCTGACCGGGAGGCGGTCCGCGAACGCCTGCAGGACCCCTGGCCAGGATCTCATGCGGGCAGCCCCGCCGCAGGGTACGAGCCCAGGCGGATCACCCACAGGCACTGCGCCCGCAGCGCCTCCAGCGCCCGCTGCACCCTCTCCTCCTCCTCGTGGCCCTCGAAGTCCACGTAGAAGACGTACTCCCATACTGCCTGGCGCGCCGGGCGGCTCTCCAGCTTCGTCAGGTTCAGGCCCTCTTCCGCCAGCGCCCCCAATGCCCGGTACAGCGCGCCGGGCCGGTGGGCGGTGGCGAACACCACGCTGGTCTTACTCGGGTCCCGCCGGGCCGCCGGACTCCTGGCGACAGACAGGAACCGCGTGTAGTTCATCGGGTTGGTCTGGATCTCCTCCGCCAGCACCACCAGGCCGTACAGCTCCGCGGCGCGGCGGCTGGCAATCGCCGCCGCTTCCGGCGAGGGGTTCTGGGCCAGCATCTGCGCCGAGCCCGCGGTGTCGTAGTAGGGGATCACCTCCACGCCAAGCTGGCGGAGGAACAGCTCACACTGGGCCAGCGCCTGCGGGTGGGAGTAAACGCGCCGCACGCGGTCCAGGCGGGTACCGGGTACTCCCAGCAAGCAGTGGGACACCCGCAGGGTCACCTCTCCCGTGATCCGGAGGGCGTGGTGGAACTGCAGCAGCAGGTCGTACGTCTCGTTGATGCTGCCCGCCTCGGAGTTCTCCACCGGCACCATTCCCGCGTGGGCGTCGCCCTCGGCCACTGCCTCGAAGACTTCCCGCAGCGTGCGTCGGGGCAGCACCTCCACGGTTCCGAAGTGCCGCAGGGCAGCCTCCTCGCTGAAGGCCCCCCGCTCGCCCTGGAAGGCCACCCGGGGGGTCGTCACGACGCCAGCTCACGGGCCCTGCGGGCGGCCCGCTGCACCGCCTCCAGGAAAGCTCCCCTGACCCCGTGCTCCTCCAGAGCTCCTACCCCGGCCATGGTGGTCCCACCCGGAGAGGTGACCCGCCGGCGCAGCTCCGCGGGGTCCTCGCCCGTTTCCCGCAGCATCCGGGCCGCACCGAACACCGTCTGTACCACGAGATCCCGCGCCACCTCGGGCGGGAGCCCCGACCGCACCCCCGCCTCGATCAGGCTCTCCACAAGGAAGAACACGTACGCGGGCCCGCTGCCGGAAAGGCCCGTGACGAGGTCGATGCGCTCCTCCGGGACCTCCACCACCGCACCCACCGAGCCGAACAGCTCCTGGGCCAAGCGCGCGTCCTCCTGACCCGCCCACCGGCCCAGGGCGTAGGCGGTGACACCCTCCCGCACCGCGGAGGGGGTGTTGGGCATGGCGCGCACCACCGGGGTTCCGGGGAAAGCTCGCTCCAGGGAGGCCAGGGTGAGCCCCGCCACCACCGACAGCAGCCGGTGGCCCGGCCGCACGAAGGGCTGCAGCTGGCTGGTGGCCTCCGGCACGTCCTTGGGCTTCACGGCCAGCACCAGGACCTGGCTGGCCCCGCACAGCGCTTCCTTCTCCTGGGTGGTCTGCACCCCGTAGCGGGCCCGCAACCAGTCCAGGCGCGCGCGGTTGGACCGGTTCGTGACCCAGATGCGCTCCGCAGGCCAGCCCGCGGCCCGCATGCCGCTGATGAGCGCCTCCGCCATGTTCCCGGCGCCCACGAACCCCACCGTGGGGTAGGTCTTTCCGTTCACCATGGCTCACCTCACGCGAAGCGCCTCCGCCCGCAAGGGCGGAGGCGCGCTCCGCGGTACCACCTTGCTTCCGGCCACCCTGAACGGGTGGCCGGCGCTTGGTTTCGCGACAACGGGCGTACCCGGCGGGGTTACGCCACCCGACCCGGCAGCTTCCCCCGCGGCTCCGGGGTGGGTGCCGGGCAGCTCCCGACCGGCCTCGCACCGCCTGCCGGCTCGCTTTCGGTCGCCCCTCCCGGCCGGCCCCTTCCTCGCCGAGTTCGCACCGTTTGTAGCACAGCCGGACCCGCGAAGTCAACGCGGCCGTTTCGTGGCTCTCCTACCCTCAAAAGCGGGAAGCGTGGCTGTCAAGGCACCAGGCGGTACACGAGGCGTGGATGGCCGGAACTAAGAACTAAGGTTGTAGGACGTTCCGGCCCTGACCGCCAGGACGATCGTGACCAGGATGGCCGCGAGCTCTCGCGACCCTGCGGCCCGATCCTGGCTCCGGTGCACCCGCGGGCCAGCGCTCCGGGAGCGTACGGTTACGGGATCCTTCCCTCAGATGGCCCGCTCGAAGTACAGGTGGACCCGCTCCGTGACGAAGCCCAACCGCCGCAGCAGGGCCGAGGCGGGTACGTCCAGCCCCCAGTGGTTCAGGCGCGCGGGCTGCTCTTTGGTGTGCAGGAACGCCACCGCTGCGGAAGCGAGGGCCGTACCCACCCCGCGGCGGCGGTGGTTCTCGCGCACCGCCACCCACAGGTCCCCGATGCCGCCCCGGGAGGCTGCGTGCGCGTAGCCCACCCGCACTCCCGACCGCTCGCACACGAAGGTCCGGGTGTGGGGCCTTCCGATCCGCTGGGCCACCTCGGCCTCCGAGATCCGCTCGCCGTAGGCCTCGTGGTGCACGCGGGCGATCTCCGCGGCGTCGCGGGCTTCCGCCCGCCGGACGGTGTAGCCCGCAGGGGGTTCCACCGGCTTCGACCGCTCGCGCCGGACCACGGTGCGCAACGTGTTGACGAGGGTGAAGCCCTGCTGCCGGACCAGAGCCAGGGCCAGGGGGTTGGCCTCGTGGGTCCGCAGCAACACGGACTCCTGACGCGCGGCCCGGTGGCGGTCCAGGAGGAACTGCCACACCCGCCGCAGCAACGCCCCGTCCGTGGGATCCAGGGGACCCGTGCTCACCGTCACGCCCGCGGGGTGGCCCACCAGCTCCTCCACCAGCACCCGGCGTCCCTCGCTCCCCAGGACCACGAAACCCGCGGGCCGGCCGTTCACCAGCATGAGGTGCACTTCCTTCTCGGACTGCACCCACCAGAAATCCTGGGGGCCGATGGAGCCGTACTTGTCGAAGCAGGCGGAGTAACCGCCGCCGTGTACGGGCTCGTACAGCTGCACCAGCCGGTCGGTGTCCTCCGCGGTGGCCGGTCGGAACTCCACCCGCACCGCCTGCCCCCCGTCGGCTTCAGGGCCGGCGACGCACGCGCCGCGGTGTCTGGGGCCGGGCCCGGTCCGGGCCCCACAGCCGCTCCAGCCGGTAGTAGGCCCGCTCCTCGGGCCCCAGGAGGTGGACCACCACGTCGCCGTAGTCCATGAGCACCCAACGGCTTTGGGGCGTCCCCTCGCGGCCCAGCAGACGCGCTCCCGCGGCCTCCATGGCCTCCTCCACGCCTTCCGCGATGGCCCGGAGCTGGACCACGCTCTCGCCCGTGGCGATCACGAAGTAGTCCGCCACCAGGGTGTACTCCCGCAGGTCCAGGACCACCACGTCCGCGGCCCGCTTCTCCTCCGCCGCGCGCGCCGCCACCATGGCCTTGTCGTAGCCGCGCATCGCTCAGGCCGTGCCCTCTCCCTCCCGGTACAGGTTGTGCTTGACGATGTACTGCTCCACCGCCTCCGGCACTAGGTACCGGATGGGCTTCCCGTTCCGCACCCGCCAGCGGATCTCCGTGGACGAGATGGCCAGGGCGGGGATCTCCAGCACGTGGATGCGGTGCCGGTACTCCCGCCCGATGCGGCTGTTCTGCCAGTCCTCGTGGTTCAGGGCGTAGCCGGGCCGGCTGGCGGCGATGAACTCGCACAGCCGCAGCAGCTCCTCGGTGCGGTGCCACTCGCCCCGGAGGATCTGGTGGATGGCGTCCGCCCCCGTGATGTAGAAGAGCTGGACCCCTGCAAACCGGGCCCGGAACACCCGCAGGGTGTCCACGGTGTAGCTGGGTCCCGGCCGGTCGATCTCCTCGCGGGACACGTCGAAGTAAGGGTTCGTGGCGGTCGCCAGGAACGTCATCCGGAACCGGTGCTCGGGGTCCGTGACCTCTCCCGGGTCCTTGTGGGGCGGGTGGCGGTTGGGCACGAAGATGACGCGGTCCAGGCCGAGCTGCCAGCGCGCCTCCTCCGCGGTCACCAGGTGCCCCAGGTGGATGGGGTCGAAGGTGCCGCCCATGATGCCGATGCGGGCCATGCTCACTTCCCCAGCGCCGCCGCCCGCGGGGCCGCGGTGGGGGCACGGGACGCCTGCACCAGCTCCCACAGCTTCCGGGCGAGCGCCGTCACCCCCTCGCCGGTGACCCCGGAGGTGAGGAACACGTGGTAGCCCTGACGGGCAAGCGTGTGCTGCAGCGCCTCCGCCCGCCGGCGGCCGTCAGGCAGGTCCACCTTGTTCAGCGCCACCACCTGCGCCCGCTCGGCCAGGGCGGGGTCGTAGGCGGCCAGCTCCGCCCGCAGGACCTCCAGGTCGCGCAGGGGGTCTTCGGACAGGGCAGAGTCCAGCACGTAGACCAGGACCCGCGTGCGGGAAGCGTGCCGCAGGAACCGGTCTCCCAGGCCCACTCCCCGGTGCGCTCCCTCCACGAGGCCCGGCAGGTCCGCCAGCACGAAGGACTGACCCAGGCCCAGAGAGACGACGCCCAGATTCGGGTGCAGGGTGGTGAACGGGTAGTCGGCGATCTTCGGCCGTGCTGCGGACATCCGTGCCAGCAACGTGGACTTGCCGGCGTTGGGCTTGCCCACCAGGCCCGCGTCCGCCATCAGCCGCAGCTCCAGGATCAGGGTGCGCTCCTCGCCCTTTTCGCCGGGCTCCGCGTACCGCGGCGCCCGGCGGGTCGCGGTGGCGAAGTGCGCGTTGCCCCTGCCCCCGCGCCCGCCCCTGGCCACCACCGCTTCCTGCCCGTGCTGGGTCAGGTCCGCCAGTACCTCCCCCGTGGCTGCGTCCTTCACCACGGTCCCCACGGGCACGGGGATCACCAGGTCCGGCGCGGACCGGCCCGTCCGGTTTCCGCCCTGCCCGTGGCCACCCCGCCTAGCACGGAACACCCGGCGGTACCGGAAGTCCAGCAGGGTGGAAAGCCCCTCGTCGGCCCGCAGGACCACGTTCCCGCCCCGGCCTCCGTCCCCTCCGTCCGGCCCGCCCTTGGGCACGAACTTCTCCCGCCGGAAGCTCACGCAGCCCGCGCCGCCGTCGCCGGCCTTTACGTAGATGGTGGCCTGGTCTACGAACTGAGACACGGCTAATCCGCACCCGGCCTGCGGGACCCACCCGGCCGCTCCTGGGGAAACGAAAAGCCCGGACCGCGCACCGGCCCGGGCGTTACACCACCTCCCCGAAGGCTCACGCGCCGACCGGGATCACACTCACCTGCCGGCCCGACCGTCCCCGCCGCTCGAAGGTCACCACCCCGTCCACCAGCGCGAACAGGGTGTCGTCGGAGCCGATGCCCACGTTGCGGCCGGGGTAGATCCGGGTACCGCGCTGGCGCACGAGGATGCTTCCGGCCCGGACCCACTGGCCGGCGAACCGCTTGACGCCCAGCCGCTGCCCGGGGCTGTCCCGCCCGTTCCGCGTGCTGCCTCCGCCCTTCTTCTGCGCCATACCTTGCCTCCTGGCTACGCCGGTAGCTCGATGCGCTCGATGCGCAGCGCGGTGAACAGCTGCCGGTGGCCGCGCTTGCGCCGGTAGCGCACCTTGGGCTTGTACTTGAACACGATGACCTTGCGGCCTTTACCCTGCTGCACGATGCGGGCCACCACCCTGGCCCCGGGGACCCAGGGGGTCCCCACCAGGGTCTGTTCCCCGGACACCATCAGCACCCGGTCCAGGACCACCTCCTGCCCGGGTTCCCCGGGAATGCGCTCCACGCGCACCGTCTGGCCCTCCGACACGCGCAGCTGCTTGCCGCCGGTCTCCACGACCGCGTACACGACTCCACCTCCGGTGCACGGACCCAGGGGATTCTACCAGGGGGCGACGGGTCCGGGCAACTTAGCGGGCCTGCGGCGCCTAGCGACGGCTGTGTGGTGCCTGAGCGGGCATCCACCGGTCCGCCCACTGCTGGACTTCCGCAATCACCCTGTCCAGGTCCCGGCCCTTCTCCGTCAGGAGGTACTCGATACGCACAGGGACCTCGGGGTAAACCCGACGCTCCACCAGCCCCTCGGACTCCAGCTCCCGCAGCCGCTCGGACAGCAGACGGTCGTGCAGCCCCGGGACCGCCTCCAGCAGCTCGCTGAAGCGGCGCGGCCCGTCCATCAGGGCGCGCAGGATGGCTCCGGTCCACCGCTTCCCGATCAGCTCGATGGCGCGGTGGAACTTCGGGCAGACCGGTTCGACGCCGTGGTCCACGTCAGCTCCCCCCGACACCATTCTTCCAGTTCGGAAGTCGCTTGACAACCGGAAGCCACCTCACTAGAATCCGCTACCGAATAGGAAGGCCCTTACTAATCGTAGGCTAAGGAGGTGCCCTACCGTGCTGCAGTGGAGCATCGACCCCGCCCACACCACCGTGGAGTTCGCCGTCCGCCACATGGGGATCTCGACCGTCAAGGGACGGTTCAAGGGTGTTTCCGGAACCGTGCACGCCGCTGAGGACGGCCGGCTGGTGGCGCTGGAGGCGACCCTGGACGCTGCCAGCATCGACACAGGGGAGCCCCAGCGGGACGCCCACCTGCGCTCCGCGGACTTCCTGGACGCCGACAACCACCCGAAGATCACCTTCCGCAGCACCCGCGTGGAGCCCCTGGGGGCCAACCGCTACTCCGTCGAGGGCGAACTGACCATCCGGGGCGTGACCCGTCCGGTCCGGTTCGAGGTTGAGACCACCGACCCCGTGACGGACCCCTGGGGCATGCGCAGGGCCGCGGCCACGGCCACGGGGAAGCTCAACCGCAAGGACTGGGGCCTCACCTGGAACCAGATCCTGGAGTTCGGCGCCCTGCTGGTGGGCGAGGAGGTCCGCTTCAACCTGGAGGTGGAGGCCGTCCAGGCCGTCGGGGAGCGCACCGCCGCTTAGCAAAGGTCGGGCTTTTGCCGGCGGGGGCCGGGGCACATTTCTTGCTCGGGTCCCGTCGGCGATGGTGCACCCCGAACCCGACCGTGAGTCCGGCTCCCTGGCCCTGCGGCTTCTGGAGCTCGCCGCCTGGGTCACAGACGCGCTGGATCCCGACCAGGTCCTGCAGCGGGCTGCGGACGGGCTCTACGAGGTCATGGCCGCCCACTCCGCGGTGGCGTACGCGTACCACCCCCGGGAAAGGGCCCTGGAGCTGCGGGCTACGGTGGGCCAGAGCCCGAGGGTGCGGCCGTACGTGCCCATCCGCAGCGACGGGGTCACGACCCGCCTGCTCCGGGCACTCGGGCCCGTGGCGGTAACGGACTGCGCCCGGGACCCGGGTGTGAAGCACGAGCTGGTCGCTGCAGGGGTCCGCGCCTTCGTGGGCCTGCCCCTGCTGCGGGACAGAACCGTCCGCGCGGTGGTGTACGTGAACTTTCCCAAACCCCGGGAGTTCCCCCCGGACCTGCTGGCCCTGCTGGGGGCGTTCAGCCGCCAGGTGAGCGTGGCCCTGGACCGCGCGGAGGCCCACCGCGCCCTGCGCGTGACCCGCGACCGGATGATCGTGAGCCTCGCGGAAGCGGTGGACGCCCGCGACCACCCCACGGGGGGCCACTCCCGCCGCATCCAGGCGCTGGCCCGGGCCATAGGCCAGGGCCTGGGCCTGGACCCGGACCTGTTGGACTACCTGGACACCGCGGCCCTGCTGCACGACATCGGCAAGATCGGCGTGCGGGACGCCGTACTGCTCAAGCCCGGAGACCTGTCGCAGGCCGAGCGCCGGGAGGTGGAGCAGCACTCCCTGATCGGCGCGCGGATCCTGGCGGCCGCGGGCCTGCCGGAGGAGGTGGTGGAGGCGGTCCGCCACGCCCACGAGTGGTTCGACGGCACGGGCTACCCCGGTAGGTTCGCGGGCGACCGCATCCCGCTTTTGTCCAGGATCGTTGCGGTGGCGGACGCCTTCGAGGCCATGACCGCGGACCGGCCGTACCGGCGGGGCACCACCTGGGAGAACGCCCTGGCGGAGCTACAGCGTCAGGCCGGCACGCAATTCGACCCGCGGGTGGTAGAGGCCCTGTGCGAGATCCTGTCCGACCCGCACCGGCGCGCCCGGCTGGCGGCGGAGATCAGCGCGGTGTCCGCCTCCGGCGGGGACCCCACCGCGGACCTGCACCCCGTGGAAGCGTCCCAGCTCCTGGCCAAGAGCTTCTACGCCCTGGCGTGGTATTTCATCGAAGGGTTCGAGCAGACCGCGGGCCCGGAGCTGGCGGAACGGCTCCTGGACCGCCTGCCGGTCATCCCCCTGTTCGAGCCCTCGGCCTCCCGCGACGGCAGCGTGTCGGTCTCCCACGCCACCGTGCTCCGCCGGCTCGACCAGTACCGCCAGCAGCTGCGGGACCTCGTCGACCAGGCCCAGCAGGTCTGCGGGGACCGGATCTGCCGCAACCTGCTGCACGAGGCCGTCCGCAACCTGCCTCCCGAGCTCCGGGAGCCCTCCGGATTCCTCCTGCGCGGCGTCCTGCCGGAGAGCCCCTCCCCCTCCAACGGCCTGGGGGCTTAAGGCGTAGCCCGGACGATCGGTTAGCGGGAAGTGGCGAGTAACCCCACGTTGGGGATCCACACGTGCCGCCAGTGCTGTTGGGCGCACCCGTAGACCGGTGGGACTGGGTACGGGCCTGCGCGTGGGCCCGTATTGTTCAACCAGCCTGGAGGGATCGCAACCGTCGACACCGGACGTGAAGCTCTCAGCGCCTGAAAACTGGGCCAGTTCGGATTCGCGATCCTGTCGCGGTGTCTACTTCCACGAGCGACCGGAGGAGGGTTGCCACCGCGGTGGCCGTAGGAGCTGCCAGGAAGGCTCCGAGAACTCCGAACAGCTCCGTCCCGACCAGCACGCTGGCGATCACCACTACCGGGTGCAGCCGCAGCAGGTTCCGGAACACCAAGGGGGCCACCACCGCGTCTACGGCCCCCCGGACCGCTAGCAGCAGGACGACCACCGCTACCCCGGTGTGGACCCCTCGGGCGAACGCTGCAGTCCCCAGGGTTACCAGGGCGAACAGCGGTCCGAGGTAGGGGACGGTCTCCGCGGCCGCCACCACCGCCGACCAGCCCAGGGAGTTCGGCATTGCCAGCCGCCACAACCCGACCCACAGCACCAGCCAGGTGAACGCTGCGATGCACAGCAGGCCGACGAGGTAACGGTTCAGGGCCCACACCATCGTTCCCACAGCCTGAGCCGCGGCGTCTCGCCACGGAACCGGAAGCCACAGGCCGGCAGCCCGGCCGAGTTGGGGTCCGTCCTTCAGGAGGAAGAAGGCGAGCACCGGCACCAGCACGACCACGTAGGCGTGGCTGCCCACCGCCACGGACCCGCTGAGCACCCGCTCCACGGCAGCCACCGCCGCGGAGGTCACGAGCCGCGTCAGGCCCAGGTCCTGCCCGAAGGACCACCCGCGGGCTTCCAGCTCGGCCAGGTGCTGCGCCGCCAGGCGTGCGTACACGGGAGCGAGAGCCACCAGGCGGGCGACCTCCCGTCCCAGGGGTCCGGCCAGCAGGCGCGCAGACACTGCCACCGCCGCCAGACAGGCTCCCACCGCTACGGAGGCGCCCACCGCCCGGCGACCCCCCGCCTTCCGGGAAGCCCAGTCCGCGAGCGGGGAGAGCAAGACCGCCACCACCGCAGCCAGGACCAGGGTCAGCAGGCTTGTCCGCAGGCGAGACGCCAGCCACAGGAGCAAGGCGAGCGAAGTCAGACGCAGCGCCCACCGGACTTCACGCTCCGCCGTCTCGGACGGCATTCTGGAGGAACCTCCCGCCCGCCCCGGGCCGCTTACGCTACAGTAATAGACCGTGCAGGCCGACGACGCAGCCCCTGCCACCGGCGTGGTGACACCTCGCTCCGGTTCTCGCACCGGAGCCCTCTGGGGGGACGGATAGGTCGGGGGCCGAAGACAGGAAGAAGACGAGGAGGGTAGCGGGATGCCTGGCAGTTCCGGCCGCTCGACCCCTCAGGACCGTGGCCCGGCTCCTCATCGCCTGTGGCAAGCGCTCGCGGCGCTCCTGTGGTTCCCCCTGTGCGTGGTGGGAGCCCGGAGTTCCGAGGTGTCCGCGGGTGCCGCACGGGCTCCCCGGCTCGCGGGGACGCTCCCGCACGTCGAGCGAGCGGTCCTGGCGTCGGCCCGGCGTGCAGGCGTGGAGGCGCAGGTGGTGCGTATCGCGGCCGACACCAACGGGTTCACCACGGTGGCCGCGGTCACGGTGACCTACCGGTCCTCTGATCCGGCTCCCTTGCTGGCCCTGCAGACCACCGTGGGGACCCTGCTCCGCCGTACCTTGGAGGACGTGCCGGCGCTGCAGGAAGTGGACGTCACGGCTTTCGAGGAGCGCCTCGGCCCCTTTGACGGCAACCGGCGGGACGTGGGCTTCACCGCGGCCGCTTCACGGGCCGAGGTGTGCGCGCTTTGGTGGCTGCCGCCGGCGGAGCTGGTCCGCAGGCTGCCGCGCACGTGGGTGCACCCCTCCTTCCCGCACGTGGCTCCGCCTCTCGGGGTCGCGGGGAGGGCCGGGGAGGCGGGCCTTCCCAGGACCGTGACCGGGTTGCGCTCCGTCTGGGACCAGTTAGACCAGCTCCGCGTCCGCCTCCTGGGGACGCTGGTGGGAGGGGTGGTGGACGGCACGGTGTCCCGCGCGCGGCCTCCAAGCAGGTCGGTGGCCTTGACGTTTGACGACGGCCCGGAACCGCTGTACACACCCCTGCTGCTGGACACCCTGCGCCGCCTCGGAGTTCACGCCACGTTCTTCCTGGTGGGCCAACGCGCTGACCAGTACCCGTACTTCGCGCGAGCCATCGCGGAGGAGGGCCACGAGGTAGGCAACCACGGATACCGGCACGCGCCGCTCACGCGCCTGCCACCCGCGGAGCTGCGAGAGGAGCTGGCACGTGCGCAGGCGGCCCTGGAAGCGGCCACGGGGGTCCGGCCGAGGTACCTGCGTCCGCCAGGTGGGGGCTTCAACCGCGACGTGTTGCGGGCGGCCTCCTCTTCAGGGCTGGTGGTGGTCCTGTGGACGGACGACCCCGGCGACTACCGGGGCGGCGGCCCCGAGCGGCTGCGCACGCGGGTGCTCTCCCGGGTGTTCGGCGGAGGCATCGTCCTGCTGCACCAGGGGATTCCAGCCACGCTACAGGTCCTGCCGGACGTCATCCGGACCCTGCGCAACCTGGGCTACCGCGTGGGCACGGTCACGGACCTGCTGGGCCCCTAGGGGCCTGGCCCGACACGCTCGACTTTTCGGCCCCTCCTTCGCGGTCCTCCTCGTCCTGCATCGCCTTGCGGAAGTCCCGGACCGCCTTACCCAGGGAGGACCCGATGTCCGCCAGGCGTGAGGGCCCGAAGATCAGGAGGGCGATCACCAGGATGACCAGAAGCTCAGAGGCCCCAATCCCGCTGAACCCCATGGCGCTCACCTCGTGCGCTGCCCCTGAACGTGTTAGCGCACCAAGCCCCTCCCACGGTTCCCGAGGGCCGGAGTCTGCCCGTTCCCACCGGCGGCCAGGCCGGGAACCTCCGGGGTCGTTCCTGCGCTATCGGGTTGAAGCCGACGGATGGAGGTGGTGCGATGAGAAGCTGGTTGGCAGGCCTGGCCACGCTCCTGGTGCTAGGCAGCGTGCTCTCCGCGGGTGCGGCGACATCCACCAGGCGCACGTCTAGCGCCAGCACGTCCTTCGAGGTACAGGGGACGGTCGTGGGGATCTCGAAGGGCTGGTTCGAGGTGTCGGTGGACCGCGTGTTGCGGGGGCCCATGGTCCGAGGGGCTCGGATCCGGATCGACGAAGCTGCGTCCACCCGGTTCCTGCACGCGGGCAAGACCGTCAATGCCGCGGTGCTGAAGCGCGGCTCGGTGGTGCGGGTGTTGGGGACGTGGCGTGGCTCGGGTAAGCAGGCCGCGTACACCGCCACCCGCGTCACGGTACTCAAGTAACCGGTATGGAAGCGGAGGCCGGCGCGCTGCCTTCCCAGGGTGCCGGGACGGAGGAGGCTCGGGCCGAGTTCGGCCGCCTCGTGGAGGCTCACTGGCGGTCGGCCTACCGCTTCGCCTACCGGCTGACGGGGAACCCGGAGGAGGCGGCGGACCTGGTCCAGCAGGCAGCGGAGGAGGCCTTTCGGGCCTTTTCCCGCTTCCGCCCGGGCACGCGGTTTGACCGGTGGTGGCTGCGCATCCTGTATAACTCGTTCGTGGACCGCACGCGGCGCCACCGCCGACAGTCCTACTTGCCCCTGGACGACCTGTCCGGCAAGCTGTCGGTCACGGGAAGCTGGGCGGACCCGGAGGCCGCGTTGGAGCAGCAGCTGGACGGGCCCGTGCAGAGGGCCCTGGACGCCCTGCCCCCGGAGTTCCGGGCGGCGGTGATCCTGGTAGATGTGGAGGGGCTGTCCTATGAGGAGGCCGCACGTGTGCTTTGCTGCCCGCCCGGCACCGTGCGGTCCAGGCTTCACCGGGGCCGGCTGGCCTTGCGGGAGTGGCTGCGGGGGTACGTGGACGCCCTGAGGCGGGGAGAACTGGGATGAGACACCCGCAGGACCTGTTGAGCGGGTACGTGGACGGTACTTTGTCCGCGCACGAGGCTGCCGAAGTCGCCGCCCACCTGGCGGAGTGCCCGTCCTGCCGGGAGACGGTCTCAGACCTCCGGGCCGTCCGCCGCCTGCTGGCTGCCGCGAAACCACCGGACCCCGACCCGGAACTCCTGCCCCGCCTCCTCAGGGCGGATCTAGGGGCTCGTCGGCCCCGCCTGCAGTTGGGCCGCTGGTTCGCGGTGGCGGCCGCGACCGCCCTCTTGACGGTCGCCTCAGCCCGGGTCTCCCACCTGCCCCCGGGGTCCAGCCGGGCGGTGCAGGAGCTGCGGGAGCATGCGCGACTGGCCACGCGCACCCCCTTGAACGACCTCGGGCTGGCCTCTTTCCTCTCCGCATTTCTGCCCGACCCTGTGGAGGACAACCCTTGAGACCGCTTGCAGCTGCAGTGCTGCTGGTCTTCCTCGGTCTAGTGGTCCGGCCGGCGGCTGCACAGGCGCCATCCCTCGAGCTCCTCCTGCGGGCGGCGGTTGCACAGGAACGCGTGGCCTACTCCGCCGAGCAGCTCCTGGCCACGTGGGAGGGCCAGCAGCCGCACCTCGCCCTGGCCCACGTCCAGCACGACCCCGCGGTCGGGACCCGGCTCGTGTACCGGCCTTTGTCCGGCGGACAGGACCGGCGGGTCGTCTGGCACACCGCCGACAGGACGCTGGAGTACGACCCCCACACGCGCCGCGGCCGCGTCTACCCCGCCTACCGACCCCAGGTCTCCGCCCGCCAGCAGGTCGCCTGGCTTACGCGGAACTACTCGGTCAGCTCCGCACCCTCCCGCCTCCTGGGCCGCCAGACCCAGCGACTGAGGATGGTGCCCAGGCAGCCCGGCCGCCCCACCGTGACGGTCCACGTGGACGTCCACACAGGCGTTATCCTGCGATCCGAACGCACCTCCGCGGGCGGTGCCGCACGCGAGTTCAGCGCCTTTCTCAGCTTCACTCCGCGTCCCGTCGGCTGGATGCGTTCGCAGAAGCTCCCCGCCGACTTGCAGCTCCGCAGCGAACCGCCGTCCCGGACAGCCACCCTCCAGCAGGTGACGTCCGCCTTCGGCAGGCGCCTGCCGGAAGTCCAGCTCCCCGATGGCTTCAGCCCCGTCACCGCCTTCCTTCTGGAAGACCGCGGCACCACGGTGCGCCGCGCCTACTCCGACGGCCTCACGACCCTCGTGGTATCGTGGAGGCCCCAGGCGTCTGCCTCGCCCCCCGCAGGCAGCCGGGTGGTCTACCGACCTGGCGGGCCGGTGTGGGTGCGTTCGTCGGGGCTGCGCCACCTGGTCCACTGGCAACATGCGGGCTGGGCCATCACCCTCGTGGCGGAACTCAGCCCCGACGTCCTTTTGGGGGTGGCGGATCGCACGGGCATCCAGCCCGCTCCTTCGACCCTGGACGTCCTTCTGGAATGGCTGCGGAGCAGGCTTGCCGTGGAGTCCGACGCGTGAGGAGTCCCCGGCTCGGCCCCCTGCGGTTTCGAGGTCCGCGCGTGGCGCTAGCTCTCGTGGTGCTGGGACTGGCCGCCTGCTCTGGCCCCGCCGGCCGCTCACCCACCCTCCCCGCCCTGAGCAGCCCGACCCCCACGCAGGTGCCGTCCCCACCCGTAGATGGCCTGCGTGCGGACCTCCACACTCTGCCCGTACGGGTCTACGTGCCCAACAGCCTCTCCAACACCGTGGCGATCCTGGATCCTGCTAAGCAGCAAGCCCTCGCCACCTTCCGGGTGGGGAAAGCCCCGCAGCACGTGGTGCCTTCCTATGACCTCCGGGTCCTGTGGGTGAACAACAACGGCGCAGATACCCTCACGCCCATCGACCCGCATTCCGGCCGGCCCGGGCCCCCGGTGGCCGTGGCGGACCCGTACAACCTGTACTTCACCCCGGACGGCCGCTTCGCGGTGGTGGTGGCCGAGCGCCTCCAGCGCCTGGACTTCCGGGATCCACACACGTTCCGCCTTGTGGCCAGCGCAGCAGTCCCCTGTAGAGGCCCCAACCATCTGGACTTCTCCCGCGACGGGGCGTACTTCCTTCTGAGCTGTGAGTTCGACGGTCGTCTGGTGAAGGTGGACACGAATTCTCGGCGGGTGCTGGGCGTGCTGCAACTCGGGGCCATGCCCCAGGACGTCCGGCTGGCGCCCGACGGGAGCCGGTTCCTGGTGGCCGATCTGATCCGCGACGGCGTCCACGTGGTGGATGGCGAGCGGCTGCGTGCGGTCGGGTTCATCCGCACCGGGATCGGCGCCCACGGCGTGTACCCCGACTTCCAGGGCCGGCGGGTGTACGTGACCAACCGCGGCTGGCACACGGTCTACGGAGGCAGGCGAGGACCGGGCAGCGTCGCCGTCCTGGACGGCCGGACCCTCCACCTCCTCCTTCGGTGGCCGGTCCCCGGGGGCGGCAGCCCCGACATGGGCAACTTCACTCCCGACGGCCAGCAGCTTTGGCTCTCGGGTCGCTACGACGACGAGGTGTACGCGTTCGACACGCGCTCGGGGACCCTTGTGGCCCGCATTCGAGTCGGCCGGGGCCCACACGGCCTCACCGTCTGGCCCCAGCCGGGCCGCTACTCCCTGGGGCACACGGGGAACATGCGCTGACCGCCGCTGAAGCTGGCCGTCTGGTGGAGCGGGTCTACCAGAACCTCCATGGCGCGAAAGCCGCGGTGGGAGTGATCACGGTGTCCCCGGCTGCGGGGGCATCAAGCTGGACCCGCCGGGTCGTCCGGGGTGTCCGGAAGGGCGGTGCGGACCGCAGGAGGCGGTCCACCTGGCCGCGAATCAACAAAGCAACGCCAAAAGGGAAGCTGGAGCACACGATCATGGCACACCCCTCCGGTTCGCACACGGCTTCATGAAAACGGACGGCCAGTTTGCAGACCTCTCCTGGCCAGCCGTCCGGGAACTCCTGTGTGACCGCCGCAAGCCGGTCCTCCTCCTCCCGGTGGGTGCCGTGGAGGCGCACGGGCCGCACGCCCCTCTGGGCACCGATCTGCTCATCTCCCTGGGCATGTGCCGGCGGGCCGCAGAGCGGCTCCGGGGCGACCCACAGGTCCGGGTGCTGGTCCTGCCTCCTGTGGCGTACGGCGTCACCCGGTGCGCTTCCGGGTTCCCCGGCACGGTGAGCATCGACGCCCAGACCCTGCAGGCCCTGGTGTCGGGCGTGTGCACCTCCCTCATCGGCCAGGGGTTCCGCTGGATCGTGGTGGTCAACAACCACTTCGAACCCGAACACGTGCAGACGCTGCACGCGGCCCTGGACGCCGTGGAAGCGCGCACCGGCGTGGTGGTGGGCTACCTGGACCTCACCCGCCGGGCGCGGGCGGAGCTGCTGGGTGAGGAGTTCCGCAGCGGTTCCTGCCACGCGGGCCGCTACGAGACGTCCCTGGTCCTGGCGGAGCGTCCCGAGCTGGTGGACGTGCAGGCCATGCGCGCCCTTCCGGACGTGCCCGTGGACCTGCCCGGGGCCCTCAGGTCGGGGCTCCGGGACTTCCAGGCCATGGGCATGGAACAGGCCTACTGCGGCTCGCCGGCCGCGGCCACCGCGGAGGAGGGACTTCGCACCTTCGACACCCTCACGGACCTACTCGTGCAGACGGTCCGCGCGGTGCTCGAGGGAGGAGGCCGTGACCGGCCCGGACGGTTCGGCCGCAGCCCCTGAAGCCTCCGCCGCCTCCCGCAGCTTCCTGCGGTCCACCTTGCCCGACGGCGTGCGCGGCAACGCCTCCACGAACCGCACCTCTCGGGGGTACTTGTGGGGGCTGAGGTGTTCCCGCACGTGCTGCTGGAGCTGCCGGGCCAGGTCTGGCCCTGGCTGCGCGGGCTCCCGGGGCGCCACGTACGCCACCGGTAAGGTCAGGCCCTCGCGGAGCTCGGGGACCACCGCACACTCCCGAACCAGGGGGTGCTGGAGCAGGCACTCCTCTACTTCAAGGGGAGCCACCCACACTCCACCCACCTTCATGAGGTCGTCCGCGCGGCCCTGGTACCACAGGAAGCCGTCTGCGTCCTGGCGGAACAGGTCGCCCGTGCGCACCCAGTTCCCGTGGAAGGTCCGCACGGATTTCGCGCGGTCCAGCCAGTACATCACCGCCGCGGTCTCCCCCCACACCCACAGCTCCCCGACCTCTCCCGCGGGTACGGGGTGGCCCTCCGGGTCCCGGACCTCCGCCCGGTAGCCCGGGCAAGGCCGTCCCACGCTGCCGGAGCGGACTTCGCCGGGCCGGTTCGAGACGTAGATGTGGTACAGCTCCGAGGAGCCGATCCCGTCCACCACCTCCACGCCGAACGTCTGCTTCCACCGGGCGTACAGCTCCGCGGGTAGCGCCTCCCCCGCGGAGGTGGCCAGGCGCACACACGACAGGTCGTAACGGTGCGCTTCGGGGTGGTCCACCATGGCGCGCATCATGGTGGGGACCTGCACCAGGACCGTGGGCCGGTACCGCGCCACCAGCTCGAAGATCCGCTCGGGGGTGGAGCGCTCCGGGAACACCACGCCCGCAGCACCCACACCGAACGGGAACAGGGCGGTGCAGTCCCGAGCGTATCCGAAGAACAGCTTGGGCACGGGCAGCACCACGTCCTCCGGGGTGTACCGGATGACCTCCTGGGCGTAGTTCCAGAAGCTCAAATACGGGGCGTAGTGGCAGTGCACCACGGCCTTGGGCCGGCCCGTGGTGCCGGTGGTGAACTTCCACAGGGCGAACTGATCCTTGGAGGTGTCCGCCAGGATCGGCTCCACGGGTGCGCGGGAGACTACGTGGTGGAAGTCCACCTCTCCGGGCTCCAGCTCCGACACGCCCACCGCCAGCAGCCTCCCGCGGAAGCCCACCTCCCGCGCCGCCTCCCGCACGCGCCCGTGGGTGGTGGCGTCCGTCAGCACCACCCGGGGCCGGGCGTAGTCCAGGTAGTACGCGTAGTCGTGCGCGTGGAGGTACGTGTACACTTCCGCGGACACCGCACCCATCCCCACCACCGCGTACCACGCGGCCACGAACTCCACGCCGTCCGAAAGCGCAAGCAGCACCCGGTCCTCGGGCTCCACCCCGAGTTCCCGCAGCACGTGGGCGGTCCGGTTCGAAAGTTCCGCCAGCTCCCGGTAGGTCACCGCCCGGTCACCGCAGTACAGGGACACCCGGTCCGCACGGCCCTCTTCCAGGTGACGGTGCAGGAAGTAGCGGGCCACGTTGAACCGCTGCGGCACGTCCTCATACGTCACCATGGGCCCACCTCCCCTCACGACTGCACGGCACCGCCGTCCAGCACGATCCCCTGGCCGTTGATGCCGGAGGCGGCCTCCGAGCACAGGTACCCCACCACGGACGCCACCTCCTCGGGCGTGAACAGGCGGCCCTGGGGGCTGGTGCGTTCCAGCACCCGCCGCACCTCCCCCGGCGGTCTGCCCGTCCGCGCGGCGATGCGGCGCACGTTGGCCTCCGTCATGTCCGTGTCCAGGTAGCCCGGGCACACCGCGTTGGCGGTGATCCCGCGGTCGGCGAACTCCACCGCCACGCACCGCACCAGACCCAGCAGCGCGTGCTTGGACGCCGTGTACGCCGCGGTGTAGCGGGAACCCACCTTGGACGCGATGCTGGCCACGGCCACCACCCGTCCCCAACCTGCCTCCAGCATGTCCGGCAGGGCCGCCCGGATGGCGTAGAAGGCGCCCGTGACGTTGGTCCGGAGGTGCTCCTCCCAGTCCTCGTCGGAGGTCTCGAGAAACGGACTGCCCCGGGCCACGCCGGCCGCGGCCACCAGGACGGTGACCGGCCCCAGCCGGCTGCGCACCAGCTGTACGGCTTCCTCCACCTGCGCGCGCTGGGTCACGTCGCAGGGGACGCCCAGGCCAGGGCTCCCGGCGGCCTGCACCTCCTCCGCCACCCGGCGGACCTGTTCCGCGGTACGGCTCAGCACCGCCACCGAGGCTCCGCGCCGCGCCAGCTCCAACGCGCACGCGCGGCCCACCCCGCGGCCTCCCCCCGTGACCACCGCCACGCGCCCCACCAGGTCCGTGCTGCTCACACGCTCAGGTACGTCCGCCACAGGTCCCGGTCCGCCCGCAGGGCCTGGGACGTCCCTTCCCAGACCACCCGGCCGCGTTCCAGGATGTAGTGGTAGTCCGCGAACTCGGTGAGCTGTTCCACGTACTTGTCCACGAGCAGCACGGTGAGGCCGGCCTCGTTCAGCAGCCGCAGCGCCTTCCAGATCTCCTCCCGGACCAGGGGCGCCAGCCCCTCCGTGGCCTCGTCCAGGATCAGCAGACGGGGGTTGGTCATGAGGGCCCGGCCGATGGCCAGCATCTGCTGCTCGCCCCCGGACAGCCGGCTGCCCAGCTGGTCCAGCCGCTCCCGCAGCCGCGGGAACAGCTGGAGGACGCGGTCCAGGTTCCACGGGTCCGGACGGCCCACGCGGTTAGAGGCAAACGCCACCAGGTTCTCCCGCACGGTGAGGTTCGGGAAGACCTGCCGTCCCTCGGGTACCAGGGCGATCCCCAGGCGCGCGATGTCCTCCGGGGGGAGCGCCTGGACCTCCCGGCCGTCGAACACCACCCGGCCGGACTTCGGGGGGACCAGCCCTGCGACGGCGTGCAGCGTGGTGGTCTTGCCCATCCCGTTCCGCCCGAGCAGCGTGACCAGGCCTCCTTCGGGCACCTGCAGGTCCACCCCGAACAGGGCCTGGCTGGGGCCGTAGGAGGCCTCCAGTCCCTGCACCTGCAGGAGAGGCCGCCTTCCCGAAAGCCGCGCGCGGCCCGCGCTCCTCGCGCTACCCGTGCGGCTGCTGTCCACCGCGTGCCCGAGGTAGGCGCGGTGCACTTCCGGGTCTTCCCGGACCGCCTCTGGAGGGCCGCTCGCCAGCACCCGGCCGTCCACCAGGACGGTGATGCGGTCCGCCACGCGGAACACCACGTCCATGTCGTGCTCCACCAAGAGGACCGCCACCTGCCCCCGTAGCCCCTGGATCAGGTCCACCACCCGTCTGGACTCCTCCGGACCCATGCCCGAGGTGGGCTCGTCCAGGACCACCAGGTGCGGCTCGCCTGCTAGAGCCAGCCCCACCTCCACCTGCCGGCGCTCGCCGTGGGAAAGGGCCCGGACGGGTGCCTCCAGCCGACCGTGCAGGTCCACCCGCCGCGCGTACCCCCGCGCCGCCTCCACGAGCTCCCGCTCGTGTGCCACAGGCTTCCAGAACCGGAACGAGCTTCCCGTGCGGGCCTGCACCGCCAGGGTGAGGTTGCCCAGCACCGTGTCCTGCGGGAACAGGTTGGTCACCTGGAACGTGCGGGCGATGCCCAGCAGGGCGCGCTCGTGGGGCGGGAGCAAGGTGATGTCGCGCCCCCGGAACACCACCCGCCCCTCCGTGGGGGTCAGCAGGCCCGAGACCAGGTTGACCAGGGTGGTCTTGCCCGCACCGTTCGGGCCGATGAGGGCGTGGACCTCGCCGGGCTGCACGTCCAGGTCGCACCGCCACAGGGCCAAAAGGCCCCCGAAGCGTTTGGTCAGCCCCCGGACCTGCAGCAGGCTCACCGCCGCCGTCCCTCCACCAGCCCCGCGAGCCCCCTCGGGGCCAGCAGGACCACCGCCAGCAAAGTCAGGCCCACGTACAGCTGCCACGACACGGTGAGGGAGTGGAACAGCTCCTCGATCAGGACCATGGCTCCGGCTCCCAGCAGCCCGGCCCAGAACCTCCCCACCCCACCCAGGATGACCATGAACATGAAGTGGCCCGACTGCGGCCAGCTCAGCATGGCGGGCGAGACGTACTGGGTGTGGTGCGCCATCAGGGCGCCTGCGAGCCCGGTAAGGGCTCCCGAGATCACGAACGCCACCAGCTGGATCCGGTACACGGGGAAGCCCACCGTGGTGGCCCGCACCTCGTTGTCCCGGGCTGCCTGCAGGGCCCGGCCGAAGCGGGCGTGCACCAGCCGCCAGAGGAAGAACAGGCTCGCGGCCACCAGGAGGAGGCTCAGGTAGTACACCTCCGCGTCGCCCAGGGGGAAGCCGAAGTCGGTGCGCGGCGCCCGCAGCCCGTCCTGGCCCCCGTACTGCTTGAACGAGACCACGAAGTAGTACACCATCTGCGCGAACGCCAGGGTGATCATGATGAAGTACAGGCCGCGGGTCCGCAGGCACACCGCCCCGATGGCCAGAGCCGCCAGGGCCGCCACGGCCACCGCCGCGGGCCACACCAGCCACGCCTGACGGATCCCTTCCCGGACCATCACCGCTACGGTGTACGCTCCCAGCCCGTAGTAGGTGGCGTGCCCGAAGCTCACCAGCCCGCCGTAGCCCAAAACGAGGTTCAGGGCGCTGGCGGCCAGGACCAGGATCAGGGCCTTGGTGGCCAGACTGAGGTAGTAGGACCACTCCAGCGCTTGAGCCAGAGCAGGAAACGCCAGGAGGGCCAGCCCGGCCACCGAGCCCGCCCCCCAGACGACAAAGGCCCGGGGCGGCGCCACCCCGCCGCGCCGGGCCTGCTCCACGGAAAGGTCCCGGGCCCGCATCCGCTACCCGTGCACGGGAAACAGCCCCTGGGGACGCACGAACAGCACCACCGCCATCAGCAGGTAGATGAGCACCGACGCCACCGTGGGGCCGAGGTTGGAGGCCACCTCAGGGGCGAACAGCAGGCCGAACACTGAGGGGAGAAACGCGCGGCCCGCGGTATCCACCACGCCCACCAGCAGCGAACCCACCAGGGATCCCTTCACCGAGCCGATGCCGCCGATCACGATGGCCACGAAGGCCAGGATCAGCACGTCCTCCCCCATGCCCACCTGGACGGCGAAGATGGGGCCCAGGAGTGCCCCCGCCACCGCGCTGAGAGCCGCGCCCGTCACGAACACGCCCGTAAATACCCTGCGGATGGGCACCCCCATGGCCTGCGCCATGCGCCGGTTGGAAGCACCCGCCCGCACCCACATGCCCACCCGGGTCCGGTGGATGAACAGGAACATCCCCACCGCGAGGACCACACCCGCCCCGATGACGGTCAGACGGTAGGCGGAGTAGCTGAGCCCGGGCAGGATCGTCACCGGACGCGCAAGCTCTGGAGGCACGGACAGCAGCAGCGCCTGCGGGCCCCAGATAGCGCGCACCGCCTCGTTGAACACCAGGATCAGGGCGAAGGTGGCCAGCACCTGGGTCAGGTGGTCAGCCCCGTACACCCGGCGGAGGACGGAAACTTCCAGCAACAGCGCCACCAGGGCGGTGGCCAGCACCGCACCCGCCAGCCCGGCCCAGAAGGACCCGCTGGCGGCAGCCAGCGTGGCCGCGAAGTACGCGCCCAGCATGTACAGGGACCCCTGCGCCAGGTTGACCACGTCCATCATCCCGAGGACCAGGGTCAGCCCCGCGGACAGGAGGAACAGCATCAGCCCGAACTGCAGGCCGTTCAGCAGCTGCTCCAGCACCAGGGAGACGGGCACGGGACCCTCCGCTCAGGAGTCCGCTTCAGGGGAGCCGGCACTTCTCCACGTAGGCGTCCGCGTGGTTGCGGAAGATGGTCCCCCGAAGCCGGTTCACAATCTCCCCGTTGGGCAGCTCCACCACCTGCCTCAGGTAGTAGTCCTGGATCGGGTAGCCGTTCTTGCTGAACCGCACCCGGCCCCGGGTGCTGTCGAACCCCGACAGGATGGCCTTGCGGAAGTCCGCCTTCCGGCCCAGGTCTCCCGCCACCGCCCGCAGCCCGTGGTCGATGGCCAGCGCGGTGTCGTACCCCTGCGCCGCGTACAGGGTCGGGACCCGTCCGTAGCTGCGCCGGAAGTCCTCCACAAACCGGCGGTTGATGGGGTTAAAGAGCTCCAGCGCCCAGTGGGAGCTGTTGAACACGCCCACCATGGGCTTGCCCACCGCGCGGATCACGTCCGCGTCCGCGGAGAAGCCCGGCACCAAGAGCTGCACCTGCTGCATGAGACCGGCCTCCGCGTACTGCTTGATGAAGTTCACCCCCATGGCTCCCGGGTAGAAGGCGTAGACGGCCCGCGGCCGCGCGGCCCGGATCTGCGCGATCTCCGCGGAGTAGTCCAGCTGTCCGAGCCTCGTGTAAACCTCGCTGACCACGCGCCCCTTGTAGAACCGCTTGAACCCGGCCAGGGCGTCCCGGCCCGCGGGGTAGTTGGGGGCCAGGATGAAGGCGGTCTCGTAGTTCTTCAGGGTCGCGTAGTGGCCCATGGCCTCGTGCATGTTGTCGTTCTGCCACGCCACGTTGAGGAAGTGCAGGTTGCACTGCTCCCCCGCGTACTCGGACGGGCCCGCGTTGGGGCTGATGTAGAAGACCCCGCTACTGAACACCAGGTCTCCCACCGCCAGGAGCACGTTGGAGAAGATGATGCCCGTCACCAGGTCCACCCGGTCCCTGCGGAGGAACCGTTCCACCGCGGCACGGGCCACGTCCGGGTTCAGCTGGTCGTCCGCGGTCAGCACCTCCACGGGCAGACCGCCCAGCCGCCCGCCCAGGTGACGGACGGCCAGCTGGAAGGCGTCCAGAACGTCCTGCCCCAGTGCAGCCCCGCCTCCGGACAGGGTGCTGACGAACCCGATCCGGAGCGTCCGGGCCTGGCCACCCGCCATCCCGGACGCCAGGAGGGAAACCGCCAGTACCACCACCACGCCGACTGCCCACCTGCTCCTCACGTGTCCTCCCCCCTTTCCTGGGTGTGTCCGTTTTCGCGAAAGACCGCTGGCCGCCCGGGTTCGCCCTCGCCGTCCGGGATCACCGCGGTGGCCTCGATCTCCACCTTGGCCCCGGGCTCCACGAGCCCCTTCACCTCCACCACCGACATGGCCGGGTAGTGACGGCCGATTACCTCCCGGTACACCTGGCCGAGCCGCTCCAGGGAGCTCAGGTACTCGTCCCGGTCCGTGACGTACCAGGTGAGCCGGACCAGGTGCTCGGGCCGGGCCCCTGCCTCCTCCAGGACCGTCACGATGTTCTCCAGCGCCCGGCGGGCCTGGTCCACGAAGTCCAGGCTGTCGAACTCCTCACAGGCGTTGTCCCAGCCCACCATCCCGGCCACGAACACCCACGTTCCCCGGGCCACCACGCCGTGGCTGTAGCCCCGGGGCCGCTTCCACTGCGCGGGCTGCAGGATCTCCATCGGGTCCCTCCGCTTCCACCGAAGCCCTCTACTGGACTCCCCCGCGGGCCCACTCCCGGAGCCGGAAGCGCTGGAGCTTGCCCGTCTCCGTCCTGGGCAGCGCCTCGCAGAACTCCACCTGCCGCGGGTACTTGTACGGCGCGATCCGGGCCTTCACGTGCTCCTGCAGCTCGCCCACCATCTCCACACCCGGCGCGAACCCCGGACGCAGGACCACGTAAGCCCGCACCACCTGGCCCCGCTCCGGGTCCGGGACGCCTACCACCCCGCACTCCGCCACCGCGGGGTGGGTCAGCAGGGCCTCCTCCACCTCCGCGGGCGCGATGTTGTACCCGGCGGAGATGATCAGGTCGTCGGTCCGCGCCTGGTACACGAAGTAGCCGTCGCCGTCCACCAGATACGCGTCGCCCGTCACGTTCCACCCGCCCTGCACGTAGTCCCGCTGCCGGGGGTCGTCCAGGTACCGGCACCCGGTGGGCCCCTTCACCGCCAGCCGGCCCACCGTGCCCGCAGGCACCGGGCGGCCGTCGTCGTCCAGCACGCAGGCCCGGTAGCCGGGCACGGGCTTGCCCGTGGCCCCGGGCTTCGCCTCCTCCTCCGTGTGGGAGATGAAGATGTGCAGCATCTCCGTGGACCCGATGCCGTCGATGATCTCGATCCCCGTGGCCTCGCGCCACTGCAGCCGCGTGGACGCCGGCAGGACTTCGCCCGCGGACACGCACTTCCGCAGCCGGCCGGGCCTGCGTCCGCCCGCCTTGGGCGCCATGGCCCGGTACGCGGTGGGGGCGGTGAAGCACACCGTGGCGCCGTACCGTTCGATCCCCTCCAGCAGCTCGTCTGGCCCGGCCCGCTCCAGCAGCACGCTGCTGGCCCCGATCCGCAAGGGGAACACCAGGAGTCCTCCCAGCCCGTAGGTGAAGGCCAGGGGTGGGCTGCCGATGAACACGTCGTCCGGCGTGGCCCGCACCACGTGCCGGGAGAAGGTGTCGCAGATGGCCAACACGTCCCGGTGGAAGTGCACGCACCCCTTGGGCTTGCCGGTGGTCCCAGAGGTGAAAGCAATCAGCACCGGGTCGTCACAGGCGGTGTCCACGTTCTGGAAGTCCTGGGGCTTGCCCGCCATCCGGGCCTCGAGACTGCCCGGGGCGCCGTCCCCGAAGTACACCACCTCCCGGACCCAGGGGCACCGCGCCACGGCGGCGTCCAGCTCCTCCCGCAGCCGGACGTCGCACACCACGTGGCTGACCTCCGCCTTGGTGAGGATGTCTGTCAGTTCCTTCTGCCGGAGCAGAGGCATGGTGGTGACCACCACCCCGCCGGCCTTCACCACCCCGAACCAGCACGCGGCCAGCATGGGGTGGTTGGGGGCCCGCAGGAGCACGCGGTTTCCGGGCTGCAGCCCCAGGTCTTCGGTCAGCACCCGGGCCACCCGGTTCGCATGCACCCACAGGTCGCGGTAGGTCCACGTCAGCCCGGGCGCCCGCAGGGCCACCCGCTCCCCACCGCCGGCGGCCAACCACCGGTCCAGCAGCGGGCCCGCGCAGTTCAGGCGCTCCGGGTACTGCAGCTCCGGCAGCTCGAACAGGAACTCCGGCAGCAGCTCGGCAGGCGGCAGGCGGTCAAGGACGAACCGGTCCACCAGCGCCGTCTGTGCCATGCTCTCCCTCCTCCTGCGCGGTGCGCCGGCCGCGCAGCAGCTCCCTCGCCACCACGAGCTGCTGGATCTCCGTGGCGCCCTCGTAGATGCGCAGAGCCCGCACGTACCGGTACAGGGACTCCACCACGGTGCCCCGGGTGACTCCCAGCCCTCCCCACAGCTGGACCGCGGCGTCCACCACCTGCTGGGCGTTCTCCGTGGCCACCATCTTGGCCATAGCAGCTTCCCTGGCCGCTCGGGCCCCGCGGTCGTGCAGCCAACTGGCCCGGTACGTGAGCAGGGCGGAGGCGTCCACCCTTGCGGCCATGTCCGCCAGCCGGGCCTGGGTGAGCTGCAGGTCCGCCAGGGTCCCGCCGAACAGCCGCCGGGCCACCGCCCGGTCCAGAGCTTCCTCCAGCGCACGACGGGCAAACCCCACGGCCGCGGCGGCCACCGTGGTCCGGAACACATCCAGGGTCCGCATGGCGATCCGGAACCCCTCGCCCGGACCTCCCACCCGCTGTGTGGAGGGGATCCAGCAGTCGGAAAAGCGGAGCCTCGCAAGGGGGTGCGGCGCGGACGCGTGGATGCGCTCGGCCACCTCCAGTCCCGCAGTACCGGAGTCCACCACGAAGGCGGTGATCCCGCGCGCGCCCGGCGCCTCGCCGGTCCGCGCGAACACCACGTAGAAGTCCGCGATCCCCCCGTTGGACACGAAGGTCTTGGTGCCGTTCAGCAGGTAGCCGCCGTCCGCAGGCTTTGCCTCGCACCGCAGGGCGGCCGCGTCGGAGCCGGCCTCCGGCTCCGTCAGCGCGAAGGCCGCCACCCACTCCCCGGCCGCCACCCTGGGTAGGTACCGCCGGCGCTGCGCTTCGCTGCCGAACAGGCTCAGGGGCCCGGAGCCCAGTCCCTGAAGGGCGAAGGCGAAGTCCGCAAGCCCGTGGTGGTAGGCGAGGGTGTCCCGGATCAGACACAGGCTGCGGACGTCCAGGGCGTCCTGCGCCGCCCCGAACTCCCGGCCGCAGACCGCGTAACGCAGCCAGCCTGCCCGGCCCAAATCCGCCACGAGGCGCCGGCAGGCCGCGTCCACGTCCTCCGGCTCGCCCCACCGCAACGCCTCCCCGGCCCAGCGCTCGAGGTCCGCGCACAGCGCCCGGTGGTGCGGCTCGAAGAAGGGCCAGTCCAGGAAGTCCGGACCTCGCATCCGCGGTCAGTCCCCCTGGAACTGAGGCTTCGCCCGGGAGGCGAAGGCCCGGTAAGCTCGGTCGAAGTCCCGGGTGGCCATGCAGATGGCCTGCGCCTGGGCCTCTGCCTCCAGCGCCTCTTCCACGCCCAGGCTCCACTCCTGCATCAGCATCCGCTTGGTCATGGCCAGCGCGAACGAGGGTCCACTGGCCAGCTCCCGCGCCAGCTCACGCGCCGCGGGCATCAGTTCCTCCGGGGGCACCAGGCGGTTGAAAAACCCCCAACGCTGTGCCTCGTCCGCCTCCAGCATGCGCCCGGTGTACAGGAGCTCCGCGGCCCGGCCGGCTCCCACCACCCGCGGCAGCAGGGCGCACGCTCCCATGTCGCAGCCCGCCAGGCCCACGCGGGTGAACAGGAAACCCACCCGGCTGCGCGGAGTCCCGACCCGCAGGTCGCAGGCCAGGGCCAGGGCCGCGCCCGCGCCCGCGCACACCCCGTCCACCGCCGCGATGAGGGGCTGCGGGCACCGGCGCATCTGCCGGACCACCTCTGTGGTCATGCGGGTGAAGCGCACTAGCCCCGGCATGTCGGTCTCCACCAGCCGGCCGATGATGTCGAACACGTCCCCGCCGGAGGAGAACTCCCCGCCGGCTCCGGTCAGCACCACCACGCGGACCTCCGGGGCAGCGGACAGACGGGTGAACAGGTCCCGCAGCTCACCGTAGCTGTCGAAGGTCAGGGCGTTCTTCCGGTGGGGCCTGCGCAGGGTCACAGTCCCCACCCCGTCGTCCACCGACCAGTCCACGTGCTCGGACTGGAACCCCTCCAGACCCCCTGTGTCCCCCGGCATCCAGGTAGGCTTCATGGACCGCATCCACTCCGTCATCCCGCCCGACCTCCCTCCCGTGCCAGCGCCCGCGCCACGCTCTGCTTCAGCGCCGCGAGCAGCGCGTACAGCTGCTCACGCTCCTCCCGGGACAGTCCCCGGAACAGCTCCACGATCCAGCCCTCGTGCACCGCGGCCATCGCGGCGAACCGCCGCCGCCCCTCCGCGGTCAAGCGCACCCGGACCGTGCGGCGGTCCCGCGGGTCCGGGACGCGGGTCACCAGACCCTCCGCCTCCAGCTGGTCCACCAGACGCGTCACGTTGCCCGCGGTCACCATCATGCGCTTCGAAAGCGGCCCCATGGCCAGCCCTTCCGGGTGCCGTTCCAGCTGCGCCAGCAGGTCGAACCGGGCCAGGGTGGTCCCGAAGGTGCGCCTCAGGCGCGACTGGACCTCGTTCTTCACCAGGTTGGTGGCCGACAGAAGCCGCAGCCACAGCCGGATGGACTTGTGGTCCTCCTCCGTAGCGCGGGCTTCCAGCCCCAGAAGCTCCACCGCCCCCTGCTTTCTCGACGGCACCGGAACCTCCGGCTAGCCCACCGTCACCCGCGCGCGGTCCTGCGCCGCGCGGGCCAGCACCCGCTCCAGCTCCTCCAGCGCCGCCCGTTCGCCCTCCTGGGCCGCCCGGGCGCGGGCCATCAGGCGCTCCAGCTGGTCCTTGCCGTCCAGGTACTGCTTGGGCCAGGCGACGTCCGGGTAGCCGATCCGCGCGGCCTCCACCAGGGTCCAGTGGGGGTTCGCCAGGTGGGGACGCGCGATGGCGCACAGGTCAGCCCGACCGGCGGCGATGATGGAGTTCACGTGGTCCGCCTCGTAGATGGACCCCACCGCCATGGTGGCGATCCCCACCTCGTGCCGGATGCGGTCCGCAAACGGGGTCTGGTACAGGCGGCCGTAGGCGGGCCGGGCGTCCCGGGTGGTCTGGCCGCTGGACACGTCGATGAGGTCCACCCCCACCTCCTTGAACATCCGCGCGATCTGGACCGCGTCGTCCGGCGTGACGCCGCCGGGCGCCCAGTCGTGGGCGGAGATGCGGACCGACAGCGGCAGGTGGTCCGGCCAGACTTCCCGCACCGCGCGCACCACCTCCAGGGGAAACCGCATGCGGTTCTCCAGGCTCCCCCCGTACGCGTCGGTCCTGCGGTTGGTCAGGGGGCTGATGAAGGCGGACAGCAGGTACCCGTGAGCGCAGTGGACCTCCAGCCAGTCGAACCCGCACTCCGCGGCCCACCGGGTCGCCCGGACGAACTCCGCCACCACGCGGTCCATGTCCTCCCGGGTCATCTCGCGCGGAATCTGGTTTCCTGGCCCCCACGGGATCGGGGAAGGCCCCATCACGGGCCAGTTCCCTTCCGGAAGGGGCTCGTGGTAGCCCTCCCAGCCCACCCGGGTGGAGCCCTTGGGCCCCGAGTGGCCCAGCTGGATGCCGATCCTGGCGTCGGTGTGCTGGTGCACGAACTGCACGATCCGCCGCCACGCCTCCACGTGCTCCGGCTTGTAGAGGCCCGCGCAGCCCGGGCTGATCCGCCCCTCGCGGGACACGCAGGTCATCTCGGTGAACACGAGCGCCGCGCCACCGAGGGCCCGAGCACCCAGGTGGACCAGGTGGAAGTCTCCTACCGTGCCGTCCTCCGCGGAGTACATCGCCATGGGCGAGACCACCACCCGGTTCTTCAGCCGGACCCCCCGGAGCTGGAAGGGCGTGAACATGGGAGGTACGGGCCGGTCCCCGAGGCCGCACCGGCCGGCGAACCACCGCTCGAAGGACTCCACGTACCGAGGGTCCCTCCGCCGCAGCTCCTCGTGGAACAGCCGCTGGGACCGGGTCAGGAGGGTGTACGCGAACTGCTCCGGCTCGAGGTGCACGTAGCGGCGGACGTTCTCGAACCACTCCGCGGAGTTCCGGCCCGCGTTGCGCAGGCGCAGCAGCTCCGTCTGGCGCTCCGCCTCGTACCGCTCCAGCGCCGCCTGGAGGGAGTCCGGGTCCTGCCAGCCGTGCTGGGCCAGGGCCTTGGCGAGCCCGATGGCGTCCTCCATGGCCAGCCGCGTGCCGGAACCCACGGAGAAGTGGACGGTGTGCGCCGCGTCGCCCAGCAGCACCAGGGGGACGCGCCGGCCGTCCACCCCCAGGGCGTGGATCCACCGACGGCACTGCAGCCAGGGAAAGCGCAGCCAGTGGGCCGAGCCCCGCAGGTGCGCGGCGTTGGACATCAGCCGGTGCCCCTGCAGGAGCCAGCCGAACAGCTCCTCGCAGAAGGCGATGGACTCCTCCTTGTCCATGCGGTCCAGGCCCGCGGCGCGCCACACCTCCTCGGGGGTCTCCACGATGAAGGTGCTGGTCCCGCCGTCGAAGGGGTACGCATGCACGGTGAACCAGCCCCACGGGGTCTCCTGGAACGCGAAGGTGAAGGCGTCGAAGGGGCGCCGGGTCCCCAGCCACACGTAGCGGCACCGGCCCCACTCCACCTGCGCCCCGAACGCGTCCCCGTGGCGGCTGCGGGTCCGGCTGTTCACCCCGTCCGCGGCCACCACCAGGTCCGCGTCCCGGGCGAGGTGCTCCACCGACTCCACCTCGTGCTGGAACACCAGCTCCGCGCCCAGGGACCGGGCGCGGTCCTGCAGGATGCGCAGCAGGGTCGTGCGGGCGATCCCGGCGAATCCGTGTCCGCCGGACCGGATCACACGCCCCCGGAAGTGAATCTCGATATCGTCCCAGTGGTAGAAGGCCCGCTGGATCTGCTCATAGCTCTCGCGGTCCGCGACCTGCAGGCTGCCGAGAGTGCTGTCCGAGAGGACCACGCCCCACCCGAAGGTGTCGTCGGGCCGGTTGCGTTCGTAGACCACCACCCGACAGCGGGGGTCCAGCTTCCGCAGGAGGATGGCCGCGTACAACCCCCCGGGACCACCGCCGACACACACCACCCGCATGGCCCCGCGACCTCCGTCGACCGTGTTGTGGACTTGGCCCAACTCTAACGGGTCAAATTTTGACTTGTCAACTATCTGGCGCGCGGCCCCGCCGCCGGAGATCCGACGTCCCCTTCCCCTCCGGCTACCGGCGAACGCGTCGCGCCAAGTCGCCGAGGACCTCGAAGGCCGCCTGCACCTCTTGCGGGTGGGTGTAGAAGTGCGCGGACATGCGGATGCCGGCTCCCGGGCGGTAGTCCACCAGAATCCCCCGCGCCACCAGGTCCCGTGCCGTCTCCTCCGCACCCGGGAAGTCCACCACCACCATGCCCGTCCTGCGTTCCGGGTTTCGGGGGCTCCGGACTTCCAGCCCCAGGGAGTCCGCGTAGTCCACCATCTGCTGGCCGAGGGCTTGAGACCACTCCCGGATCGCCCGCACGCCCACTTCCAGGACCACCTCCAGCCCGGCTCGAGCCGCGAACAGGGCCGCCATCCCCGGGGTGCCGGTGGCAAACCTCATCGCCCCGGGTGCGTAGCTCAGCTCCAGCTCGAAGGCGAACGGCTCGCGGTGCCCGAACCAGCCTGCCAGCGCGGGTGCCAGCCGGTCTGCCTGCTCCGGGGCCACGTACATCCAGGCGGCCCCTGGGCCCCCGCACAGCCACTTGTGCGACCCTCCCAAAACCACGTCCACGGGCCAGTCCCGAACGTCAAAGGGGACGCAGCCGGCCGTCTGGTACGCGTCCACCACCACCCACGCCCCGCGTCGGCGGGCCAGCTCCCCGACGGCCACCACGTCCTGCAGGAAACCGGACCGGAAAATCCCGTGGTCCACCAGGACGGCCAGAGTCTGGGTGTCCACCGCCTGGTCCCAGGCCTCCACGGGGACCGTGGCGCCGTCGGGGCTTCGGATCAGCTCCAGCTGCACCCCCAAAGCCTCGTGGGCGCGGACCGTGTACAGGAGGGACGGGAAGTTCAGGTCGGTGGCAACGACCTTGCGCCTTCGTCCCGGCCGGACCAGGGCCGACAGCAGGGCGCCGAACAGGGTGGTCACGTTCTGGTGCATCACCACGCTGCCCGGTGGAGCCCCGATGAGCTGCGCGATCCGGTCCGCGTGCTCCCGGAGGTACGGCTCCCACGTCTCCCACGCGGTCACACCTTCTGTCTCCCACGCGTCCAGGTAGCGCTGGACCCACGCGCGCGCGGAGCGCGGCATCGCTCCCATGGAGTGGGACACGAGGTACGTGGTGCGCTCGAGGATCGGAAACTCCCGTCTCCACCGCAGGAGGTCGTCTTCCATCATTCCCGCTCCACGAAGGTCCGGGCCTCCCACAGCAGGGGGAAGCACCGCTTGGATAGCGTGTCCCGCAGGTAGCCCACGCCCGTGAAGTAATCCCGGGAGTCCTCGAAGGCTCTGTGCACGTCCTCCGCTCCCGTGCCGGGGCGGGCGCCGATCAACCGCTCCACCATGAGCAGGTGACGGTAGCGCCACAGGGCCAGCGTCTCGTCGTACTCCACCAGGGCCTCGCACAGCCGGTTCAGTTCTGACCCAGAGTCCCGCAGGATCGCGATGAGGATCTCCACGAGGCGGGCCTCGTCGTCTGCAGCCAGCCCCCGGCGCCGCAGCATCTCCACAAACGCGTCCCACAGGCTGGGCTCCTGGAGGCGGCGCTGCAGCGCGGTCCAGTCTTCGGGGTCGGACTCGAAGTTCCGCAGGTAGCGCGGGTCCTTGAGCCCCGAGAGGAACTCCAGCTCGCGGAACTGGCGGCTCTGGAATCCGCTGGCGGGCTTCAGCCGCGACCGGAACTCCAGGAAGTCCCACGGACGCATGGTCTCCAGAACGTCGAAGGCCGAGGTGGCGGTCCGAAGCACCGCCGTGGACCGGTGCAGCAGCCGTGCCGCCTCACGCAGCTGGTCGCGGTCCAGGCTCTCCCGTGTGGCCTCCAGCTCGAAGAGGGCCAGCTTGAACCACAGCTCGAACACCTGGTGGACCACGATGAACTGCAGCTCGTCGTGGGCCTCGCTCAGGCGGGCCTGCAGGTTCAGCAGCTCCGGGACCCGCAGGTACCTTGCGTACGTCAGGGGCTGTACCGGTGCCTCCATGCCCTCACCCCTAGCGTGCCGTGAAGCCTGCCTTCGCCCCGATCTGTGCGCTCTCCTCCCTGGTCCCTTCCGCAGAACGGTTATGGCCCGTGCGCGGTCGCCGTTTCGCAGGCTCCACCAGCCGGAAGTCCTGCCTCCTTCGGCTTCCTCGCTGCGCTCCTGGTCGTGGGCCTCTGGGTGGCCCGCCAGAGGCTTGCTTTCCCACGCGTGCCAACACGCGGACACCACGGCCGGACCCGGCTGGGGCCTGTCCCCGGGGACCTGTCCCCAGGTCTCTGTCCCCGGGGGACAGGGCCCCAAAACGCCAGCCGGCTGCGTTCATTCAGTGGGACGACGGAGACGGTGGGGAGGAAGCCGTGCCACGGCGGCTCAGGGGAGTGTTATCCGAGGGCGTCTACCACGTCACTAGCCGCGGCAACCGCCGCCAGCGGCTGTTCTGTACCCCCGACGCCTTCCAGGAATACCTCAAGCTGCTCCGCCGCGTGTCCGAGCGCTACGGCGTGGACGTGCTGGCCTACGTCCTCATGCCCAACCACGTCCACCTTCTCCTCCGCGCCCCCGCAGCGGTCCTCCCAGCCTTCATGCGCGACCTCCACGGACCCTTCGCCCAGTGGCACAACCGCCGCTACCACCTCACCGGACACGTCTTCGAGGCCCGGTACCGGTCCTGGCCCTGTACCCAGGACCCCTACCTGTGGGCCCTGGTCCGCTACCTCCACGACAACCCCCTCCGCGCAGGGCTCGCACACCACACCCAGGACTACCCCTGGAGCAGCTTCCGAGCCCACGCGGGGCAGCCCGACGGGATTACTGCGGTGGCCGCCCTGCGAGCCCTGCTGGACGTGCACCACCCCGACGACCTCACCTGGCAGACCCGGCCTGCTGCTACACCCGCCACCGTGCGACCCACGCCCCACAGAACCCCGCCCAGCACCCCGCCGCAGGCGCCCACCTGAAGCTCTCTTCTGGGCTAGGCGCTTCCCGGGTCCCGGTAACCCTGTGAGGGTGGCCAGGGCCAAGCCGTCAAACGCCCTCCCCGCGGGCGCTCTGCCTGCCACGGTGCACTCCTCGTCCCCGGCCCCTCGGGACTGTCCCCTGGGCCCTGTCCCCTGGGACCTGTCCCCCTGGAACCTGTCCCCTCGGCCCCTGTCCCCTGGCCCTGTCCCCTCGGACCTGTCCCTTGTGTCCTGGCGGCTGTGCAGGCGCCGGTGCCCGCAACCGAGCCAGGCGGCTGCTGGAGGTGATGGGATGCGGGCGACGCAAGCGTTCCTCGCTCGTGCCGGGCCGCCCCACGGCCCGCCGGGCCGGCCTCAACGGGCGGGCACTCCCTGGACCACACCCGTAACACGGACGTGACCGCGGGTCGGGCTGCCGTTCATCCGGCCACCACGGGGTTGGAGAGCGTGCCGATTCCCTCCACGGTGATCTCCACCACGTCGCCCGGCCGCACCGGCCCCACCCCGGGAGGGGTGCCCGTGGCGATGACGTCCCCGGGCTCCAGGGTCATGTACCGGGACGCCTCCGCCACCAGGTGGAAGACGTCGAAGATCATGTAGCGCGTCCAGGAGTCCTGGCGCACCTCGCCGTTCACCCGGGTGGTGATCCGCAGGTCGCAAGGGTCCGCCTCCGTTTCCACCCAGGGACCGTAAGGGGCCGACCCGTCGAAGGCCTTCGCCCGCACCCACTGCTTTTCCACCTTCTGCACGTCGCGGGCGGTTACGTCGTTTAGAATCGAGTAACCGAGGATCACCCCTCTGGCGTCCTCCGGACGGATGTTACGGCAACGCCGACCGATCACCACCGCCAGCTCTCCCTCGTAGTCCAGCTGTCGGGTGTGCGACGGGTAAACCACGGGCTGCCCGTGGGCCACCAGGGCGCTGGGGGGCTTGAGGAAGAACAACGGCTCTTTGGGGATCTCCACCTCCAGCTCCTGCGCGTGATCCCGGTAGTTGAACCCCACGCAGATCACCTTGGTGGGCTGCGTCGGCGGCAGCCACACGGCCTCGTGGACAGGTACCCGGCGCCCCGACGCCAGGACCACGTCCTCCCCCTCCACCCGGGCCTCCTCCGCCCGTCCATCTAGCAAGACGCGCGCCAGCCGCATGACACCTCCTCCGTCGAAGGGATCAGACCTGGATTCCGTGCACGCCGAACAGGTTCTCCCGAACCCGGACCAGGTGCGCCCGCATGCGCTCCCGGGCCTCCTCCGCCTCCCGCGCCCGCAGAGCCCGCAGGATGCCCTCGTGATCCTCCACATAGGCCTCGCGACGCCCCGGAGCCGCGAGGTCCTTCCGCTTCAGTTCACCCCACGTGGCTTCGTCCCGGATCCCCTGCAGCAGGCGGGAGAAAAACGCCAGGGGCTGGTTGCCCGCGCAGTCGGCCAGGCGTACGTGGAACTCCCGGTCCCACCGCTCGAAAGCGGCCAGGGTGCGCGCCGTCCTCCCACCGGCCACGCACTCCTCCAGGCGCTCCCAGTCCCTGGGGGTGGACCGCACCGCGGCGAACCCGGCCAGGACGGGTTCCACCGACAGGCGTGCCTCCAGGATCTCCTGCGGATTCGCAAACCGGGCCAGGTCCGGCAGGGCAGCTCTCAGGGGCACGGGCAGAGGGTTCAGTAGCCGGGTCCCGCGCCGCGGCGCCGCCTCCAGCACGCCCAGAGACCGCAGCAGGCGCAGGGCCTCCCGGAGGGTGGCCCGGCTGGTGTCCAGCTGGGCTGCCAGCTCCCGCTCGGGCGGCAGGCGGCCTTCGGGCAGCCGCCCCTCCTCCACGAGGCGCTCCAGGCGCTCGAGCACGGCCTCCACGGCCGGGGTGCGCTGCCGGACATTTGGCCTGATCATAATCCGCTTCTAGCCTAACGGCGCCGTCCGAGCCGTCAAGGCAGGCGGCCAGAAAGCTGAACTGGAGGGCGGTCTGCCTTGACGACGCCGGGGAGGGCCCGTACAATCGCCACGCAGATTCCGTCCGACCAAAGGGGGGAGGACCGTGTGGCGAGCGGTGGCGGGCTTGCTGGTGGTGGTTTTCCTGGGCGCCCAGGCGACCTGGGCCCAGGCGCCTTACTACGCGGGCAAAACCATTGAGGTGATCGTCCCCTTCGCGCCGGGTGGGGCGGCGGACGTGGGGGCGCGGTTCGTAGCGCCGTTTTTGGAAAAGCACGTGGCCGGCAACCCGCGCGTCACCGTACGCAACGTGCCGGGCGGGGGGTCCATGCTGGGCGCTTCCTACTTCGCGGCCAACGCCAAGCCCGACGGCCTCATGCTGATGTGCACCACCTCGTCCACGGTGTTCCCCTGGATGTTCGGGCACCCTTCCGCCCGCTACGACCTTGGGAGGATGCGGGTCGCCATGACGCTGGCCTTCGGCCCCGTGGTCTACGTCTCGCCCAGGACCGGGGTCCGCAAGCCCGCGGACCTGCTGAAGCCGGCGGAACCCCTCGTCTACGGAGGCATCGCAGCCACAGGGAGCGACCTCCCCGTGCTGATCGCCTTCGAGCTGCTGCGCCTGCCGGTGAAGGTGGTCCTGGGCTTTGAGGGGCGGGGCCCCATCCGCCTGGCCTTCGAGCGGGGTGAGACCAACCTGGACTTCCAGTTCACCCCCGTCTACCTGACGCAGGTGGTGCCTCTGGTGAAGGACGGGAAGGCCATCCCCCTCTTCACCGGTGGCGCTCCGAACCCGCGGGGCGAGCTGGTTCTGCGCGACCCCGTGGTACCGGACCTGCCGTCGGTGTTTGAGGTGTACCGAGAGCTGTACAACGCGCGGCCCGCAGGGCCCCGGTGGCGCGCCTACGAGGCAGCCGCAGCCCTGACGTTCAGCTACGGGCTCACCTGGTGGGCACCCGAGGGGACGCCTGAGGCAGCCCTACGGGCCCTGTACGAAGCGGTGGACCGGATCGTAGCCGATCCGGAGTTCCGCGAGCGGGCCAAGACGGTCACCGGAGGCTACCCTCTCCGGCGCGGGGACCAGGTGGAAGGCGGGGTCCGCAAGGCCATGAGGCCCACTCTGGAAGTGAAGAAGTGGATCGCGGACCTGCTGCGGGACAAGTACAACGTGCGTTTCTAGGGAGGCTGGCCGCCCAGTCCATGCCCGGCCTCGGACCCGACCGCCGCGCCGCCGATGGGTGAGGCTGCACTCTCCGCGCTTGCCACCTTCCTCGACCCGCTGCGGCTCGGCCTGCTGATGGTGGGGGTTCTGGCCGGACTCGCGGTGGGCATCCTGCCCGGGCTCGGCGGGATCGTGGCGGTGTCCGTCCTGCTTCCGCTCATCTTCCGACTCGATGCGGCGACGGCCCTGGCCACCCTGTCGGGCGCCCTCGCGGTGGTGTACACGGGCGACGTGATCACCTCCGTCCTGGTGGGTACCCCCGGTTCCCCCGCAGCCGCACCCACCGCCCTGGAGGGCCACGCACTGGCCCGACAGGGCCAGGCCGCGCGGGCCCTCTCCGCGGCCTTTCTCTCGTCCCTGATCGGCGGGTTCCTCGGGATTGTGGGCCTGACCCTGGCCATCCCGGTCGCCCGGCCGCTGGTCATGCTGCTGGGCTCCCCGGAGCTGTTCATGTTCACCGCCCTCGGGGTGGCGTACGCGGGCAGCCTGCTGGGCCGCTCTCCTGTCAAAGGCCTGCTCTCGGGACTCCTCGGGCTGCTCCTGGGTCTGGTCGGGCCCGCGCCTGCGGCTGCGGAGTTCCGCTACACCTTCGGCCAGCTGTACCTGCTGGACGGCCTGTCCCTCGTGGTGCTGGCCCTAGGGGTGTTCGGTGTGGCGGAGGTGGTCTCCCTCCTGGCCCGCGGGGGAGCCATTGCGCGACAGGCGGGTCTCGGAGGCGGGTGGGTGGAGGGAATCCGCGATGTGTTCACGCACCGGTGGCTGGTCCTCCGCGGCGCCCTCATCGGTGTGTGGGCCGGGGTGCTGCCCGCCATCGGTGCCACCGCGGCCGCGTGGATGTCCTACGGGCACGCGGTGGCCACCAGCCGCGACCGGGAACACTTCGGTCGCGGAGACATCCGGGGGGTGATCGCGCCCGAAAGCGCGAACAACGCCGCCGCGGCCGGAGACCTCATCCCCACGCTGCTGTTCAGCGTGCCCGGAGGGCCGGCGGCCGCGGTGATCCTGGGAGCGCTGTACGCGTACGGCATCTACCCCGGTCCGCGCCTCGTGCAGGACCACCTCGACCTCGTCTACGTGATCGTCTGGTCCTTCGCCCTCGCGAACATCCTCGGCGCGGCCTTGAGTTTCCTGATGAGCCCCGCCATCGCGCGCATCACCCACATCCCCTTCGCGTGGGTGGCGGCTCCCCTGCTGGTCACCATGGCCCTGGGCGCGTTCCAGTCCACCCGGCATCCCGGGGACCTCTTGGCCCTGTTCCTCCTCGGGCTGCTCGGATGGGCCATGAAACGGTCGGGCTGGCCGCGGGCTCCCCTGCTCATCGGGTTCGTGCTGGCAAAACCCATGGAGCGGTACCTGTGGCTCACCGTGAAGCTGCACGGCTGGCGCTGGCTGGGCTACCCGGGCGTGCTGGTCATCGGCGCCCTGATGGCTGCACCCGCCTTCCTCGCCCTCGTCCGGTGGTGGCGGCGAAGGAGCTCGCCGTCCACGTCGGGAGAAGCCCCACACCGCCCCGCGGCCGTGTCCGAGGCGAGGATGCAACGGATCGTTCCTGCGGTCATGGCGGCCACCGCCTTCCTGATCTTCGGGGTGGGAGCGGCCCAGGGGTTCGGGTTCCAGTCCGACGCGCGGCTGGTACCCTTGCTGGCTGCCATCCCGGGACTGCTGCTGGCCGTCGTACAGTTCGTGCGTACGGTGCGCGGCGAGCCCCTCACGGCCGCAGACGACGAGGGAGCGGACGAGCCCGGCGGCGTGGATCCTGGCCGTGAGCTGGTGCAGTTCCTGCTCGTGGCCGGCTACTTACTGCTGGTCTGGCTGGTGGGGTTCCACGCGGCGTCCTTCGTCTTCGTGGCAGCGTTCCTGTGGCGCGCAGGGCACCTGCGGCCGCCCGCGGCCCTGGCGTACGGCGTCGCCGCCGTGGCCTTCCTCCAGCTGTTGGGCACCGGGTTCGACCTGCGCTGGCCTGCGGGCGTCCTGGTGCGCTGACCCCGGGGCCGGTTACGCTACAATCCGGCTGGGAACCTGGAAGGAGGGTGTCGGTGTCGGTACGGATCGACCTGCTCCGGCCTGTCACGGACGAGGAGCTGCTCGAGCTCTCGGAGCGCAACCCCGGCTACCAGTTCGAGCGCACCGCGGACGGGAGGTTGGTGGTGAGCCCCACGGGGATGGAGGGAGGACGGCGCAGCGCAGAGGTGGTCGGACAGCTCCGAGAGTGGAACGCGCGGACCGGCCGCGGCGTGGTGTTCGACTCCTCCACCGGGTTCCGCTTGCCGGACGGTTCCCTGTTGTCTCCAGACGCCGCCTGGGCCTCGCGGGAGCGGTGGCGGGCCCTTTCCCCCGAACAGCGCGAGACGTTCGGGCCCTTCTGCCCGGACGTGGTGTTCGAGGTGCGATCCTCCACGCAGGCCCCCGACGAGCTGCGGGACAAGCTGCGCGCGTACCTCGGGAACGGCGCGCGGGTCGCGGTCCTGGTGGATCCGTACGCCCGGGCGGTGGAGGTGTACCGGCCCGGGCGTGACCCCGAGCTGCACCGCGACCCCGAGCGCGTCTCGCTGGACCCGGAGCTCCCCGGGTTTGAGCTGGACCTGCGGCCGGTCTTCGAGGCCTGACGGTGGCGCCCTCCGGATCGGAACTGGCCCGGCGCATCCGCCGCGCGAGGCCCCCGCAGGGGATCTCTCTGTTCTGGCTGGGCCAGTCGTCGTGGGCTGCGGTGCTGGACACGGGCCGGGTGATCTACCTCGACCCCTACCTGTCCAACTCCCTCTCCCGGACCCACGGGTGGGACCGCCTCCTGCCCGTTCCTTTCCAGCCGGAGGAGGCGGACTGCGACCTGGTGCTCATCACCCACGGGCACCCTGACCACCTGGACCCCGACACCGTCCCCGGCCTGGCCCGCGCCACCGCCGCGCGTTTCGTGATCCCCTCGGCGTACGCTCCCCGTCTGGAGGAGCTGGGCGTGGACCCCGCCCGCATCGTCCGCGTGGACCGCGGGCAGTCCACCGACGTGGAAGGGGTGCACGTGGAGGCGTTACCGGCGTTCCACCAGCACCCGCGCAACCCGCAGCCCCACGCGGTGGGCTACGTGATCCGTCACGGGCCGGTGTCCGTGTACCACGCGGGGGACACCGCCTACACCCTGGAAGTGCGCGACGCGGTGGCCGCCGCGGCACCGGTAACGGTGGCGCTGCTGCCCATCAACGGTCTGCGGTGCTGTCTCACCGCAGAGGACGCGGTGTTTCTGGCCGCGGACGCCCGCGCGCAGGTGCTGGTGCCGATGCACTACGGCATGTTCGCGGAGAACACCGCGGACCCGTATCAGGTGGCCGCCCACGCCCGCCGCCTGGGCGTGGACGTCCGCGTGCTGGTCGTCCCCTTCCTGGGCGGGCTCGCGGCCACTGCCGAGGGCGTGCGCGGCCCCCTGTCCCTGGTGGACTGAGCCCTCAGTCCCTGGGAATCACCGGCAACAACAGGTACGACGGCGTGGGGCCGCCTCCGTAGACCCGCACGCGGCCTCCGTACACCTCGGGCCTGCGGTCCCAGGGGTCGTTGTGGAGGAACGGACCCGAGCCCCGGAAGGCCTGCCAGGGCCCCACCCCGCTCACCTCGTCCGGACGCTCGAAGTCGTGGCCCTGCACCGTGAGAGTCAGGGTGTAACCGGGAGGGACCACGATGGAGGTGGGCCAGATCTCCACGTCCACCTCGTACACCTCGTGCGGCCGGAGCGGCTGGAGCTCGTCGTGGGTGTGGTAGGGCCGGTACGGCAGGCTGCGCTCGGGATCCAGCTTGCGGTGCGAGGCCCGCAGCCAGCCCTGCGCGATGGGCGCGCGCGGGTCCAGGGCACCCTGGAAGGTGACCTCCCGACCCTCGGGATCGAACAGGCGGACCACCAGGAACAGGTCCGCGTCGCTGGTGCTCGAAGAGACATACAACTTCGCGGCCAGGGGTCCGGTGATCTCCGTCTCCTCGCGGAACGGCGGTGTACGGAAGGTGACCCCGTCCCGCAGGGCCGTGTACTCCCGCAGGCCCTGACGGACGGGCGGCTCCGGGTCCAGGGTCCCCGCGGAAGGGTTCAGGTACAGTCTGGTCCACCGGGTGCGTGCCAGGGGCCACTCGTGCTCCCGCCGGAACTCGAACCCGTCCACGTGTCGGACGTTCAACAGCACGCGGGCCTCCCGGTCCCAGCCGTTGTCCTCCCCCTTCAGGAAGTGCGCGAAGAAGCGCTTCTGCAGCTCGAGTCCGTAGTTCGTGTAGTAGTGGGTCCAGTGCTCCAAGCCGTGGATCTCGAGCCACTTCTGCCTCGAAGCGGCCTGCACGAAGGCCTCCACGTTACCCCTCAGATGCAGTCCGTGGCCGCCCCAGTTGCCCGCGGACAGGAACGGGACTTCGACGCGTGACCAGTCCGCGGACCGCACCCGGTACCAGTCGTCCAGGAGCTCCCGGTTCCGGGCTTCCTGGAAGGGATCCGTGCGGTTGCGCGCGAGCTCGTCGTCCGGCAGGGTCTCCGGGCCCGCCACCAGCAGGCCCGTGACGGGGTCCACGTACCCCCGGGCGCCGTAGCCGTGCTGCAGGGGGTGGACCTGGCCGCGGTACCAGGAGTCGGTGAAGGTGCAAAGGATCCCACCGTGCCGGTGCCAATCGCGGTAGCTGTCCGCGGCGCCTTCCCACGCGCACATGGCCACCAGGTGCGGCGGCTTCATCCCGGCCACCAGCCACTGGTTGATGGCGTAGTAGGAGATCCCGGAAAGCCCCACCTTCCCGTTGCTCCAGGGCTGCTGCGCAGCCCACTCGATGCAGGCGTACATGTCCCGCATCTCCCGGGGTGAAAAGATGTCCAGCACCCCGGGGGACCGGCCCGCGCCCCGGGAGTCCACCCGCACACACACGTACCCGTCCGGCACCCACTTCTCCGGGTCGGGGACCTCCCAGTTCTGGTAGCGGCAGGTGGAACCCTCCGCCACCTCCGGGAAGTTGCGAACCATGATCCGCCACTGGTGCCGGTACCCGATCTGGAACGGCAGGTTCTTGCCGTACGGCCCGTGGGTGAGCAGGACGGGGTACCGCCCCTCCCGGTTCGGCCGGTACACGTCCGCCCGCAGCACCACGCCGTCGTCCATGGGGATCGGGACGTCGTACTCGATCACCATACCGTCCGCTTCCACCACTCTGTGCAGAGGGTCCTTCATCCGCACCACCTCCTCACTCCGAAGCCTCCGCCCGCCGCACCCACCGGCCCCATCCCGGTTCGGCGACCGGCCGGCCTTCCGCCGCCACCAGCCTGCCGCGCACGTAGGTCCGCACCACCGCGCCCCGCACCCGCAGGCCCGCGTACGGGGTCCAACCCGCCTTGGAGACGATCCGATCGTCCGCCAGCACGTGCTCGCGTGCCGGGTCCACCAGCACCAGGTCCGCGTCGGAACCCGGCTGCAGGGTCCCCTTGCGCGGGTACAGGCCGTACACCCGTGCCGGGGTCTCGCACAACGCCTGCACCAGCCGCTCCAGGCTCAGGCGTCCCGCCGCCGCACCGTTCAGCATCAGCGTCAGGGTGGTCTCCACACCGGGCAGGCCGAAGTGCACGTCCCAGATGCTGCCCTCGAGCTTCTGCCGCCGGGTGGCGGGTGCGTGGTCGGTGGCCACGTAGTCGATCCGGCCGTTCCGCAGCCGTTCCCACATGGCCAGCAGATCCTCCTCCGTACGCGCCCGGGCGGGAGGGGTGAACTTCCGGAAGGCGCCGTGGTGCTGTACCTCGCCTTCCAGGAGGTGGAAGTACTGAGGGCAGCTCTCCACGTGCACACCTCCCAGGGCCCGCGCCAGGTCCACCACCTCCGGGGAGCTGGCGTGAGCGATCACCGCCCGGGCTCCCGTGCACCGGGCCAGCACGCACACCACGGCGGCCGCCACCTGCTCGGCCTCGCGGCTCCGCCACTCCGGGACGAGCCCTCCGTCGGTCCGCCCCACCTCCCGCAGCCGCCGCTCTGCCTCCGCGGTGAGGGCCTCGTCCTCCGCGTGCACCAGGCAGATACCCCCTACCGCCGACAGCGCCTTGAACAGATCCAACAGGTCCGCGGCAGAGAGGCCAGGGACCCCATGGGTGGTGCAGGTGAAGGCCTTCACGTACAGGGCACCCGCTTCCCACGCGGCAGGGGCCTCCTCCAGCCTGCCCTTCCACGCGTGGGCCGCCAGGCCGAAGTCCACCACGGAACGGGTGCGCAGGTACTCCGCCTTGCGCCGCAGCTCTTCGGGCGTCACCACCGGTGCCGCGTGGGTGTGCTCGATCACCGTGGTGGCGCCTCCTACCGCCGCGGCGGCGCTGCCGGTGGGAAAGTCCTCGCGGCTGGGATCGCCGGGGTCCATGAAGTGCACGTGGGCGTCCACGACACCGGGCAGGACCAGCAGGCCGGTGGCGTCCACCTCCTCCCGGGCGGAGAGGCGCTCGGAGGACAGGGCCGCCACCCGGCCGTCGCGCACGTACACGTGCACCCGCTGCCGACCCGCGGGGGTGACCACGGCACCGCCCAGAACCGCCAGGTCCATCAGTTCAGTCGCTCCGCGGGTTCGTCCGAGAACCAGTCGAAGGGTGTGGGGTCCAGGCGCACCCACACGCTCTTCGTCTCCGTGTACTCCCGCATGGTCTCCCACCCGTTCTCACGGCCGTATCCCGACAGCTTGAACCCACCCCACGGCGAGGCGGGCGCGATGCGGTGGTGGTCGTTCACCCACACCACACCGGCTTCGATCCGGGCCGCCACCCGGTGGGCGCGCGCCACGTCCCGGGTCCAGACGCTGGCGCCCAGGCCATAGGGGATGTCGTTGGCAATCCGCACTGCGTGGTCCTCGTCGGAGAACCGGAACACGCACACGACGGGTCCGAAGATCTCCTCCTGGGCGATGCGCATCTTGGGCTCCACGTCCACGAACACCGTGGGCTCGTGGTAGAAGCCGAGGGCGTAGGCGCCCTCCCGCAGCACCCGGCCCCCGTACAGCAGGCGGGCTCCTTCCTCCAGGCCCGCGCGGACGTAGCCCGCCACCCGCTCCAGCTGCCGCCGGGACACCAGGGGCCCCAGGTGGGTCCTGGGGTCCAGGGGGTCGCCGATGCGCAGGCTCGCCACCTTCCGGACGAAGCGATCCACGAACGCCTCGTACAGGGAATCCTGGACCAGGATGCGGGCGCCCGCGATGCACGTCTGGCCCTGCCCCACGAACGCCGCGAAGGCCGCGCCCGCCACCGCCTGCTCGAGGTCTGCGTCCTCGAAGACCACCACCGGCGCCTTGCCACCGAGCTCAAACGTGGTGCGGGCCAGGTGGTCCGCGGCGGCGCGGGCCACGGCCCGGCCGGTCTCCGTGCCGCCGGTCAGGTCGACCTTGCGGACCCGCGGGTCACTGACCAGCGCGGCCCCCGTGGCCCCAAAACCGGTCACCACGTTGTAGGCACCCGGGGGGAAGCCCGCCTCCACCGTGAGCCGCGCCAGCTCCAGGGCCGACAGCGGGCTCAGTTCCGAGGGCTTGTGCACCACCGCGTTGCCCGCGGCCAGCGCGGGGGCGATCTTCTTGGTGGCGATGAGCAGCGGGTGGTTCCACGGGGTGATCTGTGCCACCACCCCCAGGGGCACGCGCACCACGTAGTTCAGCCACCCGTCGCCCACGGGCACCACCTGGCCTTCCAGCTTGTCCGTCATCCCTGCGAAGTACCGGTACCACAAGGGGATGATCCGCAGCTGCGCCCGCATCTCGCGAATGGGCCGGCCGTTGCACAGCGTCTCCAGTTCGGCCAGCCGATCCGCCTCTCGCTCCAGCAGGTCCGCCAGCCGGTACAGCAGGCGGCCGCGCTGGTCGGGCGCGAGACGGCCCCAGGGTCCGCGCAGGGCCTCCTCTGCAGCCCCCACCGCATCCGCCACGTCCTCCGGACCCGCCTCGGCCACCACCGCCACGAGCCGCTGGTCCGCCGGGTAGCGGACCTCGTAGAACTTCCCCGACCTGGGCTGTCGGAACTCGCCCCCCCAGAAGACGCCGTACCGGGTCGTCAGCTCCGTCGCCATCGCCTGCCTCCTCACGCCCCAGCCCGTTCGAACACCTCGGGGTTGGCCACGTAGTGGGGCCGGCGGCCGTTCAGGAACTCCAGGATGTTGTCCACCACGATGTGCGCGATCTGCTCCCGGGTGTCCCGGGCTGCGCTCCCGATGTGCGGGGTCAGCACCACGTTGGAGAGCTCCTTGAGCGCCGGCGTCACCTCCGGCTCCCGCTCGTACACGTCCAACGCCGCCCCCGCAATCCGGCCCGCCCGCAGCACCTCCACCAGGGCCGCCTCGTCCACGATGGGGCCCCGGGCGGTGTTGATCAGGTAGGCGGTGGGTTTCATCAGGCTCAGCTCCCTCGGCCCGATCAGGTGGTGCGTCCCCGGATGGTAGCTGGCGTTCACCACCACGAAGTCGCTCTCGCTCAGCAGCTCCGGCAGGGTCCGGTACTGCACCCCCAGGGCCTCCTCCTCCGCCAACGTCAGCCGCTGGCGCTTCGTGTACAGCACCCGCATCCCAAACCCCCGGGCCCGGTTCACCGTCGCCCGCCCGATGGCGCCCAGTCCGATGGTGCCCAGGGTCTTGCCGTGCACCTCGCCCCCCACGAACCGCTGCGACTGCGCTCCGGGGAAGATGCCCGCCCGCAGCGCCCGGTCCGCCTCCACCACCCTCCGCGCCACCGCCAGCAGCAGCGCCCACTGCAGGTCCGCGGTGGTCTCCGCCACAATGTTGGGGATGACGGTGACGGGGATCCCCCGCTCCGTGGCGCGGGCCACGTCCACGTTCGCCGGGTAGATGGCGGAGCACGCGATGAGGCGCAGACGGCGTCCTGCGTCCACCACCTCGCGGTCCACCCGGTCGTGCAGCAGGCAGTACAGGATGTCGCAGTCCGCCACCTCTTCCAGAAGCCGGCTGCGGGGCAGGATCGTCTCCGAGTCCGGGAAGACCCGGACCTCCGCCACGCGGCGCAGCCGTTCCAGCGCCACCTCCGGCACGGGCTGCGTGACGAACACCGTGGGTCGCATGGTCACCTCCTCGAATGCCAGCCCGGCGGCCTCACAGGAGCCCGCGGGCCAGCAGGTTCAGGCCGGACAGCAGCACCACCACAAGGAGCGCGGTCCGAAAGGCGTCCTCCGGCATGCGGCGTCGCAGCCAGCCACCCAGGGCGGTGCCGGCCAGCACCGGCACGCACAGCCACACCGCGACGCGGAACACCGCCCCACGGTAGACGCCTAACTGGAAGAAACTCAGGACCTGCACCAGCACGCCCACCAGGAAACTCACGGTGATCCACGGGACGAACTCGTCCCGGCCCAGCCCACGGGCGTCCAGGTACCCGGCCAGCACCGGCCCGAAAATGGTGGTGGTCCCGCACAGGACCCCGGCTACCAGGCCCACCCCGAGGCCGGAGGCCGCGGACGCACGGGGAAGCCTCACCCACCGCGCCCGCAGCAGCGCGGGCAACGAGTACCCCACCGCCACCGCGCCGAGCACCACGTACAGGGCCTCCGCGCTCAGGAGGCGAAAGGCGCGCGCGCCGGCCGCTGAGCCTACCACCAGCCCTCCCAGGACCCACCGCATCTCCGGCCACCGGCCGCGCAGCCTGCTACGTTCGGCGCCCAGGATGAACACGTTGCTGGCCAGGGTGGGCAGGGCGGAAAGGGCCACCGCCGCATGCGGGCCCGCTAGGGCGGACAGGACCGGCACCGTGATCACCGGGAATCCCAGGCCTACGCTGCCCTTCACGGTGGACGCCACCAGGACCACCGCGGTGGCCGCCAGCAGCTGGGCGGGGGACAGTTGGACCTCCATCCTGCCTAGAGGTCCCGCGCCACGCGGACCACCACCCGGCCCACCGCGCGGTCCGCCCGCACATCCTCCAGCGCCTCGTTGGCCTGCTCGAGATCCACCACCCGCGAGATCACTGGCCGGAGGGCGCCCGAGGCCACCAGGTGGAGAGCTCTGGCCAGCTCGGGCCGGGTCACGTAGCGACTGCCGACCACCTGAACTTCCCGCAGCACCACGCGGTCCGTGGCGAGTGCCGGGTACTGTTGCGGGTCCGTCACGTAGCCGACCTGCACCACCCGGCCTCCCTTGCGCACGAGATCCAGGGCGGTCGGGAAGCCCGCACGGTTGCCCACGCAGTCCACCACCACGTCCGCTCCCCGCCCGCGGGTCAGGTCGGACACCACGGACGGGGCCTTCTCCGGCAGCGCCGCGGCGTCCGCACCCACCCCCCGCGCGGCCTGCAGGGCCTCCTCCCGCACGTCCACCGCTACCGTCCGCGCGCCCGCGGCCCGCGCCACCTGCAGCGCGTACAGGCCCACGCCACCGCTGCCCACCACCGCCACCGTCTCCCCAGCCCGGACCGCCCCCCGCACGACTACCGCGTGGTAGGCGGTCCCCAGGGCGCAGGACACCGTGGCGGCGTGCAACGGGTCCACCTGCGGAGGTACCGGCAGCAGGTGGTCTGCGGGGACGACCAGGTACTCCTCGAACCCGCCGGGCGTGGTAAAGCCGACCCACCCCCGCAGGGCGTCACACAGGTTCTCCTGCCCCTCCACGCAGTACGGGCAGCTCCCGCAACCCCAGTAGTTGTGCACCACTACCCGCTGGCCGCGCGCGAGCTCCACCCCGGGGCCCGCCTCCGCCACCTCACCCGAGATCTCGTGGCCCGGTACGTGCGGCAGACGCTGGTTGGCCGAAAACGGCATCAAGCCGCCGGCGATCTTCAGGTCGCTCCGGCACACCCCGCAGGCCAGGACCCGGACCAGGACCTCCCCGGGACCCGGTCGGGGTATCTCCAGGCGAGCGGGCGCAAGAGGTTTGCCGAATTCCACCACCGCCATGTTCCGCATCCTGCGACCTCCTCACAGGTTTCCCGTGGGGACCACGGCCCCGCGGCCCAGCAGCGTCCCGTCCCGCAGTCGGCTCACCAGTTCCGCAGCCGCCTCCAGGGGCCTCACCTCCGACACCACGGGCCGGACCCTGCCCCCCGCCACCATGCGCGCCGCCTGCAGGACCTCCCACCGGGAGGCGTACCGGGATCCCAGAACCTGGATTTCACCTGCCACGAGCCGCGCGGGGCTCACGGAAAACGTCACGTCGCGGAAGGTGGTGAGGACCACCAGCCGGCCGCGTGGGCCCAACAGGTCCACGCACGCCTCCAGGGTGTGCGGACGGCCCACCAGGTCCACGGCCACCGTCACGGGGCCCCCGGCGACCTCCCGGACCTGCTGGGGCCACTCATCCTCCGTGGCGTCTACCGCGGCGAAGCCCATGGCCCGCAAGCTCTCCACTTTGCTGGCGCCCCGATCCACGCCCACCACCCCGGCCCCGAAAACCCGCAGGACCTGCACCATGTGGATCCCCACACCGCCCGCGGCGCCCACCACCACCGCGGTGTCCTCCGGCCCGACTCCGGCCCTCCGGCACACGTGGAAGGGCGTGGCCACCGCGTCCGGGATGGCCGTCGCGAGGATCGGGTCGACGCCATCCGGCACCGGCAGGGCATTGAACGCCGGCAGGACCGCGTACTCCGCGAAGCCACCGTCGCTGGCCACTCCCACCTGACCCCGCAGGTTCCGGCAGAGGGGTTCGTGCGCCAGCCTGCAGAACTCACAGGCCCCGCAGCTCAGGTAGAAGTACGCCATGACCCGCCGCCCCTCCAGGCCGGATTCCACCCCGGGGCCGCACGCCGCCACCCGGCCCACGAACTCGTGGCCGGGGATCCTCGGCAGTTTCTCCGCGTGCACGCGGCTGGCGCCGCTCATGTAGTTCAGCACCGTGAGCCCGACCCCGCACGCCTCTACCCGAACCAGCACTTCACCCGGCCCCGGGGCGGGCGTGGGCACTTCCTCCGCCGACAGGCTGTACCCGTGTTCCCGAAGCACCAGAGCCCGCATGCGCCTCTACCCCAACAGCAGCGGGTCGTACGGGAGCCGGGACAGCACCCGCGGACCGGAATCCGTGACCAGCACCATGTCCTCCAGCCGGACTCCGCCTCCTCCTCGCACTCCCGGCACCCAGATGAGGGGCTCCATGGCGAACACCATCCCCGGTTCCAGCACCACCTCCTCAGCGTCCGGGAACACCTCGCCCACGTAGGGGGGCTCGTTGGAGCCCACGCCGATCCCGTGCCCGATGAACAGGGTCAGGAAGTGCTCCTCCAGCCCGTGCCGGCGGGCCTCCGCACGGATCCGGTCGGCCACGTCCCGGTTGGTCACACCGGGCCGCATAGCTTCCAGGCCCGCCCGGTGGGCGTCGTAGACCGCCCGGTACACCCGCCGCTGCTCCGGGGAAGGTTCCCCGCACACCACGGTGCGCCCCACGTCCGCGAAGTAGCCGTTCCACATGCACCCGATGTCCACGAACACCAGGTCGCCGTGGCGGATCAGTTTGTCGGTGCTCAGGCGGGTGGGCGGAGACATGCGTTCCCCGGAGGCCACAAAGGGCGTGGTGACGTGCGCATACTCGCCGCCCAGCCGGTGCAGAACCCGCAGAGCCTCTCCGGCCACCTCCACCTCGCGGACGCCCGGCCGGATCGCGTCCAGGGCTGCCTGGGTCACCGCCTCAGCCATCGCCACCGCCTCCTCGATGAGCGCGACCTCTTCGGGCAACTTGACCCGGCGGGCCCTCTGCATCACCGCGTCTCCGTCGGACCACCGGACCTCCGGGAGGCGTTCCCGCAGCGCCTCGTGGAGCGCGAAGCTGGCCAGGTCGGTGCCCACCCGCGCCCGGAGGAGACCGCGGCGCTGCAGCACCGGCCGCAGCACCCGGTCCACGAAGTAGCCCACGAGCCCCGCCTCCTCCAGGATGGGGATGGGGTGGAACTCCGCCACCCAGGGCATGCTGTCCCGGGCGCGGTCGAAATCCCCTCCGGAGGTGAACAGCACCACCTCGTCTGGGGTCAGCAGGGCGCCGTTCAGCAGGCCGCTCTTGCCCGCGATGAGCTGCGGGCGCAGGCTCGTGAGGTAGCGCACGTTCTCGTCCTTCCAGACCAGCAGGCCGTCCAGCCCGGAGGCCGCCATAGCCTCCCGCGCACGGGCGAGCCGCCCCGCCCGCAGGCGTGGGAAGTCCACGCGCGCCTCGTAGTCCACCGCGAAGGCCCCGCGGGCCCAGGTCTCCACGCCCTCACTCCCGCTGAGCCGCCACCTTCGCCCGCAGGGTCCGGTACATGCCCTCGTAGAGCTCCGGGCGCAGCCACTGGTCGCTCAGCAGGCCCTGTTTGGTCGCACAGTGCTCCCAGGCCCCGAGCTCGTCCCGCGTGGCCCGCAGGTAGCGGACCCGTTCCAGACTCACGTCCACCACGAACATCCCCGCTGCGGTGCTCTCCAGCAGGATCTCCTCCGGCCCCGCCACCATGGCCAGTCCGCGTTCCTCAGGCGTGAAGAGGTTTTGCGTGGTCACCACCACAGCCAGGTTCTCGATGGCCCGCGCCCAGATCAGGGTCCGCCACGTGGACCACAGGCGCTTCTTGTCCACCCCCGCGGGCAGGAACAGCAGCTCCGCCCCCTGCAAGGCCAGGGCCCGGGCGACCTCGGGCACGTACACCTCGCTGCACATCGCGAGGCCGACCTTGCCGAACTCGGTCTCGAACACCGGCAACGCCTCCCCCGGGACGTACCGGAAGTCCCACCGGCGGCCCCCGAGATAGATCCACGGCCCCCGGGGATGGGTGCGCCGGTACTCGGCCACGGGGCGGCCGTCTGGGTAAGCGAGGCAGACGAGGGTGTAAGCGGCCTTCGTCTCGCCCTCGAGAGGCTCCAGGGTGCCGAAGACCACGTGCACCCGGTGCCGGGCCGCCGCCTCCCGCACGGCCGGCCGGGGGTCGAAGCTGGCGGGCATGCGCCACGGGCCTGGGTAGCTCTCCGGGAAGCAGACGAACTGCGCCCCCTCCGCGGCGGCCCGCTCGATCCAACGGAGCGCCTCCGGCAGATTGGCCTCCGCCCGGTCGGGCGGGTGGCTCACGGGCTGGACCACAGCGACGCGGAATCCCATGGCAACCTCCTCACTGCCCGCAGTACCGGCAGGGCGGGAAGTCCCGGCTGTACACCGGCTGCCGCAGGAACTCCTGCGGGTCGTACTTCCAGAACTGCGACACCCGCTCGTACGTGTAGATCACCGTGTTCTGCAGGATCCCGCCCCGGCGCTCCACCCGCCGAATGTACACGTTCTGAATCGGATTCCCGTACGCATCCATGCTGATGGGACCCCGCGGCGCGTCCACCACCCGCACCCGCCGCAGCGCCGACAGCAACGCCTCCTTGTTCTCTACGTTCCCCCGCAGCTGCACCAGCGCCTCGTACACCAGCCGCGCCGCCGTGTAGCTGTTCTCCGAGTAGTAGGAGGGCGGCCGCTGGAACTTCCGCGCATAGGCACTGGCAAAGGCCCGGTTCTCCGGCGTGTTCAGCGCCGCACTGTAGTGCAGCGGCGTCACGATGTCCAGCGCCTCGTCCCCCATCTGGTACAGCACATGCTCGTCCGTCAGCGTCCCCCCACCAATCAGCGGAATCCGACCCTTCAAACCAAAGTCCCGATACTGCGCCAGAAACCGCAGCGCGTCCGCCCCAGAGAAAATCGCGTACACCGCATCAATGTCCCGCCGCAGCTGCGCCAAATACGGCCCATAGTCCGGAGCCCCAATCGGCGGCCAGAGCTTCTGCACCACCCGGCCCCCCAGCTCCTCAAACACCCGCTGGAAACCCCCCACGTTCTCGTGCCCAAACGCAAAGTCATACCCAATCGTCGCCACCCGACGGTACCGCGTGTTCCGAATCACCCAGTCCCCAAACGGATGGTTCACCTGACTGCTCGTCCACCCCAGCCGCACAATGTACGGCGAGCGACGCCGCTGCGTAATGTCGTCCGCAGACACGATGGGGTACACCGTGGGGACCCGGCCGCTGTTCACGTAGTCCACCAGGGCCAGCCCCGAGGCCGCGCTCAGGGGGCCCACCAGCAGGTGGACCCGGTCCTGCTCCACCAGCTTGCGGGCCTTCGTCAGGCTGTTGGCCGGGACGTTCACGTCGTCCTCCACCACGATCTCCACCCGCCGCCCGGCCACCGCGTTCCCCTTCTCCTCCCAGAACATCTGGAACCCGTTCACGGAGTCCCGCCCGTTGGCCGCGAACCCTCCCGTGATGGGGAAGATCAACCCGATCCGGATCGGCTCCCTCGTCTGGGACTGCGCGGGGAATCCCCCCGCAAGCCCCCAGGTCACCAGCACCGCCAGTATGACCCCGCTCCACCGTAGGCGCTGCTGCATCTTCGTTCCCCCCTTCCGCTGGGATGTCGGACCGTACACGCTCACACGCCCAGGTACCGCTGCCGGACCCCTTCCGCCCGCCGCAGTTCGTCGGGCGTCCCTTCGAACACCACCGTCCCCTTGCTCATCACGTACACGTAGTCCGCCAGCCGGAGAGCCAGCGGGAGGTTCTGCTCCACCATGAGGATGGACAGGCCGCGCTCCTTCAGCCGCACCAGGGTCTCTGCCAGGTCCAGGACCAGCTTCGGCGCCAGCCCTTCGGAGGGCTCGTCCATGAGCAGGAGCTTGGGGTTGGTCATGAGCGCGCGGGCGATGGCCAGCATCTGCTGCTCGCCACCGCTCAGTTTGTTCCCCCGGTGGTGGGCCCGCTCCCGCAGCCGGGGGAACAGCTCGTAGACTCGATCGAGCGTCCAGGCATCTCCGCCGTCCGGTCGGGCTGCCACCACCAGGTTCTCCTCCACCGTCAGGGACGGGAAGATCCGCCTGCCCTGGGGGACCAGCCCGACCCCCATCCGCGCGATGACGTGGCTGGGCAGGTGGGTGATGTCCGTCCCGCGGAGGCGGATCCGCCCCGACCGGGGCGGGGTGAAGCCCACCACACTGCGGATCAGGGTCGTCTTGCCCACCCCGTTGCGGCCCAGCACGGCTACCAGCTGGCCCGGGGCGACCCGCAGGCTGACGCCCTGCAGGACGTAGCTGTCCCCGTAGTACGTGTGGACGTCCTCCACCCGCAGCGCCTCGGTCACAGCTCGCCCACCCCCAGGTAGATGGCCTGCACCTCCGGGTTCCCCCGCACCTCGTCCACGGTCCCCTCCGCCAGCACGCGGCCGAAGTGCAGGACGGTGACCCGCTGCGCCACCTGGAAGGCCACGTCCATGTCGTGCTCGATCAGGAGCACCGTGATCTGGGGATCCAGTCCGGCAACCAGCCGCGTCACCACCTGGGTTTCCGCGGGCGACAGCCCTGCGGTGGGCTCGTCCAGCAGGAGCAGCCGTGGCCGACCGGCCAGAGCCAGCACGATCTCCAGCTGCCGCTGCTCGCCGTACGACAGGCTGCCGATGGGCCAGTCCCGCTTCTCCCACAGCCCGAACTCTTCCAGGAGCCGGCGGGCGTCCTCCAGCGCCTGCCGGTGCTGCCAGGCTGCGCGGAAGGGGTCGTACTTCTCCCTCCGGAGCCCGAAGGTGGCCAGCAGGGCGTTCTCCAGCACCGTCAGGCGGGGGAACAGGTTGGTCACCTGGTACGTCCGGCCGATCCCCAGGGCCGTCCGCCGGTAGCTGGGCAGGCGCGTGATGTCCTGACCGAACAGGAAGATCCGGCCGGACGTGGCCGGTACCTCCCCGCTCAACAGGTGGAAAAGGGTGGTCTTGCCTGCGCCGTTCGGACCGATGATGGCCCGACGCTCCCCCTGGCGGACCTCCAGGTCCACCCCGTCCACCGCGCGGAGGCCGCCGTAGTGCTTCCGCAACTTCTCCGTCCGCAGGCAGACGGCACTCATCGTTCCGCCACCGGTTCCTTGCCTGGCCCTGCCACGGGGGGCGTCACCGCGCGCCCTCGCCAGCGCGCCCACAAGGCTCGCGCGCCTCCCGCGACCCCCTGGGGTGCGTACATCACCGTCAGCACGAACACCACCCCGAGGATCAGCATCCAGCGGTGGGTGTACGCGCTGACGAGGTTGCGCAGAAACACCACGATCCCCGCGCCCACCAGGGGCCCGAACAGAGTCCCGGCCCCACCCAGGATCACCATCAGCACCGCCTCCGCGCTGGCCGCGATGTGCAGGTCCGGCGGGCTCACGAACCGGTTGTAGAAGGCGTACAGGGAGCCCGCCAGTCCCGCGAACGTCCCTGCCACCACGAAGGCCACGTAGCGGTGCAGCCAGGTGTTGTACCCCAGCATCCGCATCCGGCCCTCGCTCTCCCGGATCCCCCGCAGGCTCAAGCCGAAGGGAGACCGTACCAGCCGGTACAGGAGGAACGTGGCCAGGCAGAAGATCACCAGGATGAGGTAGTACAGGTGCTTGGGATCCGCCGTGGACCAGGGGAGCCCCAGCTCCAGGGGCGGAATCCCGGGAAGCCCGTTGTCCCCTCCGGTGACCGACGACCACCGGTACGCCAGACCCCAGGTGCCCATGCCCAGGGCGAGGGTGATGATGAGGAAGTACACGCCCACCGCCCGGGTGGCCAGGAGCCCGTACACCGCCGCCAGCGCGGCCGCGGCAGCCACTCCCGCGGGAAAGGCAAGGGCCGGAGGTACCCGGTGCTGGGTGGTGAGGATCCCCACGGTGTACGCCGCGGCCCCGAAGTAGGCGGCGTGGCCGAAGGACGTCAGGCCCGTGTAACCCGCCAGGAGGTCCAGGCTCATGGCGGAGAGGCCGTAGATCATGGTGAGCAGGACCAGGTGTGTGAAGTACAGGGGCAGCACCTGTGGCAGGGCCAGCGCCACCGCGGCTCCCAGCGCCCACCCCACCCACCGAAGACCCACTACGCCCTCCCGAACAGCCCCGTGGGCCGGATGGCCAGCACGATCGCCATGGGCACGAACAGGGTGAAGTACGACAGCTCGGGGAACAGCGCCTTGCCCAGGTTGTCCAGCACGCCCACCAGCACGCTTCCCACCAGGGCCCCCTTGAGGCTGCCGAGCCCGCCGATGATGACCACCGCGAAAGCGAGCGGCAGCACCTCGGAATCCACGCCGGGGTACACCCCGAGGAACGGACCTCCCATCACGCCCCCGAAGCCGGCCAGGGCGGCGCCCACGGCGAACATCCCGGTGAGGACCGGGTCCACGTGGATGCCGAGCCCCCGGGCCATCTCCTGGTCGTCCACCGCGGCCCGCACGACGGCGCCCAACCGCGTGCGCTCCTGCAGCAGCCACAGGAACAGGGCCACGAGGACTCCCACGCCGATCACCGCCAGCCGGTAGGTGGGGAAGAAGGTCAGGCCGAGGTCCACCGACCCCGCCAGGGCCCGAGGGGTGGGGAGTCGGTGGGGGTCCCCGCCCCAGATCCACAAGGCCAGGTCCGCGAAGATGAAGGAGAACCCCATGGTCAACAGGACCTGGGCCTGCTCCGCCCGGTAGAACCGGGACAGAAAGGCGCGCTGCATGACCACCCCCACCGCCGCCACGGTGAGGCTGCCGGCCAGCGCCGCCGCCAGGAAACTCCCCGTCGCCTGGACCACCGTGAGGGCGACGTAGGCGCCCAGGAGGTAGTAGGAGCCGTGCGCGATGTTCACGATGCGCATCAGCCCGAAGATCAGGGTGAGCCCGCTCGCCAGCAGGAAGACAAGCGCAGCGAAGGAAAGGCCGTTCAGGAGCTGTGTGAGCCAGAACTGCACGCTGCCTCCTGAGAAGCCCCGAAGTCGTTCACGCGGACACCGGCTCCCCCAGCAGGGACTCCGCCTGCCCGCTCTCCCACCACCGCTGCAGGAGCGGACTCTCCTCGGCCAGGTCCTCCGACCGGACCTCCACCAGCGCCGGGCGGCCTGCCTCCAGGGCGGCCTGGAGGGCGCCCTCCAGCTCCTCGCCCTCCTCCACCCGCACGGCCCACACGCCGAACGCCTGCGCGAGCTGGAGGAAGTCCGGGTTGTGCAGGCGCGACCACACCTCCCGGCCGCCGTAGTACGCCTTCTGACGCGTGTGGATGCTGCCGAAGGCGAAGTTGTTCAGGACCACGCACAGCACGGGCAGCTTCTCCCGCACCGCGGTCTCCAGGTCCTGCACGGTCATCAGGAATCCGCCGTCGCCCGCCAGCACCACCACGCGGCTTTGCGGCCGCGCGAGCTGCACTCCGAGGCCTCCCGCGAGGCCGAACCCCATGGACCCGGAGTTGGGGTTGAAGTACACCCCGGGCTGCCGCGCGGGGAAGTACTGCGCGGCGTAGTGGATGTAGCTCCCGGAGTCCGTCACCAGACACGTGGCGTCGTCCGTCACGCGACGGATGGCCCGGACCACGTCCCAGGGCCGGACGGGCCGGCCCCCTGCAGGCCTGCGCCGCAGGCGTTCCTCCCACGCAGCCTTCGCGAGCCGGCAGCGCTCCGCCCACTCCGGGTCGGGCCGCACCCGGCCCGCCAGCCGCTCCACGAGACCCTCCAGGGCCAGGCGCGCGTCCCCCACCACCCCCACGTCCACCCGGTAGTTCCGGCCCACCACCGCGGGGTCGATGTCCACGTGGACCAGACGTGCGCCTGGCGCGGGCTGGAACGTGAACTCGTCCGTGGTGCGGTCCCACAGGCGCGTCCCCACGGCCAGAATCGCGTCCGCGTAGCGGAGGGCGAACGCCGCGGCCGCCGAGCCCCCGTAGCCCATGGTGCCCAGGGCTAGCGGGTAGGTCTCCGCCACGGGCTTCTTCTGCCACGTGGACACTACAGGTGCGCCCAGCAACTCCGCCAGGCGCACCGCGACCGCGCTGGCCCCGCTCATCCACACGCCCCCTCCCGCGATCAGCACGGGACGGCGCGCCTCCCGCAGGACCGCCGCAGCCCGGTCTAGCGACTGGGCGTCCGGAGCCGGTGGGTGCAGAGGACGGTACTGCTCAGGGTGCAGCACCTCCGCCTGGATCTCCACCTTGGCCAGGTCGTACGGGATGCTCACGTGGACCGGACCGGGGCGCCCGGTCTGGGCCAGCCTCAGAGCCTCCCACAGAGCATCGGGGACCCGGTCCGCCCGCTGGACCTCCACGGAGAACTTGGTGATGGGGCGGAACACCTCCGCCAGGTCTGCTTCCTCGAAGGCCCCTTTCCACCGGTACTTCGTGGGGACCTGCCCCGTGATGCAGACCAGCGGCACCGACTCGATGAAGGCGGCGGTGACCCCCATCACCAGGTTGGTCCCGCCCGGCGACCGGGTGCCCACGCACACCGCCGGCCGCCGGGCGGCCTTTCCGTAGCCCACCGCCATGAGGGCAGCCACCTGCTCGTGGCGCACCTGCACCAACCGGACCCCGCCCTCCCGATCCAGGGTGTCCAGGATCTCCATGAGGCCCGAGCCCGGCACCCCGGCCACGAAGCCCACCTCCTCCCGCGCCAGGGTGCGCGCCACGAACTCGGCCACCGTCATGCGCGCCATGGCCCCTCCAGGCTCAGGGCTCGCTGAACCAGTACTCCGGGTGCTCACACAGGGTGAACCGAACGGGTCCCTGGTCGGTGACGCACACGTTCTCCTCGAGCCGGACCGTCTGCTCCAGGCCCGGGAACCCGCTGAAGGTCTCGATGGCGAAGTACATGTTGGGCTTGATCTCCGCGGGGTACTTGAAGGAGTAGGCCCGCGAGATCCACATCCCCTCGTACAGGGACAGGCCGATGCTGTGCGCGAACTGCTGCAGGCTGACGCTCCCGTACGTGTCGTCGTCGTACTCCGGGAACTTCGCCGCCACGTCCGCGGTGGTCGCCCCGGGCCGTAGCGCCTCGATCCCCGCGTACAGGGAGTCGTAGCAGCGCTTGAACAGGTCCTTCTCCTTGGGCGTGGGCTTGGCCGCCACCTTCCAGCAGCGCACGAAATCGATGAAGTACCCCCCGGGCCCCACCGCGTTGATGTCCACGATCATCAGGTCGCCCTGGCGGATGATCTTGTCCGTGTGCCACCGCCGGTACGGGCTGGTGTTGCCACCGCTGGCCACGATGATGTCGTACACGAAGTCGAACCCGCTCCGGTACAGGTACTCGTTGACCTTCGCGCACACTTCGGACTCGCGGACCCCGGGCTTGGCCCACTCGTGCATGGCCATCCACATGGCCGCGTCCCCGTGGGCGGCAGCGATCTTCAGGCATTCCAGCTCGTCGGGGGTCTTGATCACCCGGGCCGCGGACATGGCCGGCCACGCGTTCACGATGTTCAGGCCCAACCCGGTCAGGGCCTGGTAAGCCATCATGTCCATGATGTCGATGCCGATCCGCTCCTTGTGAACCCCGTTCTCCCGCAGCACGTCGTACACGCTCTGGGCCATCCGCTGGGCCATCTCCGGCTCCGCGCCCTCCGCCCACTTCCACGTGATGGCCGGCCGGATCTCCCCCTCCAGCCACGGAGCGTCGATCTGCGCGCAGATCATGTCGGAGCCCACCGTCTCAAAGAGGACGGGCTTCCCGTTGCGGGGCAGCACGCAGTAGCGGATGAAGATGTTGTTCTTCCAGTTCCCCTGCCAGACTCCCGTGACGTACCGGATGTTCTCCCCGACGAACAGCACGAGCGCACCCAGGTCGTGCTTGTCCATCTGCTCGCGCGCCCGGGCCAGGCGCTCCCGGCGCATCCGGGCGAAGTCGACCCGCGCCTGCCAGTCCGTGGCGGTGGTGCTGAACACCCGCCGCGGCTGGTACTCGTGGTACCCCTGAAGGAACTCGTGGTACGCCATGGCTCCCTCCTCCCGCCTCAGGGTTTCTTTCCTGCACCGTCGAGCCCGAGCAACCGTCGGGCCGTGCCCTCCAGCACCGCCCGTTCCTGCTCTTCCCCCAACCCGAGCCGCCGGACACGCCCCACGGGATCGTCGTCCGCCATGTCGTAGGGGGCGTCGCTGCCGAGGATCATGCGCTGCACCCCCACCGTGCGGACCACGTACGCCAGCGCCCCCTCCCCGTGCACCACCGTGTCGAAGTAGAAGTGGTCCAGGTAACCGGACGGGGGCCTGGGAATGGCGTCCTGCAGCTCCCGCCTGGAGCGGTGCGCGTGGTCCAGCCGCCCCAGCAGGAAGGGGAACACCCCGCCCCCGTGGGCCAGCACGACCCGCACCCGCGGCTGGCGATCCAACAGGCCCGAGTAGATCAGCCGCCCCACCAGGGCCGCGGTCTCCGTGGGAAACCCGATGGTGTTGAACAGGTGGAACCGCGCCAGCACCTCCTCCCCGATGTACGTGGTGGGGTGCACGAACACCGGAATCTCCAGCTCGGCGGCCAGCTGCCAGACGGGTTCGAAACCGGGGTCGTCCAGGTAGCGGCCGTTCACGCTGGTGGCCAGGTAGATCCCCCGCATCCCCAGCTCACGGACCGCCCGCTCGGTTTCCCGCAGCGCGGCCTCCACGTCCTGCAGGGGGAGCGTGGCCAGTCCCACAAACCGGCGCGGCTGGCTGCGGCACACCTCCGCGATCCCGTCGTTGAAGGCGCGGGCCAGCTCGAGCCCCAGGCGCGGCGGTGCCCAGTACACCATGGGCGGCGACAGGGACAGCGCCTGGAGCGTGATCCCTCTGGCGTCCAGGTAGGCGATCCGGGCCGGAAGGTCCACGAACTCCGGAAACAGCGGCACCGGGGGGTGCCCCGGGAGGAACAGCAGGGGCGTCGAGCCGTCCCGCTGGATCCCGGCGCCGTAGGGGCTCCCCTCGCGCTCCACGAGGTCCAGGAACGATTTCGGGAAGAAGTGGCTGTGGACGTCGATGGCGCTCACGTCAGGCTCCGCTCCGTCCTCGTCGTGGTCTCTTCCTGCTGTCCGTCCCCGGGCCAGGCTGGCCGGCCCTCGAACTCTTCCTCCACCCACCGGACCATGCGGGGGGACCGGGTGCGCACGCGCAGCTCGAACACATCCGGGCGGTTGTAGTGGCCCGCAAAGTCGTGCACCGTCCGCTCGTCCACGCACCGGTCGAGATCCACCTCCGCGTACAGGATCCCCTCCTCGGGTCCCATGGGGCCGGCCACCACCTCTCCGGAGGGGCCCACCACGGAGGACCCTCCGGACAGCTCGGGCCGGCCCAGATACTCCCGGTCCTCCTCTGTGTACGCCAGCATCTCCCGCATCCGGTCGTCCACCGCGCCGCACGCGTTGATCACGAAGGCCTTCGCGGTGAAGGCGAAGGCCCGCCCGGCCAGCAGCGCCCGCTCCGACCGGCTCAACATCCGGCGGCCCGGCAGGTTGGGCCAGCTGGCTACGTGGATCATGGTGTGCTGGCTCAGCAACACGAACACCGCCAGGGGGTTCGAGTTCTCCCCGCAGATCAGCCCGCTCAGCCGACCGTACTCGGTGTCCAGCACCCGCAGCCCCACAGGCAACCCCGGTGCGTGCACCAGCCGCTCCCCCACGGTGGGCGTGAGCTTCCGGTGCACGTGCGCCACGCGCCCGCTGGGGCTGAGGAACAGCAGGGAGTTGTACAGAGTCCCCGCGGTGCCCGGCTCCTTCTCGCACGCCCCCACCACCACCCAGGCGCCTGCCCGCTTTGCGGCCTCCCCCAGCGCCTCCGTCTCCGGGCCCGGCACCGTGACCGCGTTGCGGAACAGACGCGCCGCGTACTCCCGGCTGCGTTCGCCCGTGGCGGGGTGGAAGTGGTACCAGAGGGGGTGGCCCGGGATGAAACCCTCCGGGAACCCGATCACCCGGGCTCCCGCCCGGCCGGCTTCCTCTATGAGGCGACAGGCCTTCTCCACCGTGGGCTCCCGTTCCAGGAACACGGGAGCGGCCTGGACCGCGGCCACCTTCACACGCGGGAGCCGGTCCCCCATGGCCCGCTCACCGCACCGGGGCGTACGGCGACCACTCCTTGCTGCCCTTGCCCTCCACGAGGTCCTTGCTGCTGAGGAACGTAGTGTCCTCCAGGGCCCGCACCTCGTGCACCACCTCGGGAGGGATGTGGATCACCCCGCCAGGCCCCACCTCCGCCTCCTCGTCCCCCACCCGGGCCCGCACCCGGCCGCGCAGCACGTAGATGATCTGCTCGTTGGGGTGCTTGTGCGGGTCCGCACCCGTGCCCGCCTCCATGCGGTACAGCCCCACCTCGATCTTCTGGCCCCGCACGGTGCCGCCGAAGGCGGTGGAGTAGTGGGGCGAGATGGTCTCCTGCTGCAGCTCCTCAAACCGGTAGAAGGGCATCCCTCGACCTCCTAGACTTTCGTCGGCGCCTGCCAGGGCTTCTCCACGAAGGTGGTGCCCGCGTCGTCCTTGCTCGGGCAGTTGCCGTACGTGAAGATGAGCTCCGCGGTGTCCGTGGTGCTGACGTTCTCCAGTCCGTGGATCACCCCCGGCGGGACGAACACGAACTGGTTCTCCTCCACGATGTACTCCTTGCGCTCCTCCCCGATGTACAGCTTCAGCCGCCCCTTACGCACGAAGAAGGCGGCCTCGCAGGTGTGGGTGTGGGCGGGGTTCCGGCCCCCCGGCGGCACGATGGTCCGGCCCATGGTGATGGTCTTCGAACCGACGCTGTGCTTGTCCACCCCGAAGGCGATCACCAGCGGCGGCTCGTACGTGACGTCCTTACCGATCTTCTCCGAGTCCACGATGGCGAAGGTGCTCACCGGTTCACCTCCTCAGCGTGTTCTACGGAACCCACGGCCGCCAGGATCCTTCGCCCCACAGCGCACCACCAGGTAATGGCACTCGGAACACCCCCACAAAAAGCGCATCCAGGGCCAAGCCCAGAGCGATCCCGAACGCTAGCCAGCCCCAAACCCGTCCCGGCTTCGCCCCGCCTCCAAGCGCGTGCGCCGTCCCTCCAAGAAGCAGTCCCGTCACCAGCCAGAAACCCAGAGTGCGCAATAACGCCACGTAGGCCACCACGGCGCCGGCGAATCCGAGCACGTCCAGAGCGTGCATCCGATCTTGCCAGATCCGCACCCGCGTGTGAGCGCGCACCCCCTGCCCAACCAGCATCAAGCCGCAGAGGGCGAGGCTTACCGCCGCCAACCTCGGGAAGAGCCACACGCTCACCTGGCCTCCGGTGCCATGAGCAGCACCCCACAGCGCCACCGCGGCCACCGCGAGCATCAACAGGCCGCCCCACAGAGCGTCATTCACCATCCAGCCGTTCTCGTGCCTCTCCATCGCATCTCCTAATCGTCTTCCGCCTCCACCGCCGTCCGCTGCATGAGGCTCCAGCCGCGCAGGCCCCGAACCAAAGACCACACGGTAAGGAGAATGAACGCCAGCGAGAAGGGGCGCAGCACGAACACGTGCAACCAGGAGCCCCTTGCCTCGGCCAGCGTGAGAGAAGTAACCAGGGCCGGCTCGATGATGGGCCCCAGCAAAAGTCCCAGGACGATGGGGCCGCTCTCAAACCCCAGCTTTCGAAGCCCGTAGCCGAGGAACCCGAAGCCCAGCATCATCCAGACGTCAAACAGGTTGTTCCGGACCGCGAAGGAGCCGATCACCGCCAGTGTGAACACAAGGGGGGCCAATAGCGACACCGGGATCCGGATCACCTGGGCCAGCAGACGGATCAAGAAGTACCCGATGACGAACATGACGAAACCGGATACGACATACGACCAAATGTAGGTGTAGGTCATGATCGCGCTCGCTCCAGTGAACAGACCGGCACCCGGCTTCACCCCGTGCAAGAGGAGCGCCGCCATGATGACTGCCGCCGGAGCGGATCCCGGAATCCCCAGGGTGAGTGTAGGGATCATATCTGCCGGACCCACTGCGTTGTTCGCAAGCTCCGGGGCGATGAGCCCCTCGATGGATCCCTTCCCGAATTCCTCCTTCTTTTTGCTCGCGCGCCACGCCTCGTTGTAGGCCATGAGCGCCGCCACGGGCCCGCCGATGGCCGGGACGATCCCCACGATGATCCCCACCACCCCGGCCCGCAGCAGAAGCAAAGGCTTGGTGAGGGTCTCACGAAACACTTCGCGTAGCGCGCCACGTTGCTCCCGGTACTCCGCCACGTATCGCTCCTCGCGCCTGCGCTCCACCATCGCGAGAACCTGCGGGATGGTGAAGAAACCAATCAGGGCTACCACCAAGTCTACCCCGCCCTGCAGCTGCGGCAGGCCAAAGGCGTACCGGACCACGTTCTCCACGTGCGCCACGCCCACGGTACTCAAGAGCAGGCCCAGGGCTGTACCCGCCAGTCCCTTCACGAGCGACCGGCCCGTCAGAGAGGCCATCATCGTCAGACCGAGCACGCCGACCCAGAAGACCTCAGGCGGGCCGAAACGCAAGGACAGCCGCGCCAGCGGTTCGGCCAGGGTCAGCAGCGATACCCCCCCCATCAGCGCCCCGAGTGCGGACGCCAGCAGCGCCGTCAGCAGCGCGTGGTGCGCCTTCCCCTTGCGGGTGAGCTGGTGCCCCTCGATGACCGTCGCCACCGCGGACGGGGTACCGGGAGTGGCCACCAGGATCGCGGGCACCGCATCGCCGAAGAAGGCGGAACTATGCAGGGCGCTCATGAGCACCAGGGAGCTGGTGGTGTCCATGACGAAGGTAAAAGGAAGCAAGAGGGTCAACCCCATCGTGGCGGTGAAACCGGGCAGCGCGCCCACGATGGCCCCTGCCACCGTCCCCACCGCCATCAGCAGCAGATACTGAGGGGACAGGACGTTTAGAAGACCCTGGACGACGGGGTCCACTCCGAGCACCTCCGCCGGGGAAATCCGCTACCGCAGCAGCTGGACCAGATCCCGGTACGTGGCCACCAGCCGGTTCACGTACGCCTGGGACTCCGCGGGGCCGTAGTACAGGGGCGTCAGCCCCTCCTCCTCCACCGCCTTGCGGATCTCCGGCATGCGCATCACCTGCAGCAGCGCCTGCGACAGGCGCGTGACCACCTCCGCGGGTACGCCCGCGGGGGCGCCCACGCCCCAGGAGGTCTCCACGGTGACGTTGTAGCCGAACTCGGAGAAGGTGGGCACGTCCGGTGCCGCCTTCAGCCGGTGCTTGCCGCTGACGGCCAGGATGCGCACTTGGTCCTTGTACCGGATCCCGTGGGAGGCCGCCGTGGTGGCCGCGTCCACGTGCCCGCCCATGAGGCTGGTCATCACGGGCCCCGCGCCACCCGCGATGGGCACGTACGTGAGGCGGATCCCCGCGGCCTGCATGAACTGCGCCAGGCTCAGGTCCGAGGGCGACAGCCGCTCCACCCCGCCCACCGCCAGCTTGCCGGGGTTGGCCTTGGCGTACTCCACGAAGTCCCGGAGGGTGCGGAAGGGGCTGTCCTTGCGCACCATGAGGGCGTTGGGGGCCGCCACCGTCCACGCGATGGACCGGATCTGGTCCAAGCGGTAACCGGCCTCCGCCCCCCGCAGCAGGGTCTGGATGACCATGTGGGGCATCACCAGCCCTCCCACCGTGTACCCGTCAGGCCGGGCCCGGGCCAGTTCCGACCAGCCCACCGCCCCGCCTCCACCGGTGCGGTACTCCACCAGGATGCGCACACCCAGCAGCTTCTCCAGGTGCGGCTGGACCCGACGGACCTCCACGTCGGACTGGCCGCCCGGCGCGAACGCCACCAGCCACGTGATGGGCCGCGTCGGGTACGCAGACGGCGCTCCCGCCGCCGCCCACAGCAGGGAGAGAACCAACCCCGCCGCCAGTACGGCGGTTACGGTCCCTCGCCACGTCCCTCGCATCGGATTCACCCCCTCTAACCGTTTGGCTAGATCCGGTGTCCTCGGCCGTCCACCAGGGCCTTGCAGCTCAGCACCTCGCTGTCCTCCAGGGCCGTCACCTGGTGCGGCAGGTTGGGCGGCGCCAGGAAGCCCTGCCCGGGCCCGAGCTCCCGGGTCTCGTCGCCCAGGGTCGCCCGCAGCCGGCCCCGCAGGACCACCATGATCTGCTCCTGCGGGTGCGCGTGCGGGACGGCTCCCTCGCCCGCGCGGAAACGCAGGCGGCCCACCTCGATCTGGGAGCCGGTCACCAGCGGCCCGAAGGCCTTCGAGTACTTGGGCGTCACGTACTCCGCTTGCAGCTCGTCGAAGTCGAAAAACGGCATCCTCCCCCCTCCTCAGGAACCCTTCACGGGCTGCGCCGCACCCAGCACGGCCTCCGCGATCTGCGCGAACTCCTCCCGGGTGAGCAGCCCCTTCTTCGCCAGGGAGCGCTCCTTCACCCGCACCAGCACCTCGTCCACCCGCGGGTCGTCGGGCCGCAGCGTGTAGCCCACCTCGCTGAGGAAGTACAGCACCGAGTCCCGGCCGCTGCCCTTGCCCAGCACCACCTCCGCGGGAGGCTGGCCCACCAGCTCCCAGTGGAAGGGGAACAGCTCCACGGGCTTCTTGTCCTTCAGCCGCACCAGCCACGTGGCGATGATCCCCGACTCCACCTGGAACAGCCGGTCCCCCACCACCGCCCGGTTGGGCGGCACCGGGACCTGCGCCAGTTCCCGCACCAGCTTGGACAGTTCGTACAACTTCTCGTAGCGCAACCCCGTGTCCACCCCGTACAGGGTCAGCAGCGCCAGGGCCAGGTCCTCCAGGGCACAGTTGCCCGCCCGCTCGCCCAGCCCGGTGACCGTCACGTGGGCGGTCTGCACGCCCAGGCTGAGCGCCATGAGGGTGTTGGCCACCGCCATCCCGAAGTCGTCGTGGAAGTGCGCCTCCAGGGGCTTGCGGATGTGCTGCTGCACGAACCGGGTGAAGTACTGGATGGCGTGGGGGCTGCTGCCCCCGAAGGTGTCCACCAGCACCAGGGCGTCCATGTGCCCGTGGGTGGACACCTCCTCGATGAGCCGCACGAACCACTCCGGCTCCGAGCGGGTGGCGTCGATGGGGAAGAACACCACCTCCAGCCCCTGTTCGTGGGCGAACCGCGTGGCCTCCACCGAGAGGTCGATGGCCCGCTGCGGCTCCCACTGGTAGGCCAGCTCGATGATGTGCTGGCTGCTGGGGATCTCCACCACCACGCCCTTGACCCCGCAGTCCACCGCCTGCTGCACGTCCGACACCAGGCACCGGCTGAAGGCGTACACCTTCGGCCCCAGGTTCCGCCTGGCGATGGCCTCCACCGCGGCCCGGTCCGCCCGCGACACCATGGGCAGCCCCGCCTCGATCCGGTGGACCCCCACCTCCGCCAGCTTCTCCGCGATCCGGATCTTGTCGTCGGTGGTGAACACCACCCCCGCCTGCTGCTCCCCGTCCCGCAGGGTCACGTCGTGGAACTCCACCTTTGGCGGGAAATGCAGCTGCGCGCGGACCTCCGGCGCGTAGTTGTGGGGGCTGGTGAACCAGCGTTCCGTCATCCACGGGGTCGTCATCTCGCCCTCCTACGCGGGGACTCCCGCCACCCGGTTCACCGGGTAGCGGGGCGCTTGTCCGGTCAGTACCCGTACCACCTCCTCCGCAGCCTTGCGCTGCAGCTCCTGCAGCGACTCCTCCGAGTAGAAGGCCACGTGGGGCGTGAGGATCACGCGGTCCAGGCGCAGCAGGGGATCCTCGGGCGGAGGAGGCTCCGTGGGGAGCACGTCCAACGCGGCCCCCGCGATCCACCCCCGCTCCAGGGCCCGCACCAGGGCCCGCTCGTCCACGATCCGGCCCCGGGCGGTGTTCACGAGGTACGCGGTGGGCTTCATCCACCGCAGCGCCGCCTCGTCGATCAGCCCCTCCGTTTGGGGTGTGAGGGGCGCGTGCACCGACACGTAGTCCGACCGCTGCAGCAGGTCCCTTAGCCCCGCAGGCTCCACTCCCAGCTCCCGCATGACCGCCGGGTCCACGTACGGGTCGAAGCTCAACACCCGCATTCCGAAGGCCTGCGCCTTGCGGGCCACCAGGCGCGGGATCTTGCCGAACCCCACCAGGCCTAGGACCTGGCCCGACAGCCTGTGGATGGGGACCGCGTCCCGGGCGTCCCAACGCCCCGCCCGCACGTTGCGATCCAGCCACACCACCTTCCGGGCGCACGCCAGCACCAGGGCCAGGGCGTGGTCGCTCACCTCCTCCACGCAGTAGTCCGGGACGTTGGTCACCACGATGCCGCGCGCGGTGGCGGTGCGCACGTCCACGTTATCGACGCCGATCCCGTACCGGGCGATGATGCGGCACCGCCGCGCGGCCTCCACCACCCGTGCGGTGACTGGGGCGAAGCACACCAGGAGGGCGTCCGCGTCTGCGACGGGTTCCAAGAGCTCGTCGTCCCGGTGCGCCTGCAGGGCGACCAGGTCGGCCCCGATCTCCCCCAGGATCCTGCGCTCCACCTCCAGATGGGGGAAGACGGAGTCCGTGACAACGACCTTGAACCGACCGCTACCCACCGCGCTCCCGCTCCTCCGCCTTGCGCTCCCGGCGCAGGTAGTCCACCAGCATGCGGCAGGCGATCCCCAGGTGCTCCTCCAGCGCGGCCACCGCGCCGGCGGCGTCCCGGCGGCGGACCGCCTCCAGGATCTTTCGGTGCTCCCGCTGTGAGTACTGCTTGCGCTGCATCACGGAGATGTACAGGCGTAGGTAGCGGTCCACGTTCGTCCGCAGGGTACGGATCAGGTTCAGCAGGCGCTGCCGTCGGGATGGGGCGTACAGCACCGCGTGGAACTCCGTGTTCAGCTCGCTCCAGGCGGAGGGGTCGCCCTCCGCGTCGATGGCATCTAGGATCTGCTCGGCACGCTCCAGGTCCTCGTCCGTGAGGTGGGGAAGCGCCAGCCGGAGGGCCTGGCACTCCAGGGGGATCCGGATCTCGTACAGCTCCTCCACTTCCTCGGGGCTGAGTTCCGACACTTCGAAACCCCGGTAGGGCCGCAGACGCACGAGGCCCTCCGCCTCCAGCTGGCGCAGGGCCTCGCGGACGGGGATGTGGCTGACGCCCAGCTCGCGTGCGATCTCGTCCTGTCGAAGCTGCTGGCCGGCTAGTAAGATGCCCCGCAGGATGGCCTCGCGGAGGACGTCGGCCACCATCGCGGGGGTGCTCCTAGGCCCGGGGGAGGTGGCCTCCACCAGCGACCGAAGGTCCCCTCTGGGCGTCACGGCGATATGCTATAGCATATACCCCACAGCGTCAACGGATGTAGGCCAGCAGGAGCCGGACCAGCGCAGGTGGAACGGGTGGTGACCGTGGACGGTCGGGACTCCCATACCCTTTTCCGCACCAAGCTGGCGCTCCCTACTCTGGTTCTGGCCTGGCTGGCGGCCGTCAACGGCCGAGCGCCCCAGCTGAGCCTGGGGCCGACCCTTCCCCTGGTGACCCGGGACCTGGGCCTGCCTTCGACTCTGGCGGGTCTGGTGGTGGGGCTGCCGTTGTTGCTCATGGGACTGCTCGCCCTCCCCGGCGGCTGGTTGGTAGACCGCGTGGGAGCTGGACGGGCGCTGGCAGTCGCGCTTGCCGCGGTGGCCGCAGGAGGGGCCGGACGCGGGTTCGCAACCGGCCCGGAGGCCTTCGTCCTGGCCACCGCGGTTCTCGGGACAGGCATCGCCGCCATGCAGCCCGCACTGCCCGCCCTGGCCCGGGCGGCCCTCCCCCACCGGCCTGCCCTGGCCACCGCGGTGTACTTCAACGGGCTCATCCTGGGCGTGTTCGCAGGAGCTGCCCTGGTGCCCGCCTTCCTGCGCCTCAGCGGAGCCGCCAGCTGGCGGGGAGTTTACTGGATCTGGGGCGCGTACGGGCTGGCCTGTGCTCTGCTGTGGTGGGGATTCTCCAACCGGTCCGGCGCGGGCGTGGCCCCCCGCTTCAACCCTCGCCCGCCGCAGTTGGTCCACGCCGTACGGGAGTCCTTCCGAATCCCTGGCTTCACCGCCACGGCCCTGGCCTTCGGAGCGCAGAGCGCGATCTTCTACGGCTTCGTGGGCTGGCTGCCCACCGAGCTCGTGCGGGCGGGCTGGACTGTGGCCCAGGCGAGCGCGCCCGCGTCCCTGGTGGCGGTGGGTGCGCTGGTGGCGGGCTTCGGGACCCCCGCCCTGGTGGACGTGGCAGGTCGCAGGCCGGTATTCGTAGGTGCCGGGCTGGCGTGCACCCTGGCCGCCACCGGCGTCCTGGCGGCCGCGACCTCGGCCGCGTGGCTGTGGGCGTTTCTCGCAGGTTTCGGCACCACCGTGGCCTTCGGTGCGGCCCTGGCCGTCCCTGCAGAGGTGGCACCCAGCGACCGCGTGGGCGTGGTGGCCGGTAGCCTGCTCACCCTGGGGTACGTGATGTCCGCCCTCGGACCGCTGCCCATGGGGGCTCTGCTGGATCTCACAGGGAGCACCGGGCCCAGCTGGGCGTACATGGTCCTGGTGGGCCTGCTCCTGACCGCGGCGGGCAGCCGGGTGCCGGCGCGGCCTGCTCGCCCTTCCGGCTCCACGTAAGCCCTCCGCGACGGACCCAAAACCCGTTTTGTTTGGCCGGGTCTACCCGCCCGACCCCGGCAGCTGCGGTTCGGCAGAGGGCTGCCCGTGCGGCAGGCGGACGGTCCTCCTGTTCGCCAGCAGCCGGCGGCCGTATACCGCCCCGCACACCAGCAGTCCGGCCCCAGACCACGCTGCGGAAGGGTGGAACAGGCCTGCGGCTCCCACGACCAGCAGAACCCGCTCTCCCGCGCCCAGGGGGCCCGCCAGGTAGCCCATCACCGCCGCGGAGAGGAAGCACAGGCCCACCGCCGCCGTGCCCACGTGCAGGGCCACGTCCCACGCGCTGCCGCGCAGCAGCAGCGAGGGGATGAACACGAACCCGAACGGGACCAGGTAGCCGGACAGGGTGAGCCGCATGCCCTTCAGCCCGGTCTCCATCCAGTTGGACCCCGCGATGGCGGACGTGGTGAACAGCGCCATCCCCTCCGGCGGGGTGATGGTGGCCAGGACCGAGTAGTAGAAGATGAACAGGTGCGCGGCCAGGGTGGGGATCCCCACGGACTCCAGGGCGGGCGCCACGGTGGCCGCAGCGATCAGGTAGCTGGCGGTGGTGGGCAGCGCCAGCCCCAGGACCAGGGTGGCCACGATGGCCAGCAGCAGCAGCACGACCACGTTGCCGCCCGCGGCCTGCACCGCTAGGGAGGAGAACTTCACCCCCAGGCCCGTGAACACGATCATGGAGTAGATCAGGGCGGAGCAGGCGGTCCCCATGGCGGCCTCCAGGCTGCGCAGCCCGCCCTGCGCCAGCCCTTCGGCGATCGCCCTCGGGCCCATCCGGGTCTGCGGCTGCAGCGCCGCCACCAGGACCGTGACCCCAGCCACCACCACGGCGGCGCGCGGGGCGTGCCACCCACCCAGGACCAGCACCACCAAAAGCACCAGCGGGACCAACAGGTGGCCGCGACTCCGCAGGACCGCGGGGACCGTGGGGAAGTCGCGCTCCACCTCCGCCCGGGTCAACCCCCGGAGGCCCAGGGCACCTGCGGCCAGGTAGATGGAGGCGCCCACCCCGAAGTAGTACAGGACAGCCGGCACCAGGGCCGCCTTCGCGATCTCCACGTACGGGGTGCGGATGAGCTCCGCCATGATGAAGGCCGCGGCGCCCATCACAGGGGGCATGAGCTGGCCGCCCGCAGAGGCGGCCAGCTCCACTGCGGCCGCCAGGGCCGCGGGGAAGCCGTAGCGCTTCATCAGGGGAATGGTGACGGAACCGATCACCGCGGCGTTGGCGGGTGCGGACCCGGAGACCATCCCGAACGCCATGCTCCCCAGCACGGAAACCTGGGCCGGCCCGCCCCGGATGCGGCCGGCCACCCGCATCGCGAAGGCACTGAGCAGGTCCCCGATGCCCGCCCGCATCAGGAACTCCCCCAGGACCACGAACACCAGGATGTACGTGGCCGCCACGCCCACGGGAAGGCTCCACAGCCCGTCCGGGGTCAGGTACAGGTAGCCGAGCACGTCCCTCAGGCTGAAGCCCGCGTGGCCCCAGCCTCCGGGGATGAAGCGGCCGCCCAGGGCGTACCCCACCATGGCCAGCGCCAGCAGGGGGAGGGCCCATCCTGTAAGCCGTCGGGTGGCCTCCAGGACCAGGAGCACCGTCACCGCTGCCAGGACCAGCTGAAAGCCCACCGCGATTCCCGCCTGGTAGGCCACCTGCTCGTGGAATATGAGGACGTACCCGGTCCCCACCACGGAACCCGCCGCGAGCAGGAGGTCCAAAAGCCCCAGCCGGCCTTCCCGCTCCGCCCGCTGGGCGAACACCAGCAGCAGCACGAACAGCAGGAACCCGGACCGCTGTACGAACAGGTCCACCGCCCCGCGCCAGGCGCCCCACAGGAACACCAGGCTGAACACGGCAGCCACGGCCCGGTACGCGGTCCGCAGGACGCGGTCCAAGTCCGCCCTCCTACCGCGGCAACTGGGGCGGCATCATGGATGCCGGGATGCGCACCCGCGCCTCCCGGTAGAAGCGCACGGCTCCGGGGTGCAGGGGGTAGCGGGTCTCCACGACACTGGCCGGCTGGAGCCCTTCCGCCTCCCGGTACACCTGCACGATCATCCGGTAGTTGTCGAACACTGCCTTGGTGATCCGGTACACGAGATCCGCGTCCAGATCGTGGCGGGCCGCCATCACCGCCCACGGTGCCAGCACCCGGGCCCTGCCCGCTCCGCGGTAGGACCGCGAGAAGTCCGCCTCCGCCACGGGGATCTGCGGCATCCGCTCGTTCACCAGGGCCACCTCCTCGTCGGTGAGGGACAGGACCCGCAGGGGCTCGCGGAGGGAAACCTCGCCGTAGGCGGGGGCGATCCCGCCCGCCACCACCGCGTCCACCTCACCCGCCTGCAGGGCGTTGGCGGCGTCCGCGTGCGGGTAGTGGAACAGCCGCGCGGGCTTGACGCGCAGCGCCACCAGGAGCTGAGTCCCCACTTTCTCCGCCAGGGAGCCGCGCGTCAGGACGTTGATCCGTTTGCCGTCCAGATCGCGGAACCGACGGATCCCCGACGACTCCTTCACGATAAAGTGCACGTACTGGGGCGGATTCGTGGGGTACATCTGCAGGGGGAACTTGGCCGCGTCCTTGAACTCCTCCCGCCGGGCCAGGACGTCGTAGCCGTCCACGGTCACCACGACCGCGAGGTCCACCAGCCCGGCGGCCAGCCGCGCGGCGTTGGCCCGCAGGCCTGGGGTGCCCTGCACGGTGGCGGACACGTCCCGCAGGGCGGAGCTCAACACCTGGCTCAGCCCCACCGCCTGCAGGTAGGGGCCTCCGCCCACCACGCCGCCCGCGATGGTGAGCCGAACTTGGCCCAGCGCCGCCGCCCCCAGCGCCAGGACCAACAGGAACGCCAGACTGCCCGTCCGCCAGCTCCGCATGTTCCTCTCCCTCCCTTCTCAGGCCGCTAGCCAGGCCTCTTCCATCACGCGCTTGGCGTTCGCCACGACCAGCTCCGGCCGCTCGCCCGCCAGCAGCGGCCGCACCTCCGCACTGCACACGGGCCGGTCCTGGGGGTTGAGGAAGTTCAGGTCCAGTAGGATCCGGAAGAACCGCGCCACCAGCTGGACGTCCACCTCGCTGCCGGGCAGGTCAAACCGGGGCTGCATGTCGCCCCACGCCACGCTCCGGCGGTCCTGCACGTACGCGTTGCCGAGGTGCACGTGGACCAGGTACGGCCGCAGGGCCGGCAGGACCTCTTCCAGCTCCTCACGGTTCAGGGGCGCGTGGGACAGGTCGTAAAGGAGTCCGAACCGGGGGAAGTGTTTGCGGACCTCCTGCACCACGTCCAGGGCGTCCGTGTGGAGCCCCACCAGGGACTCCTTGTCCACGTACCGGTCGAAAATCTTCAGGGTGAGCCCGGGGTCCCCGTGCTCCCGGGCGAAGGCACACACCTCCAGCAGGGAGTCCACCAGCAGCTTCTTCGCCTCCTGGCGCCGCTCCGGGCCAGGGTCCTTCCCCGCGGTCAGCCGAACCCACCGCGCGCCCAGCTGCTCGGCTTCCCGGATGCAGTTCTTGACCTGGTTGATGGCCCGGCGCCGCGCCTCCGGATCGAAGGCGTTGAGGCCGAGCCTCTGGCTGAACATGGCGGGCTGGGTCGCGTAGCACACCTCCACGTGGCTCTGCTCCAACACCTGCCGGGCCTGGTCCCGCACGTGCGGGTCCTTGATCCACCCCACCTCGATGGCGGCGAAGAACGTGTCCTCGCACAACCGGGTGAGGCTCTCCACGATGGGGCCGGTCCCGTCCTCGATGGGGTAGGCCTTGAAGGCCACGATCCCCGGCCGCATGTACGCCTTCATGGGTGCGTGCATACCCTCTCCCTCCCCTCCGGTCGCTCCTTACCTATCCCGCGCGATCCGCCACGGCCGCGTGGCCCTTCCGGGGCGGGGCCGTGGACTCGCGCACGCGTAACTCCGTGGGCAGCACCACATTGGCCGCGCGACGGCCCGCGCGCACCGCCAGCAACAGCTCCAGGGTCCTGCGCCCCATCTCGTAGGTGGGGACGGCCACCGTGGTGAGGGCCGGCACACTCACCGCGGCCGCGGGTGTGTCGTCAAAGCCCACCACGGACACGTCCTCGGGGACCTGGAGCCCTTCCTCCCACAGGGCCCGCAGGGCGCCCAGGGCCATCTGGTCGTTAGAGGCGACCACCGCGCTGACCCGACACCGCTCGAGCAGCTCCCGCGCCGCGCGGTAGCCTCCCTCCGCGGTGAACTCCGACCACACGAGCCACCGCTCGTCCGGCTGGATCCCCGCCTCCCGCAGCGCCGCCAGGTAGCCGCGCACGCGATCCCGGGCGGTCAGGGAACTGGCCGGCCCCGCCAGACACGCGACCCGCACGTGGCCCAGCTCCAGCAGGTGACGGCAGGCCTGCCGGGCGGCCTCCACGTTGTCCACCCGGACCGACGGGACCCGCGCGGGGTGCCGGCCCACGGCCACCACGGGCACCCGACCGTCCACCATCCGGAGATCCTCCACGGTCAGGGTGCCGCCCGCGGCCACCACCCCGTCCACCCGGTGCTCCAGCAGTGTGCGCAGGTACTGACGCTGCTTGGCCGGGTCCCGGTCGGTGTTGCACAGGATCACCGCCAGCCCGTGCTGGTGCGCCACGTCCTCGATCCCCCGCAGGACTGCAGCGTAGTAGGGGTTGGACACGTCCGGCACCAGCAGCCCCACCACCGCGGTCTCCCGCCGCAACAGGCTCCGGGCGAGGCGGTTGGGGTAGTACGCGAGCCGCTGCGCCGCCTCCAGCACCCGCCGCCGGGTATCCTCCCGCACGGGGTGGTTGCTCCCGCTGAGGACCCGGGACACGGTGGCAGGTGAGACCCCGGCCAGCCGGGCGACGTCGCGGATGGTCACGGGATCCTCCATGGCCCTACGGGAACACCACCACCTTGATGGCGTCGCCGATCCTCTTCTCCGCGGTCTCCAGGGCCTTCGGCAGCTCGTCCAGGGAGAACCGGTGTGTGATGAACGGCTTGCCGGAGATCTTCCCCTGCGCCATCAGGGCCAGCCCGCGCTTCACCGCGCCTTTCCCCTCGCCCCGGATGCCGTAGAGGTAGATGTTGTTGCGGACCATGTAGGCAGCGTCGAAGGGTACCGGTTCCCGGCTGAACGCCGCCAGACACACCTTCCCGCCGCGCTTGGTGCTGTACAGGGCCTGGTTGATGGCGTCCGGGGCACCGGAGCACTCCATGACCAGGTCCACGCCCAGGCCCTCCGTCAGGTCCCGTACCCGCTCCACCAGGTTCTCCCGGCGCACGTCCACCACCCAGTCCGCCCCGAGTTCCTGTCCCAGCCGCAGCCGGCTCTCCCGGGTGCCCGCCAGGACCACGGTGGCGCCCAAAGCTTTCCCGCACGCCACCGCCATAAGCCCGATGGGACCCGGCCCGATCACCAGCAGGGTTTCGCCCGCTACCAGTCCCCCGAGCACGTCCAGGCCGTACAGCGCGGTGCCCGCGGTGACGATGAGGGTGGCCTCGTCGAAGGGGATGTGGTCCGGCAGCTTGTAGACGGTGTTGATGTGGTTGACCGCGTACTCGGCGAACCCTCCGTCGGTGGTGAACCCGTTCGCCCGGTGCCCCTTGGACCGGCGCGAGTAGTTCAGGCACGAGGTGTACATCCCGTGCCGGCAGCGCTCGCAGCGCCCGCATCCCGCGTGCACCTCCACCACTACCCGGTCGCCCACGCGGAACTCGTCCACGGACGGGCCCAGCTCCACGACCGTGCCCACGTACTCGTGGCCGATCACGTGCTGTCCGTTGAACGGTAGCTCGCCCTCCACCAGGGCCGGGAGCCCGTTGTGCAGGATCTCGATGTCGGTCCCACAGATGGCCACCGCCTCCACCTTCACCAGGACCTCCGCGGGCCCGGGCCTGGGGACGGGCTTGACCACGGGCCGTAGGTCCCCAGGCCCGAACAGGGCCCACGCCCGCATGGTCTGGGGGATCGTCGCGGTGCTTGCCTGTCCCATCGCATCCACCTCCCTACCGTCTACCGGCACACCTCCTGGAACACCTCCTGCACCGCCCGCACGAACTCCGGGTGGTTGATGGCCGCGTCCACCTCCACGTACCGGATGCCCGGCCGCAGCCGCTCCCGCACCGCCTCCCGCAGCGCCTCGGGGATCCGGGGATCCCACAGGGGGCCGCCTTGCTCCCCGATGTACGACCACCCGCGAAGGGGGACCACCAGCGCCACCGGCCCCGCAGCCTCGTTCAGCCGCGCCACCAGTTCGTCCGCCACCCGTCGGACCTCCTCGGGCCGGGCCTGCACGTTGGTGTTGTAGGGGTTGTGGTAGTGGGTCGGCCGGTCCCGGTACCTCTCGGGCACGGTGTCCGGTGCGCCGAAGATGAAGTAGTCCAGGCCTCCCGGGGCCACCACCTGCGGGAGTCCCAGGCGTCCCACCACGCGCAGGCGCCCGGACCGCACGGGCGCGTAGATGTCCTCGGGGAACACCTCGCCGACCAGCTCGTGCGGGGTGAGGTCCAGGACCGCGCTGAAGGCGCCCTGCTCCGCCAGCTGCTCCATGGCGGTACCCCCCGCTCCAGAAGCGTGGAACGCCACCGGTTCGTAGCCGTGCTGCCGGAGCCACTCCACCAGGGCGCTCACCGCGCCGTGGGTGTTGCCCAGCGCGGTCAGCGCCACCGCGGGACGGCCGTCCACAGGCGTTGGCTGGGACTCCACGGCTCCCAAAAGCATACCCGCCGCACGAGCCAGGACCGTACGGGTGATCCGGTTGGGTCCGCCCAGAAAGTCCGCGACGGAGAACATCACCGCGATGTCACTGGCCTGCAGGTAGGGCCGCAGGTTGCCGGAAGCCACGGTGGACACCACCACTTTGGGCACCCACAGGGGCAGGCTGCGCAGGGCGAGGCAGGCGGCTGCGGTGCCCTGGTTTCCGCCGATCCCGATGGCGCCCGCCAGCCGCCCTTCCTGCCACCACCCCAGCAGGACCCGGGCCGCGCCTTCCCCCGTCGCGGCCAGCGCCCGGTCCCTGCGCATGTGCAGGAGGTCTCTGGCGTCCACCCCGGCCAGCCGGGCCACCTCCTCCCGGGGCACGTCCGCTTCGGGCCACCCTTCGGGAGGGGGACGCAGGCCCACGTCCACCACCTTCGCGACCCAGCCCCGCTCCCGGAACCAGGCCCGCAGGAAGTCCGCCTCCGGCCCCTTGGTGTCCACGGTGGCCAGCACCGCGACCCACCGGTTCGCCGACGTGCCCCCCAACCCTCGCCTCCCTAAACCACCGGCCCGTCCCTTCGGGTCACGAGCTCCGCCGACACGGCGTCAGCGGGCCTCTCCCAGCAGCCGCAGCCACAGCGCGGTGCGGCACGCGTCCTCCAGGTACTCGCTCAAATACAGCGCCTCCTCCAGGTCCGCTCCCACGGTGACCGTGCCGTGCTCCGCGAGGATGGCGGCCCGCATCCCCGGGCTGCCGAGCGCCTCACCGACGGCCTCCGCGAGCTCCCGGCTCCCCGAGGGAGCAGGAGGCACCAGACTCAGCCGACCGCCCAGGAAGGTGCGGGCGGCCCCCGTGTGGAGAGGCGGCAGCTGGCGGGCGGCCGCGAACACCAGGGCGTAAGGGGGGTGCAGGTGCACCACCGCCCCCACGTCCGGCCTGCGGCGGTACACCTCCAGGTGGAAGAAGCGCTCCTTGGAGGGCCGGAGCTCAGACTCCTCCACCAGGTTGCCCTCCAGGTCCATGAGCAGCACGTGCCGGGCGGTGAGCTGTCCCAGGGACATCCCCGTGGCCTTGATGAGCACCCGGTCCTGCCCGGGCACCCGGCAGCTCAGGTTCCCGCTGATCCCGGGCGCCAGCCCGAGCCGGTACGCCCGCCGGGAAACCGCGGCCAGCTTGCGCCGCAGCCGTTCCAGCTCCGCGCGGTCCGTCACGGCTGCCACGCCCGCTCCGGGAAGTCCGCGTGGGAGACCTCCACGGGGAACTTCCGCACCTCCTCCACGAAGTCGGCCAGGTGGCGGGCCATGCGGCGGAAAATCTCCATGCCCTTCTGGGGGTTGGCCCGGAAGGGGTTGCCGATCACCGCGGTGTCGGAGTACTCGTGGTGCTCCATGGGCACCCAGATGTTCTCCGACTCCTGGAAGATCACGGTCCCCGTGCCGTCCACCTTCGAGAACTTCTCGCCCATCCAGCGGGGCGCGTGGGCCCGGTCCGCCACCGCCCGCCGCATGTCCACCAGGGCCTCGTGGACCGCCATCACGCAGGACGTTTCCAGCTCGCTGCTGTGCCAGCCCGGGGTCTCCTCCGGCGGGTTCTCCAGCACCCCTCGGAGGACGTTCACCTCCCGCTCCGTGGGGGTCTTGTAGAAGGCGAAGAACGCCCCGGTGCGGTAACGGAGGTACCGCAGGATCTCGTCGATGGGCTTGGTGTTGGAGCCGTGGTGGCTTACGAACACGATCCGGCGGAACCCGTGGAACACGAGGCTGAGGGCCACGTCGTGCATGACCCGGCGGTAGGTCTCCGCCTGCAGGGTGATGGTGCCCGCCCCCTCCAGAAGCCGGCCCATGTGGTGGGGGGAGTAGCCAAAGGGCATCAGGGGCGCGTACAGGCAGTCCGCCATCTCCGCGGCCATCACCACCGCGGTCATGGTGATGTAGCTGTCCGTGCCCAGGGGGATGTGGGCGCCGTGCTTCTCGGTGCTGCCCAGGGGGACCAGCACCACGTCCTGGCCGGGCTCCCGGAGGCGCTCGGCCACCTCCGCGTAGGACATGCTCAGCAGGTTGCGCTTGCGGCCGTCCGGGGGGACGTCCGCGGCGAAGTACCGGTGGTAAGCGGGCTCGTGGGTTGCCAACGCTGCTCCTCCTGTCTGCAAAGGTTTGCGGAAAAGGATTTCCACCTCCGGCGACTGTTTCCTCCTGGAGTTCCGGTTTTCCTGCCTGGGAAGCGGCTCCTCTGGCGCAGTCCCCTGCGGGGCTTCAGCGCCGCAGCAGGGCGCTACCGTACAGCCCCGTCGGCTTCCACAGGAGGATGAGCAGCATCGCCGCAAACGGCGCCATCTGGGCCAGGGGGGCGTACACCAGGGACCCTAGGGAGACCACCTGCCCCACCAGGAAGGCGGACACCAGGGTGCCTTTGAGGCTGCCCAGCCCGCCGATGATCACCACCATGAAGACGAAGGGGACCACCTCCAGGCCCATCTGCGGGTCCACCATGACCAGGGGACCGTGCAGCGCGCCTGCCAGCCCGGACAGCACTCCCGCCCCCACGAAGGTCCCGGTGAACAGCCGGTAGACGTCCACGCCCAGGCCCTCCACCTGGTCCACGTCCTCCACCGCGGCCCGGATGGCGGTGCCCACGATGGTGCGGTTCAGCAGCCACTGGATGGCGCCGTACACCGCGCCCGCGATACCGATCACGATGATCCGGTACACGGGGACGTTCACGCCCAGAAGGGCCACCTGGGCCTCCACGGGGATCCCCATGGGGCGGGGCACCAGGCCCCACACGTACTTGATGGCGCCCACCCCCGCCACCAGGATCCCGAAGGAGGTGATCATGGTGAAGGTGATCTCCCGCGCGTAGATGCGGTCGAACACCCACCGCTCCACCACCCAGCTCAACGCGCCCGCGGCTAGGGCCCCGCACAGCATGGCGGGCCAGGTCAGGCCCGTACTCACGTTGACCTGATAGGCCACGTAGGCCCCCAGGGAGTAGTACAGGAGCTGGTCCAGGCTGATGATGCGCATCAGCCCGAAGCACAGGGACAGGCCCGCGGCCAGCAGGAAGAAGATGCTCCCCATGCTGAGCCCGTAGACCACGCCGGAGATCCACAGGTGAGCGTCCACGCGCGGCCTCCTACTCCTGCAGCGCCGGGGCCGGCCTGCGCCACGCCCACCGCCGGCGCAACCACGGCTCCAGGGTCCCCCAGATCCCCCGCTCGCCGGCCAGCATGATCACCACCAGCAGCAGGCCCACGAAGAACTCCCAGTTCCCCACGACCCCGCTCACGAGGTCCTTCATACCCACGTACGCCAGCGCTCCCACCAGGGGCCCATACAGGGTGCCCGTGCCTCCGAGGATGGTGACCACCACGGGGTCTGCGGCCCGGGCGGCGCTGGCCATCTCGGGGCTCACGAATCCGAAGTACACCCCGTAGAGGCTGCCGGCCAGCGCCGCGGTGGTATTGGCGAGGACGAAGGCCGTCCACCGGATTTTGAAGTCGTGGTAGCCGAGGAACTTCACCTTGTCCTCGTTGGTCTTGGTCGCCAGGCAGCACGCCCCGAACACCGTGTCGTCCAGGGCTTTGTACAGGGCCCACACCGCCACCGCCACCAGCCAGGCGAACCACACGAAGCCGTCCGGCCGGGTGAGGTCCAGCACGGGCGTGGAGGTCATCCGGTCCAGGAACCACAAGCCGTTGTCGCCCTTGGTGATGGGGGCCAGGACCTTCTGCATCAGGTGGTAGACGATCACCGCCAGGGCCAGGTTCACGAGGGCGAAGTAGTCGCTCCGCAGCCGGACGAACACCAGCCCTACCACCGCGGAGAAGAGCCAGCCACTCGCGAGGCCGACCAGGATCCCCAGCAGGGGGTCACGCCCGAAGTAGTAGAGGTAGAAGGCCGTCCCGTACGCGCCCGCGGCCAGGTACGCGGGCTGGCCGAAGGAGATGAACCCCACGCGCCCCAGCAGGAAGTTGCAGGCCATGGTGTACACGGAGAAGATGAGGACCTCCACCAGAAAGGGCAGGGGGAGGACCCACCGCGCCACGGCCAGGACCCCGAAGGGGATGAGGATGCCTGCCCACCAACGCAGCCGACGGCTCACAGGTACGCCTCCACCGCGCCGGAGCGGATGGCGTCGGGGTCGGTGATCTCCGCCACCACCCGCCCCTCCTTGACCGCGTACACTACATCCGCCACGCGGCCCACCAGGGGCAGGTTCTGCTCCACCATGAGGAGGGTGGTCTGACCCTTCAGCTCCTCGAACACGCGCCCCAGCTGCTCCACCACCGCAGGAGCCAGACCCTCGGTGGGCTCGTCGATGAGCAGGACCTTCGGCCGGCCCAGCAGGGCCCGGCCGATCATCAGCATCTGGCGCTCCCCGCCGCTCAGGTACCCGCCCTTTCGGTCCAGCAGCCCCTTGAGCCGGGGGAAGTACTTGAACACCACGTCCCAGTCCCAGTCCCCGGTGGCGTAGCTGGCCAGGCGCAGGTTCTCCCGCACCGTGAGGTCCGCGAACACCCGCTTGTCCTGCTGGACGTAGCGGATCCCCATCCGGGCCACCTCGTAGGGCTTCCGGCCCACCAGGTCTACGCCCCCGTAGCGCACCGACCCGGCCCGCGGGCGGAGGAAGCCTGCGATGGTCCGCAGCAGGGTGGTCTTGCCGGCACCGTTTCGTCCCACGCAGGCGGCCAGCTGGCCGCGCGGGACCGCCAGGTGTACGTCGAACAGCACCTGGGCTTCGCCGTACCCCACGTGCAGGCCCTCCACCACCAGCGCTCCGTCGGGGTGGCTCATGCGGACTCCGCCCCCACCCGCCAGTAGCTGCGCCGCACCTCGGGGTCCTGCAGGCACTCCTCCGGCCTGCCCTCGGCGATCACCCGGCCCTCGTGCAGGACCACCAGCCGCTCCACGAACCCCAGCAGGTGCGACACCTTGTGCTCCACCACCACCATGGATCGCTGCCCCACTTGAGACCGCAGCACGTCCATCACCTGGTGGATCTCCGCCTCGCTGAGGCCTGCCAGGGGCTCGTCCAGCATCAGGACCCGGGGCTCCGACAGGATGGCCATGGCGATCTCCAGCCGCCGCTTCTCTCCAAGGCTGAGGTGGCGGACGAGCCGGTCCCGTTGGCCCGTCAGCTGGAAGCGCTCCAGCACCTCCTGCACCCGCGGGTCGTCGTAGTACCGACGTCGCGGCGCCGTCAGCAGCCCCCACACGTTCGCACCCGAGTGCAGCCGGCTGAAGCGTGCCAGGACGAGGTTGTCCAGGACGGACAGGGCGTCGAAGGTGGAGGCCAGCTGGAAGGTGCGCACCAGTCCGAGGCCCACACGATGTTGCGGCGGGGCGTGGGTCACATCCTGGCCCAGGTAGACCACCCGGCCCTCGTCCGGGGGGTGGTACCCGGTCACCAGGTTGAAGAAGGTGGTCTTCCCGGCGCCGTTCGGCCCCACGATACCCGCCACCTCCCCCTCGCGGAGGGAGAAGTTCACGTGGTCCACGGCCACGAAGGACCCGAACCGCTTCGTGAGGTCCACGGTGCGTAGGATCTCCGCGCTCAAGTCTGCCTCCGGCACGCCGCGGGCCCGCCCCACGGCGGGCCCGCGCTTCCCTTCGGGTACGAGCCGGCTCAGTACCCCAGCGCCTTCAGGGGCGGCAGCACCTCCTCGCCCCCCTGGGCGCCCACCACCTGGAACAGGTCCCACTCGTGCTTCTGCTCGCCAGGCCCCTTGCCCCTCACCAGGAACGCGGCGAAGCGGTAGATCACCGAGTGATCCTTCCGCCACTGGGCCGGCCCCTTCACGGTCTGGAAGATGGGCTTGGCCATGAGGGCCGCCGCGACCTTCCGGGGCTCCAGCGACCCCGACTGTTCGAACCCGCGGAACATCTCCTGCATGGCGGTGTACGCGATGGTGGCGTAGGCGTCAGGCGGGGTGCGGTAGCGCGCCTGGTACTGCTGGGTGTACGCCTGCGCGCTCTTCGCTACGGGCGAACCGCCGAGGAAGCGATCGAGGTCGTAGTAGAAGTAGTGCATGGCGTACACGTCCTTGAGGGCCTCGGGCGGAAGCCCCTTGGCCACCACGTTGGTGATGAAGGCGTTGAAGATGGTCATCTCCCGGTTCAGGCCCATCTGGTAGGTCTGCTTCAGGAGAGCCACCGCGTCCGCGGCGAACTGGGCGGAGATGAACACGTCCGGCCGGGCCGCCCGCACCTTCTGGAGGACCGTGGTGAAGTCCGTGGTCCCCAAGGGCACCTCGTCGTACCCCACGATCTGCGCCCCGAACTTCTCCGCGGCCGCCCGGGTCCCGTCCCGCATATCCCAGCCCCAGCTGTCCGCGCGGGCCAGGAAGAAGATCCGCTTCTTGCCCAGTACCTGGATGGCCGCGGACCCGGCCATGTAGCCTACGGTCCAGGGGCTGAAGGTGACCGCGAAGGTGGTGTCCGCGAGCTTGCCCCGCTCGAAGGCCTCCTTGGCCATCACGCACACCGGGAAGTAGGGGATAGGCTCCCGCTTGACCACCGCGTTGATGGCGTAGGCGAGAGGGGCCCACGTCTGTCCCACGACCCCCACCACACCTTGCTCGACGAGGTAGCGGAAGCGCCGTACGCCCACGTCCAGCTTCGCTTCGTCGTCCGCCACCACCCCTTCCACGCGGACTCGGCCCCACGGCATGCGCAGGCCGCCCTTCTCGTTGACCTGCTCGATGGCCAGCATCGCACCGTTCCGCTGGGTCTCCGCCACCGCGGCGAACGGCCCCGTGAGGGGAAGCAGGATCCCGATCTTGACCGTGCTCGGGTTGGCCGCCCCTGCCAGCGCGGAAGCCGCCAGGGCAGCACACACCAACAGCGCCAGCACGACTACAACTCCTCTCATCGCACACCCCCAGCCAGCGTGCTGCCGTGCCCTATATCGTATATCATAGAAGCGCTACCCGCGCCAGACGGTCCACGACACGTCCAGCTCCCCCGGGGCGGAGGAAAGGTTACAGCCGGACGCTGAACACCACGGTGAGGTTGGGGGCCTGCGGCCCTGTCAGGATCACCGTCAGCCTCGAGCCCTCCTCCTCCACCCGGACGGGCACGACCACCAGGGTACCCACCGGGATGGCCACCACCGTCTGGACCGGCACCAGGTAGAAGATCCGGCCCCGCAGCTTGGCCCCCGCGGGCGTAGTGAGCCGCACCAGCTGGCCGGGCGGGATGCGCACCTCGGGGTCCAGGAACGCCAGGAACGTCCCCTCGCGGTCGCGCACCAGCCCCACCACGTAGCACCGATCCCGCACCACGACCGTGCCAGTCCCCCACACCAGGGCCCGACTGGTACAGAACACCTCCCCTGCCCGGTACAGCTTCACCCGCCGGGCCTTCGGCCCCGCCACAGCGACCCCGCCCACCAGCAACACCGCGAGCAAGGCAACCCCGACCCTTTGCACGACCCGCATCATCCCCGCACCTCCAAACGAAAAATTCCCCCCAGGTGGATTACGCCGTCTCTCCCATGTAGGTTCGGCCATCAACGGCCCACGTGGACAGCCCCCGCAGCTGCGCCACCCCGCTCCACCAAGTCTCCTACGAGGACGACCGCCGCCAGAGGTTTCCAACGCTTGGTTGCTCACCCCTTCCCGGTTCGTGGGGACTTCTCGCCGCGCACCCGACCCTGCGCCAACTCCCAGGCCAGGGCCACTGCCTCCGCCGCGTCCCGCGCCCGCACGATGGGGTCACCCCGTAGCCCGGGTCGGGAAAGCTCCCAGGTCCCCAGCCCGACCACGGGGACACCCAGCTTCAGCGCGTAGGCGATCTCCGAAAGCGTCCCGTAGCTTCCACCCACCGCCACCACGGCATCGGAGGTGCGCACCACGATCACGTTGCGCGCCTCGCCGAGCCCCGTCACCACGGGCACGCTCACGTAGGGGTTGGCCTCCTCTGCCCGCGTGCCGGGCAGGATCCCCACCACCAGGCCGCCCTGCTCCGCAGCCCCGCGGGCGGCTGCCTCCATCACCCCCCCGAGCCCCCCGCACACCAACACCCCGCCCCGGCGGGCGATCTCACGGCCGACCTGCTCCGCCAGCCGGCACATCTCCGGGCGGGCGTCCTGCTCGCCGATCACCCCGATGTGCAGGCGCCTACTCACACTACACCTCGTAGCAGGCGTCCACAGGGAGGCCCGCGTCCACGAAGGTCACGCCCTCCACCCGCAACCGCGGCGCGCCAGGAGGAAGCTCCAGCTGCGTGCTTCGGGGGCCCTGGGTCTCACCGACAGGTACACTGGCTCGCAACGTGTGAACCCGTAACCGTAGTGCTCCTCCACGAGGCGGAGGGAGTCGGACGGAAGATGCAGGCTCCGACGAGGAAACGCATGGTCGGGGCGGCCGGATTCGAACCGGCGACCTTCGGCTCCCAAAGCCGATGCGCTTCCGCTGCGCCACACCCCGCGCCTCCACTGTACGGAGGCGCCCCGGGACCGTCAACCGCCAGGAGAACCCCAGGGCCACCCCGAAGATCCCTGTGAGGGACACGGTGGACACACGGTTCGAACGGCTCAGCGACGAGATCCTGATGGCAGCGTTCGACTTCTACCCGACCTGGGCGGCGCGGCTCGGGCTGCACGCCTACGACGGCCGGCTGGGCTCCTTCAACCTGTCGGCCCTGGACGCACGGCTGCGGACAATCCGGGAACACGAGCGGGCCCTGCGGGAGTTCCCTAGCGACGGCCTCTCTCCCCGGCAGCGGGTGGACCGAGAGCTCCTCCTTACCTTCCTCGAGCGCGAACGGTTCGACCTGGAGGATCTGCGGAGCTTTCAGCGCAACCCGCTGGCGTACGCGGACGCCCTGGACGTGACCCTGTACGTGAAGCGAGAGTACGCGCCCCTCGAGCAGCGTGCCGCGGCGCTGACGGAGCACCTCCGCCAGCTGCCGGCGTTCCTTGCCCAGGCGCGCAGGAACCTCGAGCCGCACTGCCCCCGGCCCTTTGTGACCACCGCGCTGGAGATGTTCACGGGGGGCCTGGACTTCCTCCGGGACGAGCTCCCGACTGCGGTGCGGGACGTCTCCCCACCGGTCCGGGCCCGGCTGGAGGACGCCTGGAACGCCGCGGTGGAGGCGGTGGCGGCGTTCGTGGGATTCCTGCAGGACGAGCTGTTGACCCGCGCCAGCGACGAGTTCGCCCTCGGCCCGGACCTGTACCGCCGCATGCTGTGGGCGGGTGAGCGGATCGATGTGGATCTGGAGTCCCTCCGCAGGCGGGCCGAGGAGGAGCTGGGGCGGCTCGAGGGGGAGCTGGAGGAGGCGACCCGTCGCGTGGATCCCCACCGGCCGCCCGGGGACGTTGTCCGCAGTCTGTGCCGGGAGCACCCCGCGGAGGGGGAACTGATCGGCTGCGTGCAGTCCATCCTCGCGGAGCTGCGCGAGTTCCTCCACCGCAACCCCGTGGTCACGGTGCCGGAGCCGTCCGACTGCCGCGTGGAACCCACGCCCCCGTTCCTGCGCTGGGCCTTCGCCATGATGGACACTGCGGGCCCCTTCGAGGAGCAAGAGGTGGCGTCCTTTTACTACGTCACGCTGCCAGACCCCGCCTGGTCCCCGCAGGAGAAGGAAGCGTGGCTGTCCCGCTTCGACGTGCACACCCTCCGGAACACCAGCGTCCACGAGGCGTACCCGGGCCACCACGTGCACTTCCTGCGGCTGCGCCAGGTACCCTCCCGGGTCGGCAAGGCCCTCACCTCCTACGCCTTCGTGGAGGGGTGGGCCCACTACTGCGAGGAGATGATGCTGGAGTGTGGGTACGGGGAGGGAGATCCCAAGCTCCGGGTCGCGCAGCTGATAGACGCCCTGGTCCGCGCGGTGCGCTTCCGGGCCTCCCTGGGGCTCCACACGGAGGGCTGGACCCTGGAGCAGGCCGCGCGCCGGTTCGTGGAGGACGCTTACCTGGAACCCCTGCCGGCCCTCAAGGAGGCCGAACGTGGGACCTTCGACCCCGGGTACCTTTCCTACACCCTCGGTAAGCAGCTCCTCAAAGAGCTGCGGGCGGAGTGGGAGCGCCGGCTCGGGAACGCGTTCCGGCTGCGGGACTTCCACGACCGGCTGCTGGACCTGGGCGCTCCGCCCGTGCCTGTTGCCCGGCGGGTGCTGCTGGGTGAGGCCGGGCCGCAGGTGCCCTGAAGGCCTGACCGGGCTAGGACTCGGGCCCCTGCCCCTGCTGTTGCGCCTTTCGGGCCGCGGCCCGGGCCTTCGCTTCCTCGATGAGCCGCTGTCGCTCCGCCGCTTTGGGGTCCGTGGCTGCGGGCGGCTGCCGCGAAGCCGCCGCAGCGGGTGCGGGTGCCTGCTCCGAGGGTGCGGCCTCGCCCTTGGCCTTCGCCTCCTTGGCCAGCTCGGTGGTGCGCTGCATGGCCGTGGTGTCACCCAACCACTCCAGACGCAGGAAGGCCTCCACGCGCCGGCGCGCCTCCTCCAGGGACTGGGGGTTTCCGGCCTGAGCTTCCTCCGCTAGGGTCCGGTCCAGGCGGTAGCTCACCAGGCGCTGGCCGTCCGTGACGTGAACCAGGGGGTGCCCTTTGGAGTCCTGGTAGACCAAAATGCGCGCCTGGATCCCCAGGCGCTGCGCGATGGGAGCCACCTCGTCGTACACCCACTGAAGGAAGGGCGGCAGCTGGCGGTTCGCGCCGGGGTCCAGCGTGGCCGCCACGCTGCGGCCCGTCAGCGGGTCCTCAAAGCGCGGTCTCTGCCGCGCCCGGCGCTGCTCGGCCTTCCGGAGCTGCTCCGCGATCTCCTCACGCACGTCCAGGGCCGCCACCAGGAAGGAGGCCGCGTAGATGAGGAACACTGCGAAGGTCAGCGCCCAGTACGTCCAGAAGGGGTTGTTGAAGAACACGTTGGACACGACAACCCTCCCGACCGTCCTGGTGTCAGTGTACCAGCGGCTTCAAGGGTGGCGCTGCTCCCGCATCAGGGTCAGGAGGAACTCCCGCGCCTTGCGCACGGCCTGGCCGCGGTGGCTGATGAGGTCCTTCTCCTGCGGGTTGAGCTCCGCCACGGTCCGATCCAGCTCCGGGAGGTAAAAGATAGGGTCGTACCCGAATCCCCCGGTGCCGCGGGGCTCCAGCGCGATGGCTCCCTCGCAGGTCCCCTCGAACGTGTACACACGGCCGTCGGGGAAGGCCACCGCCACCACGGCCCGGTACCTCGCGGTGCGGTTCTCAGGTGGCACCCCTTCCAGGCGTCGGAGGATCTCCCGGTTCCGGTCCTCGTCCGTGGCTTCGTCTCCCAGGAACCGGGCGGACCGCGCGCCCGGCTGGCCCTCCAGGTAGTCCACCTCCAGGCCCGAGTCGTCCGCCAGGGCGACCTCGTTGAGCCATCGGGCCACCGCCAGGGCCTTCGAGCGGGCGTTGGCCTCGTAGGTCTCCCCCTCCTCCGGCAGCGGGGGGACGTGCGGGTAGTCGCGGAGGGTCCGGACCTCCAGGGGCAGGTCGGCCAGCATGCGCTGCAGCTCCGCGCTCTTGGCCTCGTTGCGGGTGGCGAGGACGATGCGCTTCACGAGCCCTGCAGGGTCCGCTTCTGGAGCTCGATGAGCTGTCGGATGCCCGCCTCACCCAGGGCCAGGAGCTGCCGGAGTTCCTCGCGCGTGAAAGGGCGCCCCTCCGCGGTCCCCTGGACTTCCACCAGCTCGCCCGCGTCCGTCATCACGAGGTTCATGTCCACATCGGCGCGGGCGTCCTCCTCGTAGGCGAGGTCCAGCATGGGCACCCCGCCCACGATCCCCACACTGGTGGCGGCCACGAAGTTGCGCACGGGCCACCCCGAGAGCGCCTGGGTCCTGTGCAGCAGGCTCAGCGCGTCCACCAGGGCCACGAAGGCACCGGTCACCGCCGCGGTGCGGGTCCCCCCGTCCGCCTGCAGGACGTCGCAGTCCAGCCACACGGTGCGCTCGCCCAGCTTCTTCAGGTCCACCGCGGCCCGCAGGGATCTCCCGATGAGCCGCTGGATCTCCGCGGCCCGGCCGCCCGGCTTGCCGGTGGGGTCCCTCGGGATGCGCTCGCGGGAGGACCGGGGCAGCATCCCGTACTCGGCGGTGATCCAGCCCTGGCCCGAGCCCCGCAGCCAGGCGGGCACCCGCTCCTCGATGGTGGCCGCGCACACCACCCGGGTGTCCCCCAGCTCGATGAGCACCGAGCCTTCCGCGTACTTCAGGTAGCCGCGCACCATCCGGCACGGCCGCAGCTCGTCCGGCGCACGGCCGTCGGCCCGTCGGACCAAGCCTCTTTCAGACCTCGTAGGCTCCTCCCTCCTCCACGGCCCCCACCGGACCGCCGAACGCCTTCTGCGCGGCCGCTACCGACTCCTGGGGGTCGGTGGTGGGGAAGAAGTGGGTGAGCAACAGCCGCCGGACCCCCGCCTCCTGCGCCAGGGCTCCCGCCAGGGAGCCCGTCAGGTGGCCCGCGGCGTCCGCGCGGTCCCGGTACGCCTCGGACAGCGTGGCCTCGGCCAGCAACACGTCCGCCCCCCGGCTCAGCTCGCGCACCGCCTCTGAGGGTGCGGTGTCCGCGGTGTACACCAGCACGGCACCCTGCGACTCCAGCCGCACCGCGTAGGTCTCCACGGGGTGCCGGGTCCTGCGAAACCGCACCCGCAGCCCGTCCAGCTCCACGGGCTCGGCCTCCGCGATGGCGTAGAAGTCGAACTCCTCGAGGACCGGCTCGCCCACCACGTGCGCGAGGTACTCCGCGGCGTGCGCGGGACCCAGCACCGGCAGCCGGCCGGCCCAGCTGGCCGGCCGCCGCCCCCACCGGAGGGCCACCCGCAGGGCCGGCAGGTCCGCCACGTGGTCCGGGTGCAGGTGCGACACCACCACGGCGTCCAGGTCGTACGGGCTCACCCGGAGGAGCAGCCGGGACAGCGCGCCGTGCCCCAGGTCCAGGAGCACGCGCCGGCCTGCGGCCTCCACCAGGTAGCCCGAGCACGCCTCCCCCGGCCGCGGGTAGCCTCCGCATCGCCCCAGCACCCAGACCCGCATGGACACCTCCTCCGAGCTGCCGCTAGGGCTGCAGCGCGGGGACGTGGCGGATGAAGCGCACCACGCCTCGCGCGATGGCCTCCCCGACCCGCTGGCGGAAGGCCGCCGTGCGCAGCAGCGCCTCGTCCTCCAGATTGGTAAGGTAACCCACCTCCACCAGCACCGCGGGTATGGGGCTATCGCGCAGGACCTTGAAGTTGGCGGTTCGGATCCCACGGTCCGGGATCCCCAACCGGCCCAGCTCCTCCTGGATCCACGTGGCCAGCTGCACGCTGTTCGGTTTCAGGTAGTACGTCTCCAAGCCTCGGATCACCCCGCGGGTGGTGGCGTTCGCGTGCACGCTGACGAACACGGTCGCCCCGGCGCGCAGGGCGATGGGGACCCGGTCTGCGAGGTCCACGAACACGTCCGCCTCGCGGGTCATGACCGTACGGACACCCTGGCCCCGCAGGACGTCCCGCAGCCGCAGCCCGATGTCCAGCACCACGTCCTTCTCCACCAGGCCTGTGGCCCCGATGGCCCCGGGGTCCTTGCCTCCGTGGCCGGGGTCAATGGCCACCACGTGGCCGGTCCGTGGCGCGGGTACCGGCAGTTCGTCCACCACCACCACCAACCGACTCCCCCCGTCTTCCAGTTGCACCTCGTAGCGGGTCCGGACCTGCCACTGCACCACCACCCGGGCGACGTCCGGGTCCGTCTGGAACTGCGCCGCCCGCACCACTTCCACGGGGCCTCCCACCGCCAGCTCCTGCTTCACGGGCACGAAGACCCCGGGGATGTCCAGGACCAACCGGTCCGGGTCCGGCAGCTCCTTAACCTGGAATTCCAGCGGACGGTCGGCCTGCACCACCACCCGCACGCGGCCCACCTGCCGCTCCACGCTCAGTCCCAGGATGCGGGGTACGTCGGGTCCAGAAGGCGGTGCGGGTGAGCCGACGGGCGGGACGGTCTGGGGATCAGGGGAGGTGGCGGCCGGTTCCGGACTCGTGGCCGGGGGCGAAAAGGCAGGAGGGGACGCCGGCGGTCCGGTGGCCGCAGCCGACGGTGTCCTCGGCCGCAACCACAGCACCACGTCAGGCGCCCCTGAGACCACTTCCACGTCGAGCGGCGCGTCCAGGTCCAGGACCACCCGGGTCACGTACGGCTTGACCTGGAACTGCGCCACCCGCACGCGCCGCACGCCGGAGTCACCGAGGCTCACCTCGCGGGTTTCGATGCGGGAAGCCGCGTTCACGAGGTCCACCACGAGGCGGTCGGGCTGGGACAGCACCGCCGTGCGGACTTCCACCGGCCCCGTGGCTTCCACCTGTAACCGCAGGCCGCCCGGTGCCCGGTCCAGCACCAGCCGGAGCACCTGACTGGCCACGTGCAGGGTCCCCTCTGTGGGCTCCCACTTCACCCAGGCGCCCAGGGCCCGGAACAGGAACTCCGCGGGGACCAGCAGCCTGCCGCCTGCAAGCTCAGGGGCCACAGGCAACACGCGAGGCTCGCCGTCCACCAGCGCCACGCGGTCGCCCGCCCGGAACACAAGCCGTGTACCCCGAGGGCCGGCCACCTGCGCCGTCCGGGTTAGGGGATCCCACCGGCTGGTCGCGCCGTAGGGCTCCACCAGCCCCTCCAGCGGGGCCAGCAACACGCCGGCCCGGAACACGGGCGGGGGCTCCAGGCTCGGGGTGCGGCCGTTCACCACCACCGCGGGCGACGCGGGCTGCGCCCCCGCGGGCAGGCTCAGGCACAGGACCACGAGGCCGACCCACAAGCCTGGCCGGCTTGAGGGTCGGCCGGGTCGGGCGGTCTGTCGGGCCATGGCTGCGTCCGCGCTCCCTCGCGTGCCCTCCGCGGGCAAGGCTCCGTCCGATCTTCGTGGGCCCGGGTCGGTTTTCGAGCTCGCTGTCTGTGTTCCCTGCCCCGGGCCCCCGACGGAGCCCGGGGCAACCGCTGTGCCAGAAGCCCCTCAGCCTCTCCTGTGGCGACGACCCAGGAGATTCTCCAGGAACTCCTCGTGCCGTACCTCGTCCGCCAGCAGCTCCGTGGCCAGCTGGTAGGTCACGGGGTCCTTGCCGAAGGTCAGCTTGGCCAGTCGGTTGTACGCCTCGATGGCGTTGCGCTCCGCCCGGATCTGGTCCTCCACCATTCCGTCCGCGTCACTCCAGTCCGCCCGCGGGGCGGTCCACGGCCCGTTGGCACCGGGTTCCCAGTCCCTGGGGTGCACCACCGGGTCCCCTCCCAGCTCCACAATGCGGCGGGCCAGCTTGCCCGCGTGCCCCAGCTCCTCCTTGGCCTCCTCCTCGAAGTGCTCCACCAGCTCCTCGCCGTGCCAGCCCTCCGCCACCTGCGCGGTGATCCAGTAGGAGTAGAAGGCGAGCAGCTCGTCCAGGTAGGCCTTCCGTAGCTCGCCCACCAGCTCGTCCACGTTCAGGTCCACGATGCTCCTGCCCTTCTCACCCATGTCGCTTCCTCCCTTCGTGGGGTTTCGAGTCCGTCCGCCCGCGTCGCCCGTCCCCGGCCCGGCCGCACCGTGCGCAGGTGCCCTGCACCACGACACCCCGGTCCGCGCGGAACCTCCTGCGCCTCGCCACCCGACTTAAGGAGGCGAGGAGCTGGGGGTCCTGGACGTCCTCGATCCGACCGCAACGGACGCACTCCAGATTGACGTGCGGCGCGCCCGGGTCGAACCGGGTGACTCCGTCCGCTGCCGGCAGCGGCGTCACGAGCCCGACGCGGACCAAAAGGTCCAGGGTCTTGTACACGGTGGCACGGCTGACCATGGGATGGCTGGCCCGTACCCGGCGGTAAAGCCGGTCCGCGGTGGGGTGCCCCCCGACCTCGCAGAGGGCCGCCCACACGGTCCAGCGCTGCGGGGTGAGGCGGTACCCGGCCCGGGCCAGGCGGCGTCGCAGGTCAGCAAACCCGATTTGGAGATTCATTCTCACGTAGTATGCTATACAGAAGCCTGTGGGCGCAACCACGCGTCGGCGGACCCCACCCCTGGAACGGCTGACGCCCCGGGAGCGGGCGGTGGTGCGGACCTGCTCCACGCCGGAGCGGGTCCAGCGGTGGCTCCGCCAGCTCCCGTACAACTGGGAGACCCGGCGCCCGACCCTGAGGTCGTTCCGGGGCGTGGTTCGCGCGGGCCAGGCCCACTGCCTGGAGGCGGTGCTGGCCGCGGCGGCCGTGCTGGACCAGCACGGGTACCCTCCCTGGGTCCTGGACCTGGAGTCGGAGGACGGGCTGGACCACGTGGTGTTCGTGTTCCGGAAGGACGGCCGCTGGGGCGCGGTGGCCAAGTCGCGGGACGCGGGGCTGCACGGGCGCCGGCCGGTGTTCCGCACCCTCCGGGACCTGGTCTACAGCTACGTGGATCCGTACGTGGACGGCTCCGGCCGCATCGTGGGTTATGGGCTCGCGGACCTGGACGAACTGGTGCGGGTGGACTGGCGGCTTTCGGAGGACGACGTCTGGGAGGTGGAGCGGGCACTGTTGCGCATGCCCCACAAGCGGCTGCACACGTCCGACCGGCGGCACCGGGAGGTGCTGGAGCGCTACCTGCGTTGGAAGGAACGCGGCGGACCGCTGGACCGCCGCGCCCTCCGTGAGCTGTACGGCTCGGCGGTGGACGCCTGGTGGTAAGCCTCCAGTCCGTGCGCCGCCTAGCTAGTACCCCCGCAGGTTCAGCTGCACGAACACCGGGTACGCGCTGATCCCCGCAGGCAGGGCGAGGTCGTGGATGGGTGCGTGCAGGACGATCCACGTGATCACCTGCTGCCCCTGGATGGGCTCCCCGTCGGCGTACTGGCCGGGGTGGTAGAAACGGGTCTCCGCAGCCTCGTCCAGTACCCGCTTGGACCTGCCGATCTCCCCCCGCTTCGCCCGCACCACCGCCACTTCCACGTTCTCGTCCAGGGGGATCTCCACCGCCTCCGGTCCCCTGGGGTTCTTGACCCGCACCACCATGCCGGGCCGCCCGACCACGTAGAACTCAGCCCGAGGGGAGGTCCACCGCCTGCCGTCGAACAGCTCCACCCGGACGCCCTGCGTCGTCCCGGGTGTGAGGTCCAGGCCCCACACCGACAGGTAGCACTGGTACACGGAGGTGGGGCGGCGCACCCGCAGGAACTCCGTGACGTAGCCGGGCCCGTTCCGCCGCCACTCCAGCCTCACCACACCGTCCGCGAAGAAGTCGTAGGCCACGTCGTAGTTGTAGGGGCCGAACCGGTGACCGGCGTGGAAGTCCTGCGCGCCGGGCAGCGCCCCGGTGTGGTAGTGGGAGCGCATCCGGAAGCCGGCGGGGTGGTCCGCGGTGGCAGGGACCGGGATCTTCCCCATCAAGCCCGGACCGCCGAAGTCCGCGCTGTGGATATCCCAGTAGAGGAGTTCCCCCGCGAAGTACTTCGCTCCCTCCGGGAAGTACCACCGCAGCGTGGGCCGTCCGTTCTGCGGCGGGAGGTTGTACCCGGTAAAGGTGAACTGCAGCAGGCTCCTGAGTACTGGCTTTCCCCGGAACCACGCAGAGACGTTTACCCCCTGGGTCTCCGGCGGACTCCACCGGACCCTCCAGCCGTCCTGAGCGAACTCCCGGGGCGGGAACTCCTGCCGGTGGAACCCCTCCGGGGCGGTGTACCAGGGCCGCTTCGCGAAGGGGACCTCCGGCACCCTACCCAGCACGGACCTCTCCCTCGGCACGATCGCCCGCGCTAGCTCCTCGGGAGGATATTCCGTGAAGCGCCGGATGACGTTGACGTCCACGACTTTCATGTTCTTCGGGTCCCGCACGTCCAGGAACACGCTCAGGACCGCTAGCTTCCCGTTCTCCTTGAAGTAGTAGATCGCGGGGGTGACCGTGCGCAGAGGCCGCTTCCCGTAGGCGGTGATGACCTCCGCCACCTTCACCATGGGGTACCACGGCTTGCCCTCCAGCACCGCCTTGACCCTCGGGTCCTGCAGCACGACCCGGTGTCGCGCCACCGCGTCCGGACCCTCGTTCTTCGGAATCCGCTTCCACGTGACGTCCTTCGGTCTCGTGACCGTCAGCGCCACGATCTGGTCATAACGGCGGTCCACCAGGGCGTAGACCACCTGGTGACCGGCCGCGGTGATTTCGAACCCGTTCTCCAGGTCCCCTTGCACCCGCATGTCCGTGGATCCCTGCAGGCTCACCGAGTCCAGGTCGTTGGTGAGCGGGTCGTAGGCTTCGAACGACGCGATCCAGCCGCGCGCGATACGGTTCACCTCGGGGTCCGCCAGCACCACCTCGACGGCCCTCCGCTGGCGGTAGAAGAAGAGGGACTTGTACGCGTCCCGCCCCACGTCCCGGGACGTGAGCAGGCGGGCGGTGGCGATGCGCGGGGAGACCGCTTGGGCTTCCCCAGCGGGCGGGGACGCAGCGTGCACGCCCGCTACCGCCAACCCCGAGGCCAGCAGCAGGAACGAACGGATCCCCCGCGAGAGTCTTCCCATTCCCCCCACCCCCTTCGCTTCGGAAGCCCTCGGCGCAGCCGGAAGGTTTTCTGCTTATTTTATTTTCCCCACCGCCCGGAGGGTTCCTGCGCCCCTTCCAGGATCCCGCCCGGGCACCCCGGGTAGCGGCTGCCGGTGCGACCGGCCTGCTAAGGCCGTAAGCCCCGCGGGCCCTCGTACAGCACCCGGGGTCGGAACAGGCGGTTGTTGGCGTGTTGCTCCGTCACGTGGGCCACCAAGCCCGCGGTGCGCGCCACCAGGAAGATGGGGGTGTACAGCTCGATAGGGATGCCGAGGAGGTAGTAGATCAACCCCGCGGGGTAGTCCGCGTTCGGGTACAGCCCCTTCTCCCGTTGCATCACGCGCTCCACCACCCCGTGGATCCGCACCAGCTCCTCGCCCTCCGGCCGCCGCGACGCCAGGGCGGGGAGGAACTCCCGCATGAGGAGGGCCCGGGGGTCGTAGCGGCGCATGTACACCCGGTGCCCGAAGCCCATGATCCGCTCGCCGCGGCGCAGCCGCTCCAGTATGTAGGCCTCCGCGGCCTCCGCCCCCCCGTGCTGGAGGATGTCCAGCAGCATGTGGGCCACGGCCTCGTTGGCACCCCCGTGCAACGGCCCCTTCAGGGAGGCGGCCGCCCCCACCAGGGCCCCGTACAGGTCGGAGAGGGTGGACGCGATGACCCGGGCCGCGAAGGTCGAGTTGGGCATCTCGTGCTCGATGTAGCAGGTCAGGGTGAGGTCGAACACCCGCACCGCCTCGGCGTCCGGCCGGCCGCCCGTGAGCATGTACAGGAAGCCCTCGGCAAAACCCAGGGACGGGTCCGGCCGGACCGGAGGCAGCCCGCGCAGGGCGCGGTAGGCGTTGGCGGTGATGGCGGGCATGCGGGCCAGCACCCGGACCCCCTTGCGGAGGTTGGCTTCCGGGGAGGAGTCCCGCAGTTCGTCGGGGTCCTCCAGCCCGGCCAGGAACGACAGCGCGGTGCGCTGCGCGTCCATCACGTGCATCCGGGGCGGCAGCAGCTCCAGCAGCCGGTACACCTCCTCCGGGAGCTCCGCTTCCGCCTTCAACTGCCCTTCGAAACCGGCCAGCTCCTCTGCAGACGGCAGGTGACCGTACAGGGTCAGGTAGGCGACCTCGGTGTAGCGCTTGGTCCGCGCGAGCTCGATGAGGTCGTAGCCCCGCAGCACGATCTGCTCGTGTTCCACGTCCAGGTAGGAGATGCTGGTGGCGGCGGCGATGACCCCCTCCAACCCCGGGCTGTAGCTCGCCTGCGTCATCCCTGTCCTCCTTCCCGGAACCGCTGCGCCAGCTCGGCGTCCCACTCCTCGTAGGCGGCGTAGCCGATGCGGTCGTACAGCTCCGCGCGTGTCTGCAACCGGTCCAGAACCGCTACCTGCGTTCCGTCCCGGCGCAGCGCCTCAAAGACCTCCTCCGCGGCCTTCATGGCCGCCCGCAGCGCGGTGACGGGGAAGATCACCAGCCGGTAGCCGAGCTCCGCGAAGCGCTGGGCGGTCAGGTACGGGCTACGGCCGAACTCCGTCATGTTGGCCAGCAGCCACCCGCCCACGCGTCGGGCGAACTCCGCGAACTCCGCCTCCGACTCCAGGGCCTCAGGGAAGAGAATGTCTGCCCCGGCCTCCCGATACAGCAGGGCCCGCCTCACCGCGCCGTCCAACCCCTCCACCGCGCGGGCGTCCGTGCGGGCCACGATCAGGGCGTGTCTGCGGGCGGACGCCGCGGCCGCCACCTTCCGGGCCATCTCCTCGGACGGGACCACGGACTTCCCCGACAGGTGCCCGCACTTCTTCGGCAGCGGCTGGTCCTCCAGCTGGATCGCAGCCGCACCCGCCCACTCCAGCTCTCGCACCGCAGCGAGGACGTTCAGCGCTTCCCCGAAGCCGGTGTCCGCGTCCACCACCAGGGGAAGCCCGCACGCCCGGTAAACGCGCCGCACGAAATCAGCGAGCTCCGTCAGCGTGAACAGGCCGAGGTCCGGCAGCGCCAGGCTCGCGGAGAAGGCGGCCCCGGACACGTACAGAGCCGCAAACCCCGCTCGCCGGGCCGCCACCGCGCTCAGGGGGTTGAACACGCCGGGTGCCACCACCACCGGCTCGCGCTCCAGCAGCCGCCTCAGCACGACTCCCGGCGGCTCCTCCGGACCCGGTCGCAGGAGCCAGGCGCTCAACGCGAACCCGTACCCTCCCTCATCGCTACAGCCGCACCAGCCCGCCCAGCTCCCGCAGGCTGCGGTCCTCCAGGGTCCACACCGCCTCCACCACCCGCTGCGCCTGGGCCGGCGACAGCACCCCCTCCACGTTGGCCCGGAACTTGTTCACCACCTCCGCGTCGCTGAGGGGGTTCTTGGCATGACCGCGGGGATACCGGACTTCCCGGGTGAACACCTGGCCCTCGTGGGTGCGGACCTCGATGCGGTTGGGGATGCCGTCCGGATAACCCGCGGTGAGCTGGGGGTCCTCCTCCAGCTCCGTCCGCTCCTTCAGCATCCGCCGCACCTCCGGGTCGGTGAACCGCGCGGGGGAGAAGGAGGACCGGTCCACCCGGCCGTCCAGCAGCGCCACCACCACGATGTACGGCAGCGAGTGGTCCGCGGTCTCCCGGGTCTTGGGCTCCCACTTCTCCGGGTCCTTGGCGATGATCTCGTAGGCCGCGCGGAAGGTGGCGATGCGGACCGAGGCGATCCGGCCGGGGTCCCCGAGCTCCGCACGGAGCTGCAGCGCAGCGTCCACCGCGCTCTGGGCGTGGTACTCCACCGGCCAGTACTTAATGTACGTATCGAGGATCCGTCGGGGCGGCCGTTTGTCCCGCAGACCTAGCAGGGCCTGCTCCGCAAAGCCCTGCCCGCCCAGCAGCTGGCGGAAGAACCCCATCTCACCCTCGAAGGGCTGAAAGGGCCCCGTCATCCCGGCCTCCGCCAGCAGCGCCCCGAACACCGCGTGCCGGGCGGCGTTCGCCGCCGCGGCGCCTTTCCACATGGAGAGCTCCCCGGCCCGGGTCTGCCGCATGGCCGCGTGGGGCACGCACGCCAGGCTGATGGCGTGCTCGATGGCCTCCACGGGAAGGCCCAGCAGCCGTCCGGCCGCGGCCGCGGTAGCGACCCCGATGTAGTTCACGTGGTCCCAGCCCCACCGCCGCAGGCTCGCGGCGTCGCACAGGTTCACCCCCACCTCGTAGGCCACGGCCACCGACAGCAGAAAGTCGCGCGCGGGCAGGTCCCGCCACTCCGCCAGGGCCCACAGGGCGGCGATGGTGTCGCTGGGGTGCAGGGGCTCTTGGGACAGGTACGTGTCGTTGAAGTCCAGGTAGCGGACCATCACCCCGTTGCACAGCGCCGCGGCCTCCACGGGAGCCGTAAAGTTGGTGCCCCACAGGGTCGCGCCCCCGACCAGCGGCCAGTGGTAGGCGTAGGCCCGTGCCGCCTTCGGCGCGGGCTCCGCGAAGGCTGCCAGCGCCACTCCCAGACTGTCCAGTACCCGCCGCTTGACCTCGTGCACCGTGGGTTCGGGCAGCTGCTCCCACTGCACGGCCGCCGCGTACTCCGCCAGCATCCGGCTGAACCGGTCGCTCACGCTCCCTCCCTCCGCGGTCCTGTGAGGGCTCCCTGCCGCCTGGTTCTACTTTGCCGACTCCGCTCGCCGCTCCTGCCCGTCCGGCGGCAGCAGCACCACGTGCACGGTCCCCGGCCCGTGCACGCCTACCGCCAGGCTCATCTCGATGTCCGCGGACCGGCTGGGACCGCTGGCCAGCACCAGCGCGCTGGGCAGCCCGTCCAGCCGCTCCACGAGGTCGAAGAGGTCTGCGAGCACCCGGTCCTCCCGCAACACGGCCACGTGCACCGGCGGGAGCAAAGACGCCGAACGGGGCCGGTCCGGGCGGGCCACCAGCACCAAGGTGGCGGACTCCGCGATCCCGTAGTCCGCGCCTGTGACGCCCACCTCCGCCTCCGACAACCGGTCCCACTCTACGAGGGGCAGGCCCAGCTCCCGCAGCGAGACCCCGAGATCCCGCAGGGCCGGTTCCACGTAGGTCCGCCTACCGCCGCACAGCTGCGCCACGGCCGCGGCCAGCTCCCTGGGGTCCCCCAGGCGGTGCACGCGGACGCCCAGCTCCTCCGCACGCCGGACGAACACGCCCACCGGGTCCGCTTGGAGCTGCCGACGGTAGCCCGCGGCCTCCGCGGGCACCTCCGGCGAACCCAGCTCGAGGGTCTCGCCGGGCCGAGCGGACCGGACTGCCCGCAGGATCTCCTCCCGGCTGCTCACCTTCTGGCGGCCCGGTGGAAGGGTGTGGGGCTGAGGCGCGGCAGGTCCCGACCGCGGGCCCAACGCCGCAAAGCGCCTACCGGGACGCGCCGGACCACGGGTTCCAGCACCCGCGCAGCCACGGAGGCCCAGCGGTACAGGCGCGGACGGCACAGCAGCCAGGCGGCCACACGTGCGGCCCTTCGCTCCCACCTGGCTTCCGCCGTCTGGCCGGCCCGCGCCCGCAGGGCCACCAACATGCGGGGGATGTCGATGCGCAGCGGGCACACGTCCCTGCACGCCCCGCACAGGCTCGACGCGAAGGGCAGGTCCACGAGCCCCCGGCCGCCGGTGAGCGCGGGGGTCAGCACCGCGCCGATGGGCCCCGAGTACACGGAGCCGTACGCGTGTCCACCAGCCCGCTCGTACACCGGGCAGACGTTGAGGCAGGCGCTGCAGCGCACACACTCCAGGGCCTCCCGCAGCTCCGGGTCCGCCAGCACCCGGCTCCGTCCGTTGTCCACCAGCACCAAGTGGAACACGTCCGGCCCGTCCCGTTCGCCAGGCCCCCGCGGCCCCGTCAGCAACGACACGTACGCGGAAAGCCGCTGTCCGGTGGCGCTGCGGACCAGCAGGGGCAGGAACACCGCCAGGTCCGCCAGGCGCGGGAGGACCTTCTCGATCCCCGCCACCGCCACGTGGACCCGCGGAAGGCTGGTGACCATGCGGGCGTTGCCCTCGTTCTCCACCAGCACCACAGTACCGGTCTCCGCCACCAGGAAGTTGGCGCCCGTGATCCCCACGTCCGCCTGCAGGAACGCCTGGCGCAGGTGGGCGCGGGCCGCTGCGGTGAGGACCGGGACAGGGGCGTCCGCTGGGGTGCCCAGGTGGCGGCGGAACAACTCGGCCACGTCCTCGCGCCGTTTGTGGATGATGGGCGCGATCAGGTGTGACGGGCGGTCGCCGCTGATCTGGACCACGAACTCCCCCAGGTCCGTCTCCACGGGTTCGATCCCGGCCTCCCGCAGGGCCCGGTTGAGCTCCACCTCCTCGGTGACCATGGACTTGCTCTTGGCCACCCGGCGGGCTCCCGCCTCGCGGCAGATCCGCACCACGCAGGCCGCCGCCTCCTCCGCGTCCCGGGCCCAGTGCACGTGTCCGCCTCGGGCCCGGACGGCCGCCTCCAGCTGCTCGAGGTACCGGTCCAGGTTTGCCAGGGTGTGCTCCTTGATGCGCTTGGCCCGATCCCGCAGCACGTCGAAGTGGGGCAGTTCCGCGGTCACCTGCACCCGGCGGACGGCGAGGTTGTCGGTCACCCTCCGGATGGCCTCCCGCAACGCGGGATCCAGCACCGCGCGGGCGCTCGCTTCCCGGAAGCCGACCGCGCTGGGGCTCACGACCCGCCCAGGACCTCCGCCAGGTGCAGACACCGCAGCCGGACTCCCTGCCGGTTCAGCCCACCCGCCAGGTGCAGCAGGCAGCCCAGGTCGGTGGACACCAGCACCTCCGCTGTGGTGGAGCGGGCGTCCTGCAGTTTGTCCCGGAGCATGGCCTCGGACACCTCCGGAAACTTGACGGAGAAGACCCCTCCGAACCCGCAGCACGCTTCCGGGTGGGCCAGGTCCACGAGCTCCAGATCCGCCACCCGCCGCAGGACAGCCCGCGCGCAGTCTGCGGCGCCGAGGCTTCTCAGCTGGTGGCAGGAGGCGTGAAGGGCCACGCGGTGAGGGAAACGGGCGCCCACGTCCTCCACCCCCAGCACGCGGACCAGGAACTCCGACAGCTCGTAGGTGCGCTGGGCCACGGCCCGCGCGCGCCCCTCCCACGGGCTTCCGGCCAACACCCGCGGGTAGAACTCCCGCACGGTGGCCACGCAGGATCCCGAGGGAGCCACCACCGCGTCGAAGGGCTCGAACGTCTCCACCCACCGCCGGGCGAGCCGGGCCGCCTGGTCCGGGAAGCCGTCGTTCAGCAGCGGCTGGCCGCAGCAGGCCTGCCCGCCCGGGACTTCCGCGCGCAGCCCCACGCGCTCCAGCACCTGCAGCGTGCCCCGGGCGACGCTGGGTGCGAACTGGTCCACCAGGCACGTGACGAAAACGGCCACGCGGTGCGGGCGGTCAGGCATCCCAGGGGAGGTTACGCTCTTCGGGCCCCAGGGTCCTGCGCCCGCCGCTGCCAGAGGGCGTGGGGATCGGACGTCGCTACCGTCCCGCCCGGAGGGCGCGCCACACCCGCTCTGCGGTGAAGGGGAAGTCCAGGTGCCGCACCCCGAAGGGCTCCAGGGCGTCCAGCACCGCGTTGGCGATGGCGGGCGGTGCGCCGATGGTTCCCGCCTCACCCAGACCCTTCGCTCCCAGCGGGTTCAGGGGAGAGGGTGTCTCCAGGAACTCGCTGACGAGCGGAGGCGCGTGCACCGCCCGCGGGAGCCCGTACTCCGCCAGGCTGGACGCCAGGGGCTGTCCCTGGTCGTCGTACTCGAAGGCCTCGGTGAACGCCTGCCCCAGCGCCTGCACCACGCTGCCCGAAATCTGGCCTTCCGCCAGGAGGGGGTTGACGATGCGGCCCGCGTCGTCCACCGCCACCAGCTTCAACACCTTCACTTCCCCCGTCTCCGGGTCCACCTCCACCACCGCACCGTACGCGCCGTAGGGGAACACCGGACGCGGGATGGCGAAGTACCCCACCGCCTCCAGGCCCATCTCCAGATCCGGCGGCAAGCGGTGCGGCTGGTAGGCCGCGGAGGCCACGTCGCGCCAGGAGACCACGCGCTCGGGCACCCCCCGAACCCAGATCCGACCGTCCTGCCACTCCAGGTCGTCGGGAGAAGCTTCCAGCAGGTGCGCGGCGATCAGCTTGGCTTTCGCCCGGATTTTCTCCGCGGCCACCACGATGGCGGAGCCTCCCAGGGTGGTGGACCGGCTCCCGAAGGTGCCGATGCTGCGGCCCAGCAGGTTCGTATCGCCGTACTGCACCAGGACGTCGTCCGGGTGCACCTGTAACAGGTCCGCGGCGATCTGCGCGAAGGAGGTCTCGTGGCCCTGCCCGTGGGGCACGGAGCCCGTGCGGACCACCACCCGGCCCGTGGGCTCCACCACCACCGCGGCGCTCTCCCAGAGCTGGCTCGCGGCCCGCTCTACGTAGAACGCCACCCCCACTCCGACGACTCGGCCGTTAGCCCGGGCGCGCTTCTGCTCCTCCCGCCAGCGGTCGTACTCCAGCAGCTCCCGCAGCCTTTCCAGGGCCCGCGGGTAGTCGCCAGAGTCGTAGACGAATCCCAGGGGGTTGCGGTACGGGAACGCGTCGGGTCGGACCAGGTGCCGCATCCGGAATGCCACGGGGTCCTCGTGGAGCTCCCGGGCCACCAGTTCCGCCATCCGCTCCACCAGGTAAGCGGCCTCGGGCCTCCCGGCACCGCGGTACGGACCCGTGGGCACCTTGTTCGTGGCCACGCCCAGCAGGATCACGTGCGCGTGCGGGATGGCGTACGCGCCGGTCATGAGCATGGCGGTGTTTACGGGCGGCACGGGCGTGGAGGGATACAGGTAGGCACCCGCGTCCGCCAGCAGACGGGCCCGCAGCGCCACCATCCGGTTTCCCCGGACGGCGACCTCTACCTCCGCGACCATTCCTCGCCCCTGGTAGCTGGCCAGAAGGTTCTCCCGGCGATCCTCCACCCACTTGACCGGGCAGCCCAGTACCAGGGCCGCCCAGGCGGCCAGCACGGTCTCCGGAGAGACTCCGAACTTGCTCCCGAAAGCCCCTCCCACGTCGGGCACGATGAAGCGGATGCGCTCCTCCGGCCGCCGCAGGATGCGGCTCAACTGCTCGCGCGGCCGGTGGGTGCCCTGGGCGGACGCCCACACCGTCAGCAGGTCGGAGCCCGGGTCGTAGACGGCGACCGCGCCCCGGGTCTCCATGGGTACCGCGGCCAGGCGGGGAATCCGGAACTTCTGGCGCACCACCCGATCCGCACGGGCGAACTCGCCGTCCGGGTCTCCTCCCTTGCCTTCCCACCGGAACAGGACGTTGTCCGGAAGCTGCTCGTGCAGCCGTACCGCCCCCGCCAGGGACTCCTCGGGATCCACCACGGGGGGTAAGGGATCGTAGTCCACCTCCAGCAGGGCTGCCGCGTCCTCCGCGGCCGCGCGCGTCTCTGCCACCACTGCGGCCACGGGTTCGCCCACGTAGCGGACCCGGTCGGTGGCGAGGACGGGGTGGGGGACCTGTTCCACCCGCGTGCCTTCCACTCCGGCCAGCGCGTACTGCCCGAGCTTGCCCGCTAGGTCCCGGCCGGTGAACACCGCCACCACGCCGGGTGTCGCCCCCGCCGCCTCCACCCGGACCCCGAGGATCCGGGCGTGGGCGTACGGACTGCGCACCACCACCAGGTGCAGCATTCCGGGCAGCTTCAGGTCGTCCACGTACCGCGCCTGGCCCCGCAGGAAGCGGCCGTCTTCCTTGCGCCTCAGGGGACGGCCGATCCACCCTCCCGCAGGCGGAGCGTGCTCAACCTTCACAGACTCGACCTCCTCACCTCGCGCGAATTCCCGAGCACAGGCACCAGTATACGCCGGCGGGCGTGGGTCGCCTCAGCCGCGCCACGTGCAGGCCGGGCCCAGGAACACGGTCTCGTGCCGTCCCTGGGAGAAGTACTCCAGGAATGTGAGCTCGGAGTCCGGGTCCGCCAGGAGCTGGTGGATGTCTCCCTCCGCCACCCACACCACGGAGCCGGCGCGCAGGGGGAATTCGGCTTCCCCGATGCGGATGCGGCCGCGGCCGGCCAGCACGAGGAAGAAGTGTTCGGTTCCCCTGTGGAGGTGTACCGGGGAGGCCGAGCCAGGGGCCACGGTCACCACGTCCACCAGCAGGGAGCTGCCCGTGTTGGTGTGGTTGAGCAGGACGCGCTTTCTCCGCCCGTCGTGCACGGACACGAGCTCAGGGACCTCGTTCAGGTGGAACACCTTGGAACCCGGGCCCCGGCCCACCACCTGCTCGGCGTCCGCCAGCGCCTCGTGGGGCACGGTGGCCCGCTGGGTCTCCGCCATCGCTACGGCCTCCTTTCCGTCCTAGTGCCAGCGGGGATCTCCGGACCACTTGCCGAGCTTTGTGAGACAGGCCCGCGTGAACCCCCACTCCACGGCCCGCTCGTAGGTGGGCCGCTCCGCCGCTGAAATGTTGCCGATCTGCACCTCGGTCTCGATCCCGTCCTCCACCAGCTCCTTGTGCAACGCCTCGTTGACGGGCCAGATGCCGCGCCGGGCGAGTTCGTCGTAGGTCCGAGCCACGATCCCCGGGCTGAACTTCGTGTACTTCACCCCGATCTCGATGGTGCGGGCTCGGTTCTGGTACATGAACCGCTGAGCCTCGATGAGTGCGCAGACCGCGTTCTGCAGCAGCTGCGGCTCCGTGCGGATCACGTCCCCGGTGGTGATGTAGATGGCGTACCAGCCCCGGGGGAGTACCTCCCAGAGCCGTGCCAGGATCCGGAGGGACGGGCTCTGGCCCAGGGCCTCGTAGGCCTGGTCCAGGTGCATGATGATGGCGTCGATCTGCCCTCCCAGGAGGGCCGGGATCCTCGCCGCGGTGGCCACGGGCACGTACTGGACGTCCCGGGGTGTGAGCCCGCAGCTCCGGAGGACCGCGCGGGTCATGACCTCCGGGTACGCTCCCACGCCCCCGGGCGTTCCGATCTTCTTGCCTCGCAGCTCCTCACACCGGCGCACCTCCGGGCGCGCCACCATCACCACGGGGTGCGGCAGGGCGTAGCTGTACACCGCCTTCAGATCCGTACCCCGTGCGAGAGCTGCCACAAAGGGCGGCACACCCGGAGCAGCTAGGTGGACCTCCCCCCGCGCCCCCAACAGGGCCCGAAGGGCCGCGGGGCCTCCCTCGAAGGTGAAGATCCGCGCCTCCAGTCCGTACTTCGCAAAGATACCCGTTTCCTGGGCCACCCACGGAGGCAGGTGGACCACGTTGGGCGGCGTGGTGGGCATGGCGATGCCCAGGACCCGTCGCGCCTGGCCCCACGAGAGGGCAGGCCCCCACAGGAGGACCAGCCCCACCAGACCTCCGGCAATCCACCGACGCGCCATCCGCTGCATCTCCGTCTACCCCCTTTCGGTTTATTCCTCCCGCAGCACGTGCATCCAGGGCGCGATCCGGCGCTCCAAGCGCTTCAAAAGCCCCGTCAGCCCCACACCCATCCCCATCAGGACCACGATGGGTACGAAAAGACGGTCCGTGCGGAAGGTGTTGGCGTACTGGACGATCATGTAACCCAATCCCGTGATGCTGGTGTAAAACTCCGCCACCACCATCCCGACCAGCCCTCGCCCGATGGCCAACCGAATCCCGGCGAGGATGAAGGGTAGGGCGGACGGCAGGATCACGTCCCGCCACGTAGCCCACTCGGTGGAGCAGAACGCCCGGGCGACCTCCAGGAGTCTGCGGTCCACGCTGCGGACCCCTTGATAGGTGTTGATGAGGATGGGGAACACGCAGAACAGGAACACGAGGGCCACCTTGGCTTGGGTCTGGAACCCCAACCACAGAACGATGATGGGGATGAGGGCGACGGTCGGCGTGGCGTACAGGGCGTTGATGTACGGGTCGGTGGCGTGTTCCAGGAGCGGCCAACGGGCAACGGCGACTCCCAGGGGGATCCCCGCCGCGACCGCCAGCAGCAGGCCCAGGGACAAGACCACGAGACTGGCCTGCAGGTAGAACTGCAACTCCCCCGTCTGGACCAACGCCACCGCGGCCCGGGCGATAGCGGACGGATAGGTGAAGATCGGCGACGCCAGGAGCCGTCCGTACGCTTCCCACGCGCCCAGCCCCACAGCCACGGAGAGCCACCGGATGGCGGCCGGCGTCATCCGAGGGCGCGGGGGAACCCGTCGCTGCGCCGGTGCGGCTGCGGCCACCCTCATCGCACCACCTCCGCCTCGGCCCGCAGGAGTTCCCACAGCCGGTGACGCAACTCGTGGAAGCGCGGGAGACCCCGGACACGGTCACCGCTCCGCGGCCGCGGGATGTCCACCGACAGCACCTCCCGGACCCGCCCGGGCCGTGAGGACAGAACCACGATGCGATCCCCGAGGAGGATCGCCTCGTCGATGCTGTGGGTTACGAACACCACCGTCTTGCGCTGCGTCCGCCACACCCGCAGCAGCTCCTCCTGCATGAACTCCCGGGTCTGAGCGTCCAGGGCGCCGAAGGGCTCGTCCATGAGCAGGACCTCCGGGTCCACAGCCAGCGCCCGGGCGATCCCGACCCGCTGCTGCATCCCGCCGGAGAGCTGGTAAGGATACTTGTGCTCGAACCCCCGCAATCCCATGAGCTCGATGAACTTTGGCACCCGCTCCTGGATCTCGGCTTTGGGGCGGCCCTGCACTCGCAGGCCGTAGGCCACGTTGTCCCACACCGTCTTCCAGGGGAAAAGGCCGAAGTGCTGGAACACCATGGCCACCTCGGGTCGCGGCCCGCGGACTTCCTCGCCGTCCACCCACACCCTCCCCTCGTCCGGGGGCACCAGGCCCGCGAGGACCCGCAGGAGGGTGGTCTTCCCGCACCCGCTGGGCCCAATCACGCAGAGGAACTCGTTGGGCTGCACCTGGACCGAGCACGGTCCCAGCGCGCTGACGTCGCCGAAGCGCTTGGTGATACCCTCCACGACCATCTTCGCGGTCATCCCGCGCCTCCGGAGCTCGCCCCCAGCTGCTCGGCCATCCAGTCCGCCACCAGGGGCCGGTACTTGTAGGGGATGTTGTTGCACACGTGGTTGCCCTCGGGGTACAGCACGAACTCCCCCCGGGGCGCCTCCCGCGCTACCCGCTCCGCGTCCTGCCAGGGGAACAGGGCGTCCTGCTGCCCGAACACCACCAGCAGCGGCTGCTGCAGCCTCGGCAGCACCGGCCCCAGGTCCAGCTCCAGCGCCCGACGCCGTGCCTCCGAGTCGTCTGCGGCGCCCACGTGGTACCGGAACGTCTCCCTCGTCAGGACCGGCAGCCGGTCCCACACGGCCCCGAAGTTGTAGGGCCCCCCGATGACGGCCACCGCCCGGATCCGCGGCTCAAACGCCGCGGCCCGGGGCGCGTAGTACCCGCCCAAGCTGACTCCCACCGCCCCCACCCGGTCCAGGTCTAGGTCGGAGTCTGCCGACAGGTGGTCCAGCACCGCCCGCACCGCCGCCTCGTAGTCGGGCCGGATGTGGGTGTGGAAACCCGTCTCACCCTGGCCGGGGCCGTCCACGGATACCGTGGCCATCCCCCGCACCAGGAAGGTGTTCTCCCAGTGGAAGAACTCCTCTTTGGTGGAGTCCAGGCCCGGGATCAGCAGCACCACGGGCGGCCGCTGTCGGCCCTGGGGCCTGCGCAGGTTCGCGAACAGCATCGTGTCCTCGAAGGGGATCTCCAGACGGCGCGCCGTAGCGTCCAGGTGCCTGTGGGCCGCCCGGAGGGCCTCCACGGACCACACCGTGGTCTCCCGGTACCGCTGAGGATCCACCGTCCACACGAACTTCGCAAAGTGGTAGCACAAGGCCGCCCGCACCCACGCCTCGCCCGCGGTGATCCGCCGTCCCCGGGCCTCCGCCTCGCGGGCCAGCTCCGCGTGCACGTCTCCGGTCCGCACCCACGTGTCCAGCCAGTCCTCCCAGCGCGTGATGGAAGCGGTCGCGCGGACGAAGTCGTTGTAGTCCACCCCCTGGGCGATCATCCGTGGGGCCCAGTTCTGCACCACCGCCTGGACCCTCGTGTCCCCCCGCCCGCTCACGTCCACACCTCCAGGCCCAGGGCCCGGATCGCGTTGTCCCGCAAGACCCTGGCTTCCGCCTCCTCCCCCAGCTCCGCCCGGTGGACGAACTCCACAGGCTGCGCCAGTCCCATGTCGAAGGGGTAGTCGGACCCCAACACCACCTGCTCCGGGCCCACCCACTCCACCAGCTGCCGCAGCAGGACGGGGTCGTGGGTGACGGTGTCGTAGTAAAAGCGGCGCAGGCACACCTCCACGTCCTCCCGCAGTCTCGCCCGCGCCTGGGGTTGGAAGGTGTGGGCGTGGCGCAACCGGCCCCGCAGGGCGGGCAGAGCACCACCCCCGTGGGCCAGGAGGACCACAAGCCGCGGATGACGCTCCAGCACCCCGCTCATCACTAGGTGTGCAGCGGTCATGGCGGTCTCCACGGGGTTGCCGACCGTGTTCCACAGGTAGTACTCCTGCAGATCAGGGATCCCGAGCCCTCGGGTGGTGGGGTGCACGAACACGCCAAGTTTCAAGGCTTCTGCAGCCTCCCATACGGGCTCGAACGCGTCCTCCCCCAGTAACCGGCCTCCGACCCTGGCGGTGACCTCCACACCCACCAGCCCCGGCCGGCGCCGCACGTCCTCCAGCAACCGCGCGGCCTCCTCCGGAGCCTGGAGAGGGACCGCCCCAAACGCCCACACCCGGCCCGGGCGGCGCGCACACACCCGGGACATGCCCTCGTTCCACGCCTCGCAGACCTCCCGGGCCAGCCCCACGTCCTGCTCCTCGTACGGCAGCATCGAAACCCAGGGCGAAAGGATCGCGGCGTCCACGCCCACGCGGTCGAGCTCCTCCAGCGCCGCCTCAGGGTCCGCCAGCGCCCCCACCGCGGACAGCACCCGCTGCCCGCGCCACTCCACGACGTCGCGGTCGCCCTCCCGGACCCGCCGCGCCCGCCAGTCCCCTTCGCCCACCAGCTCGGGGACCACGACGTGGCAGTGGACGTCGACTGCGTTCACCGGGGACCTGCCACCCCCTCGGTGCCGGGCTTCAACCCCACAGCCGTGTCCGCCAGCACCTCGCCGTGCCGAATGCCCAGGGTTTTGATCCACCGCTGCTGCCCGAGGGTGAGGGCCACGAAGAAGCCCAGCTCCACGATCTCCGGAACGGTGAAGTGCTCATAGAGCTTCGCCCACAGCGCGTCGTCCGCGATCTCCGCGTTCCACACGATGGCACTCGTGTACCGCAACGCCACCTTCTCCCGCTCGGTGAAATGTTCGGACTCCTCGAAGTGCAGCAGCTCTTCGTACTTCTCCTCGGTCAGGCCCTTCCGTCCAGCCTGGACGGATCGCTGGACCCCTCAGTACTCGCACTCGATGGACTTCGACACGTAGACGCGACACAGCTCCTTGATGGAGTGGTCCAGCACCCCCTGCCGGAAGGTGAGCTCCCACGCCTGACTGAAAGCCCGGATGACGCTGGGGTTGTGGGCCCGGATGGCCTGGCTTTCCGGCCTCGGGGTGCCCTCCCGCCGGGCGCGCTCCAAATACCCCAGAATCTCCGGGTCCGTTACGGTGTCAGGGTCTACGTACGGAATCCTCGGCATCCTCGCACCTCCCGCTATCCCACACGGCGCAAGCCCCGTGGGTACCCGTGCACAGGCTCCGCGCCGTCCTCCGTGAGCACCACCAGCTCCCCGGTCTGCACGCCCGCTCGGGCGTCCGGGGTCACCACGTTGGGCTGGATCACCAGGGCCATGCCGGGTCGCAGGATCAGCTCCGCGTCCTGCGGGTTCTCGAATCCCTCAGGCCCCAGCACGGGCGGCAGGTAGCCGCCTCCGTACCCGTGCACGAGGTCGTCGTACACCGTGAACCCTGCCCGTCGGATCCCCTCCAGCACCCGCAGGAGCTCCCCCGCCCGGATCCCCGGCCGCAGGAGGCCCAGCGCCTGCTCAAACGCCTCCTCCGCCACCCGGTGCAGCTCGCGAAACAGGGGCGTTGGCTCTGCCCCTACCACGAACGTCCGCAGGAGCTGCCCCGCGTACCCCCAGAGGGCTGCGCTGACCTCACACACCACCACGTCCCCCACCCGCACCCGGCGGCCGGAGGGGTACTGTGCGGGGACACACCGGTCGGGATCGGTCATGGAAGTGACGGAGAGGAAGTGGATGTGGGTGCTTCCGCCCAGGGGCACGTACGCCCGCTCCACGGCGTCCACCAGCTCGAACTCGCTCACCCCGGGACGGAGGGCTAGCTCCAGGGCCCGTACCGCGCGGTCGGTGAGCTCCGCCCCTGCCCGCAACCACGCGAGCTCCTCCTCCGACTTCACCAGCCGCAACGACACGTAGGCGGGGGTCAGGTCCACCACCTCCCGCGCGCGGGAGGCCAGGGGCTGCCACGCGGCGGCGGGCAGGGGTCCCACCACACCCACCCGCTGCTCTTCACCCCCTCGCCGGACCAGTTCCTCGGCCACGGTTCGGGCGGTCGCTGGCCCTCCCCAGACCACCTGGACGTCCGAGGCCACGGCCCGGCTGGCCGCAGGCACGTGGTTCCGGTACTGGACGAACAGCTTCACGGCCTCCCCGGGGGCCCACACCGCCGCTGCCTCCCGCGTCACCGGCCATCCGGTGAACCACTGGACGGCGTCCCCGCTGCCCGCACTCCCGTACAGCACGAGCCGATCCACCCCGCTCCGCTCCACCAGTTGCGCCAGCTGCACGCGACGGCGGCGCATCTCGCCGTCGGAGAAGCGCGGGTAGCCATCCTCCGGCCACACTGCCCGCGAGGAGGACGCCATCCCTAGCCGTCCGCGGGGTTGAGCACCACGATCCGCAGGTCCGTCATCTCCTCGATGGCGTATCGGGGCCCCTCCCGGCCGATCCCGCTCCGCCGGATCCCGCCGTACGGCATAAGATCCACGCGGAAGCCCGACGTGTCGTTGACGATCACCCCGCCCATGCGGAGAGTCCGGGCCGCCTTCATGGCACGGTCCAGGTTCCGGGTGAACACCCCCGCCTGCAACCCGTACTCCGTGTCGTTGGCCTGCCGCAGGGCCTCCTCGAAGCTCGAGCAGGCCACCACGGACGCCACCGGCCCGAACACCTCCTGGCAGACCACTTTCATCTCCGGCCGCACGTCGGTGAGCACCGTGGCCGGGTAGAGGACCCCCTGTCGCGGCCCGCCCAGCACGCGTCGGGCCCCTCCGTGCACCGCCTCCTCTACCCAGGCCTCCACGCGCCGCGCGTCGTCCTCGGAGATCAGGGGCCCGATGTCCGTGTCGGGATCCTCCGGGTCGCCCAGCTTCATGGCCCGCGCGGCCGCCACGAACTTCTCGAGAAACGGCTCGTAGGCCGGCTGCTCCACGTAGATGCGCTGTACGGAGATGCAGAACTGGCCCGCGTAGAGATACGCGAACCGGGCCAGCAGCTGCGCCGCCTGGTCCAGGTTCGCGTCCTGGGCCACGATGTTCGGGGAGTTGTTCCCCAGCTCCAGGACCACCCGCCGCAGGCCCGTGGCGGCCTTGATACGCTCCCCCACCTCCGGGCTGCCGGTGAAGGTGTACAGGGCGATCCCGGGGTGACGCAGCAGGGCCTCGCCCACGGTCCGCCCGCCGCCGACGACCACGTTGAGGTACCCCGGCGGAAGTCCGGCCTCTTGCAGGAGCTGGGCCAGCATCAGGCTCGTGAGGGGCGTGTAGGTGGCCGGTTTCAGGACGACGGCGTTCCCTGCGGCCAGGGCGGGCGCCACCTTGTGCGCCACCAGGTTCAGGGGGAAGTTGAAGGGGGTGATGGCGCACACCACGCCTACTGGAACCCGGAGGGTGAAGGCCAGGCGTCCCTCGCCGCCCGGGGCCGCTTCCACGGGCACCTGCTCCCCGTGGATCCGCTTGGCCTCCTCCCCGCTGAGGGAAATGGTCTGGAGCGCGCGGTCCACTTCCACCCGTGCGTACTTCAGGGGTTTGCCGGCCTCCCGGGCGATGGTCAAGGCGAACTCCTCCCGTCGCTCGCTCAACAGGTCCGCGGCGCGGCGCAGGATCTGGAACCGCCGGTAAGGCGAAAGCGGCCGTTGTTCCAGGGCCCGCTGCGCCGCCTGCACCGCCTCGTCCACGAGGGCCTCGTCCGCCTCCACCACCTCCGCCAGGACCTCCTGCCGGTACTTGTGCAGCACCGGCACGGTACGCGGGCCGTCGCGCCACCTGCCGTCGATGTACAAACCCCATCGGGGTACCGTCACCGTGGCCACGTCCTCCTCACCTCCCCTCGGCTCCCTCTCCCTCGCCTTCCCGGACGTAGATCCGGGGCGCCGAAGCGTTCACCCGGAGCTGGAAGACGTCCGGCCGGTTGTAGTGGCCCGCGAAGTCGTGGCGGACCTTTTCCGCCACGCACTCGTTCAGGTCCGCCTCGAAAACCAGGACGCCCTCCTCCGCGCCCATGGGCCCCGCCACCACGGATCCGCCCGGGCCCACGATGTTGGAGCCTCCCGTGCTGCGGTCGTCCCACAGGACCGCCCGGTCCTCCTCCTTGTACACCAGCAGCTCCCGCATCTCGTCCGTCAGAGTCCCGCACGCGTTCACCACGAACGCTTTGGTGGCGAGCGCCAGGGCCCGGCCCACCACCAGGGCCCGTTCCGGGCACGACATTCCCCGTTTCGGGAACCGGTTCGGCCAGCTGACCGCCAGCACGTGCGGGTATTCGGCCATGAGAGCGAACACCGCCAGCGGGTTGGAGCTCTCCCCACAGATCAACCCGCCCACACGGCCGAAGTCCGTGGGGAAGGTCCTCAGGGTGTCCCCGAACCCGCCGGTGTGCACCAGACGCTCCCCCACGGTGGGGACGAGCTTCCGGTGCTTGCCCAGGAGCGTCCCGTCGGGGGCGATGAACAGCTGCGTGTTGTACAGGGTGCCGAACGTGCCCGGCCGACGCTCGCACAGGCCCATGACCACGTACACCCCGGCCTCCCGGGCGGACTCGCACAGGGCCTCGGTGGTCCGGCTGGGGATCTCCACGGAGTTCAGGAACAGCCGTGTGGCCAGCTCGCCGCTCTTGGGGTCGGTGGCGGGGTAGAAGTGGTACCACAAGGGATGGCCCGGGATGAACCCCTCGGGGAAAACCACGAGCTTCGCGCCCCGGCGCCCGGCTTCCACGATCCACTCGCAGGCACGCTCCGTGGTCCGCTCTCGGTTCAGGAACACCGGTGCTGCCTGTACCGCGGCGAGCTTCACCCGAGGGAGGCGGTCACCACCCCCCGGCTCGGCCTCCACCACGCTCTCCAGCTCCACCACACGCATCTCTGCCTCCCGTTCACGGTTGCTCCCCGCTCAAACCGACCGCCACCCGTCCGAGTCCTGCAAGCTCGAACTCCACGGACCGGTCCGCAGGCTCCAGGGACAGGGGAGGGATCACGGACCCGCAGATGACCAAGTCTCCGGCCCGCAGACGCTCCCCCACGGAGGCCAGCACCCGCGCCATCTCCCCCAGCACGTCCACCACCCGCCCCGGAAAAGCCTCCAGGTCTTCCACCCCCGCGGACTCCCCGCCGTTGCGGAACACCCGTCCCACCGTGCCCGCCAGGCTGCCCGTGAAGGACACGGTCCGCATGTGCCCGACGACCGCGTATCGGTGGAAGATGTTTCCGGCCAGCACCGCCTCCAGGTCCTCCTCGGGTGCGCGGTCTGGGTCGACCAGCTCGATGGCGGGCGCCATCCCGGTCACCGCGGCGGCCACCGCCTCCGGCGAGCTGTCGGGCAGCACGTCCTCTCCCAGCCGCACCGCCACCTCCGGTTCTGCCACCGGCCGGCGCCACCCTCGCACGGAGACGGTAACACCGGAGGGCAGCACCGTGCGGTCGGTGAGGAAGCCCGCCAGAAGGTGGGGAAGCCCGAGCCGCTGCTTCGCCTGCGAAGAACCGAAGGCGGCTTTCCAGCCCAAAGGCCTTGCCCCCGACCCCACCAGCTCCCGCCTCTTTTCCAGCAGCCGCTGGAGGCCGCTGCGCACCGCGGGATGGACCTCCGTCACCTTGCACCTCCGGTTAGGTCCGCTCCGGAGCCACCTCGTAGCCCGAGGCCTCCAGGGAACCCGCTCCGATCCAGCCCCAGACCAGCACCGCGTCCTCTGAGCCGGTGTTCACGAAGCCGTGCCAGCCGCCGCGGGGGATGTACACCACGTCCCCTTCTGCGGCGGGCTCGCGGCCCGCGTCTGTGTAGATCTCGCCCCGCCCCTTCAGCACCACGAAGAACTCGTCGCAGTTGCGGTGCAGGTGCCGTTCGTGCCGGGCGCCCGGCCGGAACACCGTCCAGCCCAGGGTGAAGTCCTTCGCCCCCGCGGTCGCCTCGTCCACCAGGAACCGCACCACCATGTCCACCCAGCCATCCTCCCGCGCCAGGCCCCCGCGCGGTGCCACCTTCTCCACGTGGGTCCGGTACAGCTTCACGCTCCTCCACCTCCCAGCTTGCGGTAGACCCGGTGCGTGGCCACGAAGTCCAGGCGGTCGAGCCCCAGGCCCCGGCAGGCGTTCATCATCTCGTTGGCCGCCGCGGCCAGGGGCACTGGGCTGCCCAGCCTGCGCGCCAGGTCCAGGACCAGCAGCATGTCCTTCTGCTGCAGGTTCACGTCCGCCAGCGGGGTCTCCGGCATCTTCCCCTCCAGGATGAAGGGGCCACGGTAGGCCAGCACCGGGGAGGCCGCCACGCTGTTCAGGATCGCCTCCACCGCCACCGCGCGGTCCACCCCGGCCTTCTCCGCCAGCGCCACCGCCTCTCCGAAGGCGATTACCTCCACCATGAGGAGCAGGTTCACAGCCAGCTTCATGGCGCACGCCGTACCGTTGGGCCCCACGTAGAGTACCCTGGGGCCGATGGCCAGGAGCACGGGCCGGACCCGCTCGTACACCTGCGGGTCCCCGCCCACCATCAAGGACGCCTTTTCCTCCCGTACGGTGGGCGGCGCCCCGGAGATGGGGGCGTCGAGCATGAACCGGCCTGCCTTGTGGAACTCCTCGGCCACGGCGCGGCTCGTGTCGGGGTCGATGGTGCTCATGTCCACGTAGACGCCTCCCGGCGGCAGCCCGTGCAGGACGCCTTCCGGTCCGAGGGCTACCTCCCGGACCGCCTGGCCGTCGGTCACGATGCTGAACACCACCTCGCTCTGCTCCGCCACCGCGCGGGGACTGCTGGCCCACCGCATGCCCGCCTCCACCAGGGGCTGAGCTTTTGACTGCGTGCGGTTCCAGCCCACCACGGAGTACCCTGCCTGCAGCAGGCGCGGGACGATCACCGCTCCCATGGCCCCCAGTCCGACGAAGCCTACGCGTCGCATGAGCACGCGTCGCGCTCCCTTTTCCCTGCCCCTCAGCTTCAAGCCCGTAAAAGCTCGCTTGGATTCCGACGCGTCATCAAATCGAGCTCCCGGTCCGTTAGCCCGAGCTCCTGTAGCCGACGAACGAATGCCAGATACCCGTCCACCGGCGTGAGCAAGGGGGCGGCTCCAAGATCGCTCGACAGAATGCACCGCTCCGCTCCTACCGCTCGGATGGCTGCAAACATCTGTTCCGCGCTGGCACCGCGCCAAGCCCGAAACCGCTCGGCCGGTGACTGGGGGCCGAGAAAAACGCCGATGTAGGCGTGCTCGATATACGCCCCCAGGCGCGCTGCTTCTCGCTGCTCCTCGATACTCATGTTGATCGGATCGAAATCTGCGTGCGTGCACACAATGCGCTCCACGCCAGCCGACCGCGCCTCCCGAATGAGTGCCAGCGCTTCCTGTGGAGAGAGGTGCCCGGTTTCCAGCACCAAGCTGTTTTCCGCGCACAGTCGAAGGATCTCTCGAACCGCCGGAAGGAGTCGTGTTCCGTCGAAGACCTCCACCGGAGGAGCCGGGATGTTAAAACGCTGATGATGATTTCGCGCGTTGAAGCTCGGCATCCAGACCACGCGGCCCAGCCGCTCTGACCCTCCGCCGCGCAAACTTACCATCGCCTGCACCGCAGCCGGATTCATCCCCCCAGTAGGCCAATTGAGCACAACGCCCCCGAAGACTCGCACCCCACCGCCAATAGCAGCGTTCGTATACGCCGCCCGCGTCACCGTCTCGAAAGCGCCGCCCTTTAGCACCAGGGCTTGCATGCCATGGCTACGCGCCGCGCGTGCCACCTCTACGGCGTCTACCGTCCGGTCAAAGTTGTCGGGAGCAGTGTGTACGTGAAAGTCGACCATCCCTCGAAGCACCGCGGGATCAGCGCGCGGGACCTGCTGCGCTTGGGCGGGCAAGGCAAGACCAAGGTAGCCGCCGATCAAGCCTCCACTAGCCGCACGCAAGAAGTCACGTCGGCTCATCCCGCACTGCTGCGTAGGATCCCAGCACATCCTTATCACCCCCCTAAGATTGGATCTCTACCCCGTCCCTGTTCCCATATGTCACGTGCTACTCACCGAGCCGCCTTCGGTCGCAACGCCGAAGGTCAGAGCGCTGCTAATGGAGCAACACCAGCGGCTCCTCCACCCAGGCTGCCAGGGTCTCCAGGAACCGGGCGGCCCGGGCGCCGTCCAGGACCCGGTGGTCGCACGCGAGCCCGAGGCTCAAAGTCGGGCGCACCACGGGCCGGCCCTCCTCCGCCACCACCCGGTCTGCCAGCCGTCCCACGCTGAGGATGGCCGCCTGCGGCGCGTTCACCACGGCCAGAAACCGGTCCACCCCGTACATGCCGAGGTTCGAGATCGTGAACGTTCCGCCGTCTACGTCCTCCGGGCGCAGCCGGCCCGCACGGGCACGGTCCACGAGCTCCGCGCGGCGCTGAGCGATCCGCTCCACAGGTAGCTCGTCGGCACGATGCACCACGGGCACCACCAGCCCGTGTTCCGTGGCCACCGCGATCCCCACGTTGACGTCCGGGAGACGCCGGATCCGGCCGTCCTCCCAGCGCGCGTTGACCTCCGGGTGAGCTCGCAGCGCCGCGGCGACCAGCTTCACCAACAGGTCGGTGTAAGTCAGCTCGACCTGCAGGCGCTGCCGCAGGGCCTGGTGCCAGGCCACGAGCCGGTCTGCCCGCACGTCCCGCTGGAGGAAGAAGTGGGGGACGGTGCTCCAGGCCCGCGCGGTGCGCTCCGCCATGAGCTTCCACACGTGCGGGAGCTCTGGAGCCGCAGCCGCCTGGGCCATCCGCTCTAGGTCTGACGCGAGGACCGCTCCCCCGGGACCCGATCCCTGGACCGACCGCAGGTCCACTCCCATCTCTCGGGCGAGCCGACGGGCTTTGGGAGAGGCCCGGGGCCTCACGGGTGCCGGCTGCGCCTCCGTCGGCGGCCCGGGGACCTCCTCCGTGGACAGAGCTGCAGCCGCTGCTGCGGGCGCACTCACCGGCGCGGCCGGCAGCTCCGAGGGTTCGTCCCCGGGAAGGAGGATCCAGCCGATCACCTGGCCCACGGGGACTTCGTCTCCCTCGCGAGCCAGCACCCGCGCCAGGACGCCGGAGGCGGGAGACTCGATCTCCACGTTAGCTTTGTCGGTCTCCACCTCCAGCAGCGGCTCGCCCTGCCGGACTTCCTCGCCCTCCGAGCGCCACCACCGGAGGACTTTGCCCGTCTCCTGGGCCATGCCCAGGGCGGGCATGATCACCTCCCTCGGCACCGCTCCCTCCTCAGGGACGTACGCCTTCCACCGCCGCGGACGCCACCACCGCCTCCAGGGGCGGGGTCGTGCGGTTCAGCTGGGACTGCACCTCCCGGGTGGTGGGAAGCGGCCCGTCCACGGTCCAGTACCGGGTGCCCGCCACCAGCAGCGTCTCCGCCGGGAAGCGGGTGATCACCTCGCAGCCGTCCTTGGTCACCACCAGCTGCTCCTCGATGCGCGCCGCGGACCACCCGTCCCGGGCCGGCCAGAAGGTCTCCAGGGCGAATACCATCCCTTCCTCGATGACCTCCGGGTGGTCGAAGGACACGAGGCGGCTGAAGATGGGTTTCTCCCAGATCGACAGCCCCACCCCGTGGCCGTACTGAAGGGCGAAGGCAGCTTCCTCATTGGCAAACCCGAACTCCTCCGCCTTAGGCCAGACCTTCACCACGTCCGCGGTGGTCACGCCCGGCTTGATGAGGCTGATGGCCGCGTCCAGGTAGTCCCGGCAGCGCTTGTAGGCGTCCACCATGGCCGGGGAGGCGCTACCCACCACGAAGGTGCGGTAGTAACAGGTCCGGTAGCCGTTGAAGCTGTGGAGGATGTCAAAGTACACGGGGTCCCCGGGCCGCAGCACGCGGTCCGTGTACACGTGCGGGTGCGGATTGCACCGCTCCCCGCTGATGGCGTTGACGCCCTCCACGTGCTCGGAGCCGAGGTCGTACAGGATCTTGGCCACCAGCCCCACGCACTCGTTCTCCCGTACGCCCGGGCGCAGGAACTTGTACAGTTCCTCGTACGCCGCGTCCACCATCATGCAGGCGGTCGCCAGCAGGGTGATCTCGTCCTGCGTCTTGATCTTGCGCGCCTCCTGCATGAGGGGCTGGCCGTCCACCACCCGCAACCCCTCCTCCTGTAGGGCGAACAGCACGGGCGGCTCCACCACGTCCACGCCCACGGGTTCCCGGTGCAGCCCGCGAGCCTCCAGCTCCACCCGGATCTTGCGGGCCACGTCCCTGGCCCGCTCGGGGTAGGCGCCGCGGAGGGTGGAGATTCCGGCCCTCGAGCGCTCGCCCAGCCAGGGGCAGTACAGCTGGTGGTGGCGCGCCGCGGAGCCGAAGTCCCACAGGATGGGCTCGTCGTCCTGCGGCAGCAGGCAGAAGCGCACCAGCTTGTCCATGGCCCAGGTGCCGATGTGGGTGGCGGTGATGTACCGGATGTTGTTCATGTCGAAACACAGCAGGGAGCCCAGCTCGGACTGCTTCAGCAGCCCCTTGACCCGTGCCAGCCGCTCCCGGCGCAGGCGCTCGTAATCCACGCGCGCCTCCCAGTCCACCCCCATGAGGCCGTACGTCTTGATTCCCATCGCCCGCACCTCCTTTCCACGCCCGGGCTAGTTCCGGCCACAGAGCTCCCGCGCCACCGACGCCACCTGCTGCGGGGTGGGCACCGTCTGGTCCTCCAGGACCGGCGAGAACGGGACCGGCACGTCCAGGGCCCCCACCCGGCGCACAGGTGCCTCCAGGTCGTAAAAGGCCTCCTCCGCGATGGTCGCCGCCAGCTCCGCGGTGACCCCGTACCGGCGGTGTCCCTCGTCCACCACCACCACCCTTCCCGTCTTCCGCGCGCTCCGCACCAGGGTCTCCACGTCCAGGGGGAAGATCGTACGTGGGTCCACGACCTCTGCGGAGATCCCGTCCTGCTCCAGCAACTCGGCGGCCTCCAGGGCCACGTACACCATGCTGCTGGTGGCCACCAGGGTGACGTCCCGCCCCGGCCGCTTCACGTCCGCCACGCCGAAGGGGATGGTGTACTCCTCCTCCGGGACCGGACCCTTGACCTGGTACATCATCTTGTCCTCGAAGAACAGCACCGGGTTGTCGTCACGGATCGCGGTCTTCAGCAGGCCCTTGGCGTCGTAAGGGGTGGAGGGCACCGCCACCTTCAGGCCCGGGACGTGGGCGAACCAGGCGTGCAGGCTCTGGCTGTGCTGAGCCGCGGAACGCCGGGTGGCCCCCAGGGTGGTGCGGACCACGAGCGGGACCCTCAGCTTGCCGCCGGACATGTAGTGCACCTTGGCCGCCTGGTTCACGATCTGGTCCATGGCCAGGGTCAGGAAGTCGCCGAACATGATGTCCACCACGGGGCGCATGCCCGTCATGGCGGCGCCGACCGCGATCCCCACGAAGCCCGCCTCGGAGATGGGGGTGTCGATCACCCGCTGGGGCCCGAACTCGTCCACGAGTCCTGAAAGGACCTTGAAGGGGGTGCCGGCTTCTGCCACGTCCTCGCCCAGGATGAACACCCGGGGGTCCCGGCGCATCTCCTCGGCCAAAGCCTCGCGGATGGCCTGGGCTAGGGTGATCTCCCGGACCGTTCCGGCCGCCGGCCCGCGCACCGCCGCGCTAGGCGTAGACATGCTGGGTCACCTCGCTGGGGTCCGGGTAGGGGGCCTGAAGGGCGTAGGCCACCCCCTGCGCCACCTCCTCCCGGGCCGCACGTTCTGCCGCCTCGAAGTCCTCCGGCGCCGCAAGCCCGGCCGTGATCATCCAGTCCCTCAGCAGCTTCAGCGGGTCGCGTTGGGCCTTCCAAGCCTCCTCCTCCTCCCGCCTTCGGTAGTAGGAGCGGTCCACGTCGCCCACGTGATGCCCGAAGTACCGGTAGGTGTTGCAGAGGAGGAAGCTGGGGCCGTCTCCCCGGCGCGCCCGGGCCACCGCGCGCCGCGCGGCCGCCAGCACCTGGCGCACGTCCTGTCCGTCCACCTCCTCCGCGGGGATGCCGAACGCCCGCGGCCGGGCCAGAATGTCCCCCGCGGTGGTCTCCCGGTAGTGCGTGTACTCGTTGTACAGGTTGTTCTCGCACACGTACACCACGGGCAGCTTCCACAGGGAGGCCATGTTCATCACCTCGTACAGCAGCCCCTGGCCCAGGGCTCCTTCCCCGAAGAAGCACACCGACACCTGATCCGTGCCCCGCATCTTGGCCGACAGGGCCGCGCCCGTGGCGATGCCCGTGCTGCCGCCCACAATGGCGTTGGCGCCCAGGTTGCCGGAGTCGGGGTCCGCGATGTGCATGGACCCGCCCTTCCCCCGGCAGTACCCCTCTGCCTTGCCCAGCAGCTCGCAGAACATGCGGTCCACCCGGGCGCCCTTGGCCAGGCAGTGGCCGTGGCCCCGGTGGGTGCTGGTGATGGTATCCTCAGGACGCAGCGCCTCACACACCCCCACCGCCACCGCCTCCTGACCGATGTACAGATGCGCCAGCCCGGGCATCCGCCGGCTCAGGTACAGCTCGTTGACCTGCTCCTCGAAGGCCCGGATGGTGGCCATCAGTCGGTACATCCGCAGCCAGTCGGCGGCGGAGACGTCCTGGACTTCCTCGGGTAACTCCGCGCGGTTCACGGCGACCGGTGGGTGCATCGCGATTCCCTCCTCAGCGCAACTCTGGTTCGCGGCCTGCCAGGCGCGAGAGCACCTCGAACAGCACCGCGAAGTCGTAGCCCGCCAGCCCGAGCCCGCGGGCTGCGGTCAGGTACTCGTTGGTGGTGGCGGTGGTGGGCAGGGGGACGTTGAGCTCCCGGCCCATCTCCAGCGCCAGCAGCAGGTCCTTCTGCATCATGTTGACGTCGAACCACGCCTCCTCCGGCATCCGCAGCACGAAGGGGCCCCGGTACTTCAGCATGGGCGAGGCGATGACGCTGTTCAGCAGCACGTGCACCGCGGTCTCCCGGGGAATCCCGCCGCGCTCGGCCAGCAGCAGCCCCTCGCTGAAGGCCAGCATCTGCACCGCGAGGCTCAGGTTCGTGGCCACCTTCATGAGCACCGCCTGGCCGTTGCCGCCCACGTGGGTCACCACGGGCCCGATGTCCTGCAGGATGGGGCGGACGCGCTCGAAGGCGTCGCGGTCTCCACCCACCATGATGGACAGGCGCCCCTCCTCCAGGGTCACCACGCTGCCGGACACCGGAGCGTCCAGCATCTGCGCACCCCGCTGGCGGACCCGCTCGGCCAGGGCACGGCTGGCCGCGGGGCTCACGGTGCTCATGTCCACGTACACCTTGCCCGGGCCCAGCCCCGCCAGGATCCCGTCCGGCCCCTCCGTGACCGCCTGCAGGGCCTTCGTGTCCGTGACCATGGAGAACACCACGTCCGCGGCCTCCGCCACCTGCCGGGGGCTGTCGGCCCACTCCATCCCGAGGTCCACCAGCCACTGGGCCTTGGCCCGGGTCCGGTTGTAGCCCACCACGCGGCGGCCCGCGTCCAGCAGGCGTTTCACCATGCGGCTGCCCATGACCCCCAGGCCCACGAACCCGACCCTGTCCAAGGCTCACCCTCCTCTCGTGTGGCCGTCGCTCCCGTCGGTGTGCAGGATCCTGCGGATGTCCTCGTGAACCCGCCCCAGGTGCTCCGCCATGCGCAGCCGCGCTGCGCCCGGATCCCCCGCCCGCACCGCCTCCAGAATGGCCCGGTGCTGCGCCAGGGACTTCTGGGGACTTCCGGGGATGTAGTAGACGCTGGCCAGCGCCCGGTGAAGGGGATCCCGGATGGCCCGCATCACGTATACCGCCACCCGGTTGCGGGTCGCTTCGGCCACCGTGAGGTGGAACCGCAGGTCCGCCTCGATGTAGTGGGCCTGCGAACTCAACCCCGCTTCCATCTGGCGGATGGCCTCCTCCATCCGGACGAGGTGGTCGTCGGTGCGGCGCGCGGCGGCCAGGGCCGCGAACTCGGTCTCCACCACCTTCCGGATCTCGTACAGCTCCTCCAGGTCGAAGACCTCCAGGGTCAGCAGGAAACGGACCGAGTCCACCAGGGCGTTGCCGTACTCCGCCACCACGAAGGAGCCGTGGCCCCCGGACCGGATCACGCCCTTGGACTCCAGCAGACGCAGAGCCTCCCGCACGGAGGAGCGCCCCACCCCAAACCGGCGCATGAGCTCCTGCTCGGTGGGCAACGGGTCACCAGGTCTGAGCCGCCGGGTGCGGATCTGGTGCAGTAGCCGGTCCGCCAGCAGCCGGTAAATCTTGGGGCGCTCCAACGGCTCGTACATCAGTACCAGCGCGGATCCCCCGTCCACTTCCCGAGCTTGGTGATGCAGGCCCGTACAAAGCTCAGCTCCACCGCCTGGGGGTAGGAGGGTTTCTCTCCCGCCGGGATGTTCCCGATACGGACTTCGGTGTCCAAGCCGCCCTCCACCAGATCCCGGTGCAGGCCCTCGTTAACTGGCCAGATGCCCCGGCGGGCCAGCTCATCGTAGGCCCGCGTCACAATCTCACGACTGAACTTCGTGTACTTCATACCGATTTCGATGGTGCGCGCTCGGTCCTGATACATGAACCGCTGGGCCTCGAGCAGGGCGCACACAGCGTCTCGCAGGGTTTGCGGTTCGCTGCGGATCACGTCCCCCAGGGTGACATACGCCGCATACCACCCTCGGGGCAACACCTCCCACAACCGAGCCAGGATGCGCAAATCGCGTTTCTGCTCCAAGGCCTCGTACGCCTGGTCCAGGTGCATGACCATCGCATCGATCTGCCCCCCGATCAGAGCGGGGACTCGGGCAGCCGTCGCGATGTTGATGTACTGCACATCTCCAGGTGTGAGACCGCAGCTCTGCAGTACGGCCCGGGTCATCACCTCGGTGTATGCCCCCACACCCCCTGGAGTCCCGAACCTCTTCCCCCGCAGGTCCTCGCACCGCCGGATCTCTGGCCGCACCACCATCACCACGGGATGGGACATGGCGTAACTAAACACGGCCTTCACGTCCGCACCCCGGGCGAGAGCTGCTGTGAAGGGCGGCACGCCCGGCGCTGCGAGGTGCACTTCCCCCCGGCCGCCCAGCAGGGCTCGCAGGGCCGCGGCCCCACCCTCGAAGGTAAAGATGCGAGCCTGGATGCCGTACTTGGCGAAGATGCCTGTCTCCTGAGCGATCCAGGGCGGCAGATGCACAACGTTGGGCGGGGTGGTGGGCATCGCGATACTCACCACGCGCCGCACCTGACCCAGGGCCGCGGGCATTTGGGCTATGACCAGAGCCAGAAGAAGACAAATGCAGCCGATCACGCGAACGCTACGCATTTCGCTCGACCCCCCCTCGCTGGGTCGCATTGTCAGACAATCTGATTTTCGCCGCAGGGACTGGCGGTCCTTCCGAACGTTTGTTCACCAGCGAAATCGTCCGAAGGTCGAGCAGATCGCCCTTTCTCCGGCCGTGATGGTGGAGGCGGCGGGAATCGAACCCGCGTCCTGAACAGGTGAGGGCGAGGCGTCTACGCGCGTAGCCTGCGATTGGGTCTCGCCTTGGGCTCTCCCGCAGGCGGGATAGCCCGAGGCCCAGCTCCTTGGTTCTTAGCCCGGCCGCCCGGAGCGCGGCGACCGGGAGCAGCCGGCTGGGTCACGCCCCCTCCGGGCCCGCCGGCAGGGCCCAGGGAGACGGCCGCGGGGCTTAGGCCGCGGCAGCGAGAACAGGCTGGTTGACGCTTATTCGCGTCCGGTAGGTTGTTTTACGAGGACCCTACCAACCTCGGCGCGCAGCCCCGCTGCTTCCTGCCCAGTCGAGACCGTTCGCCCCCACAGGAGAAACGGCCCACAGGGCCGGTTTCATTCTATCACGCCCGGGCAGGCCGCCGCCGGCCCGCCAGGGCCCGGGCGATCTGTCGCTCCGCCTCCCGCTTCCGGATGTCCGCCCGCTTGTCGTACTGCTTCTTGCCCCGCGCCAGGGCCAGCTCCACCTTGGCGAGTCCCCTGCGGAAGTACACCCGCAGGGGGACCAGGGTGTAGCCGCGCTCCCTGACCTTGCCCACCAACCGCCGGATCTCCGCTCTGTGCAGCAGGAGCTTCCGGGGCCTCAGGGGGTCGTGGTTGAAGGGGCCCGCCTGCTCGTACGGCGCGATGTGCATGTTGACCAGCCAAACCTCCCCGCCCCGCACCTTCGCGTAGGCGTCCTGCAACGAGGCGCGGCCGGCCCGCAGGCTCTTCACCTCACTGCCCAAAAGCTGCAGCCCGGCCTCGTAGGTCTCCTCCAGGTGGTAGTCGTGGCGGGCCCGGCGGTTGGCGACTACCGTGCGCTCCCCTTCAGCGGGCATCGGCCACCTCCCGGAGGGAGCCGCGCAGGAAAACCCCCTGTCCGCTGCACACCACCTCGCCGTCCCGGAGCAGCTCCGCGCGGGTCGTGATGGTCCGGCTGTCCTCCGAGGCGACCCAGGCGCGCACCTGTAGCCGCTCGCCCGGGCGGACGGGCCTGCGGAAGCGTACCTCCATGCGGGCCGTGAGCGCCTGGTAACCCCGCAGGTAGAACACGTTGCCCATGGCGTCGTCCAGGACTGCCGCCAGGATCCCGCCGTGGACGATCCCTTCCCAACCCACGTGCTCCTCCCTGGGGACGAACTCCGCGGTCACCGCCTCGCCGTCCCGGGTGAAGCGCAGCCGCAGCCCCACGGGGTTGTCGGGGCCGCACACGAAACAGCGGTTCGCCACCGTCACTCGCTTCCCGGTCTGCGGTACTCCCCCGAACGGCCGCCCGCCTTGTGCTCCAGCCACACGTCGGTGATCACCATGTCGCGGTCTGCGGCCTTGCACATGTCGTACACGCACAGGCAGGCGGAGACCACCGCGCACAGCGCCTCCATCTCCACACCGGTCCGCGCCACGGCCCGCACCGTGGCGCGGACCTCCACCGCAGGAGGCTCGTCCCGCAGGTGAAACTCCACGTCCACTCCCGAAATCGGAATCGGGTGGCAGAGGGGCACCAGCTCCGAGGTGCGCTTGGCGCCCTGTATCGCTGCCAGCTGGGCGCTGGCCAGCACGTCGCCCTTGGCCACCTGTCCGGCCCGGATGAGGGCCAGGGTCTCGGGCCGCATGCGGACCTCTCCCCGCGCGGTGGCCACCCGCAGGGTCTCCGTCTTTTCGGAGACGTCCACCATGCGGGGGCGGCCCGCTTGGTCCAGGTGGGTGAGGGGCTCGGTCACCAGTCCTCCCAGTCCCGGAGGGGAGCGTTCCAGTCCGTGGGCCCCGGGGGCTTGATGGACAGGTGGCAGCAGGACCGGCCCTTGTTGGCGCCATGCCAGTGCCAGGTGCCCGCGGGCACCCACACCACCTCGCCCGCTTTCACCACCCGGCGCTCGGTCTCCGTGGCCACCACGCCCTCGCCCTCCAGGAACACCAGGACCTGGTCGGTGCTGTGCACGTGCGGCCGGGTGCGGGCGCCCTCCTCGAAGAACACCGCCACCACCTCCACCGCCCCCGGCTGGTCGGTCCGCCGCAGAGCTTGCATCCACACCGGGCCCGCGAAGTCCTGAGGCCGCTCGGGCGCGCCTGCCTTCCCCCTCTCTGGTTTCAGCAGCAGCATGGCTCCTCCTTCATTCAGTCGAACAGGCGGACCTGCACCTGGGTGCCGGCCTCGACCCGGGTCCCCATAGGCACCCGCACGTAGCCGTCCGCGCGGGTCATGGTGGTGATCATGCCGGACTTGCCCAGGACCGGCTCTGCGGCCAGCACGTCCTCCTGCCAGCGCACCCGGACCCGCACGAACTCGTCCCGGTCCTGCGGGGCCGCCAGCGGCGCCACCAGGTTGGCGGGGACTGTACGCGGCCCGCGCAGCTCCGGCCGCAGCCCGAGCATGGCTTCCAGCACCGGCCGCACGAGGAGATCGAACACCACCATGGCGGAGACCGGGTGTCCCGGCAGCCCCACCACCACCCTCCCGTCACACAAGGCCAGGATCGTGGGCTTGCCAGGCTTGATGGCCACTCCGTGCACCACCACCCCGGGTTCGCCCAGCCGGGGCACCACCTCACCGAGGACGTCCAGCGTGCCCACAGAGCTACCGCCTGAAGCCAGGACCACGTCCGCGGTCCGCATGGCGTCCCGCAGGGCAGCCTCCACGGTGCCTGCCTGGTCGGGCAGGATCCCCCCGAATCTGGGGACCGCGCCCAGCCTGGCTACCTGCGCGGTGAGGGTGTAGGCGTTCATGTCCCGGATCTGACCCGGCCGCGGCTGGTGATCCGGTGGCACCAGCTCGTCGCCCGTGGAAAATACCGCCACCCGGGGAGGCAGGTAACAGGGGACGTCCACCACCCCCAGACCCGCCAGCAGGCCCAGCTCCTGCGGGCGCAGGCGCGTGCCCCGGGGGATGACCACCTCCCCCCGCCGGGCGTCCTCCCCCTGGTGCAACACGTTCTCGCCAGGCGGAACCGGACGGACGACGTAAACGGACTCGCCTTCGATGCGCGTGTGCTCCTGCATGACGACCGCGTCAGCCCCCGCGGGGACCATGCCGCCCGTGGGGACCCGGGCGCACTGGCCGGGTTCCACCCGCAGCTCCGTGCGCTCGCCCATGCGCACCGCTCCCACCAGCTGCAGGGCCACGGGGTCGCGCGGGGAGGCGTGCAACAGGTCCTGCGACCGGACTGCGTAGCCGTCCACGGTCGACCGGTGGAAGGGCGGCAGGTCCTCGCCGGCCCGGACGTCCGCCGAGCACACCCGGTCCAAGGCCCGCTCGAGGGGGACCACCTCCTCCCCCCGCGGCCGTGGCCGCACCACGCTGAGGTAGCGGTCCAGGGCCTCTTCCAGCGTGAGGATCTCCCCGAACGCCTTCACCCCGACCCCCGCGCTCGCTGGCTTCCCAGCAACCCCCGCACTAGGGGGACGGAGAGGGGGAGGGGAGCAGCTCAATGGGAACCAGGCGCGAGGGCTCCCCCCGGCGCTGCACGATCTCCCACTTCCTGCCGTCGTAGCGGACCTTGTCCCCCACCTTCACGTCCTGGTAGAAGGGGTAAGGCACGTAGTACGGGGCCCGGTCCACCACGATCACGTACAGGGTCCCCGCTTCGCTCTCGATGTACTTGTCCTCCACCCAGCCCAGCACCACCCGGCTCTGAGACTCACAGGAGGGGATGAGGTCCGCGAACACCACAAGCAGCAGCGACGCTACCACCGCCAAGGCTTTCAAGGCTACCACCTCCAGGTGTCGGACGCCTTCCATCATAGGGTCCGCAGGCCGTGGGCGTCCATCTCGCCTGTGCTATGCTGCCCGTAGACCCATCGTGGAGGTGGCCATGAAGCTGGCCGACGCGCGGCCCACTCCGCTACCCTTCCCCACCCACGGGGCGGTGTACTGGAACCTCACGGTACCCGAGCTGGTGGAGCACGCCCTCAGGCGCCGGGAGGGGATGCTGGCGGAAGGGGGGGCCTTCGTGGCCGTCACCGCGCCCCACACGGGCCGCTCCCCTCAGGACAAGTTCGTGGTACGGGAGCCCGGGGTGGCGGACCACATCTGGTGGGGTCCGGTGAACCAGCCTATGGAGCCGGAGGCCTTCGCGTCCCTGCGGGACCACGCCTTCCGATGGGCGTCCACCCGCGACCTGTACGTGCAGGACGTGGCGGTAGGCGCCCACCCCCGGTACCGGGTGTCGGTGAGGGTGATCACCGAGCTTGCATGGCACAGCCTGTTCAGCCGCCACCTGTTCCTCAGGCCCGAGGGGGTGCAGTCCGTCGTCCAGCCACCCGCGTTCACGGTCCTCTGCCTGCCCAGCTGCAAGGCGGAGCCCTCCCGACACGGCACCCGGTCGGAGACCTTCATCGTCCTCAGCTTCACGCAGGGCCTGGTGCTCATCGGCGGAACCCTGTACGCGGGGGAAATCAAGAAGTCGGTGTTCACCCTGATGAACTACCTGCTGCCCCAGCGCGGCGTGGCGTCTATGCACTGCGCGGCCAACGTGGGGCCGGATGGACGCAGCGCGCTCTTTTTCGGCCTTTCCGGCACAGGGAAGACCAGCCTGTCTACTGACCCCCAGAGGTACCTGGTGGGGGACGACGAACACGGCTGGGCGGACGACGGGATCTTCAACCTGGAAGGGGGCTGCTACGCCAAGGTGGTGCGGCTTTCACCGGAGGCAGAGCCGGAGATCTACGCCACCACCCGACGGTTCGCCACCGTGCTGGAGAACGTGGTGGTGGACCCGCTGACGAGGGAGCTGGACCTGCACGACGACCGCATCACCGAGAACACACGGGCCGCCTACCCCCTCAGCTACCTGTCCCAGGTGGTCCCGGACGGCCGCGCTGCCCACCCCACGGACGTGGTGTTCCTCACCGCGGACGCCTTCGGGGTGCTGCCCCCGATCGCCCGTCTGGACTACGACCAGGCCCTGTACCACTTCCTGTCCGGTTACACCGCCAAGGTGGCGGGCACGGAGAAGGGGGTCCGGGACCCGCAGGCTACCTTCAGCGCGTGTTTCGGCGCCCCGTTTCTGCCCCTGCCGCCCGCCCGGTACGCGGAGCTGCTGGGTGACCGCCTGCAGCGGCACCGCGCCCGGGTGTGGCTGGTGAACACCGGCTGGACCGCAGGGCCCTTCGGGGTCGGCCACCGGATCCCCATCCAGTACACCCGGGCCATGGTGCGGGCGGCCCTGTCGGGCGCCCTGGACGAGGTGCCGTACTGGGAGGAGCCGCGCTTCCGGCTCCACGTCCCCGAGCGGGTGCCGGGCGTGCCCGCGGAGATCCTGGTCCCCCGGAACACCTGGCCGGACCCGCACGGGTACGACGAACAGGCCCTCAGGCTCGCCCGGATGTTCGCGCAGAACTTCGAACGGTTCGCGGGGCAGGTGCCGGTGGAAGTACGGCGCGCGGGGCCGGTGGTGGACGGCTGAGTCCTTTTACCGTCCCGTGACAGGCCCGGGGGACGGTGGGGTGGGGCCCAGCAGGCCTCGGGGTGCAGGGTTGCAGCAGAAGGTCCTGGTGGTCGACGACGAGCCCCACATCGTGGAGCTCGTCCGCTACAACCTGGAGCGGGAGGGCTTCCAGGTCAGCGTGGCCTACGACGGCCACGAGGCGCTGCAGCGGGCCCGCGCGGAGCGGCCGGACCTCATCGTGCTGGACCTGATGCTCCCCTACGTGGACGGCCTGGAGGTGTGCAGGGCCCTCCGCCGGGAGAGTACGGTCCCCATCCTGATGCTCACCGCCAAGGACGGCGAGCTCGACCGGGTGCTGGGGCTGGAGACCGGCGCGGACGACTACGTCACCAAGCCCTTCAGCCCCCGGGAGCTGGTGGCCCGCGTGCGCGCGATCCTGCGGCGGGCGCGTCCCGAGTCCGCCGCGGGAACGGGTCAGCCTCAGCTGGTGGCGGGCGACCTGATTCTGGATCCCAACACCCGCGAGGTGTTCCTGGCGGGCCGCCCTGTAGACCTCACCACCAAGGAATTCGACCTCCTGCGGCTGCTCATGGCCCACCCGAACCGGGTGTTCACGCGGGACGCGCTCCTGGAGCACGTGTGGGGCTACGACTACCTGGGGAGTACGCGGACCGTGGACATGCACATCAGCCGGCTTCGGGACAAGATCGAGGACGACCCCGCCTCGCCCACCTACATCGTCACGGTCCGGGGGGTGGGCTACAAGTTCAAGGTCCCGGAAGCCGGCCGGAAGACGCGGAGGCCCGGCACCCGTTGAGCCTGCAGGCCCGGCTGCTCGGCAGCTACGTGGCGGTGGTGGCGCTGGCGCTGCTGGTGGCGGGAGCCTATGCGGTCCGGCAGATCGAGCAGCGGTACACCCGCGCGTACGCCCTCAGCCTCGAAGCTCAGGCTCGCGTCATCGCCCAGGCGGTGCGCCCGCACCTGGCCCGCGGCCGCGAGTTCCGCGCTGTGGAGCAGCTGGCGAAGGTGTACGAGTGGCGTCAGGGCGTGTACGTGGGCATCCGGGATCCCCGAGGCGCCAAGCCGCACCTGGGCCCGGACCAGCCCCCGCCGCCCCCGGAAGTCCTGCAGGCTCTGCGGGGTCGGGTGGCTACCGCCCAGCGCTGGGACGAATGGACGCAGGAGGTCCGGATCTTCGCCGCCGCGCCCGTGGTGGACGGCGGCCGTCTGATCGGCGTGGTGCACGTGTCCGCGCCGAGGCTGTGGGTGGAGCGCCAGCTGCAGCAGATCTGGTGGGCCTTCGCGGCCGCGGGGGCCCTGGCCCTAGCCACCGGGACCTTCCTCGGCCTGCGGATCAGCCGGTCCGTGACCCGGCCTCTCCGGGAGCTGGAGCGGGGCGCCCAGGCCATCAGCCGGGGGGAGTACGGCCGGCAGGTCCCCGTCTACGGCGCGGACGAGGTGGGGCGGCTCGCGGAGGCCTTCAACCGCATGGCCCAGCAGCTGGCCCAGACCATCGATCGGATCCGGGAAGAGCGCAACCGCATGGAGGCCGTCCTCTCTAGCCTGCGGGACGCGGTGGTGGCCGTGGGGCCCGGCGGCGAGGTGTTGCTGGCGAACCGATCCGCGGAGGAGCTCCTGGGCGTCGGGCCGGACGCCCTCGGACGGCCCCTGCGCGAGGTGGTGCAGCTTGCCGCCCTGGCGCAGCTGCTGGAAGCCGCGGCCCGTGGGCAGGAACAGTCAGAGGAGCTGGCGCTGCCCGGCGGCAGGGTGGTGGAGGTGACCTGCAGCCCCATCCGCGGCAACGCCCAGCCCGCAGGCGCGGTGGCGGTGGTCCGGGACGTCACGGAGCTGCGACGGTCCGAGCGGCTGCGCCGGGAGCTGGTGGCGAACGTGTCCCACGAGCTGCGCACGCCCCTCACGTCCATCAAGGGGTTCGTGGAGACCCTCCTGGCGGGCGCCCTCCGCGACGAGCAGAACAGCCGGAGGTTTCTGGAGATCATCGAGGCCGAGACCAACCGGCTGACGAAGCTGGTGGACGACCTGCTGGAGCTCTCGCGGCTGGAGTCTAAAGGGGTCACCTTCCGCCTCCAGCCCGTGGACCTCGGGGAGCTGTGCCGCGCCCTGGTGGCCCGTCAGCAACCCCGGGCGGAACGTGCAGGGGTGGAGCTCACCTGCTCCGCGGAACCCGACGCCGTGGTGCTGGCGGACCCGGACCGTGTCGAGCAGGTGCTCACCAACCTGGTGGACAACGCCCTCAAGTTCACCCCCGAGGGCGGGCGCATCCACGTGCAGGTCGGTCGCCAGGGCTCGGAGGTCTGGGTCTCGGTGGCGGACACCGGCCGGGGTATTCCCCCTGACGACCTGCCGCACGTGTTCGAGCGCTTCTACCGCGCGGACCGCTCCCGCACCCGCACCAGCGGGGGCTCCGGCCTGGGCCTGGCCATCGCCAAGCACCTGGTGGAGATGCAGGGCGGCCGGATCTGGGCGGAGAGCAGCCCAGGTCATGGCAGCGTCTTCTCCTTCGCCCTGCCCCTGCTGTCCGCAACCGCACACCCTTCCGCCGAACGCAGAGAAGCCTGACCGTGGACATCCGATTTTCTTGACAGCGCCTGCAACCGGTGCAACGGTTGCGACGAGCCGGGCGCCATGGCCGACCGCGACGAGTACCTCACGGTGCCGGAAGTCCCCCAGCTGCTGCGGGTGCACCGCGCCACCGTGTGGCGCTGGATCGTGGCGGGCAAGCTGCCCGCGGTCCGGCTGGGGGACCGGACGCTGCGGGTTCGCGGCGACGACGTGGCGGGTTTGCTGCGGCCGGCGGCGACGACCAAGCGGACATCGGGGGTGCCACGGCAGCCGCCCGCAGCAGCGCCACGGCTCGGATCGTGGCGGGCCGTGCTGTCCGCCACAGGGGGGAGGGGAGCCGGGATGTACCCGCCCAGGTTCGACTACGCGGTCGCCGCCAGCCTCGACGAAGCTCTCGAACAGCTCGCCCGATACGGGGACGACGCCAAGGTCCTCGCCGGGGGCCAGAGCCTCATCCCGCTCATGAAACTGCGCTTCGCACAGCCCGCGCGGTTGGTGGACATCAACCGCCTCACCGACCTGAGGTACCTGCACGAGGAGGCCGAAGTTCTGCGGGTCGGGGCCCTGTGCCGCCACCGGGACGTGGAACGGTCCGAGTGGCTCCGGGCCCGCTACCCCACCCTGGCTGCGTGCGCGCCGCAGGTGGCGGACCCCCTGGTCCGCAACCTCGGGACGCTGGCGGGCAGCCTCTGCCACGCGGATCCGCAGGGGGACTGGGGCGCGGTGGCCGTCGCCCTGGAAGCCCAGCTGGTCGCCCGCAGTGCCCGGGGGCAACGGACCCTCCCCGCCACCGAGTTCTTCCTGGGCCCCCTCACCACGGCTCTGCGGCCCGACGAGCTGGTTACCGAGGTCCGCTTTCCCGCGCCCAAGGGCCATGCCTTCGGCACCTACCTGAAACTGGAGCGCAAGGTCGGGGACTTCGCCACCGTGGGGGTAGCGGTGTTCGTAGACCTCCAGGACGGGCGGGTAACCCGCGCGGGCATCGGGCTGGCCGCGGTGGGCCCTACCTACGTGAAGGCCCGCGCCGCTGAGTCCCTCCTGGTGGGCAACGCCCTGACGGATGCCCTGGTGACGGAAGCCGCCTTCAAGGCCGCGGAGGAGGCAGACCCTGCCAGCGACCACCGGGGCAGCGCCCACTACAAGCGCCAGGTGGTTCGCGTGTTCGTGCGGCGGGCGCTCCGCCAGGCCATGGCCGCACACGCCGCGTGAGGAGGTTGCCATGGAGCACAGGATTACGGTCACCGTGAACGGGGTTGCCTACACCGCAGAGGTGGAGCCCCGCCTCCTGCTGGTCCACTTCCTCCGCGAGACGCTGAACCTCACGGGCACCCATATCGGCTGCGACACCACATCCTGCGGGGCGTGCACGGTGCTGCTGGACGGCCTCCCGATCAAGTCCTGCACCCTCCTCGCGGTGCAGGCGGACGGCCACAGCGTCACCACGGTGGAGGGACTGGCCCGGGACGGCCACCTGCACCCCATCCAGCAGGGCTTTAAGGAGGAACATGGGCTGCAGTGCGGGTTCTGCACGCCGGGGATGATGCTGGTGGCGAAAGCCCTGCTGGAGGAGAACCCGGATCCTACGGAGGAGCAGATCCGGTGGGCCATCTCGGGCAACCTCTGCCGGTGCACGGGCTACCAGAACATCGTGAAGGCCATCCAGTGGGCCGCTCGACGGCTGCGCGAGCCGGCCCCCGCGGGGAGGTGAGGGCGTGGCCACCAAACTGGAGGAGCTCGGCGGGGTCGGGGTCCGGCTCCACCGCAGGGAGGACGACCGGTTCGTCCGGGGCAAGGGCCAGTACCTAGACGACATCAAGCTGCCGGGGATGCTCCACATGGAGATCCTCCGAAGCCCGTACGCGCACGCCCGCATCCGCTCCGTGGACACCTCCCGGGCGAAGGCGCTGCCGGGCGTGGTGGCGGTCCTCACCGGTCAGGACCTGGCAGCCCACAACCTGGCCTGGATGCCCACCCTCTCGGGGGACACCCAGGCGGTGCTGGCGACGGACAAGGTGCGGTTCCAGGGCCAGGAGGTGGCCGCGGTGGTGGCGGAAAGCCCCTACGTGGCCAAGGACGCGGTGCAGCTCATCGAAGTGGACTACGAGCCCCTGCCCGTGGTGGTGGACCCCCGCAAAGCGCTGGAACCAGGGGCTCCGCTGGTGCGGGACGACAAGCCCGGCCAGACCACCAACCACATCTACCACTGGGAGGCAGGCGACCGTGAGGCGACGGAGCGCGCCTTCCGGGAGGCCGACCGCGTGGTCACCCTGGAGACCCACTACCCGCGCTGCCACCCCGCGCCCCTGGAGTGCTGCGGGTGCATCGCCGACGTGAACCCCGCCACGGGGAAGGCGACCGTTTACATGACCACCCAGGCGCCCCACGCGGTCCGCACGGTGTTCGCACTGGTCACCGGCTACCCGGAGCACCAGATCCGCATCGTGTCCCCCGACATCGGCGGCGGCTTCGGCAACAAGGTGCCGGTCTACCCCGGCTACGTGGTGGCCACCGCGGCCTCGTTGCTCCTGGGCCGCCCGGTGAAGTGGGTGGAGGACCGAACCGGCAACCTCACCTCCACCGGCTACGCCCGGGACTTCCACATGAAAGGGGAGCTGGCGCTCAAGGGCGACCGCATCGTGGGCCTGCGGGTCCGGGTGCTCGGGGACCACGGCGCCTTCTACGCGGACGCGCAGCCCACCAAGTTCAAGATCGGCCTGTTCCACATCGTGAGCGGGTCCTACGACATCCCGGCGGCCTTCTGCGAGGCGGACGGCGCGTACACCAACAAGGCGCCCGGGGGGGTGGCCTACCGCTGCTCCTTCCGGGTCACGGAGGCCTCCTTCCTCATCGAGCGGCTGGTCCAGACCGCTGCCTACGAGCTCGGCGTGGACCCCGCGGAGTTCCGCCGCCGCAACTTCATCCGCAAGGACCAGTTCCCCTATCGCTCCGCCTTCGGGTGGGTGTACGACTCGGGTGACTACCACCGGGCCCTGGACCTGGCACTGGAGAAGCTGGGCTATGCCCGCTGGCGTCGGGAACAGGAGGAGGCGCGGCGGCAGGGCCGTCTCCTCGGCATCGGGATTGCCTCCTTCACGGAGATCGTAGGCGCGGGCCCCTCTCACACCTTCGACATCCTGGGACTCAAGATGTTCGACTCCGCGGAACTCCGCGTCCACCCCACCGGCAAGGCGGTGCTCAAGCTGGGCACCCGTACACAGGGTCAGGGACACGAGACCACGTACGCGCAGATCGTGGCGACCGAACTGGGGGTCCCTGCCCGGGACGTGGAGGTCCAGGAGGGCGATACCGACCACACCCCGTACGGTCTGGGGACCTACGCCAGCCGGAGCACCCCCACCAGCGGGGCTGCGGCCGCGGTGGTAGCCCGCCGTCTCCGGGAGAAGGCCAAAAAGATCGCCGCGCACCTGCTGGAGGTGAGCGAGGACGACCTGGAGTGGGAGCCCGGGCGGTTCTACGTGCGGGGGTCCCCGGACCGGTTCAAGACCATCCAGGACATAGCCCTGGCCGCGTACACCAACTTCCCGCAGGGCCTGGAGCCCGGGCTGGAGGACGTCTGCTACTACGACCCCCCCAACCTCACCTTCCCCTTCGGGACGTACGCGGTGGTGGTGGAGGTGGATCGGGGGACGGGTCAGTGGAGGCCCCTGCAGGTGGTGGCGGTGGACGACTGCGGCGTCCGCATCAACCCCATGATCGTGGAGGGCCAGATCATGGGCGGGCTGTGTGAGGGCTACGGGATCGCGGCCATGCAGCTCATCACCTTCGACGAACAGGGGAACTGCATCGGGTCCAACTTCCTGGACTACCTCCTGCCCACCGCGTGGGAGACGCCGCGCTTCGAGCTGTACGAGACCGTGACTCCGTCCCCGCATCACCCCTTGGGCGCCAAGGGGGTGGGCGAGTCCGCCACCGTAGGCTCGCCGGCGGCTTACGTGAACGCGGTCATTGACGCCCTCGCCCACGCAGGGGTCCGCAACATCGACATGCCGCTCACTCCGGACCGGGTGCGGGCGGCGCTGGAACAGGTGGGGCTGGCAGAGTAGCCATGCGATGGGACGTGGAACGCCGCGCGGAGGAGCTGCGCCGGCAGGGCCAGCCCTTCGTGCTGGCCACCGTGGTGCGGGTCGAAAGGCCCGCGTCCACACGGCCAGGAGACCGGGCCCTGGTAACCCCGGACGGCCGACTGGAGGGATGGGTGGGGGGTGCCTGCTCCGAGCCCGTGGTCGTCCGGGAGGCCCTGCGGGCCCTGGTGGACCGACAGGCGAGGCTGGTCCGGATCGCGCCTGAAGCGGGCGGCACCTTGGAGGGCTGGGTGTCCGCGGTCACCACGTGCCCGTCGGGCGGCACGGTGGAGCTGTTCCTGGAGCCGGTGGAGCCCGACCCGCACCTCGTGGTGTTCGGCGAGAGCCTCGTGGCCCGGACCCTGGTCCGCCTTGCCAGGACGGTGGGCTACCGCGTCACCTCCGTGGTGGGCGCGGAGGGCGTGGGCACCGATGCGGACGCGGTGTTCGTGGGGGCCCTGCCGTCCGCAGCCACCTCCGGCGTGGACGGCGCGGTGGTGGCCACCATGGGTCACTGGGACGAAGAGGCGCTCGCCGAGGCGCTGCGCACGCCCGCGGGGTACGTCGCCCTGGTGGCGAGCCGCCGCCGGGCCTCCTCGGTCCTGAAGGAGCTGCGGCGTCGAGGGTTCCGGGAGGAGGACCTGGCCCGGGTGCGGGCTCCCGCAGGCCTGGACCTGGGATCCCGTAGCCAGGAGGAGATCGCCCTGGCGGTGCTGGCGGAGTTCACACAGCTGCGCCGAGCGGCAACCAGCCGCCCGCAACCCCCTCTACCCGAGGAAGCCACGGACCCCGTGTGCGGGATGACGGTGAGCATCCGGGGCGCCCCGCACACGTACGCCCACCGAGGCACCACCTACTATTTCTGTTGCCCCCATTGCCGGGACCAGTTCGCCCTGGATCCGGATCACTACCTGGCGCAGCCCGCGCGGTAGCCGCACCGGAAAGGACTCACACGGGCGGCTGGAACCGACCGTCCACCGCGGTCCAGCCGCCGTCCACCACCAGCACCGACCCGGTCACGTAGCTGGCGGCGTCCGAGGCCAGGAACACCACGGCGCCCGCGATCTCCTCCGGCCTAGCCCACCGGCCCAGGGCGGGCTTTTCCGCGTACGCCCGGTACCACGCGGGGTCCCGCTGGATGGGTGAAGTCAGCGGGGTTTCCACAACACCCGGGGCCACCGCGTTCACCCGTACCCCGAAAGGCCCCAGCTCCGCGGCCAGGGCCCGGGCCAGCTGCACCACGCCCGCCTTCGTGGCCGCGTACACCCCCTGCCCGGGCTCCACCACCTGCGCCCGGATGGAAGCCAGGACCACGATGCTGCCGCGGCCCTGTTCCGACATCACACGTCCTGCCGCGCGCAGCACGTGGAAGGTCCCCTTGAGGTTCACCGCCACCACCCGGTCGAACTCCTCGTCCGCGTACCGGACCAGGGGCTTGCGCACGTTGATCCCCGGCGTCACCACCACCACGTCCAGGGACTCCCACCGCCTGCGGACTTCGTCCACCAGCGCCGCCGTGCCCGCAGGGTCGGTGACGTCCACGTAGAACGCCTCCGCGCGCCCGCCGGCCCGGCGGATGCCTTCCGCCGTAGCGCGGGCCGCGTCCTCGCGGACGTCCGCGCACGCCACCAGAGCGCCGTGCGCGGCCAGAGCCTCCGCGGCGGCAGCCCCGATACCGGAGCCCGCACCCACCACCAGCGCCACGCGCCCGTCCAGTCGGAACATCCGGCTGTAGTCCAAACCCTGACCTCCTTCCCTGCGAGCCTCCGGCGAATCCAGGCGTGCCCCGCACGCGGGCGACTTACCCGCCCAGGGCGTACACCACCGCGGCCGCGTAGATGCGCGCAGCCTCCACCAGCTCGTCCACGTCCACGTACTCGTCCACCTGGTGGGGGACCTCACGCTTGCCGGGGCCCAGCACCACCACGGGCAGTCCCGCCCACGCCTGCAGGAACGTGCCGTCGGTGCATCCCGGGACGCCGCCATACCGGGGCTGTCTACCCGTCACCAGCCGCACCGCCCGCTCCACAGCCTGCACCACCCGCGCGTCCCGCGGGGTCTCCGTCCACGGCCGGTCCTCCACCAGCTCCGTGCGGGCCTCCACCCCGTCGTCGGCTGCCCCGGCCTGCTCCGCGAGGTCCTGCAACGCCTGCAGCAACGACCGGTGGTCCTGGCCGGGCACGGTGCGCAGGTCCACGGTCACGTGTGCCTCCCCGGCCATGACGTTGAACTGAGCGTCCCCGTGAGCCGGGGCGCGGACGGTGGTGGGCGTGATCCACGGAAGGCCCAACAGGGGGTGGGCGCCGGTCCGGCGCTGCTCCGCCGCCTGCAGCTCGGACAGCGCCAGGACGAACCGTGCGGCCGCGGGCAGAGGGTTCGCCCCCGCGTACGGCATCGCCCCGTGCGCCTGCCTGCCCCGGAAGACGGCCAGCACCCGCAACGCGCCCTTCTGCACCAGACACACCTCGTTCTCCTCGGGCTCGCAGACCACAGCTCCGTCGAAACCGTCTGCCAGCCCAGCCCGGACGAAGGCCTTGACTCCCTCCATCATCCCTTCTTCGTCCGCCAGGGCCGCCAGCCGGACCCGGCCCCGGAGCCCGTGCCCCGCCTGGCGCACCGCGTCCAGGGCCACCACCGCGGCCGCCAGACCGCCCTTCATGTCGCACGCGCCGCGGCCGTACAGACGGCCGCCCACCACCTCCCCTCCGAAGGGGTCGTACGACCAGGCGCTCCGGTCGCCCTCCGTGACCACGTCCGTGTGCCCCTCCACGATCAGCCCGAACCCCGGCTCGCCCGTGTCCCAGTCCGCCACCACGTTGGGCCGGCCGGGTGCTGCCTCCTGCACGGACACGGTCCACCCGCGGCGCTCCAGCTCCTCCACGAGGAAGGCGGCCACCTGAGCCTCGTTGGCCCGCGGGTCGCCCGGCCGGACCACGCTGGGGATCCGGATCAAGCGCCGGGCCAGCTCCACCACCTGCGCCGCGTCCACCGCGGCGGCGACCCGCCGCGCCTGTTCATCCAGGGAAGCTCTCTCCGACATCCAGGCCAGCTCCGTCTCCCGGAGGGCGATGCCACCCTCTTCCACACCGGTCCACCCCGCCCCTCCCGCAGCGGGGAGAAGCCCCTGGTCTTTCCAGGGAGCTTCAGCCGGCCTCGTCCTCGGAAAGGAGCGGGAGCGCCACGGGCGCTTTCTTCCGGGCCGACAGGTCGAAGGCCTTGCTCACCATGAGACGGTGGTGGGCCTCCGCCGCCGTGGCGTGGGGCGTCGACACGCCCGTGGAGACGCGATCCAGCCAGGCCACGGTCTCGTCCCGCATGGGCCCCCACAGCTCGCCGAACGCCACGTCACCGGGCGGGTAGCTGCCCAGGAAGTCCACCAGCCGGCTCTTGTGGGGGCTGTAGCCCTCCATCTGCGGGGCGCTGACGGCCAGGACCACGTCCCGGTGGGTGTCGTCCACCGTGAGGACCCCTTCCGTCCCCACGATGCCCACCTCCACGCTGTACACCGCCCCCGGCCACGTCACCGGCAACGCCCAGGACACCGCCATGTGCAGCAGGGTCCCGTCGTCGAAGACCACCGTTCCGACGGTGGCGTCGATGCCCGAGTACAGCGGGCCCAGCACCCGGTCCACCGCCCGCGCGTGGACCTCCACAGCCGTCTTCCCCTCCAGGAACCACAGGCACAGGTCCAGGGCGTGGGTTCCGGAGATGACCATGGGGGAAATGCGGGTCGGGTCGTCCGTCCTCCGGTAGTTGTCCAGCGCCACCAGCCGGTTCAGGAAAGCGCGGGCGGTGACGAGGGTGACCTCCCCCAGGGCTCCCGTCCGGCACTTCTCCTTTGCCGCAAGCCACCTGCGCCGGAACCGCTGGGTGTAACCCACCACCGCGTCGACGCCGGACTCCTCAATGGCCCGGAGGATCCGTGCGGAGTCCCGGAGGGTGGTCGCCAAAGGCTTTTCCACCAGTAGCGGCAGGCGCCGCTCCACCGCGGCGAGGACGGGGTCCGCGTGGAGGTGCTCGTCCGTGGCCACCACCACGCAGGTGACCTCGGGGCGCGCCAGCAGCTCCCGGAAGTCCGTGGTCACGTAGTCGGCGCCGATGCGCTGCGCCAGCGCCTCTCCACGTTCCGGGACCCGCTCCGCCAGCCCGATCCAGTCCACCGCGGGGTGCCGGGCCGCGATCTGCGCCCGGAACGTCCCCACGCGCCCCGCACCCACCACTGCAACCCCGAGCCGCCGTACGGTCTTCCCACGCATCCCTGCCTCCTCACTGGCCCCGTGTCCGATTTCGGCGTTCACGCCCGCCAGTGTACCAGGCTTCCCTCGGCTCGCGGTTTGACTCCCTTCGCCGGTGCTCGTAGAATCGGTGTCGCGGGCCCTTAGCTCAGGTGGTCAGAGCGCGGTCCTGATAAGACCGAGGTCCGTGGTTCGAGTCCACGAGGGCCCACCACTCCGCTCGACACCCCGCCGACCTTGACCGAGCTTGTGACGTTCGCATCCCGCGGCACGACCGCTGGGGTCTAAGCCCGGTTTAAGCCCGCGGCTGGTCTGATGGGAACTGGATGCGGGGACCGCTCCTAGCAGTTGTTCTCCTGGCCGCGGTCCCGGTCGGTCTGCAGGCCCGGGCCTACGAGGTCCGAACGGTGGGAGGCTGGCAGAGGGAGCTGCGGGCGGACGTGGTGGTGCGCACGTTGCGCGTGCCCGAGCAGGTTTTTTTCGCGTGGAGCGCACCCCCGACGGCCGGTACCGGAATCCCGGCCGGGCGGCCTGGGCGGGTGGCGCCGTGCTGTGGGCGCTGTGGAACCGGCTTTTCCTCCGCTGACGCCTTACCTCCGCACGAACTTCCGGACCCGCTGCGCCGCCCGCCTTCCCGTCTCCGCGGCACCGTTCATGTAGCCCTGGTAGTCCAGGCTGGTGTGCTCGCCCGCAAACAGGAGGCGGCCTACGGGCTCGAACTCCGCGCCTGCGATGGTGGTATACTGTCCCACCTTCCAGCACGCGTAACTGCCCCGCACGAAGGGGTCCGAGGGCCAGTGCCAGCGGGCGACCCGGCCGGTGTACGCCCCACGAACCCCGGGGAAGACGCGCTCCAGGTCGGGCAGCATCTTCTGTGCCTGCTCCCGCGCCAGGCCCTTGCCCACCTCCACACCGGCCGTGCCGCCTAGGAAAACGGTGTACGTGCCCGCCGTCCCGGGCCTTGCCCGGCTGCTGTCCCACCCGGTCTGAAGCGGGAGGTCGGTGAACAGATCGCCCGAGGAGCCCGCCTTGCGCCACAGCCGCTCCCGGAACCCGAGGATGAGTTTGCTGTTCGTGCCGTAGCCCAGCTCCTGGATGGCGCGTCGCTTCACGGGTGGGAGGTCCACCTGCAGTTCCACCTCCCGCAGGAGGGTAAACGGGACGGTGAGGATTACGAAGTCCGCGTCCACTTCCACGGTTCCGGCCCCCCTCCGCTCGAAGACCAGCCGGTACCCGCTGCCGCGCTGCCGGACCGCCACGAGCCGGTGGCCGAGGTGCAAAGAGGACTGGAGGAGGCGGGCCAACCGGTCGCAGATCTGCTGGTTCCCACCCCGCACGCTGTAGCGCTCGTCGCTTTCCCCGTAGACCTCGAACGTGGTCCCGGGCTCCGTGCCGATCAGGAGGATCAGATTGAGGGCGGACTGCTCCCCCGCGTCCAGCCCGTACTCCGCCACGTACGCGACCTCCAGCAGGTCTTTCACCCACCCGGAGGCCCCGACGCGGTCCAGGTACTCGGATAAGGACATGCGGTCCAGCTCCCGGGCCCGCGGGGTGTGCCGCCGGTAGGTGATCGCATCGCCCACCGCGTCCTGGTCCTGTCGGATCCGTCGGGCTAGAGGCTGGAAGTTGCGCACGACCTCCGGTTCTGAGATCCGGCGGCCGCCGAAGTTGAAGGTGGGGCGCAGGCGGGCCTCCGCACCACCTTCCAGGTCGATCAGCTGCAAGCCCAGGGACCGTACCAGGCGGTGCATGTCCTCGTGGCCGGTGTCGATGAACTCCCCGCCGAATTCGGTCACCAGGCCCGGGACCACAGCTCCCGCCACGGAGAACATGCGGCCTCCTGTGCGGGTGCTGGCCTCGTAGATCTGGGGCCGGATACCGGCCTGACGCAGGTGGTAGCCCGCTACCAGTCCGGCGATTCCCGCGCCCACCACGGCCACCCGCGGCGCCTGGGGGCCTGCCAAGACTTCCACCGGCCGGAGCAGCTCCACAGCCGACGCCAGGGCCGCACCGCCCGCGGCGCGCAGGAACTCCCGACGCCCGACGCGCTGTTCCCAGGCCTTCTCCACCAGCTCCCCCACCGCCGGGCCTCCAGGCCGGTTCGCGAGGTCCGCGAGCCGCAGCCAGTACCGTATCCACGAGAACGTGACCGTCCGGGCACCGCCCTTGCCGCGCATGGTCCCCTCCCTACAAGACCGTGGGATACCCGCCCCCTCCGAGGCAGGACCGGTTCCAAGTCAACACGGAATCGGCTTAAGCGGCGCCTAACCCAGGACGGTGAAGGTCGCGCTCCCGGGGGTTCCTACCGGGCCAGCGTCCCCGTCTGGTACGCCCGCAGCATCAGGGCCGCCACCGTGAGGGACACCAGGGCCACCGCCCGGGCCTCGCGGCCCGCCGGGACCGAGGCGCGCAGGAAGCCGCCGGGTCGCAGGCCGAAAGCCGCCACACCCCCCGCCAGGGACAGCAAGCCGTAGACCAGGTGGAGGCTGTCCGGCGGCCTGGAACCCGACACGTAAAGGGCCACGCCCGACAGGCCCTGGATCACCACCATCGCCGCCGCCGGCAGGTAGACGCCCCACAGCCAGCCGGGCAGCCGCCGCCGGGCGAGGTCCAGCACGAACGCCACCAGGAACACCACGGCGTGAATCGCTACCGCGGCCCACAGGAGGGTCCGGAAGGCGTGCACGGCAGAACCCACACCGCGGAGTTCGACGCCCGGCGCCTCACCCCTCCAGAAAAGAAGTGGGGGAGGGCCTTGCGGCCCTCCCCCGGCCGGCCTCCGCCTTGCGCACTAGGTCTTCTGTTCCTCCTCCTCCTTCTGCTCCACCACCAGGGCCTCCGTGGTGATGAGCAGGCCGGCGATGGAGGCTGCGTTCTGGAGAGCGGAGCGCACCACCTTCGCGGGGTCCACGATCCCGGCCTTGAACATGTCCTCGAACTGGCCGGTGAGCACGTTGTAGCCCACGTTGGGGTCCTTCTGCTGGCGGACCTTCTCCACGATGATGGACCCCTCCTGACCGGCGTTCACCGCCAGCTGCTTCAGCGGCTCCTCCAGGGCGCGGCGGACGATGCTGGCGCCCACGGCCTCGTCGCCCTCCAGCTTGAGCGCGTCCACCGCCTCCTGCGCCCGCACCAGGGCCACACCGCCGCCGGGGACGATCCCCTCCTCCACCGCGGACCGCGTGGCCGAGAGGGCGTCCTCCACCCGGGTCTTCTTGTACTTCATCTCCGTCTCGCTGGCGGCCCCGATGCGGATCACCGCCACGCCGCCCACCAGCTTGCCCAGCCGCTCCTGGAGCTTCTCCCGGTCGTAGTCGGAGTCCGTCTCCTCGATCTGCTTGCGGATCTGCTGGATCCGCTTCTCGATCTCCTTCGGGTCGCCGGCGCCGCCGACGATGATGGTCTCCTCCTTCCGGACCCGGACCTGCTTGGCGCGGCCCAGCTGGGAGATGTCCGTGTTCTCCAGCTTGAGGCCCAGCTCCTCACTGATCACGGTCCCGCCCGTGAGGATGGCGATGTCCTGCAGGATCGCCTTCCTCCGCTCCCCGAAGGCGGGCGCCTTCACCGCGCAGACGCTGAGAGTGCCCCGCAGCTTGTTCACCACCAGGGTGGCCAGGGCCTCGCCCTCCACGTCCTCCGCGATGACCAGGAGAGGCTTGCCCGTCTGGACGGTTCGCTCCAGCACGGGCAGCAGGTCCCGCACGGAGGAGACCTTCCGGTCGGTGATCAGGAGGTAGGGCTCCTCCAGCACCGCCTCCATCTTCTCGGGGTCGGTGACGAAGTAGGGGGAGATGTACCCCTTGTCGAACTGCATCCCCTCCACGATCTCCACCGTGGTCTCGATGCCCTTGCTCTCCTCCACGGTGATGACCCCGTCCTTGCCCACCTTGTCCATGGCGTCGGCGATGATCTTGCCGATGGACGGGTCGTTGGCGGAGATGGTGGCCACCTGCTCGATGGCCTCCTTGGTCTCCACGGGCTTCGCCACCTTCCGGAGGTGCTCCACCACCGCCTCCACGGCCTTGTCGATGCCGCGCTTGAGCGCCATGGGGTTGGCCCCTGCGGCCACGTTCTTCAGGCCCTCGCGGATGATGGCCTGAGCCAGGATGGTGGCGGTGGTGGTGCCGTCGCCGGCCACGTCACTGGTCTTGGTGGCCACCTCCCGGACCAGCTGCGCGCCCGCGTTCTCGAAGGGGTCCTCCAGCTCGATCTCCTTGGCCACCGTCACCCCGTCGTGGGTGATGGTGGGCGAGCCGAACTTCTTCTCCAGGACCACGTTCCGGCCCTTGGGGCCGAGGGTGATCTTCACCGCGTCGGCCAGTTTGTTCACGCCGCGTTCCAGGGCCCGGCGGGCTTCCTCGTCGAACCGTAGCTCCTTGGGCATGGGCGATCCCTCCCGACTAGGCCTTCGCGGCAGCGGGCTCCCGCTCCACGATGGCCAGGATGTCGCTCTGCCGCAGGATCAGGTACTCCTCGTCGCCGATCTTCACCTCGGTGCCCGCGTACTTGGCGAACAACACGCGGTCCCCTACCTTCACGTCCATGGGCAGGCGCCGACCGTCCTCCGTGAGGGCTCCGGGCCCCACGGCTAGCACCTCGCCATGCTGGGGCTTCTCCTTCGCCACGTCGGGCAGCACGATGCCGCCCTTGGTGCGCTCCTCCTCCTCCAGGGGCTTGACGACCACACGGTCACCCAGGGGCTTTAGGTTCATGGCGACCCTCCCTCCTTGGCCGTGGAATTTGGGCGTGCGGGATTAGCACTCGCACCAGGAGAGTGCTAATCCAAGTCCAAGCCCTAAGTGTAGGCGGGCGGGTGGGTCCCCGCAAGCCCTCCCTTGACGCGGCGCTAAGGCAGGATATCGTATCAGTAGATACTGATGTGATGAGGTGGTTTCATGGCAGCTTTGATCCAGGCAAACCCCACTGCCTTAGCCCTCAAGGCCAAGCTGTTCCGCGGATTCGCGGACCGGTCCCGCCTGGCCATCCTGGAGTCCCTCCGGGAAGGGCCGCGGACCGTCGGGGAGATCGTCCAGCCTACGGGGCTGAGCCAGCCCAACGTGTCCAACCACCTGCAGTGCCTCTGGGACTGCGGCCTCGTACAGCGGGAGCGGGACGGCCGGTTCGTCCGCTACCGGCTGACTGACCCCCGGGTGGACGCTCTGCTGGGCCTGGCGGACCGCATTCTGGCGGAGGTGGCGCGCGGGGTGTACCAGTGCACCCGCTACGCCGAGCAGGAGGACGCCCCATGACGGAACCCTCCACAGCCGAGCTGTCCGTCCGAGGCATGGACTGCGCGGACTGCGCGCGCCACGTGCAGCGGGCTCTGTCTGGGGTGCCGGGGGTCAAGGAGGTAGAGGTTCTGCTGGCCTCCGGTCTGGCCGTGGTGCGCTTCGACCCCTCCCGCACGGGGATCGGGCAGCTGCAGGAGGCCATCCGCCGCGCGGGCTACGAGGTCGGCCCCGCCCGCCCCGCCCCTCCACCGACCTACGGGCGGTCTTTGGTGCGGCTGCTGGGCGCGCTGTTCGGGGCCGTGCTGGTGCTGGTCGTCCTGGGAGAACGGGCCGGGCTCCTTCAAGCACTCACTCGGCGCGTTCCCACCGCGGTGTGGCTCGTGGTCATTCTGGCGGGTGGATGGCCGGTGTTCCGCAACGTCCTCCGTGCGGCCCTGCGCGGCCAGGTGGTCGCCCACACCCTCATGACCGTGGGACTGGTGGCCGCGGCGGCGGTGGGGGAGTGGGCTGCGGCCGCGGTGGTGGTGTTCTTCATGCGGGTCGGCGAGTTCGTGGAACGTTTCACCACGGAGCGGGCCCGGGAGGCGGTGGCGCACCTCGCGCGCCTGAGCCCCCAGACGGCCCGGGTGGAGCGGGACGGCGCAGAGGTGGTGATCCCTGCGGACGCGGTGCAGGTCGGGGAAGTGGTGGTGGTGCGGCCCGGCGAGGCGGTGCCCGTGGACGGTCGGGTGGTCGAGGGGACCGCCACGGTGGACCAAGCGGCCATCACGGGAGAACCCATGCCCGTGGACGTGCAACCCGGCAGCGAGGTCTTCGCTGCCAGCGTGGTGCGGGCCGGCTACCTTCGGATTCGCGCCGCCGCCGTGGGGCCGCAGAGCACCTTCGGCCGCGTGGTCCGCATGGTCCAGGAAGCCGAGCGCGACCGGGGACCCGTGCAGTTGGCCGCGGACCGGTTCTCCGGCTGGTACCTACCCGTAGTGGCAGGGGTGGCACTGCTGACGTTCCTCCTGCGGAAGGACCCCCTGGCCGCCGCCGCGGTGCTGGTGGTGGCCTGCTCGTGCTCCTTCGCCCTCGCCACCCCCGTGGCGGTGCTGGCCAGCGTGGGCGCCGCGGCCCGCAGGGGGGTGTTGGTGAAGGGAGGCCGCTACCTGGAGCTGCTGGCACGGGCGGACGTGGTGCTGGTGGACAAGACCGGCACCCTCACCGTGGGCCGCCCGGAGGTGGTGGACGTGGTGGCCCTGGACGGGCGGCGACCGGACGAGGTCCTTGCCCTTGCGGCTTCCGCCGAATGGTACTCCGAGCATCCTCTCGGGGAGGCCGTCCGGCGCGCCGCGCAGGCCCGCCAGCTGAACGTGATCCCTCCCGAAACGTTCGAGGCCCTGCCCGGGGTCGGAGTACGGGCCCGCGTCTCCGGTCGGCAGGTCACCGTGGGCAAGCCGGAGAGAACAGCGCCCGACGGCCCAGCAGACCGGCTCGAGCAGCAGGGCAGGACCGTGGTGCTGGTGACCGTGGACGGCCAGGCGGCAGGCCTTCTGGCCCTGGCCGACCGGCCCCGTCCGGGTGTGGCACAGTCCCTGCAGCAGCTGGCGGCCCTGGGAGTGAAACGTGTGGAACTCCTCACGGGGGACAGTGAGGCCGCCGCACGGGAGCTTGCGGAACAGCTCGGTATCGCCTGGCGCGCGCGCCTGCTGCCGGAAGACAAGATCGACGTGGTCCGTCGCTATCAGAAGGAAGGGCACGTGGTGGTCATGGTGGGTGACGGGGTCAACGACGCTCCGGCCCTCGCGCAGGCGCACGTGGGGGTGGCCATGGGCTCTGCGGGCACCGCGGTGGCCGCGGAGGCGGCCCACGTGGTCCTGCTGCGAGAGGACTGGTCCCTGGTCCCCCAGCTGTTCCGCCTGGCGCGCCGGTTCATGGGGACCGTGTCGCTGAACCTGCTGTTCACGGCCGCGTACAACGTCGCGGGACTGTCCCTGGCCGCAGCAGGCGTGCTGTCCCCGCCCCTGGCGGCCGCGGCTCAGTCCCTGCCGGACCTGTTCATCCTGGGGAACTCCTCCCGGCTGTTACGACGGATGTGACGGGCCAACGCGGCCACGCCCCGCTACCGCGGCTCACCTGTGCCGTCTTGCCAGGGGAGATCGGCCCAGGCCCCCAGTTCCAGGCCCGCCCGCTCACCGCGCGCCAGCCGGAACGCACCCGCGCACGCGATCATAGCCGCGTTGTCGGTGCACAGCCACGGCGGCGGTAACCACAGAGGGATGCCCAGGCGGTCCGCCTCCGAGGAAAGCCGCTCCCGCAGGGCCCGGTTGGCCGCCACCCCGCCGCCCAGGAGCAGGCAGGCCGGCCGCAGGTCCCGCGCAGCCCGTACGGTCCTGCGCACCAGGTGGGAGACCACCGCGTGCTGGAACGCCGCGGCCACGTCCGCGACCTCCGGGGCCGGGCTCTGCTGCAGCGCCCGCAGGACCGCGGTCTTCAGCCCGCTGAAGCTGAAGTCGTACCCGTCCTCTGACGCCAGCGGCTCCGGCATGGGGACGTGTGAAGGGTCTCCCTCCTGGCTCAGCCGGTCGATCTCCGGTCCGCCCGGGTAGCCCAGGCCCATAGCCCGGGCGGCCTTGTCGAAGGCCTCCCCCGCGGCGTCGTCCCGGGTTCGTCCGAGCACCCGGTAGCGGCCGTACTCGGGGATCCACAACAGGTCGGTGTGCGCCCCGGACACCACCAGGGCCAGAGCGGGCGTGGGGAAAGGCCCGTGCACCAACACGTTGGCGTAGATGTGCCCTTCCAGGTGGTTCACGCCCACGAGGGGCTTCCCCGCCGCCAGGCTCAGGGCCTTGGCGAAGGCCACGCCCACGGCAAGCGCGCCCACCAAACCCGGCCCGCACGTTACCGCCACGGCGCCCAGGTCCGCGACCTCCACCCCGGCGCGCTCCAGGGCCTCGTCCACCACCGCCACCAGACGCTCCACGTGGCGGCGCGCCGCCAGCTCCGGCACGACTCCGCCGTAGCGGTGGTGCAGGTCCACCTGCGAGGCCACCACGTTGGAGCGCACTTCCGTCCCCTGGACCACCGCGGCCGCGGTCTCGTCGCAGGAGGTCTCGATCCCCAGAACCGGCTGCCCGTACACCGCAGGACGTTGCGCGTCTTCCCCCGGCCTCACCGGGGCAGGGCCGCCTTCAGGGCCTCGAACTGCGACCGGAAGGGCTCCTCCCAGATGTTCCCGGTCCACATGATGAGGGCGTCCTCGCCGTTGTCGCTGTAGTAGCGCGGCCGCACGTGGACCTCCCGGAAGCCGTACTTGCGGTACAGGGCCTGGGCCGCGTGGTTGGACCGCCGGACCTCCAGGGTCACCCACCGCGCCCCGCGCGCCCGCGCCTCCTCGATGAGGGCGACCAGCAACCGCTCCCCGACCTTCCGCCTCCGGTAGCGGGGCTCCACCGCGAGGGTGGTCACGTGGGCCTCCTCCAGGATCACCCACATGCCCGCGTAGCCCACCACCACTCCGTTCTGCCGCGCCACCAGGTAGCAGGCGCTACGGTTCTCCTGCAACTCCCGGCGGTAGGCGTCGCGCGGCCACGGGGTGGAAAAGCACTGGCGCTCGATCTCGAGGACCCGCGGGATGTCCTCCAGCCGCATGGGCTCGATGTGAACCGAAGCCACCGCCTTCATCCTGGTCCCACCTGCCGGAACGCGGGCGTGCGGCCGTACCACGGCTGGATGTGCACCAGTGGCTGCGCCCGCCCTTCCAGCAGACGCTGCCGGCCGAGCCAGGCCACCGAAGCCGCACGCGGGGTCCACGACACCGCCTCCGCCAGACGACTGTCCGGCAGCGCCCGCGCGAACACCCCGGCCCATCGCGCCAGCCCGTCGCCGACCAGCACGCAGCCCCTCGCGGCGTCACCCGCCGCCCGGAACGCGTTCGCCACCTCCTCGGGCGGTGCCACCAGCTCTTCCACCAGCCGGACGAGCCCGCCGTCGCGCCGCTGGAACAGAGCTGCCGCCACCTCGCCGCGCCGGGCGTCCACCACCACTCCCACGGTGGGAGCCTCCACGGCCGCAGCGAGAGCTTCCAGGGTCGGAACCCCACAGGCGGGTAGGTCCCGTGCCCGCGCCCACCCCACCGCGGTGGCGATCCCCACCCGCAGGCCTGTGAACGACCCCGGGCCCACGGACACCGCCACCCCCTCCACGACCTCTGGCCCCCAGCCCATGTCCTGCAGGAGGCCCCAGATGGCCGGGGCCAACCACTCCAGGGACCTTCCAGGCGCCCGCACGGTGCGTTCCGCCAGCAGGCCGGAGCCGTCCACCAGGGCCACGCTGGCCGTGTCGGTGGCCGTCTCAACCCCCAACACCCGCACGCTCGGCCTCCGCCTCCCGTTCCCACAATCGGAGTAGCTGGCAGCTGGAATTCCCCGTGGCCCGAACGTCAAGCCGGCGGACCTGGGAGCCGGTCCCGTGGATGTGAACCCACAGGCAGTCCGCGGGCATGCGGTCGGATGCGCGGTCCGCCCACTCCACCACCACCGCGGCCCCGGAGTCCAGCAGCTCGTCGAACCCGATGCCGTCCAGGTCTTCCGGCCCAATCCGGAACAGGTCCACGTGGTACAGGTACACCCTGCCACGGTACTCCCGCACGAGGGTAAAGGTCGGACTGGCCACGTAGCCGGACACCCCCAGCCCCCGGGCCACGCCCTGCACGAAGGTGGTCTTTCCGGCGCCCAGCTCGCCCACCAGCGCGACCACGTCGCCGGGCCGCAGCACCTGTCCCAGGGCCTCGCCCAGCCCGCGGGTCTGGGCTTCGCTGGAGCTCGTCCACTCGCGGCCCGCGGCCTTCATCCCTCCCTGCGGACCCGCAGCCGCAGCCCTTCGACAGCCACCACCCGCACGCGCTCGCCCGCCCGCACCGGCTCGTCCGACTCCGCTGTCCAGTCCTCTCCCGCCACCAGGACTAGGCCCTGTCCGTCCAGGTCGGTCTTCGCCACGCCCACGCGTCCCACGAGCGCCTCCCGGCCCGACACGGGCCGCCTGCGCTGCGCGCGGACCCCCGCCCCCAGGGCGAAGAGGAAGAAGCCCCCGGTCATCAGCCCCAGCGCCACCACCAGGGGCACCGAGGCCCGGAGGTACGGCTCCTGGTTGCTGGTGAGCAAAATACCGCCGAGGATGAACGCCACGATGCCGCCCACCCCCAGCACGCCGAACCCCGGGACGAATAGCTCCGCCATGAGCAGGGCGATCCCCAGGGCAATGAGCGCCAGGCCCGCGTAGTTCACCTGCAGGATGGCGAACGACGCCAGCGCGAGGATCAACGCGATGGCCCCCACCACACCCGGCACCACCGCTCCCGGGTTGTTCAGCTCGAACAGGATGCCGTAGATGGCCACCGTCATGAGGATCAGGCCCACGTTGGGCTCCGCCAGCAGGTCCAGGAAGCGCTCCCGGAGGTCCATGTCCAGGTCCACCACCCGGGCACCTCGGGTCCGCAGCACCTGGGGACCGCCCAGGACCTCGACCGTGCGCCCGTCCACGCGGGCCAGCAACTCGTGCACGTCCGCGGCCAACAGGTCCACCACGTCCATCCGCACCGCCTCCTCGCTGGGCAGCGCGGCCGCCTGACGCACGGCGCGCTCGCCCCACTCCGCGTTTCTCCCGCGTCGCCGGGCGAGGGTGCGGATCTTGGCCACCGCGTCCTCCGTGGCCTTGCGGATCATGGTCCTCTGGCTCTCCGTCTCCTGCTCTCCCCCGCCCACCGCCACCGGAGTTGCCGCCCCCAGGTTCGTCGTGGGTGCCATGGCCGCCACGTGGGCTGCGTACACCACGAACACCCCCGCGGAGGCCGCACGGGCACCAGGAGGCGCCACGTACACGATCACCGGGACGGGTGAGGCCAGGATCGCCTTGGTGATGTCGTCCGTGGACTTCAACAGGCCGCCCGGTGTGTCGAGTTCCACCACCAGAGCGACCGCTCCCGCGGCGTGGGCCTCCCGGATCCCGCGGCTGATGTACATGGCGGAGGCGGGGGAGATAACCCCTTCTACCCGGATCCGGTACACCACGGGCCCCTGCGGGGCGGCCAGGCCCAGGCCGGACCCGAGGACGAGGAGCAGCAGGAGGAGCAGCCGGTAGACCACCAGGACCTCCACCCCTACGGTACCCTACCGGTGCGCTGGCGGGAAAGACACCGACGGCCCTAGCCCTCCCGCTGCTGGCGGTACAGGGCTTCGACCTCTTGCAGGGTACTGGCCTCCCGCGGGGTCTTGTCGGCGCGCACCCGGACGATGCGGGGAAAGCGCAGCGCGTAGCCGGAGTCGTGCCGGTCGCTGCGGGTCACGGCGTCGAACGCCACCTCCAGCACCACCTTCGGCTCCACCGCCTTGAAATGCCCGAAGTCCCGCACCGTGTGGCGGAGGAAGAACTCCGTGAGCTCCGCGATTTCCGCGTCCTGCAGGCCGGAGTACGCCTTGCCCACCACCCGCAGGCGGTCGCCGTCCCAGACGGCGAAGGTGTAATCGCTGAGCCACCCCGCCCGTTTGCCGTGGCCGTACTCCGCACCCACCACCACCACGTCCAGGGTTGCCAGTGGCTCCTTCCACTTCAGCCACAGCCCGCCCCGCCGCCCCGGCCGGTAGGGTGCGTCCAGGCGTTTCACCACCAGCCCCTCGTTGCCACGTTCCCGGGCGTCGCGGAAGGCCTCCCGTAAGGAGGCCACGTCCCGCACCGGTCGGGCGCTCGCCAGGCGGACCGGTCCGGAGAACTCCATGGCCTGGAGGCGCTGGCGGCGTTCGGCCAGGGGGAAATCCAGCAGATCCTGCTCCCCGAGCTTCAGCACGTCGAAGAGGAACAGGGCCACGGGGACCTGCTCCGCCACCTGGAGGGGATCCAGCCGGCGCAGGCGCTGCTGCAGCCGTTGGAAGGGGGCCGGCCGCTGCCCGGCCCACGCCACCAGCTCGCCGTCCGCGATGTACGCGGGACCCAGTTGCAGCAGGGGCTGTCGGAGCTCTGGAAAGCTGTCCGTCACGTCGTCCAGGGTGCGCGAGTACAGCGTCACCCGGTCACCCAGGCGGTGCACCTGCACGCGTACCCCGTCGTACTTGTCCTCCGCCAGCACCTCCTGTGGGCCGTCCTGGAAAGGTTCCGCGGGGTCCGCGAGGGTGCCGGCCAGCATGAACCGGAACGGGCGGAAGTAGCAGAGGGAGGCGCTGGCCAGCTCGCCCCGGCGTGCCTGACAAGCCACCTCTCCGAGGTCGGAGCACAGCAGGTCCGCGCGGCGCACCGCTGCCGGCCGAGCGCCGAACGCCTCCGCCACCGCCTCCTGCAGCAACCCTTCCTTGAGCCCGATCCGCAGGTCACCGGTGAGCACCCGGACCAGGAACTTGGCCTCCATAGGTTGCGCCTGCTCCAGCAGCGCCCGCAGGATCGCGGCCCGGAACTCCGCCGCTCCCTTCCCGCGCGCGGCCGCCGCGCGCCGCAGCTGCGCGTGGGCCCCCTCAAGGGTCAGGGGCTCGCGGAACAGGGGTACCGTGCGGCGCCGGGCCACCAGCTCCGCGGCCACGTCTCCCAGGTCCCCCCAGCGCAGGTACAGCTCCGAGACCTCCCGGTCGGTAGCCCCGGACAGCTCCTTCAGCACCTCCACGATGGTGGACCAGCCGATCTGCAGTTTGTCGGGATCTCCGGGTGGCAGCACGCGACCGGTCAGGTACGTGCACGCGACCCGCAACGCCTCTTCCGGGAGCCGGCGCAGGTAGGCCGCCAGCAGGGTGACCTTCTCGCGTTTCGACGACGTACGGGACACCGCGTCCAGGGTGGCCGCGAACTCCGCCCAGCGCGCCAACGCCCACCTCCTGCGGCGCCTCCAGACTAGACGGACCGTCCCGCGGATGCAACGCAGTCCTTTGTGGAATTTCGCCCGGTCGGGGGATTGACAACCCGGTTGGCCGGCGCTATTGTGCCGGTACAAAACTGAACCGCGCACCGTTCGAAAGGGCAAACCCGCGGTAACGCGGGGACGCAAAGCCAACGGGGCCTGCGAGGAGCAGGTCGGCCGGGTTGCCGAAAACGGTGGTTTCGTTTTTGGGCCCGTTCGCGCGGTGCGCACGGGCCTTCTGTTTGTTCCGCAGAGGGCACCGGGGAGGAAGCGCGCGCGTGCGGACCCTACCCCCCGAGGTCCGCGCGGCGCGCTTCCACCCGGTGTGTGTCCGTCGGTATCGTCCGAGCCCACAACGCTGACTCTCCTCCCGGATCAGCGCGCTCCCGACGCGACCTGCCCGTCACGGGTCAGCGCCCGGTCCCGCGGCCTGGCCGGCCCGCGCCCGAGGCCGTGCACGTACCGGCGGAACGCTGCCTCGACGGCCTCCGAGAGCACCAACCGCCTCAACAGCTCGAAGTCCGCCCCCCAGGCCTCCGCGCGCTCCCGGGCAGCCTCCAGCAGGGAAGCGAAAACGCCGGGCAGCGCGTCCGCCATCTGGGCCGCGGCCTCCGCGGTGCGGTGGTCGGTCCGCACCAGCAACGCCCCCGTACCGCGGTACAGCTCCGCCACCGCGTCCACGGCCCAGCGCTGGTCTCCGCCCAACAGCACCCACCGGGGCCGCAGGAAGTCCCGCACCGCCTGGCCCCGGCGGAGCAGCAGGGGGTTGGAGACCACGCCTGCAGGAAAGCCTTCGCCCCGACGCTCCCGCAACCGGTCCTGCAGCCACTGGGCAGTCCCCACGGGTACGGGGGCCTGCAAGGCCAGCACGCTGCCCGGCGCCAGTCCAGCCACGAGGCTCTCCGCCCACGGCTGCCGCCGCGGGTCCGTGGCCACGCACCACAGCGCCGCGTCTGAAGGCGGATCCGCCACCAGCTCCAGCCACCCGCAGCCCAGGGCTTCGCGGAACAGGGGCTCCAACCCGGGTTCGAAGAACGGCAGGCGCCCCTGGCGCAGCGCCGCACGCCGGGCGCGGTCAGGCTCCACTGCTAGCACGGGACGGCTGGGCCCCGCGAGACAGCTGGCCACCACCAAGCCGGATGCCTCCACCCCCACCACCACGACTCGGGTCTCGGCCACCTCGCACCTCCGCGGCTACCCCAAGCAAGTTCCGTGCCGCGGTTCAAAACGAGTCCCACACCACCTCCCCCGCCACCACCGTGAGGGCCGCCCGACCCTCCACCAGCACGCAAAGGTCCGCGCGCAGCCCCGGTCGCAGCAGCCCGCGATCCTCGAGGCGTAGGACCCGCGCGGGAGTGGTGGTGGCCATGCGGACGGCGTCCCGGAGGGGCACACCCCACCGGATCGCGTTGTCTACCGCTTCGTCCATCCGCAGGACCGTGCCCGCAAGGGTCCCGTCCGCCAGGCGTGGAGCCTCCCCGGGCAGGACCGTCGCCAGGGCTCCGCCCAGGCGGTACCGGCCCGGCGCAGCCCCCGCAGCGGCCATGGCGTCGGTCACGAGCGCCATCCGTTCCGACCCCAGCAGCCGGTAGGCCAGGCGGAAGGCCGCCGGGTGCACGTGCACCCCGTCCGCCACCAGCCCGCACACCCAGGCGCCGTCCTCCAGCGCGGCGCCCACGACTCCCGGCTCCCGGTGGTGCAACCCCCGCATGGCGTTGAAGAGGTGGGTGACCATGCCGGCACCGGCCTCGAAGGCCTCCCGGGCCTGCTGGTAGGTGGCGTCCGAGTGGCCCACCGAGGCCACGACCCCCGCGCCCGCGAGCCACCGCACCAGCTCCAGCCCGCCCGGCTGTTCCGGAGCCACGGTGACCGCGCGCACAAGACCGCCGAGGTCAGCCACCAGCCGCCTCACGCTCGGATCGCCCGGAGGCACGATCCACCGCGGATCGTGCGCCCCGGCCCGCTTCGGACTGATGGCCGGCCCCTCCAGGTGCAGCCCCACCGGCTGGGCACCGCCTCCCGCGCCCGCGGCCACCACCTGCGCGGCGGCCCGGACAACCTCCGGGGGCGCGGTGATCAACGTCGGCAGGAAGCTGGTAGTGCCCGTGGACGCCAGGTACCGCCGTGCCGCGGCGAACTGTTCGGGCGTGCAGGAAAGGAAGTCCGCGCCGGCGGCCCCGTTCACCTGCAGGTCCACAAAGCCGGGGGCCAACACCCCGTGCGGGAACTCCCGGTCTGCACGACGCGGTGTGCCCTCCCTGACCTCTGCGATGAGCCCGCCCTCCACCACCACGTAGCCCGGTACCAGATCCCGGTCCGGGGCCACCACCACGCCCGCCGCAAGCACGAGGCGGCTGGTCACGGCGTCTGTTACCAGGTGATCACGTGGAAGCCGGAGGTCTCGAACCGGCTCATGGCCTCCAGGACGTCGTTGACCTCGTCCAGGCGTATGGTGCGCGCCAGCAGCCGCGCAGGCGACAGCCGGCCCGAGGCCACCAGGGCCAGCAGGCCGCGGAAGGCCCATCCCGGACAGCCCGCGCTGCCCAGCAAGCTGAGCTCCAGGAGCACCGCCCGGTCCACGGGGATGGGCACGGAGCCCTGGTCCTCCCGGCCGGTCAGGCCCACCTGAACCACCCGGCCGCCGCGTCGGACGCAGCGCACCGCCTGCTGGATCGTCTGCGCCAGGCCCACGGCCTCCACCGCCACGTGCGCCCCCTCCCCGTCGGCCAGCTCGCGGATACGTCGGACGGGGTCCTCCGCGGAAGCATCCACGCAGGCCACCGCACCCTCCCGCGCGGCCCGCTGGAGGTTCGCTTCCCGGACGTCCACGGCCACCACCTGCGCCCCCAGGGCGGAAGCGATCTGCACCGCCGAAAGTCCCACCCCTCCGGCTCCGAACACCGCCACCCACTCGCCCGGACGGACCGCGGCGCGGTTGGCCACCGCGTGGTACGCGGTGGTGTACCGACACCCCAGGCTCGCCGCGGACACGAAGTCCACCGCTTCCGGCAGCCGTACGAGGTTGGCTTCCGCCTCGGGGACCCGAACCCGCCGCGCGAAGGCACCGTCCAGGTCCACCCCCAGCACCCCGCGCCGGGGGCAAAGGTTGGACCGGCCGCTACGGCACAGCTCGCACCGTCCGCACGCGATCCGGAAGGGCACAGTCACCCGGTCGCCCGGGCGGAAACCCTCCACGGAGTCCCCCACCGCCTCCACCACCCCGGCGAACTCGTGCCCGAGCACCAGGGGCAGCCTCGGCCGCACCCCCACCCAGCCCCAGTCTCCGCGCCACACGTGCCAGTCGCTACGGCACACCCCGCACGCCTCCACCCGCACCACCGCGTCCGCGGGGCCGCACGCCGGCTCCGCGACCTCCCGCACTTCCAGGGGGGCGCTGAACTGCACGAGGACCGCCGCCTGCACCTCGAACCTCCCGCGACCCTGAAGGAGTCGCGGCCCCGTCGGCTGCGTCAGACGCCCGGGGTCAGGCGCCTTCCGTCACGTACACCACTCGCAGGATCTCCTCGATGGTGGTGACCCCTTCCAGCACCTTACGGATCCCGTCGTCCCGCATGGTGCGGAAGCCTTCCGAGCGGGCCACCTCCCGGATCTCGTTGGCGGAGGCGCGCCGCACCACCCGCTCCCGGATGCGGTCGCTCACCACCAGCAGCTCGTAGACCCCGGTCCGGCCCTTGTAGCCCGTCTGGCGGCAGAAGTCGCAGCCGGCACCCCGGTACAGCACCAGGTCCTTCTCCTCCGCCAGCTCCTCCGACAGGCGCCGCACCGCCTCGCGGGGCGGCCGGTACGACTCCTTGCACTTCGGGCAGATGGTCCGAGCGAGCCGCTGGGCCAGGACCCCGATCACCGACGACGTGATGAGGAACGGCTCGATGCCCATGTCGACCAGGCGGGTGAAGGCGCTGGGGGCGTCGTTGGTGTGCAGGGTGCTGAGCACCAGGTGGCCCGTGAGGGCCGCCTGCACCGCGATCTCCGCCGTCTCCCGGTCGCGGATCTCGCCCACCATGATCACGTCCGGGTCCTGCCGGAGGATACTCCGCAGCCCCGTGGCGAAGGTGAGCCCCGCCTTGGGATTCACCTGGACCTGGTTGATGCGCGGGAGCTGGTACTCGACGGGGTCCTCCACGGTAATGATGTTCTTGTCGAGGGTGTTGATCTTGCTCAGCGTGGCGTACAGGGTCGTGGTCTTCCCGCTGCCGGTGGGCCCGGTCACCAGGATCATCCCGTAGGGCTTGCTGGCCAGCTCCTCCCACTGGGCCTGGACGTCGCTGGCCATGCCGAGCCGGTTCAGGCTGATGAGGGCGTTGGACTGGTCGAGGATGCGCATCACCACCTTCTCCCCGAACATGGTGGGGAGGGTGGAGACGCGGAGGTCGATGTCCCGTCCGTCCACCTTCAGGTGGATCCGGCCGTCCTGAGGACGGCGCCGCTCCGCGATGTCCAGGTTCGCCACGATCTTGATGCGGGACACCAGGGCCGCCTTGAGGTTCTTGGGCGGCGACATGACGTCGTGGAGCACCCCGTCGATCCGGTACCGGACGTGCAGCCCGTTGCGGTGGGGCTCGATGTGGATGTCCGAGGCCCCCTCCCGGATGGCCTGGTCCAGGATCACGTTGACCAGCTTCACCACCGGGGCCTCGTCCACCATCTCCCGGAGTCGGTCGATGCTGACCTCCTCCTCGGCCGCCGCCTCCTCCTCCGTGACCACGGCCTGGTCGAAGATGGAGCCCACGTGGTAGTACTTGTTGATGGCCTGCATCAGCTCGTCCTCGGTGGTGATGCGGGCCTCCACGTCCATCCCGGTGACGAGCCGCACGTCGTCCAGGGCCAGCAGGTTCAGGGGATCCACCAGGGCCACCAGGAGGCGGTCCCCGTTCCGGCCGAAGGCCAGCACCTTGTGACGCGAGGCGATGTGCTGAGGTACCAGCCGTACCACCTCCGGGTCCACGGGGGTGTTGCTCAGGCTCACGTAGGGGTAGCCCCACTGCACCCCGATGGCCTTCGCCAGGTCCTCCTCCGCGATCAGCCCCATGCGGACCAGGATACGGCCCAGCCGCTCCCCGGTGCGGGCCTGGATCTCCAGGGCCTGCTGCAGCTGCGCCTCGTTCAGGAGCCCCATGCGGACCAGGATGCCGCCCAGGGCTTCCCGCCGGACCAGGGTGGGCGCACCGGGACGCGCCGCGGCTCGGGGTCCGGAAGGTGGTGCTGGGGGAGCTGAGGCCGCCGGGTCCGGCACCGGCAGGGAGCCCGCAGAAGTCTGCGCGGCAGGCTCGAGCTGCACGGGCGGCTCAACCGTCTGGCGGGCCGGGACTTCGGCGGAGCTCGGTTGGGTGGCCTCGGCCTGGGCTGGCTGCCCGCCCGCAGCAAAAACCTCGAACGGCGCCTGCGTCGCCTCCGGCTCCCGGGGGGCCTCCCCTGCGACCGGAGCAGCTTCCCCGTGCTGCTCCTCAGCCGGTTCGGGCGCCGGCTCCGGCTCTCCCGCCGGTGGGGACGGTTGGGCGTCCAGCCCGCGGGCCGGTGCCGGGTGGCCGTTCGCCCTCGCCTCCAGGGCTTCCGCGCGCTCCAGGACGCTGGCTGCCTCCTGGGAAAGCCCCAGCCTCTCGTACACCTCACCCAGCGCCAGGAGGACTACCGCAGCTTCCTTCATGAAGCCCCCGGACTGATACAGGTCCGCCAGATCCAGGTAGTGGACGGGCTCCTCCGGCGCCAGCTCGATGAGCTTTTTGTACTCCGCGATGGCCTCCTGCAGCCGGCCCGCGTGGGCGTGCCGGACGGCCTGGTGGTACCGCCACGCGCACTCCAGGGTCTGGTTGCTGGCAGGGATTCCCAAAGACGCCTTGTACTCCCGGAGGGCGGCCAGCTCGGCCTCCGCCTGCTCGGCCTTCGTCCCGCCTGCCTTCATGGTCCTCTCCCGGTTCCTAGCCACCGGCGCCCCCCGGCCACCGCCGTCCTTGCTCTCAGTCTACGCGAAGAGCAAGTATTGTACCCCGCCGCCAGCCGCCCTAGACCGGGGGCCCGGGGTTGACCGGACAGTAGCACAGGTCCCCGGGGCCCGCAAGCCAACCCGACACCCTGGAACGAAACTTGCTCCATCAGCCCCCTGAAGGACCTCACCGGGGCAGGAGGGAAGTGTTGACACCCATGGACGCACGGTACGAGCTCGACGTGGCGGTCGTGGCGGGCCTGATGGCTGACCGACACCTGATCAGCCTGGCCCTCAACGAGGGGTTCGCGCCAGAGATGCTGGACAACCCCGTGGCCCAGCGCCTGAGCAAGGTGGTGCTGGAACTGGCGATGGCCCGCGCGGCTCCCCTGGACCACGTGAGCGTCCGTCACGAGGTGCAGGAGCGGGGACTTCTGACCCCCGAGATGGAGCGATTGCTGCAGGTGGTGCGGATGACCCGTCCGCCCTCCGCTGCCCAGATGGCGAGCTACCTGGACGCGCTCAAGGCCCGGGAGAGCCGCCGGAGGCTGGAGGCGGTCCAGCGCCGGATCCAGGACTTCCTCCGTCAGGGGGAACGGGCGGGCTCCCGGGACCTCGTGCGGTTCGTGGGCGAGGTGGTGGGGGAGCTGTTCGAGGTCCAGAAGCGGCGCCTGCGCCAGCGCCTGGTCCCCGTCGGGGACGTGGTGGCCGAGCTCATCGAGAACGTCCAGAATCCCTCCGCGGGAGGCCTGCTGGGGTACTCCATCTCGCCCTTCGATCGGCTGAACCGGGTGCTCTCGGGGCTGCGGCCGGGTTTCTACTACGGGCTGGCCGGGGCGCCCCGGCGGGGCAAGACCAACCTGGCGTTGCAGCTGGCCAGCTACGTGGCCCGCAACCACCGCATCCCCGTCCTGTACTACTCGTGGGAGCAGACGGTGAAGGTGTTGAGCGCCCGGCTTCTGGCCAAGGAGATGCTGGTGAGCCCGGCGGACATCCTGGCGGGGACCGTGGGCCGTTCCCCGCTCAGCCTGGCGAAGCTGCGGGCCGCGGAGGAAGAGGTGTACCGGTTCGCGCCCTACCTGTACCTGGTGGAGGCCGGACGCAGGGACACCCTGGACCGGATCAAGGCCCACGCCTACAACGTGATGCAGGAGCACGACACCGACCGGATCGTGATCTGCCTGGACTACCTGCAGAAGATCCCCCTGGACGAGCCCATCGCGGACGACAAGGCCCGCACGGACCTGATCTCCTCGCAGCTGGCGGAGCTCAGCCTGGAGCTGCGGGCCCCGATTCTGGCCATCTCGCCCCTGGACAAGGAGGGCTGCCGGCTGGACGAGCGGCCCGCGGAGGACGACGGGGAGTCGGAGCTGTACGAGCGGCCCACCATGCACCACAGCGTGGGTTCAGGTGACCTGGAGTACGACCTGGACGTGGCCATGGTGCTGGTCAAGGACTGGAAGGCCACCCGGGACCTGCGGGAGTACCTGGAGTCCAAAGCCCGACAGGAGGGGCTGGACCCCGAGGAACTGCCGAAGATCGACATCCTCAACCTGTTCATCGACAAGAACCGCGACGCGCCCGAGGTGGAGGCCAACATCGTGCAGTTCGCCTTCTTCATCACCCTGAACAAGTTCGTGGAGCTGGGCTACAAGCACGAGAAGGAGTACCGCGGCGACTTCCGGAGCTTCTCGAAGGTGGTGGAGATCTACAGCCAGCTCAAGGAGGCCGGGCTGATCCATGGCCCGCGGGAAGCCCTGGTGGCAGGCAGCTAGACGGTACATGGGGAGGTCTGGGGCATGAACATCGAGCAGCTCCTGAAGGAAGTGGTGGACCGTCAGGGGTCCGACCTGCACCTCACCGCGGGGGTCCCGCCCATCATGCGGGTGTGGGGCAAGCTGACCCCCCTCGCAGGCTACCCGGTGCTGACCCCGGAGGACACCTACCAGCTGGCCTACAGCATGCTCAACACCCTGCAGAAGCAGAAGTTCGAGAAGAACTGGGAGCTGGACCTGTCCTACGGGGTGCCCGGGCTGGGCCGGTTCCGGGTGAACGTGTACCGGCAGCGGGGGGCGGTAGGGGTCGCCATCCGGGTGATCCCCCACGAGGTCCCGCGTCTGGAGGACCTGAACCTCCCCAGCGTGCTGGTGGAGCTCACCCGCAAGCCCCGGGGGCTGATCCTGGTCACGGGGCCCACGGGCCAGGGCAAGTCCACCACCCTGGCGGCCATGATCAACCAGATCAACGAGGAGCGGAGCTGCCACATCGTCACCATCGAGGACCCCATCGAGTACCTGCACGAGCACAAGCGCAGCGTGATCAACCAGCGGGAGCTGGGCTTCGACACCCAGTCCTTCCCGAACGCCCTGCGGGCCGCTCTCCGGGAGGACCCGGACGTGGTCCTCATCGGCGAGATGCGGGATCTGGAGACCATCGCGGCGGCGCTCACCATCGCGGAGACCGGCCACCTGGTGTTCGCCACCCTGCACACCGCCAACGCCGCCCAGTCCGTAGACCGCATCATCGACGTGTTCCCGCCCCACCAGCAGCAGCAGGTGCGGGTGCAGCTGAGCTCGGTGCTGGAGGCGGTCATCAGCCAGATCCTCCTGCCCAACCAGCTGTTCCTGAGGCGCTTCGGCAGCCAGGAGGGCTACGCGGCGGCCCGCCGGTCCGGCGCGGTGGCCACCCTGCGGCGGACCTGGCCCACCCTGGAGGAGATCGGCCGGGTGCCCGCGGTGGAGGTCATGATCGCCACCCCCGCCATCCGCAACCTCATCCGGGAGGGGAAGACCCACCAGATCGAGTCCGCCATCCAGACGGGTGCGGAGTGGGGGATGCAGACCATGGACCAGTCCCTGCGGGACCTGTACCAGCGGGGCCTGATCTCCTTCGAGGACGCCATCGGGAAGGCCATCCACCCCGAGGAGCTCCGCAAGATGATCGCGTGAACGGAGGAGGGTAGTTATGGCGGTCTACCAGTACACCGCCCGCGACCAGATGGGTCGGGTGGTGACGGGAACCCTGGAAGCGGAGAACGACGCTCAGGTGGCGGAGAAGCTCCACCAGATGGGCTTCTTTATCACCGCCATCGAGCGCGCCAAGGCCGGCCCCGGGGAGGCCCGCAGCTTCTTCGACCTGTTCCGCGGGATCTCCCTGCGGGACCTCGCCCTCATGAGCCGGCAGTTCTCCACCATGGTGAACTCGGGCCTCACCCTGGTGCGGTCCTTGACCATCCTGGAACAGCAGACCACCAGCCACCGCCTCCGGGAGGTCCTGAGCAAGGTGCGGGCGGACGTGGAGCAGGGCCGCACCCTGGCGGAGGCGCTGGCTAAGCACCCGCAGGCCTTCAGCTCCCTGTACGTGAACATGGTCCGGGCGGGGGAGGCGGGCGGAGTCCTGGACGACGTACTGCAGCGCCTGGCGACCTTCCTGGAGAAGGAGTTCGCCCTGCGGCAGAAGATCAAGTCCGCCATGGTGTACCCTGTGATCCTCACCCTGGCGGCCACGGGAGCTTTGCTCTTCATGACCATGGTCATCATCCCGCAGTTCGTGGTCTTCTTCCAGGAGCTGAACGTGGGCGACCTGCCCGTGCCCACCAAGATCGTCATGGCGGTCAGCTACGTCCTCCGGACCTTCTGGTACGTGTGGATCCCGGGGATCGCCGTGGCGGTGTGGGGCTTCCTGCGGTGGCTGCGGACGCCGGTGGGCAAGGCGTGGTGGGACCGGACGAAGCTCCGGCTGCCGGTGTTCGGGCCCGTGATCCAGAAGACCATCCTGGCGCGGTTCGCCCGAACCCTGGGCACCCTGCTGGGTGCGGGCGTGCCGTTGCTGCAGTCCTTCGACGTGACCAGCAAGGCCGTGGACAACGTGGTGGTGGAGGAGGCCATCCGCAAGGTCCGCGCCAGCATCCGGGAAGGCGAGAGCATTGCCCTCCCCCTCTCCCAGGTGGAGCTGTTCCCTCCCATGGTGGTGCAGATGGTGAAGGTGGGGGAGGAGGCCGGTAACCTGGACGAGATGCTGGTGAAGGTGGCGGACTTCTACGACACGGAGGTGGAGGCCGCGGTGGCCGCCCTGGCCAGCACCCTGGAGCCCGCCATGATCGTGTTCATGGGCCTGGTGGTGGGAGCCATGGTTATCTCCCTGTACCTGCCCATCTTCCAGCTGGCCGCGAAGGCGGGATAGACAAACCCCTCGGGAGCACCACCAGAGCGTCGCTCACGGGACGCTCGCCTCCCTCGTCCGAGGGGCGGTTCACCACCGCTCCGCCCACCACCAGGGTCGTGGAGCCACCGCCGTCCAGGTTGACTGCGTCCACGGCCCCCAGGCTCACCAGCTCCCGGGCCAGCTCGGACAGGGTCATGCCCAAGCTGTGCTCCGGCCACCGGCCGTCCACCACCACCAGCAGCAGGCTGCCGTCCGCGGCCACGCCCGCGGCGGTACGCGGGTGCCGGCGGTCCCGGAAACCCTCCGGGAAGCCCTCGTGGGACGGGCGGGCCACGCCTCCGGAGGCCAGACGCGGCCCGCCGCACACCACGTGGCGGATGTTCTGCCACCGTGGGTCGCCCGAGGCGGGCCGAAGGGACAGGGCCACCCGCACGGGATCCCCGGGGCGGAGGACCTCCAGGGCGGCGGCCGCGGAGCCGCCGGCGGAAAGCACGGACCCGTCGGAGGGGATCGGGCTGCTGCCGCCGGATCGGACTTCGCGGACGATTCCTCCTGCCACCACGACTTCGACTCCAGAAGGGTCGGCAGGGGTGGCGTCCCCGTAGCGAGGAGTGAACAGGATTACCTCGCCCGCTCTGCGCCTGCGGTTCAACCCGGAAAGCCGCAGCGCGCCAGCCGGGGTCAGCACCTCCCCGTACCAGTCCAGGGCGTCCACCAGTGCGACTTCGTCCCCCAACCCCAGGCACGACCGTCCCGGTGTAGGCTCGCTGACCCACTCGCCATCGATGACGAGCCCCCCCAGGGGGTCGCCGTCGGGAGCGAAGAACCCGCCGTTGGTAGCCGCCACCGCGCCCGCGCGCTTGGCCATGTCCGAAGTCCGCTCCCGTCCCGGGACCCGATCCCGGGCCAGCACCGGGCGCACCTCGAACCTCCGGGGATCCACCCGCAAGGCTGCGACCCACTGAGGCACGGAAAGTCGCTCCAGGTCCCGCACCGTGGACAGCACCCACGTGGGCAGCCCCTCCACCCTCAGACGCTGTGCCAGCTCGCCTGCTTCCTGGCGCGTAGCGAAGGAGCCTACCCGGACCTTGTACAGCCCGTCCACCTCGTCCACGAACGCCACGAGGCCAGCCGACCGCATGCGGTCCGCCAGCCGCCGGGCGTTGTCGGGGTTCGCGAAGGCCCCCACCTGCACCCGCCAGATGGGTAGCGTGCGCAGCGCGCCCCGCTTTTCCACCACCACCGACACCCCCGGCGCCAGCTCCTGCTCGTACCTCAGCCGCACGCCCTCTTCCACCGCCCTCAGGTACGCCCACAGGAGGCTTGCGGCCTCCGCACGGGTGATGAAGCGGTCACGCTGCGGGGCACCCCAGGGCTCCTGCAGCAGGGGCGGTTCGGTCCGGGCGGCCAGGAGAAGGGGGGCACTGGAGGGTTCGGCATTGATCCGGACGGCGAGCCAGCTGGCCTCCCACGTGTAGCCCAGAGCCCGCACCACCCAGTCCACCGCCTCAGCCCGTCGCAGGGGCTCGTGCGGCCGGAACCGGCTCTCCTCCGGCAGCAGCCCGTAGCGGGCAGCGGCTTCCACGAAGGCTGCCTCCGGGCTGGAAACCTGTACGTCGGGGTAGCTGGGCCGGTCCGGGCGGACCGCGGGCAACCCCCGCGCCGTCACGAGCCACCGGACGAACCGCGCGCGTGTCAGGGTGGACTCGGGTCGGAACAGTCCGTCCGGGTCGGTGTCGATCACCCGGCGCTCCAAGAGCACCTGGATCCGCGACGCGGCCCAGCTGCCGGCCAGGTCAGGGGGCCCGGGCTGTGCCCACGCCCAGGACAGCGCCGTCACGGCAACCCACAGGACAACCCCAAGACGCCGCACGGGAGTCCGCTTCGCGGGTCCGGGCACAGGGTCCTGCGGCAGGGAAGCGACGGACAGAACCGAAGTGTAACGTAAGCAAGTGGTAGAGCTGCGGACCTCCTACGCGCAGGACCTGCGCCTGGTGTCCGGCTGGACGGGCTGGGCCGGGTTGCTCCTGTTGGGCGGCGGGCTCGTCCTCCTGCCCCTGGTCGCCCCGCGCTACGCGCTTTACGTCGTTACCCTGGCCGCGGTGCACGCGGTGGTGGCGGTGGGACTGAACCTGTTGGTGGGGTACACGGGCCAGATCTCCCTGGGTCACGCTGGGTTCTTCGCGGTGGGTGCATACACCCACGGGTTGCTGCTGACCCGCCTGGGATGGAGCTTTCTGCCCTCCCTGATTAGCGCCGCGGTCACGAGCGCCCTGTTCGGATACGCGGTGGGCCTTCCGGCCCTCCGGCTTACCGGTCCGTACCTGGCCGTGGCTACCCTGGCCTTCGGACTGGCGGTGCACCAGGTGCTGGTCAACTGGGAGGCGCTGTCCGGCGGCCGGTCAGGGCTGTTCCTGCCCGACGTGCAGCTGGTGGGCGTCTCCCTCAAGGACGATCGGGCCCTGTACTGGACGGTGCTGGCGGTGGCCAGCTTGCTGGTGTGGGTGGCGGTGCGGCTGGTCCGGTCGTACGTGGGCCGTGCGTGGGTGGCCATCCGGGACAGTGATGTGGCGGCGGAGGTGTCAGGGGTGAACCTCACCCGCTACAAGACCCTGGCCTTCGCCCTCAGCGCCTTGTACACGGGGGTCGCGGGAGCCCTGATGGGGCACGTGGTGGGCTTCCTGGAGCCCCAGCTGTTCACCCTCTTCGAGTCCGTGTACTTCTTCTCCATGGTGGTGGTGGGCGGGCTCGCCTCCATCAGCGGCAGCATCCTGGGAGCGGTCGTCCTTACCCTGCTCCCCCAGGCGCTGTCGGGGATGGGGGAAGTGCTCAACGTGCTGTACGGGGCTGCGGTGATCCTCGTTTTGCGGTTCGAGCCGGGCGGGCTCGCCGCCCGGTGGTTGCGGATCCAGCGGTACTGGAGGACCTGGCCCCTGTGACGCTGCTGCTCCAGTACGTGGCGAACGGTCTGGCGGCGGGCAGCCTGTACGCCCTGGTGGCGCTGGGGATCGTCTTGCTGTACCGGTGCTCGCGCGTCCTCAACTTCGCCCACGGCGACCTGGCCACGCTGGGGGTGTTCTTCGCGTTCAGTGGCATAACGCGGGGCTGGCCTTACGGCCTGGCCCTCCTGGGCGGTCTTGCAGGCGCCGCGGCGGTGTCCGCGGCCTTCTACCGCCTGTTGATCAAGCCGGTCCGGCAGGCGACGGCCCTCAGCCTGGTCATCACCACCCTGGGGTTCGCCCTGTTCCTGAGCGGCCTGATGGTGTGGGCGTGGGGCACGGACACCAAGGTGTTCCCCTTCCCGCTTTCCGAGGTGCGCGTCTTTCGTTTCGGTGGGGTGGTGGTGAGCGAGCTCACCGCCGGCTCCCTCGCGGTGGGCCTGGTGCTGGTGGCGGGACTTTCCGCGCTGGTGCAGAGGACCCGGCTCGGCCTGGCCATGCGGGCGGTGGCGCAGAACCCGGTGGCCGCACAGCTGCTGGGAGTGCCGGCAGGCCAGGTGCTGGCGGCCACGTGGGCCGTGGCCGGCGCTCTGGGCGCAGCCGCGGGGATGTTGCTGGCACCCGCGGTGCTGCTGGACCCCTTCATGATGCTGGACCCGTTCCTCAAGGGGTTCGCCGCCGCGGTCCTCGGGGGCATGGACAGCCTGCCCGGGGCGGTCGCGGGCGGCCTGATCCTGGGGGTAGCGGAGAGCGTGTTCGCAGGGTACGTCTCGGTGAAGTACAAGGCCACCTTGAGTTTCGTGGTGATCGTGGCGGTGCTCCTGGTCCGACCCGAGGGGCTGCTGGGCCGGCCCTTCCACCGACGGGTCTAGCCCTCGCGGGCGGGCACGGCGCTCGTTAGTCTAGAAAGCAGAGACCAAAAGGGGGAGGGAGATCATGCGGACGGCGGCGTGGTTGTGTGCGGTGGTGCTGCTGGCTTTGCCCCTGAGCACCGGCGCGCAGGAACGCGGCGTGACCGCCGACGAGGTGATCATCGGGACGTCCATGCCTCTGAGCGGTCCCGCAGCGTACTGGGGCGCGGTGGGCCGCGGCATGGAGGCGTACGCCCGGTACCTGAACGACCAGGGAGGGATCCACGGCCGGCGGCTGCGGGTGGTGGTGCGGGACGACAGCTACCTGCCTCCCAGGGCGGCGGCCAACGTGCGGGAGCTGGTGGAACGCGTGGGGGTGTTCGCCATCGTGGGCCTCATCGGGACCGCCAACGCGTTCGCGGTCCGCGACTACATCGTGCGCAACCAGGTGGTGTGGATCACCCCCACCGCGGACGCCACCATGTGGTACGGGTTCCGCGACAAGAAGTACCTGTTCGTGACCTACCCCTCTTACGTGGAGGAGGCCAAGATCCTGGTGGACTACGCGGCCCGGCAGCTGGGGGCCAAGAGCATCGCGGTCTTCTACCAGAACGACCTGTATGGACAGAAGGGGCTGTTGGGCGCCAAGCAGGGGGCGGTGCGGTCGCGAGTCCGCATCACCGCCCAGGTCCCCTACGAGGTCACCCAGGCGGACGTGAGCTCGGAGGCGGTGAAGCTGCGGGAGTCCCGGGCGGATGCGGTGCTGCTGTACGCCACCCCGCGCCACGGCGCTCTCATCGTGCGGGAGATGGCCAAGATCGGCTACACCCCCAAGCTGCTGAGCTCCTTCACCCTGGGAGATCCCATCATGTTCACCCTGGCGGGGGAGGCGTGGAACGGAGTGATCTCCACTGGCTTCTTCCCCCTCCCGGGCACCGGCGACAGCAAGGTGGACGAGGCCCTGGCGATCCTCACCCGCGTGGACCCCTCGCTGCGTACCAACCCCTTCAACGCCCTGGCGGGCTGGGCGTTCATGGAGCCCTTCGTGGAGGGCCTCCGCCGGGCGGGCCGGGAGCTCACCAAGGAGCGGTTCGTGACCGCCATGGAGAGCATCCGGAACTGGGACGGCCAGGTGATCCGGGGCGTGACCTTCGGGCCGGACCGCCGGCAGGGCATCAACCGGGTCTTCCTCACCCGGGCGGAGGGCGGCCGGTGGACGCGGCTCACGGACTGGATCAGCTATCCCACGGGCTTCTGAGCACCGGCGTGGACGGGCGGCCCCTCCTCCAGGTGGAGGGCGTGACCCTCCGGTTCGGAGGGGTGGCCGCCCTGCAGGACGTCAGCCTGGAGGTCCGCGCCGGTGAGCTGATAAGCGTCATCGGGCCCAACGGGGCCGGGAAGACCAGCCTCTTCAACTGCATCTGCGGGTTGTACCGGCCGCAGCGGGGCCGTGTGGTGCTCGACGGCCAGGACATCACCTGGGCCTCGCCCGACGCCATCGCCCGGATGGGCGTGGCCCGCACCTTCCAGAACCTGGAGCTGTTCCGCGGGATGACGGTGCTCGACAACCTCCTGCTGGGCTGCCACCGCCACTTCCGCACCCCGGTGTGGGAGGTGGCGGTGTGGAGCCGCCGCGCCCGGGAGGAGGAGATCCGGCAGCGGGAGCGGGCGGAGGCCATCCTGGAGTTCCTGGAGCTCCAGGCCTACCGGGACCGCCCGGTGGCCGCGCTGCCGCACGGGGTCCAGAAGGTAGTCGAGCTGGGCCGGGCCCTGTGCAGCCAGCCGCGCCTTTTGCTCCTGGACGAACCCTCCGCGGGGCTCGTGGCTGAGGAGAAGGACGAGCTGAAGTACCGGCTGCAGGACGCCCGGCGGGTCTTCGGGCTCACCGTGGTGCTGGTGGAGCACGACCTCCGCATGGTCATGGATCTCTCGGAACGCGTGGTCGTCCTGGACCACGGGGAGGTCATCGCGCAGGGACCGCCCGAGGCGGTGCAGCGGGATCCGAAGGTCGTGGAGGCGTACCTGGGCGTAGGGGCGTGACCGCAGAAGTCCTGTCCGTCAGGAACGTGGAGGCAGGCTACCGTAAGGGGCTGGTGGTCCTGCGAGGGGTTTCCCTGCAGGTGCGGGAGGGCCAGGTGGTGGCCCTCCTGGGTAGCAACGGCGCGGGGAAGAGTACGCTGCTGCGGACGATTATGGGGCTGATCCCCGACCAGCCCGAGAAAGGCGAGGTCACTTTTCGCGGGGTCCGCCTGAACGGGAAGGATCCGGACGCGATTACCCGCATGGGGCTGGCGCTCGTCCCCGAGGGCCGCGGGCTCTTTCCGGAACTCACGGTGGAAGAGAACCTGCAGCTGGTGGGCTACGCGCGCCGGTACACCCGGGCGGAGTACGACGCGGTGCTGGATCGGTTCCCGGTGCTCCGGGAGCGGCTGTGGCAACAGGCGGGGACCCTCTCGGGAGGCGAGCAGCAGATGCTGGCCATCGCCCGGGCCCTGCTGCTGCGGCCGTCCCTGTTGTTGCTGGACGAGCCCTCCCTGGGCCTCGCGCCGCGGGTGGTGGCGCAGATCTTCTCCATCCTGGAGTCGTTGAACCGGGAGGGGATCCCCATCCTCCTGGTCGAGCAGAACGCCCGCATGGCCCTCCAGGTGGCCCACTACGGGTACGTCCTGGAGGCGGGCCGCCTAGTGCTGGAGGGGCCGGCGGAGCGGCTGCGGGAGGACCCCAACGTGCAGGAGCTTTACCTCGGTATCCAGCGGGAGCCGTCCCCCAAGGGATTCCGGCGGTGGCGTCCCCGCCGGCGGTGGGCGTGAACCCGCGACGGCCGGACACCGGCCCTTTAGCGGTACAGGCTTTCGATCAGGTCGCCGTACTTCTCCACGATGGCCTTGCGCTTCACCTTCTGGGTGGGGGTGACCTCCCCGTCCTCCTGGTACAGCCGCTTGGGCAGCAGGGCGAACCGCTTCACCTGCTCGGGGCTGCTCAGCGACCGGTTCACCCGCTCCACCTCCCGGGCAACTAGCTCCCGCACCTGCTCGTTGCCGCTCAGGTCCGCGAAAGTGGAGAAGGGAATCCGCCGGTCCTGAGCCCACCGCGCCACGTTGTCCTCGTCGATGACGATCAGGGCCACCAGGTAGGGCCGTCGGTCGCCGATCACCACCGCGTCCTGGATGTAGGGACTGGTTTTCAGCAGGTTCTCCACGTACGCGGGCGCGATGTTCTTCCCGTACGCGTTCACGATCAGGTCCTTCTTACGGTCGGTGATCCGCAAGAAGCCTTCTTCGTCCATCTCCCCCACGTCCCCGGAGTGCAGCCATCCGTCCCGCAGCGCCTGCGCGGTGGCCTCCGGGTCCTTGAAGTAGCCGGCAAACACGTTGGGACCGCGGACCAGGATCTCACCGTCCGGGGCGATGCGGACCTCCACACCGGGCAGGGGCTGGCCCACGGTACCGAGCCGGATGCGATCCCCCTGGTGGATGGTGGTGGGACCGCTACCTTCTGTCTGCCCGTACACCTCCCGGATCCGCACCCCCAGGGCGTGGTAGAACTCGAGGATCTCCTGCGCGATGGGGGCGGCCCCCGACACCGCGAACCGCACCCGGTCCAGCCCCAGGCGGCGCCGGAGGGGGCGCAGCACCGCCAGCTCCGCCAGCGCGTGCGCGGCCCGCAGGGCCGGGGAGACGGCCTCGCCCGCCAGCCGCGCCAGGGCGTACCGCCGCCCCACCCGGAGGGCCGCCTCGTACGCGGCGCGCTTGAAGGCGTCCACCTCCCGCATGTGCAGGGTGAGCTGCGAGTGCAGCTTCTCCCACAGCCGCGGGACCGCGAACAGGATGGTGGGACGCACCTCCTGCAGGTTCTGGAACAGGGTGTCCAGGCTCTCCGCGAAGTACACCGCGTACCCCCACACGAGGGGGAGGTACACGCTCAGCATGCGCTCCGCGATGTGCGACAGGGGCAGGAAGGAGAGCGCGCTGTCCGTGGGGTACAGGGCGTTGGCCTGGCCCAGGGCCTGCGCGGTCCACAGCAGGTTGCGGTGGGTCAGCATGGCCCCCTTGGGCGGCCCCGTGGTGCCCGAGGTGTACAGCAGGATGGCCACCTGGTCCTCGGACGCCCTCCGGGCGAGGCGCTCCAGGCCCTCGGGGTCCCACGCGGCGCGGCCCAGGGCCCGCAGCTCGTCCAGGGTCAGGACCTGGGGGTCGGAGAACCCGGCTAGCCCCTCCGGGTCCATGACCACAATGCGTTCCAGGTGCGGGAGCTGGCTGCGGACCTCCAGGGCCTTGTCGAGCTGTTCCTCGTCCTCCACGAAGAACACCCGGGCGTCGCTGTGCCCCAGGATGTACGCACACTGCTCGGGCGGGTTGGTGGCGTACACCGCCACCGAGAGGCCCCCGGCCAGAAGGATCCCCATGTCGCAGAACAGCCATTCCGGCCGGTTGTTGCCGATGATGGCCGCGGCCTGGCCGGGCTGGAAGCCCAGGGCCACAAGCCCGCAGGCCACCTCCTGCGCCGCCCGGCCGTACTCCGCCCACGTGACCGGGTGCCACAGTCCCCTGCGCTTGTGCCACAGGGCCACCCGCGGGCCCCGCTCCCGCACCGCCCGCAGGAAGTGCTCCGGCACGGTGCCCGTGGTGACCTGCTGGAGTTCGAGGGTCGCCACCTCAGCCTCACCCCACCCGCCGTCCCGGACGGCTTGCATTTCCTCCACACGGTAGAATACCCTGTGAAAGTCGGGAGGGAGAGGCCATGATCCGTCCGCCCATCGAGACGCTGCTGGAACGGGTGCCCAACAAGTACCTGCTCGTGATGCTGGCGGCCAAGCGGGCCCGCGAGCTCCGGTCCGGACAGCTGCCCTTGGTGGACGTGGACTCCCAGAACCCGGTCACCGTGGCCCTGGAGGAGATCGCGGCGGGGCGGATCCGGCCGGAGATGCCCGAGTCCGTGGAAGCCATCTTCGCCAACCTGCCCACCCCCTGACGTCGAAGACGCTGGCCCGGAGCCGTTCAGACCCGCAGGACTTCCTCCACGGGCGTGAAGGGCAGGCCGTGGGCTTCCGCCACGCCCGGGTGGGTGACCCGGCCGTCCACCACGTTGAGCCCGCTCGCTAGGGCCGGGTCCTGACGGCACGCTTCCCGCCAACCCTTCCGCGCCAGGGCGATGGCGTAGCCTACGGTGGCGTTGGTGAGCGCCACAGTGGATGTGCGGGGGACCGCCGCGGGCATGTTGGTAACCCCGTAGTGGATCACCCCGCCCCACTCGTACACGGGCTGGCTGTGGGTGGTGGGCCGGATGGTCTCCACGCACCCGCCCTGGTCCACCGACACGTCCACGATCACCGACCCGGGCTTCATGGCACGGACCAGGTCCGCGGATACCAGCTTGGGCGTGCGAGCGCCCGGGACCAGCACGGCACCGATGAGCACGTCCGCGTAGGCCACCGCCTGTTCCACGGTGTATGGGTTGCTGGTGAGCACCTGGATGCGACCGTGCAGGATGTCGTCCAGGTGGGCCATCCGCCGCGGGTTCCGTTCCAGGACGGTGACCTGGGCACCCATTCCTAGGGCCACCTTGGCCGCGTTGGTCCCCACCACCCCACCGCCCAGCACCACCACGGTTCCGGGGGCGACCCCCGTGACGCCTCCCAGCAGGGTGCCCTTCCCACCCTGCGTGCGCTTGAGATAGTAGCTGGCCTCCTGCACCGCCAGCTTGCCCGCCACCTCACTCATGGGCGTCAGCAAGGGCAGCTCTCCGTCCGGGAGCTGGACGGTCTCGTACGCCAGCCCCACGGCCCCGGAGCGCAGCAGCGCGTGGGTGAGCGACTCGTCCGCAGCCAGGTGGAGGTAGGTGAACAGCACCAGCCCCCGGCGCAGGTACCCGTACTCCTCGGGCAGAGGCTCCTTGACCTTCATCACCAGCTCGCAGCCCCACGCTTCCGCCGGGTCCCGGGTGATGCGGGCTCCCCGGCGCACGTACTCCTCGTCCGAGAACCCGCTGCCTTCGCCCGCGCCGGACTCCACCACCACCTGACAGCCGGCCTCCACCAGCTGCATCACGCCGGCCGGCGTCAGGCCCACCCGGTACTCCCCGTCCTTGCGCTCCCTCGGCACTCCCACCCTCATGGGCACCTTTGAGCTTCCACGCGGGCCGGCGGGCCTCCTGGTGGTACCATCGCGCCGGACCCCGACTGCGGGAGGACCCGATGAACACCGTGGCCCGAGCCGGAACCTCACGCGTCGTGTGGGCCGCAGCGTGGGCCGCCGCCACGGCGGCGCGGGGCCTACTGGTGTGGGTGCCCGGTCACCCCGCAGATCTGGCAGCCTTCCACGCCTGGGCGCTGCGGCTGGCGGAGGTGGGGCCCTGGCGCTTCTACGCACCGGGGCTGTTCGCGGACTACCTGCCCGGCTACCTCGCGCTCCTGTGGCCGGTGGGAGTCCTGGTGCGCGCGTGGCCCGCCGCGGCCGGCCCGCTGCTCAAGGCGATCCCCGCTTCGGCGGACTTCGCGGTGGCGGCGCTTCTGTGGCGCCTGGGGGGAACCCGGGGGCAGGCGGCGGCCCTGGCCTACCTGTTGAACCCCGCGGTCCTGCTGGCCGGGGCCTGGTGGGGCCAGGCGGAGCCCGTCTCGGTGGCGTGGCTATTGGGCAGCGCCGTCGCCCTGCACCGAGGTAACCCAGGGTGGGCGGGAGTGCTGTTCGGGTGGGCGGCCCTCACCAAGCCGCAGTACGCAGCAGCCGGGGGCGTGCTCCTCGTGGGCCTCGTGCGCGGTCCGGGTGGGGTTCGGACGCTGGCGTGGAGTGCGGGGAGCTGCGCGCTCACCGTGACCGCAGGGGGGCTGCTGTTCGGCCTCTCACCCGTAGACCTCGCGCGCGTGGCCGTCTCCGCCTCGGCGACCTACCCGTACGGGTCGGTGAACGCCCTCAACCTGTGGTACCTCGCCGGCCTCAACTGGAAGCCGGACACGCTGCCTGTCCTGGGCGTCGCGAGCTCGGTGTGGGGCCTAGGGCTGGCGTCCGCGGCCGTAGCGTGGGTGGCCTGGCGCGTGGCAGGCCGTGGCGACCCAGCCTTGGCCGCCCTCGGCGCCTCCGCGGTGTGCGTGGTCGTCTTCGCTGTGGCCACCCGCATGCACGAACGATACCTGTTCCCGGCGTTGCCGCTAGCCCTGGCCGCCTGGGCTCGCGGCCAGATGGGCGCGGCGCTGTGGCTCGCCGTGTCTGCGGTGCTGCTGGCCAACCTCGCGTACGGGTTCGCGTACGTGGCCAGCTTCCCGCAGTACACCACCCCTCCGTGGCCGGTTGTGTGGCCGGTGCTGTCAGGGCCTCCCAGTTACGGTGCCGCAATGGCCACCGTCCTGCTCGCCGGGTGGAGCCCGTACGCCGCGGCCTCGGCGGCGCGGCGTACGAGGGCGAGCTAGGCTGGTGGCCGCGAGCGGCACGCGAAGACGGTGAGTGGGCGCCTGCGGGAGCTGGCGGAGCCGTACGTGAGCGCCCTGCAGCGCAGTCTGGGGCCGTCCGCGGTGCTCTTCGGGTCCGTGGCCCGGGGCGTAGCCGGGCCGACCTCCGACGTGGACCGCCCCTTAGGCCAGCTGGAAACGCACGCGTTCCCCAGGACGCTTCTGGGCCAGTCGGGGGAGGTCTTCCTCCACCACCACCGCCAGCACCGGGTAGCCGCCTGTGGTGGGGCCGTCCGGCATCAGCACGATGGGCTGCCCGGACGGCGGGACCTGCACCGCACCCACCACCATCCCCTCCGAGAGGATCTCGCCGGCACCCGCGTGGGCAACCCGTGGCCCCTCCAGTCGGTAGCCGGAACGGTCGCTGCGGCTGCTCACCACGTACTCCCCGGCCAGGAAGCGCTCCAGGGCCCCTGGCTCGAAAGCCGCGAGGTGCGGACCCGCAACCACCCTCAGGGGTCCGGAGCCCCTGGGTGCAGCTGGCTTCGCCACGCCCGGAAGCCTGCGGGCCCGGCGTACCAGGTCGCCGCGGCGCAACACCTTCCCGCCCAGCCCCGACGGCACGTGCGTGCTGCGGCTCCCGAGGACTTCCGGTGCCTGCACGCCGCCCGCCACCGCCAGGTAGCACCAGCTACCCCACCGGGGCCTGCGGAAACGCAGGACCTGGCCCCGGCGCACCCTCACGGTCTCGCCCAGGGGCACAGGGGAACCGTCCACCTCCGCGCCGAAGTCCGCGCCCGCCAGGGCCACCTCCACGTCCACCAGCGCCTCCAGGGTCGGACCGGGCCAGGTGAACTCCAGTCCGGCACACTCCGGTGCGTTTCCGACCGCGGCGTTTGCCTCCCGCAACGCTCCGGGGTCCATGGCACCTGAGACCGGTACCCCAAAGCGTCGGTAGCCGAACCTGCCCAGGTCCTGGACGCTGCACAGCAGGCCGCCATCCAGCACCACAAAGGCCGGTACGCCGTCGGACTCCGGTTCCCGCGCGGGAGGGGCCGCCTGCCAGTCCGCCCGGTCCACGGCCACGAAGCGCACCCGGTCTCCCACCTCGAACAGCGCGGGTGGCCGGCGTGTGGGGTCGAACACCCGCAGGGGCGTGCGGCCGAGGATCCGCCAGCCGCCGGGGCTCGGGGACGGGTAGATGCCGGTCTGCCGGCCTGCCACCGCCACCGACCCGGACGGAACCCTGGGCCTCGGCTGGGACAAGCGCGGGACCGCGATCCGGTCAGGGACCGTCCCCATGTACGGGAAGCCGGGCGAGAAGCCCAGCATGTAGACCAGGTACTCGGTCCCCGTGTGCAGCTCCACCACCTCTCGCTCCGACAGCCCCGCCCATCGGGCTACCTCCGCCAAGTCCGGGCCGAACTCGCCCCCGTACACCACGGGCACCTCGTGCGGCCGTCCTTCCACCGGGGCCTCCGGGCTGTGGGGAGCCTGGCGTGCCCGTTCCGCCAGCGCCTCCGCGCTCACCGTCTGGGGGTCGAAGTGCACCAGCAGGGACGCGTAGGCAGGCACCGTCTCCACCACTCCGGGAACCCTCCGCAGCCACCGGTCCACGTGCAGCACCCGGGCCAGCAACTTGGGATCCACTTCGGTGCCCAGCCGCACCAGGAGGGCCCGCGATCCGAAGGGCAAAACGTCCATCAGACCCGCGGGGACGCTCCTCGGTAGACCCGCGGCAGGCGCGGGCCCACGCGCGTGACGATCTCGTACGGGATGGTCCCGCACAGGGAAGCCAGCTCCTCCGCAGGAGCTGCGGGACCCACCAGCTCCACCTCTTCTCCTTCCTCCACCTCCAGGTCGCCCGCGTCCAGCATGAGGAAATCCATGCACACGGCTCCCGCGTACCGCACCCGGTGTCCCCGCAGGCTGGCGAACCCTCGGTTGGAGAGGTTGCGGGGGATCCCGTCCCCGTAGCCTACCGGGACCGTCACGATGGTGGCTGGCCGCGGGGTCCGGTAGCTGGCGCCGTAGCTCACGGGTGTCCCCTCGGGCACGCGGCGCACCTGCACCGCCCGGGCCACCACCCGCATCGCCGGCCGCAGCTCAGGGGTGGGTACGCCCGGGGAGAGGCCGTACAGGGCGATGCCGACCCGTACCAGGTCCAGGTGGCTGGCAGGCAGCGTGAAGGTGGCCGCGCTGTTGGCCGCGTGCACAAACGGCACGTGGTGTCCCCGGGCCCGGAGGGCCTCCACTACCGCCAGGAACCGCCGTAGCTGGGAGACGGTGAAGCTCTGGTCCGTGTCCGCGCACGCGAAGTGGGTGTACACGCCCTCCAGGTGCAGTCCGGGTGTGCCGGCGATCCGGTCCGCCACCTCGGCGGCTTCCTCCGGCGGGAACCCGACCCGCGTCATGCCCGTGTCCACCTTCAGGTGGACAGCCACGCCCACCGGGGACCGGGCGCTGGCCTCCACCGCAGCCTGCAGGCTTTGGGCGGAGAACACCGTGAAGGACACCCGCTGGCTGGCCCCTTCCACGACGGCTTCAGGCGAGCTGTAGCCGAAAACCAGCACAGGTACCTGAAGCCCCGCGGCGCGCAGGTGCACGGCCTCCTCCGCCAGCGCCACGCCCAGCCACGTGGCGCCCGCCTCCACCGCCGCCCGGGCCACGGGCACGGCACCGTGTCCGTACGCGTCCGCCTTGACCACGGCCAGCAGCTGAGTGGAACGGCGGAGCACCCCCAGGGTGGCGCGCACGTTGGACCGGACGGAGTCCAGGTCGACCTCAACCCACGCTGGCCGCATGGAGGTAGCTAAACGGTTCCCTGGCCTGTCCGGTGCGGACCCGGTAGATGGCCTCGGGGATCCGCTCCGCCACGTCGTGGGCCAGCAACCCCCGGTCGCCCCACTCCTCCGCCAGGACGTCCGCCGCAAGGCCATGCAGGTAGGCGGCCACCCACGCGGCGTCGAACGGTACCAGACCCTGGCCCAGCAAAGCGGCCACCGCGCCCGTGAGGACGTCTCCCATTCCTCCGGAGGCCATCCCGGGGTTCCCGGTGGGATTCACCACCACTCGGCCCTCGGGGGATGCCACCACGGTGCGAGCCCCCTTCAGCAGGGTCACCGCGCCCGTGAGGCGGGCCGCGGACCGCGCCACCTCCAGGCGCGCGCGCTGCACCTCGGAGGTGGAAATACCCAGGAGCCGCCCCAGCTCTCCCGGGTGCGGGGTGATCACCACGGGCGCACGGGCCGCGCGCAGGACGCTGTGGTGGCCGCGCAGGACGTTGAGGGCGTCGGCGTCCAGCACCAGGGGGCGGTTGCAGGCCTCCAGCACGCCCCGGACGACCCGGCTCACCCCTTCCGCCGTGGTAAGGCCAGGCCCCAGGGCGACCACGTCCGCGTCCTGGGCATATTCCATAACGAGGTCCAGGGCCGAGGGATCCAGGGCGCCCTCTGCGTCCGGCAGGCCTGCGGGCATGAACTCCAGGGCGGAGGCGGCCACGGCAGGGAAAATGCAGCTCGGTACCAGCAGCCGCACCAACCCTGCGCCGCACCGCAGCGCGCCCAGGGCGGCCAACTTGGGTGCACCGGGGAACCGGGAAGAACCCGCCACCACCAGCACCCGGCCGTAGGTGCCCTTGTGGGTCTCCGGCGCCCGGGGGGGCAGCAACCTGGCCACCTGCGCTGCGGTGGCCACTTCCGTGGGGAGCGGGGAGCCCTCCAGGACGAGGCGGCGCGGGAGCCCCAGGTCCGCCACCACCACCTGCCCGCAGTACGCCGCACCCGGGTACAGCAAGAGGCCCACCTTGGGCAGGCCCATAGTCACCGTGACCTGTGCCCGCACGCACGGGCCTTCCACCCTGCCCGTGTCCGCGTCCAGGCCAGAAGGCACGTCCACTGCCACCACCGGCAGCCGGCTGTCGTTGATGGCCTCGATGGCACGGGCCGCCAGGCCCATGGGGCTGCCGCGGAAACCCGTGCCGAAGATGGCGTCTACGATGACGTCCGCACCCACTGCCACAGCCCGCAGGGCCGTGTCCACCGCGCCCACCACGTTGTCCACCTCGACGCCCCCAGCGCGGAGCGCCCGCAGGTTTGTGGCCGCGTCCCCCTCCAGGTCCTGGTCGCGGGCCAGCAGGTACACCCGCACCGACAGCCCTGCGTTGGCCAGGTGGCGAGCCGCGCACAGGCCGTCCCCTCCGTTGTTCCCCTTCCCGCACACCACCACGACCCTGTTCCCGCCCCGCTCCCGCAGAAGTTTCCAGGTCACCTGGGCCACCGCGCGGCCCGCGTGCTCCATCAACACCAGCGTGGGCAGCCCCGCTTCATCCGCGGCCCGCCGCTCCAGCTCCCGCATCTCGCTAGCGGTCACCAGCTTCACGCCGCCCCTCCGCCACCGCCACAGCGACCGCGTAGCCGCGGGTGTGGGACAAAGACAGGTGCACGGCCACCACGCCTGCCTGCTCTGCCAGCCGGGCCGCGGCGCCATACAGCCTGGCCTGTGGTCGGCCCCCCGGGTCGCGGGTGACCTCAATGTCCCGGAACCGTACCCGGCCCCACCCGTAGCCCAGGGCCTTCATGACCGCCTCCTTGGCGGCGAACCGAACCGCCAGGCGCGCGGGGCCGTCTCGGCCCGACGCCCGCGCCAGCTCCGCGGGTGTGTACACCCGGTTCAGGAAGGCCTCGCCCCAGCGGTCCACCGCCCGCCGGATGCGTGCCACCTCCACCGCGTCCACCCCGACGCCCAGCACCACCTACGCTGCCCCCTCCGGACCCTCCGCCTCCTCCACCAGCAGGACCGGAATGCCGTCCCGGATGGGGTAGCGGCGGCCGCAGCGCGCACACGCCAGGCGGTCCTGCTCCTGCCGCAGCCCACCGTGGCAGGCGGGGCAGGCCAGCAGCTCCAGAAGTGCAGAGTCCACGCGGTAGCCCGGCCCGTCCATCCGAGATGGTACGGTTCGGCAAGGGCTTGGGGGATTCCCGCTACTCCACCGTCACGCTCTTCGCCAGGTTCCGGGGCTGGTCGATGTCGTGCCCTCTCTCTCGGGCCACCCAGTAGGCCAGCAGCTGCAGGGGGACCGCGGCCAGCACCGGACTCAGCAGGTCGTCGGTGCGCGGGATCCGCAGTACCCGGTCCGCCAGCTTCCCGATCTCTGGGTCGTCCTCGTACGCCACGGCGATGACCCTGGCCCCCCGGGCCTTCACCTCCTGGAGCCCGGAGACGGTCTTCTCGTACACGTGCGCCTGCGTCAGCACCACCACCACGGGAGTCCCCGGAGTCACCAGGGCCAGGGTGCCGTGTTTCAGCTCGCCCGCGGGCATGGCCTCCGAGTGAACGTAGGAGATCTCCTTGAGCTTGAGGGAACCCTCCATGGCCACCGCGTAGTCCAGGCCGCGCCCGATGAAGTACACGTGCTCGCTGTCCGCCACCTCCCGCGCCAGAGCCTCCACCGGCGCTGGATGGTTGAGGATCTCCTGGACCTTCCGCGGCAGCACCGCGAGTTCTTCCACCAGCTGCCGGGCCCGGTCAGCGCGCAGGCTCCCGCGCAGAGAGCCCAGGTACAGCATCAGCAGGACCTGCCCGACCAGCATGGTCAGGTAGGCTTTGGTGGAGGCCACCGCGATCTCGGGGCCCGCCCGTGTGTACAGGACGTCGTCCGCCTCGCGGCTCAGGGTGCTGCCCACCACGTTGGTCACCGCCAGCACCCGGGCACCCCGGGACCGGCACAGCCGGGCGGCGGCCAGGGTGTCCGCGGTCTCGCCGGACTGGCTGATGGCCACCACCAGGTCCCCGGCACGGACCAGGGGGTCCCGGTAGCGGAGCTCGTGCGCGTAGTCGGCCTCCGTGGGAAGGTGCAGGACCCGCTCGAACAGGTACCGGCCCACCAGCCCCGCGTGGTAAGCGGTCCCGCAACCGGTGATCCAGATCTTGTTCAGAGCCCGGGCGAAGGCGGTGTCGAGGTGGACGTCCTCCAGGACCACGGGCCCGTCGCCGTCCAGCCGGCCCATGAGAGTCTCCTGGAGCGCGCGCGGCTGCTCATAGATCTCCTTGAGCATGAAGTGGGGGAAGCCGCCGCGCTCTGCCTGCTCCGCGGTCCACGTGACGTGCATGCGGCTGCGCGAGACCGCTCCCCCCTCGAGGCTCTCCAGCTGCACCCCTTCCCGGGTCAGCACCACCAGCTCTCCGTCGTTCACCACGAGCACGTCGCGGGTGTACGGCAACAGGGCCGGGATGTCCGAGGCCAGCAGCATCTCCCCCTGCCCGAAGCCCACCACCAGGGGGCTGATCATGCGGACCGCGACGATCCGGTGGGGCTCCTGCGCACACAGGACCACGAGGGCGTACGCGCCGGAGGCGCGCCGCACAGCCCGCCGGGTGGCCTCCACCAGGTCCCCCCGGTACTCCTCCTCGATGAGGTGCGCCAGCAGCTCGGTGTCGGTGTCCGAGCTCAGACGGTGACCCCGCGAGGCGAGCTCCTCCCGGAGGGCCAGGAAGTTCTCGATGATCCCGTTGTGGATGACCACGAAGCGGCCCGACTCGTCCGTGTGGGGGTGGGCGTTGGTGTCCGTGGGCTGGCCGTGGGTGGCCCAGCGGGTGTGGCCGATGCCCACGGTGCCCGGGATCGGGTCGCGCTCTAGGATCTCCCGCAGGCGCGACAGCTTTCCCGCCGCCTTGCGCACGTGCACGGTGCCGTTGTGGGCCACCGCCACACCCGCGGAGTCGTAGCCCCGGTACTCCAGCCGGCTCAGCCCGTCCAGCAGGACGGGGATCGCCGCCCGTTCTCCGATGTAGCCCATGATGCCGCACATAGACGCCTCCCGCCCCGAGACCGACAGCCGCCGGGGCAACCGGTCTCGTAGCCGCGGCCTACTGGCCTGCGGCCGCGGGCTCCGCCTCGCGGCTCACCACGAACTCCTTCTCCAGCGCCTCCAGACGCGCCACGATCCCTCCGTACTCCAGCTCCGACATGGGCAGCATGGCCGGCCCGAAGAATCCCTGCCGGCGCATCTCCAGGGCCTTGGCCGCCGCGCGGTCGCGCACGTGGGCCCAGAAGGGATCCGCGAACAGGTCCGTAGGCTCGGTGAACTTCCCCTCGTGTACGGAGAAGGCGAGGCCCGAGACCATGGGCACGCAGAAGAAGGTGCTGGCAGGGGTGTTGATGGGCACAGGCATCAGCGGCAGGTTGTGGCTGCCGCGGGTGTCCCCGGCCACGAAGGGCGCCAGTGCGAAGGGTGGGCCGAACTCCTCCGTGGCCGGGAAGATCTTCTGCACCCGGACCACCGCCACGGGGTCGTCCTTACCCACGTACCGGCCCGCGATGTTGCGCAGCCGGGTGGTGGACACCGCGGCCGCCTGCTCCTGCGGGTACTTACGGGACCAGATGGACTCGATGACGTAGCGGTGGGTGTCCCGGAGCAGCGCCGCGATGTCGTACAGGCGCTCGGGCGCGTCCAGCGTGATGGTCCGGTCCCCCTCGGTGTAGTCCACGTCCATGATGCGGAACCGGAAGCCCTGGTGGAGCTCCGGGGACAGCAGCAGGCCGGAGGAGTACATGGGATCCGCGAAGGCGAGGTACAGGGGCAGGTTAAAAGCGCCGGGCTCGGTCTTGTCCGCGGCGAATACCACCACGGCTTCGTTGGGCCGCTCTTCGAACTCCATCTCCGCCGCGGCAGGCCCCAGGCCCCGCACGTTTCCCGAAAAGGCGTCCTTCAGCAGGTCCTGGCCCGCGCCGTACAGCCCCTGCCGCTTGGCCACCTCCGCTCCTGCCCGAAACGCCTCCCAGGCGAGGGCGTGGACGTCCGGATGTCCCACCCCGTGGCGGTGGGACAGGATCAGGCACACGTCATCCCCCGTGTGGGCCACGTAAGCGTCCACCAGCAGCTTGCCGCGCTCGGCAAACACACGCTCCCGCACCACTTCCAGGACCCGCTGGCTGGGTAGGGTGTGTCCGCCCACGCTGCCGATGTCGGCCTTGATCACGCTCAGGGTGGTGCGCATACGCTCCCCTCCTTTCGCGCGCACGAATTTCCGCTCCGCCCGCACAAGCCGGGCTGGGGGTCGAATGGCTGGACTTTCTCGTGGGACCCTCGCGCTCGGGTGGGACGCCCAGCGCGACGGTCAGCTCAGGACGGCGCCGGCCGGCAGCCTTTTGTCCCGGGGTCGCCCCCGGGCTTTGTCAGCTACCTTTTGCGCACCGGATGGGTTTCCGGAGGCCCGCCGGTGGGCCTGGGGTCACCCGCCGAGCAGGAAGCCAAAGCTTCCCGTCGAGATCCCCCGCCTCGTCAACCCACAGCCAGACAGGCTGCGGGTCCTGGCGCTGCAACCCAACTGTTCCCCTCTCACCTCCCTGACAAGCCCTGCCTGTTGTGTACCAGACCCCGGGCCACCGCGCAACCGGCCGGTCGGCGGATTCACACCCTCCGAACGGTGGATCCGCGCGACCGCAGGGCTAACGCAGTGCACCACCGTCAGCCTATCGCAGCCAGCCTACCGACCCGGTGCCAGCCCCCGAACGGCTACCGCCACCATCCCCAGGGCCACGGCCACCAGGTTCACCGCCAGATCCCCCAGCTCCGCGCCGCGGTAGGGCAGGAAGCTCTGCACCCCCTCCATTACGAGCCCGTACAGCCACGCCAGGGCCGCCGCGCGACCGGCTGGCATCCTCCGGGACAAGAGAACCGTGAGCACCGAGAAGCCCACCAGGTGGTAGGCGGCGCCCCCAGGCTGAAACCCGTGCGGCCCCAGGGGCGGCAGGACGCCCCCGACCCCGACGGCGACCATCCACGCGAAGGTCCAGACCCGCCACAGGTCGTCCGAGCGGTCACCGTCGGACCTGCTCACGGCCCACCGGGTCCGTCGTCCTTGTCCCGCAGGAATGCAGCCAGCTCGTCTGCGATCGTCCTGGCCCGGTCCGCGTCCTCGTGCTCCACCATCACCCGCACCACCGGCTCCGTTCCGGACGCCCTCACCAGCACCCTCCCGTCATTCCCCAGGGCGCGGTGTGCCAGCTCGACGCGCTGGCGCACCGCCGGATCCTGGAGCAGCCGCTGGCGGGAACGAACCGGCACGTTCACGAGGACCTGAGGATAGCGGGGGATGCCGGCGACGAGTTCCGCCAGCGACCGACCGGACTCCTGCATCACCCGCACGAGCTGCAGCGCCGTGAGCAGCCCGTCCCCCGTGGTGGCGAGGTGGCGGAAGATTACGTGGCCGCTCTGCTCTCCACCCAGGACCGCGCCCAACTCTTCCATGCGCTCCAACACGTACCGGTCGCCCACGGGCGCCCGTTCCACCCGGATTCCCTCTCGCTGAAGAGTGCGCTCCACGCCCAGGTTGGTCATGACGGTGACCACCACCACCGGCGGGTCCAGTTCCCCCCGGGCGTACAGGTGACGGGCGCAAGCGGCGAGGATCAGGTCCCCGTCCACCACCGCGCCGCACTCGTCCACCGCCACCACCCGGTCCGCGTCCCCGTCGTGCGCGAACCCCACGTGGGCCCGGTGCTGGACCACAGCCTGCTGGAGGACCGCGGGGTGGGTGGAGCCACAGCCCACGTTGATCCTCGAGCCGTCAGGCTCCGCGTGCAGCGCCACCACACTGGCCCCCAGGGCCTCCCACAGCCGGGGAGCCAGTCGGTACGCGGCTCCGAACGCGCAGTCCACCACCACCCGCAGCCCCCGAACAGGCAGACCGTGGCGCAGGAGGTGGCGCAGGTACAACTCCTGCGCTTCCGGAAAGTCCTCGACTCCTCCCACGTCCACCCCGGTAGGCCGCGGGCCGTCTTCCGCCAGCACGGCTTCCACCCTCTCCTCCACCGAGTCCGGGAGCTTACGGCCGTCCGGCCCAAAGAACTTGATCCCGTTGTCCTCGATGGGGTTGTGAGAGGCGGAAACCACCACTCCTGCGTTGGCCCGAACCTCCCCGACCAGGTAGGCCACCGCCGGAGTCGGCAGGATCCCTGCCCGCAGGACGCGAGCCCCGGCGGAGCACAGGCCAGCCACCAGGGCGGCTTCCAGCATAGGTCCGGACACGCGGGTGTCCCGGCCCAGCAGAAAAGTCCCGCCGCCAAGGACCTGAGCCGCGGCACGGCCCACCGCCAGCGCGAGCTCCGGCGTGAGGGTGTCGTTGGCGACCCCGCGTATCCCGTCTGTCCCGAACAACTTTTCGTGTCTTCTATGGGGCAGACCGCTAGGGATCCCGGCGTCGGTGTATGCGGTCTCTGCGATCTCTGGATGCTCCAGGGCCTCCTCCCTCCTACCTGCGGGTCGCACGCGCTGAAACCTCCGGCGGGTCCACCCACGCCACCACTAGGCCCTCGGGCACGCTCACCCGCACGGGAAGCCGCCCGGCCGCCGGCGACTGAGACGGCACGGTCACGAAGGCCTCCACCTGGTCCGGCTGCAGGCGCTCCACGGCCTCCTTGGGACCTACCACGGCCACGCGCACCGTGCCCGGCTCCACCCGCACCTCGACGCCGGGTTCTGCGCGCACCGTGAGCGCCACGTCCAGCTCCCGGGAGACGGGGGTGGGCAGCACCACCACGCGCACCGAGACCGTAGGGCCGCTGTCCGCGCGGACCCGGGGCGGGAGGCGGAGCCGTACGGTGCGCCGGACCTCTCCTTCGACGGCACTCACGTCCACGGGGTCCGTGAGCAGCAACGACGCGTTCAGCACCGCCTCTTGCGGCCCGCGGATCGTGACCACGGCAGGGCTGGCCTCCAGCAGGGCCACCGAAAGCCCTGGCCTGGGGCGTCCGGTGATGGTGGGCACCACCGGCACGGCTCTGGCCAGCGCGCCCTCCCCTACCGGCAAGGTGACCTGGACGTTCGGGGGCTGGGAGGTCACCCCCTGGAGCTCTGCGCCGTTCTGGTCTTCCACCCGCACGCGCAGGCTCTGCGTGAGGGAGGTGCGGAGCCCGGTGACGTCCACGGCCACCCACACCCGCTGCACCTGTTGGACCAGCGACCTGGGGCCCTGCACCGTCACCCGGGCCGGCTGTACCGAAGGCTGCCCCAACACCGCCCCGGGCGCGGGCGTTCCCTGGAGCACCACCTCCACGGGCATCTGGCGGCGGGCGACCGCGTCCACACCCACCACAACCTCTTCCGGCTGCACGCCCAGCAGCCGTAGCCCTTGGGGGGCCCGTACGCGCACCGGGACGCGGTACTCACCCGGCTCGGCGACCTGCCCCAGCTCCACGTACGCCTCCAGACCGTCCGCGTTCAGCTCCGCGACCGCAGACCGGGGTCCCCGGACCCTCACCTCCACCCGCGAGGGCATGGACACCAGCACGAGGCCCGCCGCCAGCCCCCGGGCGCGCAGCTCCACGGTCAGCGCGCGCTCCACCTGCGGGTTGCGGTCCGCAGCCACCATGTACCACAGCGCTACCGCCACCGCCAGCGACAGCACCCGGTACAGGTTCCGCTCCGCCGTCCGCACAGCGCCACCCTCACCCCCCGCGCCGCCACGGCCATCCAGGCGCGGGCCGCGCGGGCGTGGGCGCGAACAGCCGCAACAGCTCCGCCCGCAGCTCCTCTTCCCCGAGCCCCCGGCTCAGCGTCCCGTCCCGGGCCAGGGACACCGTCCCGGTCTCCTCGGAGACCACCACCGCCACCGCGTCCGTACCCTCCGTGATGCCCACCGCGGCCCGGTGCCGGGTGCCCAGGGCCCGGCTCAGCAAGGGACTCTCGCTGAGGGGCAGCACGCAGCCCGCGGCCAGGACCCGGTTGCCGCGCACGATCACCGCCCCGTCGTGCATGGGGGTGTTGGGTTGGAAGATGTTCAGCAACAAAGGGACGCTGAGCAGGGCGTCCAGGCGGATCCCCGTCTCCGCGAAGTCCGCCAGCCCCGTCCGCCGCTCCAGCACGATCAGGGCCCCGTACCGGCGCTCCGCCAGCACCCGGGCGGCGCGGGCCACGTCGTGGGCCAGCCGGAGGGCCACCTCCCGCTCCAGGGCGCTGGGAGGCCACAGCAACCGGCCCCGGCCGATCTGCTCCAGGATCCTCCGCAGCTCCGGCTGGAACAGCACCAGCAGGGCCACCGGGATGATGGCACCCAGGTAGCCCAGGATGGCCTGCAGGGTGTGCAGCCCCAGGGCGCTGGCCGCCGCGTACACCACGAACAGGACCCCCATACCCTGGACCAGCTGCACCGCCCGTGTCCCCCGGATCAGCAGCATGAGCTGGTAGACCACGAACGCCACGATGGCGATGTCAATGAGGTCGTTGGGCCGGACCACCACGGGCAGCGACACCGACTCGCCTCCTGCTCAAACAACCCCAGCCACGGCCGACACGGGTTCGGGGATCGCGGCCTTCCTCGACAGGTCACCCCTCCCGCGGAAAACGTCCCCTTTAGAGAACGAGGGCCAGAACCGCTTTCTGCGCGTGCAGGCGGTTTTCCGCCTGGTCCAGCACCGCGGACTGCGGCCCGTCCAGGACCTCGTCCGTGATCTCCTCGCCCCGGTGAGCCGGCAGGCAGTGCAGCACCACCGCCTGGGGATCGGCCCTGTCCAGCAACTGGCGGTTCACCTGAAACCCCTGGAAGGCGCGGCGCCGCTCCTCCCGTTGGGCCTCCTGGCCCATGCTGGCCCACACGTCCGTGTACACCACGTGCGCCCCGGCCACCGCCTCGTGGGGGTCCGTGAGGACCTGGACGGACGCACCCCACCGCCGTGCCTCCGCCTGAGCCTCGGCCACCACCTCGGGGTCCGGGGCGTAGCCGGGGGGGGTGGCCACCGCCACCGAAAGACCCACGCGGGAAGCCGCCAGCAGGAACGAGTGACACACGTTGTTCCCGTCGCCCACCCACGCGGCACGGATCCCCGAAAACCCGCCGAAGCGCTCCTCCAGGGTCAACAGGTCGCCCAGGGCCTGACAGGGGTGCTCGAAGTCCGACAGCGCGTTGATCACGGGCACCGCCGCCGCCTCGGCCAGCTCCACCAGGGCCGCGTGCCGGTTGACCCGGGCTACGATGCCGTCGACCCAACGGGACAGGTTACGGGCCACGTCCGGTACGGTCTCCCGGACCCCCAGCTGTACGTCCTGAGGGGCCAGGTAGACCGAGTAGCCGCCCAGCTGCCGCACGCCCACCTCGAAGGTGACCCGCGTGCGCAGGGACGGCTTCTCGAACAGCAGCGCCACGGCCTTACCTGTCAGGACCTCGTGACGGATCCCCGCCCGGTGTTCGCGTTTGAGGTGGTGGGCTAGGTCCAGCACCTGGCGGATCTCCTGCGGGGACAGGTCCCGTACGCTCAGCAGGTGGCGTCCTCGAAGCGTCCGACCCATACGGCCTCCCGACCACGGCGTGGTGGAGGAGTTCTGCACCGCCGACCGTCAGTCCTGTGGTGACTAGCCCGTGGTCTGCAGGCCGGCGGCGATCCCGTTGACGGTCCGCTGCACCAGCTCCGCGACCAGCGGGTCGTCCGGCCGCGCCCGGCGTTCCCGCAGCAGCCGGACCTGCAGGTAGCTCATGGGGTCCACGTAGGGGTTGCGCAGCCGCACCGACCGCTGCAGGACAGGGGAGTTGTCCAGGAGCTCCCGCTGGCCGGTGACCTCCAGGACCATCCGGACGGTCAGCTCGTACTCCTCCCGGATGCGGCGGTAGATCCGTTCGCGGACCGACTCCTCCTCCACCAGCTGCGCGTACAGGCGCGCCACCTCCAGGTCCGCGGTGCCCAGGCTGATCTGCGCGTTGTCCACCACGGACCGGAAGAACGGCCAGCCCGCGTACATGGCCCGCAGCTCCGTCATGGCGTGCGGGTCCTCCCGGGCAAAGCCGTCCAGGGCGCTGCCGACTCCGTACCACCCCGGCAGGTTCGCGCGGGTCTGCGTCCAGCTGAACACCCACGGGATGGCCCGCAACTCCTCCACCCCTGCCTGGCGGCCCCGGGCCACGGGCCGCGACGCCATGTTCATGCGTCCGATCTCCGCGATGGGGGTGGCCTGGGCGAAGTAGCGCGGGAAGTCCGGGTCGTCCACCAGGGCGCGGTAGGCCCGGCGGCTGCGCTCCGCCAGGTCTTCCAGGATGGCTTCCCACCGCTCCAGCGTTCGCCCGTCCGGCTCCGGGGCAGGGGCCAGGCACGCGCGCATCAGAGCGCTCGCGAGCTGTTCCAGGTGGCGCCGGGCAATCCGGGGGTTGCTGTACCGCGCGGCCAGGACCTCCCCCTGCTCGGTGAGCTTCAACCGGCCGTCCGCGGCCTCCCGGGGCTGCGCCAGGATGGCCCGCTCCGTGGGCCCGCCGCCGCGGCCGATGGCCCCACCCCGTCCGTGGAACAGCCGCACCGCGCAGCCGTGTCGGCGGGCGACCTCCGGCAGCACCTTCTGCGCGCGGTGCAGCGCCCAGTTGGCCGCCAGGTACCCGCCGTCCTTGTTGCTGTCCGAGTAGCCCAGCATGACCTCCTGCAGGTCCCCCCACGCGCGGACGTGGGCCCGGTAAGGGGGGAGGCGGAGCAGCTGGTCCAGCACGTCCCCGCAGCGCCGCAGCTCGTCGATGCGCTCGAACAGAGGGACCACGTGCAGCCGGCTGGCTACCCCGGCGCCGTCCCTCCGGTACAGGCCCACCTGGGCAGCCAACCACAGAACTTCCAGGACGTCGCTGGCGGACTCCGTGAGGCTCACGATGTAGGTCTGGCACGCCTCCGGCCCGAAACGCTCCTGCCAGCGGGGGATGGCGCTGAAAAGTCTCACCACCTCCGCGACCTCGGGGTCCTCCGGGATCGCCTCCACCGGGCCCGTCTCCAGCAGCCGCGCCAGGAGGCTGACCCGCTCCCGCTCCGGGAGGCTCAGGTAGTCCTCCACGATGCCTGCCCGTCGCAGCAGGTGCGCCACCGCCCGCTCATGCACCCTGCTCTCCTGCCGCAGGTCCAGGGCGGCGAAGTGGAACCCGAAGGTGTGCGCCCGCACCAGGAGGTCCTGCAGTCGTCCCCGGGCGATGCGCTCCCCGCGGTGCGCCTCCAGGCTGCGTCGGACCCGCTCCAGGTCTTCCACGAAACTCCCTGGGGACGCGTAGCCGCCGGTCCTGCCGTCCAGAGTCCGCCGCAGCCGCTCTTCCACCACCCGCAGCTTCCGGCGGTACGGCTCCGTGGCCGGCGGGAACTCCGGGTCAGCCTCCAGCTCCGGAAGCTCCGCCAGGTCCCGCCGCAGGGAGGTGGCCAGCTCCTCGGAGACGCGCGTGCGGCGGGTGGACACGCTCAGCTCCCGGCCCAGCGCTGCCACTTCCTCCAGGTACAGGCGGAGCACGCGCTGTCGCTGCAGCTGCAGGGTCTGCTCGGTCACCTCCACCGTGACGTGGGGGTTCCCGTCCCGGTCCCCGCCCATCCACGAGCCGAACCGAATGAACGGCCGCACCGCCGGCCGGGCGTCGGGCGCGTAGTGCTCGACCGCTTCCTGCAGGTCCCGGAACAGCACGGGCACGACCACCCACGCGCTGCGCTCCAGGTAGTACAGGCCTCCGGCCACCTCGTCCAGGGGCGTGGGGCGGCGGGGGCGCAGCTCGTCCGTCTGCCACAGCGCGGTAATCTCCGCCAGGAGCGCCTGGGTGGCGCGGCTCCGGCTCTCCGGGGTGGCCTGTGGGTCGTTGAGGGCGGCCAGCAGGTCCGCCACCGCCCGCAGGTGCAGCAGCATCGACGCACGCCGGGCCTCTGTGGGGTGGGCGGTGAACACCGGCCGCAGCTCCAGCCGCTCGAGAACGGAGGCCAGGCGGGCAGGGGACACGCCTTCCGACCGCAGGTGGGCGATCGCCGCGGCCACCGACTCCGGCCGGGGCGCGGGCTGGCCCCGCACCTCCCGCTCCCAGAGGGTCCGCAGCCGGTGGTGTTCCTCCGCCAGGTTGATGAGGTGGAAGTACAGCGCGAAGGCGCGCACCACCCGGTCCGCATCCGCTGGCTCCAGACCCCAGACCAGGTCCCGCAGGGCCCGCTCGTTTTCCGGAGACGGATCTAGCCTTCGCGCGATGGCCTGGCGCCGGATGCCCTCCACGCGCTCCAGCAGGGCCGGCCCCTCCTGCTCCTGAAGCACCTGCCCCAGCAGGCTGCCCAGCAGCCGGACGTCCTCCCGCAGACGCTCGATGGGGACCCGCACGGCGAGTGGTGGACCGGAGTTTTTAGTCAGCAGATTACCCGAAGCGCGGCCCGGCGTCGAGGACGTAGGGCTACAGTCGGCGGCGCCCGGCCAGGAACGCCTCCACCTGACGCCTCGTGGGGAGCGCCGCGGTGGCGCCGAGGCCGGTGGTGGCTAGGGCACCCACCGCGTTGGCGAAACGGGCGGCTTCCTCCAGAGGACGCCCCTCCAGCCACTGCACGGCGAAGGCGGCATCGAAGGCGTCCCCGGCGCCCGTGGAGTCCACCACGTCCACGGGCCACGCGGGTACCGACAGCCGGTCCCCTTCCGCGGTGGCCACGGCACAGCCCTGCTCCGCCCGCTTGAGGACCGCCACCCGCGCCCCGGCGTCGATCACCGCCTGGAGCGTCTGCTGCTCGTCGGCGCCTCCGAACACGTACTCCGCGTCCTCCGTGCTCAGGAAGGCCAGCTCCACCAGCGGCAGGGTCTCCAGGACCAACGCCCGGAAGCGTTCGGGTGGCAGCAGCTTGGGCCTCACGTTGAGGTCGTAACTCACCACCACGCCCCGCCGGCGCGCCCGCTCCATCGCCCACCGCACCGCCTCCCGGGCAGATGCGGAGATGGCCTGGCTGATTCCGCTGGTGTGCAGCAGCCGCGCTCCCTCCAGCGCTTGCACGGGCAGTGCATCGGGGGACAGACGGCTCGCCGCGGACCCCGCCCGGTAGTACGTGAACCGACCGCGGCCCTCCCGGTCGCGGGCCAGGAAGTAGATCCCCGTGGGCTCATCCGGCGCCACCTGCACGTAGGCGGTGTCCACCCCCTCGCGCTGCCACATGCGCAGCAGGGACCGACCGAACTCGTCGTCCCCGACCCGCGTGATGTAGGCCACACGGGCGCCCAGGCGTGCCGCGGCGACCGCGAAGTTGGAGGTGTCCCCCCCGAACCCGCGGCGGTAGGTGTCCGCCTCCTCCAGGGAGCCGTCCACCGCGGCGAACTCCACCAGCGCCTCACCCAGGGACACCAGGTCCGCCAACGCCCTCAGCCTCCCGGTCGGACTCCGCGGGCGGACCATCCCATGGCCTGGGAGATGCGCTGGGCGGCCTCCCGTACGAGAGGCCCCAGCTCCCGCCGCGCACGCTCCAGGGAGATGCTGGCCACCGAACCCGACACGCTGAGCGCCCCCGCCACCCTCCCCCGGTGGTCGAAGATGGCCGCACCCACGCAGCGGATGCCCTCCTCGTTCTCCACGTTGTCGATGGAGAACCCCCGGCTCCGGACCGTGGCCAGTTCCTGGAACAGCCGGCCGGCTTCCGTGATGGTATTGGGCGTGCGGCGTTCCAGCCCGTGCTGCCGCACGATCTGCTCCACCTGCTCCCGCGGCAGGTACGCCAGCATGGCCTTCCCCAACGCGGTGCTGTGGGCAGGCACGATCCGCCCCACCATGGAGGCCATGCGCAGGGGGCCCGGGGACTCCAGCTTCTCCACGTACACCACCCGGCCGCCCTCCAGCACCCCCAGGTGCACCGTCTCCCCTGTCCGGTCCCGCAGCTCCGCCAGCACGGGACGGCCCACGGTGCGCAGCTCCAGCTGTTCCAGGCGCCGCGCCGCCAGCCACAGCACCCCGGAGCCGATGACGAAGGAGCGGCCGTTCTGAGCTGCGAGCCCCTCCGCACAGAGCGTCTGGAGCAGCCGGTACACGGTGGGCCGCGGCAGGCCCACCGCCGCGGCCAGCTCCCCCGCGGACAGAGGCCGGCCCGCCTCCCCCAGGGCCCGCAGGAGCGCCGCGGCCCGCTCCACGGACTGCACGCTGTCCTTGGCCAGTCGCACTTGAGCCTCGGTCACAACACCGCCTCCGGGGCCGCAAGCCCCGCCCTCTCCGCCAGCTGCCGCAGCACCGCCACCGCCTCCTCCGGCAGGGGGATCCCCGCCTGCGCGTACTCCAGCTGCCTCCGGTACTCCAGCTCGCCCGGCAGCCACACGCGGTCGAACCCTTCCGCAGGTGGCAGGGCCCGGACCTCCCGCACCAGTCGGTCCACCCGCTCCCGCAGCGCCCGAAGACCGCAGAACGCCTCTGGCCACAGCGCCAGCATGAGGTGCCCCACGCCCTGAGGCCGCTGCAGTTCCTCGTACAGGGGCACGATCTCTGGGCCCGACCGGCCGCCTGTGACCAGACCCGCCAGCACGTCTACCACCAGGGCCAGACCGGAACCCTTGGCCCCGCCGAAGGGCACCAGGGCGCCCCGCAGAGCCTCCTGCGGGTCGGTGGTGGGTCGGCCGTCCGGGCCCAGCGCCCACGTGGGCGGGATTCGCTCTCCGCGCACCGCCGCGGCCTGGACCCTGCCGTGCGCCACCTCGCTGGTCGCCATGTCCAGGACAATGGCAGGCTCCTCCCCCGCGGGGATCCCCACGCTCAAGGGGTTGGTCCCCAGGTACCTGGCCCGCGCGCCGTACGGTGCGACCTGGGCGTCCGCATTGGATAGCGCGACGCCCACGGCCCCCTGGGCGATCGCCCGCAGGACGAAGTACGCCAGCATACCGCAGTGGTTGCTGTTCCGCACCCCCACCGCGCCCACGCCGTACCGGCGTGCCCGCTCCACCGCCAGATCCATGGCCCGGCAGGCGGCCACGATCCCGAACCCACTACCCGCGTCGCACAGGACCGCGGCCCCCGAGTCCCGCACCACCGCCAGCTGCGCGCCCGGCCGGATCGAGCCGGCCCGCAGCCGGTCCAGGTAGATGCCCGCCCGCACGACCCCGTGGGAGTGCACACCCCTCAGGTCCGCGCACACGAGAGCGTCGGCCACCACCTCCGCCTCCTCCGCCAGCGCCCCGGCGCTTTCGAGGACCCGTGCCACGAACCGTCGAAGGTCTTCGGGTCTGTAGCGCGACATCAGTCCATCCACGCGCCGCCGTTCACGTCCAAAGTCTCGCCCGTGATGAACCCCGACTTGGGGGAGGCCAGGAATGCCACCGCCTCCGCCACCTCCTCAGGCCTGCCCAGCCTCCCCACGGGAATCCCCGCGAGGATCTGTGCCCGCCGCTCGGGCGTCCACTGGGCGCTCATCTCGGTCTCGATGGCGTGCGGCGCCACCGCGTTCACCGTGATGCCGAACGGCGCCAGCTCCCGCGCCAGGGTGCGGGTCAAGGCCAGCAGGCCCGCCTTGGACGGCCCGTAGCCGGGCGCGGAGGCGATGTCCCCCATCTTCCCCGCGATGCTGGACACGTTCACGATGCGACCCCACCGGGCCTCCTTCATGTAGGGCACCGCGGCGCGGCAGCAGTAGAAGGCGCCCGTGAGGTTGACGGCCAGGACCTCGTGCCAGTCCTCCAGCCGCATGGTCTCCAGGGTCCCCCGCCGGATGATCCCCGCGTTGTTCACCGGCACGTGCAAACCGCCCAGGGACTCCGCCACCGCCCGGCACATGGCCTCCACCGCCTCCCAGCGGGTGATGTCCGCGGGGACCGCGAGCGCCTCACGGCCCAGAGCCCGGACCTCGGACGCCACGCGCTCGGCCGCCTCCGCGTCCACGTCGTTCACCGCCACCCGAGCGCCCGCCTCCGCCAGCCGCAGGGCAATGGCCCGACCGATCCCGCGGCCTGCTCCCGTCACCAGCGCGCTCCGCCCTTCCAGCTCCACCTCCCTACACCTCCTGGGGGTACAGCAGCGCCTTGATGGCCTGCCCGGACTCCACCGCCTCAAACGCCTCCCGCCACCGGCTCAAGGGGAGCCGGACGTCCAGCAGCGGCGCGGTGCGCACGCGGCCTTCCGCTAGCAGCCGCAGGGCCAGCACCCAGCTGCTGTGGCGGCTGCTGAAGGAGAACTGTACGTCCACGCCCTTGAACAGGGCCACGTCCCACGGGAAGCTCACTTCGCCTTTGCCCGTGACTCCCAGCTCGCACACCCGCCCTAGCCGCCGCACCAGGTGTGGTGCCAGGGCCACCGCGGCCGGGGAACCCGAGGTCTCCAGGACCACGTCCGCACCCTGGCCCTCGGTGAGCTCCGCCACCCGGGCCACGGGGTCCTCCCGGCCGAGCTCGATGGGAATCCCACCCAGCTCCTTCGCCGCGGGCAGCCGGCGTTGTGCGCTTCGGGGCGTCCCCACCACGGCCACCCACGCGGCCCCGCACGCCCTGGCCACCTGCAGGCACAGCAGCCCGATGGGCCCCGGCCCCAGGACCACCACCCGCTCCCCTGGCCGGACCGCGGCACGCTCTGCCACCGCGTGTACCGCCACCGCCGTGGGCTCGGTGGCCGCGGCCTCCTCGAAGGAGAGACCCTCGGGGATCCGGTGGAGGAGCTCTGCGGGCATGACCAGGTACCGCGCGAACGCCCCGTTCCGGCCGATCCCGGGTGCCCGCTTGTCGGGGCAGATCTGGCGGTTTCCGGTCCGGCACAGGAAGCACCGCCCGCAGGCCCCCGTGCTGGTCTCCGACACCACGCGGTCGCCAGGCCGGTATCCCTCCACACCCGGTCCCACCTCCGCCACCACCCCCGCGAACTCGTGCCCCAGGACCACGGGAGGCCAGTACGGGTGCCGGTCGTGGTAGATGTGCACGTCGCTGCCGCACACCGAGGCAGCTTGGACCTCGATGAGGACCTCTCCCGGACCCGGCCGCGGCTCAGGGACCTCCCGCAGCTCCACCAGTCCCTCGCCCCTTCCGGTCTTCACCAGCGCCCGCACCTTTCTCACCCCTTCACCGCGCCCGCGGTGAGCCCCTGGACGAACCACCGCTGCAGCGCCAGGTAGAGCACAATGCTGGGCAGCCCGCCGATGAGGGCCCCCGCCATCAGCTCCGGCCAGTTCACGTAGAACTCCTGCACCGTGCGGGCGATGGCCAGGGTGACGGTGACCATGGACTCGCTGTGGGTCAGGGTGGACACCCAGAGGAGGTCCCCCCACGCCAGCAGGAAGGCGAACAGGGTGGTGGCCACCAGTCCCGGCAACGACAGCGGCAGAACCACGCGGAGGAAGATCCCCAGCCACCCGCACCCGTCCACGCGGGCGGCCTCGTCCAGCTCCCGGGGCACGGAGTCGATGAAGCCCTTCATCATCCACGTGGCGAAGGGCAGGCAGATGGTGAGGAAGGCGATCACGAGGCCGGTCCGCGTGTCGTACAGACCCAGGGCCGACAGCATCCGGAAGTACGGGCCCACCAGCAACACCCCCGGCAGCATCTGGGTGGTGAGGATGAAGCCCATCAGGAAGGTGCCGGCCCGGAGGGGGAAGCGGGAGAACCCGTACGCGGCCAGGGCGCCCACCGCGCTGGACAGCACCGCCGTGCTGAGGGAGATCACGGTGCTGTTGAAGAAGTACAGGGCATAGTTCTTGCGGGTCCACATGACCACGAAGGCGTCCAGGGTGGGCTGGTGCGGCCACCACGTGGACGGGATCCGCAGGGCCTCCTGCTCGGTCTTCAGGGCGGTGACGAGCATCCACCCGAACGGGAACAGGACGTAGAGGGACAACAGCACCAGGGCCGCCGTCGCCAGTGCTGTCCCGGCTCCGCGCCGCACCTCACTCCTCCTGCATGATCATCCGCACGTAGGGCAGGCTCACCGCGAGCAGCAGGACGGTCATGGCCACGGCCATGGCCGAGGCGTATTCGAACCGGTAGAACTGGAAGTACTGCTTGAACACCTGGGTGCTGAGGACCTCCGTGAGGGTCCCGGGGCCTCCACCCGTCATGGCCTGCACGAGGCCGAAGCGCCGGACCTCCCAGATGGTATCCAGGGCCAGGGCTACCACCAGGACCTTCCGCAGCCCCGGCAAGGTCACGAACCGGAACCGGGCCCACGACCCTGCTCCGTCCAAGCTCGCGGCCTCGTACAGGTCCTGGGGGATGCTCTGGAGCCCCGCCAGCAGGATCACCATGACGAAGGGGAAGCCCCGCCACACGTTGGCCAGGATCAGGCTCAGGGGAGCCAGGGACGGGTGGGTGAGCCACTCGAGGGGTTGGTCGACGAGGCGGCCAGCCATCAGCAGGTCGTTCAGCACACCGTACAGGGGGTTGAGGATCCACTTCCACACGATCCCCGCCACCACGTCTGGCACCACCCACGGGAGCAACGCCACCACCCGGAACAGCCCGCGGGCGGGGACGGTGCCGGCCACGGCCAGGGCCGCCCCCAGACCCAGAAGCAGGTGGGCGGACACGCTGGCCACCACGAACGCCGCCGTCTGCCGGACCACCTGCCAGAACAACGGGTCGGACAGCAGCTGCCCGTAGTGCTGCACTCCCAGTTGTCCGCCCGGCAGCGTCACGCTCAGCCGCAGGGTGGTCAGGGCGGGGTAGACCAGGACCGCCAGCAGCAGCACCAGGGCGGGGGCCACGAACAGGTAGCCCACGGCGGGCTCCCGGAGCCGCAGGGCCCGCCGTGGGCCGATCCAGCCGGTGGCGGCACGGCTAACGCCGTGCAAGGATCCCCTCCACCCGGGTGTGGGCGTCCAGCAGGGCCCGCTCCCACGGTTTCGCGCCCGTGATGGCCTCCTGGAGGGCGGTGGCGAACGCGTCGAAGATCTCCGGCCACTCCTTCAGCTGGGGCTCCAGGCGGGCGTGCTGCAGCTCCTGCACGATCACCCGGGAGAACTTGTCCATCTTAACCAGGGGGAGGACATTTACGTCCTTCCGGGACGAGATCACCCGGTTGTCCTCGAAGAACTTCTTCTCGGTCTCCTTGCTGGTGAGGAACTTGATGAACCTCCACGCCGCCTCCGGGTGGGCGGTGTGTGGGCTCATGATCCAACCCGACAGCCACGCGGCCGTGATGCGCCGCCGGCCCGCGGGGACCGGTGCCGCCTCCAGCACCTCCGCCGCGTTGAGCTGCGGGTTGATGGCGTTCACGATGGGGTAGGTCCACCCGGAGCCGATCTTCATAGCGATGCGGCGGTGGGCCATCTGGATGCGCACGTCCTGCGGCCCGAAGGTGGTAACCCCGGGCGGCATCACCCGGTCCACGGTGGCCAACTCCACGATGAACCGGAACGCCTCCCGGAACTCCGGGGTGTTCATGGCCGAACGCCGGCCGTCGGGGGTCAGGAAGTCCGCTCCGAAGCTCCACACCATGGGAAGGATCCGCAGGGGCAGCCCGGGGTTCTTGGAGGCGGGAATGCTGAACCCCCACTGGTCCACGCGTCCGTCGCCGTCCGTGTCGCGGGTCAGGCGCTTGGCATACTCCCGGAACTCCTCCCACGTGCGGGGCGGCCGGTTGGGGTCCAGGCCCGCGGCCCGGAACAGCTCCCGGTTGTAGATCAGCACCATGGACATGTAGTCCCCGGGCATGGCCATGAGGCGCCCCTTGTACGTGAGGGACTTGATGGGGAACTCGTACCAGCTCTTGAGAAAGCCGGGGCCCTCCTTCTGGACGAAGGGCGTCAGGTCTGCGGCGCAGCCCAGCTCGAAGAACATGGTGAGGGAGAAGTTGTGCAGCTTGACCACGTCCGGCATACGCCGGGCCGCGCACTCAGCCTGGTAGCGGGCTTCCTTCTCCGCGTAGGAGATCGGCTCCGGCACGATGCGGATGCCCGGGTTCCGGCTCTCGAAGATGCGGATGGCTTCCCGCAACGACCGGCCCCACACGGTCTCCACCAGGTGCCAGTTGGAGAACCGCAACGTCACCACCTCGCCCGCGCGGATCGCGGGAGCGAGCGTCCACACCAGGGCCGCCACGACGGCGACCGCGGCCAGCCGACCGCCTGAACGCCTCACGCCCCTCACCTCCTGTCCGCCATACGGACATATTGTCCTCTTGGCAAGAACACTATACACCCCGGGGCCCGCTCCGTCCTCCTGCGCTCCGCGGGGTCCGAGGGACGACCGCGGCTTCCCGCAGGGGCGTCTAGGCCCGGCGCAAAACCCAGCGAGAGAGAACGTGGTGCCGGAGGTGCCGGATGAAAACCGCCGGGAAGGTGTTCGTGGTGACGGGGGCCGGCAGCGGGCTCGGGCGGGCGCTGACCCTGGAGTTGCTGCGGCGCGGGGCCCGGGTGTCGGCGGTGGACAAGCGGCCGCAGGGACTGGAGCAGACACGCGCCCAGGCCGGGGATCTGGCTGAACACCTCAGCCTGCACGCTTTGGACATCACCGACCGGGGACGGGTGGAGACCCTGCCGGACGAGGTGGAGAGGGCTCACGGCCAGGTGGACGCCTTGGTGAACAACGCGGGAGTCATCCAGCCCTTCGTCCCCCTGAAGGACCTCGACGAGGAGGCCATCGAGCGGGTGATGCGGGTGAATTTCTACGGCACCCTCTTCATGACCCGCGCCTTCCTGCCGCGGCTCCTGGCCCGGCCGGAGGCGCACCTGGTGAACGTGGCCAGCATGGGCGGGTTCCTGCCCGTTCCGGGCCAGACCGTGTACGGGGCATCTAAAGCCGCCGTGAAGCTGCTGACGGAGGGCCTGTGGGCGGAGCTGCAGGGCACGCCCGTGCGGGTCACCCTCGTGCTGCCTGGAGCCATGCGAACGGACATCGCCGCGCACTCGGGGGTCGAGGTCCCCAAGGCCGCGGGCCGGGCCCGCGTCCCTGTCCTGGAGCCCGCGGAGGCCGCGCGGATCGTCCTGGACGCGGTAGAGCGGGACGCGTTCCGCGTGCTGGTGGGCCGGGACGCCCGCACCATGGACCTGCTGTACCGCCTCAGCCCCCTGGCCGCGGCCCGGCTCATTCAGCGGCGGATGGGCTATCTCCTGGCCCGTTGAACGGAGTCGGCGGTCCCTGCCTCCAAGCTCAGACACCGAGACCGCGTTCCCGCAGGCCGGCCCGGAACGCGTCGGTGGCCCGGGCTGCCGCCCCGCTCAACAGCCGGGCGTCGGACCCCAGGGCGATGAAGCGGAAGCCTTGGTCCACCCGCGCCAGGGCGTCCTCGGGCCCCGTGCACATCACCCCCGCGGCTTTCCCGTACCGGCGGGCCGCGTCGAGGACCCGGTCCACCGCGCGGCGGAAGTCCTCTGATTCCAGGTCCCGCCACCGCTGCAGGTTCGCCGACAGGTCGTTGGGTCCCACGAACAGTACGTCCACCCCTTCCACCGCCGCGATCTCGTGCACGGACTCCACCGCCTGAAGCGTCTCCACCTGGCAGGCGATCAGCACCTCGCGGTTCCACGTGGAGAAGTACTCCGGCAACGTGGCACCGTAGCCGCTCGCGCGGGTCCCCGCAACGCCCCGTATCCCGTCCGGCGGGTAGCGGCAGGCGGCCACCACCCGTCGGGCCTCCTCCGCGCTGCCGACCAGGGGCACCACCACGCCCCACGGGCCCCGATCCAGGGCACGCTTCAGGACGGGCGCTTCTCCCGAGGGTACCCGCACCAGGGGCACCACGGAGGTTCCCCGCAGGGCCCGCAGCATGTCCTCGAGGGTCTCCCAGCCGATGGGGCTGTGCTCCAGGTCCACCAGCAGCCAGTCCAGCGGCAGCGCTCCCAGGATCTCCGCCACGGAGGGGCTTGGCAGGGTCAGCCAGTAACCCACCGCCACGCCCCCTTCCTGCAGTCGGTGCTTGACGAGATTGCGCAAGGCCCTCACCTCTGGGACGCGTTCGTGGATGGCGTCGCCATCCCTGCGGAGAGTTCTACAGGCCCGTGTGGCCTCCTTTCCGCGACAAACTTCCAACCGGTGTCGGACTAGCCGGCACAGCCCCGGGCCGTCTACAGTAGGTCCGGCGGGAGGGCCGAATGAGGCACCGGTGGAGGGTTCTCGCAACACCCACCTCGTTCTTCCGGGAGGGACGGGAGGGACTCGAGCTGCTCGAGGTGGCGGGGGTGGAGGTAGTCCCGTCCCCCGTGGACCGGCCCCTCCAGGAGGACGAGCTCGCGGCTCTGCTGGGTGAGTTCGACGGGCTGGTCGCGGGCGTGGACCGGGTGGGCCGGAGAGCCCTGGCGGCAGGCCGGCCGCGCCTGCGGGTGGTGGCCCGAAACGGGATCGGCACGGACACCGTGGACGTGCAGGCCGCCACCGAGTTCGGGGTGGTCGTGACCAACGCCCCCAGCGTGAACGCGGACAGCGTGGCGGACTTCACCCTCGCTCTGCTCCTGGCCCTGGTCCGCCGCGTGGTGGAAGCCGACCGGGCGGTGCGCGCGGGCGACTGGCCCCCTCTTGTGGGCGTCGAGCTCCGGGGCAAGGTCCTGGGACTGGTGGGGTTTGGCCGCATCGGGCAGCGGGTGGCCGAGCGGGCACGGGGCTTCGGGTTACGCGTCCTGGCCTACGATCCGCAGCCCGACCACGAGGCGGCCCGAGGCCTCGGGGTGGAGCTGGTGCAGTTCCACCGGGTTCTGGAGGAGGCGGACTTCTTGAGCCTCCACCTACCCCTGCTGCCTGAGACTCACCACCTCCTGGGAGAAGCGGAGCTGCGCCGCGTGAAACGTACGAGCTACCTCGTGAACACCGCCCGCGGTGGGGTGGTGGACGAGCAGGCCCTCGCCCGGGCACTCCGGGAGGGCTGGATCGCGGGGGCCGCCTGCGACGTGTTCGAGCAAGAGCCCCCGCGCACCTCCCCCCTCCTCGGTGCGCCCAACCTGCTGCTGTCGCCCCACATGGCCTCCCACACCCGCGAGGCCATCGCCCGCGCGTCCCGGGTGGCCGCGGAGAACGTCCTCGCGGTCCTGCGCGGCCAGCGCCCGCCCAACGCGGTCAATTCCCACGTCTTCCAGCAACTGGGTACCACCGGCGACGTCTAGCGAAGGAACCGGTTAGTCCAGAGGATCCCTTCCGCTGAGGACGGCTTAAAGGGGATCTGGCCAGTTTCGTACATGAAGTCGATGTGCCGCTGGACCATACCGGCGCTCATCCGCCCATCCTCCGACAGGGCAGGCAGCATCTCCCGCAACGCCAGCGCCAGGACGCCTGGCTCCACTCGCGGAAAGTGCTTCCGGAGGTGCTGGACCGCCGTCGCCGCGTCTTGCCGCATCAGGCGGTTAGCCCGCGTCACCGCCCTTGCCCAGCGTCGGATCACGTCCGGGTTGCGGTTCGCGTAAACGTTCTGGACGGCCACCCCCGTGTAGAAGAACTCGTTGAACTCGGGCACATCCCCTGCAGATGCCTTGATCACGACCACTCCAAACCCCTCGCGTTCCGCGATATAGGGCGTGGGCGCGGAGAGGTGGAACGCGTCGATCTGTCGTGTACGCAGAGCCGCGAGCAAGCTGGCCCCACCGCCGATGGTCAAGAGTTGCGCGTCCCGGTCCGGATCCAAGCGTGCCCGGCGCAGGTAGTAGCGCATGTAGACGTCCGTGGCAGCACCCGGCCGGGTGATTCCCAGGCGTAACCCCCGGAGCGCTGCCAGCCGCTGCTCCAGCGGCGCCGTGCGGCTCACCCCCTTCTGCCGCGCCACCTCCGGGTGCATCACAAGGTCCAGGGTCACGCGCCGGGTGAGGTTGTAAACGAACAGGATCTGTCGCCCCTGCCGCCGAAGCTGCACCGCCTGGAACGGGTCCGCGTCGAAAAACTGTGCCTGCCCGGAGATCAACGCCGCGATCCCCAAGGCGCCGCTGTCCACCTCCACGAGCTCAAGCTCGATCCCCTCCTCTGCCATGTAGCCCGCAGCCTCCGCGATGTACACGGGTGCCATGAACAGAGTCCCCGTGTGCACCTCCCGTACCCTCACCCGCGCCGGCTGGGCACGCAAAGCGCCCGCAACCACCACGGCCAGCAACAACCCGAGGGCGCCCGCCCACCTCCTGTCCACTTCGCTCACCCCCTCCTCCGGCTCACATCCCCTCCGGGCTCGACCGCACTCTCGGGTTCCACCGCATCCACCGGTTCCCCAAGGCGGTCACGCTGTGGTTCATCAGCAACACCACCCACAACAGCGTTAGGATCCCGGCAAACAGGCCTGCGGTGTCCAGGAACCCCGCCGCACGATTGATCAGGTGCCCGACCCCCCGGTTCGCGGAAATGAACTCCCCTACAATGGCCCCAATCATCGCCTGGGGGATCGTGATCTGCAGGGCCGCCACAATGAATGGCGTTGCCGCCGGGAAGACTACCTTCCGGATCAGGTCCCACTCTGAAGCCCCCATCACGCGGGCCACTTGCAGTAAGGGGAGGGGCGCAGATCGGACCCCCACCACCGTGTTAATCAGCACGATGAAGAACACCATCACCGCTGCCACCGCGATCTTGGACGCGATGCCGATCCCGAACCACAGAATGAACAGCGGAGCGAGAGCAATCCTCGGGATCCCATAGAGTGCCACGATAAAGGGCTCCAGCACCCGGTATAGCGACTCCCACCGGGCTAGCCCGAAACCCGCCAGAAGCCCACTGCCTGCGCCCAGAGCATAGCCCGCTAGCGCTTCCAGCACCGTAAACTGAAGATGGTAGAGGAGGGACTCCCTCCGCACCATCTCCCAGAGCGCTGTCAGGATGGCGCTGGGCCGGCTCAGGAAAAACTCGTCCATCACCCGCCCCGAAGCCAGCTCCCACGCCACCAGGACGCCCGCGGCGAAAGCCAGCCGGCCCCAGGCCGTGCGGAGGCGCTCCTGCCGCGCCCGCAGGAGCGCCTCCTGCTGCACCCGAATGCGCAGCGCTTCCGCGTACGCCCTGGGGTCGGACTCCGTGCGAGGAAGCTCCGTCTCAACCGCACTCATACGGGTCTCCTTTCCTGTCCCAGGTCGGTGATCTCCGTCCGCAGCTCCTCCCACAGCGTGCGGTAGAAGTCCGGGAACTGCGGGTGCGCGTGAACACGGAAGACGTCCCGCGGACGTCCGAGCGGCACCGGATATACCCGCTTGATCGTACCCGGCGACCGGCTGAACAGTACGACCTCGTCAGATAGTGCGATCGCCTCCACGAGATCGTGGGTCACGAATACTACGGTCTTCCCCGAGCCCTCCCACAGCCTCAGCAGTTCGTCCTGCATCAGGATCCGCGTCTGGGCATCCAAGGCACCGAAGGGCTCGTCCATGAGGACTACGGAAGGCTCGTATACCAGCGTGCGGATCAGGGCGGCCCGCTTCCGCATCCCGCCGGACAGCTCATGCGGGTAGTGGTGTTCAAACCCCGCGAGCCCCACACGTGCGATGTACTCCGCCGCCCGCCGTCGGCGCTCGTTAGGGGGCACGCCCCGGAACTCCAGCGCCAGTTCCACGTTCTGCTGAAGAGTACGCCAGGGCAGCAGGTTGTCGTCCTGGGTGATGTAGCCGACGTCCGTGTTGACGCCGTCCAGCGGACGGCCCTTGTACCAAATAGTGCCGTCCGTGGGCCGGATCAAGCCCGCGATCATGTTCAACAGTGTGGACTTCCCACAGCCGGAGGGACCCACGAGGCATACAAAGCGCCCCTCCGGAATGCGCAGGGTAACGTCCTGGAGGGCAACGTGCGCTGTCTGGCCGTTCCGACCCTGGGGGACGAAAACCTTGTACACCGACCGGATGTCGATGACGAATCCCGTCGAGCCCCCCACAATCCCCGACTCCCCCGCGGACTAGGAGACACATACCACAAGTTGTTCTCCAGGGTCAACCTTCGTCCCAGGAGCTTGTCCGCGCCGGCCGCAACGTTCCGACCCTACTCGGCCACCAGGCCGGCTCGCCGGAAGGCCACCCGTTTCGCCACCTCCGTGGCGAGGAGGTAAGCCACCGTGGCTGCCAGGATGAAGGCCAGGTAGGACGCGGGGAGCGGCGCGAACCCGAGGGGACCGGCCAGGGGCGAGTAGGGGAGCAGCAGCCCGATGCCCACGCACGCCAGGACGTTCCCTACCAGGGCCGGGCTGGGGCGGTGACGCCAGGGCGCTTTCGCGGTGCGGATCACGAACACCACCAGGCACTGGGTGGCCAGGGACTCCACGAACCACCCGGTGTGGAACATCGCCTCGGGAGCGCGCAGCACCCGCAGCAGCACGAGGAAGGTCAGGAAGTCAAACAGCGAGCTCACCGGTCCGACCCACAGCATGAAGGACCGGATGAACCGCACGTCCCACCGCCGCGGCCGTGCCGCCAGGTCGGGGTCCACCGGGTCGGCGGGGATGCTGATCTGCGCCAGGTCGTACAGGAAGTTGTTCAGCAGGATCTGGTGCGGGAGCATGGGCAGGAACGGCAGGAACAGCGCCGCGCCCGCCATGCTGAACACGTTGCCGAAGTTGGAGCTGGTCTCCATGAGCAGGAACTTCAGGACGTTGCCGAACGCCAGCCGCCCCTCTACGATGGCGTCGTACACGGTCCTGAGGCGCCGGTCCAGCAGCACCACATCCGCCGCCTCCCGCGCCACGTCCGCGGCGCCGACCACCGAGATCCCCACGTCCGCCGCATGCAGGCTGGGTGCGTCGTTGATCCCGTCCCCGAGGAAGCCCACCACGTGTCCGCGTCGCTTGAGGGCCAGGACCAGCTGGTGTTTCTGCACCGGGCTTACCCGGGCGAAGATGTCTGCCTCCTCCGCCACCTGCTCCAGGGCGGAGGCGTCCAGCCGTGCCAGTTCGGCACCCACCACCACCCGCCGGGGCTCCCGTCCCAGGGCGCGCCACACGTGTACGGCCACGAGCTCGTGGTCGCCCGTGACGAGTTTGAGCTGCAGGCCCTGAGCCTCCAGGTGCTGCATGAGGTCGGCCGCCTCGGCCACCGGCGGGTCCGCGAACGCCACGAACCCGGACAGCACCAGGCCCCGCTCGGACGCCGCGTCCAACCCGTCGGCCTCCTCCGCCGACAAGGGGCGCCACGCCACCGCCAGGGTGCGCAGGCCCTCCCCGCTCAGGGCTGCGACGGTGTGCGCCGCGCGCTGCTGCGCGCCCGCGTCCAGGACAGCCGTACCCTCCGCGGTTTCGAACCCGGTACAGCAGGGCAACACGGACTCGGGAGCTCCCTTCGTGACCAGGAGGGCTGTCCCTCCCACGCGGACCGCCACGGAGACGCGGCGCCGGTCGAAGTCGAAGGGGACCTCGCCCACCTTGACGGCAGACGGCCAGTCCGGCGCGGGATCTTCCAGCAGCGCGGCGTCCAGGGGATTGGGCGGTCCTTCGTGGTACCGGCTGTTCAGCCACGCCAGGGCCTGCGCCCTCCGGTGCGGACGGCCGTCCAGGTCCACGGAGCGTTCCAGCCGCATCCGACCCTCCGTGAGCGTCCCGGTCTTGTCCGTGCAGAGCACGTCCAGGCTGCCCAGGTCCTCGATTCTCGCGAGGTTGCGGACAAGGGCTTTGCGCCGGGCCATGCGCACCGCGCCCTGGGCCAGGGCCACGGTGGTCACCATGGGCAGGAACTCCGGAGTGAGCCCGACGGCCAGGGCGAGGGCGAACAGGAGGCTGTCGAGGGGCGGACGTCCGAAAGCCGTGGAGACGCTCAACACGAACAGGACCAGGAACACCACCGTGCGGGTGATCAGGTAGCTGAACTCCCGCAACCCGCGTTCGAACTCCGTCTCCGGCCGGCTTGCAGCCAGCCTCCGGGCCAGGCCCCCGAACACCGAGCGCGGTCCCGTGGCCACCACCTCCGCCAGCCCGGACCCGCTGACCACCGAAGAGCCCAGGAACACCATGTGGGAGGCGTCCGGGTCCTGCGAAGGTACGGCGAGGCGGTCCGCGGCCTTCTCCACCGGCATGGACTCTCCCGTGAGGCTGGCCTGCTGGACGAACAGGTGGCTGGCCTCCAGCAGCCGGCAGTCCGCGGGGACCAGGCCACCGGCCACCAGGCGCACCACGTCTCCCGGCACCAGCTGGCTTCGGGGCACCTCCTGCCACCGGCCGTCCCGGAACACCGTGGCGGTCAGCGCCGTGCCCGCCCGCAACTGTTCCACCGCCCGTTGGGAGCGGTGGTGCTGAGCCAGGTTCACCAGGGTGCTCAGGGCCACGATGGCCACGATCAAGCCGGCGTCTTCCGGCTCTCCCAGGGCAGCCGCGACCCCGCTTGCCACCAGCAGGGTGAGGGTCAGGGGGTTGGACAAAAGCGGAACCAGCTGTCGGAGGGCCGTGTGGCGACGCGGGGGCGCGGGCTCGTTCGGTCCGTAGCGGGCCAGCCGCCGCGCCACCTCTGCGGAGTCGAGTCCTGGGAACTTCGGGGGTGCCGGCTGAACCTGCTCCACCGCAGGGGGGTTACTGCTCGTAGAAGATCTGGATCTCCTCCGGCCGCCAGATCTCCACGGGGTCACGGGCAGAGGCTGCCGGGTGCTGGAGCCGGTGGTAGCTGCCCGCGAAGAACAGGAGAGGCCGCAGAGGCCCTTCGGACCGGTGCAGGGCCAGCACCCGGCCCAGGAACAGCCGGTGGTCCCCGGCCTCCACCACCCGCTCCACCGCGCAGCCCACGCTGGCGAGGGCGCCTTCCAGGCGCGGGCCGCCCACCCACGGCACGAACCGGTAGTCCGGCGGGGTCGGCCGCTGCCACATGCCCGCGAAGTACCGGGACAGGTCCTCCTGAGCCTCCGAGAGGATGTTGAGGGCGAATCCCCCGGCTTCCTCCAGGAATGCGTTCATCCGCGCGCTGCGGCCCACCGACACGCAGACCAGCAGCGGGTCCAGGGACACCGACATCACCGCGTTGGCGGTCATGGCGTGGGTCCGCTCCCCGACGGCGGCGGTGACCACCGTGACCCCCGTGGCGAACAGCCCCATGACCCGGCGGAACTCCTTCGGGTCGGGCGCCTCACTCACGGGACACCGCCGGCGTTTCCTCGGGTAGGGCGGGAGACTGCTGCTCTGCCCGCTCCAGGAACTCCCGCACCCGCTCCATGTACGGCCGCCGGTCGTAGGACTGGAACATCGCTCCCGCCATGCGGACCGGGTCGCCGAAGAAGAAGCGCTCGTACAGCACCTGTCGGGAACCGAAGGCGCTGACGGCGATGTCCCACGCCAGCCGGAACAGCTTGATGCGCTCCGTGGCCTCTGCCCGAGCGGCCTGGTAGTACCGGCGGATGGCCGGCCCCATGGGGCCCTGCAGGTCCTTCTCCGTGGGGATGGCCATGAACCCGGAGGCCCCCAACTGCTGGAGGATCTCCACCAACCGCGGGTAGGCCCGCACGTACAGGTTGCGGGCCGCGTCCAGGGGCGGCCAGGCGGGCTGCAGCACCCCCCACCGGTTGGGCTGGGCTTCCACCTCGCTCGTGACCAGGAACGCCCGCATGGCCTCCAGCACGATGATGATCTCCGCGATCTTCTCGTGCACGTGCTGGTAGCCCTCGATGGCGATGGTGTCCACGATCAGGGACGCCACGCCCAGGAGGAACTCCGTTTTCGCCACGTTCTTGGTCACGACCTGGTGGGCCATGAAGGCCACCGCCCCGGTGGCGGCGAACGCGCGGTTGCAGCGGTCCACGTCCCGCAGGAGGAACACCCGGTCCCAGGGCACCCGCACGTCGTCGAAGATCACCACCGCGTCCATCTCCTCGAAGCGGCTGCCCAGCGGGTGGTCGAAGGCGGACCGGCCGTAGTCAAACGACTCCCGGCACTGGAAGCGCAGCCCGGGCGCGTCACAGGGCACGGCCACCGCGAAGGCGTACGGCGCGTCCTCCTCGCCGCTCTTCAACAGCGTGGAGGGGAACACCAGGATTTCGTCCGCAGTGGGCAGGGTGGCCAGCATCCGGGCGCCGCGGAGGACGATCCCCTGCGCGTCCTCCTGCACCACCCGGCAGGCCAGGTACGGGTCCGCCTGCCGGGCCGGCCCCACGGACCGGTTCGCCTGTGGGTTGATCAGGGTGTGGGTCAGGCAGAGGTCGTTCTCCCGGACGAACTCGTAGTACCGCCGGATGTTCTCCCCGAACCGCGGGTCCAGCTCCGCGCAGTAGTCCGCCGCGGACGCGTAGCCCACCAGGGCGCGGTTCAGGTAGTCGGGGCTCCGGCCCATGAAGCCCCCGGAGTAGTCCGCCCAGCGCTTCATCATGCGCCGGGTGCGGACGAGGTCCTCCACGGTCCGCGGGATCAAAAACGACAGTCCCACCGGCTGCCCCGTGGTGGGCGACGGGTAGGTCATCTCGTCCCGCAGCTCCGGGTGGTGCTGCAGGTCGTACAGGGCCGCCACGCTGCGGGTGATGTTCCGGAAGGCGGGGTGCTCCGTGGGGTCTTCCACCCGTTTGCCCTCGTACCACAGCTCCCGCGGACGGCTCCGCAGCCCTTCCAGGTACTGTGCCCCGGTCCTCGCCGGCATCGCCATCCCTCCCAGATCCGGACCTCGGGTGCCTTACCCTTCTGGTTCCTCCGACACCACGGGGTTTTCCAGAGCCCCGATCCCCTCCACCTCCAGGCGCATCACGTCCCCAGGGTACACCGGGTCGACCCCGCGGGGCGTGCCGGTCAGGATGAGGTCGTCGGGCTCCAGGGTCATGATCTCCGAGACGAGCGCCACCAGGTCCGGGATCTTCCACAGGAGGTTCGCCGTGGTCCCCTCCTGCCGTAGCGAGCCGTTCACGTAGGCGCGCAGCCGCAGGGCGTGCGGATCCTCCACTTCCCCCTCCACCACCCACGGGCCCACGGGGCAGAAGGTGTCGTAGCCCTTGGCCCGTACGGGCGGTCGGTAGAAGTTCCCCACGTAGTCCCGGACCGTGACGTCGTTCGCGATGGTGTACCCGCGCACCACCCCGTAGGCGTCCTCGGGCCGCACCCGACGGCACCGGCGGCCGATGACCACCGCCAGCTCCACCTCCTGGTGCAGGTGCCGGACCCCGGAGGGGTAGACCACCGGCGCGAGGTGGCCCACCAAGCTGGAGGGCGGCTTGAAGAACAGCGCGGGTTGTTCGGGCACGCGGACCCCCAGCTCCTCCGCGTGGTCCGCGTAGTTCAAAGCCAGCCCCACCACCTTGCTGGGCTGCACGGGCGGAAGCCACACCACCTCCTCCGGACGGTGCCGGCGGCCGGCCTCGTCCACCAGCCAGCCGTCGCGGAACTCTCCCGTCCGCACCCTCCCGGCCGCGGCGAAGCGCACCCGCTTCACGCGGTCACCTCCGCGGGCGCGTCCGCGGGCAGCAGCCCGTACTGCACCAGGGTCTGCCGGATCCGACGCCGGTTGGCCTCCGAGGGCAGCACCAGGGGGAGCCGCACCTCCGGGTGGATCCGGCCCAGAAGCCCCAGCGCGTACTTCACCGGCCCGGGGTTGGTCTCCACGAACAGCACCTCGTTGAGGGGCAGCAGCTCGTAGTGCAACTCCAGCGCCCCGCGGACGTCGCCCGCCCGCCACCGTTCGTACAGGAGACTGAGGCGGTCCGGGACCAGGTTCGCGGTGGCGCTGATGAACCCCGCGCCCCCGATGGCCAGCATGGGGTAGCACAGCACCTCGATCCCGCTGAACAGGAGGAAGTCCCGGCCGCACGCCCACAGGACGCGGTTCACGTGCTCGAAGTCGCGGTTGGCTTCCTTGACACCCACCACGTTCTCGCAGTCCCGCCGCAGTCGGGCCAGGGTCTCCACCTCCAGGTTCACCGCGGTCCGGCCCGGGATGTTGTACACGATCACCGGAAGGCGCGTGCTGCGGGCCACCGCGCGGAAGTGCTGGTACAGCCCCTCCTGGGTCGGGCGCACGTGGTAGGGCACCAGCACCAGCAGCGCGTCCGCACCGGCCTGTTCGGCGAACTGCGCCATCTCCACCGTCTCCCCGTGGTGGTTGGTGCCCACCCCGGCCACCACCGGCACGCGGCCGGCTGCGGCCTGCACCGCGAGCTCGATCACCCGCCTGCGCTCGTCCACCGACAGCGACGTGGGCTCCCCCGTCGTCCCGCACACGGAGATCCCGTGGCTTCCGGAGGCAATCTGCCACTCCACCAGGCCCCGCAGGGCCTCCTCGTCCACCCGACCCTCCCGGAAGGGGGTGACCAGCGGGACGATGGAACCGCGCAGCCGGCTAACGTCCACGACTTCTGCCTCCGATCCCGGCGCCCGTCTGGGCAGGGGGCGACCCACCTGCCCAGCGCAGGTACGCCTCCAGGGTGCGCAGCTTGTGCTGCCGCGCGAACGCCTCCACCTCCTCCGGCGGCGCGCCTTGCTCCAGCAGGTCCAGCAGGCGGTCGTGTTCCTCCACCGACTGCCGTGCGCGGTCCGGAATGAAGGGGAAGATGGACTGCCGCACCACGTCCGTGCGGGCCCGCAGGCTCTCCAGGAGCTCGGTGAGCAGACGGTGGCCACACGGACGGTACAGGGCGCGATGGAAGCGCCGGTTGAGGCGGTCGAAGGCCACGAGGTCCCCCCGGCAGACGGCTTCCCTCATGCGGGTGTTGAGCTGGCGAAGCCGGTGCCGGGCGGCTGGAGCCAGGCGCGGAGCCCCCAGGGCGGTGGCCCAGGCCTCCAGCACCGCCCGCACGGAAACCACCTCCGCGTACGCCCGGGGGTCCACCTCCGCGACCCGGGCACCCGCGTGCGGCCGGTAGGTCACCAGCCCCTCTGCCTCCAGCTGCCGGACCGCCTCCCGGATGGGCGTGGGGCTCATCTGCAGCTCCCGAGCCAGGGCTTCGATGGTCACCCGCTGGCCAGGGCGGAACTCGCCTCGCAGGATGCGCTCGTGGATGTACCGGTACGCTTCCCGGTACTTCGCCTGGGGTTGGCCCGTTGACATCCCCATGCGGATCCTATAGGATCTTCCCCGACCCGCTTCCCGGTGTCAAGCGACGGGTGGGGTGGGATCTTGGTCCGGCCGAACGTGGTGCGCGCGGGTCACGTGGTCCTGTACGTCACGGACCTCGCTCGCGCCCGCGAGTTCTACGAGGGCTTCCTCGGCCTGCAGCCCGTGCACGCCACCGCTGACGCCGTGTACCTGCGCGGCTACGAGGAGCGGGAGTGGAGCCTCAAGCTCCAGCTCCACCCCTGGCCGGGGCTGCAACACATCGCCTTCAAGGTGTGGGACGAGGAGGACCTGGACCGCGCGGTGGCCCTAGCCCGGGAGCTGGATCTGCCCTGGCGGGAGGAAGTGGACTTTGACCGGCCCCGCATGGTCCGCCTGCAGGACCCCTTCGGTTTCCCCGTGGTGTTCTACCGGCGGGCCGGCCGGCACCCTTCTTTGTTACAGGAGTACCACCGGTACCGCGGCCCAGGGCTGCAGCGGCTGGACCACTTCAACCTGTTCTGCCCGGACGTCCCGCGCGCCATGGCCTACTACACCGACCGGTTGGGCTTCCGGCTCACGGAGTACACCGTGGACCGCGCCGACCGCGTGTGGGCCGCGTGGCTGCAGCGCAAGGGCAACGTCCACGACGTGGCCCTGACCACGGGCGCCGGCCCGCGGCTGCACCACTTCGCCTACTGGGTGCCTGATCCCCTGGCGGTGCTGCGAGCCGCCGACGCGCTGGGCGGAGCGGGTCAGGTGGAGGCCATCGAGCGCGGCCCGGGCCGGCACGGGATCAGCAACGCTATGTTCCTGTACCTGCGCGACCCGGACGGCCACCGGGTGGAACTGTACACCGGCGACTACTTAGCGGTGGATCCGGAGTTCGAGCCCATCCGCTGGAGCCTGGACGACCCCCGCCGCCAGACCCTCTGGGGCCAACGTGCGCCGGAAAGCTGGTTCCAGGAAGGCAGCCCCGTGGCAGGGTTCGACGGGAAACCCGTTCCCCCGCAGCCCGCCGCCTGACCGCCGGACGTCAGACATTGGGTACGAGAACCTGTCCCAACCGAGGACCGTACGGTGCTTGCCGGTACGCGCAGGAACCCTCCCCAGCCGTCGGATAGTCGGACGCCCTCAGCGCGTAGGGCTGGGCGGCAGGAAGGGCTGCTGGAAGAGCACCCCGGTCTGGCCCACGCCCACCGCGCCCGCGTACTGCGGCAGGGCCGTCAGCCACGCCTCCAGCCACACCTCCTGGCGGCTCGCCAGGTACGTGAGGCGCGCGGCCCAGCAGTACTGCAGGTAAGTCAGCTGCACCCGGTGGTGCACCAGGCCGCTTGCGGGGGAGTAAAACCCCCGGTACAGCAGCTCCCACTGGTCGCTCAGGACCGCCCGCAGCTGCGCCTCCACAGAGGTCAGCTGGCCCAGGTTCGGGTCGTAGCCCGCGGCCAGGTCCACGGTCCAGCCGGGTGAGGGGACCCACTGGGCCCGCAGGGTCACCAGGTCCGGCAGGTCGGCCACGAACTTGTAGCCGGCCGCCAGCTCCGCAGTGAGGCTCCCGGTCTGGTAGGTGGTCGCGAGCTGCACGTTGTTGAGACGCGTGAGGTCCTGGTCGAACAGGAACGGGGTCTCGCCCCACCGGTCGTAGTAGTTGTACGACAGGCGGCTCGAAAGCTGCCCGCTCCACCGGTGGGTGAGGTTCCAGCCGCCGGACGCGATCACACGGAGCTGACCAGTGGTGTAGTAGCTGGCGCGCAGGGCAAGCCGCAGGTCGGTGGCGGTCTCCGGGGAGAAGGAATGGAACCCCGCGAGCACGTTCTGCAGGTCGGCGCGTACGCCCCACCGGTCGCCCAGCTCTCCGGTGGGCAGGAACACGTTGCGTTCCGCGAACAGCCCCAATCCCGCAGTAAGCTGGTAAGCAAGGTTCACCGGACCCAGCTGCAGGGGCTGGGCGCTCAAGGTGTAGGTGAGCTCCGGAAGGCGCGACACGGAGTAGTACGCGTCCAGGGGGTAGGCCTCGCCGTCCAGGTCCAGGCGGTGCTCCAGGGTGGCCTGGAAGGTGGCTCCGGTGGAGAAGCTGGTGTAGTCGACCCGCGGGAACAGCTCCAGGTCCCGGGCCGCCACCGCCAGGCTCTGGGTGAAGGGCAGGTCCACCCGCAGGCGGCTGGTGGGGTCCAGCTGCCGGTCGTAGCCTAGCCGGGCCTGCAGGCTGTCGAAGTACGTTGCCGGCGCCTCCGAGGAGCTGTACAGGAGGAAGAAGGTCGCGAACTGCTCGGCGTCCCGGTACAGGGCATCCAGGGTGGTGTACAGGCTGGTCTGAGGGGCCAGCGGCGAATCCCGGCGGAACAGGTCGAAGAACAGCCCGGCCGCCAGGCCCCCGCCGAAGTCGTGGCGGTGCGCCAGCCGCACCCGGTAGTCGTGACCCGCGGCCGGGCGGTTGCCGAGCACGTACAGGAAGTAGTCGCCCTCGCCTCCGGGGTACTTCCAGATGTGCTCCACGCCCCCGCCGGTACCGATCCGCTCCATCCAGTCCAGGTACAGGAAGCCGTAGTGCTCCTCGGACAACCAGTACGTGGTGCTGGTCTTTACAAACCAGCCCTCGGTCTCGTTCCATCCCACCACGGGCACGACGCGTTGCTGACGCGGCTCCCTCAGGAACACCACGAAGTACGGCAGCGTGAGGACCCTGCGGCCGAACAGGTACAGGCTCGCCCTGCGCAGCACCAGCCTGTCCTGCGGAACGAGCTCCGCCTCCTCCGCCTCCAGCTTAACCGGCACCCGCGGGTCGTCCAGGTCGCAGGTGGTCACCTGGCACAGGCGGGCTTCCACGCGCTGGTTGATGTTGCCTACGAGCTTGTCCGCCCGCAGGTGCAGCGGGTCCCGCAGGCGCGGGCTCACGTAGCGGGTCTCCGCACCGTCCAGGCTGCCGAAGCCAGTGCGCAGGTTGTACGTGAGGTGCCGGGCCGCGAGGCGCTGGCCGGCCTCTTCCAGCACCACGTTCCCGGACGCCACGAGCTCCAGCTCCTCGAGGTGCAGGGTGACCTCGTCCGCGCGCAGGACAAGGTCCTGGTAGGTCACCACCACGTCCCCGCGGGCCACGGCCACCTGGCGGGCCCGGTCCACCCTCAGGTACCGGGCCTGTACCCGCACCGGCACTTCCTCCTGGGCAGCCGCAAGGGGGACGAGGAGCAGGGCTACCACCGCCCACAAGGTCCACAGGGACCGGAACCGCACGGGCTACGGACCCGCCCTCCCAGCCGCAGCCTTGCGGGCTCGCGCGCCGCCTAGTGGAGCACGGACGGGTCCCCCGAGGAGCACTGCCATCACCTTCGTGGGTGCCCCAATGCCTGAAGGGTGCGCTGCCTGAGCTTCTTTCACCGGCGCACGGGGAAGGTGGTGTCCACGGCCCCGTGGGCCTCAAAGGTGTCCTCCCGCAGGGAGACCACCACCCGCTCCGCCTCCAGCCAGCTCCCGTCTTCGCGCTCCAGCCGCACCCGACGGCCCGACAGGACGATCCTGCCCTCCTGGTCGTCGTACTCCGCGCGATCCCCCGTGGCCCTGCGCCCTTCCTGGGTGACCCGCACGTTGCCCGTCGCGGTACTGTTGCGGGTGCTGAGGACGATCACCACACGGTCTGCTTCCAGCACCGCGGGGGTCTCCAGGGCCTTCCGCTCCTCTTCGTCTCTGGGCGGGCGCACCAGCCGCTCCCGCACCAGCCACTGGCCGCTGCGCTGATGCAGGCGCACGGACCCCGCCAGCTCGATGCGGTCCTCGCTTTCTGAGTAGCTGATGCGCTCCGCGCTGGCGTCCTTGTCCACCTGCTCCAGGCGGACGGACTCCTGCGCGGTGGCCTCCTCGGTGCGCAGCCACGCGTACTTCATGGGGCCCTCCGAGGTGATGGTCGTGTCCTCCTTGGCCAGCGCCGCCAGCACCCGGTCGCCCTCGCGTCCCCGCGGAGGCGGGCCGCCCTTGCGAACCAGCTTTGCGGGGCCCCTGGCCTCGGCCACCCTGTTCTTCAGGTCCGCCCACAGGGACGGCGCGTCCAGCCGCCCGTTGCGGGTGGTGAGCTGTACGGCGCCCTCTGCGAAGACCACCTCGTCCTGGTGGCGGTACTTGAGGTTCTGGCTGCGCAGCTCCAGGTCTTCCTGAACCACCACCGCGCCCCCGGAGGCGTACGTGATGCGGGGGTTGGCCTCGTACTTCACCACAGGTGCCCTCAGGGTGGTCCTCCTCTGCACCACCTCCACGTTGCCCTCGGCCCACGCCACCCGGTCCCGCTCGTGGTAGGTGAGGACCTGGCAGGTGATGGCGGTGTCCCCGAGCTCCAGGCGCACGTTGCCGCGCGCCTCGAACACCCCGTTGCGGGCGTCGTACCGCACTCGCTCCGCCCGCAGGCGCCCGCGCTCTCCTTCCGGAGGCGAGACGGGCTGCTGCGCCGCGGCGTGCGCGGCGAGGGCCATTGCGGCCACCGTGAGGGCAAGGACCCCGCGTCTCACGGCCCCACCGTCCGGGACGGCGTGGGGGAGGGCAGTCCCCGCACGTCCAGCTGCAGGTCCACCCCTCCCTCCATCTCCACCACGTCCTGCTTGACGAAGTAGCGCAGCGACCGCACCCGGGCCCGGGTTTTACCCAGCTGGAACTCCACGCCCTTGGGGAAGCTCAGGACCGCACGGTCGTTGTGGTACACGAGCTCAGGGGCTTTCAACCAGTCGCCCTTGGGCGAGGTGACCTCCACCCCGCCGGTGGCCACGAAGTTCTGGGTCTGGCGGTTCAGCACGATGCGCTGGGCCCGCACGTACAGGAACTCCTGCCCCTCCCGGAACACCACCGCGCGGCGGACGTCCTCCAGGGTCGCGCGCATGAGGTCCGGGGAGACCTCCACCCGCAGCGCCTGCAGGTCCACCTGAGGCCGGCCCTCGTGCCGGACCATCAGGCGCGTCTGCCGGGCCTCCAGCCGGACGGGCGCCGAGGGGACCGCTGCGGGCTGGTCCGTGCGGGCGCTGCGGGCGGCCCAGAGATAGCCGGCGCCTACCAGGCCCACCAGGACCAACGCCCCGCCTGTCCGCCGCCACAGGGGACTAGCCCGCACCACCGGAGGCGGCCTCCTTCACGCGGGCCGGCCGTCCGAGCAGCTCCGCGGGACGGAAGAAGACTCCCTCCACCCACAGGTAGCCCAGGATCCCCGCCCCCAGGAACAGCAGGTTGGCCGCCCACGCGGCTAAAAAGGGGTGTAGGGCACCCGCCCGACCCCACGCCCGGGCGGTGGACATGACCACGTAGTAGATGAACACCAGGACGATGGCCGCCGCCACCCCGGTAAACCGGCCTCCCCGGGCGCCGTGCAGCGAGAGGGGAGCCGCTACCAGGGCGAACACCAGCACCGCGAAGGGAGCCGCAAACTTGAAGTAGTACTCCACCGCTACCGCCCGGGTCTCCAGCCCGCCGCGCTCCAGCTCCTTCAGGTGCTCCCGTAGCTCCGCGGCGGACATCTGGTCCGGGGTCTTCTGCTGCAGCAGGAACCCCTGCCAGTCGCTCTCCACCTGCACGTCGAACCGAGCGAACGCCGCTTCGTAGCTGGTGAACCCGTTCTGGTCGAACTCCCGGACGACCCCGTCCTCCAGGTGCCACCAGCCCTCCCCGTACCGGGCGCGCTTGGCGGTGATCAGGCGCGGGAAGGCCGCTGTGGGCTCGTAGATCATCACGCCCTCCAGCACCCGGTGGGTCTCGTCCGCGCGCCGGACGTAGAAGTAGCGGTTCTGCGGGCCCCGGAAGAACACGTTCTCCCGCACCCGCGGGAAGATCTCCCGGAAAATACTCTGACGGATGAGCTGGTCCGCCCGCTGGTTCGCCCACGGCGTGAGGTACTCGTTCACCCAGAAGGAAGCCGCCGCCACCACCAGGGCGAACCCGGCCACCGGCAGGAAGATGCGCATGAACGGCAGGCCCGCCATCCGGAGAGCGGTGATCTCGTTGTCCCGCGCGAGCCGTCCCACCCCGAGCAGGGTGCCGAACAGGGTGGACACGGGGAAGGTGAGCACCAGCATGTGCGGGAGCTTGTAGAACAACAGCCGCAGCAGGGCTCCCAGCGGGACCTGGCCGCGGGCCAGGTACTCCGCCAGGACGTACAGGATGTCGCCCACCAGCAGGATCAGGAACACCGAAACCCCCATGAGGAACGGGGGAACCAGCTCGCTGATCACGTAACGGTCCAGGGTACGGACCAAGCCCCGCTACCTCCTGCTCCGCCCCTGCCACTGCTGCCGGAGCTGGTCCGCGTTGGCAGCCTGCAGGGCTTGCTGTACGAACTGGTGGAGGTTGACCTGTCCCCGTTCCAGGGCGTCCAGACGGCCGGCGAAGTGACGGACCAAGATCAGTCCCTCGCTGAAGGAGGCGTCGAGGAAGCTGTCCTGCTCGTCCCGGCCAGGCAGGAGCAGCCGTGCCTCCACCGCCCGGACCAGGCTCTCCCGGACCACGTGCTCCCAGTCCTTCAGTCCCCGGGAGCTCACCTCGTCCCGCACCAGGTCATAAAGACCCTTCAGCCTGTCCACCTCGTCCTTGGCAGCCACGGTCGGCGGCTCCAGCACCGCCCGCAGGAAAGCCCGCAGCACCCCGCGGACGTTGGGCGCAGGGGACGGACCGGCCACCACGTGCAGGACTCCCGCGACGAGGACCTCCCGAACCTGGTCCCGCGGGCCCAGGAGGTTGGGGACCACCACCAGGCGCTCGAAGGGGAAAGTGTTGAGTCGCAGGTAGGTGGTGGCCTGGCGCACCCGCTCCTCCGTGGAAACCCGGTACTGCTGCGCCAGCTGCTCGTGCTCCGCGCGCGCGGCGGCCCACAGCTCCCGCCCCCGCGCTTGCTCGTACACCTCCCGCACCACGTCGGCCAGGCCCGGAGGAAGCGGGGTCGCGGCGCGGGGCGGCTGCGTCGGGCGTGAGGTGACCTGCGGCGCCGGAGAAGCCACCGGTGCGGCCGGCGTCGCAGGCGCGGAGGGCGGTTGCTGGCCGCCGGACGGGCCCGGCGCAGCGCCGGGAGACGCCGGCCGCGGGCTCTGCTGCGCCGCCGGCGGCCCGGTCGGACCCGGCGCGGACGGAGAGGCAGGCGCAGGGCTTGGAGCCTGCGAGGACAGCACCGCCACCGGAACCGCCTCAGTACCTGCCCTCAGGTCGGGGGTGAGCCAGAAAGCCGCCTCCACCAGCTGCGCCGGGGTGAGAGCGTTCTGCTCGAAGAACTCCCGAGCCCTGCGGACGGCCTCGGGGGACCGCTGCGCCACGACCTCCCGGACCCGGCGGTGCTCCTCGGGCGAGGCCTGCAGCACCCGGTCGGGCTGGGACGCCACCCACGCTAGGAACACCGCGTACAGCCGCTCGTCCACCCCCACGAACACGCGGTTCTGCACCAAGTTCTCGGCCACGACCCCGGCCTGGACCAGCGATCCCGTGGTGAAGGTGAAGGACGCCGTGCCCGTGAGGTTGTTGCCCGCCCGGTCCCGGCCCACAATCCGCACCGTGTAGCGGGTGTTGGGCTTCAGGTCGGAGGGCACGAAGGTGGCGGTGCGGTCGCCGTCCGACCACGTGGCGCTACCCCAGTTGACGCCGGGCGTGGCCTCCAGCCGCACGGTGGCCGTGGACATGGGCTCGCTGAACGTCACCACCACCCGGGCCTCCGTGACGTTCTCCGCTCCGTTGGCGGGCAGCGTCGCCACCACCGTGGGCGGGGTAGTGTCCGTGGCGGTGCTGCGCACCAGGTTCGACTCCGCGCATCCCGCCAGCAACAGCGCCGCGACCAGGAGGGAGCACAGACGCGCGCTCATGGCCACCTCCCGCTTCTCACGGTACCCTCAGGGTCACGCTCCCGCCCACGAGGTCGTAGCCGGGTGGGGCGTCACCCTTCTCGTCGGAAAACGCCCGGTACACCTCCCGCTGCAGGTCCACGGTGACGAACCCCACCCGGTCCTCGGACCCGCGGCCCAGGGCGTCCAGAACCCTGCGGTCGCCGTCCGCGGTCACCACGTTCACTTTCACCCAGCGCGGCGGACGGCCATCCACCAGCAGCCGCTGCAGGGGGACTTCCACCTGCCAGCCCCGTCGGTCCTGCGGCACGGTCCCGCGGCTGTACGGCTCCGGCGGGCGGGTGAACCGGAACAGTCGGGGCGGCGGGTCGAAGCTGGTGACCGTGCCCAGGTAGAAGCGATCCCGGTGCAGCAGCACGTACACCACCCACCCTTCGCCGTCCGGCTCGGGCCCGCGGAGAAAGCCCTCCTGGTTCCCGAAGGCCACGTAGTAGTGGCCTTCGGGCTGCACCGTGCCTTCGAGGGACACGCTGACCGCTACCCACCGAGGGTCGGGGACTGCCGCCGCCGCGAGCGCAGCGCTGCTTGCCAGGACGGCCGCGAGGATCACGTAGCGCCGCACCCCGGGGACCTCCCGACCACGGCATGTGGACCGCCGGTATTCTATCAGAACAGACGGTCGCGGGCCCGCACGGGTTCACGGCCGCCGACCAGGCCACTCCCTTGGCACGCGCCTGCCCTTCCGGTAGCCTGGGCCTGGAATGCCGAGCCCCCGGGGGGCGGGAGAAGGCGTGACTTATCTCAAGGGCAAAGGCGACGAGTTGTCCGGAGGTTACGGTCAGCCGCCCTGCTCCGGTAGGAGCCGGAGGGAAGCCCCGCTCCTCTGAGGAAGGCGAAGGCCGGTTTCAGATACGGCTGGCCAGGCCCTCCACGCGCCGCACCGGCGGGAACTGACCTGACACGGCGCGGAAGAAGCGGTCGTCGCCTGTTACCAGCTCCCGCCCGTTGCCGGGACAGCACCAGGTGCGGCGTTGTACGCGGACCGGTCACGCGGACTCGCGGTCCGCAGCCCCGGACGGCCCTCACCAACCCCTTCAGAACCTCGTACAGCGTCAGCCGGGGCACCACAGAGTGAATCCGGCCCTCCGTGTAGGCCTTCGGGAGGGCCAGAGCGGCCCGCTCATCTGATCTGTCAACTTCGCCCAGCTTGAAGGACCGAATGGCTGTATGACCGCGTGATGGAAGGACCCAGGGTCACACACCCAGCAGGGAGGTGCGGACGAAGGCGTAGCCCTCCATGAGGCGGCGAGCGGTACGGGAGTAGCTGGCGCGTTCCACCCTCCAGGCCCCGGGCTCGCCGGAAACCCTGACCCGCACGGGGAAGGTCCCGCTGGGGTGGCCCAACACCACCTCCTCGTCCGCCCGCCGCCGCGACACCTCGTGGGCGACGGTTCCCGGGATGCGGGCGGCCACCGCGGTGGCCGCGGCCGCGGTGGCCGCGTACGCCTTGTGCAAGGCCAGGGGACGGCCGCCCAAAAGCCGCACCAGGAGGTCCACTTCGTCCTCTCGGACCGTCTCCCCCTGTAGGGTGCGGTACGCCGCGGGAGCGGCCACCGCCACGGGGATGGGCACCAGCCCGTCCGGGGGAAGACCCAGGCGTTCTGCGACCCGGCGCTTGATGGCGTCCGCGGCCCGCAGGTGGTCCCGTGTCACCTCGCCGGGCCCCTCGGTGCCCCGCCAGCCCAGCACCTCGGCCGGGAAGAAGACACAGGCGTTGGCCACGTCCACCACGCTCACGGGTACGTTTCGGTCCAGCTCCGGCACGAACACTTCATCCCGCTCGGCTCCCGTCGGCAACAGGTGGTCGGTGGTTGCCCCGACGCTTTGGGCGTAGTCCAGCACCACCTCCGCACCGGTACCGGGAACGCCGTCAATGCGGCAACTCCCCTCCACCCGCGGGGAACCTTCCTTCACCGGCACTTCCGCCACCAGGACCCTCCGGGTGTTCCAGTTGTACATGCGCACCCGGGTGGTAGGCTCCCGCGCCCGCACGAACCCTTCCTGAATGGCGTACACGCCCACCGCGGCGGACAGGTTGCCGCAGTTGATGTCGTAGTCCACCACGGGCTCGGTGATGCTCACCTGCCCGAACAGGTAGTCCACGTCCGCGTCCGGACGCGACGGGGGCCCCACGATCATCACCTTGCTGGTGAGGATATCCGCCCCGCCCAGGCCATCGATCTGGCGGGGGTCAGGGCTGCCGAACAGGGCTAGGATCACCCGGTCCCTCAGGGCAGGGTCCGCGGGGAGGTCGTTGAACCGCAGGAACAGCCCCTTGCTGGTGCCGCCCCGCATGATGACGCACCGGATCGGGAGCTGCTCCATGTTTCCTCCCTATCGGGTGGCGATCAGCACCGTGCAGGCCGCGCCCTCAACTCCCGCAGCCTTGCCGCCGCGGCAGTGGGCCAAACCCACGCGGGCGCCCTCGATCTGCCGCGGGCCGGCCTCGCCCCGCAGCTGCCGCACCAGCTCCACCACCTGCGCCACCCCGGTGGCCCCCAGGGGGTGGCCCTTGCCCAGAAGGCCCCCGCTGGGGTTGATGGGGAGACGGCCGCCGATGTCCGCCTCACCGCGGGCTGCCCGCTTCGGGTACTCGCCCACCGGGTACAGGCCCAGGCCTTCCACCCGCAACACCTCCGCGATGGAGAAGCAGTCGTGGACTTCCGCGAAGTCCACGTCCTCGGGACCCACACCCGCGCGTTCGTAGGCGTCCTGGGCGGTGGCACGGGTGAGGGGCTCGAAGGCCATGGACGGCAGCCCCACCTCCACGGTGCCCGTGCGCAGGCTGGCGGCCGCCAGCCGCACCGCGCGGCTGCGGCCCAGCCCGGCCACGACGCGCTCGCTGGCCAGGACCACCGCCGCCGCGCCGTCGCTCACCGGGCAGCAGTCCAGCAACCGCAGGGGGTCCGCGATGGGGCGGGAGTTCAGCACGTCCTCCACGGTCACCGGGTTCTGGAACTGCGCGTAGGGGTTCAGGCTGGCGTTGCGCTTGTTCTTCACGGACACGTACGCCAGCTCCTCCCGCGTGGTCCCGAACTCCGTCATGTGCCGCACCGCCCGCATGGCGTACACCGCGGGCATGGTGAGGCCCAGGGCGCCTTCCAGGTCCTCCTCACCGGGCGTCAACGCGCCCCGGAACCGCGTGGTGAGGTGCTCCACCCCGAACGCCAGCACCACGTCGTACTCCCCGGCCCGGATGGCCAGGTACCCTTCCCGGATAGCGGTGGCGCCGCTGCTGCACGCGTTCTCCACGTTGGCAAGCGGGATCCCCGCGAGCCCCGTACGCGCCAGGACCTTCTGCCCCAGCACCATCCCGCCGTACACGTGCCCGCAGTAAGCCGCCTGGATCCGCCTCCGGTCCACGCCCGCGTCCCGGATGGCTTCGTTGACCGCCTCCACCGCGAGGTCCACCGCGTCCCGGTCGGGGTGCTTGCCGAACTTCGTCATGCCGGCTCCCACCACGTACACGTCCATAGCTATCCCTCCCTCACGCCTCCGCCGCGGGCTGGAAACGCCACCCGATCACGGGCCGGCCCTGTGGGTCTTTTGCGACCTCCTCGAACACCACCTCCACGGGCATGCCGACCCGCACGGCTTCCGGCTCACACCCCACCAGCTGGCCCAGGACCCGTACTCCCTCGGGGAAGTCCACGTACACCAGGACGTACGGCGTCCGGAACTCTGGGGTGGACTGCCGCACCACGGTGTACGTGTACACGGCCCCACGCCCGCTCAGGTCCACCCGGTCCAAGTCCTCGCCCTGGCACCGCGCGCACACCTCCGGAGCCGGGAAGTACACCGCACCACAGCTGCGGCAGCGACCGCCCACCAGCACCCCCCGACCGCCCTCGAACCGCAGCAGCCCGGGTCGGAAGGGGACGTACGACTCGGAGACCAGTTCCGTCTCAGCCATTCCTGTCCTCCTAGCGCGCTCCCACGACAGCCCTCTCCACGAACCGCGCCTCCACCAGCTGGTCGTAACCGGCGCGGAAGTCACCCTTCACGAGCCCGTCCTCCCGCAGAGACCGCACCACCGCGGCCACCGCCTCGGGCAGCACGCGGCCGTCCGCAGACAGGCCGCTCAGGTTGGCCCGCAGGATCTCAGGGGTCCAGCCCAGCTCCCGGGGCAGAGCCGCCGCCACCCGGTCCAGCTGGGTCCGGTGGGCCCGCAGCCAGCGCAGGGTGCGGACGAACACGCCCACCAGCTCCTGGACCAGCTGGGGGTCACGCCGGACCACCTCGGCCCGGGTCAGCAGGCCGCTGCTGATGTACGGAGCCCCGTACAGCCGCACGGTGCCCTCCACGGTCCGCACGTCGTACAGGAGCCGGGCCGCCCCCTCCGAGACCAGTTGGGTGATCACGGGATCCAGGTACACCAGGGCGTCGATGGTTTTCCGCCTCCACGCGGCCACCGCGGTGGCCGGGCCCCCCACCGCCACGTACTGGACCGCGTCGGGGTCCACCCGGAAGTACCGGAGGATGTGACGGGCCTGCATGTGGGTGGCCGAGCCGAAGCTGGTGATCCCGATCCTCCGGCCCGCCAGCTGTGCGGGAGTCTGCACGGGCAGGTCCGGCTGCACCACCAGGGCCATGGCCTGCGCGTTGAAGAACGTCAGGAGGAACTTCAGGTCCTTCCCCTGCTCGTGCGCCTTCACCACGTGGGTCAAAGTTACGGTGGCGAAGTCCGCGTCGCCCGTGATCAGCGCGATGGCGGCTTCGGTGCCGCCCCGGAAGTCCACGAACTGCACCCGGACCCCGGTCCGCTGCTCCAGGTCCCGGAAATACCCCAGCCCCTGGGCCGCGTACACGGGGAGGTAGCCGATCACCGCGGGGGGTCCGATGGCCACGGTGACGGTGCGGCCCACCGGCCCTGCTGCACCCACGGAGGCCACCACCACGCAAAGCGCTACCGCCGCCAGCACGCTCGCTGCCCGCATCTCCCGCACCTCCTCCCGCTACGCGCTGGACAGGCTCCGGCCCCCGCACACGTACAGGAGCTGTCCGGTGATGTAGCTGGCCTCCTCGGACGCGAAGAACAGGACGGCGTGCGCCACGTCCGCGGGGGTGCCCACCCGTCCCACGGGCACCGTCTGCACCAGCCGCTGCTGCACGTCCTCCTTCAGGCTCTGAAACAGAGGGGTATCGATGAGGGCCGGGGCGATGCAGTTGACGGTGATGCCGAACTTGGCCAGCTCCAGGGCCAGAGTGCGGGTGAGGCTCACCACCCCTCCCTTGCTCGCCGCGTAGTTGGCCTGTCCGGGACCGCCCAGCCACGCCCGGGAGGAGATGTTGACGATGCGGCCGTACTTGCGCTCCATCATGTGGGGGACCACGGCCCGGCAGCACAAGAACTGGCTCTTCAGGTTCACCCGCAGGACCTCGTCCCAGTCCTCCTCGCTCATCTTCACCAGCCACCGGTCCCGCGCGATGCCGGCGTTGTTCACCAGGATGTCCACCTGACCGAAGGCCTCCAGGGCCCGGGAGACCAGCTGCTCGGCCCCCTCCTGCCGGCTCACGTCCGCGACCACGGCGATGGCGTGGCCGCCTGCCTCGCGGATGCGGGCGGCTACCTGTTCCGCCCGCTCGGCCACCACGTCGTTCACCACCACCCGGGCACCCTCCGCAGCCAGCTTCTCCGCCACCCCGGCGCCGATGCCCTGTCCTGACCCCGTGACGATGGCCACCCGGTCCCGCACGCCCATACCGCTCCCTCCTTCCGGCCGCCAACCCTAGCGGCCCACGAAGTTCGGCTCCCGCTTTTCCAGGAACGCCTGGATCCCCTCCTTCCGGTCCTCGCTGTGCCGCAGCAGGGCGTGGCACCGGGCCTCGAAGTTGAGTCCCGACTCCAGGTCCACGTCCTGGCTCAGGTTGACCGCCCACTTGGCGTACCGCAACGACAGCGGCGCCTTGCGGGCGATCTCCGCGCACAGCTTCTTTGCCTCGTCCAGGTAGCTGTCCGCGGGGGCCACGCGGTTCACCAGCCCGATCCGGTACGCCTCCTGGGCGTCGATGCGGCGGCCCGTGAAGATCAGGTCCTTCGCCCACGCGGGGCCCACCAAGCGGGTCAGCCGCTGCGTGCCGCCCGCACCGGGCATGCTGCCCACGTTGGCCTCCGGAAGCCCGAACTGCGCCTTGTCCGAGGCCACACGCAGGTCACAGCTCAGCGCCAGCTCCAGGCCTCCACCCAAGCAGTAACCGTGGACGGCCGCCACCACGGGGCGGTCCAGGGTCTCCAGCCGGCGGAGGAGCCTCCGGATCTGCCTGCCCATGGGATCCTCGACGACCCCTGCCTCGTACTCCTGCGCCCGCGCCCGCAAGTCCGCGCCCACGCAGAACGCCCGGTCGCCCGCGGCGGTCAGCAACACGACCCGCACGTCGGGGTCGGCTTCCACCTCGTCCAGGTAGGCGTTCATGCGCTCCAGCATCTCCACCGTCAGCGCGTTCAGCGCCTCCGGCCGGTTCAGGGTGAGGATCCCGATGCGTTCTTCCCGCTGGTACAGCACCACGTCCGCCATTGCTCACACCTCCACCGGTTGCGTCCAGGCCCGTACCGCCCCGCAGCGCAGCAGCTCCGCCACCTCCTCGTCCGTATAGCCGGCCTCCCGTAGGACCTCGCGGGTGTGCTCTCCGGGCAGCGGCGCGGGCCGGCTCAGGCGGCCGGGCGTGTGGCTGAGCCGGATGGGGATCCCGGCCACCCGCGCGCTGCCGGCCTGGGGGTGGGTGATCTCCACCACCATCTGGCGCTCAGCTACGTGCGGGGAGTGCACAAGCTCCGGATAGGTCAGCAGCGGCGCGCAAAGGATGTCTGCGGCCTGCAGGACCTCCACCCACTCCGCGGTAGTGCGGGTCCGGAACAGGGGCTCCAGAGCCGTGCGCAGCGCCGGCCGGTTGCGGACCCGTAGGTCGTTGGTGGCGAACCGCGGGTCTGTGGCCAGCTGGGGACACCCCAGGACCTGGCACAGCCTTTCCCAACGCTCAGGGCTGTAGGCGGCCACCATCACCCAGCCGTCCCGGGTGGGGAAGGCCTCGTTGGGTGCCGCGTAGGGAGCCGCACTCCCGCTGCGCGGGGGCGGGGTGCCCGAGCAGAAGTACATGGCCAGGGGCACGGTCTGAAACGCCAGCAAGGCATCGAAGAGGCTCAGGTCCACCACCTGGCCCGTTCCCGTGCGCTGGCGTCCCACCAGGGCCAGCAGGATCCCGGTGGCGGCCAGGAACCCGCCCACCATGTCCGCAGCGGGTACGCCCACCTTCACGGGCGGCCCGTCCTCGGTGCCCGTGACGCTCATGAGCCCGCTCATGGCCTGCACCACCCCGTCCACCCCCGGCCGGTCCCTCCACGGACCGTGTTGGCCGAAGGCGGAGATGCTGCAGTACACCAGCCTGGGGTTGCGCTGCAGCAGGGTGGGTGCGCCCAGGCCCAGACGTTCGGCCACCCCGGGCCGGAAGCTCTCCACGAACACGTCCGCCCGGTCCACCAGCCGCAACACCGCCTCGCGGCCCGCGGGGTGCTTCAGGTCCACCATCACGCTCCGCTTGTTGCGGTTCATGCCCACGTACGCGGCCGCGGTCTTGCGGCCGTCCGGGAGCGGGTAGAAAGGAGGGCCCAACTGACGTCCCCAGTCGCCCTCCGGGGGCTCCACCTTCACCACGTCCGCGCCGAAGTCCCCCAGCAGTTGGGTGCACACGGGGCCCGCGGCACCCTGGCTCAGGTCCACCACCCTCACGCCCTCAAGGGGCAGGGCCATCGCGCTCCGCCTCCCCCGCCTGCCCCGGCGGCCACGGTAACGGGTACCCGCGGCTCAGAGCGCGGACCGCGAACTCCCCGAAGTGAGTGGCGATCTCCTGCGCCGTGTAGGGGCCGTCGCGCCGGTACCACTTGGCCACCCAGTTGCACATCCCCAGGATGGCCCAGCCGGCCAGGCGCACGTCCGTGAGCCGGAACTCGCCCGCCTGGATCCCTTCCTGCACGATCTCGCGGAAGAAACGCTCGTAGCGGTCCCGCTGCTGCACGTAGGCCCGCATGCGGTCCGGGGCCAGGTTCTTCCCCTCCTCGATGAAGCACACCACGTTGTCCAGGTCCTCGATGAGGTGCACGATGTGGTTCTCCACCGCGAGCCGCAGCCGCTCCGAGGGCGAGAGACTGCTGCGGGCGATCCGCTCCAGGCGCCGGATGGCCCGGTCCACGGTGTGCTGGAGGATCTCCAGCAACAGGTCCTGCTTGCCGCGGATGTGGTGGTACAGGCTGCTCTTCGTGAGCCCCACCACCTCCGCGATGTCCCGCATGCTGGTGCCCTTGTAGCCCTTGGTGCGGAACAGGTGCGCCGCCACCCGCAGGATGTGCTCCCGCCGCCGCTCCCCGTCCAGGGGCGCCAGCTCCGGAGCGACCGCTTTGCCCGCCCGCCGTGCGCGGGCACCCTGTGCCGCCTTCACCCGGCCGCCTCCTCCCGAGCCAGAAGTTCCCGGCCCAGGCGCAGTCCCACTTCCAGCGCTTTCAGGTTCTGCGCCACCCCGTCCCGCCGGAACCGGTCCCGCACCGCCTGGCCCAGCGCCTCCGCGGTGACCAGGCCGGTCACCGCGGCCAGCACCCCAAGGCAGGCCACATTGCCCGGTGCCTCCGTCCCCAAGACCTCCCGCACCGACCGGTACACGGGCAGCCGCCACACGCGATAGGGCCCAGGGGGGACTTCATGGACACGGCTGGTGTCCGCGATCACCACGCCGCCGGGGCGCACGGAAGCCGCGTGGCGCCGTGCGGCCTCCTGGGTCAGGGCCACCAGCACGTCCACCTCCTGGCTTACAGGGTAGTCCAGGGGCCCGTCCGCGATCACCACATCCCCCCGGGCGGCTCCGCCCCTGGCCTCCGGTCCGAAGGCGTGGAAGCACGCCGCCCACTTGCCTTGCCGCAAGGCGGCCTCCGCCAGCAGCACGCTGCCCAGGACCACGCCCTGGCCGCCCGAGCCCGCGAGCCGCACCACGCTCCGGTTCACGGGTTGCCCCCCTGCCTCACCTGGCTCCAGCACACGTGGGTGAACTCCGGCCGCTCGGACCTGTGCAGGATCCCGAACCGCAGGCCCTCCACACGCCCGGCGGGCGCTGTCCCGTCCGGCGTCACGAACCGCTTCGCCTGCAGCATCTGCCCTACTTCCCCAAAGCGCACCTTCTGGCTCCACAACAGCTCCGGGCCCTCGCCCAGCCGGTTGTAGCGTCCGAAGTACACCGGACAGTCGGTGAGGACCTCCACGTAGCTGAAGCCGCGGTGCTGCAACGCTTCCGTCAGGATGGACTGGAGACCCAAGGGGTCGTACGCCATGCTCCGGGCCACAAAGGTGCCCCCCGCTCCCTGCACCAGTGCACAGCCGTCGAAGGCAGGCTCCGCGTGGCCGTAGGGTGCGGTGGAGGCCAGCCAGCCCGGCTGGGTGGTGGGCGCCACCTGTCCACCCGTCATCCCGTACACCGCGTTGTTGAACAGGATGCACGTGAGATCCACGTTCCGACGGGCCGCGTGGATCAGGTGGTTGCCTCCGATACTGAGGCCGTCCCCGTCGCCGGTGAGGACGATCACCACCAGCTCCGGCCTGGCGAGCTTGAGCCCGGTGGCGAAGGCCAGGGCCCGGCCGTGGGTGGTGTGCAGGGTGCAGGCGTCCACGTAGCCCGCCAGCCGGCTGCTGCAGCCGATCCCCGCCACCACCGCGAGCCGGTCCTGGGGGATGCCCAGGGTGTGCACGGCCCGCAGCATAGCGCCCAGGACGATCCCGTGCCCGCAGCCCGGACACAGGATGTGGGGCATGCGGGCTTCCCGCAGGTAGCCGCGGACGTCGGGAATCACGAGATCATCCTCCTCCCGGCGGCCGCGGAGGGCACGGGACTAGTTACCTCCAGCACCCGCTGCAGGATCGTCTGGGGGCTGAGGGGCGTGCCGTCTACCTGGTTCACAGTCACCACCTCTGCCCACCGGCCCACCAGCCGCTCCACTTCCCGGGCCCACTGACCGAAGTTCATCTCCGCTACCACGAACACTCCCACGCGCCCCGACAGTTCCCGGAGGGCTGTGGCCGGAGAGGGCCACAGCACCCGGGGACGGAACAGACCCGCGCGCACCCCCAGCTCCCGGGCCTGCCGCACCGCGGCGTGGGCCGCCCGGGCGGTGATCCCGTACGCCACCACGACCACCTCCGCGTCCCCGGTGGCCACCAACTCGGGGTGGAGCTGGTCTGTGGGGATCTCGGGGACCTTCCCGTTGAGCCGGCGCAGCATCTCTCCCACCTTGCCCGGGTCCTGGGTGGGGAAGCCGGACTCGTCGTGAATCAGCCCGGTGACGTGGTAGCGGGTTCCCTCACCGAAACTCACCAGGGGCGGCGGGGTGCCCTCCCTGTACGCATATGGAAGGTAGGTTCCCTGGACCGGAGGAGAAGGCCGGCGCCACGTGCCGGAGGCCACCAGCTCCGACAACTCCGGTAGGGTCGCGGGCTCCATCATGTGACCCACCACCTCGTCGTACAGGACCACCACGGGCGTGCGGAACCGGTCCGCCACCTCAAAGGCGGCGGCGGTGAGCTCGAACACCTCCTGCACCCCCGCCGGCGCCAGCACCACCATCGGGTAGTCGCCGTGGCTACCCCACCGCGCCTGGAGGACGTCGCCCTGCGCGGGAGCTGTGGGGAACCCGGTGCTGGGGCCCAACCGCATCACGTCCACCACCACGCACGGGATTTCCGCCAGCGCCGCGTACCCTAGGTGCTCCTGCATCAGGGTAAAGCCCGGCCCGCTGGTGGCCGTCATGGACCGCAGCCCGCCCAAAGACGCCCCGATGCAGGCGGCGAGGCTCGCCATCTCGTCCTCCATCTGGACGAACACCCCGCCCACCCGAGGCAGCAGGCGCGCCATCTCCTCCGCCACTTCGGAGGACGGCGTGATGGGGTACCCCGCGTAGAACCGGCACCCGGCACTGAGGGCGCCGTACGCGCAGGCGGTGTTGCCACGGACAAGACGCAACCTAGCCAACCGCCACCTCCTCCCGCACCACCACCGCGAAGTCCGGGCACAGGAGCTGGCAGAGCTGGCAGCCCGTGCACCGGTCCGGGCTGGCCGCCGTGGCCCGGTCGTCCGGCCCGAAGGCCAGCACCTCCTCCGGGCAGACCCGCACGCAGATCCCGCAGCCGCGCCCCTTGCACCACGAGGGATTCACCTCGACCCGAAAGGCCCGAGCTGCCGCCCTGCGGGCCTCCGCGGGGAACACAGAGGCCAGCGGGAGCTCCCGGCCCGCGTGAAACGCCCGGAGGTTGGCCTCCACCAGCTTCTGAGGCAGGACCTCCCGCAGGGCCTCCTCCCACTCCTCCACGGTGAACTCCAGCTCCCGGCTGACCGCGCCCAGCAGCACCACGTTGGCCATGCGCCCGTCCCCCAGCTCCGCCGCGCGGCGGCTGGCCTCGTACGGGCGCACGTCCCAGCCCACCTGCCGCAGTCGCTCCACTTCCACCGCGGGGTAGGAGGCCTGCCAGGTGCGGTGATCCAGCTGGGCCGCAGGCGGCAGGATTCGCACGAGGTCTACCGCCAGGACTCCGCCCGGCCGCAGGTACGCAGCCCACCGCAGGGCCTCCGCCCACTCCAGGCTCAGGACCAGGTCCGCACGTCCCCGCTCCACCAGGGGGCTGTGCACACGCTCGCCGTACCGGACGAAGCTGACCACCGCCCCGCCCCGCTGCGCCATCCCCTTGACCTCGCTCTTCTTCACGTCGTAGCCGCGGGCCAGGCAGGCCGCGGCCAGCACGTTGCTGGCCAGCAGGACCCCCTGCCCTCCCACTCCGACTACCAGGACGTTGCGGGTCTGCACGCTCAGCTCCTCCTCTACCCCGAGCCCACCCGCACGATGGCGTCCGCGGGGCACACCTGCGCGCAAAGGGTGCAGCCGGTGCACGCGTCCAGGCGGATCGCTACCTTCGGCCGGCCCTCGTACGTCTCGTCCGTCCACACGATGGCAGGGCAGCCCAGGTCCATGCACAGCTGGCAGGCGGTGCACCGCTCCAGGACCACCCGGAACGGCTCGTCCCGCACCTTCACGGGGGCTTCCACGCACGGCCGGTTGGTGATGACCACGCTCACGCCCGGGTACCGGATGGCCTCCTCCAGCGCCACGAAGGTGGCACCCAGGTCGTAGGGGTCCACCACCCGTACGAACTCCACCCCCATGGCCCGGCACACCGCCGCCAGGTCCACCCGCGGTGCGGGCTCCCCGCGGACGCCGCTGCCCGTGGCAGGATGCGGCTGGCCACCCGTCATGGCGGTGGTCCCGTTGTCCAGGATCACCACCGTGACGTGAGCCCGTTTGTACACCGCGTCCACCAGGGCCGGAAGGCCCGCGTGCAGGAAGGTAGAGTCCCCGATCACGGCCACCACGGGACCCGGCGCGGTGCCGGCTAGCGCGAGCCCGGTGGCCATCCCGATGCTGCTCCCCATCGCGAGGCAGGAGTCCATGGCCCGCAGGGGTTCCAGGGCCGCCAGGGTGTAACACCCGATGTCCCCGCACACCACCGCACCGAGCCGCTGCAGGGCCAGAAACGGCGCTGTGTGCGGGCAGCCGGGACACAGCACCGGCGGCCGGGGAGCGGTGGGCAAGTTGGGGGACCCGGGATCTCCAGGCTCGGGGAGGACGCCCGCCCGGGCAAACCCCTCCCGCACCCGTTCCGGGGTGAGCTCGCCCTGCTGCGGGAAGTACGCTTTTCCCTCCACGGAAAAGCCCGCGGCCCGCAGCATCTCCTCAAGGAACGGCTCCAGCTCCTCCACCACGAACAGCCGCCGCACCTGACCGGCGAAACGGCGGATCGCGTCCAGGGGCAAGGGGTAGCTCATGCCCAGCTTCAGGACGCTGGCCTCGGGCACCACCTCCCGCACCAGGCTGTAACAGACCCCCGCGGTCACCACGCCCACGGAGGGGTCGCGCATCTCCACACGCAGGAACTCCGGCCGTGCGGCGACCTCCGCCAGACGCGGCAGCCGCTCCAGCACCCGGGGCCGGCGCTGCCGGGCGTAGGCGGGCAGCATCACGTACTTGGCGGGGTCCCGCTGAAACGGCCGGGGCGGCGGAGCACGGCGGTCGCCCAGCTCCACCACCCCGCGGGTGTGGCTGATACGGGTGGTGGTGCGCAGCAGCACGGGGGTGTCGAACTCCTCACTCAGGGAGAACGCCAGCTCCGTGAAGGTCTTGGCCTCCTGGCTGTCCGCGGGCTCCAGCAGCGGTACGCCCGCGAACTTCGCGTACAGCCGGTTATCCTGCTCGTTCTGGGAGCTGTGCATGCCGGGGTCGTCCGCGCTCACCACCACGAGGCCGCCCCGGACGCCCGTGTAGCTGGCCACCATGAAGGTGTCTGCGGCGACGTTGAGCCCCACGTGCTTCATGGTGCACAGGGCCCGGACCCCGCCCATGGACGCCCCCATCGCCACGTCGAGCGCCACCTTCTCGTTGCTGGACCACTCCACGTACACGTCAGGTAAAGTGGCCAGGTATTCCACGATCTCCGTACTGGGAGTCCCGGGATACCCCGTGGCCACCGCGACCCCGGCCTCGTACGCACCGCGCGCGATGGCCTCGTTGCCCGTCAGCAGGGCGATCCGGGTGCGCTCCCGCGTCCGGGCCTCCATGCCTCACCCCACCTTCTGGACCAGCGGCTGCAGGGCGGCCAGGATCTCGTCGTCCGTGAGGACCCGGTCCGCCAGCTTGGCCGCGCTGAGCACCCGCTCCACCGCCTCCTGGGTGACCGGGAGGCCGTGGCGCTCCAGCCAGAAGACCACGTTGGCCTGACCGCTCATGGGACCCACGGTGATCACCTGCTCGCGCCCCACCTCGTCCGCGGGTACCCCGCTGTAGATGCGGTTCGCCAGCCACCAGTCGCCCTTGCGGAAGGCCTTGGCGATGGCCGCCGCGTGCACGCCGGTACTCGTCTCGAACGCGTCCTTGCCCACCACAGGGTAGTTGCACGGGATGGGGATCCCCGTGGCACGCGAGACGGCCTCACAGTAAGCGGGCAGGCTGCGCAGGTCCTGGTCGATCCAGCCCAGCAGCTTCAGGTTCACCAGGAGCAGGTCCATGGCGGTATTCCCCACCCGCTCGCCGATGCCCAGCCCGCACGCGTGGACGCAGTTGCAGCCTGCTTCCAGGGCGCTCAGGGAGTTGATGAGGTCCAGCCCGCGGTCCCGGTGCCCGTGCCAGTCGATCTTCACGTGCGGCCCTAGCTCCCGCCGGATGAACCGTACCAGCCTCCGGGTCCCCCACGGGGTCGCGTGGCCCACGGTGTCCGCCAGGCAGATGCGGGAAGCCCCCGCTTCCACCGCCGCGCGGTACAGGGCGCGCAGGTGCGCGGGCCGGGCCCGGGTGGTGTCCTCGGTGACGTACATGACCTCCAGCCCCAGACTGCGGGCACGCTTGACGGCCTGCTCCGTGGTGCGGAGCAGGAAGTCCAGGTCCCATCCCTCCGTGTACTGGCGGATGGGGCTGCTGCCCAGGAAGAGCGCAGCCTCGATGGCCACCCCCGAACGCTGCTGGGCCTCCGCGATGGCCACGATGTCGGGTTCTGCGGTGCGGCCGGCGCAGTTGGGCCGGATGGGGAGCCGGCAGGTGTCGATCTCCCGCGCCAGGGCCACCACGTCCATGAGGGCCCGGTTGCTGCTGCCCGGGTAGCCGATGTCCGCCCGGTGGATCCCCAGGTCGGCCATGCGGTGCAGGATTTCCTTCTTCTCCTCCACCGTGGGGTGGCGCACGGACGGACTCTGAAGCCCGTCCCGCAGGGTCTCGTCGTTGAGCTCCACAGGATACGGAGGCCTGCCCGGTGCGCCCGGCCCCACGTTCCAGTCGTAGATCCACGACCGGCTGTCCTCTGTGGCCCGCGCGCGCATTCCCCCCACCCCCTCCGTCACAGGCTCCGCCGGTCCACCACCCGCACGGCCTTGCCGACCTCCGTGCGGGGCAGCTCCTTGGGACGCAGCACGGTGACCCGCGCGGAAACCCCGAGCCCTTCGCGCAGCCGCGCGGCCACCCGCTGCTCCAGTTCCCGGACCGTCTCCTCGCGGTAGAAGCCCTCCCGGGCCTCCACTCGCACCTCCAGCACGTCCAGGGCCCGCTCCCGGTCCACCACGATCTGGTACTGCGGCTCGAGCTCCGGGAAGCGGGTGAGGATGGTCTCCACGTCGGAGGGGAACACGTTCACCCCGCGGATGATGAGCATGTCGTCCACCCGTCCCGTCACCCGGGCCATGCGGACCAGGGTGCGGCCGCAGCGACACGGCTCGCGGTTCAAGCTGGAGAGGTCGCCCGTCCGGTACCGCAGCACCGGCGTGGCCTCGCGGGTCAGGGTGGTGAACACCAGCTCCCCCCGCTCACCGTCGGGCAGCGGCTCCCCCGTACGCGGGTCCACCACCTCCACCAGGAAGTGGTCCTCGTTCACGTGCAGCCCGCTTTTGGCCTCCTGACACTCGCAGGCCACCCCCGGGCCGATGACCTCGCTGAGCCCGTAGATGTCCACCGCGCTCAGCCGGAGCCGGCGCTGGATCTCCTCCCGCATCCCCTCCGACCACGGCTCCGCGCCGAAGATCCCCACCCTCAGGGCCTGGGGGGCCACCCCAGTCTCCTCCATCACCTCGGCGATCCGCAGCGCGTACGAGGGGGTGCAGCACAGGACGGTGCAGCCCAGGTCGTTCATCAGCTTGACCTGGCGGGCGGTGTTGCCCGACGAGATGGGCAGCACCGTGGCGCCGACCCGCAGGGCACCGTAGTGGAAGCCGAGCCCGCCGGTGAACAGGCCGTAGCCGTACGCGTTGTGGACCCGGTCGCCGGGGCCCACGCCGGCGCAGCCCATCACCCGCGCCATGACCTCGCCCCACAGGTCCAGGTCCGCCCGGGTGTAGCCCACCAGGATGGGGGAACCCGTGGTGCCGGAGGAACAGTGCAGCTCCAAGACCTGGTCCTGCGGCACCGCGAAGAGCCCGAACGGGTAAGCCGCCCGCACGTCCGCCTTCGTGGTGAACGGCAGCCTCCTCAGGTCGTCCAGGGTGCGCAGGTCCTCTGACCGCACCCCTGCCGCCTCCAGGCGCGCACGGTAGAAGGGCGAACAGCTGTACAGCCGATCCACCAGCTGGTGGAGCCGCTCCAGCTGCAGCTGCTCCAGCTCCGCCCGCGGCAACGTCTCCGCCTGCGGGTTCCAGATCATCGCCATCACCCCCGACCCGCCTTCGTCTGCACGCGGTGCGCGTTCCACGCCCGCAGCCGCTCCAGGATCCCGCCGGCCTCCAGGATCTCCACCATCACCGGCGGAAGCGGTTGACCGCGCAGCTCCGCGCCCGTGCGGGGGTTGCGGACCCGCGCCTCGGCCAGCACCACCTCCGCCTCGTCCCCGTCGTCGAACAGCTCCGAAACCCCCGGGCACGGCAGCACAGGCAGGCCCAGGGCCACCGCGTTGCGGAAGAAGATGCGGGCGAACGACTCCGCCACCACGCAGGCCACGCCCAGGGCCCGGAGGCCTTCCGGTGCCGTTTCCCGGCTGCTGCCGCAGCCGAAGTTGCACCCCGCCACCACCACGTCCCCAGGCCGCACCTGGTGCGGGAACTCGGGTCGCACCGTTTCCAGGACGTGCCGCTTGCGCTCTTCCAGGGGGGCCACCGCGTACGCGCCAGGCGCCAGGAGGTCTGTGCTGATGTCGTCGCCGAACTTCCACACCCGGCCGCGCAGGACTTCCCTCAGGCGCACCTCAGCCAACGGCCACCTCCACCTCCCGGGGGTCCGTGATGTACCCGACCACCGCACTGGCCGCCACCGTGGCAGGGGAAGCCAGGTAGATCTCCGCGTGCGGGCTGCCCATGCGGCCCTGGAAGTTACGGTTGTGGGTCCCCACACACCGCTCCCCGTCCCCCAGCAGGCCCAGGTGCCCGCCGAAGCACGGCCCGCAACCGGGCGGCAGGACCACGGCGCCCGCAGCCACCAGGTCCGCGAGGATGCCCCGCCGGCTGGCTTCCTCGTACACGGCGCGGGAAGCCGGGGCCACCAGCAGGCGGGTGCGGGGGTGCACACGGCGGCCGCGCAGATAGCGGGCCGCCTCCTCCAGGTCCTCCACCCGGCCGTTCGTGCACGAGCCGATGAAGGCCTGGTCTACTGGGACCCCCTGGACCTCGCGGGCGGGTCGCACGTGATCCACTCGATGCGGAAGGGCCACCAGGGGCTCCAGGCTGGAAAGGTCCACGGAGACGGTGCGTTCGTAGGCCGCGTCAGGGTCCGGGGTAGGCCAGGTGGCGCCATCCTCTCCGTAGAACCGTCGGGTCACCGCGTCCGGAGGAAAGAAGCAGAACTTGGCCCCGGCCTCCACCGCCATGTTGGCCACGCTCATGCGACCTGCCAGGTCCACCTGGCTCACCGCCTCCCCTGCGAACTCCAAGGCCCGGTACTGCACGAACTCGGCCCCGTACCGGCCCAGGAGGTGCAGGATCAGGTCCTTCCAGCTGGCAGGAGGTCGCAGGCGGCCGAACAGCTCGCACCGCACGGTGGGCGGCACCTGGAACCACAGGGTCCCAGTGGTCACCGCGTAGGCCATCTCGGACGTCCCGATGCCCGTGCCCGCGGCAGCCACCGCGCCGTAGGTGGTGGAGTGGGAGTCCGTACCCACCACCAGCATCCCGGGCCGGACCAACCGCCGCTCCACCAGGAGCTGGTGGCAGATCCCCTGACCGGTGTCGAAGAAGTGGCGGATGCCGAAGCGCTCCACGCCCTGCCGGATGCGGCGGTGCAGGCCGGCCACGGCGGCGCTGGGAGCAGGCGAGAAGTGATCCAGCACCACCGCCACCCGGTCGGGGTCCCAGAGCCGATCCACGCCGAGGTGTTCCAGCGTGTCGAACAGGGTTCCCGCGAAGATGTCGTGCACCAGGCAGAAGTCCACTTCACAGGTGACGAACTGTCCCGCCCGCACCGTCTGCTGCCCGGCGGCCCGGCTGAGGATGGCTTCTGCCAGCGTGTGCCCCATGCTCCCGACCGTTCGGTCGAGTCCAGGGTGTGGGGCGGGGCCGCAGGGTTCAATGAGCCGTCTGCGGGTTTCTTCTGGTACGGGCGGACCAGTTGGTCGGGAGGCCTGAAGCGCCCGCAGCACCCACAATGGGCCAACTAGCCCATTGACTACCGGGGGTGCCTCGGGGACGAATAGGCCAGGCGACCGGAAGGTCGGTCGGCGCCGCGCGGCGTATCATGACTACCGGGACGGTGGCGAGGGAGGTGGGGTGACGTGCCGGGAGGGTTCCCCGGAGGTCTGGCTGTCTCCCCGACTGCCCCCGGATGCTGTGTGCGCCGCGAAACCCCAAAGGGAGGTGGGTCCATGAATAGCAAGGTGTGTGCTCGAACCCGGTGGGCCGCCTTGTGGGCGGGAGTGGCCTTGGTCCTGGCAGGAACCCTCGTCTTCCCCCTGTTGGCGGCCCCGGCTCGGGTGGGGACGCCGTACCGCATCGGGTTCATCGCCTCCGTAACGGGTCCGGGCTCCAGTCTGGGCACGCCGGAGCGGGACGTGGCGCGGCTGGTGCAGGACCGGCTGAACCGGGAGGGCGGCATCGCCGGCCCGGACGGGGTCCGCCACGAGGTGCAGATCCTCATCAACGACGATCAGAGCCGCGCGGACGTAGCGGCGAGCCTGGCCCGGCGGCTCATCGAGCAGGACCAGGTCCACGTGCTGGTGGGAACCACCCTGAGCGGCCCGAGCCTGGCCATCGTCCCCATCGCCACAGAGCTACGCACCCCCAACATCTCCATGGCCTCCGCGCGCGCCATCATCGAGGACCCCGCCACCAAGCGCATGCGCACGTGGATCTTCAAGCCGGTACCGGAGAATTTGCACTCCGCGGCCAAGCAGGCGGAGTATCTCAAGGCGGTCCGGATCGACCGCGTGTGCCACCTCTACGAGAACACCGCGTACGGCCAGGACACCTTCGCCAGCGCCAAGCAGGAGTTCCCCAAGGCGGGGATCCGAATCCTGTACGGCGACTCCTTCGACCGGTTCGCCACCGAGTTCCCCCAGGTGACGCGGGTGCGGGCCAGCGGGTGTCAGGCGGTGGTCATCGGATCCATCCCGCCCGCGGCGGCTGTCATCACCGTGGCGGTGGCCGGTCGGGTGGGCCCCCGGAAGATCGTGCACGGGCACGGCGCGTGCAGCCCGGACCTGATCCGTACCGCGGGCCAGGCGGCGGAGGGCACGGTGATGCCGTGCGGGAAGATCCTGGTGGCGGACCAGCTGCCCGCCAACGACCCTGTCCGGCGGGTCAACCTGGAGCTCATCGCCGAATACGCCCGTGTGTCCGGCGGGCAGCCTATCAGTACGTTTGCGGGCCACGCGTACGACGCCCTGCAGTGGGCGCTGCTGGGACTGCGGGCCGTCCCCGACGGGCAGCCCCTGGCGCGGATCCGCGAGCTGGCACGGGACGGGATCGAGCGGATCCGCAACTACGTGGGCACCCACGGGGTCATGAACCTGAGCCCGGAGGACCACCTGGGCTTCGATCCCAAGGACTTCGTGATCGTGACGGTGCAGGGCGGCCGGTTCGTGTTGCTGCCGCCCGACCGCTGGAAGTAACGCCGCGGTGAGGTCCGTGGCCGAACCCGCCACCACGGAACTGCCCGCCCGGACCGTGCCGGGGCCGCGGGGGCCCGCAGCCAGGGCTCCCGCGGCCCGACGCCTGTCGTCCCGGGGGGTGCTGGGGACCGCCTCCGCCGTGCTGCTGCTCGTCTTCTGGGCTCTGGGCCGGCGCCTGGGCTACGGCCTGTCAGAGTACCTGCAGCTGCTGGTGGACGGGACCGTTACGGGCTCGGTGTACGCCCTCGTGGCGGTGGGGTTCGTGGTGGTGTACCGCGTCACAGGGGTCATCAACTTCGCGCAGGGGGCGTTCGTCATGCTGGGCCCCATGCTGGCCATCACCTTCTTCCGGACCCTGGGCGGAAGCGGAGGGCTGGCTCTGGCGGCCGCGGCCGCGGCTGCGGTTCTCGCCACGGCGCTGGTGGCCACCGCGGTCCACCGGCTCACCCTCCACCCTGCCCGCGCTGCGTCTGCCCTGACGCGGATCATCATCACGGTGGGTGTGTACATCGCCCTCCAGGGTCTGGCCCTGCGGGTGTGGGGACCCAGGCCCTACGTGATGCCCGCCTTCAGCACCCTGCACATGGCCGACCGGTTCCTGGAAGTGGGCGGTGTGACCCTGCAGGCCCAGAGCCTGTGGGTGTGGGGCGTGGGCCTGCTGACGGTGGGCGGCCTCGTCGTGTTCTTCGAGCACACCCTGGTGGGCAAGGCGATGCGCGCGTGCGCGGTGAACCGGACCGCGGCACGGCTCATGGGCATCCAGGTGGATCGCATGGCGACCCTCGCCTTCGCCCTGGCGGGCGTGCTGGGCGCGGTGGGTGGGATCGTCCTGGCGCCCAGCACGCGGCCCACGTACGACATGGGGTTGGACCTGGGCCTGAAGGGCTTCGTGGCGGCCATCGCGGGCGGGCTGGTGAGCCTCCCCGGAGCGGTGGCGGGCGGGCTCGTGCTGGGCGTGCTGGAAAGCCTGTGGGCCGGGGTGACGGTAGCCGGATTCAAGGACCTGTTCGCGTTCGTCATGCTGATCCTGCTGTTGCTGTCGCGCCCACAGGGCTGGCTGGAGGGCGGCCACGAATGACGGCGCGGGCCTGGGCCAGGACGTGGTTCCTGGCGGCCGCGGCGGTGGCCGGGGTGGGTGTGGTGGAGCTGGCGTGGCCCGGTACGGTAGCCCGCCTCACCCGGAGCCTGGTGAGCACCGACCTGCTGATCCGGGCCGGGCTGTTCACCGTGGTGCTGGTGGGTCTGAACCTCCTCATGGGCTACGCGGGGCAGGCTTCCCTCGGCCAGGCGGCCTTCTACGGGCTGGGCGCCTTCGCCTCCGCCATCTTCACCGTCCGCGCGCAGGCCCTGGGGATCCCGGCGTCGGTGGCGGGGGCGTGGTGGTGGCCGTGGCTAGTCATGCTGCTGGCTGCGGTGGCCGTGGGAGCCTTCGCCCTGGCGGTGGGGTGGGTGATCCTCCGGCTGCGGGGGCACTACCTGGCCATGGCCACCCTGGGGCTGGGAATCATCGTCTACATCGTGCTGCGGGAAAACCTGGGCATGCCGCACCTGAACCTCACGGGCGGGTTTGACGGGATCGTGGGCGTCCCGCGCCTTCGGGTGGGCGGGGCGGAGCTGTGGCCCGTGCAGGTGTACTACTTCGTGGTGTGGGCGGCGGCCCTGGCCAGCATGGCCCTGGGCTTGAACGTGGTGCACTCACCCGCCGGACGTGCCCTGCGGGCCCTGCACGGCAGCGAGCTGGCTGCGGAGAGCGTGGGCGTCGACGTGGGGCGCCTGAAGGCCCAGATCTTCGCCCTGAGCGCCGCCCTGGCATCGGTGGCCGGAAGCCTGTACGCGCACTTCCAGGCGGCGGTGGTCCCCGACACCTTCGGGTTCGTCCCGTCCCTGGAGCTGGTGGTGATGTCCGCGGTGGGCGGCATGAGCAGCATCTGGGGCGCGCCCCTGGGCGCCCTGGCGGTGCTGTTGCTCGAGCAGTTGCTGCGCACCCACGTCCTGGGGCTGGTGCCCGCGGTGTCGGGGGAGCTGGAGCCCGTGGTCTTCGGGCTGATGCTGGTGGTGATCATGATGTTCTGGCCTGCAGGGCTGGTGAGTTCCCGCCGGGTCCAAGGGGCAGGGTGGGCGAGCCGATGAGCGGGGACAGCCTCTTGCGCGTGGAGCGGGTGACCAAGGCTTTCGACGGTCTGGTGGCGCTGTCGGAAGTGTCCCTGGAGGTGCGACCCGGCCAGATCAAGGGGCTCATCGGGCCCAACGGCGCGGGCAAGACGACCCTCTTCAACCTCATCGCGTGCTGCCTCGCGCCCACCGCGGGCGACATCGTGTTCTGCGGCCGGTCCCTGGTGGGGCTACCGCCCCACCGCGCGGCGGAGCTGGGCATCGCCCGGACGTTCCAGAACGTGCAGGTCTTCCCCGGGATGACGGTCCTGGAGCACGTGCTGGTGGGCCTGCACCGCCAGGCCCAGGCAGGGCTGGTGGCCTGCGCGCTCCAGACCGTGCGGCTGCGGCGAACGGAGCGGCGGCTGCGGGAGGAGGCGGAGGCGCTGCTGGATCGGCTGGGCCTACTCCCCTGGGCGGAGGTGCCCGTGGAGACCCTCCCCTTCGGCCTCCTGCGGCGCGTGGAGCTCGCGCGGGCGCTGGCGGTGCGGCCGAAGCTGCTGCTGCTGGATGAGCCCGGCTCCGGGCTCAACCCCACCGAGAAGCAGGCCATGAGCCAGCTGGTGCGCGGCCTTCGGGACGAGGGCATCACGGTGTTCCTGGTGGAGCACGACATGACCATGGTCATGGGGCTCGCGGACGAGGTGGCCGTGCTGGACCACGGGGCGCTGCTGTGCGAGGGGCCTCCCCACCTGGTCCAGCGCGACCCGCGGGTGGTAGCCGCCTACCTTGGAGAGGGCGACGATGCTTGAGCTGGCGGGGGTCAGCGCGGGCTACGGCCGGCTAGTGGCGCTCCGGGACGTTTCCCTCGAGGTGCCCGCGGGCAAGGTGGCCACCGTGATCGGGGCCAACGGCGCGGGCAAGACGACCCTGCTGCGGGTGATCTCGGGCCTCATTCCTCCCCGGTCGGGTCGGCTCCGCCTGAACGGCCAGGACATCACGGGCTGGCCCCCGGAGCGGGTAGTGGCCGCCGGGGTGGCGCACGTGCCGGAGCGCAGGCAGCTGTTCGGCTCCATGCGCGTGGAGGACAACCTGCTCCTGGGCGCGTACCTGCGGCTGCGCCGCGAGCGGCGCCGCGCGGTGGAGGAAGACCTTGAACGGGTGTACGAGCTGTTCCCCCGGCTGCGGGAGCGTCGCCGGCAGGTGGCGGCCACCCTTTCAGGGGGAGAGCAGCAAATGCTGGCCATCGGCCGGGCTCTCATGGCCCGGCCGCAGGTGCTGCTGCTGGACGAGCCGTCCCTGGGGCTGGCACCCCTGCTGGTCCGCGAGCTGTTCCGCGTGATCCGGCGGCTGCGGGAGGAGGGCTACACGGTCCTGCTGGTGGAGCAGAACGCCCACCAAGCCCTGCGGGTGGCGGACGTGGCCTACGTGATGGAGACGGGCACCATCACCCTGCGGGGCTCCGGCCCGGAGCTGCTCGCAAAGCCTGAAGTCCAGGCCGCGTACCTGGGGGGCGGGTAGGAGGTCACAGGCCCGCCCGTTCCGCCCACCAGTCGCGCGGGACCAGTACCTGCACGTGCACGCCTTCCGCCACCTTCCCTCGCTCGTTGAAAGCCTCCACCCGGCAGCGCACCCGCCGGTCCTCCACCGCCTCCAGAGTGGCGCACACCCGGACCCGCCTCCCCACCGGGGTGGGGGCCAGGTGCACCACCTCCACCGAGTACCCGACCGCGTCCTCGTGGGGCTCCAGGTACGGGAGGACGAGCCGACGGCTGGCTTCCTCCATGTGCTTCACCACCGCCCAGGTGGCGTACACGGGGTGCACTAGGCCGAGAGTGTCGAAGCGGGCCACCATGGAGTCGTCCACCACGACCTCCAGTTCCGCGGTGGCCCCTGGCGCCAGCCCCGGCCTCACGTCGGCACCTCCGGCAGAAGGTCCAGGAAGCGGTGGCCATCCCGCTCTAGCTGCTCGCCTAGCCGGAAACCCACAGGCTGCGAAAACGCAGGCCCGTCGAACACGAAGGTGTGGTACTCCCCGAACTCCCCGCAGGGGTCTGCACCTGCCTCCTGCACGGCCTGGAGAAAGCGGGAGTCCACCTGCGCGCCCAGCCACTCCGTCCTGCCGGAGCTCAGGTACACGGACGTCACAACCGCCCGGTAGCCGAGCTCCACGAACTCCCTCACGAGTCCCTCAGGCGCTCTCCCCCACAGAGGGTCCACGTGCTCGAAACCCGCAGCGCGCACCCGGACCTCGTACCACTCCCGCACGTCCTGGAGGTGCACGTTGCCGAACGCCGCTACACCGCAACCCCTCTCCCGGAGCTCCCCCAGGACCCGCAGGAACGCCTCCTCGAAGCCCTCCGGGCCTACCGGCCGCTGCAACAGCTCGATCCCCAGGCTCCCTGCCTGGACCCGCACCAGCTCCGCGCGCACCCCGTGGAAGCGCACGCGGCCGGAAGCCCCCTCGAACAGGTTCACCACCCACCGTACGGGGACGCCGTCCGCCAGGAGACGGTGCAGCGCCAGCGCGGAGTCCTTCCCGCCGGACCAGAACAGGGCGCAGGCACTTCTGTTCACAGCCACATTTCCAGGCGCTGCCGCTCGAACGCGCGTTTTTCCTCCCACGCCTCGTGGGTGGGCTCCGATACCTCCACACGGGGAGCCGGCTGCTCCAGGAAGCGGCCCACCACCTTCGCGGCCTTCTGCTCGCCCACCTCGATGAAGCAGTAGCCGTACCCATCGAAGGTCAGCGGCTGGCCCAGCCCCAGGTCGTGCAGGATCCACGAAGCCGCCACCCGGGCCTGTGCCTCCGCGAACACCCCCGCCTTGGGCAGCGGCATCCCGTTGGCCATAGGGATCTCCACCACGTCCCCCACCGCGAAGACCCGCTCGTGTTGGGTCCGCAGGGTCTGAGGGTCCGGACGGATCCAGCCGTCCTGCGCCAGGCCGCTTTCCACCACCACCTGAGGCGCCCGGTGGGGCGGGACAGCGAGGAGCACGTCCCACTCCAGCTCGCCCGATTCGAAGACCACCCGGCCCGGCTCAACCCGCACCGTCTTGCGGTTCGGCTCGAACCGAATCCCCTTCGCGGCCAGCTGGGCCTCCACCGCCGCGCACCCCGCCGGGCCCGCCGCAGGCAGGGAGCTGGGCTGGGGTGTGAAAGTCACTAGCTCCACCCGGTCCCGCACTCCGCGTTGGCGGAAGAGGTCGTCCAGGAGCAGGACGGCCTCGTAGGGGGCCGGTGGACACTTGTACGGCAAGCCCAGGATCCCCACCGCCACCCGACCGCCCTGAAGCCCCTGGACCTCGCGGGCCCTCCGATCCACCTCCTCGGCGTCGTACAGGTTAATGGCCGCCTCCGCGCCGGGTACGAGCTCCGGCCGGGGCTGCGCGCCCAGCGCCACCACCAGGTAGTCGTAGTGGAGGTTCGTGGTGTGCGTGCGGACCCGACGCGTGACCGGGTCGATGGCTACCACCTCGTCCGCCAGCCAGCGCGCCCCGTGGCGGCTCACCCCCTGGAGGGGCCGACTTCCGGACGCGAGATCCGCAGTACCCGCCAGCACCCAAAGCTTGCGCAACCCCAGGAAGAAGGTCTCGCGTCGCTCCACCACCACCACCTCGTGCCCCGCCCGCGCTGCCGGGCTCAGGGCCTCCACGGCCGCCAGCCCCCCGAACCCGCCGCCCAGAACCACGATACGCGCCATGGCCGCCTCCGGTCTGCAACTACGGTCCAGGATACCCGGTGCGCCTGCATTACGGAACCGCCACACCCGAGCTAGCCGGGGACTGGAAGGCAACGTTTACCGCACGCACTTTCCGGATTGTCAAGCTCGGGCAAACGTGCTAGCTTGGCTCTGCCGGCGGAAGCGCGGTACCGAGGTGGGAGGAGGTGCTCCGAAAGGAGTGACCCGGCCTAACTCGGGGCAAGCGGTCCGCCGGCGTTTTGTTTCCCTCTTGCAGACCCCGGTGTTATCCTCGGAGCGGCAGCCTTCGAGGGGTGATGCAAGCGATCGCACGCCGCCGTCGTTCCGTGGCCGTCCGGGTCGGACCCGTGACGTTGGGGGGAGGCGCCCCGGTAGCGGTGCAGTCCATGACCAACACCGACACCGCGGACGTGGAGGCTACCGTCCGCCAAATCCGTCAGCTGGCGGAAGCCGGCAGCGAGCTGGTCCGGATCACCGTGAACACGGAGGACGCCGCCCGGGCGGTACCGCGTATCGTGGACCGCCTGCGGGCGGCGGGGGTCACGGTCCCCCTGGTGGGCGACTTTCACTACAACGGGCACCTGCTGCTGACCCGCTACCCCGCCTGCGCTCAGGCTTTAGACAAGTACCGGATCAACCCGGGCAACGTGGGCCCCCGGGGGCACGACGAGAACTTCCGGGCCATCGTCGAGGTGGCCCTGCGCTACGGCAAGCCCGTCCGGATCGGGGTCAACTGGGGATCCCTGGATCCCATCCTGCTCACGGAGCTCATGGAGGAGAACGCGCGACGGCCCGAGCCCCTGGACGCCCAGGCGGTCACGCGGCTCGCTATGGTGGAGAGCGCCCTGAGATCCGCGCGTCTGGCGGAGTCTTTCGGCCTCCCCCACGACCGCATCGTCCTGAGCGCCAAGACCAGCCGGCCGGTAGACCTCATCGAGGTCTACCGCGCGCTCGCGGACCGGTGCGACTACCCCCTGCACCTGGGGCTGACGGAGGCGGGCATGGGGACCCGCGGGGTTGTGGCGTCCACCGCGGCGCTGGCGGTGCTCCTCCACGAGGGCATCGGCGACACCATCCGGGTGTCCCTGACCCCGCCGCCCGGAGGCGACCGGACGGAGGAGGTGCGGGTGGCCCAGCAGATCCTGCAGAGCCTGGAGATCCGCACCTTCTTCCCGCAGGTGAGCGCCTGCCCCGGCTGCGGACGGACCACCAGCACGTTCTTCCAAGAGATGGCCCAGCAGGTGCAGGAGTACATCCGCGCACGGATGCCGGAGTGGAAGGACCGTTACCCGGGGGTGGAGGGCCTCCGGGTGGCGGTCATGGGGTGCGTGGTGAACGGCCCCGGCGAAAGCCGCCATGCCCACGTGGGCATCAGCCTGCCCGGCACCTTCGAAGAGCCGCGGGCCCCCGTGTACGTGGACGGCCGACTGGTCACCACCCTGCGGGGGGAGGGCCTCGTACGGGAGTTCTGCGCCATCCTGGAGTCCTACGTGGCCGCGCGGTTCGGCCGGCCCTCGGGCGACTGACGCGGTCCCCCGATCCCCCTGCGTCAAACCGATTCCCTTGACAATCCCTTCCCGCGTGCTATTGCGTGGGATGGGAGCCGTAGCTCCCGCACTCCGGCCCGGAAAGGAGGTGAAGGCGGATGGTGTGGGCGAACTGGGTCAACGCCCTGGTCGGCGTCTGGTTCGTGCTGTCGCCCTTCGTGCTCGGCTACTCCGCGGACGCGGGGCGGACGAGCACCAGCATCATAGGCGGTCTCATCCTCCTCATCCTCGGCGCGTGGGCGGCCAGCAACGAGGACGCACGCCGCAAGGTGTGGATCCAGTACGTGAACGGCCTGGTGGGCATCTGGTTCATCATCAGCCCCTGGGTGCTCCTGTTCACGCAGGATCCCGCCGCCATGTGGACGTCCCTGATCGGGGGCGCCATCGCGGTCGTGCTGGCCGCGTGGCTGGCCTTCGGGGTGCTGCCCAAGGAAGCGGCCACCAAGTAAGGCTGCTGCGGACCTGCCGCCCGGGCCCCGCGGCCCGGGCGGCTTTCTCTTTTGGTGGACCGGGCGGCACGGGTTGTGCTAGCATCCAGTGCCATAGAACCCGGAGCCGGAGGTCTGCGGAATGCACCCCCTGGTGTACGCGGCGGCACTGCTGGTGGCCTGGAGTTCCTCCCTCACCCACCTGTCCCTGCACCTGCTGCAGGTACCGGAAGAGGACCGTCTGCTGGCCGGCGCCTTCATGGGTGCCGCGTACACCCTCCTCGGGGTGCCGCTGGCCAGCCTGTTCCACGCCATCCCCTGAACGCCGAACGCGCCTGCCGCGAGGCCTGCGATCCCTTCGGGGGTGCCCCCGACTGGTCCACCGGGGCGAAGTTACCGACCCGCGCTCGTCGACCCCCGACGGGTGGCTGCTGGGGACCAGCTATCCCCGGCGTCTTCTGCCTCCATCTCCCAGCCCAGAGGTTGTGGAGGCCGCCGTACAGCCCCAGCGGCGACCGCCCAATCCAAGCCGCGCCCCCACCTCGGTCCCCGTCCTCATGAGCTTCTCAGCCGAACAACCGCTGCTTGCCCAGCAGTGCCCGAAGGGTGGTCATTTTGCCGATGTGGTACCCGCGGTGGTAGGCGCTGAAGGCCAGCATCTCTCCCACGTTGCGGTAGTGCCGTCCGTCCACCGGCTGGTCCAGGGCTGCCGCGTCCAGGAGCGCCAGCAGACCACCGTGGACGGCCTCGAAGGTCCCCCGCACCTCATCAAGCGGCGGGTAGCCCGCCTCCCCTCCGGTACCCGTTCCGAACAGGGGCCCGTAGGACTCGGGGACCGGGCTGGTGCGGCCGGCCCGCCGGAGCAGCACGCCGTCCGCGTAGGTCACGTGGCCGACCTGCCAGACGAGGGGCGACAGGCCGTGGACCACCCGGCGTGCTTCCTCCTCCGACACGTCCTCCAGGCAGCGCAGGACCCGCTCGCGGGTGGCTTCCAGGGCGTAGCGCAGCGCGGCCTTCGGATCCACCGAACTCCTCCTTCGCCGGTCTGCGCGGAGATTCGCCAGGGGACGCGCCGTTTCCTGGCCTCCCGGGGCACGAACGTGCGGGTCAGGTCTCCGGACCGGCGCGCGTGACCAGCAGCTTGTCGATACGGGGACCGTCCAAGTCCACAACCTCGATGGTGTAGCCGCTCACCACCACCCGGTCTCCCACCGACGGGATCCGGCCCAGGAGCTGCAGCACGAGCCCCGCGGCGGTGGCGGCCTCCTCGGCCCCCACGTCCTCTTCCCGCAGCCCCAGTCGCTCCAGCAGCTGATGCAGCGGCAACCGACCGTCCACCAGCAGGGACCCGTCCGCCCGCACGACCACCCCGGGCTCTTCCTCCCCGTGCTCTGAGGGGATCTCGCCCACCAGTTCCTCCAGCAGATCCTCCAGGGTGACCCAGCCGGCGGTCCCCCCGTACTCGTCCAGCACCACCGCGGCGTGCTGGCCTTCCTCCTGGAACCGCTTGAGGGCCTCCAGAACGCGCACGGTCTCGGGGATAGCCAGGGCGGGGCGCATCAACCCCGCCACGGGCGTCTCCGGCTCCACGCCCACCAGGTCCCGGGCGAACAGGACACCCACGATGTGATCCAGGTCGCCCCGGTACACCGGGAACCGCGAGTAGGTGGTGGCACGGATGCGGTCAATCGCCTCCCGGACGGTGGCCTCCACCGGGACCGCCACCAGCTCGGTACGCGGGGTCATCACCTCCGCCACCACGCGGCCCGTGGCCTTCAGCACCCCTTCCAACACCCGGGCGCCCTTCTCCTCGATCAGACCCGCCCGGAGGCCCTCTTCCACCAAGCTGCCGAACTCCTCCACGGTGAGCCTCCGGGCGCCTGCGCCGCGTTGCCCTGCAACCCACAGGGCCGCGTTCACCGCCGCCGCCAGCAGGAACGCCAGCGGCGCCACCGTCCGGGCGAACACGGTCATGACGGGAGCAAGACGCGCGGCCAGGTCCTCCGAGCGTGCCAGGGCGATCTTCTTGGGCACCAGCTCTCCGAACACCAGGGACGCGAACGTGACCGCCGCCACTACCACGGCGACCGCCAGGGAGCCCGCGTACGGCTCCGCGGCTGGCCACCGCCGCAGGGCCTCCGCCAGGGGTTCCGCGAGCCGAGCGCCGGAGTACACCCCCGCCAGGGTCCCCACGAGGGTGATGCCTACCTGTACTGCGGCCAGGAACCTGTCCCGGTGGGCCAGCAGCTGAAATGCGGCCCCTGCACCCGGATCCCCCGCGCGTCTGCGCTTCTCCAGCAGCCCGGGCCGGGCGGTGACCACGCTCATCTCCGCGGCCGCAAACAGCCCGTTCACCAGGATCAGGGCCAGGACGACGAGACCTTCCCAGTACCAGGCCATGCCGGGAGCATCAATGAGCGGGGGTTGCCAGGAAAGCCAGCAGCCAGGCTCCTCCGCCCGCCAGCAAGCTGGTGCCCATCCACAGCGGCACCGACCACCCGAGCCCGGAGACGTGCGGGAGCGCGAAGCCGCCACCGGTGCCGTACAGGACGTCCACGGCCCCCATCTGCCCGACCACCAAGAACACCGACGCGCAGAACGCTCCGGCCACGCAGCCCGCCAGCAGCCGCAGCTCGCGGGCGTCCCGGCCACGCACCCGGGACGCCAGCAGGTCGGCCACGAGGCCGGTCAGCGCCGCGGAGACCACAAACGGGAAGTGGCCCCGCAGGGCCGCCACCAGGACGCCGTTGGCACCGAACAACAGGGTCCAGCCCCCGGCGGGTAGCGGTCCCGCACGCCACACCGCCAACACCACCGCGGCCGCCAGCTCAGCCTGCAGGATCAGGCTCAGGACTCCCACGGCCTCTCCAAAGTAGAACAGCCCGTAGCGGTAGGTCTGCAGGCCCGTCCGCAAGAAGCCCGCGGACGGCCAAGGGTCCGCGTACGGGTGCGCGAACTGGGTGAGGAACGTAAGGGTGGAGAGGACCACCCACCCGCCTGCTGCCCGACCCCACCCGCTCCGGCTGTGCACCGCCAGGGACCAGCCCAGGTACACCACGCCGCCTGCCTGCAGCAGCGCGCCCGGGCCCAGCAACCCGGGAAGGGACTCCAGGCGCACGAAGCCGGCTCCAGGCGTCCGGGCGCCCGAGGTCGCCGTGCTTACGAGCCAGCCCACCAGCGCCACGCCCATCGCCGCAGCCCGATGGCGGAAGTGGCGAACCGCCCCCGCGTCCACGGAGTGTACGCCGGCGCCCTGGAAGGCCGCCAGCAGCCCGGACCAGGCGAGCGCGACGAGGTACGGCAGATGCCACACGCTGAGGCCTGCGGGGAAGTGCGGGGGGCCCGGCCTGGACGGGAACGTCCCCCACCAGCCGATGTCGCGCACCAGGTGGTTGTGGGCCCACGCGTCCGCGTACAGCCCCACCACGACCGCGGCGGCGGCGAGGTACGGCCACACGCTGCCCCGAACCGCGGCCTGTACTTCCCTCGAGGCAGCGGACACCGTCACCACGGTCAGTCCAGACCCCAGGAGGCCGCACGGGTCGGAGTCACCTCCACGACGACGGTGTCGGGCACTTCGATAGCCGCCTCCTCGGGGTACTGGGGATACTTCTGGTACAGGCGTGTGCGGATCCGCCGGAACACGGGACCCCCGCGGATCACGCGGGCGGTGCCCCACAGCACCACCCCGGCCAGTCGCGTCCAGTCCTCCACATACACATCCACCACCACGGCTACCTTCGGGTTCGCCCGCAGGTGCCGGACCTTCCGGCTTTTGGCGTCCGCGGCGAAGTACAGCTTGCCTCCGTCCCACACGTGGCACACGGGCACCACGTGGGGCATCCCCGAGGGGTCCACGGTGGCTACCCGGCACACCCGCTCCCGCTCCACCAACCGCACCAGGGCCTTGCGCAAGCGCATCCCGGGTCGGTTTTTCGCTAGCCGGCCCGCGAACCCTCCGGCCGGCCCCAAACCGGGCCTGTGGAGTGGCGCGGGCTTCTCTGGTACCCTTTGTAGACGGCTCATGAAGGCTTTCGTCACCGGCGTCACGGGCTTCGTGGGCGGACACCTGGCGGAGCGTCTGCTCCGGGAGGGCTGGCAGGTCCGGGGTCTCGTACGACCGGGACGCGATCTCTCCACGCTGCCCCCGGGCGTAGAGCCCGTGGTCGGAACTCTGGAGCAGCCGGAAGCGCTGCGGGCGGGCTGCCAGGGCTGCTCCGTGGTGTTCCACGTGGCCGCGGAGCTGGACGGGACCGCGCCGCGCGAGCAGATGCTGCGGGTCAACGTGGCCGGGACCGAGAACGTCCTGCGGGCCGCGGTGGAGGCCGGCGTAAGGCGCGTGGTCTTCACCAGCTCCGTGGCCGTGTACGGGGAGTCCGCACCGGAGGGCGCGGACGAGAGCACTCCGCCCCGCCCCAGCGGCGCCTACGGGGAGTCCAAGGTGCTAGCGGAGGAGGCGTGCTTCCAGTACCACCACCGAGGCTGGGTGGAGGTGGTCGCCCTGCGCCCGTGCTTCATTTACGGTCCCAGGGACCGCCACTTCACCCCCAACGCGGTGCGAGTGCTGCGGGGCGGGTGGTTCCCCATGGTGGGAGGCGGCCGGGCGCCCCTGGATCTCGTCCACGTGGAGGACGTGGTGCAAGCCCACCTCCTGGCCGCCCGCCGCCCGGAGGCTCCCGGGCGCGCGTACAACGTCACCGACGGAGCCCGCCGCACCGTGCGGGAGCTGGTCCGTCTGGCGGCGCAGGCCCTCGGGGTACGCGTGCGGGAGATCCCCGTGCCGGGGTGGGCGGTGGGGCCTGCTGCAGGCCTGTTGCGGGTCGCGGCCCGCGTGGCGGGGGCTCCAGGTACCGAGATGCTGACCGCGGGCAATCTGCGGGCCATGCTGGCTCCCCACCACTTCAGCATCGCCCGGGCCCGCGCCGAGCTGGGCTACGAACCCCGGCACCGGGCGGAGGAGTCCCTGCCCAGGCTGCTGGCCCTGTACCGCTGATGCTGTGGGAGCGCTACCGCGTCCTCCCGGAGTGGGAGCTTTGCGAGGCCGCCTGCCGCACTCCCGCGCCGAAGACGATCCGGACCTTCCCCTCCCGGCTGCCGGACGCGGAACTCCTGCGCCGGCTGAGGGTCCAGGGGTTCGCCCTGGAGGCCGTGCCGTTCCCCCCGCACGTGTACCGCGTGGTGGAGGAGCCGTTCCCCATCGGAAAGACGCTCGAACACTGGCTAGGCTACTTCTACGCTCAGGAGTCGGTGATGGCCGTGGTGGCCTACGCCCTGCTGGACGGCACGCAGGCCCGGGTCGTTCTGGACCTGTGCGCGGCTCCCGGCGGCAAGACCACGCACCTGTCCGAGCTCCTGCCTGAGGGGACGGTGGTGGCCGCGGACACCAGCGAGCGCCGCCTCCGGGCGCTGAGCTCTAACCTGCAACGAACTGCGAGGCTGAACGTACTTGCCTTCCGGGCGGACGGGCGCAGCTTTCCCCTGGGCGCTGTGTTCGACGCGGTGCTGGTGGACGCACCCTGTTCCGCGGAGGGCAATGCCCGGGACGACCCGCGGGTGCTGCGGGACCTTCCCGAGGCCACCCGCCGGCGCCTGAGCCGTCTGCAGGAGGCCCTGCTGCGGCGCGCGCTGCGGCTGGTGCGTCCGGGGGGCGTGGTGGTGTACGCCACCTGCACCTTCGCGCCGGAGGAGAACGAGGCCGTGGTGGACCGGGTCCTGTCGGAGCGACCGGACTTCAGCGTGGAACCCCTTTCCCTTCCCGTGCCCCACGCACAGGGGCTCGCAGAGTTCCGGGGACGTCGCTACGACCCGCGCCTGCGGGACGCGTGGCGCGTGTACCCTCACCACCTGGACTCCGGCGGGCTGTTCGTGGTGCGGCTCCGCCGCGCGGGCGTTGAACAGGCGGAGTGGGCCTCCCCACCCCTCGTGCACCCGTCCGCCCGGATTCCCGAAAAGGAGGCCTACCGGCGGGTCGAACGGGCTGTTCGCCTGGTGACGGATGATCTAGGCGTCGCTCCGCACCACCTGCAGGCTGTGCGCTGGATGGTGGCCGGCAAGCACCTGTGGCTCCACCTGTGCGGCGCCTGGCCTCCCGCCCGGTGGGAGCCGGGCCAGCGGTGGGAGCTGGTGGGCTGCGGCCTGCGGGCCTTTGCGCGCTGGGGACGGGGGGAGGAACGCCCCACCAGCTGGCTCCTGCAGTGGCTGGGAGACCGTGTCCAGAACCGCCTGGACCTGCACCGGGACCAGTGGGACCGCCTGCTGGCCGGCCAGACGGTGGCGGTGTCCCGACCCTCGGGCTTCGTGGCCCTGAGCTTCCAGGGAGAGGTCCTGGGGGCAGGGCTCGTGCGGGCCGGCCAGGTGCGCCACCTGATCCCGGCGGAGCGGGCCCGACAGCTGCGGGAGGCGTTGAGTCTTCGGGCTCCCTGACAGCCGGCACACCCACCCGTCCGTGGCTGGGGGGCCAGGATTCGAACCTGGGTCGCCGGATCCAAAGTCCGGGGTCCTACCAGCTAGACGACCCCCCAACCCGCGCCATTCTACCACCTGCGGGCGGGCCCGGCAGGCGCCCTCAGTCCTCCCCAGATCCACCCTGCCGCGGCGTCGCCGCCGAACGCGGCCGGTAGTCTCACAGCAGGGCGATGGCGTCGATCTCCACCAGGGCGTCCCGCGGCAACTTCGCCACCTGCACCGTCACCCGAGCCGGCCGAGCGTCCCGGAAGAACAGGGTGTACTCTTCGTTCATGGCGTTGAAGTCGTTGAGGTCCTTCAGGTACACGGTGGTGCGCACCACCTTGTCCAGGGACGACCCGGCCGCTTCCAGGATCGCGCGCACGTTCTCCAGCGCCCGACGGGTCTGCAGGCGCACGTCCCCCAGCACCAGCTGGCCGGTGGCGGGGTCCAGGGCGATCTGGCCGGACACGAACACGAACCCGCCCGCCTTGACAGCCTGCGAGTAGGGGCCGATGGCCCGGGGCGCTTCTTCGGTGAACACGATCTCCTTGTCCGCCACCTGGCACCTCCCGGCTAGTCCAGCTTCTTCTGGAACCGTACAATCGCCGCGCCGAACACGACAATCCCCAAGGCCAGCAGCGCTAACACCTGCGGCCACAGGACCTCCAGTCCCACCCCCTTGATGAAGATCCCGCGGACCACGGTGACGTAGTACGTGAGGGGAATGGCCAGCCCCACGTACTGCAGGGCGGGCGGCAGGCTCTCCCGTGGGAACAGGAAGCCCGACAGCAGGATGCTGGGCAGGAGGATGAGCTGCGCCAGCTGGGCGGCCTGGACGAACGTACGGGAAACCGTGGAGATCAGGGTGCCCAGCCCCAGGGAAGAGAAGAAGAAGGCGAAGGTGAGGACGTACAGCAGCAGCAGGCTGCCCTTCGCCGCGACGCCGAACCACCCCCAGGCCACCAGCAGGATGAAGGTCAGGTTCAGGTACGCGAGGCCCACCAGGGGCAGGAGCTTCCCCAGCATGAGCTCCACGGGCCGGAGGGGCGTTGCCACCAGCTGCTCGAACGTCCCCAGCTCCCGCTCCCGCACGATGGTGCCGAGGGTGAGGAAGGTGGTGACGAACTGCATGACCGCACCGAGAACGCCCGGCACGATGAACACCTGGGTGCGCAGGTCCGGGTTGTACCAGGCCCGGGTTCGCACCTCTACCGGCTGGGGCGGCGGGCGCTGGCCCCGCCGGGCCAAGGATCGAACCTGCAGGTCCTGGGAAAGGCGCACGCCCAGGCCCTGGGCCACCTGCAGCACGACGCGGGCGCTGGTGGCGTCGGAGGCGTCCACCACCACCAGGATCGTGGCGGGACGGCCCGACCGCACCCGCTGCCCGTAGTCCGGAGGCACCACCACGCCCACCCGGGCGTGGGCGGAGTCCAGCAGGCGCTCCAGTTCCCTCAGGTTCCGCACGCGGTACCGGACGGCGAAGTAGCGGGTGTTCTCCAGGGCCGCCACCAAGGCACGGCTCTCCGCGGAGGGCACCGGGTCCCACACCGCGGTGGGCTGGTGCAGCACCTCGTTGTTCAGGTAACCGTACAGGATCAGCTGGACCACGGGGAGGGTGAGCATGGTCGCCAGGGTCCGGCGGTCCCGCCGGAGCTGCGCCACCTCCTTGCGCACCACGCTCCACAGTCGTCGGCCACTCACGCGCCCTCCTCCAGGGCCTCCACCAGGTGTACGAACACGTCCTCCAGGGACGGCAACACCGCGGCGACACCGTGCACCGGAATCCCCTGCTGCCGGAGAAACCCGACGATGGACTCCGCGGCCCCCGGATCGTGGAGGATCAGGTGCACGGCGGCGCCGTGCAGACCCGCGTCCCGAACCGCTGGGTGCCCTTCCACCGCCCGCAGGGTCTCCGCGGGACGGTCCGTCTGAATCTCCACCACCGTGTGGTCGGCACCCGCCCGCCGGATCTCCTCCGGCCCGCCCTGGGCAATGATGCGACCCCCGTACAGGAAGGCCAGGCGGTCGCAGTGCGCCGCCTCATCCATGGCGTGGGTGGTGACCAGCACCGTGGTGCCCTCCTCTGCCAAGCGGTGGATCAGCTCCCAGAACCGGCGGCGGGACAGAGGGTCCACGCCCGCGGTGGGCTCGTCCAGGAACAACACCGCCGGCCGGTGGAGCACTGCGCAGCCCAGGGCCAGCCACTGCCGGAAGCCCGCGGGCAGAGCCGCCACCCGTTCGTGAGCCCGTTCCGCCAGCCCCGAACGCCCTAGCCACGCCTCCACCTGGCGACGGGCCTCGGCAGCCGGCAGGCCGTACGCACCCGCGTAGAACTCCAGGTTCTCCCGCACGGTGAGATCGGGCCACAGGCCGAACCGCTGCGACATGTAGCCGATCCGCTGCTTGATGGCCTCCCGGTCCCGCCGGACGTCCAGCCCCAGTACCTCCGCGCGCCCCTCCGTCGGGTCGAGGATGCCGCACAACATGCGCACGGTGGTGGACTTGCCCGCCCCGTTGGGCCCCAGAAACCCCCAGACCTCCCCCCGGGGGATCTCGAAGGTCACGTGGTCCACAGCCACCACGTCCCCGAACCGCCGGGTGAGTTCCACTGCCCTCACCGCGAAGGGCACACTCACCTAGGCGCCCTCCGGAGAAAGCCGCGCCACGAACACGTCCTCCAGCGACGGGAGTACGGGCCTCAGGATCTCCACCCGGACGCCCTCCCTTTCCAGAAAGCGGCGCAGGCCACCCACGTCCGAACCCGTGTACCACACGCGGTCGCGGTCGCCGAATACGTACACCCCTCGGACGTCCGAACGCGCCCGGAGCAGTGACTGCGCGCGGGCCCGGGGCTCAGCCACCAGCTCCACCACGCGTCCGGGAAGGCTCCCACGCAGCCCTCGCGGGTCGTCGCACGCCACCAGCCGGCCCCGGTGCAGGAAGGCCACCCGGGAAGCCCGCTCTGCCTCATCCAGGTACGGGGTGGTGAGGACGAGGGTGATGCCCTGGCGGTGGAGGTCGTACAGCGTCCGCCAGAACTGCCGCCGGGAGACAGGGTCTACGCCCGTGGTGGGTTCGTCCAGCAACAGGACTTGCGGCTGGTGGACCAGGGCGCAGGCCAGGGCCAGTTTCTGCTTCATGCCGCCCGACAGGGCTGCAGTCATGCGCCCTTCTACCCCCAGCAGCCGGAACTCCTGAAGCAGGCTCCTCGCTCGGATCTCGAACGCCCCCCGCGGGACGTGGTAGAGGTCCGCGTACAGCCGCAGGTTCTCCCACACCGTGAGGTCGCCGTACAGCCCGAACTGCTGCGGCACGTAGCCGACCCGCTCCCGCACGGCCTCCGGTTCCCGCCGGACGGACTTCCCCAGAACCCACGCGTCCCCTTCTGTGGGCTCCAGCAGGCCGCACAGGACCCGCAGGAGCGTGCTCTTGCCCGCACCGTCGGGGCCGACCACCACGAAGATCTCTCCGGACGCCACTTCCAGGTCCAGGTGGTCCAGGGCGACCCGGGGGCCGAACCTGCGTACCAACGCGGAGCAGCGGACCGCGACCTGCTCCGTCATGGCTTCAGGGTCGATCCAGCAGAATGCGGGCGTCCGCAGGAAGCCCCGGCTTCAGCAACCCCTCCCGGTTGTCCACGCGGAGCTTCACGGCGAAGACCAGCCTGGTGCGTTCCTCCCGCGTCTGCACGTTCCCGGGCGTGTACTCGGGCCGCTGGCTCACCTCCGCCACCCACGCAGCGAACGTCCGCCCCGGGAACGCGTCCACCCGGACCTCCGCCCGCTGGCCCAGCCGGACCCGGCCGAACTCGGTCTCCGGGACGAACACCCGGAGGTAGGGCCGGGCCAGGTCTGCGACCGTGAGGATCACGGTGCCGGGCACCACCACGTCGCCCACCTCCGCGGTACGGGACACCACCACGCCGTCCAGGGGGGCCCGGACACGAGCGTGGGAGCGCCCGATCCGTGCCAGCCGCAGGGATGCCTCCGCCTGCTCCAGCTGGGCCCGGGCGAGCTGGACCTCCCGCTCCCGCTGCCGGACCAGCCAGCGCTGGGCCCGCATCGCCTGCAGCGCAGCCCGTGCCTGTTCGGCCGCCGCCTCCGCTGCCTGCGTGTCCAGCTCCCGGGCCCGCACCGCCTCCAGCGCCGCCTGCGCCGCGGCCACCGCGGCGCGGGCCTGCCGCACTGCGGCCTGTGCCGCTTCCTCCTGCCGGGCTGCCGCTTCCCGCTGCGCAGCAAGCGCCTCCAGCTGCGCCCGGGCCGCGCGCGCGGCCGTCCGGGCCGCCTCTGCCTGCTGCGCGGAGATAGCCCCCTGGGCCAGCAGCTGATCCGCACGCCGTGCGTCCGCCTCCGCCCGCTCCCACGCGGCCTGCGCGGCCTGGAGGTTGGCCTCCGCGGCCTCCCGCTGCGCCCGGGCCGCGGCTTCCGCCGCCGCCGCGGCAGCCAGCTGGGCGCGCGCCTGGTCCACCTGTGCGTGGGCCGCGAGGCGCTGGCTGTGCGTGGAGAGGCGGGACTGAGGGACGCGCGCCTCCGCGGCCACCACCCCTGCCTGTGCCTGGCGTATCGTGGCGCGTAGCTGTTCTTCCTGCAGGGCCAGGGCCACCCGCGCCTGCTCCCACCGGGCCCGGGCAGCCCGCCAGGCGGCTTCTGCCTGCATCACCTGGGCTTCCAGCTCGTCCGGCTCCAGCTCCGCCACCAGCTGCCCGGTGCGTACCGCGTCCCCTTCCCGCACCAGCAGCCGCACCAGGCGGCCGGAGATCTTCGGGGTCACGTCCACCTGGGTCGCCTCCACCGTGCCGGACACCTCCAGGGCGTCGGACGCCTCCCCCGGCGGGCGCCGGAGGGCGTACAGGAGCCCCGAGGCCAGCACCACCAGCACCGTGACCGCGGCCACGCGGCGTACCAAACTCAGCCCTCCAGGGGCAACACGAAGGCCTGGATCGCGGGAGGGCGAAGGTAGCCCTGTTTGAGCTGCTCCAGCGCCCTCAGGAAGCGATCCACGGCTCCGTCCTCCAGGGCAGCGAACAGCACGTGGTTCGTTCCGGGCCAGATGGGAGTACCCAGCCGCAGCCCCTTCCGGCCCAAGCCCACGGCGCCCTCCAGCTTCGTCCAGCCCGGCAGCTCCAGCTGGCGGAGCAGTTCGGTGACCGAGTCGTCCACGCCTGCCTCGTACACCACCAACACCAGCTTCATCGCCCTGCCTCCTCCGCCACCTCCGCCGCAGGCGCCGGCCTCCGCCGCAAGGCCCGCGCCACCCACCCCCGCAGATCGTCCAGCAGGGTGTACGTCACCGGGATGACCACCAGGGTCAGCAGGGTCGACCACGTGAGACCGCCGATCACCGCCCACGCGAGGGGCGAGCGAAGCTCGGAGCCCTTCCCGAACTCCAGGGCCACGGGCAGGCTGCCCAGAACCACGGACAGGGTGGTCATGATCACCGGCCTCAGTCGGGTGGGACCGGCCCGAAGCACTGCCTCCGTCCGCTCCAGCCCGCGGGCCCGCAGGGTGTTGGTGTAGTCCACGAGCAGGATGGAGTTCTTCATCACGAGTCCGGTGAGCAGGATGAAGCCGATGGCGCTCACGATGGACAGGCTCTTGCCCGTGGCCAGCAGCGCCAGGATCCCCCCCACCCACGCGAGAGGGAGCGCCAGCATGATGGAGAAGGGCGTGAAGGTGCTCTCGAACAGGGCCGCCAGGAGGATGTACACCAGGACCACGCCTAGCCCCAGGGCGAACAGGAACGTGCCCCCCGCCTCCGCAATCTGCTCCGCCTGGCCTCCGAACTCCACCACGACACCCGGAACCTGGACGTCTGCCAGGGCCCGCGCGGCCAGCTGGTTGACGTTGCCCGCGAACGCGCCCGGCTGGAGGTTGGCGGACACCGTCACCACGCGCTGACGGTTGCGGCGGTCGATCTGGGTCGGGCCCAGGGCCGGCTCCACCCACGCCACGTCCCGCACGTACACGGGACGGCCGCCCACGGTGGTCACCAGCAGGTCCGGGAGGTCCGAGGGCCTGAGCGCCCGCCCGTCCCGCACCATGCGCACCCGCACCGGCACCTCGTCCCCATCCAGCCGCAGCTGGGTGTCCACGCTGCCCTCCACCGCGTTCCGCAGGATCGCCGCCACGGCGGCGGTGCTGAGGCCCAGCTGGCTGGCCCGCTCCCGGTCCACCCGGACCTGCAGCTCCGGACGGCCGATGCGCACGCTCACGTCGACGTCCCGGGTCCCCGGCACCGCCCGCAGCCTCTCCGCGATGCGATCCGCGGTCCGGGCCAGCAGGGTGAGGTCGTCCCCCAGCACCCGGATCTCCACAGGACGCACCGGACCCGCCACCTGGGCGGTGGAGTACACCACCCGGGCACCCGGGATCTGGGCCGTCTCCGGCGCGTTCTGCAGCTCCCGCAGGACCTCCACGTCCCGCCGCCGGCGGTGCTCCTTCAGCCGGACGATCATGCTGGCGTACTGCGGGCCGGTCTCCGCGAACTGCCCTGCGGTGCCCACGTTGGTGATCACGTCCTCCACCTCGGGGATCCGCCGTACCCGCGCTTCCACCTGCGACGCCACCTCCGCGGTTCGGGCGAGGCTGGTCCCCGCGGGCAGCTCGATGCGGACGGACAGCACGCCCTGGTCCACGGTGGGGACGAACTCGAACCCCAGCCGTCCCGCCAGGGGGAACACCCCCGCCACCGACAGGACCCCCAGCAGGACCACCACGCCGCGCCGGCGCAAAGCCCACCGCAGGAGGCCCTCGTAACGGACGTCCAGCCACGTGTAGAAGCGGTCCACGGGCGCGAACAGGCGCGCGGACAGACCCCGCGGGGCCTCCTGGCCGGTCCGCCGCCGCAGCCACCGGGCGGCCAGCATCGGGGTCAGGGTGAAGGCCGCGAACAGGCTCGCCAGAGTCACCGTGGCCACCGTGAGGCCGAAGGGCCTCAGCAGCTGCCCGAAGATACCTCCCGACAGCCCCAGGGGGACGAACACCACCACGTCCACCAGGGTGATGGCGACCGCGGCGAGCCCGATCTCGCTGCGCCCGTTCAGGGCGGCCTCCGCGGGCGGTTCCCCGCCTTCCAGGTGGCGGTGGATGTTCTCCAGCACCACGATGGAGTCGTCCACCAGGATCCCGATGGCCAGCGAGAGCCCTAGGAGCGTGAAGAAGTTCAGGGTAAAGCCGAGGGACGCGATGACGACGAAGGACGCCAGCAGCGACGTGGGGATGGCCAAGAACACGATGAAGGTGTTCACCGCGTCGTGCAGGAAGAGAAAGACGATGGCGGATGCCAGGACCACGCCCAGGAGGAGCGCCAGGAACACGTCGTTGACCGCCTCCCGGGTGAAGGTGGAGGCGTCGTTGGCCACCGTGACGTGCAGGTCGGGGTACAGTCGCCGCACCCGTTCCAGCTCGCGCTTCACCGCGTCCGCCACCGTGATGGTGTTGGCGTCCGCGGCCTTGCGCACCAGCAGGGTGACGCTCTCCCGCCCGTTGAGTCGGGAAAGCTGCGTCCGCTCGGCCACTCCGTCCCGGACCCGGGCCACGTCCCCCACCCGCACGGATCCCCCGCCGGGCACGGGAAGGCGCACTTGCTCAAGCTCCCGGACGCTGCGGAACTCCCCGAGGGCCCGCACCGCCAGCTGCCGGCCGCCCTCCCGCAGGGACCCCGCGGGCACGTTGAGGTTCTCCTGCACCAATGCCGTGGTGAACTGCGCCAGGCTCAACCCGTAGGCCTGGAGGCGGTCCCGGTCTACCTCCACCTGGACTTCCCGGACCTGACCTCCGATCACCTCTACGTTGGCCACGCCCGGCACCTGCTCCAGCCGGCTCCGCACGCGGTCGTCCACCAGCTCCCGCAGCTCCTGGGGCGTGCGGCCGTCGCTGGTCAACGACAGGGACAGGATGGGGAACGCGGAGAAGCTGAAGCGCTGGACGACGGGTGCCCGTGCGTCCCGGGGCAGCTGCGCCCGAACGGCTTCCAGCTTCTCCCGCACCGCGCCCGTGGCCGCATCGAGGTCCGTCCCCAGGGCGAACTCCACCAGGACCAGGGACAGCGCCTCCTGGCTGCTCGCCTGGATCTCCCGCACCCCCGAGACGGTGCCCACCGCCTCCTCGATAGGCTTGGTCACGGCGCTCTCCACCTCCTGGGGGCCCGCGCCGGGGTAGACGGTCACGATGGACACCACGGGGAACTCGATGTTGGGCAGCAGCTCCACGGGCATGCCCGCCAGCAGGCGCAGCCCGATCACGCCCAGCGCCAACCAGCCCATCAGGACCAGGACCGGCCGTCGAATGGAAAGCCGCGTCAACCACACGGCCCACCTGTTAGCGCGACACCCGCACGGGGTCGCCGTCGCGCAAGAGCGCCCGCCCGGAGACCACCACCCGGGTCCCAGGGGACAGGCCTGGCACCTCCACCCAGCCGTCCGCGGAGAGGCCGACGGTCACTGCCCGCCGCCTGGCCACCCCCGAGGCCACCACGAACACGTACGCCCGCGTCCCCTCACGGCTCACGGCTTCCTCAGGGACGGCGGGTACGTCTCTCCGGGAGAGCACCGAGACCCGGCCACGGGCGAACATCCCCGGCCGCAGGGCACCGTCCGGGTTGGGGAGGCGCACCCTCACGAGGAAGCTGCGCGTTCTGGGGTCCGCGGCGGGAGACCAGCCCTCCACACGGCCGGTGAAGCTGCGGCCGGGAAGGGCGTCCACTGTCACCCGCACCACCTGGCCGACCCGCACCGTGCGGATCTGGGTCTCGGAAACCGCGAGGCTCACCCGCACCGTGCTCACGTCCGCCACCACCAGCAGCGGCGCGCCGGGTGCAGCGTACTCTCCCGGATCCACGCGCCGTTCCACCACGACCCCGGAAAGGGGCGCCCGCACTGCGGTGTGCTGCAGCTGCAGGCGCGCCAGCCGCAGCGCGGCCTCCGCCTGCCGCACGGCGGCCTCCGCCTGCTCCACGTCCCGCTGGCGGAGCGCCACCTGCTGGAAGTTCGTCTGCGCGAGCTGCAGGGCTGCCTGTGCGGCGCGCAGCTGTTCCCGGGCGGCCCGCCACTGCGCCTGAGCCGCCTCGTGCTGCGCCCGCGCGGCCTCCGCGGCAGCGCGCGCGGCGTCCACCTGCTGGGCAGGGATGGCACCCTCCTGGAACAGCTGCTGGATCCGCCGCAGGTCCGCCTCAGCGCGCGCCCGCTGGCTGCTCGCCGCGCCCACCTGGGCTTCCGCGGACGCCACCTGCGCCCGCGCCGCCTCCACCGCGGCCTGCGCCTGCGCCACCTGACTGCGGGCGGCGTCGGAGGCGAGCTCCCTGGCGGCCACGGCCTGCGCTGCCCGCGCCCGGCTCGCCTCCAGCGCCGCCTGCGCCTGTTGCACCTGCTCCTCCAGGTCCGAGGGGTCCAGGCGCACCACAACCTGTCCGCGGGTCACGAGGCTTCCCTCGTCTACCGCCACCTCCGCCACGCGGCCCGGAATCCGGGAGACCACGTCCGCGGTGGCCACCGCTTGGACCGTCCCCGCTGCTTCCACCACCTGTTCCAGGGTCCGCCGTTGGACCTCCCTGACCTCCACCGCCACAGCGGGCGGACTGGCCGCGGGTTGGCTCGGCGCGGGGCGGGTACAGCCTGCGACGAAGGCCAGGACCAGCGGCCAGATCCACCGCCCGCAGAAGGGGTGCCGCGACGCCCGCAGCCCGCGCACCGTTGCGCCTGAGGTTGCGTCAAAACCTCCCCGCCTCACCCCTGACCTCCGCTACAGCGACCCCGTGGCCAGCAGCAGCTGCAGCCGCGCGAGGTTCTGGTTGAACCGAGCCGCGGCCAGGGCCACCTCCGCCTGCGCAACCTGCGCCTGTGCGCTCACCAGTTCCAGGGAGGTCCCCACTCCCGCCTCAAACCGCACCCGGGCGATCCGCAGCGCCTCCCTGGCCTGCTCGACCCCGCGCTCCGCGGCCGCCAGCTCAGGACCCGCCTGCTGCAGGCTCAGCCACGCCTGCCGGACCTCCAGCTCCACCCGCTGCCGGGTCTGAGCCTCCAACAGTGCCAGCTGCTGCAGCCGCAGCTCCGCCTCCCGCACCCGCTGCTCCGTGATCCCGCCGTCGTGCAGGGACAGGGTGACGGCGAGAGTCACGGACCAGGAGCTTGCCACGTTGGACGTCGGGCCGGACCAGTCGTACTGCGCGGCCAGGGCCACGTTGGGCCGGCCGCCGCTGCGGGCCAGCTCAATGCCCGCGCGGGCCGCTTGCGCCCGGGCCCGCAGCTCTTCCAGTTCCGGCCGCTGCCGCAGGGCCCGCTGGACGAACTCCTGCAAGGTCCCGTCCACCGCGCGGGCCTCGAGCCGGTCGGTGGGCTCGATGGCCACGTCCAGCGGGAGGTTCACCAGGGCCGCGAGGGCAGCCTGAGCGTTGCCCACCTGCGCCTGTGCCCTCGCCAGTCCCTGCTGGGCGCTGGCGAGGCTGACCTCTGCCTGCAGGACGTCGAAGGGCGCCGCCACGCCCGCGGCGAGCCGGGCGCGGGCCACCCGCACCGACTCTTCTGCCGCGGCCACGGCCCGGCGGGCCGCGGCCTCGTTCTCCCGCGCCAGCAGCAGCTGCAGGTAGGCCTGCTGAACCTGGAAGACCACCTGCTGCTTGGTCCGCTCCAGCACGGCCCGCGCGCCCCGCAGGTTGGCCTCCGCGAGGGCTACCTGGGCGTCCAGCCGCCCGCCCGTGTACAGGGGATACTGCGCGGATAAGCGCAGGAGGACCACGTTAGGCTCCGGCGGGGGCAGGTGCACGGTCACCGTCGGGGGAGCCGGAGCGAAGGGGTTGGGGAACGTGAGGGTCTGCCCCGGCTGCTGCAGATACGTATACGAGCCTGTGAGGGCGAGCTGAAAGGACAGAGCGGCCCGGGCCTGGGCCAGCTGGGCTTCCGCCACCGCCACGTCCAGGGCGGCCGCCCGCAGACCCACGTTCTGCTGCAGGGCCAGCGCCGCGGCCTCAGCGAACGACAGCCTGCGCGGCACCGCCTGGGCACGCGCAGGAGCCACGGCCCACAGGAGCAGGAGGACCGTCAGTACGCGCTTCACGGCTGACCTCCGGGCGCGGGTTCCGCGGGCGCCCGCGGGAGCAGCCCGTACAGGACGAACCGGGCCACCTCCCGGGCCACCTCCTCCACCGGGTACCGCTCGAACAGCGGCTTCGGGTCGTACCGGTCGAAGAGCACCATCCCCCGCGTCAGCGCTCCTAGAGCCCGCACCACCACTTCCGGGTCCAGCTCCGCCAACGTTCCCCGCCGCACGCCCTGCTCCACCACCCGCATCACCTCCTCCAGGAACTCCCGCACGCGCATCCGCACGCGCCGGCGGAACTCCGGGTCCACGTCCGCGCGGTGCATGACGAGCCGGAAGAACGCACTGTGGCGCAGGAGGAGGGAGAACTGGTCCCGGAACACCGCAGCGAGCACGTCCTCCTCGGTCCCCGGCTCGGCCGCCTCTGCCCGGCGCACGGAAGGCAACACCCCGGAGGCCATCACGGCCTCCCACGCGGCGAACAGGAGGTCCCGCTTGCCCCGAAAGTACAGGTACACGGTCCCCTCCGCCACGCCCGCGCGCCGCGCGATGGACCGCACCGTGGCCTCCCCGTAACCGCGGGCGGAGAACACCTCCAGCGCAGCCCGAGCGATCTGCTGCCGACGTTGGTGGGTCAGGAGCCTGCGGGCCTCCGCGGTGAGCCGGGGCAATCTGAATCTCCATTCAGTTTAAGTGAACACAGGTTCACTTATAGCGGGGACGCGTTCACCGCGTCAAGGGACCTAGGGGAAAGGCGCGGGGGCGTCGGGACGTTCGTCCCGGAAGCCGTACCCGTTATGTTCCGGATGGTCTAACGGATCGCCAGCACCTGGTCGCTGGGGCGCACCACCGGCTGGCCACGCCGGTCGGTCCCCTCGAAGACCAGCAGGGCGAAGTAGTCGTCCACCAGCTTGTGGCGAGGCTCGCGCGAGGCCACCAGGACCCCCACGCCTACCACCTCCGCCCGGAACTCCCGCATGAGGTCCACCACCCCCCGCGCGGTGCCTCCTCCCCGCACGAAGTCGTCGATGAAGAGGACCCGCTGCCCCTCGCGGACTGCCCGCAGGGGCAGGGTCATCTGCTGAAGCATGCGGGAGGAGCCCGACACGTAGTTCACGGTCACCGCGGGTCCCTCCGTCACCCGCCCCGCGCGCCGGATGGTGATCATCGGCACGTGGAAGGCGCGCGCGGTCATGAAGGCCACGGGGATCCCCTTCACTTCCATGGCCAGCACCACGTCCGGCCTCCGGTCCGCGAAGTACGTAGCGAACGCCTCCCCCACCTGTTCCACCACCGAGGGCATGGCCAGCAGGTCAGAGGTGTACAGGAACCCCCCGGGCAGCAGACGCACGGGGTTGGACAGCTTCGCGGCCAGCTCCTCCGCCAGCCTGCGGATCCGCGTGGGGTCGCGCTGGGGCACGAACCGGACGCCTCCCGTAGCCCCGCTCAGGGTCTCGATCCGGCCCAGCCCGAACCGCTCGAACACCCGCCGCAGGCTGGCCACGTCCTCGCTCACGGTGCTCTTGGCGGCACCCAGGGCCTCCACGAAGGTGCTGAGCCGGTGCACCCGGTACGGCTCGGACTGCAGGGCGTGGGCGATGGCGATCATCCGCTCCCCCCGCCGTAGACGGTGCGGCCGCCTGGCCCTCTCCCTCCCAGTAGCCCGTTCCGAGCTCATGCCTGCTGCAGGAGCCGCTCCGCGAGCTCCAGGTTCTCCGGCTTGCCCACGTCCACGTCCAGAGCCACCTCCGGGTCGGGACACACCACCGCTGCCCCCCGCAGCCCGGTCAACTCGAAGGCCCTGCGCTCCACGTCCGCCACCCCGAGCCGGCCGGTGAGGTACTTCACCACGTACGCACTGCCCAGCAGGGAGGCGAGCCGTGCGGGGTTCTTCCGCGCCTCCGCGGCCTGCCGGAGGAGGGGCCGGACCCGCTCCACCACCTCCGGCCTGAGCAGCACCAGGCTGCTCCCAGTGAAGGAACCCTCGCGGACCCGAACAAAGGTCTTCCGCGCCCCCGGGAAGCGCGCCTCCAGATCCTCCCTCCGCACGATTCCATAATAGAAATCCGCAGTACGCGCCGCGCACGCCTCCAGGAAGTGCGCCACGGCCTGAGGCGAGAGCAGGGGCAGGTCCGCAGCGCACGCCAGCACCCACGAAGCATCCGGGAACGCCGCTACCGCTGCCTCCACGTTCGCCAGCAGGCTCCCCTGGTCCGGCACTACCCGGTGGCACACGCGAGCGAGAGCTTCCGGGACAGCTCCCGGGGCCACCAGCGCCACCCGGCGCACCTGGGGCGTGGCCCGTAAGGCCTCTACCACCCGCTCCACCAGCGGCTTGCCCGCCACAGGCAGGAACGCCTTGTTGGGAAGCCCCGGCGGCAGCCCGGGCTCTCGTTCCCCTCCCGCGAGGACCGCAGCGTCCACCTCCAGGCGGGTCAATCCCCTCACCGCTCCAGTTCCGCGAACGTGCGGGTCAGCACCACCTCCGCGTCCGCGCTCGCCCGTAGGGCCTCCCACGCGCGGCGCGCCTCGGCCTCGCCCGGGAACAGGCCAAACACCGCGGGACCCGTACCCGTCATGCTGGCCCCGAGGGCGCCGGCCTCCAGCAACCGCCGCTTCAGCTCCTGCACCTGCGGGTATCGTTCGGATACCAAGGGCTCGAACACGTTGCACAGTTCCCTCGCCACCGCGGCCACGTCCTCCGCCCGAAGGGCTTCCACGAGGCGCTGCGTGTTGGGCCGCCGTGGAACGCGAGCGAGATCCAGGTTCGCGTACGCCCAAGCGGTGGACACCTCTGCGTCCGGGCACGCCAGCACCACCCAGGTGGCGGGCAGGGTGGGCAGGTAGCGCAACCGCTCCCCACGGCCCGTGGCCAGTGCCGCTCCGCCCACGAGGAAGAAGGGTACGTCCGAGCCCACCTGGGCTGCCAGCTCCAGCAGCTGCGCGTGATCCAGCCGCAGCTTCCACATCTGCGCCAGACCCAGGAGTGTCACCGCGGCGTCGGAAGAGCCTCCGCCGAGGCCCGAGGCCGGCGGGATGCGCTTGCGAACCTCGATCTCCACCCCACGGTCGGTACCCGAAACCTCCCGAAGGAGCTGGGCAGTGCGGAACACCAGGTTCTGCTCGTCTGTGGGAACCCGCCGGTGGTCGCACACCACCCGGATGCCCCCTTCCGCATCCCGCAGGACTACGGTGTCGTGCAGCTCCACCGTGTGCAGCACCGTCTCCACCTCGTGGTATCCGTCGGGGCGACGGGCCAGCACGTCCAGGCTCAGGTTCACCTTCCCGTACGCGTTCAGCCTGAGTTCCTTCACCGGATCCCGCTCCTCTTCTCTACTAACGAGGACGGCCTCCGGGTCCTCCGGACACCGGAAGCCGTCCCGTGCCCACCGCCTACCACCCGCGGCGGCTCGCTGGTCAACCCAGGTCCCCCGTGGTGCCGCGCACCGGCCACGGTTTTCCCCACACGAGCCCAGGATTCCTACCGAACGGGTGCTCGAGCTCTTTCAGCTCCGGCCCGGTTTGCGGTATAGTGGGAAGCCGTGCAGGCCCCCGAACGGTACCCCGTGCAGACGCCCGCGGCCGTGCGCCGGGCCTGGCCCTGGCGGGCTGCCCGGTGGGTGGTCCCCCTCCTGTTCGGCCTGCTGGTGGCTTTCCTGGTAGCGTCTGCGGGCACCGTGCTAGCGCGGACCGGCTGGACCACCCGGGACGGCCGCATGGCTTTCCCCCTCCAGCTCCGCCAGCGGGTCAACGTGCTGGTCATGGGGGTGGACATCACCCTCAACAACCGGCGTCAGCCGGTGAACCTAGCTCGCTCCGACGCGCTGTTGCTGGCCAGCTTCGACCCGGCGACCCGCACCGCCAGCTTCCTGTCCATTCCCCGTGACACTCGGGCGGCCATCCCCGGGCACCGGGGCTGGTGGAAGATTAACGCCGCGTACGCCCTCGGCGGTCCCGAGCTCACCATCCGGACCGTGGAGCAGCTGCTCGGCGTCCGCGTCCACCGCTACGTGAAGCTCGGACCCCAGTCCTTCGCGCGCCTGATCGACGCCGTGGGCGGCGTGTGGGTGGACGTGGAACGGGACCTGCAGTACGAGGACTGGTGGGCGGGTCTGCGCGTCGACCTCAAGAAGGGCCGCCAGCTGCTGTCCGGGGAACAGGCCATGGGTTACGCGCGGTTCCGGCACGACCCCCTGGGGGACATCGGCCGCGTCCAGAGGCAGCAGAAGGTGGTGCGCGCGCTGTTCCAGCGCCTCAAGGAACCGCAGACCTGGCTGCGGGCGCCGCAGATCCTCCGGGCGGTGGCGGAGAACACGCAGACGAACCTCACGCCCCACGAGGTGGCCACCCTCGGCTGGTTCCTCAGCCGGCTGGCGCCGGACCGGATCCGGACGGAGACCCTGCCCGGCCACTTCGCGCCCCTGTTTTGGGACCCGGACCCGGAGCGGGTCAGGGCGTTGGTGCTGGAGATGTTCTACGGACTCCCACCGGAGCAGGTCGCGGGCACCACGGTGGAAGTGCGCAACGCCAGCGGGGTACCTGGCACGGGCCTTCAGGCCGCGGCGCGGCTCCAGCGCATGGGCTTCCGGGTGCTGCGGGTGGAACCGGACCCGGAGAGCCAGCCGTACACCGCGGTGGTCTCCACCCGGGGCGACGCCACCCTGGCCGCCGCGGTGCGGGACATGCTGGGCGTGGGTGCTGTGGCCGCGCGGCCGAAGCCGGAGGCGCAGGCCGACCTGGTCGTCCGGGTGGGGTTGGACTACGCCCGCCGCCTGCGCTGGCTCTCGGGATCTCCGGTCCCCTCACCCTGAGGCGTACCGACTCCCGGCAGGGACTCTGTAGAGCTGCCTCGTATCCAGTGACCAACTACGGTCCATGGGGGGGGTGGGTGCCGTGCGGGGCACGTGGCTGCTGTTCGTGCTGCTCGGGGGGGCCTGGCTCGCGGCCGGACCGCTGTCGGCCCAACAGACCTTCTACGCTGGCAAGACCATCGAACTCCTGGTTCCCACCGCGGTGGGCGGGGCGACCGACATCCTGGCCCGCTTTTTCGCTCCGTTCCTGGAAAAGCACATCCCGGGCAACCCCAGCATCCGGATCCGGAACATGCCCGGCGGAGGGACGCTCCTGGGCATGAACTGGTTTGCGGCCAACGCGAAACCCGACGGGAGCATGATGCTCGCGAGCACCGTGGCCTCACAGGTGGCCTACATCCTCCGGAACCCCGTGGTCCGGTACGACTTCCGCCGGCTCCGGCCGGTGCTGGTCAACGGCAGCGGCGCTGTGTTCTACGCGGCGGCGCTCCCCGGGCTCCGGGAGGCGCGCGACTTGGTGCGCACGTCCGGCCTTACCTTCGGCAGCAATACGCCACCGGGTGTAGAACTCCCGGCCCTGCTGGCCTTCGAGCTGCTGGGGATCCAGCCGAGGGTAGTCTTCGGGTTCGAGTCCCGGGGTCCCATCCGGCTTGCCTTCGAGCGCGGGGAGCTGAACCTGGACTTCCAGGCCACCTTCGTGTACACGTCGCAGGTCCTGCCCCTCGTCCGTCAGGGGAGGGTGGTACCCCTCATGACCTTGGGGTTCATTGACGAACGCGGCCGCATGGTGCGGGATCCCGCGGTCTCCGACCTCCCTACGGTGTACGAGGTGTACCAGCAGGTCTTCGGCCGCAAGCCGGAGGGGCTGCTGCGGTGGAAGGCGTACGCCGGGCTCGTGGCCGCCAGCTGGACCTACGGCCGAGCCCTGTGGGTCCCCGAGGGTACTCCCGAGGAGGCCCTGCGGGCCCTCCGGGACGCGGTGGACCGCATGGTGGCAGATCCCGAGTTCCGCCGGCAGGCGGAACAGGTGCTGGGCCCCTACCCCGTGCTGCGTGGCGACCGTGTCGAGCAGACCCTGTACCGGAACATGACCATGACGTTGGACGTGGTGAAGTACATCCGGGAGACCATCCGCAACAAGTACGGACAGCACATCTGAGGGAAGGAGGCAGAGGTGGCCGCGCGCATCCACAACTTCCGTGTCCTCAGCCGCACCCCGTACGCGTCCGTGGGCGCAGGGCAGGTGGTGGTCCACAAGGGGTTCGCGTACCTGGCGCCCATGAAGGAGGTGGGCACCACCATCGTGGACGTCCGGGACCCGCGTTCCCCCCGCGTGGTGGCCCAGCTCCCGTGCCCACCCCACACGCACATGCACAAGGTGCAGGTAGCGGGCGACCTCATGGTGGTGAACTACGAGCAGCTGCCGGGCTCCCGAAACCCGGACTTCAAAGCCGGAGTAGGGATCTTCGACGTCCGGGACCCCACGGCACCCCGGGAGCTCGCTTTCTTCCACACGGGCGGGATCGGCGTGCACCGGATGTGGTTCGTGGACGGGCGCTATGCTCACATCCCCGCGGGCGCTCCAGGGTATGCGGACCAGATCTACCGGATCCTCGACCTGCAGAGCCCCGAACGCCCGGAAGAAGTGGGCCGGTGGTGGATCCCCGGACTGTGGACGGAGGGCGGCGAGGAACCGGACTGGCCCCCGCACTGGCGCGTGCGGGTGCACGGAGCGCCCTTCGTGGTGGGCGACCGGTGCTACGTGGGGTGCACCGACTGGGGTTGGGCAATCCTGGACGTGAGGTCCTTCAGCCAGCCCAGCCTGGTGACGCGCCACACCTTCCACCCGCCCTTCGGGGACATGCTGCACACGGCCCTGCCCCTTCCCGGCCGCAAGCTAGTGGTCTGCACCCAGGAGGCCCTGCGCAGATGGTCGGAGGGGCGGGATCGGGAGAAGTACCTGTGGGTGGTGGACGTACGCGAGGAGCGCAACCCGATCCCCCTGTCCGCCTTCCGGGTGGAGCCGGACGGGTTGGCTCACCCCGACTACCGGTTCGGCCCCCACAACGTGCACGAGAACCGGCCGGGCAGCTTCCAAAGCGAGGAGCTCATCTTCCTCACCTACTTTGCAGGGGGCCTGCGGGTGGTGGACATCCGGGACCCCTTCCGGCCGCGCGAGGTAGCTTGGTACGTTCCCGAGGTATCCTCCGGAGTCCCGCAGTCCAACGACGTGTACGTGGACGCGGACGGGTTGGTGTACCTGGTGGACCGGCTGGAGGGGGTCCTGGACATCCTGGAGCTCACCTTGTGAGTGAGGCGACGCCCTTAAAGGGATAGTCGCCCCCCGGGCAGGTGCAGCGCCAGCAGCCCCGCGAGGGCGTGGACGCCCGCCGCCACGGCCACGGTGTAGGCCACCGCCCACCCGGGGTGCATGCGGGCGAGCTTCCACGTCACCCAGAGCGTCAGCGCCGCCACGCCGGGCAGGAAGCCCAAGGCGGCAGTCACGCCTACGAACCCGCACAGGCCCGCCAGAATGATGGCGCCCCCACGGAGCCTGTTGGGGTCGAGCTGGCCCTCCGCAGGCCCGGTTCGTCCCCGCAGCGCCTCCACCAGCTGCACCGCTCCCAGCCCGCAACCGGCCAGCGCTACGAACAAGGGGAGCTCGCGGGCGCCGGGTACCAGTCCAACAGCCAGCAGCGCCGCGAGGGCGAAACCTCCCAGCACCGCCGCGCTGACCCCCACATCCAGAGCGCTGCGCGCGGGGGCGGAGCCTGAAGGAGGTGAGGCGGAACGGGACCCCCGCCCGCGGCTCCATCGGACCAGACCCCACACGAAGGGGGCCAGCAGGGCTGCGCCAATGATCCAGACCCCGGGCCGGGCCAGCCACGTCCAGCCGTACAGGTTCTTGGTGATCACGAAGTAGCGTTCCATGGGCCCCACCAACACGAAGCCGATGAGGAAGGGAGCCCGCGGCCAGCCCGCGGAGGCCATCCCCCACCCCAGCGTTCCGAGCAGCAGCAGGGTGACCAGGTCGCCCAGTTCCTGGGAAGCCTGGTAGGCGCCCAGCATCATGGCCACCAGCACCGGCCCGGCCAGCTTCGCGAACGGGATCTGGGTCACACGCGCCAGCGCCGGGCTGGCAGCGAAACAGATGCCGGCCCCGATCACGTTGGCCAAGGCGTAGCTCCAGATGACCACGTAGACCAGGTCCAAGTGCTCGGTGAGGATCCGGGGGCCCGGAAGGATGCCGTAACGCAGCAGAGCCCCCACCAGGATGGCGGCCGAGGCACTGCCTGGGACCATGAACAGCAGCGTGGGAATCAGGTCACCTGCGGCCACGGCGTTGTTGGCAGACTCCGGCGCGATGATCCCCCGGATGTCGCCCTTCCCGAAGTTTTCCCGGTCGCGGCTCGTGGCCACCACATGGCCGTACGCCATCCAGGTGCCCGCGGTGGCCCCCAGGGCAGGAAGGATCCCAGCCCAGATGCCGATGAGGGCACCCCGCACCACCAGCCACCGGTGCCGCAGGACGTCCCGCACGCCCTCCAGCCACCCGCGGCCCAACCCCGGGGCCTGCGCGATGCTCCCTCCTTCCGCCAGCAGGTTGACCACCTCCGCGACCCCGAAGATCCCGAGGGCCACCACCGCCAGGGGCAGTCCGTCCATCAGGTACAGGGAGCCGAAGTCGAACCGCACCTGGGCGGCCGCGGGCGATGGTCCCACCAGCCCGAACAACATCCCCAACAACCCTGACAGCAGCCCCTTACGCACCTCTTTTCCCAGGAGGCTGCCCGCGTAGCTGACGCCGAGGGCGGTCAGCATGAACAGTTCGGGTGCCCCCATGGACAACACCAGCGGCCGGGCCACGGGGATGGAAAGGGTCAGACCCAGGGCTCCCAAGAGGCCGCCGATCATGGACGACAGAAAGGCTGCCGACAGCGCCCGCGCCGCCTGGCCCTGGCGCGCTAGGGGGTGCCCCTCGATCACCGAGGTGGCACTGGCTGCCGACCCCGGCGCGCCGATCAGGACGGAGGTAATGGTGTCGGAGGTGTGCACCACCGCCAGCGCGCCGGTGAGGACCGCTACCGCAGCTACTGCGTCCATCCGGAACACGTACGGGAGGATGAGGGACACCGCCACGATGCCCCCCATGCCCGGCAGGAGCCCCACCACGATCCCCGCCAGGATTCCCGCCAGGAGCAACGCCAGACGGTCGGGGCTCGCGAAGACCTCAAGCGCCCGAAGGGCCGCCTCGGCCACGGTCGCTTAGATCTCCTGTCCGTACTTCTGCCGCACCAGGTCCCGAATGAACTTCACCACGTCCAGGGTGATCTGCAAGTTCCGGTGAACCACCGCCTCCACCCGGTCTCCCCGGTGCAGGGCGTACCCCTCCAGCAGCCGCTGGGCCACGTCCCGCTGGAACTCCGGGTCACGGTTCATGCGGTCCACCGCCTCGTGCAGCTCCCGCAGGATCTCCGGAGGTGTACCCCCGGGAGCCCACAACCCTCGGCCGTACACCCAGCCGGCGGCGAACAGGGCGCGGAACGCCTTCCACCGCAGCAGGCCGTCGGGCTTCCGGCGGTAGATCTGCTGGTACACCTCGTACACCGTGGGGAGGTCCCGCAGGGCGGGGTCGCGCACCACCTGCCCGCGCTCGTCCAGGTAGCCGAGGGTCATCAGGGGGACGGCGCGGCCCGCAGCGACCAGGGGCTGGACCTGTGTGACATACACGATGGTGGACTGGAAGTCCAAGGTCAGCTCGCCCCGCTCGAAGGCCAAGCGCGCGGGCCCCACGCCCTCGAACCCAAACACCACCTTCGGGCTCACACCCAGCAACTCCATGGCCACGATGGCGGTAAGGACGTTCCCCGGCGGGGAGGGCGATCCCATCACCAGATCCCGGGCCTGCGGCAGATCCGCGGCGCGGCGCACACCCACGCGGGGCGACGCGTAGAACACCGCGCCACTGCCGCTCACCGCCACCAGCTTGAAGTTGCGGAAGTCATAGCGGACCGCTGGGTTCTTGATGATGTATGCGATGGTAGCCCCCACCGGGGCCGCCAGGAGGGTGAGACCGTCCGGCTTGGCGTTGAGCGCGAACCAGTTACTGCCCAGGATGGTGCCGCCGCCGGGCATGTTGCGCACGCGGACCGAGGGACTCCCGGCGATGTGTCTCTCGAGGTACGGCGCCATGGCCCGCACGAGGATGTCCGACGGGCCGCCAGGGGAGGTGGGCACGATGATCTCCACGGACTTGCCCGCGTAGTAGGGAGCCGCCCCCGAAGCCCCCACCCCCAAAAGGGCCACCAAAACCAACGCCACCACCGGGACCTTGCGCAACGTCCACCCCCCCTTAGCTTTGGTCTGAGCTCGTCGCCCGCGGGTCGCGGCCGGGTTTGCACCCGGGCGCTCACGCTCCGCGCACCCCTCTAGCGTACAGGTGGCATACCACGGTCCTGCAACGCGTCCGTTCCACTATGTTGAACCCGCCACGTGCGGTCACCGCCGGATCTCGGGCTCGCGCACGGACCGTGCCATGGCGGCGAACTCCTCCACGGACAGGGTCTCGCCGCGGCGGCGCAGGTCCACTCCCGCAAGCCGCGCAGCCTCCTCCAGACGCTGGGCCGGCACCACCGGAGCCCACGCCCTGCGCAGCTGCTTGCGTCTCTGCCCGAAAGCCGCCCGCGCGAGAGTGCGGAACAGCTCGTAGTCCACGCCCTTCGGGCGCGGCCGCGGGGTCAGCACCACCACCGCGGAGGTCACCCGGGGAGGCGGCACGAAGGCGGAAGGCGGGATCCGGAAGGCCAATACCGTGTCCGCGTGGAACCGCACGAGGACGGTGAGCAGACCGTAGTCGGCCGTCCCCGGCCGGGCCACCAGCCGCCGGGCCACCTCCTCCTGTACGGTCACCACCAGGCGTTCCAGGTCCGGCACCTCCTCTAACAGGCGGACCAAGAGGGGCGAGGCGATCCCGTATGGCAGGTTCGCCACCACCTTCCGGCGCATTCCGGGGGGGAACACTGCGGAAAGATCCAGCTCCAGGGCGTCCGCACGGAGCACCCGGACGTGCGGATGCACCCTGACCAGGTCCTCCAGCAGCTCCGCCAGCCGCGGGTCTACTTCCACCGCCACCACCGCGCCGGCCTGCTCCGCAAGCCTCGCGGTGAGCAATCCGGTGCCGGCTCCCACCTCCAGCACCGCGTCCTGGGGGCCGAGGTTCGCGAGCTGCACGATGCGATCCAGGTGGGGGCGGCTGGTGAGGAAGTGCTGGCCAAGAGAACGGCGCGGTCGAATGCCCCGGGTCCTAAGGAGGCGGAACAGCTCGGAGGGCGTCACGAGTGAAGCGTACCGCGGTCGGGGGCGTTTCGCAGACTCCCACCGATGCGAAGGAGCCGCCTACCGGTCCTCCGAAGGCGTGCGCAGCAGGTACACCCGGACGATCCGCCGGCCCCACCGGTACGCCTCCCGGGGCGTGTCGAAGCACACGTCCACCCGGCGCCCTCGGATCGCGCCACCAGTGTCCGCGGCCACCCCCACCCCGTAACCCTCCACGTAGACGATGGAGCCCAGAGGGATGACCCGCGGGTCTACCGCCACCACCCCGCGCCGGGCGCGGAGGCCCGTGGCCGTAACCCCGTCAACCCCCCGGCCGTGGTTGGGGGCGTACGCGGTGGCCAACACCAGCAGGGAAGGACGGCGGGCCAGCTCTCCGCGAGAGGGCACGTAGGCCCTGCCTACCCGGACCACTCTGGGCCGGCTCTGCTGGACGACCCGGCTGGCTACCTTCTCCTTGAGGACCAACCTGCCGTCCTCGTACGTGAGCTGGTACGTGTGCTCCACGACTCCGTTCCGGCCCTCCACCAGTACCCGCGGGGGCTCCGGCAAGTACGCGGGCACGATCCGCTCAACCGTCCGGTAGGGAACCACCTGCCGGCGCACCACCGTCTCCTGCCTGACCCGGACCACCCGTACCTCGCGACCGGGCCCCACCTCGTCCCACAGGCCCGGGACCACGCGATCCAAGGGCCCCAGGGTGATCCCGGCACGGGCCAGGACATCCGCCACGGTCCGGCCCACCACCGGCACCTCGCGGGTCACCCCGTCCGCGGTGACCCGCACCGGGATCGCCCGGAACACGGTCACCCGCAGGCCCTCCCGCACAGGGGTCTCGAGAGAAGGGACCACGAGGTCAAAGGAGCCCACGGAGACCCCGCGCTCCGCCAGCAGCTCTGCCACCGTGCGGCTGGTGGTCAGGACGGACTCGGCGCGGCCGTCGTCCACCAGTTCTACCTGGACGGGCTGCGCGGGCTGTGCTCCAGCACCGCTCAGGGTCGCCAGCACGAACGCGGCGGTGGCCAGGGAAACGGCCCGGGCCCGCCGCACACGCGCCACCTCCATACACTCCCTCCTGCGGCCGGGTTTGACGGACGGGGTGAGCGACGAAGGGTGGTGCGGTCCGTCTATTTACTTATGGACACGCCGATAGCTTAGCGGATAAATCTGGGTCAATGCAAGCCGCAATAGACCGGCGCCTGGGGCACCCTCCCTGTACCCATAGGACCAGGCCCGATCCTGACGCGGGGTTACAGCGTGTCCGCGTGCTGGACCAGCTCGATCAGCACCCCGTGGGTTGTCCTGGGGTGGAGGAAGGCTACTTGCGAGCCCCGGGCTCCCGACCGCGGCGCGGGAGGCACCACCGCCAGCCCCGCTGCCGCCGCCCGTTCCAGGGATTGCCGGAGGTCTGGTACCCGGAGCGCCACGTGGTGCACGCCTTCTCCCTTCGCGGCCAGGAACCTGCCCACCGCACCGTGCTCCGAGGTGGGTTCCACCAGTTCCAGTGCCACCTCCCCGGCGGACAAGAAGGCCACGCGGACTTCCTCCCACGGGACCTCCTCCACCCGGGCACACCGGAACCCGAGGGTCTCGAAGACCCGTAGGGCTGCCTGCAGATCTCGGACTGCCAGCGCCACGTGGTCCAACCGAACGGCCTCACTCACCGCAGCACCCCCGCACGCTCAAGCAGCAGCCGGCCGGCCTCCTTCGCGGTGAGACGGCCGGCCTGCACCTCCCTCACCAGCTCGTCCAGCTCACAGGACGCCTGCTCCACCAGCGCCTGCCGCAGGTACGACTCTGCCGCCCTCAGGACCTCCGCCCGTACCCGCTGCCGGCGGCGCTCCGGCAGAAGGCCCTGCGCCTGCTGGTAGGCGCGGTGGCGATCCACCGCCGCCAGCAGGTCGTCCACACCCTGCCCGGTGGTGGCTACCGTGGGCACGACGGGCGGCTCCCAGCCCCCGCCGGGGACCAAGCGCAGCATCGCCCTCAGTTCCGCCACCGTGCGCTCCGCCTCCAGGTGGTCTGCTTTGTTCACCGCGAACACGTCCGCGATCTCCAGAATGCCGGCTTTCAAGGTCTGGACCGTGTCGCCCAACCCGGGGACGGTCACCACCACCACCGTGTCCGCGGCCCTCACCACGTCCACCTCCACCTGCCCGGCCCCCACGGTCTCCAGCAACACCACGGTGCAGCCCATGGCATCTAGGATGCGCACCACGTCGCCCGCGGCTTCGCTCAGCCCGCCCAGGGAGCCCCGGGTGGCCAGGGACCGAACGAAAACTCCCGGGTCCGAGCTGTGATCCACCAGCCGGATCCGGTCACCCAAAAGGGCTCCACCGGAAAACGGGCTCGTGGGATCCACAGCCACCACGCCCACCCGCTCCCCGCGCCGCCGCAGCAGCCGGGTCAGGGCGTCCGCCAGGGTGGACTTGCCGGCTCCCGGCGGACCGGTGAGCCCGACCACGTACGCGTTGCCCGTATGGGGCCCTAGGTGGCGCAGCAACTCCGCGCCCGTTGGGTGCCCGTCCTCCACCAGGGAGATGGCCCGGGCCGCGGCCACGTGATCCCCTTCCAGGACCCGCCGGGCCAGGGCTCGGACGTCCACGCCCCCTCCTCAGACGGCCACCGTGGGTCGGTGGACGCCGAAGACCTCCCGCAGGACGTCACACACCTCACCCACGGTGGCGTAGGCGCGGACGCAGCGGTACAGGTAGGGCATCAAGTTTTCCATGCCGGCGGCGGCTCTGCGCAGTTCCCGCAGGCTGTCCAGTACCTCGCGGCGCTCCCGGCGGGCCCGCACCTCCGCCAGGCGGCTCTTCTGCCTGGCCGCCACCTGGGGATCTACCCTCAGCAACGGGATCGCCGGCGGTTCCGCGGATGCGAACCGGTTCACCCCCACGACGATCTGCTCGCCTGTTTCCACCCGCTGCTGCTCCCGGTAGGCCGCCTCCGCGATCTCCCGCTGGACCCAGCCGGCTTCGATGGCTGCCAGCATTCCGCCCAGGGCGTCCAAGCGGTCCAGGTAGTCCCGGACCCCCCGTTCCACCTGGTCCGTCAGCCACTCCACGTAGTACGAGCCCCCGAGGGGGTCTATCACGTCCGCCACCCCGGTCTCGAAGGCCAGTACCTGCTGGGTCCGCAGGGCCAGCCGCGCCGCCTCCTCCGTGGGTAGCGCCAGCGCCTCGTCCTTCGCGTTGGTGTGCAGCGACTGGGCGCCCCCCAGCACTGCAGCCAGGGCCTGCACGGTAACCCGGACCACGTTGTTCTCCGGCTCCCGCGCCTGCAGGACCACCCCTGCGGTCTGCGCGTGGAACCGCAGCGCCCACGACCGGGGGTCTTTCGCCCCGAACCGCTCCCGCATGATGCGGGCCCAAAGGCGCCGGGCGGCGCGGAACTTGGCCACTTCCTCGAACAGGTTCAGGTGGGCGTTGAAGAAGAAGGACAGCTGGGGAGCGAACTGGTCCACCGACAGACCTCGGTGCAGGAGCTTCTCCACGTAGGTGATCGCGTTCCCGAATGTGAAGGCCACTTCCTGTACCGCGGTGGCGCCCGCCTCCCGGATGTGGTAGCCGGAGATGGAAATGGGGTTCCACCGGGGCAGGTGGTGGACGCAGTGCTCCACCACGTCCGCCACTAGCCGCAGGGAGGGTTCGGGCGGGAAGATGTAGGTGCCGCGGGCCACGTACTCCTTCAGGATGTCGTTCTGGGTGGTGCCGTCCAGCCGGTCCCACGCCACCCCCTGGCGGTCCGCCACCGCCTGCAGCATGGCCAGCAGGACGGGTGCCGTGGCGTTGATGGTCATGGACACGGAGACCCGGTCCAAAGGGATCCCGTCGAACAGCACCTCCAGATCCGCCAGGGAGTCCACCGCCACCCCGACCCTTCCTACCTCTGCCTCTGCGGCCGGGTGGTCCGAGTCGTACCCCATCTGGGTGGGCAGGTCGAACGCCACACTGAGTCCCGTCTGACCCTGCTCCAGCAGGAACCGGAACCGCCGGTTGGACTCCTCCGCGGTGCCGTAGCCCGCGTACTGCCGCATGGTCCACAGGCGGCCCCGGTACATGGTGGGGTACACCCCACGGGTGTACGGGTACTCGCCGGGGAAGCCCAGGTCCGTCAGGTAGTCCAGCCCCGCGGTGTGCTCGGGAGTGTACACCCGATGGAGGGGGATCCTGTCCGGCGTCTCGAACCGCGTCCGTCGCTCGGGGCCCACGCGCTCCCGCTCCCACCGCTCCCTGGCCTGCCGGATCCGTTCCAGCTCCTCCGGGCTCATCCCCACCTCCTGCACTCGCCTCTCCAGGATACCCGCGGGCGTTTGCGCGGCTCAAAACTCTGGAGCCGAGGGGGGACGGCGCACCGGCACATCCACCAGCAGCCCTTCCCCGCCCACCGACTCCCGCGCCTGGCCCTCGATCTCGATGCGCACCTCCTCCACCCCGCGGAAGTGGGTGGCCGTGTAGACCACCTGGTAGAGGCGGGCCAGCATGCTGGCGCTGCCGCCGCCCGCCTCGAACTCCCGCGAGAGGTTCACGTACGCGGTCCTCCCGTGCACCCGGACGCCCAACAGACGCGTCCCGGGGGGGATCTCTGTCGTGTATCCCAGGGCCCGCTCCTCCTCGTTGGGGCCTACCAGAAGGTGCCTCACGGCCCCTGCCACCCAGTCCGCCCGGGTGCGTCCCCGAACCCACCTCAGGCCCGGGACCAGGTGGCCGGCGTTCCGTGTCGGGTCCCACCGCACGAAGTAAACCAGGGCGGGCTCCGTCCGGGGGCGGAAGGCCCACAGGGCCCAGGCCAGCACAGCCACACAGGCCCCCACAGCCACCAGAACCCACAGCCTGCGCCGAGTCCTCATCGCCAGACTCCCTTCGCTACCACGTGCGGGCGGGCCTGCTGTGCGAACACGTGAACGAAAGGAGAACGGAAACCCGCCGGAGAACTGCACCGAACACCGCACGGCTTGTCGGTCCGGTTCGTCGGCGCGGCAAGGGGGTGGGAAATGGCAACGTCTCCGGAACTTCGGGTCCGCCCATTCTTCCAGGAGGGGAGGTGACCGGCGTGAGGGTCAGCATGACGGTGAACGGGGTCGAGTACACCCGGGACGTAGAACCCCGGACGCTCCTGGTGTACTTCCTGCGCGAGCACCTCGGACTCACGGGGACCCATGTGGGGTGCGACACCTCGACCTGCGGGGCCTGTACCGTGCTGATGGATGGGAAGGCGGTCAAGTCGTGCACGGTCCTGGCCGTGCAGGCAGAGGGCGCGCGGATCACCACGGTAGAGGGGCTGGCCCGGGATGGGGAACTGCACCCCATCCAGCAGGCCTTCTGGGACGAGCACGGGCTGCAGTGCGGCTTCTGCACCCCGGGGATGATGCTGGCCGCGGTGGATCTGCTCCAGCGCAACCCGAACCCCACCGAGGAGGAAATCCGTCACGCCCTGGAGGGCAACCTCTGCCGGTGCACGGGCTACCAGCACATCGTGAACGCCGTGAAGGCGGCCTCGCGCATGATGGGCGCCGCGGTGGGCGCTCCCGCGGGAGGTGAGTAGCCATGGCGGTGACCCAGGTGTTCGGAGCGAGAGTGCGGCGGCGGGAGGACCCGCGGCTGATCCGCGGCACCGCCACCTACACGGACGATGTGACCCTGCCGGGTCTGTGCTACGCCGCCTTCGTCCGCAGCCCTCACGCCCACGCCCGGATCCGGCGGGTGGACACCTCCCGGGCCCGGTCGGCCCCGGGTGTCCTCGGGGTGTTCACCATGCAGGACCTGGAGGGGAAGGTCAACCCCATCCCCTGCGGGTGGCAGGTACCCAACTGTGACCTGAAGACCCCCCCTCACCCGCCCCTGGCCAGGGACAAGGTTCGGTTCGTCGGCGACGCGGTGGCGGTGGTGGTAGCCGAGAGCCGCGCCCAGGCTTACGACGCCGCCGCGCTGGTGGAGGTGGAGTACGAGGTCCTGCCCGCGGTGGTGGACATGGAAGCAGCGTTGCAGTCGACGACCCTCGTGCACGAGGACGTGCCGCACAACCGGGTGCTGCTGTGGTCGGTGAAGGGCGGCGACTTCGAGGCCGCGGCGCGGGAGCCCGGGGTACGGGTGGTCCGCCAGCGTCTGGTGAACCAGCGTCTGATCCCCAACGCCATGGAAACCCGTGCCGCCACCGCGCAGTACAACCCCGGCACCGGGGAGCTGACCCTGTGGGTGACCAGCCAGAACCCCCACATCGCCCGGGTGATCCTGTCCGGCGTGCTCAGCTTCCCGGAGCACAAGCTTCGGGTGATCGCGCCCGAGGTGGGCGGCGGGTTCGGCAGCAAGATCCCCGTGTACCCGGAGGAGGCCGTGGTGGCCCACCTGGCCACGCGCCTGGCCCGGCCCGTAAAGTGGGCGGAGACCCGCCGGGAGAACTACCTGGCCACCATCCACGGACGGGACCACATCACCGACGCGGAGATGGCAGTGCGTCCCGATGGCACGGTAGTGGGGCTGCGGGTCCGGACCCTGGCCAACTTCGGCGCCTACCTGTCCACCGCGGCGCCTGCCATCCCCACCATCCTGTACGGGCTCGTGCTGTCCGGCCCGTACCGCATCCCCAACATCGAGTGCGAGGTCACGGGCGTCTTCACCAACACCACCCCGACGGACGCGTACCGGGGTGCGGGGCGGCCGGAGGCCACCTACGTGCTGGAGCGCATGATGGACCTGGCGGCGCGCGAGCTGGGCTTGGACCCGGCGGAGATCCGCCGGAGGAACCTGATTCCCAAGGACCAGTTCCCGTACACGGTGGCCACCGGGATCACGTACGACAGCGGGGACTACGCCCGGGCGCTGGATCGGGCTTTGGAGATCCTCGACTACCCCAAGGTCCGGGCGGAGCAGGCGGCCGCGCGACAGCAGGGCCGCTACCTCGGCGTCGGGCTGTCCACGTACGTGGAGATCTGCGGAGCCGGGCCCTCCAAGGTGGTGGGCTCCACGGGCTTCGCGGGAGGCCTGTGGGAGAGCGCCGTGGTCCGCTTCTCGCCCACGGGCAAGGTCACGGTGTTCACGGGCACCAGCCCGCACGGTCAGGGCGAGGAGACCACCTTCGCGCAGATCGTTTCTCACGAGCTGGGCGTCCCCCTGGACGACGTGGAGGTGTTGCACGGGGACACAGACAGCATCCTCATGGGCTGGGGCACTTACGGCAGCCGGACCACGCCCGTGGGAGGGACCGCGGTGTACCTGGCGGCCCAGAAGGTCAAGGAGAAGGCCAAGCGCATCGCCGCCCACCAGCTGGAGGTCAGCGCGGACGACCTGGTGTTCGAGAACGGCCGCTTCCACGTGCGGGGTGCCCCGGACCGGGGCATGACCATCCAGGAGGTGGCCCTGCAGGCGTACCTCGCGTGGAACCTCCCGGAGGGGATGGAGCCCGGGCTGGAGGGGCAGGCCAACTGGGACCCCTCCAACTTCGTGTTCCCCTTCGGCACCCACGCGTGCGTGGTGGAGGTGGACCCCGAAACAGGCCAGGTGAGGATCCTCCGCTACGTGGCGGTGGACGACTGCGGCAGGGTCATCAACCCCCTCATCGTGGACGGCCAGGTGCACGGGGGCATCGTCCAGGGCGTGGCCCAGGCCCTGTGGGAAGGCGCCCGGTACGACCCGGCGGGTAACCTCCTCACGGGGAGCATGGCGGAGTACGCGGTGCCAAAGGCTAGCTGGCTCCCGCGCCTCGAGTGCGACCGCACCGAGACCCCCACCCCGGTGAACCCCCTCGGCGTGAAGGGCGTGGGAGAGACCGGCACCATCGCAGCCACCCCGTGCGTGGTCAACGCGGTGATGGACGCCCTCAGCCCGTTGGGAATCCGCCACCTGGACATGCCGCTGTGGCCGGAGCGGGTGTGGCGGGCCATCCGGCAGGCGAAAGGAGGTGCTGCATGATCCCCGCGACGTTCGAGTACGTACGGGCCCGCAGTGTGCGGGAGGCGATCTCCCTGCTGCAGCAGCACGGGGGCCGGGCGAAGTTGCTGGCCGGCGGCCACAGCCTCCTCCCCCTCATGAAGCTGCGGCTGAGCCAGCCGGAGATGCTCATCGACCTAGGCCCCGTGGACGAGCTGCGGGGGATCCGGGAGGAGGGCGGGAGCCTGGTGATCGGCGCCCTCACCACCCACGACGAGGTGGCCAACAGCCCGCTCGTACGGGAGCGGGTGCCGTTGCTGGCCGAGTGCGCGTCGCAGATCGGGGATGTGCAGGTCCGCAACCGCGGCACCATCGGCGGCAACCTGGCGCACGCGGACCCGGCGGCGGACTACCCCGCGGCGGTCCTCGCGCTGGAGGCCCAGATGGAGTGCGAGGGCCCTGCCGGGAGCCGGACGGTCCCCGCGTCCCAGTGGTTCGTGGACCTACTGACTACGGCCCTGGGCCCGGACGAGGTCCTGTGCCGGGTTCGGGTACCGGTCCAGACGAAGGGACAAGGCTGGTCGTACATCAAGCTCCCCCACCCGGCCTCAGGCTATTCCCTACTCGGGGTGGCGTGTCTGGTGACCGTGGACGGCGGCGTCTGCCGCGACGCCCGCGTGGCCGTCACCGGGGCTGGGCCCAAGGCGGTGCGGCTGACGAAGGTGGAGCAGGCGCTGGTGGGCAAGCGCCTGGAGGAAGCTGCCGTGGCCGAAGCAGCCCGCCTGGCCTCGGACGGGCTGGAGGCCACCGACGACCTCTACGCCTCCGCGGAGTACAAGCGCCACCTGGCCGTGGTGTACACGAAGCGGGCGCTGCTGCGGGCGGCCGAACGCGCTGCGGGTTGAAAACCACCCCGTCCTAGGGCGCGCCGGGCCGCCGAGGGCCCGGCGCGCCCTACTCTCCACTCCCAACAGGGCACACCTCCGCGTGCAGGTGGGTGCAGTCGGGACTTTCGGGCGGTACCGGTCGGCCACTCCCGTCTGTGGTCTGGAGCTTCACCACCTCCAACACCACCCCCGCCTCGGCCCGGCGCTGCCGCAGGACGAAGCGCCGGAGCAGTTCCGCCAGCGCCGACTCCGTGCGGAAGGTCGGGTGCACACCCCGCACCTCCCAGCTGACCCGCAGCGTGCCGGCCTCCGACACCACGACAGGTTCTGTGGGCTGCGGGTCGGCGAAGATCTTGTGCAGGGCACCCGGCTTCCAGCGGGCGGGATCCTCAGTTCCCCACTCCACGTCCACGAGCCGCCGCAGGCGTCGGAAGTCCTCCTGCAGGGCGTTCGCCAAAGAGGCGCTGCGCAGGGCAGCCGCGGGGTGGTAGGTGGCGAACCACCAGCGACCTCCCTCCCGAAGGGCCCGTCCCCGCACCTGGTTCAGCTTCTGGTCGGAGCCCAGGAGGGCCCGGGTCGCCGTGGCGCCCAAAAGACAGACCACCCGCGGATGGAGGACGCTCATCTGACGGACCAGGTACGGCAGGCAGGCGGCCACCTCGTCGGGGTGCGGCTCCCGGTTCCCGGGCGGGCGACACCGCACCGTGTTCGTGATGAAGACCCGCTCCCGGGGGATCCGGATGCTCGTCAGCAGCCGGTCCAGCAGGCGGCCCGCCGCCCCCACGAAGGGTCGCCCCTGCTGGTCCTCCTCGGCCCCCGGCCCCTCGCCCACAAAGAGCAGGGGAGCGTCCGCGGGGCCCTCGCCGGGCACCGCCTGGGTCCGCTGCTGGTGCAAAGGACATCGGGTACAGGAGCGGATCTCGTGGGCGATGCGCTCCAGCGCCTCAGCACCGTCGACCGCCGGGGGAGCCACGTCAGGGCGCCAGCACCAAGTGGTAGCGGACCGACTGCTCGTCGCGCTGGATCTCCCGGAATCCGCGGGACCGGTACAGCCGCTGCGCCTGTTGCATCCACGGAGCCGTCTCCAGCTCGACCTCGCGGTATCCGCACACCCGGCAGTACACCAGCGCCGCGTCCAGGAGCTTGGCCCCGATCCCCCGGCGCCGGTAGTCCGCGTGCACGTACTGGTGCTTGAGGATCGCGCGGCCCCGGCCGGCCTCCTTCACCGCGGTGGTGCCCACGATCCGGCCGTCCAGGCGCGCGACGAAGAACACGGACCGGGGCTGGGGGAAGTGCTCCTCCAGGTTGGTCAGCTCCTCCGCCACGGACGCGTCGTAGGGCAAACCGAACTCGCTCAGTACGGCCTGGACCAGCCTTTGGATCTCCGGCTCGTCCTGGGGCTTGGCCGGCTCCACCACGAGACTCATCCGCGCACCTGGGCGCCGGGCGGATCTCCGCGGTGCTTCCGCTGGTCTCCTGGCACCCGGCAGGCCAACTTCGCCGGCCCTGGACCTTCTCCTCCCTAGACCGCGGCCAGCACCTGCCGCTCGAAGTCCTTCAGGGTCGGCCGGATCCGGATGGCGGGCCGGCCGCCGTCGGACACCGCCTCCAGGGTCTTGAGACCCGCGCCCGTCAGCAGCGCCACCACCACGTCGTCCGCTCCCACCGCCCCCGCCTCGGCCAGCTTGCGCAGCACGGCCACCGTGACACCCCCCGCGGTCTCGGCGAAGATCCCCTCCGTCTGAGCCAGTAGCCGCATCCCCTCCACGATCTCCTCGTCGGTGGCCACCTCGAACACCCCTCCGGTCCTGCGCACCGTCTGCAGCGCGTAGTACCCGTCTGCAGGGTTGCCGATGGCAAGGGACTTGGCCACCGTCTGGGGCCGCACGGGGACCACCTGGCTGTCTCCCCGCCGGTGGGCTGCAGCGATGGGTGCGCAGCCCGCGGCCTGCGCTCCGTGCAGCCTCGGCATGGGGCCCTCCGCCAGGCCCAGCTGCAGCAGCTCCGCGAACGCCTTTTCGGTCTTGACGAACAGGTTGCCGGAGGCCACAGGCACCACCACGTGGTCGGGTAACCTCCACCCCAGCTGCTCGGCCACCTCGAACCCCAGGGTCTTGCAGCCCTCCGAGTAGAAGGGCCGGAGGTTGATGTTCGCGAAGGCCCAGGGGTGCTCGCCCGCGATCTCGGTGCACAGGCGGTTCACGTCGTCGTACGTCCCTTCTACCTCCACCACCGTGGGGTCGTACACGGAGGTGGTGAGGACCTTACCCGCCTCCAGCCCCTGGGGCACGAACACCACCGCCCGCATGCCCGCCCGCGCCGCGTGGGCAGCCACCGCGTGGGCAAGGTTCCCGGTGGATGCGCACGCCAGGACCCGGAACCCGAAGGCCCGGGCCGCGGCCACCGCCACCGCCACCACCCGGTCCTTAAAAGACCAGGTAGGGTTGGTGGTGTCGTTCTTCAGGTACAGGCGGCGCAGCCCGAGGCGCTCGCCCAACCGCCGGGCCGGGATCAGGGGGGTGAAGCCCGGCTGCAGGTCGTCCTCGGCCGGCTCCACAGGCAACAGGGCGCGGTACCGCCAGATGGATCGGGGGCCGGACGCGATCCGTTCTCGCGTGGCCTCCCGCAGGCTGGACGCCTCGTACTCCACCTCCAGGGGACCAAAACACCGCTCGCACACGTACTCAGGACCCACGGGATGCGGCGTCCCGCATGCCCGACACCGCAGCTGTGCTACCCGTCCCACGTTTCACCTCCTGGAGCGTCTTCCACCACCGTGCCCCGCACGTCCACGGAGGACACCCTCCACCGGCTGTGTACCCCGTAGCGCGCCAGGGCCGTCCGCATGGCCTCGCCCACCGACTCCGCGCAGTCCGCGGGGCAGAAGGCCACCAGGCTGCTGCCGGCCCCGCTCAGCGCCGCTCCCCATGCCCCCGCCTCCCGCGCCGCGGCCACCGCGTCCGCAAACCCGGGCACGAGGAGCTCCCGGTAAGGCTGGTGCAGCCGGTCCTGGGTGGCCACCGCCAGCGCGCCGAAGTCCCCGTTGTACAGGGCCGCCACCAGCAGCGCAGCCCGGCCCGTGTTGAACACCGCGTCCTGCAGGCTCACCTGTGCGGGAAGCCGGGCCCGGGCTTCTCCGGTGGGCACCCGCAGCTCCGGCACGCACAGGACGACCGACGGGAACCGCTCCGGCAGGACCCGCTGCCAGCACACGCCCCCCTCACCATCCCGCACGGCCACCGTGACCCCACCCACCCACGCCGCCACCACATTGTCCGGGTGGCCTTCCAGCTCCGCGCTCAGCCGCACCAAGTCCGCTGGGGGCAGGGGGCTGCCCAGCAGCCGGTTGGCCGCGGCGATACCGGCCACCCGGGCCGCGGCGCTGCTGCCGAGCCCACGGTCCAGGGGGATCCGGTTGAGGCACCGGAACGCGAACGCCACGTCCCGGACGCCCGCGCGGGCTGCCAGCGCCTGCGCAGCTCGGTACACGGTGTTGCGCTCGTCCCGGGGAAGCACGTCCTCCCCCTCTCCCGCCACCTCCACCCGGGGCCGGTCCGACAGAGCCGCCTCCACCTCGTTGCGCAGATCCAGCGCCATCGCGAGGCAGTCGAACCCCGACCCGAGGTTGGCCGAGGTCGCCGGTACCGTCACCCGCACCCGCATTCGGAACCTCCAGACAACGAGAAACCCTCCGGCGCCGAAACCCGGCGAACGGAACATCCACCGGAATCCAGCCGCGGAGGGCAACAACCGCCCTTATCTCTCGGAATGCCTTCCGCGGGAGTTGGCACCTTGCCGGCTGTGCGCCGGTAGGTTGCCGGGGGTCATCGGGCCCGTCCCTCGCCCACTCTGGATAAGGGTGTTGCTATTCAGTTGTCCTGTTGACGCAACGCTACCAGCTCCGTCCCCGGGTGTCAAGCGCCGTCCGGCCACAGCCCCAGGATGGCGCCGTCCCGCACCCGCACGTAGCCGCGGTCGCAGACGCGAAAGTGCGGGATGGCAAGCCCCGCCAGCACGTCCACGGTCAGCGAAGGCCGGGGGCCCACCGCGCCCAGACCTCGCAGCGCTTGGTCCACCTCCACCTCCCGCCGCGCCACCTCCTCCAGAGGGTCCACGGACACCACGCCCGCCACGGGGGCCGCCAGCTCCGCCAGCACTTCCTCTCCCGCGCACACCACGACCCCGCCCCCCAGGGATACCAAGCGCGTGAGGGCGCACTGCAGGTCTTCGGGCGACTTCCCCACGGCCAGCAGGAGCGGGCTGTCCCACGCCATGCTGGTGGCGCAAGCGCCCCGGCGCAGCCCGAAGCCACGGACGAAGCCCACGAAGGGTGCTCCGTCACCCTGCCGGTCCAGGGCCGCCACCAGGCACAGGTCGCCGTCCGGCACCAACCACCCGTCGCGCACCAGGACATCCGCCTCGCCCTCCCGGGTCACCAGGTGCGTGACCATCTCCACCACCCGCACCCGCACCGTCCCGCGGGCAACCGGAGCCCGTACCCGGAAGGCGTCCACGGGGGGTAGCTCCAACCGAAGGGTCCGCACGAGCTCGTCCGGGTAGCGATACGGGGGTACGGAGATCACTGGCTTGCCGTCCCGGGCCACCACGCGCCCGCTGCTGACCACCACGGTAGGGTGGAACTCCCTGAGGTCCGGCACCAGGCTGAAGTCCGCGTACCTGCCGGGCGCCAGCCCCCCCACCTCACCGTCCAGCCGGAACCGCTCCGCGGGCACCAGGGTGGCGGCGCGGACCGCGGCCACGGGGTCCACCCCCAACCGCACCGCCTTGCGAACCACCGCGTCCATGTAGCCCTCCTCCAGAATCTCCCGGGCGCCGGCGCTGTCCGTCACCAGACACAAACGGTGCAGGTCCAGGTCCGCCGAACGCCACAGGCCCGCCACGGCCTCCAGCTCCTGCCGGATCTTGCCCTCCCGCACCATGGTGTGGTAGCCGAGCCGAAGCCTCTCCCGCACCTCTTCGGCGGTGGTGGACTCGTGGCACGACGTCACCCCTGCAGCCGCATAGGCCGCCAGCCGCGCCCCCCGGGCGCCGGCGGCGTGTCCCTCCACCACCTTCCCCGCGGCGTGGGCGAGCTCTATCAACTCCAGCAGCCGGCGATCCTCCCGCAGCACCAGGTTCCCCCAGTACACCTCGCCCAGCCCCACCACCAGGGGGTCGCGCAGGAGCTCCCGGTACGCGTCCACCGACGGCGCGTGCCGCTCCAGGTGGGGGGCAGTGGCCGCCAGCGGCGGCAGGGTGGCGTACACCTTCACCGGCAGGCCACGCAGAGCATCTAGGGCAGCGCGCACGCCCAGCTCGCCCGCCACGTAGGCCAGCTCGGAGAGTTCCGTGACCACACACGTGGTGCCGCCCGCCAGGATGTAGGGGATCGCCGCGTGCGGGCTGTAGCGGGCGCCGAACAGGTGGGTGTGCGCGTCCACCAGCCCCGGGACCACCACCTGGCCCCGCGCGTCCAGGACCTGGGTGTCGGAGCCCACGAGCCCGTCCAGCCACGGTCCCACGTACGCCACCCGTTCCCCCTTCACCGCCACGATCCAGTCCCCCAATAGCTCGCCGGTGTACACGTCCAGCAGTACGCCGCCCGTGACCACCAGATCCGCGGGCTCCTGCCCCTGGGCCACGCGCATCAGCTCCACACGCCAGCTGGGTCTCCGCATGCCGGCCCTCCCCGGAGTTCACTTCCGGTCCATCGTACAATGGCTACGTGAGCCCCATCCTAGTGCAGGTCGGCCCCTTCGCCGTCCGCTGGTACGGCGTCATGGTCGCGTTGTCCATCCTGACCGGCATCGCGCTCACGCGCCGGGCTGCGCCGCGGGTGGGACTGCCTGCGGACCTCCCAGACCGGGTGGCCCTCGGCTTCGTGCTGGCGCTGTTCGCGGGCGCTCGGTTGGCGTACGTGCTTTCCCACCCCGCCTTCTACTTCGCCAACCCCGTGGAGGTCCTCCGGATCGATCGCGGGGGTCTGTCGTCCCACGGCGCCATCGCGGCGGGGCTCCTGTACGCCGCGTGGCTGGCCCGCCGGGAGCAGATCTCCGCGTGGTCCTTCACGGACGCTTGCGCCACGTGGATCCCGCTCGCCAACGCCCTGGTGCGGTGGGGGAACTTCATGAACGGCGAGCTGTACGGGGATCCCACCTCCCTGCCGTGGGGCGTGGTGTTCCCTACCGCGCCCGACGCGCCCCGACACCCGCTGCAGCTGTACGAGATCCTCACCTCCCTGGTGCTGTTCGCGCTGGCCCAGCGGTGGCTGTCGCATCGGCGCTTCGAGGGTGAGGTCTTCTGGAAGACGGTGGGGTCGCTGTCCGCGATCCGGTTCCTCCTCGACCTGCTGCGGTCCGAGTACCGCGTGGCAGGCCCCTTCGCTCTGGGCCAGTTGGCCGCGGCGGTGCTGGGGGTGGCGTCCCTGGTCTTCCTCCTCAACGGCAGGAAGGCCGCGGCCTCGAAGCCCGCGGAGTAGGGATTCAGATCGTCGGCCGCGAACTTATAGCCCGTGACCCAGCCCAGAGGGTTCGAGCGGACAGGCCATGGACGTGACCGTGGTGCGTGAGCAGCTGCGGGCAATGCGGGAGGCCAGCGAGGCCAGACCCCTGGTCTTCGGCTTCGCCGGGGAGCCCTACGACCCCGCGCTGGAACAGTTTGCGGAAGGTGTGCGGGACGTGTTCCAGCGGCGCGGGCATCACTTTCGCCCCGAGGGCGACGGGCAGCTGCGCCTGGTGTTCAACTTCGTGCACCCCGGCCGGCCTCGCGCTTACCGGCGTCGGGCGAAAGCCACCTTCGTGGTGGCGGTGGTCCTGGAAGCCCAACCCCCCGAGGACGTCCTGCGGGCGGGCTACCCTCTCCTGGTCCGCTCCCTGGCCAACCTGTGCGTCTACCTGGTCCGACACCCGGAGGGGATCCACACGTTCTTCGTGACGCTCGAGCAGGGCTACTATGCGGTGGCGGGGGAATTCGGGTCGCGGGACTACTTCGAGGCGGTGTACGAGCGGCTGCAGCCCCTGGCGTGTTCGCAACTGGTGATCGACAACGTGTTCGAGCCGGACCTACCGCCCGAGCTGTGGGAAGGAGACGAGCTGACCCGGGAGCTGGCAGAGGCGGGGCGCCGGCTGGACGCCCTGGGACTGCTCCCCGCGCCGTTCCCCATTGACCAGCTCCTCTCGCCCCGGGACCTGCGTCACATCGAGCTCCTGTACGGGATCGGCGGGTTGAGCTACGGCAACCTCAGCGTACGCAAGGACGCCTCCCGGTTCTGGATGAGCGCCAGCGGGGTCAACAAGGCTCAGATGCGGGTGGTGGGGCGCGACATGCTGCTGGTGAAGGGATTCGATCCACAGCGGGCTGCCATGATCCTCAGCGTGCCCCCGCACGTCCAGCCCCGGAGAGTCTCTGTAGACGCCATCGAGCACTGGATGATCTACACCGAGCACCCGCAGGTGGGAGCCATCGTCCACGTGCACGCTTGGATGGAGGGCGTCCGCTCCACCCTGGTCAACTACCCCTGCGGCACCCTCCAGCTGGCGCAGGCGGTGGCGGATCTGGTCCGGCAGGCCCCGGACCCGGGGCGCGCGGTGGTGGGGCTGAAGAACCACGGGCTCACCATCACCGGCCCTAACCTCCGCGACATCTTCGACCGTCTGGAGCGAGGGTTCATCCGCCAGGTGCCCATGGAATAAGCCCCATGCGGGCCCTCGTCTTCAACCCCACGGTGCCCCGCTACCTCCTCACCCGGGCCGTGGGCAGCCTGTGGGAGCCCGCGTACTGGAGCGGACTCTCGCCCCTCCGCCTGCGGGAGCTGCCGGAACCGCGCCTGCCGGATCGCGACTGGGTCCGGGTACGGGTCCGGATGGGGGGCATCTGCGGCAGCGACCTGCACCTAGTTACCCTGCAGGCCAGCCCGTCGGCTTCCGCCTTCGCCTCCTTCCCCTTCGTCCCTGGCCACGAGAACGTCGGGGAGGTGGTGGAGACGGGGCCGGGGGCCGCGGACCTACCCCCAGGACAGCGGGTGGTGGTGGAGCCGGTGTTGCCCTGCCGTGCCCGCGGGTTCTCGGACCCGTGCGACCCTTGCCGGGCCGGTGAGTACCAGCTGTGCGTGCGAACCACGGACGGCCACCTGAGTCCCGGCCTGATGGTGGGAGCGTGCCGCGACACCGGAGGGAGCTGGGGCGAGACCTTCGTGGCTCACCGGTCGCAGGTCTTTCCCCTCCCCGACGCCGTCCCCGACGAGAACGCGCTGCTGAGCGAGCCCGCAGCCTGCGCCCTCCACGCCCTGCTGCGCTGGCGACCCGCGGATCACGACACCGTCCTCGTCATCGGCGGCGGTGTGATCGGTCAGGCGGTGGTGGCGTGCTTACGCGCCCTGGGCTGCAGCGCCAGGGTGGTGGTCCTGGTCAAGTACGCCTACCAGGCGGAGCGAGCCCGATCCCTGGGCGCGGACCACACCGTGCAGCTGCAGGGCGCGGACGGGCACTACGAACCGCTGGCAGAGCTGCTGGGAGCCCGGCTGCGCAAGCCTCTCTTGGGCAAGCGGGCGGTCGTGGGAGGGGCGCGGCTGGTGGTCGACTGTGTGGGCTCCGGCCGCAGCCTGGACGACGCCCTTCGCCTAGCAGGCCCCGGGGGTACCGTGGTGGTGCTGGGCCTGGCATCCCTGCCCCGCGGCGTGGACTGGACCCCGGTGTGGCTGAAGGAGTTGCGGGTGGTGGGCAGCTACGCGTACGCGGTAGAGAACTGGCAGGGCCGGCAGCTCCGGACCCTGGAGCTGGTGCTTCGGTGGATGCAGGAAGGGAAGCTGGACCTTTCCAGCCTGGTGACCCACCGATTCCCCCTGGATCGCTACGGGGACGCCCTGCGGACGGCACTGGGGAAGTCGGCGGGGAAGGCGTTCAAGGTGGCGTTCCAGTTTCCATAACAACGCCCCGGGGAGGTCAGGATGGAGGTCACGGGTACGGTCCGGCCCGCAGAACAGGTGGAACGGCGCCCCGTGGAACGGGCTTCGGGCGCGTGGGTGCAGGTGCTGGTGGGGCCCACGGAGGGTGCGCCGAACTTCGTCCTGCGCAAGTTCACCCTCGAGCCCGGCGGGGTCATCCCCCTCCACCGCCACCCCACCGTGGAGCACGAGCAGTACGTGCTGTCCGGGCGGATCCGCCTCACCCTCGGCGACGAAGTGCGGGAAGTGGCGGCAGGCCACGTGGTGTTCATCCCTCCAGGTCTGGCCCACCGTTACGAGAACCCCGGCCCGCAGGCCGCGGAGTTCTTGTGCGTGGTCCCGCAGACCGCCTCCTACGAGACCGAGTGGCTGGAGTGAGGGAGCCGACTAGGCGCGGACCTCCTGCCGCTGGAACAGCACGTAGGTGGCCGCGAACAGCAGGATCACCACCGCCACCAGGGCCGTGAACTGCGGCCACACGATCAGCAGGCTCTGTCCTAGGGGGAGCGGCGTGCCCAGCACCGCGCCCTCCAGCTGCGTGATGAGGACCGGCCCCAGGGATCGCACCGCGGGGTTCAGCAGGGCGATCACCGTCTCCGCGTACAGGGTGTTGGGCGAGAACCGGGCCAGCAGCAGCTGCAAACGGGCCTGCGCCAGCTCCTCCGCCACACCGCCGTACTGGGTAGGCCGCAGCGCCTGCGAGATCAGGGCGGCCAGCATGTCCCAGAACACCGCGAACAGCAGCCACACGGCGATGGCGGTCATGGCGGAGGTGGCGGGCTGCCGGAACACCGCGGAGAACAGCATGCTCAGGCCCATCCAGATCCCCGCGTAGGCGAGGGTAGCCACCAGGAACAGCAGGCCCCGCGCCACCTCCTCCCCGCCGGGGGGTAGCCCGAGCACAAACAGGCCCATGCCCGTGACCACCACCCACAGGGCCACCAGGGTGATGGCCAGGGTCGCCAGCCCTGCCAGGAACTTCCCCAGGATCAGGGCGTCCCGATAGATGGGCTGGCTGAGCACGCGGCTCAGGGTCCTCCGGCTGTACTCGCCGTTGATGGCGTCGAACCCCAGGGCGATGGCGGTGAGGGGGATCAGGAAGCCCAAAAAGCCCACGAAGGAGGGCAACGGCTCGCGGGCCGTGGTAAACAGCCGCAGGAACAGGAACGGGTCCTCCCCGATGGTCTGCCGGATACTCTGGGTGGCCGCGTACACCGTGCCCACCGCGGTGAGGAGCATGAGGGTCTCCAGGATCTGCATCCGGATGCCTGTGAGGTGGTCCGCCAGCTCCTTGTACACCACCGCCCAGAGGCCCGTCCACGGCGAGCCCTCGCGTCGGGCCAGGGCCTGCGCACCCGACTGCGCCACCTGCGTGCTCACGCAGCACCTCCTGACTGCGCCTCCACCTGCTGGAAGTACCGGGCGTACACCTCGTCCAGCCCCGGACGATCTACGCTCAGCGCCAGCAGGTCTCCGGACGCCACCACGCGCCGCGCGATCTCCGCGCGGCAGTCCACCCGCGCCTCCACCCGGTAGGTGTCGCCGTCCGTCCGGGTCACCCGCACCACCCCCGGCACCTCCCGGAGGATCCGCTCCACCTCCGCGCCCCGGGCCTGCACGTGGATGCGGTAGGCGCCGCCCAACACCCGCTCCCGCAGCTCGTCCACGGTGCCCTCCAGGACCATGCGGCCGCGGTGAAACAGCCCCACCCGGTCGCACACGCTCTGGACCTGGTGCAACAGGTGCGAGGCCAGCAGCACGGTAAGCCCGTCCCGCTTCAGGCTCCGGATGAGGGCGAGGAATTCCAGCGCCGCTTCAGGATCCAGCCCCAGGGTGGGCTCGTCCAGGATGGCCACCTGGGGCTGCTTGAGCAGCACGTCCGCAAGCCCCAGGCGCTGCTTCATCCCTCGGGAGAAGGTGCCCACCTTCCGGTGCGCCACGTCCTGTAGCCCCATACGCTCCAGTACCTCGCCGATCCTCCGGTTCGCCTCCGCAGAAGAGAGGCCGTTGAGGGCCGCGGTGTAGCGCAGGTTCTCCCACGCGGTGAGCTCGTCGTAGAAACCCACGGAGTCCGGCAGGTAGCCCACCCGGCGCTTCACCTGCAGGGGCTGGCGGGTGGGGTCCCACCCGAGCACCCGGGCGGTCCCGGCGGTGGGTTCCGTCAGCCCGAGCAGCATCAGGATGGTGGTGGTCTTGCCCGACCCGTTGGGGCCCAGCATCCCGAACACCTCCCCCGTGTTCAGGCGGAGGTTCAGGTCCTGGACCGCCACCAGGTCGCCGTACCGCTTGGTCAGACCGACCGTCTCGACCGCGACGCTCATCGCCGCCCGTACCGCGACACCGCCTGTCCCACCACCACCAGGGCGGCCGCGATGAGGACGACCCCCACGATCCCCCAGAGCGTCCGGGTGAGGACCGTGATGCGGAAGTCCGCGGAGGCGGACCCCTCGCTGGCGCTGGCGGTGATGGTCACCATGTAGTCGCCCGCGATGGCCCGCGGGGACGGCCGCACCCGCGCGGTCACCTCCCGCTCTCCCCGGGGCGGGATCTCGTCGATGCGCTCAGGCTCGAAGGTCACCTCCCACCCGGAGGGCGGAGATGCGGACAGGGACACGTTCCGCGCCGGAGCAGACCCCTCGTTCTTGATCACCACCTTCAGCGGCTCGGCGGACCCCGCGTACGCGCGCCCGGAAAGCCGCCCTTCCGGCGCGGTGACCCGGAGCTCGGGACGGCCCGTCACCTCCGCGGTCAGCCGCAGGGTGGCGCTGGTCCCCCCGCCCACCGCCCGGACGGTGATGGGGTACGTGCCTGCAGGGGTGTCCTGCGGCATACTGACCTCCACCTCCACCTCCCGGGACTCCCCGGCCTTGACCGGCACGCTGGTCACCTGCTGGGCCAGCAGGGTGAAGTTCACCTGGAAACGTCGGGGCGCTTCCGCGTCCAGCTGCACCAGCTGGTCCTGGTCGCTGTCGTTGCGCAGGGTGACCCGGTATCGGAAGGTGGAAGTCGCGGGCCCCCGCAGGGTGGGAAGCTCCGCCTCCAGGCTAAGGCGTGGGGGGAGCACCTGGCCCATGGTGATCTCCAGGGGCAGCGATGCGCTGGCTCCCTGTCCCTGCGCCGCTACCCGGAACCGGTAGGTACCCGCTCGCACCCCGCGCGGGGGCTCCAGGCGCAGGGTCACCGTGGCTTCCCCATCGGGGATCACGGACACCGCGCGCACCACCCGTCCGCCTGCCAGAAACCGTGCGCGCCAGCCGGCTGGAATCTCCGCCACCCGCAGGCTCACCACCTGGGGGGGCAGGTCGAAGTTGCGCACCGTGAGGCTCAGGGACACGGGTTCGCCTGCCCGCACCGTCTGCGCCGGGTACTGTGTGTAGAGCGCGAGGCCGCGGAACGCGGGCGCGGCCAACCCGGGGCTGACCACGCCCAGGGCCAGGACGACGGCGAGCCCGATCCACCCGACTGCGCGCATCCAAGCACCTCCTCGTGACTTGTCCGTGGGGTCTGGGAGTCCGCCCGCGGTCCGTCCGGGACACCTCGGGCGAAGGGCCGGGCCTTCCCCCGCGCCCTCCTCTACATACGATACCCGGGGCCTTCAAGCTCCGGTTCCCGCTAGGGGGCCAGGACCCACAGCGCCTGGGGTTGGACCCGGAACCGGGCGGGGGTCGTGCCCACGGGCTCCCCGTCCGCGTGCACCGCGAGCGGGATCCGGGCCTCCACCACCACCTCCCGCGCCGCTGCCCGCGCCACCTTCGGGTGGCTGAGATGCCGCCCCGCGTACAACAGCGGGAGGATCCGGAACACCTCCAGCTTGCGGACGTCCCCGATGCGGACCACCTCCAGCTCCCCGTCGTCGGGCCGGGCGTCGGGGCACATCCGAACTCCGCCCGCGTAGGCGGGCGAGTTGCCCACCGCCACCAGAAACGCCCGCGCGTTCCACGGGACGCCATCCAGCCGCACTTCCACCTCCGTGGGCTGGTACCGCAGGAGCGTCCGGAAGATCCCCGCCACGTACATGGCCGTGCCCCGGACCAGCTTGCTCCGGCGGTTGACCCACCGCGCCACCTCGGCGTCGAAACCCACACCCGCCACGTTGACGAACCACCGGTCGTTCACCTGACCCAGGTCCACGCGTCGGCGCCTGCCCGCCGCCAGCACCTTCACCGCCCCCTCCACGTCCAGGGGGATCCCCAGGCAGGCGGCGAAGTCGTTGGCGGTGCCGAGGGGAACCAGTCCCAGGCTCAGCGATCCCAGCGCCCCGGACCGCGCCAGCCCGTTGGACGCCTCGTTGGCCGTCCCGTCCCCCCCCACCGCCAGCACCACGTCCGCGCCTGACCGGGCCGCCTCCGCGGCCAGCTCCACCGCGTGGCCGGGAGCTTCAGACCACAGCTCGTCCACCGACCAGCCCGCGGCCACGAGGCGCTCGCGCACCTGCGGCCAGCGTCGGGCCGCGCGGCCGCGGCCGGCCACGGGGTTCACCACCGCCACCGCCTTCACGGGCGCCCCACCCCCGAGGACGTAGGTCGCCTCAACCGTAGCGGTACTGGATCCCGAACCCACCCCGCGGAGGCCTCCAGTCGATGACCCGGTAGGGGCAGCCCACGAGGCACGTGGTGCACTCCACGCAGTTCTCGTACGCCACCACGATGCGCGCCTGCTCCGGGTCCCATTCGTACACCTTGGCGGGACAGAACGTGGTGCACGGCCGCCGCCACTCGTCCCCACACCGGTCCGCGCACGTGCGGGGGTCCGTGATGGCAATGTGGCTGGTCCGGTCGTGCTTCCACCGCAGCGTGTACAGCTTCTCTTCCACTCGCGAAGGCCCGCGCAGCTCCATCTGCTCCTCCGTCGGGACTCCCCCAGCCTCCCCGATTCCCTGCCCCCTACCGGATCGCCCTCCACACCTCGTAAAGGTCCCGGGCTAGACCCCACAGGGGCTTCCGGCGGGTCACCTCCCGCCAGATCTTGCGCTGCTTGTCGCGCTTCGGCAGCCCGTCCACGGTGAGCATCTCGTGCGCCGCCAGGTTGACCAGCTCCGCAAAGGTACCGAACAGGTCCGGACGCCGCTCCGCCAGCTCGGGGAGGTCCCGGTACTTCCGCAGGTCCTTCAGCACGAACGACTCCTCCAGCTTCGCCGCGTACAGACTCAGGGTGCGCGCGGTGAAGTCTCCGCGCCGCTTGGCCTCCACCACCGTCTCCCCGGCGAGTCGGCCCGCGGTCATGGCCAGGTTGCTCCCTTCCCGGTGCAGGCCGTTCACCATCATGGCCGCGTCCCCGGCCACCAGAACTCCGTCCCCGTACAGCTTCGGCATCGCCCGCCAGCCGCCCTCCGGGATAGCGTGCGCGCTGTACTCCAGGGTCTCCCCGCCAGCCAGCAGGGGCCGCACCAGGGGGTGCTGCTTCAGCCCCTCCAGCAGCTCGTACGGCGGGATACGGGTGCGCATCAGGTGTGAGACCAGCACGCCCACGCCCACGGACACGGAGTCATGGTTGGTGTACAGGAACCCGTAGCCGGACATGCCCCGGGTCACCGCCCCATAGATCTCGATGGTCACCCCCTGACCGCGCTCCACGTTGAAGCGCGCCTCGATGACCTCGGGGGGCAGGCCAATCACCTCCTTGACCCCCAGAGCGAGCTGGTGGGGTTCCACCGGGTGGTCCCGCAGCCTCGCCCGCTCCACCAGGGCGGAGTTCACCCCATCGCACAGGACCACCACGTCCGCATACAGGTCTCCTTCCTCCCGACCGGTCCGCACGCCCGCCACCCGCCCGTCCTGCCACAAGACGTCCTCCACCGTGGTCCCCGGGACCAACAGGGCTCCTGCCTCCTCCGCCTTCTGCGCGAACCAGCGATCCCACTTGGCCCGCAACACGGTGAAGGCGTTGGGGCACCCATCGGGGTGGTAAGCGCCCTCCGGGCTGCGGTGGCTTACGCTCACCGCGCTGTCGTCCGTGGCGAGCCAAATCCGCTCCTCCACCACCACCCGCTCGATGGGGGCGCCCTGGGTCCAGAACTCGGGGACCACCTCCGCGGCCATGCGCCCGTACATGACTCCGCCCATCACGTTCTTGGCACCGGGGTACTCGCCACGCTCCACCAGGACCACGCTGAGCCCCGCCCGGGCCATGGTGGTGGCCGCGGCGGCTCCCGCGGGTCCGGCCCCCACCACGACGGCGTCGAACTTCTCCACCTCCACACCTCCTCCCCGGGATCAGCGCAGGAGTGCCGCCACGCGCTGCGCCCAGCTGGTGAGGGGTCCCGGCAGCACCCCGAACAGCAGGGTAGCCGCGGCGCTGAGCCCGAGGCCCACCCCCGCCCACGGGGCGCGTATCACCCGTACCCCTGCCCGCGCGGGGCCCAGGTAGGCCACGTAGGCCGCGCGGAGGTAGTACGCTACCGACACCACGCTGGTGGCGACCGCCACCAGCGCCAGCCACAACAGGCCCGCCTCCAGGGCAGCGGTGAACAGGTAGAACTTACCCACAAACCCCGCGGTGGGCGGCAGCCCCGTCAGTGACGCCATGAACACCGCGAAAGCGGCGGCCGCCGCCGGCGACCGATCCGCCAGCCCGCGCAGGTCCTCCACCTCGTCCGCCTCCACGCCCGCCCGCTCCAGAAACGTGAGGACGCCGAAGGCGCCCAGGTTCATGGCGCCGTAGACGGCCAGGTAGTACACCGCGCTCCACACGCCGGCGTCGCTTCCGGCCGCCACCCCGATGAGCAGGTAGCCCGCGTGCGCGACGCTGGAGTACGCCAGCATCCGCTTGAGGTTCGTCTGGCGCAGGGCCGCCAGGTTGCCCACCAGCATGGTGGCGGCGGAGAGTGCGGCCACGAGGGGCTGCCACGCGGACAGCAGGTGCGGGACCGTCACGGGCAGGATCCGCAGCAGGGCACCCACAGCCCCCACCTTCGCCACCACCGACATGAACGCCACCGCGGGCACGGGAGCTCCCTCGTACACGTCGGGCGCCCAGGCGTGGAAGGGGACTACGGCCGCCTTGAACCCGAGCCCCACCACCAGCAGGCCCAGGCCCACCAGGAGCGGGAAGGACGCATCGGCCTCCGCGAGACGTGACAGCGCGGTGCCGCCCGTGACCCCGTACACGAGCGCGACCCCGTACAGCAGGAGCGCGGATGCGAACGACCCCAGGAGGAAGTACTTCAGGGAGGCTTCCTGGGACCGGTGGCTGTCCCGCGCGAACCCCGCCAGCACGTACAGGGGCAGCGACAGGGTTTCCAGCGCCACGAACAGGAACAGCAGGTCCTGACTGGCCACCATGAGCATGGCCCCTACCGTGGACAGCAGAACCAGGGCGTAGTACTCGCCGCGGTCCAGCCCCGTGCGCACCAGGTAGTCCCGCGCCAGCAGCAGGCCCACCCCGGCCACCGCCAGGGCCACGGCCTGCAGGGCGTTCCCCAGCGCGTCCCGCGCGTAGAGGGTGCCGAAGGCCGCGTCCCCCGACCTCCACAGGGGCGCAGCGGCTGCCGACACGGCCAGCACCCCCACCACGAGCCAGGCCATCCGGGCCCTGGGCCCCCGAACGAAGACGTCGCCCACCAGGACCACCAGGGCGGCCGCCACCACCGTCAGCTCCGGAAACAGGGGTCTCAGATCCAGGTTCACGGCCGCCCTCCCCACTCGGGACTGGCCGTCTCCCCGACGGACACCACCCGCTGGACCAAGGCCTGCACCGCGGCCTCACTGCGCGCCAGCCACGGCCGCGGGTACAACCCAATCCACAGCACCGCGAGGACCAGGGCCACCAGGGCCGCGCCCTCGTGCAACCGGAGGGGTGCGAACGCCCTCACCTCCGGACGCACCGGGCCGAAGTACACCCGCTGGACCATCCACAGGAGGTAGACTGCGGACAGGATCACCCCGACGGCCGCCAGGGCAGCCCACCCCGGGTCTCTGCGGAACGCGCCCAGCAGCACCAGGAACTCGCCCACGAACCCGTTCGTACCCGGCAGGGCCGCGGAGGAGAACACCACAAACAGCGAGAGGGCGGCGAAGGTGGGCATCACCCGGGCCACCCCTCCGAAGGCGTCCATGTCCCGCGTGTGGGCGCGTTCGTACAGCACACCCACCAGGAGGAACAGCGCCCCGGTGGAGATCCCGTGGTTCACCATCTGCAGGAGGGCTCCCGCCAGCCCCTGCGGGTTCAGGGCGAAGGTCCCCAGGACCACGAATCCCAGGTGGCTCACGGACGAGTAGGCCACCAAGCGTTTGACGTCCGGCTGGGTGTACGCCACTGCGGCCCCGTACAGGATCCCCACCACGCCCAGGGCCATGAAAAACGGCGCCGCCGCGCGCGCCACCTCGGGGAAGAGGGTCAGGCAGAAGCGCACGAGCCCGTAGGTGCCCATCTTCAGCAATAACCCCGCCAGGATCACGCTGCCTGCCGTGGGCGCTTCCGTGTGGGCGTCCGGGAGCCAGGTGTGCAACGGGAACAGGGGAACCTTGATGGCGAAGGCCACCGCGAACGCCGCGAACAGCCACCCCTGTGCCGGCTGCGGCAGCTCCGCAGCCAGCAGACGGGGGAAGTCCAGGGTCCCGGTGGCCAGGTACAGTCCCGCGATGGCGAGGAGCATCAGCACGCTGCCGGCCATGGTGAACAGGAAGAACTTCAACGCCGCGTACGCCCGCCGCTCTGAGCCCCACAGTCCGATGAGGAAGTACATGGGGACCAGCACCGCCTCCCAGAACACGTAGAACAGCAGCAGGTCCAAGGCCAGGAAAGTCCCCAGCACCGCGGTTTCCAGGAGCAGCAGGAGCACCAGGTATTCCTTCACCCTCGTCCGCACCGCGTCCCACGTCCCCACCAGCGCCACAGGGAACAGGAAGGCGGTGAGGAGCACCAGGGGGAGGGAAATGCCGTCCACTCCCAGGTGGTAGCCGATCCCCACGGCGGGCACCCAGACGCCGCGCTCCGTCAGCCAGAAGCCGGGTTCGCCCCGAGGCGCCTGCCAGAACAACCAGGCGGCCAGAGCCAGGGGGAGCAAGGTGGTCAGGACAGCCACCGTCCGCAGCAGCCCGTCCCGCCGGGGGAGCAGCGCCACCAGCACCGCCCCTCCCAGGGGGCCGAACACCATCGCGGAGAGCACCCAGGACGGCATCACCGCAGCACCCAGTACACGAACAGCACCACCGCGCCCGCCAGCACGCCGGCCGCGTACTGACGCACGTTGCCCGTCTGCCACGTCCGCACCGCGGCCGCGGCCTGCACCACCAGGTCCGCCAGGCCTGAGGCAGCTCGATCCACGACGCGCGCATCCACCCGCTGTGCCAGCAGGTGGCTCAGGGCCTTCGCGGGACGCACCACTGCCCGGTCGTAGAGCGCCTCCACGCCCCACTGGGCGGCCAGGGCGCGGCCCAAGGGACCCAGGTCCGGCTCCCGCCGCGCCCGGTGCGCCCACCAGCCGGCCACGACGCCCGCCAGCGCCACCGCGACCGCGCCCGCGACCTCGGCACCGGCCACCGAACTGGCCTCTCCGTGGTCTCCGAACACGGGCTCCAGGAAGGCCTGCAGGGGAGCCCCAGCCCACTGGGCGCCGAGAAAGCCGCCGAAGGCGGACAGAACCGCCAGGGCCGCCATGGGCCACGCCATGGCCGGGGGCGGATCGTGCGGGTGCGCGTGGTGATCCGCCGGTTCGCCCCAGAAAGCCAGGACCGCGGCCCGGGTGGCGTAGTACGCCGTGACGAAGCTCGTGGCCAAGGCCACGGCCCAGACTGCCGCCGCGTGTACCCGCGCCGCATGGAGGATCTCCTCCTTGCTCCAGAACCCCGAAAGCGGCGGGATCCCGCTCAGACTCAGCGCCCCCACCACGAACCCGAGGAAGGTCAGCGGCATCGATCGCCGCAGCCCGCCCAGGTGCCGCAGGTCGATCTGCCCGTGCAGGGCGTGCATGACGCTCCCCGCCGCCAGGAACAGCAGGGCCTTGAAGAACGCGTGGGTGGTGAGGTGGAAGAAGGCCGCGCCACCCGCACCCGCGCCCAGGGCCAGGAACATGTACCCGAGCTGGCTGATGGTGGAGTACGCCATGACGCGCTTGAGGTCATACTGAACCACGGCCACGCTGGCGGCGAAAAGGGCGGTGGCGGCGCCCACGGGGGCCACCACGGCGCCCAGCACCGGTCCTGCGGCCTCAAACAGCGGCCACAGCCGGCCCACCAGGAACACCCCGGCCGTGACCATGGTGGCCGCGTGGATGAGGGCGGAGACCGGGGTGGGTCCCTCCATGGCGTCCGGCAGCCACACGTACAGCGGCAGCTGCGCGGACTTCCCGGTCGCCCCGGCGAACAGCAGCAGCGCGGCGGCCACCAGTCCCGGGTGGCCCCGGAGGGCCCCGCCCCCTTCCCCCAGAAGCCGCGAGATCTCTCGGAACTCCAGGGTCCCCAGCAGCCCCCACACGGACAGGATCCCCACCACGAACGCCGCGTCCCCGATCCGGTTCACCACGAAGGCCTTCCGGCCGGCCGCGGCCGCGGCGGGCCGCTCGAACCAGAACCCGATCAGCAGGTAGGAGCACAGCCCCACCAGCTCCCAGCCCACGAACAGCACCAGCAGGTTCGCCCCCAGGACCAGCACCAGCATGGAGGCCACGAACAGGTTGAGGTAGGTGAAGTACCGGCTGTAGTCGGGGTCGTCGGCCATGTAGCCCACGGAGTAGACGTGGATCAGAAACCCCACCCCGGTCACCACCAGAGCCAGGAGAGCGGACAGCGGGTCCCACTGGAAGGCCGCGGAGATCCGGAAGTTGGCGACCCCGATCCACTCGAACAGGCGGACCACGTGCGCGGCGCGCTCGGAGGAAGTCACCAGGCCCTGGGTCGCCGCCGCGCTCAGTAGAAACGCCCCGAGGATCGCCAGGCACGCCACCAGGGACGTACCCCGCCGGCCCAGCCGACCGCCCAGCAGGCCGTTCACCAGCGCCCCTGCCAGGGGGAGGGCCACGATCCAAGGAACCATCCGCGCCTCCATCCGGCTAGCCCCGCAGCAGGTCCACCTCGTCCACGTCCACCGTGTCGCGGCTGCGGAAGATGTGGACCAGGATACTCAAGCCGACCACCACCTCCACCGCGGCGACCACCAGCACGAAGAACACCGCCAGCTGCCCGTCCAGGTTGGCGTGGACGCGGGCCAGGGTCACGAAGGCCAGGTTCACCGCGTTCAGCATGAGCTCAATGGACATGAACAGGATCAGGGCGGTGCGGCGGACCAGGACCCCTACCGTCCCCAAGGTGAACAGGGCAGCGCTCAACAGGAGGTAGGCGGCGGCCGGGACGGTCATGCCTCCTCCCGCCCGGAAGCAGACCTCGGGGGCACCGAAGACGGCGCAGGGCTGCTACCCAATACCACCGCGGCCACGATCCCCACCAGGAGGAGCAGCGACGCCACCTCGAACGGCAGCAGAAACCGGCTAAACAGCTCCCGGCCCACCGCCTCCGTGCTGCCGAACTCCGGCGGCAGCTCCCGGGAGCCCGCGGGCAGCTGCAGGACCGCGTAGCTCAGCCCCGCCCACAGGGCCGCGCCCAGGGGCACCGCGAGACTCCACTGCCCCCCCAGCGGGGATGGCCTGGACTCCGGGGTCCGGGCGTGCAGCAGCATGATCACGAACAGGAACAGGACCACGATGGCGCCCGCGTACACGATCACCTGCAGGACGGCCAGAAACTCCGCGGCCAGGGTCAGGTACAGCACCGCCAGCGAGCCCAGCACCAACAGCAGGCTCAAGGCGCTGTGCACGGGCTGGCGGGCGGCCACCACGCCCACGCCGCCCGCCACGCTGAGCGCCGCGCTCACCGCGAACAGGAGGACCTCCACGTCCCTACACCTCCCGGTTGGGGTCCCGGCCGGAGGCCCCCGGGTAGGGCTCCTGGAGCATGGACTTGGTGTAGATGAGGGCCTCCCGCCGGTAGTCCGCCAGCTCGAAGTCCCGTCCCAGGACGATGGCGCCCGTGGGGCAAGCCTCCTCGCAGAACCCGCAGAAGATGCAGCGGAGCATGTTGATCTGGAACTCCTCCGCGTACCGCTCGCCCCGGCTTACGCGATGCTCGGGGGTGTTCTCTGCGGCCTTCACGTAGATGGCCTGCGAGGGGCACACGATCACGCACAGCTCGCAGCCCACGCACCGCTCCGTTCCGTCCGCGTACAGGGTCAGCCAGTGCCGTCCCTTGAAGCGGCCCGCGATCTGCGGCCGCTGCTCCGGGTACTGCACGGTGACTGGGGGACGGAACAGGTGGCGAAGCGTCACCGCCATCCCCTTCAGGATGGCTGCGCCCTCCACGACCACACGCTGCCAGCCGTTGCGATTTCGCACCGCGCCTCCCACGGGTCCCGCCTACAGGAGGAGGACGGCGCTCACCAGGAGGTTTGCGAGCGCCACCGGGATGAGAACCTTCCAGCCGAGGCCCATCAGCTGATCATAGCGCACCCGGGGTACGGTGGCGCGGATCCAGATGAGCACCACCACAAAGGCCAGGACCTTCAGCCCGAACCACACCACGGGGGGGAGCACCGGTCCGTGCCAAGCCCCGAGGAACAGGGTGGCCGCCAAGGCTCCCTGGGTGATCATGGCCACGTACTCCGCGATGTAGAACATCACGAACTTGAATCCGCCGTACTCCGTCTGGTAGCCCGCCACCAGCTCCTGCTCCGCCTCCGGGAGATCGAAGGGGGCGCGGTTGGTCTCCGCCAGGGCGGACAGGAAGAACACCAGGAAGGCCACGGGCTGGCGCACCACGAACCAGCCGGACTCCTGCGCCTGCGCGATCCGGACCAGGCTCAAGCTGCCGGCTTCTAACACCACCGCCAGCACGGCCAGGGCCAAGCTCAGCTCGTAGCTGATGACCTGCGCGCTGCTGCGCAACCCGCCCAGCAGGGAGTACTTGCTGTTGGAGGACCAGCCGCCCAGGATGAGACCGTAGACCCCGATGGAGGAGGCGCCCAGCACCAGCAGCAGCGCCGTGTTGACGTCCGCCAGGTACAGGGACACCCGCCGGCCAAACAGCTCCACCTCCGGCCCGAAGGGGATCACCGCGTAGACAAACAACGCCGTGGTCATGAGCAGCACGGGAGCCGTCACGTACACCACGCGGTCGGCGCCCGCGGGTGCGAAGTCCTCCTTGGTGAGGAGCTTGATCCCGTCCGCCAGGGGCTGCAGCAGTCCCCACGGTCCGACCCGGTTCGGCCCGTACCGGACCTGGAAGCGGCCCAGGAGCTTGCGCTCCAGCAGCACCTCGTAGGCGGTGGCCGTGAGCAGGACCGCCAGCAGCATCGCGCTTTTCACCACGGCCTCGACCACCACCGCGGTCACCGCGACTCCCTCCCCGCGGGTTCTAGCACGCGGATGCGAGCCCGCAGCCGTCGCCCCGAGGCGGCCCACCGGGCCCGGGGGAACTCAGGGAAGCCCACGGGCACCAGGAGGTGGCCGGGCGGCACGGCGTCCGTGACCGTAACGCGCACCCGGGCCGAAGCAGCTCCCGTGTCCACCTCCACCATCACTCCGTCTGTCAGACTCAGCGCCGCCGCATCCCCAGGGTGCACGCCCACCGCGGCGTCACCCGCCAGGTCCGGCAGTCCCCGGCACCGGGAACTCATCTCACCCTTCCGGAACAAGGGCGAAGCCGGGATCACCACCAGCCCCTCCCCGGGATCGTGGGGCTGGGCCGGGCGCACGTCCACCTCCGGCTGCGGCCGGGTGAACCCGTACGGGCGGTCCAACTCCAAACCCGGGGCCACCCGGCGCAGCTCCTCCCAGATGGCCTCCACCGACCCGTAATCCATAGGACGCCCCAAGCGCTCGGCCAGCAGCTGCAGGATGTCGCCGTCCGCCCGGGCCCCCGGAGGCCCCATGCGGCTCGGCGCGAGCCGTTGGGGCCGGCCTTCCAGGTTGACCACCGTCCCCGGCCGCTCGAAGCTACTCAGGGCGGGCAGCACCACGTCCGCCTGTCGCGCGGTCTCCGTCCAGAACAGCTCCGTCACCACCAGGAGTTCCAGTCCCGCCCTCGCTCGCTGCCACAGCGACCCGTCGGGGAAGTCCCGGGCGGGGTCGGCGCCGGCCACGTAGAGGACCCGGAGCTGGCCCGCTGCTGCAGCCTCCAGCATGGCTGGAGCCGCCAGGCCAGCCTCCCGGGACGGCTCAAATCCCCAGACGCCACGCAGCCTTTCCCTTGCCTCGGGGTCGTCCAAGGGAACCAGGCCCGGTAGGGTGTCGGGGGCCAAGCCCGCCAGGAGGGCGCCGACTGCGTTCCCCTTGCCACGAAGCAACCAGAGGTCTCCACCGCACACCGCCCGAAGGGTCTGCACCGCCGCCAGGGTCCGCTCAGGCTCGGGTCCGTCCCACGACAGCCGGCCCACGGCGAACAGCACCGGCGCCACTGCGGAGAGGTACTGGGCCAGACGCTCCACGGCCTCCCGCGGAACGCCCGCCCGGCGGCAGCTGGCATCCACGTCCACCTCCCGCAGGGGGCCGGTTACGGACCCTTGGCGCTCGGCCACCAGCCGCGCCACGGCGTACAGGACGTCCGCCTCCGCGCCGTACTGGTGCACCACCGCCGCGCGCAGGTATCCCTCTACCTCCAGTCGCTTGGGCGCCACCGCCAGCCCCACAGCCCCCCGATCCAGCGCACGCTTCAGCCGCAGCCACAGGACGGGGTACTCCTCGGTGAGGTCGCAGCCCACCAGGAAGACTCCTGCGGCCGTATCCAGAGCCTCGAAGGGTCCCGCGCCCCATACCCAGTCCCTCGGGGAGGGCGCAAAACGTGAGTCGGCCCGCGCGTCCAGGTGGTTGGAGCCCAGGGCCCGGAACAACCTCCCCAACAGGTAGGCCTCCTCCACAGTGAGGCGCTCCCCGCCTAGGGCTCCTACGCGGGGTGCAGCCCGCTCCAGGGCCCGGGCTACCCGCTCGAGGGCCTCGTCCCAGGTGGCCTCGCGCAGTACGCCGTCCTGGCGCACGTACGGGACCCTGAGGCGCTCGGGGTGGTTGGTGTAGTCGTACCCGAAAAAGCCCAGGTCACACAGCCAGATGTCGTTGACCTCGGGCTTCTCCCGGGCTCGGACCCGTACGACCTCGCCACCCCGGGCGTCCACCCAGGTGGCGCAGCCCACCCCGCAGTGGGTGCAGACGCCGGGCGTCGACCGGTTGTCCCAGGGACGGGCCCGGAACCGGTACACGCCGCTCGTCAGGGCACCCACGGGGCAGATGGCGATGGTGTTCCCGATGAACTTGCTGGGCCGCTCCAGAGTCACCGGTGGCGTGTCGATGTGGGTGCGGTAGCCGCGGTCGTGGCCCTTCAAGGCGTGATCCCCTGCCACCACCTCCCCGAACCGGGTGCAGCGCCAGCACAGGATGCACCGTTCCCGGTCCAGGGTGAGGACCGGGCTCAGGCGTAATGCCTTCGGGAAGTGCCGCTTGGGCTCCACGAAGCGCGAGGCGCCGGGCCCGTACTTGAAGGTGTTGTCCTGCAGGGGGCACTCCCCGCCCTTGTCGCAGATGGGGCAGTCCAGGGGGTGGTTGATGAGGAGGAACTCCAGGATGGCTCGCCGGGCCTCCACCACCTCCGGGCTCTCCGTCCAAACCACCATCCCCTCCTGCGCCTCCAGGGTGCAGGCGGTCTGCAGCCGCGGCATCCTCTCCACCTGGACGAAGCACATCCGACAGGCTCCGAGGGGCGGCATCCGGTCGTGGTAGCAGAAGATAGGGATCTCGATCCCCAGCTGCTGGGCGGCGTGGTACACGGTGGTCCCCCGGGGGACTGTCACCGTCCGACCGTCGATGGTGAGCGTGACCGTACTCAGTGGCTCGCGGGACACCTCGCTACCCTCCCGGCGCGGGTGCACCCAGGTGCAGCCGCACCGGCATCTGAACCGGCTCCCGGGCCGCCCGGATGTACGCCTCGAACTCGTCCCGGAAGTCCTCCAGCCCCGCCCGAAGGCTCGGGGGCACGCTCTCTCCCAGCGGACAGAAGCACGTGCCCGTCATGTTGCGGGCCAGGCTCGCGAGAAGATCCAGGTCCTCGGGCCGACCCCGGCCGTGCAGGATCCGATCCAGGATCTGCGTGACCCACACGGTGCCCTCCCGGCAGGGGGTGCACTTCCCGCAGGACTCCTCCCGGTAGAACTCGCACACCCGCGCGATGACCTTCACCATGTCCGTGGTCTCGTCCATGACGATGACCGCCGCGGAACCCAGCATGGAGCCGAGCTTGGCCAGCTCCTCGTGGCGCAGGGGTACGTCCAGGTGTCGGGCCGGAAGAGGCCGGCTGGACGTCCCGCCGGGGTAGAAGGCCTTCACCCGGCGGCCCCCCCGCATGCCCCCGGCCCGCTCGATCAGTTCCCGGGCGGTGGTCCCCAGGGGCGCTTCCACCACCTGCGGGCTGTTCACGTGTCCACTCACTGAGTACAGCTGCGGCGGCCCCTGCTCCAGCCACCACTCCGGACCCTCCCGGACGATCCACGGCACGCAGCACAGCGTCTCCACGTTGTTCAGCACGGTAGGCTTGTTGTACAGACCCATAACCGCGGGGAAGTACGGCGGCTTCAGCCGGGGCATCGCCCGCTTGCCTTCGAGGGACTCCAGTAGGGCGGTCTCCTCACCGGCGATGTAGGCACCCGCCCCGGGGTGCACGTACACGTCCAGGGAGAAGTCCGTGCCGAGGATCCTCTGCCCCAGGTAGCCCCGCTCGTACGCCTGCGCGATGGCCTTCTCCAGCTGCCGACGGGCCTGGTAGAACTCCCGGCGCATGTAGACGTACGCGGTGCGCACGCCGTTGGCGTACGCGGCCAGGGCAATGCCCTCCACCAGCAGGTGCGGGTCGCCCTCCAGCAACGTCCGGTCCTTAAACGTCCCGGGTTCCCCCTCGTCCGCGTTCACCACCAGGTACTTCACGGGGGCGTCCTTGGGTACGAACTTCCACTTGCGGCCCGTGGGGAAGCCCGCCCCTCCCCGACCCCGTAGCTGCGCCCGGTCCACCAGGTCGGTCACCTGCTCCGGGCTGAGCTCCCGCAGGGCGCGCCGCAGGCCCGCGTACCCCCCGCGGCGCTCGTACGCGTGGATGTCCGCCTGGTCGGGCTCCCGGATGTGTCGCAGCAATACGGGCTGGGGCATCGCTCAGTCCAGCTCCCTCACGAGCCGCGCCGCGGCCTCCGGGGTCAGCGGGCCGTAGCGCCGCTCGTCCACCAGCATGCACGGCGCCTGATCGCAGGCCGCCAGGCACTCCACCGCCAACAGGGTCACCCGACCGTCGGGAGTCGTCTGTCCCGCACGGACCCCCAACTCGCGCTCCACCCGCTCCCGCACGGCCTCCGCACCCGACAGCAGGCACGACACGTTGGTGCACACCTGGACCACGTGCCGGCCTACGGGCTCCGTGAAGATCAGGCTGTAGAAGGAGGCCACCTCCGCCACCACCTCCACGGGGACATCCAGCAGGCGCCCCACCTCCGCCATGGCCTCCGGGGGCACCCACCCCAGCTCCTCCTGCACCCGGAGCAAGGCCGGCAGAAGGGCGGACTGCGCCACCGGGTAGCGCGCCCGCAACGCTCCGATCTCCCTCTTTGCACCCTCCGACAGCAACGCGCCCTCCTGGCGCAGCCGCACCGCCGCGGCCGCCGGGTTCCCCGGGGACGGGGCTAGCGGTCCACGTCTCCCAGGACGATGTCGATGGAGGCGATGGCCACCACCACGTCCGCCAGCATGCCACCGCGGACCATGGCGGGCAACGCCTGCAGGTTCGAGAATGAAGGCGCCCGAACCCGCACCCGAACCGGCCGGTTGGACCCGTCCGACACGATGTAGTAGCCTTTCTCCCCACGGGGCGACTCCACCGCCGCGTACACCTCGCCCTTGGGCGGGTGGAGGCCCTCGCTCACCAGCTTGAACTGGTGAATCACCGCCTCCATGGACCGCACCAGCTCTGCCCGGGGCGGGAGCGCCACCTTCCGATCCGGGGTGAGAACGGGCCCGTCCGGGAGCCGATCCAGGGCCTGGAGCACGATGCGGCGCGACTGCCGCATCTCCTCCATCCGGACACGGTACCGGTCGTACGCATCCCCGTGCTCACCCGTGGGGATGTCAAACTCGAACTCGTCGTAGGACGAGTACGGGAACGCCTTCCGGACGTCATAGGGGATCCCGGAACCCCGCAACGTGGGGCCGGTCACCCCGTAGGCGAGCGCGTCCTCCCGGCTGAGTACCGCCACGCCCTCGTGGCGGCGTCGCCAGATAAGGTTGTCCGTCAGCATGGCCTCGTACTCGTCCAACCGCCGGGGAAACTCCTCCAGGAACCGGCGTGCCGCAGCGGGGAACTCCTCGGGCAGGTCCTCGGCCACGCCGCCGATGCGGAAGTAACCGGGCATCATCCGCTGGCCGGAGACCATCTCCGACAGCTCCAGGATCCGCTCCCGGTCCCGGAAACAGTACATGAGCAAGCTGCTCACGTTCAGGTCGATCCCCGTCGTCCCCAGCCACACCAGGTGGCTAGCAATGCGGTTCAGCTCGCACAGGATGACCCGGATGTACTGGGCCCGCTTGGGCACCTCCACCCCCAGCAGCTTCTCCACCGCCATGCAGTACGCCAGCTCCTCGTGGTAGCTGGACAGGTACTCGATGCGATCCACCAGGGCGATGTTCTGGTGGTAGGTCCGGTTCTCCATCTCCTTCTCGATCCCCGTGTGGAGGTAGCCGATCACGGGCTGGCAGGAGGCGATGACCTCGCCCTCCAGCTCCAGCACGAGCCGCAACACCCCGTGGGTGCTCGGGTGCTGGGGGCCCATGTTGATGGTGAGGGTCTCCCGCGCCAGGGTCACGGGCGTCTCCACCCTACGGGTCTTCCCGCGCCGGCCCGACGCGGGGCACGATCTCGCTCGGGACCTTCGGCACGTGGCCGTGGAACTCCACGGGCTCCTCCGTCAGGGGGAAATCGCGGCGCAACGGGTGGCCCTCCCAGTCGTCGGGCATCAGGATGCGGGTCAGGTTCGGGTGTCCCTCGAACCGGATGCCGAACAGGTCCCACACCTCCCGCTCGAACCAGTTGGCCCCCGCGAACACCGAAACCGCGCTGGGGACCGTGGGGTCGTGGCCGGGGACCCGGGTCTTGATCCGCAGCCGCTCCCGCCGCTTCAGGCTCAGCAGGTGGTAGACCACCTCGAACCGCGGCTCGGTCGGGTAACGATCCCACGCGGTCAGGTCCACGAGGACTTCGAACCGCCAGGGCTCGTCGCGAACCTCCCGCAGGGCGTCCACCACCCGCTCCCGGGCCACCACCACGGTGGCGTCCCCACGGAAGGCGTGGGCCTCCACGACCGCCTCCCCCAGCCGTTCCACGAGGAACTCCTGGACCGGGGTTAGGGACGCGGTCACCGGGTCCCTCCCTGCCGTGCGCGCTCGCGGATCTTCTCCTGCAACTTCATGAGGCCGTACAGCAGCGCCTCCGGCCGCGGGGGGCAGCCCGCCACGTACACGTCCACGGGCACGATCTTGTCCACCCCCTGCACGAGGGCGTAGTTGTTGTACACCCCTCCGCAGGAGGCGCAGTCGCCCATGGACAGGACCCACTTGGGCTCCAGCATCTGGTCGTAGATGTGCCGCAGCACGGGCGCCATCTTCTGGCTGACCCGTCCCGCCACGATCATCAGGTCCGACTGGCGGGGGGAGGCGCGGAACGCCTCCATCCCGAACCGGGCGATGTCGAACTTGGAGGTGGTGGTGGCGATCATCTCGATGGCACAGCACGCCAGCCCGAACTGAACCGGCCACACGGAGGAGCTGCGGGCCCAGGCCAGCATGCGCTCCACCGTGGTGGTGAGCACGTTCCGCTCCAGCCCGGCCAGATCGTCCTTCCCGCGGTCCTCCCGCGTCACGGCTGCCATTGGAACGCCCCCCTGCGCCAAGCGTACACGTAGCCCAGCAGCAGCACGCCCACAAAGACCAGGATCTCCCACAGGCCGAGCCAGCCCAGCTGGCGGAACAGCACCGCCCACGGGTACAGGAACACCGCCTCCACGTCGAACAGGATGAACAGCATCGCCACCAGGTAGTACCGGACCGGGACCCGCTCCCGGGCGGAGCCCACGGGCCAGACCCCGGATTCGTAGGGCATCAGTTTATCGGGGTTGGGCCTCCGCCCGCCCAGCAGCACGTGCAGGCCCAACAGTCCCAGGACGAGCGCCAGCGAAGTGGCGAAGTGCACCAGGATCGGCACGTACTGGGTCATGCTCCCTCCGGCCCGTGCGCCGGGCCACACAAAGACCGAGCTCCGGGCGGACTTCCGGGCCCGCCGCGAGCCCGGCCACGTGTCCATGATCGCAGAGGCTGGCCGCCGCTTCAACCGCGGCTGGCGCTGCGGGTGCGCCGCCACAGGGGTGAGGCCCGCCGCAACTCCGCCACCGCCTCGCGCACCCACTCCACCGCCGCGTCCACCTCCGCCTCCGTGGTCCAGCGGCCTAGGGTGAGCCGCAGGGCGCCCGCGGCCCGTTCCGGTGGCAGTCCCATGGCACGTAGGACGTGGGAGGGTTCCAGGCTCCCCGCGGTGCACGCGGAACCGCTACTGGCCGCCAGGCCCCGGAGGTCCAGGGCCAAGAGTAGAGACTCGCTTTCCACGCCCTCGAAACAGAAGTGGGCGTTGTTGGGCAGCCGCTCCGTGGGGTGCCCGTTCAGGAAGGCTCCCTCCACGGCCAGCAACCCGCGCACCAGACGGTCCCTCAGGGCCGAAAGCCGCGCCTGTTCCGCCTCGCGTTCGGCCAGGGCCAGCTCCACCGCCTTCGCGAATCCCACGATCCCCGGCACGTTCTCCGTTCCGGCCCGACGCCCGCGCTCGTGGGCCCCGCCCCTCAGCAGCGGCTCGATGCGCGTACCCCGCCGTACGTACAGGAGCCCCACGCCCTTCGGACCGTACCGCTTGTGGGCGGAGGCGGACAGGAGATCCACGCCCAGCTCGTCCACCCGGACGGGCAGCGCGCCGAAGGTCTGGGTGGCGTCGGTGTGAACCAGCACTCCCCTCTCGCGGGCGATGCGGGCGACCTCCGCCACCGGTTGCACCGTGCCCACCTCGTTGTTGGCGTGCATCACGGAGACCAGTACGGTGTCGTCCCGCAGGGCCCGCCGCACGTCGTCGGGGTCCACCCGGCCGTAGCCGTCCACGGCCAGGAAGGTGACTTCCCACCCCCGCTGGGCCAGCCACTGGGCGGGCTCCAGCACCGCCCGGTGCTCCACGGAGGACACCACCAAATGCCGGCCCCGAGACTCGTGGGCTAGAGCGACCCCGACCAGGGCCCAGTTGTCCGCCTCCGTGGCCCCGCTGGTGAACACCACCTCGGAAGGCTCGCAGCCCAGCGCTTCGGCCAGGGTGCGCCGGGCCCGATCCACCGCGGCCCGCGCCTCCTGCCCGAACGTGTGTACGCTGCTGGCGTTGCCAAACCGCTCCGTGAAGTAAGGGCGCATGGCCTCCACCACACGCGGGTCCGTGGGGGTGGTGGCCGCGTAATCCAGGTAGATCCGCACGAGTCCATTGTACCCGTGGCACGCGGATTGCTGGACGCTCCCACGGATGGCCAACACAGGAGGGTGGTGCGAGCGGCTTCCCTTCCGGCCCCTGGCCCGGGACGAAAGCGTCCGCGTGTGGGTCGTCGCTGGCTACGCGGCCGTATGCGCGGGCGTGGCGGTGGCGGTGCTCCGCCTGGGTATCCCCTTCTCGGTGGTGGTGCTGCTGGCGGGTCCCATCCTGCTCGCCTCCGCGCGCTTCCCGCAGCGCGTCTACCTGCTCATGCTGCCTCCCGCAGCGGCCGCCAGCCTGCCCGCGGTGCTGCTGCGTGCACCGGACCTGCGGGAGGCCCTGGTGGCCTGGGGGGGCCTTGCGGCGACGGTGGTGGTCACCTCGGAAGCCCTGTACCGGCTGGTTCGCTCCCTCCGGTCTGCCCATGAGCAGCTCCGCCGCCGCGCGGCCCTACTGGATGCCCTGCACACCACCACCGTGGGCCTGATCGGCGGAGGACCAGTAGAGGCTCTGCTGGAAAACCTCCTGCGCCGCGCCTGCGAGCTGCTGGAGACCCCTCACGGGAACCTGTTCCTGGTGGAGGGCGACCGGATGCGCTGCCGCTTCGCCCTCGGCGCCACCCGATGGATGCAGGAGGAGGCGTTCGAGGTACTGCCCGGCCAGGGCCTGGCTGGCTACGTGTGGCAGACGGGAAGGCCCGTGGTGGTGGAGGACTACGCCCGGTGGGAGCGCCGCCTGCAGGACCCGCGGCTCGCCTTCGTCCGGTCCGCCGCGGCCATGCCGCTACTGGTGCACGGCCAGGTCACCGGCGCCATCGTGGTGGTCCGTTCGCAGCCCCACCGGCCGTTCACGCGGGAGGAAGTGGAGGTGGTGGAGCGCTTCGGGGAGCTGGCTTCCCTGGTGGCGCAGAACGCGGACCTCTACCGGCGGACCCAGGAGGAGCTGGCGCGCCGCCGGCACGCAGAAGCCGACCTGCGGCGGAAACACGAACTGCTCCGTACCCTGCACGCGACCACGGAGGAGCTGCTCCGCGGGACCGACTTTGACAGCCTCCTGGCGGCCATCGTGCACCGCGCCACCGCCCTGCTGCGCTCCAGCCACGGAAACCTGTACCTGCGGGAAGGGGATGAGATGCGCTGCCGAGTGGGGGTGGGCGCCGCCCGCTGGGCCCAGGAGGCCGGCGTCTGCCTGCGGCGCGGGGAGGGGATGGTCGGGCAGGTATGGGAAGCCGGACAGGCCCTGACGGTGGATGACTACGCCAGCTGGCCGGGCCGCCTCCCTTTCCCGCAGGTGTCCGACCTGGGCCCGGCCCTCGCTGTGCCCCTGCGGGTGGGTCAAGAGGTGGTGGGGGCGTTCTTCGTGGCCCGGAACCGGGGAGAGCCCTCCTACAGCCAGGACGAGGTAGACGCCGCGGCCCGCTTCGGCCACCTGGCGTCCCTGGTCCTCAACACTGCCTCCCTGTACCGGGCCGCGCGGGACGAACTCGAGAGGCGCACGCGGGCGGAGTCCGAGCTCCGCCGCCGCCACCAGCTGCTGGAGGCGCTACAGGCCACCAGCGTGGCCCTGCTGGAGGGAGCGGAACTCCAGCAGACCCTGGACCTAGTAGTGCGGCGGGCGTGCGAGCTCCTGGATTGCCCGCACGCGGCTCTGTACCTGCGCGAGGGAGCCCTGCTCCGGTGCACCGTAGGAGTGGGGATCCTCGCGCAGGCAGCGACCGAGGGGCGCACCTGCGAGAAGGGGAAGGGAATCGTGGGGGCAGTGTGGGAGAAGGGCGCGCCGGTGGTCGTGGAGCACTACCCCACCTGGTCCGGCCGGCAGCGGCGGTCGGGGACTGCCTTTGATGGACTCGGTCCGGGCCTGGCGGTGCCTCTGTGGTGGGGCTTGGAGTACGCAGGCACCCTGTTCCTGGCACGCGACGCCGGGGCTGCGCCGTTCACCGCGGAGGAGGTCGACGTCGCAAACCGGTTCGCGCACGCGGCGGCTCTGGCCCTGCACAACGCGCACCTGTACCAGGAGGCCCACGAGGAGCTGACACGGCGGCGGGACGCGGAAGCCCGCCTGCGCCGGCGCCAGGAGCTCCTCGAAGCGCTCCACGACACCGCCCACGGTCTGCTGTCGGGCCTGGGCACCGGCGAGCTCTTGCACGCCATCGTGCAGCGGGCCTGCCAGTTGCTGGACAGCGCCCACGGCAACCTGTACCTGGTGGAGGGCGGCGTGCTGCGGTGCCAGGTGGGGCTCGGAGCCATGGCCTGGGCCGGACGGGAAGGTCTTCAGGTGCGGCGGGGGGAAGGCATGGTGGGCCGCGTGTGGGAGACGGGCCAGCCCTTGGTGGTAGAGGACTACAGCCGCTGGCCCGCTAGGCTGCCGGACTCCCGCTTCGACTCCCTGGGCAGCGCGGTCTCCGTTCCCCTGTTCGCGTCCGGGCACTTCGTGGGCGCTTTCTCGGTCGCCCGGGACCGCTCCGCGCCCGCCTTCACTCCGGAGGAGATCGAGACCGTGGTGCGCTTCGGCCAGCTGGCCTCCCTGGTCCTGCACCACGCGCAGGCGGCGCAGAAGGTGGAGGAGCAGCGGGCCTTCTACGAGGAACTGCTGGACCACGTGCCCTCCGACATCGCGGTGCTGGACCCGGACTTCCGGTACCTGTACGTCAACCGGTCCGCGGTACGTGACCCCGAGCTGCGGCGGTGGGTGGTGGGCCGCGACGACTTCGAGCTGTGCGCCCGCATGGGCCAGGACCGTTCGGTGGCGGAGGTCCGCCGGCACCACTACCTCCAGGCCACGGCGGAGCGCAGGACGCTGGAGTTCGAGGAGGAACTCCGAGGGCGCGACGGTAAGGCACGTTACTTCCTGCGGCGGGTCCACCCCGTGGTAGACCGGGAAGGCCGCGTCGTCCGCGTGATCGGGTACGGGGTGAACATCACGGACCGCAAGCGCGCCGAGCTGCGGCTCGCCCACCTGGCCCTGCACGACGCCCTCACGGGCCTGCCGAACCGGACGCTCTTCCTGGACCGGCTCGGGCACGCCTTGGAGCGGGCCAGGCGGACGGGGAGGCGGGTGGCGGTGCTGTTCGTGGACCTGGACCGGTTCAAGCTGGTGAACGACACCCTCGGCCACGAGGCGGGCGACCGCCTCCTCCAGCAGGTGGCGGAGCGGCTCCGGTCGTGCCTGCGCGGCTCGGATACCCTCGCCCGTCTGGCGGGGGACGAATTCACGGTGCTGCTGGAGGACGTGGACGGGCCAGACGACGCCCTGCTGGTGGCGCAGCGGGTCCAGGCGGCATTCCGGGAGCCGTTCCGCGTGGCCGGGCAGGCGGTGTACACCACGGCCAGCGTGGGAGTCTCCCTCTCGGGCCCGGGGACGCAGGGCGCGGAGGACCTCCTCCGGCAGTCCGACACCGCTATGTACCGCGCCAAAGCGCTGGGCCGCAACCGCTACCAGCTGTTTGACGACGCCCTGGGCCGGGCCGCCGCCCTGCAGGCGCAGCTGGAAGCCGACCTGCGGCGGGCCCTGGAGCGGGGAGAGTTCGTCCTGCACTACCAGCCGGTGATCCGGATCGCGGACCGCCGGGTGGTAGAGATGGAGGCCCTGGTCCGGTGGCAGCACCCCCAGCGGGGGCTGCTGGCGCCCGCGGACTTCCTCAGCGGGCTGGAAGCCAGCGGGCTCGTGCCGCAGCTGAACGCCTGGGTCCTGGGGGAGGCGTGCCGCGCAGCCCGGCGATGGAGGGACCGGGTGGGCGCCGATGCACCGGCGGTGAGCGTGAACCTTGCCGCGGCAGATCTAGCGGACCCGTCGTTGCCGGAACGGTTGCGCGCGGCCCTCCAGGCCTCCGGGCTGGAGCCGAAGGCCCTGCGGGTAGAGGTCTCCGAGCGGGTGCTGGCCCTCCTGGGCTCCGACGGTTATGAGCGGATACGCCAGCTGGGAGAGATGGACATCGCCCTGCACGTGGACGACTTCGCGGCGAGTTCGTCCCTTCGGGTGCTGCGGGAGCTGCCTGTCCGGGTGGTGAAGCTGGAACGGGCGTGGTTTGCGAATTGCCGGGGCGACCCTCCCCACGGCGAGCTCCTCCGGGCGGTGGTGAGCACCGCCACGGAGCTGGGGTTGGATCTCGTGGCGAAGGGAGTCGAAGATCCCGCATGCCTCGAACGCCTGGCCGAACTCGGGTTCCCCTATGTTCAGGGGTACGCCCTCGCCCGGCCGATGGACCTCAGAGAAGCCGAGCGTTTCCTGGGCCTGGGAGAACAAGGAGCGGGCGCCCTTCCGGGCACCCGCTCCCCAGCCGCCGGAACGTCCGAGCCGAGCCGTTCCGGAAGCGGCTGAAACTACTCCTCCAGTTCCTCGGTCGCGCGTGGCCGGCTGACGGCCACCACGTAGCGCGCCCCCCCGCGCCCAGGCGTCCTCCCCTGACGTCCCCAGATCCTCCGCTCCCAGCCCACGAACCTTGGCCACCCCTCCTGGATAGCCGCCCGGGCCTGAAGGGGGGACAGCTTTTCGCGCTCCATCAGGTGCCGCAGCAGCTGGATCTGCTCGATGTCCCGCCAGGAGTACATCCGCCGGCGGGCCTTCCCCACCCGGACCGGCGCCACAAGCCCCTGCTCCTCCCACCGACGGAGCACATGGGGCTTCAGGCCCGTCAGGACAGACACAACTCCGATCGGAAACAGCTCCGAGGGACTGGGCATCTCCAGCTCCAGAGGTCCGCAGGAGGTTCGGCCCCAGTATACCAGGGCCCCAGGGCCGTCAACAGTGCACGTGCGTTCGCCAGATTAGGGAACTGTTGTTCGAGCCTACTCCTGCCCGGGGCCGTTCAGGGGGACCTCGATCCGCTGCCGGGCGTCGAATACGCACCGGGTCCGGTAGCCCGCGGAGTAGGCCGCGCGCTCCGCTTCGGGGAAGCCGAAGCCCACGTGCTCCGCCCAGTGCGCGTCGGAGCTGATCACGATGGGGACCCCATGCCGATGCAGGGCCTCCAGGAACGCCGGGGCCGGGTACAGCTCGCCCACGGGCTTGCGCCAGCCGGCGGTGTTGACCTCCGCGCAAACCCCCGCCCGGGCCATGGCTTCTGCAGCCTGCTCGTACCACTGCCCGGGGTCTTGCCGCGGCCGGTGGCCGAACACCTTCACCACGTCAGGGTGGGCCAGGACGTCGAACAGACCCGTGGACGCTGCCTCGCAGAGCAGCCGGAAGTAGTCCCCGTAGACGCGGTCCACGTCGCGGCGCTCCCACTCCGCTCGCTGTTCGGGGATGTCGAACCCCCACCACCCGCCGTCCCGGCCTGGCAGCCAGTGCACCCCGCCCAGGACCAGGTCCCACGGGTAGGACCGGATCCACTTCTCCAGGCGTCCCTCGTAGCCGGGACAGTAATCCCACTCGATCGCCACCTTCACCCGCAGGCCCTCCGACCGCGCCCCCTCCAGCAGGCGCAGGTACGTCTCGAGGTCCCAGTTCCGGCGATCCGGCCGGTCTCGGCCGTGGACCCAGTCGTTGTCGGGAGGGTAGATGTTCCGACACTGGACGAAGTTGTGGGCGTGCTCGGTCACCGCAATCTCGTCCACGCCCGCCGCCAGGGCCGCCTCCACCATCCGCAGGAGGCTGTCCCGGTCCAGGGCATAGTTCTCCAGGTGCATGTGGTAATCGGGCCGCCGCACGGCCACGGTGAGGCCCCTCAGCTCAGCACCTCCACGAGCCTCCGGATCACCCGCGCGGTGGCACCCCAGACCGTGTAGGGTCCGTAGTCGTAGAAGTGCAGCTCCCGCTGCGCCGCTCCCTCTCCGACCCGCTCCACCCGGAGGTTGCGCTCGTCTCGGAAGAACCGCAGGGGAATCCCGAGCACCTCCGCGATCTCCTGCGGAGCCGGCCGCAGGGGATAGGGGTACGGGACGCGGCCCACGTAAGGCCGGATCAGGAAGCCCGAAACCACCGTGGACACGTCGTCCAGGGAGCCCAGCACCTCTACGTCCTCCGGCCGGATCCCCAGCTCCTCGTGCGCCTCCCGGAGCGCCGCGTCCAGCGCGTCCCGGTCCTCGGGCTCGACGGCACCTCCCGGAAAGGCGATCTGCCCTTTGTGGGTCGCCACGTGCTCCGTCCGCCGGGTCAGCAACACGTACGCCTCGCCCCCGTCCACGTACAACGGCACCAGCACCCCCGCCAGGACGAGTCCTTCCTCCGGGAGACGGCGCGGGACGTACGCGCTCAGCCGGGAACGGACGGGCTCAAGGGGATCCTCCACGGGCACGGTCTACCGCCGCGGACGCGTTACAGGCCGGCCGCGGGCCAGGAGCCCGGCCCGCCGCGCAGCCGGCGGGCCATCTCTTCCACCATCTCCTCGTCGGGCGCTCTGCGCCGCCACGTCCGGGCCAGGCTGCGGGCCAACCGGCGGACGGGGTGGTCCGGCGACAGCCCCAGGCTCAGGTCCGCGAGGCCTGCCAGCACCAGACCCGCGTACAGCCCCAGCAGCATCAGGAGCACGACCAGCCAGTAGAGGAACACCGCGACACCTCCGCGCTCCATGATAACAGAACGTCGGCAGGAGATCGGCTCCCCTGGCCGGAACACACCCACAGGAGGTCTGACCATGGGGGAGACGACGACAGAGTTCCGCACCGCGCAGCTTCGGATCTGGAAGGTGGCGCACACCACCTTCGCCCTGGACGCGTGGGAGGGCACGCCGTGGGCGGTGTGGCAGACGGACTCCGCCCGCGACGCGGAGGTGCTGGCGGAGTTCGCAGGGCGCCTCTGCTACCAGTCCTGGTCCAACCCCAGCGGACGGACGAACGAGCAGTACCTGCGGAACATCCTCGCCCAGGAGCACTTCAGCGTGGTGGAACACGCGGGGTTCACCGTGGTGCTGGTCGGGGTGTCCCGCAGCTGCACCCACGAGCTGGTCCGCCACCGGCACTTCTCCTTCTCGCAGCTGTCCCAGCGCTTCTACCACGAGGAAGGGGCCGCGGTCGTCGTTCCCCCTCTGTTCCGGGATGACCCCGAAGCCCTCCGGGTCCTGGAGGAGGTCTACGCCACCACCCAGCGGGCGTACCGGAGACTCCTGGAGCTGGCCCAGCGCCGCCTGAGTGCGCTAGAGGACCGCCGTCTCCGCCGCAAGCGGGCCCGGGAGGCCGCGCGGTGCGTGCTGCCCAACATGACGGAGACGCACATCGTGATCACGGGCAACCACCGTTCCTGGAGGGAGTTCTTCGAAAAACGCGGGAGCCTGCACGCGGACGCGGAGATCCGGGAGGTGGCGCTGCGCATCTTTACGGAGGTGGCACAGCCCCTGGCCCCCCACGTCTATCAGGACTTCCAGGTGGTGGAACGGGTGCTGCCCACCGGGGAGCGGGTGCAGACCCTGGAGCGCCGGCCGCTGGAAGCGGAGGAGTGAGGACCGGCATCTTCAGGCTCTGGGAGCACCTCTTGTGCGGCCCAGATCCGCGGTCATGTACAGGATGCGCTGGGCCCCGAACAGCGGCCGCGCCCACAGGAGCCGATGGGCTCTCTGCACCCGGAACCCCAGGGACGTGTACAGACGGAGCGCGGGGGCGTTCCCCTCCACCACGTACAGGCCGACACGCTGCCGGCCCGCCCGGCGGGCCAAGGCCAGCGCCTCCGCCATCATCTGCCGCCCCACTCCCCGGCCCCGCCACTCCGGCAGGACCGCCACGGCCTCCACGAGGGCGGTGTGGGGGTCGGGGTGGCTCGTGCCCATCAGCTGGAGCAGCACGAAAGCCCGCAGGGCCGCCCCGAATCCCAAATGTCGGCGCAGGATCGGCCACAGGGGCGATGGGGTTCGTTCCTCCAGCACCAGGGTGAAGGTCCCCACCACCTCACCTGCCCCATCGGCCACGTACACCGTCCCAGACGGCGGCAGATCCGCCAGGATCGCTGCAGCGCGCTCGCGGTCAGGTCCGAAGACGGGCGCGAATTTGTCCGGGAACCCGAGGACCAGCAGGCGGCCAACCGTGCGCCGGTCCGAGTCGCGGGCAGGCCTCACGGTGACCTCCGCGAAGTCGTCCCTGCGCCCAGGCACCTGCCCGCCAGCCCACGTCTGCCCCATGACCTTCTCCGTAGGGCCCGGGCTAGCCGACCCGGCCCAGCCGCGGACCCAACATCCAGGCCGCCAGGACCGTCAGCACCCCCCCGATGGCCAGCGCCACCGCGGTTCCGGTCCACTCCGCCAGCACGCCGAACGGGAAGCTTCCCAGGGTGAACATGCCGAAGGCGGTCACGGAGTACAACCCCATCACCCGTCCCCTCATGCCCGGATCCACGGAGGTCTGCACCAAGGCGTTGGCGGAGGAAAGGGCGGCGGACTGGAACAGCCCCGCGGCCACCAGCAGGGCCAAGGCCCAGGTAAGTCCGGGGCTAAGTGCGAACAGCACCACGCACGCTCCCAGGGCCAGGGTGGATCTCTGCAGCAGGCGCCCTTCACCGCCCCGCTGGAACGCAGTGACGTACCAGGGCGCCAGCAGCGTCCCCACGCCCGGGGCGGCCTGTAGCAGGCCCAGGCCTACCGCGTCGGTGTGCAGCACCTCCCGCGCGAAGGCGGGCATGAGGCGGAAGTACGGCCGCCCCAGGAAGTTCAGGGCCGCCACCGCGGCCAGCACCGTGGCCACCGTGCGGTTCGTGCGCACCACCCGCACGGCCTCCCGGATCTCGTCCAGCACGGGAGCTCCACCGGACGCGGGTGGGGGAGGAGCGCCCATACGGTGCAGCGCCAGCAGGACCCCCGCGTAGGACAGGGCGTTGAGGAGGAAGCACGTCCCCTCCCCTCCGACCGCGATCACCAGGCCCGCCAGGGAGGGGCCCACGATCCCTGCCCCGTTGAAGGCCACGGAGTTGAGGGTCACCGCCTGCAGCACCTCGTCGGGTTCCACCAGGCTGGGAATCCACGAGTGTCGCGCGGGCATATCGAAGGATTGCAGCGCAGAGTTCAGTCCGGCGAGGAGGATCACGTGCCAGACCCGGACCCACCCGGTGAGGGTCAGCACCACCAGCACTGCGGCGCTAGAAGCCAGCCACGCGTTGGTCCAGAACAGGAGGGCCTTTCGGTCCCACCGGTCTGCCAGCGCGCCCCCGAGGGGCGCGAACACGAAGCGGGGCACGGCCTGGGCCAGCGCCAGGACGCCCAGGTAGAAGGGCGACAGGGTCAGCCGGTCCACCAGGTAGCCCACCGCCACGAACTGCATCCACGTGCCGGTGTTGGAGACCAACAACCCTGTCCACAGGAGCCGGAAATCGCGGTGCCGGAGGGGCCGCAGGGCGCTGCGGGGCCCTGCCAGGGCGCCAGCTCTCATGGGGTGGTGGCGACCACCGGTTCCTCCCCCCGGTGCACGAGCGCCTGCATGGTGGCAACGAGCCTGCCGTCCCCGTCCCGGACCCCCACGCGGTAGGAACCCAGGCTGCGGCTGCGGTGCTCCTCCACGCACTCCGCCTCTAGCCGCCCCGGGGCAGGCGCCCGCAGGAAGTGGATGGTCGCGGAGATGGCCACCGCCCGCTGGTTGTGGCTGTTGCTGGCCGCAGCGAAGGCGCAGTCCGCCAGCGAGAACAGCAGGCCGCCGTGCACGACCCCGTGGAAGTTCCGGTGGTCGGGCCGCAGTTCGAGGCTCACCCGGGCGTAGCCCGGACGCACCTCCTCCACCCGCACCCCCAGCAGCCGACCGAAGGGGTCGGCACCGAAGCGTTCCACCAGCTCCCGGGGGACCGCAGGCTCTCTCACAGCTTCCGCTGGTCCACCACCCGCCGCAGCTTGCCGCCCTCGCTGCGCGGCAGGCTGCCGGGTGCTGCCAGCGTGACCTTCGCGTGCAGGTTCAGCACCCCGTACAGCGCCTGCTCCGCGCGCCGACGCAGGCTTTTCAGCTCCGGGGGGTCGGGATCTAGGGTCCCCAGGCTCTGGTGGAACGAGGGGTCCACCTCGATCCGCACCTCCAGCTCGTCCAGCGTCCGCTCCCGCGTGACCACGATCTGGTAGTGGGGGCTCAGTTGCGGGATCCCCACCAGCGCCGCCTCCACCTGAGACGGGTACACGTTGATCCCGCGCACCACCAGCATATCGTCGGTCCGCCCTAGGACCCGGGACATCCGGACGAAGGTGCGGCCGCACCGGCACGGTTCGGGATTCAGGGACGCGATGTCCCCGGTGCGGTAGCGCACCACCGGCAGGGCTTCCTTGGTCAGGGTGGTGAACACCAGCTCCCCCTCGCGCCCGTACGGCAGCGGTTCGCCGGTCCGCGGGTCCACCACCTCCACCAGGAAGTGGTCCTCGAACACGTGGGAGCCGTTCCGCTCCTCCACGCACTCGTTGGACACCCCCGGCCCGATGACCTCGCTGAGCCCGTAGATGTTGACCGCGGCGATCCCCAGCTTCTCCTCGATCTGCTTCCGCATGGCGTCCGTCCACGGCTCCGCGCCCAGCACACCGTACCGCAGGGGCAGTTGCCCGGGCTGTACCCCGCGGTCCAGGAGCGCTTCCGCCAGGGTGAGGGCGTAGGACGGGGTGCACGCCAGCACCCGGGCGCCGAAGTCCTGCAGGAGGAGGACCTGCCGCTCCGTGTTGCCTCCTGAGGCCGGGACCACCACGAGCCCCATGAGCTCCGCGCCCGCGTGCATCCCCAGCCCGCCCGTGAACAGCCCGTAGCCGTACGCATTCTGGAACACGTCCCCGGGCTGCGCCCCGGAGGCCGCTAGACACCGTGCGCACAGCTCCGCCCACACCTGCAGGTCCCGGCGGGTGTAGCCCACCACCGTCGGCTTGCCGGTCGTCCCGGAGGACGCGTGGATGCGCACGACCTGGTCGCGGGGAACCGCGAACAGGCCGAAGGGGTAGTGGTCGCGGAAGTCCTGCTTGGTGGTGAAGGGGAGCTTCACCACGTCCTGCAGGTGGCGGACGTCCTCCGGCGACACGCCGGCTTCCTGCATGCGCCGCCGGTACGGCTCCACCCGCTCGTAGACGTACCGGACCACCGCCTGCAGCCGCTCCAGCTGCAGCCGTTCCAGCTGGCTGCGCGGCATCGTCTCCGCTTCGGGGTTCCAGATCATGGGAGACCTCCCCCGCCGTCTGCGAGGGGCAGTTTTCGCGGGCCCGGGGCCGGCTTCCTCCAACCCGCCCTACGGCTCCGGCGGAGCTTCCAGGAACTTCACCACGAGCACTCGTGCCCGGTACAGGTCCGCTTCCGCCACCAACAGGTCCGCGAACACCCCCTCCGCGCGCTCCACCGCGCCCTCGTAGCCAGGAACGGTGCGTGGCCGCACCAGGACCCGGATTCCGGCCTGTTCCAACACCGCCGCCACCACCTGAGCCTCCACCGGGTCGCGGGCCCGCCATGCCACCACCAGGGGCCGGCTGGCGCCGCAGATCCACCGGCGGAGCCAGTCCACCGCGGTCACCCTCGGTGGGCCGGCACATACAGCTCTGCTTCCACGGGACCATGATCCAGCTGCACCTGGACCCTGCGCCGGACGTACCCCTCCTCGTAGGCGTCCAGCGCGCGCAGCGCGGACTCGTCCAGCCCCTCCAGCAGCAGACCCTCCACCCAGCTGCCCGGACGAGGTTCCACCTCGGGGTAGCCAGACGCCGACCGCTCCGCGGGGACGAGCACCCAGCCCGGCAGTCGTGCGGGCCGGGACGGGAACGTGCGCCCCGTCAGCGACCGCACCAGTTCCGGGTTTTTCAGGGTCCCGTACACGAACAAACGCTTAGGGACCAATTCCCTCGATCCCTTCCCCTGCGGATCGGGCCCGCTCAGCCACCGCGCCCTCCACCACCAGGGTAACCTCCCCTCTCACCTGCTCGCCGCGCGCCCACCGGACCAACTCGCTCGCGGTGCCCCGCCGGACCTCCTCGTGCACCTTGGTGAGCTCCCGACACACCGCCACCCGCCGGTCGCCCAACACCTCCAAGAGATCCTGCAGGCAGTCCGCCAGCCTGCGGGGCGACTCAAACAGAACCAGGGTGGCCCGCTGGTCCTTCACCTCCTCCAGGAACCGGCGCCGGGCCGTCCGCCGGCGTGGCGGGAAGCCCAGGAACAGAAAGCGGTCTGCGGGCAGGCCGGAGGCCACCAGGGCTGCCGTCACCGCGCTGGGGCCCGGAACCGGCACCACGGGGACGGAGGCCTCCACGCACGCCCGCACCAGCCGGTAGCCGGGGTCCGACAGGACCGGTGTCCCCGCATCGCTTACCAGCGCCACCGACCGGCCAGAACGCAGGGCCGCCAGCAGCTGCGGGGTGCGCGCCTGCTCGTTGTGCTCGTGGTAGCTCACCACCTGCTGGCGGATCCCATAGCGCTCCAGCAGCTTGCGCACGTGCCGCGTGTCCTCCGCGGCGATGAGGTCCACCTCCCGGAGGACCCGCAGGGCCCGCAGGGTCACGTCCTCCAAGTTCCCGATGGGGGTGGCCACCAGGTACAGCACCCCCCTGCCTTGCCGGGCCCGCTCACCGTGGTTCTCTCCCGCCAAACCCACTACCCCCTGCGGCGCCGCCGGGCCGCGGTTGCCCGCCGAGCGGGCAGTCCCAGCAGGAAGGCCAGCAGCCGGATCGCGCCGTCTTTGTCCAGGGGCTGGTTGCCGTTCCCGCACTTGGGCGACTGCACGCACGAGGGGCAGCCTCCCTCGCACGGACAGGTCCGCACGGCTTCCCAGGTGGCGCGAAGCCACTCCTCCAGGACGTGGAACGCGCGCTCCGCGATGCCCACGCCCCCCGGGTAGCCGTCGTACACGAACACCGAGGGAAGTCCGGTCTGCGGGTGCAGGGGGTAGGAGACCCCGCCCACGTCCCACCGGTCGCACATGGCGAACAGGGGAAGTACGCCGATGGCGGCGTGCTCCGCCGCGTGGATGGCCCCCGGAATCACCTCCTGGCCCACGGTGGCGGCCACTTCAGCGGGCAGCTCGTAGCCCACGGCCACCGTGGCCAGCGTCTGCGGGGGGAGGGTCAGGGGCTCCACGCTGAGGACCCGGTCCTGCGTCAGGTGCTTGCGCGCGTACCCCACCACCTGCGTGGTCACTTCCACCTCCGCCAGATAGGCCTCCGCGGGACCCAGGGGCCGGCGGGCACGCACCTGGCGAATCTCCAGGTCGGTCACGGTGCGTGCCTCCGTGTAGTAGTCCACGTCCTGGCGCCGCACCCTCGCCACCCGGCCCTCCAAGTCCAGCTGCCGCACCACGTAGGTCTCGCCCTGGTGCAGGTAGACTGCCCCCGGGTGCACCTGTTCCAGCGCGCGAGCTTCGTCCACGGTCCCCAGCGGCCCCCGCTCCTCGTCCACGATGGTGTACGGAGACTCGCCCGCGGCCCGGATGGCCACCTGGGAAGCGGGGTAGCGGCTCCCCCGCCAGGCCCACCGGCCCCGCTCGGGAACCAGTTCGCCTGCCTCCGCAAGCACCTGCACCACGACCCGGGAGGGCTCTCCGAAGAGCGGGAAATCTTCCTCCCGCAGCGGCAGCTCCGCGGCCGCGCACCGCAGCTGGGAAGTGAGCACGTACGGGTTGGACGGGTCCAGAGCCGCCGCCTCCACCGGCCGCTCGAACAGGTACGCGGGGTGGCGCATGAGGTACTGGTCCAGGGCGTCCTCCAGGGCCATCAGCACCGCGAGGGAGTCCTCCCCCGACCGCCCCGCGCGGCCGGCCCGCTGCCACGTGCTGGCCACGGTTCCCGGGTAGCCCACCAGCACCGCGGCGTCCAGACCGCCCACGTCGATGCCCAGCTCCAGGGCGCTGGTGGACACCACGCCCAGCAACTCCCCGGAGAACAGCGCCCGCTCGATCTCGCGGCGTTCCTCCGGAAGGTAACCGGCCCGGTAAGCGCGAAGGCGACCTGCCAGCTCCGGCGAAGCCGTCACCGCGTACCGGTACACCAGCTCCGTCACCTTTCTGGCTTTGGTGAACACGATGGTGCGAACCCCGCGCGCGGTCAGCCACCGCAGCAGCCAGCTGGCGTCCCGGTAGGGGCTGCGGCGTCCGCCCCCGCGGAGCGGAGGAGGATTCCACAGGACGAACCACCGGGCCCCCTGGGGGGCTCCGTCGTCGTCCACCACCTGCACCGGAACTCCCAGGATCCGCTCCGCGAACTCCCCGGGATTCGCCAGGGTAGCGGAAGTGCACACGAAGCGAGGTTCCGCCCCGTACGCGCGGCACACGCGCCGCAGCCGCCGCAGCACGCCGGCCACGTGGCTCCCGAACACCCCCCGGTACACGTGCAGATCGTCCAGGACCACGTACCGCAGCCCCCGGAACAGCCGCACCCACCGGCCGTGCTGCGGCAAAATGCCCACGTGAATCATGTCCGGGTTGGTCAGGACCACCTGGGCCTGTTCCCGGATCCGGGCCCGTTCGGAGGGTGGGGTGTCCCCGTCGTACACGTCGCAGCGCACCGGCAGGTCCATCGCCCGCAGCGTGTCCAGCTGGTCCTGGGCCAGGGCCTTCGTGGGGAAGATGTACAGGGCGCAGGCGCGAGGGTCCTGGAGGAGGGTCTCCAGCACGGGCAGGTTGTAGCAAAGGGTCTTCCCGCTGGCGGTCCGGGTCGTGACCACCACGGACCGGCCTGCGCGCACGTGATTCAGGGCCTGGGCTTGGTGGGTGTACAGCCTCCGGATCCCTGCCCGCTCCAGGACCTCCACCAGCCGCGTCGGGAGCGGGCTCTCCGGGTCCGCGAACCGCGCGGGCCTGGGGGGCACCCGCTCCACGTGCACCACCCGGCCTCCGGCCACCTGCCGAAGCTCGTCCACCAGCGCCGCCATGTCCATGGTCAACGGATCACCTTGACCGTCCCATACCGCCGGGCTAGCATGGTTGAATGCGGGCCGGAGTGGCGGAACGGCAGACGCGCTGCGTTCAGGGCGCAGTGGGCGCAACGCCCGTGGGGGTTCAAATCCCTCCTCCGGCACCACCTCGGCCTCGAGACCCGCGGTGGAACCCAAGCAGCCTTCCCTGTTGGTAGACCTGGAGGTGCTGCGGCACCTGCAGGGGTTCCCCGACGAGCTGGAGCGCTACGCCAACCTGGTCAAGCATGCGCACCCGCAAGGCCGCTCCGCCTGCGGGTTGATCATACAACGGCCAGGTCCGGCGGGGTTCCTGCGACGGCTGTGCGAGCTCCTGGTCTCCGGGGAGGCCGTGGTGACCACCGCGGAGGCCGCCCGGCTGCTGCGCACCACCCCGCAACAGCTACTAGAGCGACTGGACCGGGGAGAGGTGCCGGTCCCGGAGTTCCGGGACGGTGCCAAGGTGATCTGGCGTCGGGAGGTGTGGGAGGAGCACCTGCGGGACGGGCGGGGTCCCGCCTGAGCAGCCGTGGCGAGGGTGGCGCTGCACGTGGCCTGCCGGACGTGCGGGGAGGTGTTCGACACGGGGCTACGGACCGACACCACCTCCTTCGCCCGCGGCACGTTTGCCGCCAACTACCACACGTGCCCCCGGTGCGGGACCACGCAGACCTACCGCAAGGCGGACTACCGACTGGTGGACGTTCGCACCGGCCAGGCCGTGCCCCCACCCGAGCGGCGCTGACCTCAGGGCCGGCTCCGGGACCGCACGAAGCGCTCTACATCCCCCAGCAGGCTCAGGGTCTCGCGCTCGAAGCTGTCCTGGATGAGCACGAAGCGCGCGCGCTGCTCCGGGGTCAGGGCCGCCCGGATCCGCTCCAGGGCTTCCGCCCGCTGTTGCTGGAACTCCTGTTGCGCGGCCCGCAGCTCACGCAGCTTCGCCTCGACCCGTTCCCGATCCACGGTTCGGTCCGCCAGCAGCGCCCGGATCTCCCGGTGGAGGGCAGAACGTCGCTGCCCGAAGACCAGCCGGGCCTGTTTGAGGGCCCGCAGGGGCGGGAGTACCCTGCACACCTGCTCCTCCGTGAGGTCCAGCTCATCCACCAGGCGCCAAACCAGCAGGGCCTCCAGCACCCGCTCCGCGCGCTCCCATCCCCGCTGCGCCAGGGCCCACCCCATTGACCCCAGCACCAGGGCCCCCACGACGCCCACCACCGCCACCGGACCCCGCCACTTCCTCACCACCGGTCTCCCTCCCCCTCCAGGCCCGCGCCCCACGCCTGAGCCAGCTCCGCCACCCGCGGCAGGAGGGCCTGGACCGCCGGACTCACCACCTCACGGCTCCCGGTCCCGTCCGGAGGCGGCATCCCCCGCAAAGCCGCCAGCGCCAACAGCGCCGCCAGAGCGGCGGCCTTCGCGGCTCTGCCCCACTCCACCCTGGCGCCTGCGAGCAGGCGACGGTGTGCGGCCCCACGCTGCAGGCGCCGGTCCAGCTCCTCCCAGAACCCCGCAGGGACCGGCGGCTCGGGGACCTCCCGCAGCCACGCCACCACGTCCCGGACGGCGTCGAACTCCGCCCGGCAGCGAGGGCACCCGGACAGGTGGGCCCACAGATCCTCCCATACGTCCGGAGGGACGGGCCCGGTGGCCGCTTCCACGATCCGGTCCCGGTACAGTCCGCAGCGGGCCCCCTCCACCTCAGCCCTCCACCAGAGACCCCAGGACAACGCGCAGCTTGCGCAGGGCCGCGAACATCGTGGCCTTCACAGTGCCCTCGGAGCAGTCCATGATCTCCGCGATCTCCGCGTACGTGTACCCACCGTACAGCCGCAACACCACCGCGGCCCGCTGCCTGGGCGGCAGGGCCTGGATCGCTTCCGCAACCCGGCGCCACCGCTCCCGGCGTTCCGCCCGGGCGTCCGGGCCCGTTTCGGGGGGGGAGGCCAGCCCTGCTACCGCCTCCAACGGCAGCGGGTCGCGCTGCCGGGCCCGGTGATCCAGACATGCGTTGGTGGCAATCCGCAACAGCCACGTCTTCACGCGGCACCGTCCCTCAAACCGTCCGAGGGAGCGGTAGGCCCGCAGGAAGACCTCCTGCGTGAGGTCCGCGGCGTCCTCGTGGTTGCCCGTCATCCGGCGGAGGAACCGGTACACTGGCTCCCGGTACTTGATCACCAGCGCTGCGAACGCGCTCGCCTCGCCTGCCCGGAACGCCCGTACGAGCCGCTCGTCCTCGTCCATCCGACCCCATGGTAGCTGACGGACCCCCGGCGGGTGGGGTTTAGCGCCCCTGTCCCCCGGTCCGCCCGCAGGGGATCCCGGTGCTATACTGGGGGCGAGCTCGCCGGGAAAACCCTTCAAACCTACCCGCGAAAGGAGGGTTGCGCGTGAGGTACGAGGCCAAGAAGTTCAAGTCCTTCGAGGTGGAGCTGGACGGGATCAGCAAGCGCACCATGGAGGAGCACTACAAGCTGTACCAGGGCTACGTCAACAAGGCGAACGAGATCCTGGACAAGCTGGCAGCCCTGGACAAGGACCCCGCCAAGGCCAACCCCACCTACTCCGAGCTGCGGGTCCTGAAGGTGGAACTCACCCGCGCGTTAGGCGGGATCAAGAACCACGAGATCTACTTCGACCACCTGGGGGGGCCCGGCGGGAAGCCCGAGGGTGCCCTGTTGCGCCTCATCGAGCGGGACTTCGGGTCCTTCGAGGAGTGGCAGAAGGACCTCAAGGCCACGGGGATCGCGGCCCGGGGCTGGGCCTGGACCGCTTACGACTGGGACACGGGGAAGCTCTTCAACTACATCGGGGACGAACAGAACACCTACCCGGTGTGGAACTGCACGCCCCTCGTGGCCCTGGACGTGTTCGAGCACGCGTACTTCATCGACTTCGGGACGAACAAGGGCGGGTACATCGACGCCTTCTTCCGCAACCTGGACTGGCGCGCGGTCGCCAAGCGGGCGGAGGCGTTCGGGATCTTCACCCACGCCAAGGTGTGAGTCGGCCCGCGGAGCAGCAGGAGGATCCCAAAGGGGGTCGAAGGAAGGGCACACGGGAAACCTGGGGCAGCGGGGGAGCCATGCGGGAGCCGGTCCTGACGTGTCCGTACTGCGAGACCGTGATGGTGACGTGTTACGAGCCGAGGGCCGAGGAGGCCTCCTGGTACGAGTGTCCCATCTGCGGACACCGGGTGGAGCCGCACGGCCTGCGGTCCCTGGACGACGAGATGCCGTCCCAGCTCCACCCGCAGTGAATCCCCACCGGCCATGACGGTGCCCTTCAACCGACCCTGTCCGCAGTGCGGCGGTGAGATGGAGCTACTGGCCTCCGACGAGCTGGGTGCGGTCGTGGTGTACGAGTGTGCGGAGTGCGGCTACCAGGCCAAGGAGCGGGTCGAGGAGGTCCTGGAGCCCGCGGAGGAGGACGAGGTGGCCCTCCAGCCAGAAGAGGAAGAAGAGGAGTTCCCCGAGGAGGAAGAGGACGAGGAATTCGACGATTCCCTCTGGGAGGACGAGGAGGAGGAAGAGGACGCCTGGAGGTAGGTCCTCCCCAGGGGGCTGGCTCTTCCTCGGGGGCGAGCGCCGCCCGGGCGCGGTGGGGCCGGGGAAGCCTCGCGGCGGACACTCTGTGCAGCTCACGTACGCCACGCTGCGCACGCCCGCGGGGACCGCGCTCGTGGTGGCCACCCCGCGCGGCGTGTGCGCGGTCCAGCTGGGCGACCGGGCCGACGGGCTGGTACGGCGCCTGAAGAGGGCCCTCCCCGGCATTCACCTGCGCCGCGGGGGGCGCGCGGTGCGAGCGGCGGTGCGGGCCCTGCGCGGATATCTGGAGGGCAAAACCGTGGACGTCCCCCTGGACGTGCACGGGACTCCCTTCCAGATGAAGGTCTGGGCGGCCCTGCGGGGCATCCCGTGGGGCCAGACGCGCACGTACGCGCAGGTGGCGCGCGGGATCGGCCGCCCCACCGCGTCGCGGGCGGTGGCCCGCGCGTGCGGGGCCAACCCCGTGGCCATCCTGATCCCCTGCCACCGCGTGATCCGGTCCGACGGGCAGACGGGCGGTTACCGGTGGGGCGAGCCCCGCAAGCGCGCGCTGTTGCGCTACGAGCGGAGCAGCACCTGACCGCTGCCCACGTTCACCCTCCGGCCTCCACGTACCCGTGGAGTCTGGCAACCGCGCGCCCCGCGGCGCGGGGTGCACCGCGGCTTGGTCGGGCAGGTTCCGGGATGCCCGCTGCCGGTCCGGATCAGCCGCCCTCCCGGGCCATGCGAGCCAGCCGCTCGGCGAGGCCGTCCAGCAGGGCCTGTCGGGCGGCCTCGGGAAGGTCGGGCCAGGGTGGCAACTCGCACCAGGGGCGGTCCTGCACCGGCTCCTTGGGGGGTCCCACCAGGATGGTGCGGCTGGCGGGATGGCGGAACCCCTCCACCAGGACGACGTCCACAGCGGCGCCGCACCGAGCCGCAGTACCGAGGCACAGCTCCACCGCACGGCCCACCGTGAACTCCGCCACGGGGAAGGACCGGATGGCCACCTCTCCGTCCCCCACCACCGCCACCGCCGCCGCGCCCGCGCGGGCCGCCCGGTCGGTGTCGCTACCCTCCCGATCCAGTTCGAACCCGTGCGGAGCGTGCTTGACCACCGCCACCCGCAGGCCCACGGCCCGCAGCCGGGACACCAAGCCCTCCACCAGGGACGTCTTGCCGGAACCGGAGGCCCCCACCACGCCCACCACGAGCGGGGAGGGTACGGGTTGCAACTCGGGGAGGCGGTCGGAGACCTCCGAATGGTTCAGGAGCAGAACCGGGACGCGGGAGCCGTCACGCAGAAACGGGGTGCCCGCAGGCAGAAGGATGAGCGCGTCCGCCCGTGCCAAACTCTCAAAGACAGCCCCCTCCAGGGGCTGCACCTCCAGGGCCCCGTCCGGTGAGCCGAGGGTAGCCCACACCGCGCGTACCCGGTCCGTGGGCCGCAGGCAGCCCCGCAGGGTGGCCATGAGCACGGGGCGCACCACGTGCTTGCGGCCCGCCAGCCGCAGCAGCAGAGGCCGGGCCAGCAGGTGATACGTTGCCAAGCACGCGGAGGGGCTGCCGGACAACGCCACCGCCCAGCGGTGGCCCACCCGGGCTGCGAAGAACGGGCCGCCGGGCTTGAGGTCCACCCGGCCCGCCACCTTCTGCGCCTCCAGGTCCAGCCAGATCCTGGGCACACGGTCGTAGCGGCCCACGGATACCGCGCCGGTGGTCAGCACCACGTCGTACGGGCCCGACAGCGCCTCCCGGAACGCGGCCCGGAGGGCTTCCGGGCGATCCGGGAGGATGCCTCCATACTCCACCTGACATCCGAGCCGGGAGATTTCCGCCACCAGCGCGAAGGCGTTGGTGTTGAACACTTTGCCCGCAGGGGGTAGGCTCGGGGGTTCGCTCAGCTCGTCGCCCGTGCAGAACAGCACCACCCTCGGTCGGCGGTAGACCAGGATCTCCGAAACTCCTCCTGCCACGAGCGCCGCTACCGCACCGGGCCCCACCACCTCCCCGGTGTCCACGATCCGGGCTCCCTCCTGCAACTCTTCGTCCGGCCGCACCACGTGGGGCTTGTTAGGCGGCGGCTGCGCTACCACCAGCACCGCTCCCTCGCGGCGCACGAGCTCCAGGGGCAGAACCCGGTCCCCGCGCAAGGGCATGGCGGCGCCCGTGCTGATCACCCAAGCCTCGCCACGGTCGGGCCCCGCGGCCGCAGGCTTACCGGGCCGGCACTCTCCGGTGACCAGAAGGTGCACGGGCCGCTCCGGGGATGCGCCCTGTACGTCCGCGCTGTGGCAGACATACCCGTCCATGGCTGCCCGGGCGAAACCCGGGCTCGCGCGGCGCCCCCGCACTTCCTGCGCCGCCACCCGGCCGGCGGCCTCCGGGGAGGCCACCCGCTCGACCCCCACAGGGTCGGCCGCCCCCAGCAGGCTGCGCAGGACCTCCTGCACCCGCTCCGCCATCCCTCCCTAGCATCGCGCAACCCGCCCCAGGTTGTCTGCCCGTTGCCGACGGCGGGTGCAGAAGCCACCATGGAGGCGGCCAGGTCGCGAGACAAGGAGGAGCGTGCAGTCCGGAAAGCCTTGTGCCGTTGGCGGAGGGGCCCACCTCCTGGCGGGCTTGGTGCTGGCAGGGGGCCGCAGTCAGCGCATGGGCCGGGACAAGGCCGCCTTGCCCTTCGGAGACGGCACACTGCTGAATCGGGTGGTGGAGCGCGTGAAGACCTGTTGCCACCCGGTCTTTGTGGTGACCTCCGCCGCCCACCGCTACCCTGCGCTGACGGTGCCCGTGGTGGTGGATCGGTGGCCCGGCTTGGGCCCCCTGGCGGGAGTCGAGGCCGGCCTGCGGGCGTGTCCTGCTCCCTACGCCGCGGTGGTAGCCTGCGACCTGCCCTTCTTGGAGCCGCAGTTGCTGCTCGGGCTCCGGGAGCAGGCAGAGGGAGCCGACGCCGCGGTCCCCCTCACCGACCGGGCCCACCCCCTCTGCGCCGTCTACCGCCGGGAGGCGGCTGGGGTAGCCGAACGGCTCCTGCGCGCGGGCGGCGGGTCCCTGCAGCACCTGCTGGTCCAGCTCCGCGTACGGTATGTCCCGGAAGAGCTGCTGCGCCGCTGGGATCCCGAACTCAAGAGCCTCGTGAACGTGAACACGCCCGAGGACTACGCGCGGGCCCTGGCGTGTCTGGAGGCTGACGCTACAGGTTCCCCGGGGGCGTAGACGGCTCCGCCTCGCTTCCCGGACCCGAGGCCGTCCCCGCGTGCACGTAGGTCCAGCCGAAGCGGCCCTTGACGCAGAGGAAACCGCGGGTGACGGGGTCGTCCAGGGGTGCGGTCACCTTCACGATGCGGTTGTCCTGCACGTGGAGATTCAGTTTGCAGCCCACCCCACAGTACGGGCAGGTCGTGGTGACGACCTGCTGCCGGCCTTCCTCCCAGGTGCCGGCTCTTCGCATCTCGAACTGGGTCTTCGGGACCAGGGCTTCCGTGGGGCAGACCGCGACGCAGTTCCCGCAGAACACACAGGCGCTGTCGGGCAGCGGCAGGTCAAACCCCGGGTCGATGCGGGCCCCGAGCCCTCGTCCGGCCACCGCGATGGCGAAGCTGTTCTGCACCTCCTCCCCGCACGCTCGCACGCACCGGTAGCACAGGATACACCGGTCCAGGTCCCGGACGTACAGGTCGTTGTCCACCTTGGGCGCACGCCTCGCTCGGGCGCCCTCCTGCGCGAACGGCTGCCACCGTTCCGGACGGGCCCCGTACTCCGCCGCGTAGCGCTGCACGTCCGGGGCGAGGCTCGTGTCCACCGAGCTCTGCAGCAACTCCACCACCATGCGCCGGCTCAGCTCGACCCGCGGGGTCTCCGTGCGCACCCGCATCCCGGGTTCCACCCTCCGGATGCAGGCGGCCACCAAGGTGCGGGATCCTTCGACCTCTACCACGCAGACGCGGCAAACCCCGATGGGCTCCAGGACCGGGTGGTAGCAGAGGGTGGGGACGTCCTTCCCCGCCGCGCGGATTGCCTGCAGGACAGTGGACGCTTCGGGGACCTCGACCCTCTGGCCGTCCACCTCTACGGTGACAAGGGGGGCCTGGACTTCCCGGGTCACGGCATCCTTCCCAGGAACCGCAGACTGCTCAGCACGGCATTGGGTGCCAGTTGCCCCAGCCCGCAGATGGAGGCGTCCCGCATCACCTGTGCCAGTTCCTCAAGAAGCCCCCGCAGGTGTGGGTCCACCCGTCCGCCTCCGCGCCGCAGCTCCGCCACCAGCTCCAGCTGCCGCTGGGTCCCCACCCGGCAGGGGACGCACTGGCCGCAGGACTCGTCCCGGAAGAACCGCGCGATCCGCTCCACCACCGCCCACAGGTCCGTGCGCTCGTCGAAGACCATCAGGGCTCCGGAACCCAGCGCCGCCCCCCTGGCTTGCAGGGCCTCCACAGCCAGTGGAGTGTCCAGCTCCTCGGGCAGGAGGAAGGTCCCTGCCGCACCACCGCACAGCACCGCCTGCACCCGCCCGCCTGCCGGCACTCCTCCGGCCAGATCCTCCACGACGGTGCGGATGGGAACCCCGAAGGGAACCTCGTAGAGGCCGGGGCGGACCACGTGCCCGCTCACGCAGACGAGCTTGGTGCCTCTGGAGCGTTCGGTCCCCAGGTGCGCGTACCACTCACCGCCACGCGCCAGAATGGGCGGGACACAGGCCAGGGTCTCCACGTTGTTGATGGCTGTGGGACGCCGGAAAAGCCCCACCTGGGTGGGGAAGGGAGGGCGGTTCCGGGGCTCGCCTCGGAACCCCTCAATGGAGTTGAACAGCGCCGTCTCTTCCCCGCAGACGTAGGCCCCGGCCCCGCGACGGACCTCGATGTCGAAGGAGAAGTCCGTGCCCAGGATCCGGCTGCCCAAGTAGCCGGCCGCTCGCGCCGCCTCCAGGGCCTGCACCACCGTCCGGTACGCCTCGGGGTATTCGCCCCGGACGTAGAGGTAGCCCCGTTCCGCTCCCACCGCGTACCCCGCGATGGTGAGCCCCTCGATCACCGAAAAGGGGTCCTTCTCGAGGAGGACCCTGTCCTTGAAGGTTCCGGGCTCGCTCTCGTCCGCGTTGCACACCACGTACCGGGGTGGCGGCTCACGGGCTGCCAGGGCCCACTTCCGGCCCGTGGGGAACGCGGCTCCGCCCCGCCCGATGAGCCCGGAGCGTTCCACCTCCTGGAGGGTGGCCTCCGGCCCGATGGCCAGAGCGCGCTGCAGCCCCTGGTATCCGCCGAGCGACCGGTAGTCCTCCAGGGACGTGGGGGAGACCCGACCGCACCGGGCCAGAAGCAGCGGTGTTCCCTCCCCCTTCCAGCCCAGGTGAGGGGGCGGGGACGTGGCCTCAGCCGGCCCTTCCTCTCCCCGCAACCACGCCCGCACCCGCTCCTCCAGCGCCTCGGGGGTGAGTCCCAGGAGCACGCGCTCCCCCACCAGGGCCGCCACCCCGCGCTCGCACTGGCCGAGGCACGGCGAGCGGCTCCAGCCCACGGGCGGGAGGGAACCCTCGGGCGAGTTCGTCCCGTCCGGAAGGGAGCGCTGGGCGTACGTCTCCCCGTGAGCGGGCTCCTCGAGGGGGTCCCCGAGGTGCCGGTGCAGGGTCTGTGCGAGCGCTTCCGCGCCCCGGAGCATGCAGACGATGTCGTCACAGAGGTGGATCATCCGCCGCGGCCTCGGCTCTGTGGCCAGCAGCGCGTAGAAGCTCGCGACCCCGTACACGTCTGCCAGCGGCAGCCCCAGCTCCCGGCAGATGGCTGCAGCCGCCGGATAGGAGATCCAGCCCCGGGCCTCCTGCGCGGCCCACAGGGCCGGGAGCAGGAGGTCCCGGCGACCCACGCGCTCCTCCGGCCCCAGGTGGCCCCACACCCGCTCCAGGGCCTGCTGCTCTTCAGGGGTAGGCGGGGGTACGCGCTCCAGCCGCTGGAGCTCCACCCCCCACCCACGGAAGGGGATTGCACTCATGGAGCCCCCTCCATGGTGGCCTCCGCCGGGACGCGCTCCCTCGTAACCGGCTCCACCCTGACCGCGGTGGCCTTGAACTCCGCGGTCCCGGACTTGGGGTCTGCGGCATCCACGGTGAGCACGTTCGTGGGAGTCTTCTCCGGGAAGTGCAGGGTCATGAAGCACAGGCCAGGCACGACCGTGGACTCCACCCACGCGGTGGCCTCCACGGATCCCCTCCGGGAGGAGACCCGCACACGGTCCCCGTGCGCGATGCCGTACCGGTCGGCGTCGCGCGGGTGCAGGACGAGGTATTCCTCCTGCGGCACCGGGGTCCTGTACAGGGCCGTCTGCACGCCGGTGTTGAAGAAGTACAGCCGCCGGCCGGTGGTCAGCAGAAGCGGGTAGTCCTCGTTCACCTCGTCCACCGGTGGCTCGTAGTGGGTGGGCATGAAGGGAGCCCGCGGGCCTTCCACCGGGCGCTTCCACAGCCGGCCATGCAGGAACAGCTCGCCCGGGTGGTCCTCGCTGGGACACGGCCACTGGATCCCGCCGAGCTCCTCCAGCCGCCGGTAACTCATGCCCCGGTGCAGCGGCGACAGTTCCCGCACCTCGTTCCACACCGCCTCCGCATCGGGGTAATCCCACTCCCGCCCGAGGCGCCGCGCCAGCTGCTGGAGGATCCACAGGTCGTCCCGGGCCTCCCCCGGGGGATCCAGGGCCTTGCGCACCCGCTGCACCCGCCGCTCGCTGCTGGTGACGGTACCCTCGGATTCACACCAGGCCGCCGCCGCGGGGAACACCACGTCCGCCAGTTCCCCGGTGGCGGTGAGGAAGAGGTCCTGCACCACCAGGAACTCGAGCTCTTGGAACAGCCGGAGGATGCGGGTGGCGTTGGCGTCGGAGCGCACGGGGTTCTCGCCGATCACGTACAGGCCCCGCAGCAGCCCCTTCTCCATGGCGTCGTACATGGCCGTGAGGTGCCAGCCCGCCTTTGGCGGGATGGTGCAGTTCCAGGCCCGCTCGAACCGGGCCCGCACTTCGGGGTCTTCCACGTTCTGGAACCCCACCAGCCGGTTCGGCAGCGCGCCCATGTCCCCTCCGCCCTGCACGTTGTTCTGTCCCCGCAGGGGATTGAGGCCGGAGCCGTACCGGCCCACGTGCCCGGTCAGAAGCGCCAGGTTGGTGAGGCTGAAGACGGTGTCCACCGCGTTGTGGTGCTCCGTGATGCCCAGCGTCCAGCAGATCATGGCCCGGGGAGCCGTGGCGTACTCCCGAGCGGCGGCTGCGATGAGCTCCCGGGGGACCCCGGTGATGGCCTCCGCGTACTCCAGGGTGTAGGGCTCCACCGCCTCCCGGTATCGGGCGAACCCCTCCGTAGCGTCCCGGACGAACTCCTCGTTCAGGAGTCCCTCGTGGATGATGTACCGGCCCATGGCGTTGGCAAGCGCGATGTCCGTCCCCACCCGCACCGGAAGCCACCGGTGGGCAAACGCCACGCTGGAGGTCCGCCGGGGATCGACCACCACCAGACGCGCGCCGTTCCGAACGCCTTTGAGCATGTGGAGGAACATCACCGGGTGGGTCTCCCGGGCATTAGAGCCCCACAGGAGGATCAGATTCGTCTCCTCCATCTCCCGGTAGGAGTTGGTTCCCCCGCCCGCCCCGAACACCGCCGCCAGACCGGCGACGCTCGGGGCGTGTCAGGTCCGGTTGCAGCTATCGACGTTGTTCGAGCCCATCACCTGGCGCGCGAACTTCCCGGCCAGGTAGTTGAGCTCGTTGGTGGACTTGGAGCAGCTGAACAGTCCGAACCCCTGCCCGCCGTACCGCTCCCGGATCCGCCGCAACCCCTCCGCGGCCCGGTCCAGGGCCTCCTCCCAGCTGGCCCGAACCAGGCGTCCGTCCCTGCGGACCAGGGGGTGGGTGAGGCGCCCGGCCGGCCCGGGCGCGGGGTCCGGATTCCTCCAGCGCCGAGGGTCCGCCACCATGGTTCCCCTCCCCCAAGCGAGATGGCTTCTCCAGTCAGTACGCGCGGGCGAAGTACACCAGGGCGGTGGCCGGTCTTCCGCACACCAGGCAGCTCCCCTCCACCGCCTCCTCCGGGATCACGCGGGGCGAGCCTCCCGTTTCCTCCCGCAGCCGATCCTCGCAGGAGGTCTGCCCGCACCACAGCACCCCCACGAAGCCCCGGCGCTGGCGGATCAGCTCCACCGCCTCCCCGTACTCGCGGGCCCGCACCGTGTGGTCCGCCAGGTACTTTCGGGCGCGATCCAGCATACGGGACTGGATGGCCTCCAGCTCTGCACCCACGCGCTCCACCACGGCGTCCAGCGGGACCGCCTGCCGAGCCCCTTCCGCGTCCCGGGGGACCAACACCGCCTGGCCCTGCTGCAGGTCCCGGGGTCCCAACTCCACCCGCAGGGGTACCCCCCGCATCTCCCACTCGTTGAACTTCCACCCAGGTGTGTACTCCTCCCGGTCGTCCAGCTTGACCCGGAACCGCTCCCCAAGTTGCGCCGTGATCTGACGGGCCCGCTCCAGCACCGCGGGCTCCCGTTCCGCACGCACCGGTACCACCACCACCTGGACGGGCGCCACCCGGGGCGGCAGGAACAGACCCCGGTCGTCCCCGTGGGCCATCACCAGGGCACCCACCAGCCGCGTGGTGACCGCCCAGGAGGTGGTCCACACGTACTTCTCCGTGTTGTCCCGGTCGAGGAACTTCACATCGAAGGCGCGGGCGAAGTTCTGCCCCAGGAAGTGGGAGGTACCCGCCTGGATGGCCTGCCCGTCCGGCATGAGGGCCTCCAGGGTATACGTCCAGTCCGCGCCGGCGAACTTCTCGCTGGCAGGCTTGCGGCCCACCAGGACCGGCATCGCCAGCTGCTCCTCCAGCAGGCGCCGGTAGATGTCCAGGATGAGCCGGCACTCCGCATCCGCCTCCTCCGCGGTGCGGTGGGCGGTGTGCCCCTCGTGCCAGAAGAACTCTGTGGTCCGCAGGAACGGCCGGGTGGCCTTCTCCCAACGCACCACGCTGCACCACTGCAGGATGAGGACGGGCAGGTCGCGGTACGAGCGGATCCACCGGGCGTACATGGGCATGATGATGGCCTCGGAGGTGGGCCGGACGGCCAGGCGCTCTGCGAGCTCCTCATCTCCCCCTTGGGTGACCCACGCCACCTGCGGGGCGAACCCCTGGACGTGCTCCGCCTCCCGGCGCAGCAGGGACTCGGGCACGAACAGGGGGAAGGCCGCTGTCTGATGGCCCGTACGGCGGAACTCGGCGTCCAGCCACCGCTGGATGGCCTCCCACACGGCCCAGCCGTAGGGCCGGATGACCATGCAGCCCCGGACGGGCGAGTAGTCCACCATCTCCGCCTTCAGCAGGACCGCGGTGTACCAGTCGGACAGGTTGTCCTGCTTGCGGGGGATCTCCCGGACCCACGCCTTGGCCTCCATCTCCCCTCCGGAGCGGCTTTCCGGCGCCGCGTACCTTGCAGGCCTGTGGTGCCATTCGCCCGCATTCTACACAAGGCCCCCGCCCGGTACAACGCGGCGGGCAGGGGTCCGCAGCGGGGCGCGGCGAAAAAGTTTTCCCCAGCACCCACGCAGGAGGAGCTATGGTCGGCTACCTGTTCCACGCGCCCGTTACCGACTTCCCCATCGCCCTGTGGATCACCGCCTTGCTGTTCGACGTCCTGTACTGGCGCAGACCCACGGAACTGTACCGGTCCATGGGCACCTGGCTGGTGGCTCTGGGCCTGCTGGCGGCACCCGTGGCGCTAGCCACGGCCTTCTACGACTTCGCCCGCCTCCAGCGGGAGGGGGTGGGCAGCGCCTTCCTGGCCCGCCACACCGTCCACAGCACGCTGGCCTACCTCACTACCGCCCTGTACGCGGCGAACCTGGCGGTCCGGTGGAAGTCGCCCCGCGCGCGCGGGTGGATCCTCGTCCTCTCGGCTCTCGGTGCGGCTCTCGTGGTCCTGGTGGGCTACTCCGGGAACCAGGTGCGGCAGGTCATGTGACCTCCGGGCCCGGCTTTCGGAGAAGGTCGGGCACCCCCTCCGGGGCCGTCCGGCCCAGCTGCCGCAGGAGCCTGGCCTCGTCCGCGAAGCCGTGGTTGAACGCCACCACCCGTCCGTCCGGCCCGACCACTACGGTAGAGGGAACCGTAAAGACCCCGAACCGCCGCGCGAGGTGCGGGTCGCGCTCCACGTCCACCACCTCCACCCGCACGCGGGAGTCTACGAGCTCCTGCAGACGCTTTAGGGCCGGAAGCTGCTGGCTACGACACGGCGCGCACAGCCGGTGCGTGAAAGCGATCACCGCGGGCCCTCCGGGCACGTGCACGTGTGCCCGGACACGGCGTTCCCGCCACCGCAGCCATGCCGCTACCGCGGCCACCACCGCGCCCACCAGCAGGACCACCAGCGCCCGTTCCATCAGGACCCTCCGTGCGCGGGACCTCCCCGGCGGATCACCCCGAGGCGGGTGAGCTGGTAGAAGACAAAGCACCCTGTGCAGAAGCCGAACAGCAGGTTGACCCCGGCCAGCACCGCCACCAGCCACGCCAGGAACCAACCCAGGACCGTGTACCCGCCCCACAGACTCAAAGCGGCCAGCAGCAGCACGCTTCCGCCCATGCCCTGAGCGAAACGGTGGGGCGCAGGGTCGTCCTCCCGCTCGTCCGGTTTGAGGACCCGCCCCTTCAGCCACCGATGGTAGACCTGCTGGAACAGGGCCAGGCGTGGATGCGCGGTCCCCGCGAGCAGCACCAGGGCCAGCGCGGCCACCAGCCACGGCCGGTCCAGGAGAAACGCGAGCACCGTGACGCCCACGATGCAGGCCTGGTTGGTCCGTAGCGCGTTGTGGTCCACCCGCGGCAACCCCCTCACCCCCTTACGGCTGGGCCTCCCCCGCTGCAGCGCGCTCCACGGGGACGCCCACGAGGCTGCCCCACTCGGTCCAGCTCCCGTCGTAGTTCTTCACCTTCGGGTAACCCAGCAGGACGCTCAAGGTGAACCAGGTGAGGCTGCTGCGCTCCCCGATCCGGCAGTACGCGACCGCCTCCTTGTCCGGGGTGATCCCGACCGACCCGTACAGCGCCCGCAGTTCTTCCGCGGACTTGAAGGTCCCGTCCTCCCGGACGTTCTGGGTCCAGGGGATATAGTCGGTCTCCACCAAAAGGTCCGGCCGTGCGTACGAAGCCATGCGTCCACCTCCGGGTTCCACGGTCTGCGCTGCGTGGGCGGGACGCGGCGCCGGGAGAGCACACACATCCCGCCCGCCGTGGTCAGCGGAGACAGGGTGAGCTTCGCAGGGGTCCTAGAAGGGGCGCAGCGAAGGCAGACCCTGCCTCCGCCACGGACAGATACAGCTGCGCGGTGCGTATCGAAGGCCCTTCACGATAAGCCATTTGTAGCACAGCCCGACGGACGCGTCAACCGACGCCCGGGATGAGAGCACACTCGCCCCTACAGACCCCCAAATCGGCCACACTCCCTTGGTTCCCCTGCCCCCCTCCCCTGGCTCCCTGGCTCCCCCTTGCTCCCGGTGGTCTCCTGGCTCCTCGGTGGTGG